>Ga0209545_100003_pt1 | contig 413353 bp, 366 predicted proteins | sample UppTromiDAQMD018_FD_185833 | JGI IMG/M metagenome (GOLD analysis project Ga0209545, IMG submission 185833) | Upper troposphere microbial communities from Maryland, USA - DAQMD-018 (SPAdes) (version 2) | ecosystem: Environmental > Air > Outdoor Air > Unclassified | place: USA: Maryland, Virginia...
CTGGTCGCCTATCGGCGCAGTTACCCTCAACCCCGAACGCGACTCGGTCGTCGCGGACCACATGAAAGCAGACCTTAAACAGCCCTTGGCTGCATAAATCAGGCGACAACTACCTTGACACGCGCCGCCCTCTTCCATGCGCACGGCATGGCAGGCGGAGCAGGCAGCAGCGGTCACGGCACAGGCCCTTCTCCAGCCAGACGGCAACCACGACAGCCACGGCAGCGATCTTTGAAGCCGCAGCCAGCGCGTGCAGGGTGGCGCACAGGTGGCGCACTGACTGCGCGGGGCGGTTAGAGTTGCGGGGCTGCTGCGCCCTCTTGCCCCCTCTTGCGCCCTCTTTTCCATCACGGAACAAGCTTTCATGATCATCCGGCCCCGCCCCCACTGGCTGCGCATGCTCTTCGTGCTGCGCGGCTCGGTGCTGCCCGACATCCTGCCCCAGCTGATGGCCGCCACCCTGTTCGCCGTGCTGGTCACGGCCCTGCACGGCCAGCTGTTCGCCTGGAAGGTGCCGCTGAACTTCGTGCCGTTTTCGCTGATCGGGCTCACGCTGGCCATCTTCCTGGGCTTTCGCAACAGCACCAGCTACGCGCGCTATTGGGAGGCGCGCACGCTGTGGGGCACCCTGCTCAACGAGACGCGCTCCCTGGTGCGCCAGGCCCGGACCTTGACCGACGCACCGCAGCACGCCCAGGCGCTGGCCTTGGTTCTGGCGGCCTTCGTACATGCGCTACGCCACCAGTTGCGCGGCACCGATGCCGCGGCCGACATGCGCCGCCTGCTGCCCACCGCCGACTGCGAACGCCTGGCCACGGCGCGCTTCAAGCCTGCCGTGCTGCTGCTCATGGCCGGCGAATGGCTGCAGGCGCGCCGCCAAGACGGCAGCCTGCAGCCGGTGCTGGTGCCCACCATGGAGGCGCCGCTGTGCAAGCTGGGCGAGGCACTGGGCGGCTGCGAGCGCATTGCGGGCACGCCCATCCCCTTCACCTACGCGGTGATCATCCACCGCACCATCTACCTGTACTGCCTGCTGCTGCCCTTCGGCCTGGTGGATTCCATCGGCTTCATGACGCCGGTGATCGTGGCCTTCATCGCCTACACCTTCTTCGCGCTGGAGGCACTGGGCGCCGAGCTGGAGGAGCCCTTCGGCACGGCACCCAACGACCTGGCGCTGGACGCCATGTCGCAGATGATCGAGGCCACGCTGCGCGAGCTGACCGGCGAGGTGCTGCCCCCTGCGCCGCAGCACAAGGATGTGCTGTTCCTGACCTGACCCCGCCTGCCGGCCCGGACAGCGCCAGCGGCACAATCTGCCACCCGCATCACAGAAAAAGGACAAGCGCCATGACGGAGACAAGCAAGGTCAAGGGACCGGCCTCGTATTTCCCTTCCATCGAGAAGACCTACGGCCAGCCGATTGCGCACTGGATGGACCTGCTGCAACAGCAGGACACCCGCAAGCACATGGAACTGGTGGGCTGGCTCAAGGCCCAGCACCAGATGGGGCACGGCCATGCGAATGCGCTGGTGGCCGTGTTCCTGGCGCAGGCCTGACCTGACCTGAACCCCGCAACCCTCAGCCGATGGCCGTGCCGAAAGCCTGGCGCACGGCGACACCCGCTTCGTCAAACAGGCGGCGTGATGCCGGCGCCAGCCCCAGCATGTGCATGCAGGCGTGCACCATGCCGGGCAGGCGCACGGCCTGCACCGCCACACCGGCCTGCGCCAGCCGCTGCGCATAGGCTTCGGCCTCGTCGCGCAGCGGGTCGTATTCGCAGCTGATCACCGTGGCAGGCGGCAGGCCTGCCACGTGGTCCGCGCGCAGCGGAGAGACAAGTTCGTGCCGCCCCGATGCCGCATCGCCCAGGTACGCGCCATAGCAGTACTCCATGGCCGCACGCGTGAGGTAGTGGCCCTCTCCAAACTGGAGGAACGACGGCGAGTCCATGGCCGCGTCCAGTGCCGGGTACAGCAGCAGCTGGTGGGCGATGGCCGGTGCGCCCGCCTCTCCCCAGCCTTCTTGCTGCCGCGCCAGCAGGCAGGCTGCGGCCGCGAGGTTGCCGCCCGCGCTGTCTCCGGCCACGCCGATGCGCCTGCGATCCAGGCCCAGCGCATCGGCCTGCCCAAAGGTCCAGGCAATGGCATCGCAGAAGTCATGCAGCGGCCCGGGAAAGCGGTGCTCGGGCGCCAGCCGGTAGTCCACCGAGACCACGACGGCGCCCGTTGCCATGGCCAGTGCGCGGCAGGGGTTGTCGTAGACCTCCAGCGAACCCAGGCACCAGCCGCCGCCGTGGGCGAAGACCAGGGCGGGCTGGGGCGTGGGTGTGTCCGAGGCCAGCGGCCGGTAGATGCGCACGCGCAGCGGCGCACCGTCGCGCGCGGGCAGCGTGAAGTCTTCGGTGCGGGCCACGGCCTCGGCCGGGCCATGCAGGGCGCGCAGCCCGGCGTCGGTGGCCTCGCGCAGCGCCGCCAGCGTGGGCTGCGTGGGCGGGGCCACGGCCTGGGTTGCCTGCGCCAGCTCGGCGAGATAGCGCGCAATGTCAGCGTCCAGGCCCATGGTCACAGCGTCCTTTGCAGGAAGGGCAGCAGCTCGGCGATGAAGGGCTCGGCGGCTTCCTCCATGATGAAGTGGCCGCAGCCCGGCACGATCACGCCCGACAGGTCATCGGCATGGCCGCGCAGCGTGGCCAGCGGCGCATCGGCCGTGGCGTGCTCGGCGCCAATGGCCAGCACGGGCATGGCCAGCGGGCGCAGCGCACGCTCGCGGTTCTGGCGGATGGTTTCGGGAATGGCGCGGTAGTAGGCAAAGCCGCCGCGCAGGCCACCGGGCGCCGCATAGGCATCGACATAGACGTCCACGGCCACGCGGTCGCGCCGCAGCGACCAGCGGTTGAACATGAATTCCAGGTAGGCACGCTCGCGCCCCGCGATCAGGGTCTCGGGCAGGTCGGCCAGCTGGTTGAACATGAAGTGCCACAGGAAGATGTTCTGCTCGGGCGGCGCAAAGATGCTGGGCTCGGGCGCCAGGCCAGGGATCACGGCCTCGGTCAGCGCCAGGGACTGCACGGCCTGCGGCTGGTCGCTGGCCAGCGCATAGGCCACCCACATGCCCACGTCGTGGCCGGCGACCTGGTAACGCTCATGGCCCAGCGCCAGCATGGTGCGGTGCAGGGTCAGCGCAATGGAGCCCGTGTCGTAGCCGGTGTCGGGCCGGTCGGAAAAGCCCGTGCCCGGCGGATCGACGGCAATGGCCTGGAAGCCCTGCGCCGCCAGCGCCTGCATGACATGGCGCCAGGCATACCAGGTCTGGGGCCAGCCCGGGATCAGCAGCACGGGCGCGCCCTGCCCGGCCGTGATGCAGTGGATGCGGCGGCCGTCGATGCGCACGTAGTCGTGCGAGAACCCGCAGGCCTGGTCTTCCTGCTTGCGCAGGGCGTTCGATGTGAAAGCGTTCATTGTTGGATTCTTTTTGAGGTTCTTTGGCTGCGGGCGTGCTCAGGCGATGCCGAGCATGGCGTTGATCTGGCGCTTGTCCACGGGGGCGCCGGCGAAGTCGTCAAAGATCTTGTCGGTCACGCGGATGATGTGGCGGTTGATGAAGTCCACGCCCTCGCGCGCACCGTCTTCCTGGTCCTTGAGGCAGCACTCCCATTCCAGCGAGGCCCAGCCCTGGTAGTCGTACTGGGCGAACTTGGAGAAGATGGCCTTGAAGTCCACCTGCCCGTCACCCAGCGAACGGAAGCGCCCTGCCCGCTCCAGCCACGAGGAATAGCCGCCGTAGATGCCCTGGCGCCCGCTGGGCAGGAACTCCGCATCCTTCACATGGAACATGCGGATGTGCTCGCGGTAGATGTCGATGTAGTCGAGGTAGTTGAGCTGCTGCAGCACGAAATGGCTGGGATCGAACAGGATCTTGCAGCGCGCGTGCTGGCCCACCAGCTCATGGAAGCGCTCGAAGCTGGTGCCGTCGTGCAGGTCTTCGCTGGGGTGGATTTCGTAGCACAGGTTCACGCCCTGCTCGTCGCAGGCGTCGAGGATGGGGCGCCAGCGGCGCGCCAGCTCCTCGAAGGCGGTTTCGATCAGGCCGGCCGGGCGCTGCGGGAACGGGAACAGATAGGGCCAGGCGAACGAGCCCGAGAACGTGCCCATGTCGCTCAGCCCCATGCGGCGCGATGCACGGGCCGACAGCTTGAGCTGCTCCAGCGCCCACGCCGTGCGTGCGGCCGGATTGCCGCGCAGCGCCTCGGGCGCAAAGCTGTCGCACATGGCGTCGTAGGCCGGGTGCACGGCCACGAGCTGGCCAAAGATGTGCGTGGTCAGCTCGCTGGCCACCAGGCCGTGCGAGGCCAGCATGCCGTTGACATCGTCGCAATAGGTCTGGCTGCTGGCGGCCGTGGCCACGTCGAACAGGCGCTGGTCCCAGGCGGGAATCTGCAGGCCCTTGAAGCCCACGCCGGCTGCCCAGCGTGCGATGTCTTCCAGGGAATTGAACGGTGCCTTGTTGTCGGCGAATTGCGCCAGATGAAGGCTGGGGCCCTTGATGGTCTGCATGTGATTTCCTTGCGTTGAGCTATTGTTTGTTGATCGACAAAGAATAGTATCACGCCAACGCGGCTGCTTTTGCGAAGCCGATGCAAGACAGCATCAAGGCGCCGCTAAGATGCCGCCCTGACTGTTGAGAAGGATGAGGAAGATGGCCGGAAGACCCAGGGAATTTGACCGAGACCAGGCGCTGGAGCGCGCCATGCTGGCGTTCTGGCGGCGCGGCTACGAGGGCACGTCCATGGCAGACCTGGTGCAGGCGCTGGGCATTGCGTCAGCGCGCATCTATGCGGCCTTCGGCAGCAAGCAGGACCTGTTCCGCGAGGCCGTGCAGCGCTACGAGGCCGGTGACGGCGGCTTTGCCGACCGCGCCATGGCCCAGGAGCCGCGCGTGCGCGACGCCCTGGCCCGCGTGCTGCGCGATGCCGCGGCCACCTATACGGACGATGCCCATCCGCTGGGCTGCATGGTGGTCACCGCCGCCACCAATTGCGCCGAGGAAAACGAGGCAGTCGCCGCCTGGCTGGCCGAACACCGCCGCCAGCGCACGCAGTCCCTGATCGACCGCCTTCAGCGCGCGCTGGATGAAGGCGAGTTGCGCGCAGGCACCGATGTGCAGGCGCTGGGGGATTTCTATGCCACGCAACTGCACGGCATCTCCGTGCAGGCCCGCGATGGCGTGCCGCGCCAGCGGCTGCTGGCGGCGGTGGAGACCGCCTTGCTGCTGCTGGATACCGCGCTGGAGCCGGCGCTGCAGCCCGCAGCCAAGGCGGGCTGAGCCGTCAGGCGCCGAGCTTTTGCAGTTTTTGCAGCTCGGCGCGCAACTGGATCACGCTGGGCGTGACGATGGGGATGAAGGCCGATTCACGCCAGCGGCGAGCAAAGCCATCGTCCGCATCCAGGCTGTAGGCGCGGCCACCGGCCGTCTGCAGCTCCAGCTGCATGGCCTGCTGCACGCAGTCGTGCAGGGCCAGGCGCAGCGCGAAAAGCCGCTCGGGCGCCTCCACGAAATCGCCGGCCTCGACACCGGCCTTGAGTGCCGCCACCGCCTGCTCCAGATGGCTGCGGGTATCGTCCAGCGGCTGCTGCAGCACATGCCCGCCCTGCCCCATGCGCGAGGCGGCCTGCGCACAGGCCGCGCGCGCCAGGCCAATGGACAGGCCGCATTGCATGCCCAGGAAGGCCGGCCGCACACGCGGCAGGAATCCGCCGGCGCGCTCGGCCAGCAGATCGTCTTCGGTGATGGCCACGTTCTTGAGCTGCAGCGCGGCGGTGTTGGTGCCGCGCAGGGCGATCAACTCCAGATCCGGCGAGCGCTCCAGGCCCGGCCGGTCGGACGGCAGGGCCACGATCATGGGCGGCGCGCCGTCGTCACGCGCCACGGCAATGGCGGCCAGAAAGCGCGGCCCGCGCAGGTTGGTGCACCAGGGCACGCTGCCGTTGAGCAGCCAGCCGCCCCCTTCCCGGGCCGTGGCGCGGATATTGAGTGCCTCCAGCCCGCTGAGGAATTTCATGATGTTGGACAGCCCCGAGGCACCGGCCGCCTCGCCCGCCAGCAGCGCAGGCAGCCAGCGCTCGCGCAGGGCCGCATTGCCGGTGTTCGCCAGCATCTCGATCAGCACACGCTGGCCCCAGAAGGCAAAGGCGGCGGACATGGAGTGCGTGGCCACCTGGGCAATCGCCTCGATGGCATCGCCGACGCTGCCGCCCTGCCCGCCCAAGGCATCCGCCAAGCCGTGGCCCAGCAGCCCGGCTTCGGCCAGATAGGGCACGACGGCGGCCGTGGCCTCGCCGTTGCCGGCATCCAGCGCCTGGGCTCGTGCATCCAGCCATTGGCGGTTGGGGTCGGTCAGCAGGGGGAAATTGGGCATGGGCTCAGGCATGGGGTCGGGCATGGGGCTTGTCATCTTGCGGGTCACCATAAAAAAAGGGACCGCTGTGGGCACAGCGGTCCCTTGCCATCCTAGCGCAGCGCACAGGCTGCGCAGATGACGCGGCGCAGCCTCAGTGCGCCGCCACCTTGCCGGGGCGTGTTTCCTCGCGCAGGGCCTTGACCTTGTCGCTCAGGCCGGCCCAGGGCTGCAGGCCGTACTGGCTGCGCATGGTGTTGAGCAGCGTGGCGATCTGATCGTCGCTGAGGTTGTGGCGGAAGGCGGGCATGGTGCCCAGCTGCGGGCGCGCCGGTTGCGTGATGCCGTTGAGCACCACATGGATGGCGTTGGTCGGCGAGTCGCTGTACAGGTTGGTGTTCAGCGACAGCTGGGGACGCACGCCGAAGCTGCTGCCGGCCAGCACGCCGCTGGGGTCGGCGCGGTGGCAGGCCATGCAGGCGCCCTGGTACAGGCGGTAGCCCTGGGCGTCGACCGGCAGCTTGGCAACCTCGGTCTTTTCCTTCACCAGGGCCTGGGCGTCCCCTGCGCCAGCGGCGTCTGCCACAGGCTTGCGGTACGACATCAGGTAGGTGGCCATGGCGTTGATGTCCTCGGCCGACTGGTGGGACAGGCCTTCGATCACGGGCGCCATGGGGCCGGCGGCCACGCCGTGGCGCTCCGAGAAACCGGTCTGCATGTAGCGGACCAGGTCCTCGCGCGTCCAGGGCAGCGGAGCCACGGCCTTGTCGTTGAGCGCGGGCGCATCCCAGCCGTCGATGAAGGCGCCGGCCAGGTGGTCGGCACCCTTTTTCTCGGCGCCGAACTGGTTGCGCGGCGAGTGGCAGGCGGCGCAGTGGCCCAGGCCTTCGACCAGGTAGGCGCCGCGAATCCACTCGCCCGACTGGTTGGCGGGCGCGGGCTGCTCGCCCGGCTCCAGGTACAGCGCATTCCACAGGGCCAGCCCACGGCGCACGTTGAACGGGAAGTTCAGCGCGGTCTTGGGTGCCTCGTTGGAGACAGCCGGCTCGGTCATCAGGAAGGCGTACAGCGCCTTCATGTCCTCATCGGTCACGCGGGTGAATGCCGTGTACGGGAAGGCGGGGTACAGGTAGTTGCCCTCGCGGTCCACGCCATGGCGCATGGCGCGCTCGAAGGCCTCGTACGACCAGCGGCCGATGCCGGTTTCGGCATCGGGCGTGATGTTGGTCGAGTAGATGGTGCCGAAGGGGCTGGGCATGGCCAGGCCGCCTGCGTTGCGCTGGCCGCCCGGTGCCGTGTGGCAGACAGCGCAGTCGCCCATGTGCGCCAGGCGGCGCCCCTGGTCGATCTGCTGCTGGCTGAATTCCTGCACCGGGATCTGCTGCAGGGGCGCGATTTCGCTGCGGCCCGTGGCCAGCCAGAAGGCGGCGCCGGCCACGGCGGCCAGGCCGACCACGCCGAGGGTGATTTTCTTGAGTGTGTGCATGTTCCGGTCCTCCGCTCTCAGTTCTGTGCCTTGTCGGCCGGGGCTGCATCGGCAGCCTTTGCCTTGAGTGCGGCCAGCACGCGTGCCGGGGTGAACGGCACTTCGCGCAGGCGCACGCCGGTGGCGTCGAACACGGCGTTGGAGACAGCGGCGGCGCTGGGCACGGAGGCCGATTCGCCCGCGCCCATGGGGTCTTCGCCCGGGCGCTCGACCAGTTGCACGTCGATCTCGGGCAGCTCGTCAAAGCGCAGGATGGGGTAGCCGCCCCAGTCCAGCGAGGTCACGCCCTTGCTGTCGAAGGTCACGTACTCCTTGAGCACGCGGCTGGTGGACTGGATGATGTTGCCGTGCACCTGGTGGCGCACGCCGGCCGGGTTGACCATCTCGCCGCAGTCATGGGCCACGAAGACCTTGTCCACCTTGATCACGCCGGTCTCGCGGTCCACGGTCACGTCGCAGATCCAGGTGGCCCAGGCCGCGCCGTAGCCGGGGAACTTGCTGTGGTAGTAGCGGGCGTAGGCAAAGCCGCGGCCCTTGACCAGGCGCTGGTCGGCCGGCGCGGGGTTGCGGTGGGCCGGGCCATCCTGCCAGCCGGCCTGCTTGCGGGCGGCATGCGTCAGCGCCACGGCGCGCGGGTCCTTCAGGTAGCGCAGGCGGTAGGCCAGCGGGTCTTCACCGGCCAGATAGGCGCATTCGTCGATCCAGCACTCATGGGCAAAGACGTTGGGCAGGGCCGAGACGCCGCGCATCCACGAAGCGCGCACGATGGGCGCCGCATCCTGCGAGACCACGCGCATCTTGGGGTACTCGTACTGCGGGATGGCCGTACGGTCGCCCATCTGCAGCACCTTGGGCTTGTTGGGCACCTTGCCCGTCAGGATCAGGGCCAGGGCCGCCGCGTCGTTGGACGGGTAGCAGGTCTTGAGCTCATAGCCCAGCACGGCATGGTTCTCGTCCAGGCCGCCGCGCACGCGGATCAATTGGCCCGTGCCCTTGGGCTCCCAGGCGGCTTCCTGCTCGCGCATCAGCTGCACGCGCACCGGGCGGCCCACGGCCTGCGACAGCAGCACGGCGTCGGATGCCACGTCGTCCGCGCAATTGCGGCCGTAGCAGCCCGAGGCTTCCAGGCGCGTCACATTGATCTGGTCGGCCGCCATGCCGGTCAGCGTGGCGATGTCCTTGCGCACGTCGTGCGGGTTCTGCGATCCGGTCCAGACCTGGATCTGGCTGGCGGACACCTCGGCCACGGCGCAGGACGGGCCGATGGAGGCATGCAGGTGGTAGGGCCAGACGTAGTCGGCCTCGATCACCTTCTTGGCGCCCGAGAAGGCCTCGTCAATGCCCGCGTCCTCGCGCAGCATGCGGTCGGTCTTCTCGTGCTTGACCAGGGTGTCGTGCATGGCGTTCAGCGACAGGTCGGGCACGCCGGCCCAGTCCTTCCACTTCACCTCCAGCTGGCGCATGGCGGCAATGGCCTGCTCTTCGCGCTCGGCCACGATGCCCACGAAATCGCCCTGCACCACTACCTTGACGATGCCCGGCAGATGCGCCACGGACTGTTCGTTCACCGAAATCAGGCTGCTGCCCAGCGGCGCCGACGCATCGGCACCGCCATAGGGCGGGCGCACCACGCGGCCGTGCAGCATGCCCGGCACGCGCACATCGTGCACATAGGCCAGCGCGCCCAGCACCTTGGCCGGAATGTCCACGCGCTGCACGGACTTGCCGATGTAGTTGAAACCGCCGGTGCGCAGCGGCACTTCCTTGTCCAGCGCAATGTTCAGGTCCTGGCCCTGGGCCAGTTCGCCGTAGCCGATGCGTCGCCCGCCCTTGGCCACCACCGCGCCCTTGGACGTGGTCAGTGCGGACACGGGCTGCTGCAGCTTCTCGGCAGCCAGGCCCAGCAGCAGCTGGCGCACCTGCGCGGCGGCCTTGCGCATGGGGATGGCGTCCACCTGGATGGTGTTGCTGGCAATGGTCGGGCCCTGGTTGGGCGTGCGGCCCGTGTGGCCCAGAACCATGGTGATGCGTTCGAACTCCACATCGAGCTCATCGGCCACCAGTTGCGCCAGCGAGGTACGGATGCCCGTGCCCAGGTCCACGTGGCCGTGGTAGGCCGTGACGCTGCCGTCCGCGCCAATGGCGATGAAGCTGCTCACCCGGTCAATGGGGGGAATGGGGAAGGCGCCGGCCACGGCGGGCGCCGTACCCGTGCTTTCAGCCACCAGGCCAGCGGCCGCCACCGAGCTGACCATGACCATGCCGCCCAGCTTGAGCAGGTTGCGGCGCGTCAGTTGAAGGGGGTTGGATGCACTCATGCTGCACCTCCCTGGGCGATCAGCACGCGGGCGCGAGCAGCCGCACGCATGATTTCCACATGCGTGCCGCAGCGGCACAGGTGGCCGGACAGGGCCTGGGTGACTTCCTCGTCGGTGGCCGTGGGCTTGTGGTCGAACAAGGCCACCAGGGCCATGACCATGCCGTTGGTGCAGTAGCCGCACTGGGCGGCCTGCTCGTCGATGAACGCCTGCTGCACGGGGTGCAGTGTGTGGACGGTCTTGCCATGCGTGTCAGCCGACGGCTTGCCGGCAGGCATTCCCGGCACGGTGGCCGGATGGGCAGCTTCCCAGTCACGCGCCACCCGGGCGTGCTCGGCCTGGGTTGCATCCTGGGACAGGCCTTCCAGCGTCGTGACCTTCATGCCCTGGACCACGCTCACGGGAACGGAGCAGGAGCGGGCCACCTTGCCGTCGATCAGCACGGCGCATGCGCCGCATTCGCCCAGGCCGCAGCCGAACTTGGGACCGTTGAGCTGCATGTCGTTGCGCAGCACATAAAGCAGCGGCGTCTCCGGGCTCACGCCCTGGATCTCGACCTCTTGTTGGTTGAGAGTGAATTTCATCGTGTGCAAACCTTGTGGTTGACAACAGGTGCAAACCATAGGTGCGCACTGAAAAATCAGGCGTCAGGCATGCCGCAGCAGGGCCCGAAAAAGAAAGCCCACCGCCGGCGGGGTGGGCTATTTCACGTGGTTTTTAGAGGCAAGTCGGATGGCTGGCTGCCTGTTGTATGCAAACGATTCTATGCCTCGCACTTGCTCGCCGCTGCCAGCGTGCCGCCATCCCGGCACCCGCACAGACTGCTGATTTCCGTGGCTTTTTATGCACAAGACCGAACTCATCCATCGGAAATATCCACGAAAGCACAGCGCAGCAGGCTGATCAGTGAGCCTGCACCAAGAGCAAAAAGGAGTGCACCACCACAGTGCACAGGAGGGCAGAACACGCTGCAGCAATTCCGGTCCGGATCTTTCAGCCATGCACGGCCGGGCATAGAGATCGCAGCCCGTCCAGGCGTTCAACGCGTCGGCTCGAAAATCACACCAACCCAGCAAAACACTCGGCTTTTACCTGCATCAAATTCCAGTGAGAACGCTTGAAATTCACGAACGCATCATGCGCAGCGCCTGCAAAACACATGCTCGTCTGCAGGATCGGCACCACGCAAGGCTGCTGGCTGCAACCCCTAGCATCAGCGGGTGCCCGGCGTGATCTGGATCGTGCCAAGGCCCGAATCCATGGCCACACGCCGCCGGGGAGTCAGCCAATGCACCCACAGCCCCCAAAGCCACCCCAGCGCAAACACGCAGGCCAAGGCCAACATGCCCCAGCGCCCGGCAGACAGCGCGCTGTAAATCCAGTACGGCATGCCCCCCAGGCCGAAGAGGCAGGCCCATCGCCGAAGCGCGGCGGAACGGGATTGGGACAGCCAGACGGCAAGGGCTGCGGGGAGTGCGAAGGCGATCTGATCGATGCTCATGACTGCATCATACTGTACAAATAAACAGCATTGCACAGAAAAATCCAGACGCTTGCACAAGGCACGTCGACGGGACGGCCATACCCTCTGATTTGTTCGCATCTCATCTGGCAAGCAGCGTACAGACTGGACTTGAAGGATTCCGAATCCGCACCGGAGTTTGGGTAAAGCGCGGCCCTTGCATCGCTCAATCCCAGCACCGCCGGCCAAGAACCCGGAGTCACGGCTTATCCAGTTCCGCCCAGTCCGAAAGCGAGGGTGCACAGGATTTTGAAAACCCGCAGAACATACAGCGCCATACTGCGCAACGGCTCTTTACCCAAGGTTTACCTGACAGTTTGAACGCATTCGGGACGGGCAATGGTGGTCATAGGGGGAAATAATCGAAAGCATGCAAACCGGTTCTTAAAAAACAGTTAATATTCGCGCTTCAATCCATGAAAGGCAAACTACCGTGAGCAACACATACAAAGAACTTCTGGCGCAGCGCGAAGCACTTGAGGCCCAGATCCAGACAGCACGCAAGCAAGAAGTCAGTGATGTGATCGCCAAGATTCGCGGTCTGGTTCAGGATTACGGCCTGACAGCCGACGACATTTTCACGGCACGCCGCGCCTCCTCCACCGTGGCCCCCAAGTTCCGCAATCCAGAGACAGGTGACACCTGGACCGGACGCGGCAAGCCGCCCGCCTGGATCAAGGACAAGGATCGCGCCCAGTTCGCCATCTGAAGCCCTGGATAAACGCCTCCATGAAAACAGCCTGCAGTCACTTGCAGGCTTTTTTCATTCTGGCCCCACCTGAAACGTGCACCTGAATTGGCGTGCCTGCACTTCTGCAGGGCGGCATTGCCCTGGCCTGGCCCCGTGCAATCGCGGCAAGCACGCGCACATGCCCTTAGACATGCACTGTGGATGGATGCCGTGGTTCAATCAGTCGGCCTGATCTGCACCTTGAAATTTCTCGCTGTAGAGACCGGCCCCCGACGTTCGGCCTTCCATGACAAAACAGATCTCCGCCCCGGACAGTGCCCCCACCGCACGCCGTCCTGACAAGCTACCGACCGCCTTTGGAACGACACCTGTCGCAGATGCACTCTTGCGGCCCCATCTGCCATTTTCAGGACAGCAGATTCTGTTCATCTCGTCATGCGACGATCAGCACGCCCATCTGCTCCCTTTGCTCAAGGAGTGGGGTTTGGTGACCACGGCATGCCGCCATCCCACCGCGATTCGCCAGGATCGGCTACAGAAGTTCCACGTTGTCGTGCTGTGCGGGCCGAAGACTTCATGGAATGCCAAGGACGAAAACCGCCTGGTGGCAGGAGCGGCACGCATCATCGAATGTGAAGCCAGCCATCCCATGCAGCCCAGAGTGATCAATGCCCGCATCATCGCGGTATCCTGGCATTCACCGCAGGGGATTCTTGATGCGCTGACGATGGCGATCCATTCAACGCATGCCAACCCCGACAGCCTCCTGCCGACTGACGAAGCCGTCCATTTCGAGAAAATTGCGCCACCCATCAGAAATGCCTTCCTGGAATCTGCGCGCTCTTCTCTGGCAACCATCAAATCCAGCCCAAACTGCAAAGATGTGCAAAGAGAGCTTCACAACCTGTCTGGCTCACTGAGATTCTTTGATCTGGTCGAGTTGTCAATACGGTGCGCCGACCTGGAAAGCCGCATGGGCCATGATGGGCTGGCATATCACAGACATTCGCTCTCGCTGCTGGAGCTCCAGCTTGAAGCAGTCATCCAGGACATACAGGCACTGAAGGCGGAATGAACATGCATCATTGAGATCTCGATGATGTCACCCACCCACATTCCAAGGCATATTTCATAAGGTCTATGTCTCGCTCTATGCCGAGCTTTTGCATGGCCTTGACTTTTTGCGTGCTGATGGTCTTCTTGCTCCTGTTGAGCTTGGCTGCAATTTCATCAATGCGCAGGCCAGCAGCGTACAACCGGACTACCTCGGACTCCTTGGGGCTCAGCTCAGCAGGTACTCTTCTCTCCCCCTGCACTCCGCCCAACCCGCCTGCACCACCTCTTTCCAGCCGCTCGGCGATGGCTGGCGAAAAATAAACTCCGCCAGTGAATGCCGCGTGGATCGCGGGAACAAGATGCAGCACCGGATCGGCCTTGCTGACAATACTGATGTTCGAGACACGACCCAGAGCCTGCAGTATTGCCGAGTTATCCAGCATGGTCAGGACCACCAGACCCAATTTTGGGAATCTTCTCGATATATATCCGAATAGATGCAGTCCATCTCCATATTGCCCGGTCGGCATGGAGTAATCGGATACAAGCACATCAAAACCTCCCTCTTCCAGTTTTTTAATCAGATCGGTTGAATTTGAAACACTCCCATTCAATGCAATTTCTGACTCACCAGACAATTCATGCCTGACACCTGATATTATCCCAGGATGATCGTCCGCCAACAATACGGATATTTTCAGGTATTTTTTATAGTCCATGGCGCGTAAATATGAATAACCTGACACCAGCCGGCTTTCAACCTTTCTCACAAATCTTTCAGAACGTCCATGAAATTCACGAGCTCCCCATCGACCGCTCGAAAATCTCGCGCATTGACAAGAGAAGAAATCATATCAAGCGCTTGGACTATGTCATTGAACCCTGCCACTGCAAATGCCCCCTTCATGGCATGAATTTCCCTATGCACAGCCACGAGATCTCTTTTTTCCAAGGATTTCTTCAAGGAGATCAAGGATGCTTGTGTTGTTGAGACAAGAATGTCACGGTAGCCAGAAATCTTGCTTGTTCTTGCCGGCAATGCATCCACTTGGCAAACCCCGGACTTGCCGATATTTCTATCAATGAATTCCTTGATGCTTTTCAGGGAGGCTGGTTTGACGATGATGTCAGATATGCCGAATTTGGCACATTTATCCCTTTCATGCTTGCCTGCGTTTGCCGTTATTGCCCCCACTCTAATCCCGGGGTAATCCTTACGGATGTGCTGTGCAAGCACATAACCGTTCATGCCGGGCATCTGCAGGTCGGTTAGAACCAGGTCATAGGCCAGCTGTGCCAGCATGCTCAAGGCAGATTCCCCTCCTTCTGCAGAATCGGCCTCATACCCAATGATCCTCAGCTGATCCAGCAACAGCATTCTGTTAACAGGGTGGTCATCCACCACCAGAATCCTTGCCGAGAAATCCTCTCGCTCGTCCTCCGAAAGCAGGACATCGCCATCCTCCCAAGCGACAGCGGATGATGCGGGCTGCGCATGGTATGCGGGCAGCACCAGCTCGAAAATGCTGCCTTTTCCAAGGACACTTGAAAACCGGATCTCCCCTCCCATGAGGTGGGCCATCCGCTGGCACAGCGTCAGCCCAAGTCCGGTTCCTCCAAACTTCGTGGCGATTTCCGAGCCGGCCTGCTTGAACGCATCGAAGATGAACGCATGCTGCGAATGATGAATACCTATTCCAGTATCGGATACCTTGATGTTCAGCTCGCCGGATCTGTCGGATGCATATACCTCTATTTTTCCACTCTTGGTGAACTTCAAGGCATTGCTGAGAAGATTGTTGAGTATTTGCTTGATGCGCTCAGCATCGCCAAGATATCCAGACTTCAGCGAATCATCGATGGTCAGGGAAAATTCAATTTTTGCCTCTGTCACCAAGGGTTTATAGATGGATGCCACCTGCCTGATCACAGACTTGAGATCGAATCCGGCCATCTCGACACTCATCTGACCAGACTCGACCTTCGAGAAATCGAGGACATCATTCAACAGAGACAAAAGAGAATGTGAGGAATTCGAAATGATGTCCAGCCGTGTTTTCTGCTCCATGGACAGAATGCTTCTTCCCAGTATTTCCAGATTCCCCAGTATCGCATTGAGTGGAGTGCGTATCTCGTGGCTCATTACGGCGAGAAAAGATGATTTTTCATGGTTTGCCTCTTCCGCAGCCTTCTTTGCATCCTCCAGGCTTCTTTGGACCTGCTTGTGAGCCGTGATATCGGCAAACCCGCACAACAGCACGTTCCGACCTTGGTATTTTGCCTTCACCATGATCATGGACAGCTCTGCAATGGTTCCATCGTTGGAAATCACCACCTCGCTGGACACGGGCACATAGTCACTTTTCCCGCCACCAAGATATTTCTCCACATAAACTCTGTGGAAATAGCCGATCAATAGCTCTCCAGGGACCGGGCCACGCAGTACTGCACTCTCCTTGTATTTGAACATCATGCTGTTCTCCAACAGCATCTTTTTCTCCTTGAAATCAAGAAGACCAAGTCCGTAAGGAGCCATGGCAATGATGGTTCGACTCAGCTGCTCGGTATCGAAAACATTCTTTGCCTTTTCATAGATTGGAATAAATACCTTTTCGTAGAAATATATCAAAAAGCACCAGAACAAGACAATGAATATCAACGAAAGAATCAAATATACGAACGATTTTCCCTTTAGAAAAACCGCATCCTTCCACGAAAACACGTGGAGCAGAATCATGTTTGTATTCGATATCCTGGAGTAGTAATGAAAAAAACCATCCTTGTATACAGCACCATACTTGAACAGAAGATAGCGACTCACCAGGTTGCCTTGGAATTTCGATGATTCAATATCAAAGAAATCCGCTTTGCTGTAGCCCTCTGGTTCAACACCCAGGGCAACGCTTCCCTGGGAGTCCATGATCAGAAAGGAACTTCTATCCTCACCTTGCTGCATCAGATTCTCAATATGCTGGGTAGGCATGTCACTCACCACGGTGAGAAATGGCTTACCCCTATGGAATGCAGAAACAACAACCTGGAACGACATTTCACCCGTCAGAATACTTTTGGTCGGGGGAAGCCAAATGGGGTGGCGCACTTGTCCGGAATGAAGTGGAACGCCTTTGTCTTTCGGCAGCCCGGCAATCTGTTGCTGAAGCTCCAAGAGCATCCGTTCCCGCTCAGGCTCATCTGGAATCTGAGGCAGGAGAGCACCGATGAACCCGCCATCCGGACTGAAGGCATATACAGATATGGCTCTTCCATCCTGAAGAAAACTCGAGTTTGCCAGGTATGCAAGCTCCTCCAGCATATCCCTGTATCGCCTGCATGCAGGCTTGTCGCCCTTATCCTCGAGCAAAACCACCGGACTCACACCCGTGATCATAGCGCCCGGCCTGCCAACTCCCGCCGGTTGCGATATATGCGCTTGCCCCCAAAGCAATTCTGATGCGATTATTCCACGCATCATGATGACCTGCTTTGTTTCTATCTCCACCAGAATTCTAGTTCTCTTGTTCTGAAAAATTGACCTTCTTTCCTCCATGAAATCATTGAACTCGAACGATGCCGCAAATAACGCGACAATGATCACAAGGAAAGAAAAGATCAGCCCCCCACCAAAAAGCAGTCTCTTGTTATATCTGGCCAGAAGCAGAAGATCTTCCTTTTCTGCAATTTCTTTTTTATGGATTTCCATCTGGACATCGATATACAGCCATTGCTCAGGCCAATGATCGCCTCATGTAGTCGATAAAATCTTTGCAGGAAAGTGCTCTGGAATACAAGAATCCCTGGGCGACATCGGCATCCATCCTCCTGATCATTCCCAGATCATCAACGTCCTCCACTCCCTCAACAACCACCTGTGCCCGAACATCTTTCGCAAGCGACACCGCTTTGCTCAGCACTCTCTTTGCATGGGCCTGGTTTCTTGCAGCATGCAGCAAAGCCTTGTCAATCTTGATCTGGTTGAAAGGAACGCTAAGCAGGCGCCCTAGGGTCGAGCCGCCCACGCCAAAGTCATCCATTGCGCACTGAAAGCCACTCATTCGTAAATTCGCAATGACACCGCCCAGGGACTTGTCGAGATCATCCGCCCCATCTTCCGTCACCTCAAAACCGATATTTTCAGGGGAGACACCTGCATCCCTGATCACGCGCAATGCCGAATCCATCCACTCCCAGGATGCCGCCAGGGAGGCGGATACATTGATGCTGCAGATGAACTGCCCTGAAGGTGCTGCCGATTTGATGAAAGAGATGGACTGCAGGAGCATTTGGAGAGTGAGCTCATGCATCAATCCATGGTCTCCGATGGCCTTCATGAACGCAGCAGGTGGCAACAGTTCCGTGGCCGAAATAGGCCACCGGGCCAAGGCTTCCGCCCCGATGATCCTGCCCGAGCCTGCATGATGCAAGGGTTGAAAATGGGCAACGATTTCGCCGCTGTGCAAAGCGTTCATCAACCTTGCTCTCGGGATCGGCAAGATCGTCCTGGGCTGACCCTCCGTCTTGGTCCGCCCCAGGATACGCAGCAGGAAATCCCCGTTGACCGGCACCTCTCTTGCCATTCTGGAGCGAGATATTGCACAGACGATGTTGAGTGCCAGGCTCCGGGCATAGTCAGCGACCGCATGGAATATTCTTGGTTCGCAGCTGCTGACAAGGATGATGGGGACATCCACTTCACACACTGCCAGATCATTGAGGAATCTCATCAGCTTTTCGCCGATGAAATCCATATCCACAAAGGCCGCATCCGCATTGAATTTCTTCAGTTCCGCCAGAAGCTCATCCGTATTGCTGATCCATTGAATGCCGTGAAAAATTCCTTGCTGTTTGCAACATTGCTGTATCCAATATGGGGCCATCGGATCGTTTGTGGCAACGAGCATTCTTTTGCCATGACCGGGACTATTTTCTGGCATCAATCCATCCCATCTCTATTCCATAGCGAATGAGGTCAATGTCCTTGCGGATGCCCAGTTTATTCATGACCGCCACCTTGTGCGTACTGACCGTCTTGATGCTGCGATAGAGTTTTTTCGCTATTTCAGACACTGTCATTCCAGAAATGAAAAGGAGCAGAACTTCCTCTTCACGCTTTGACAGTTCTATCGATGTTCGTACCGCCCCGAGCCATTCGCCGCCAAGCAGTTTGCTTGCGCTCGGCGAAATGAATTGACCATCTGTGTATGCCGCATAGATCGCCGGCACCAGGCTCCCCAAAGAATCTGTTTTATGGACTATCCTGTAGATCCCCTGATTGGCAAGCGACTTGATGATCCCAATATTCTCAATCATGGTCAGCATCACGATCTTGACGCCGGGAAATCGTCGCCGGATGACATTCAGCATGACCAGGCCGTCGCCATAGGTTCCGCCGGGCATTGAATAATCAGTCACCAGCACATCGCATTCGTTCTGCCTGAGAAAATTGATGATTTCCGTGGAGTTTTTCGCTCGACCCACAATCTCTATCTCATTTTTTTCCTCCAAAACACTTTCTATGCCTGCCAGAACTGCCGGATGGTCATCGGCAATCAGTATCCGCAAGACGAAATTTTTCATGACTCAAAAAATTAGCAAGAAGAACATTCCTATTCTAGGCAGTGGCGCACTAGGATTTAATTGGATTAATCTGATTTTTCCACTTCAAAATCTAAGATTTGTCTGATTTTTTGGCCCAATTGCTGCGAATTCGGGCGTCAGTCCTAGGGAGCACTCCTAGAATTCAACAGATAGTTGAATCGGTGGTTGAATGCGTTGCAGGCCAAGCATCCGGACCACACGGGAATCTGTGGATGAGATGCACGCGCCCGTGCAGGAGCCCGCGACCGATGCCGGAGTGGGGCTGAAGCGACCTCACCCCATGGCCAAGCGCGTGAAGAGACCGCCAAATCCCGGCACAATCCGTGGATGCGAATCCTTCACACCATGCTGCGCGTTGGCAATTTCCAGCGTTCCATCGATTTCTACACACAGGTTCTTGGCATGCAGCTGCTGCGAACCTCAGAGAACCCCGAGTACAAGTACTCGCTGGCCTTCCTGGGCTTCGAGGGCGGCAACCCTGGCCAGGCCGAGATCGAGCTGACCTACAACTGGGGTACGGAGTCCTACGACATGGGCACGGCCTACGGCCATATCGCCATTGGCGTGCCTGATGCCTATGCCGCCTGCGAGAAGATCAAGGCGTCCGGCGGCAACGTGACGCGCGAGGCCGGCCCCGTCAAGGGCGGCACCACGGTGATTGCCTTTGTGACGGATCCGGACGGCTACAAGATAGAACTCATACAGGAGAACTCACGCGCCCATGCCGGCGTGCAGCCAGCTGGCGGCGAGAAGTTCGATCCCCTGCGCAATTCCTGATCCACGCAGCCCCAAAAACAAAGGCCCGGAGCGTTCATCGCTCCGGGCCTTTGTTTTTAGCTGCGGCTGCTGCCAGCCGCACCGCTGATCCGGTTCAATCCACCAGGATCACTTCCACCCGGCGGGCCTGGGCATTGCTGCCATCGGCCTGCAGTTGTTCGGGCTTCTTGAGTTCGACCTTTTCCTCGGCCACGCCCAGTGCCGACAGGGCAGCCTGGACTGCCAGGGCGCGCTTCTTGGCCAGTTCGGCGTTGAGTTCGGCGCTGCCGGTGGCGTCGTGGTATCCAGAGATCACGGCGCGCTTGCCGCCCTGCACACCAGCCACCACATCGGCCAGCGCTTCATTGGCGCCAGCCGCCAGCTCGGCCTTGGCCGATGCGAAGTAGAACTTGACCACGCCGTTTTCGACAACGACACGCGCCACGTCTTCCTCCAGGACCACAGGCGCCATCGCCGGCACAGGTGTGGCGCCGGTTGTCGTCTTTGCAGGACCATGCGCAATGCCGCGCTGGTAGACCACGACACCCACGACCGTGGAGACGACGAGCGCAATCAGCGCAAACAAAAAGCCCAGGGCAAAACGTTGTTGGCTGTCGTCGTCGGATTGACTGAAGGACATGAAGCACTCTCCGTGAATGAACTGTTGAAGGAAACCAGAAAGACTGCGAAAAACCGGCCGATTGTAGAGGGCCGCCGCCAACGGCCCTGCGCACCGCCCAAGCCCCGTGATGCCACCCGGCACGAACTGTGGCGCCGCAGAGACAAAAGACCGGCCGTGCAAGTGCAACGCAGGCGCTTGTGCACCGTTTGGGCCGACAGGCGTTAAAACGTCATTGTTCCTTCACGCCACAGCGCCCATGTCCGCCCTGCCAGAATTCTCATTTGCCCGCCGAGAGTCCCAGCCCATGCTGGACGAGGCGCTGCACCGATGGGGCGGAAGCGACGACCTCTGGATCTTTGGCTACGGCTCGCTGATCTGGCGGCCGGATTTCGATTTCTGCGAACGCCGCACGGCCCGTGTCTTTGGCTGGCACCGGGCATTGAAGATGTGGAGCACCATCAACCGCGGCACGCCCCAGAATCCTGGATTGGTCTTTGGCATGCTGTCCGGCGGCAGTTGCCAGGGCATGGTGTTCCGCATTCCCCGGCACCACGGCCATGACGTCATGAGAAAGCTGTGGCAGCGCGAGATGGCCAATGCCGTCTATGACCCCCGCTGGCTGCCCTGCCGCACCGGCCAGGGCACGGTGCAGGCGCTGGCGTTCACGCTGTCCCGTCAAAGCCCCAATCACACGGGCGAGCTGGCGCCCGAAGACTATCGCCGCATCTTCAGCGAGGCCAAGGGCATCTATGGCAGCACGCATGACTATGCGCGCGCAACCTTCGATGAGCTCAAGCGCCTCGGCATCCGGGACCGCGCCTTGCAGCGCCTGCTCAGCTACGCGGGCCAGCCTGAAGCGGGTGCGCAAGCCGCGCGCTGACGCTTTGATGCGATTGATACGCTGATGCGCGCAGGCGCACAACGCTGCCCTCTCCGACATATCCACCGTATTGCACGCTGCAAGATGGCGGCTGCGCGCAATGCGCCTCACAACTTTTCCAGCACGGATATCAACCAGGAGATTGCCACCATGCGTTTGAACGCTTCCCCATCCACCCCGTCCACCGCCGTGAAGCTGCTGATGGCAACCGGCATGGTGCTGGCCCTTGGGGCCTGCGGCAGCCAGGCCAAGCCTCCTGCCGCAGCCGCAGCGTCCACCCCGGCAGCCGTCACCGCAGCCCCTGCCGCCCGCAACGTGGCCATGGCCCAGCTGCAGCCCACGCAAGGCAGCAAGGTCAGCGGCAGCCTGCAGTTCACTGCCCAGGCCGATGGCAGCGTGCGCGTTCAGGGCTCGGTTCAGGGGCTGGCGCCCAACAGCGAGCATGGCTTTCATGTCCATGAGAAAGGCGATTGCTCCAGCCCTGATGGCCTGAGCGCGGGCGGCCATTTCAACCCCACAGGCCACGCCCATGGCCGGTTCGATTCCGCTGTCCACCACGCAGGGGATCTGCCCAGCCTGCGGTCAGATGCGCAAGGCATGGCCAGCATAGATTTCGTTTCGCGCGGCCTGGCACTGGATCAGAGTCCCAACAGCGTGGTGGGCCGCGGCCTGATCGTGCACAAGGACCCTGACGACTACACCACGCAGCCCACCGGCAATTCCGGGGCGCGCCTGGCCTGTGCGGTGATCACGCGCGGATGATGTGCTCGGCCGGGTCTGCGTTCAGCGCAGGCAGTCGCGCAGCCACGCCGCGCACTGCTCGGCGCGCGCGCCCGGCCATTGGACTCTGACCTTGGTATCGCCACGGCGCAGCTCGACATGAATGGTGTCGGCAGCGCCCGCGCTGCCCTCACCGCTCAAGCTGCCGATTAGCCGCCCCCACCAGCCACGGCCCCGCAGGTCTTGGGCCGTGGAGGAGAGCTCCGAAGCTGGCGCTGGTGCTGGCGAATTCCGGGCTTGCACCACCGTTTCCCTGGCTGGCTCGGAGGCCGGCGCGGGCGCGACAGGTGCAGGCGCCTGCACGGTCGCCTTGCCCGCAGCGCGCTCCCCTCCCCCGCCTTCGAGCCGCGCGGCCAGATTGTTACCGAACTCCTCCCATATTCGGTCGGCCTTGGTCTTCATCACGCTCAGGCCGAAGGCGCCCAGACGGCCCAGCAGGTCCACGTCGATCTTGATGCGCAGTTCGGTGCCTCCATCCGGCGTGGCGCTCAGGAAGATTTCACTGCGCTGCTTGAGCGAGCTGGCCACCGAGGTGTCTTCTCCCGTTCCTTCCACGCGCAGATACTCGGGAGCGCGTTGCTCGACGATGCGTGTGCGCAGCTTGAATCTGGCGCTGATGAAGGAGATCTTCTGGTGCATCACCGCCACGTATTCGGTAGGGCTGACCACTTCGATGGACTGCATGCCCGGCACGGCACCTCCCATGACCTGGGGATCGAGCAACAAGGCCCATACCCGCTCTCGCGAGGCCGAAACAGTCAGGGTTTTCTCAATTTCCATGCATTTTCTCCGCGGCCACAAGGACCGATTCCACGATCTGGGTGTAGCCCGTGCAACGGCACAGGTTGCCGTTGAGGCCATGGCGAACTTCGTCCGTGCCGGGAAGGGGGTTGCGCCCCAGCAGATCGCAGGCGGCCATGATGAAGCCCGGTGTGCAGTAGCCGCACTGCAGGCCGCCGCATTGCATGAAGCTTTGCTGCAGCGGGTGCAGCCGTTGTGACGGGTCTGCGCCCGCACCCCCAGCAATACGGTCGGCCAGGCCTTCGATGGTGGTGAGCGCGCGGCCCTGGACCTGCACGGCCAGCAGCAGGCAGGACTTCACCACTTCGCCATCCAGCAGCACCGAGCAGGCGCCGCACACGCCCGTCTCGCAGCCGCGCTTGGTGCCCGTCAGGTGCAGGTCATCACGCAGAAAATCCGACAGCAGCCGGCGCGCAGGCACGTCCACGCTGCAGGGCTCGCCGTTGACGGTGCATTCGATGCGATGTCGGCTCATGCCAGCTCTCCTTGTTCCAGTGCCAGGTCCAGGCCAAACAGTTCGGCCACGGTGCGCCGCACGTTGACGCGCACCATTTCTCGGCGGAAATCCGCCGAGCCGCGCAGGTCCGAAACCGGTGTGATGTCGGCCGCGACGATGTCACCCGCCTCGGCCGCCAAGGCCCAGGTGAGGGCACGGCCTTCAAGAAAGCCCTCGGCGCGCCGCTGGCGCACGGGTATGGGCGTAGAGGCGCCCACGACGAGACGCGCGTCGCGGCAGATGCCCCCGGCGGTGTGCGCCACCAGGGCCACGCTGGCCAGCGGCCGGTGTTCGGCCGCTGTGCGCAGAAAGCGCGTGTACACACCGCTGCGCCGGTCGTCTCCTTGCCCCATGGGCGGCACGCGGATCTCGCTGACGATCTCGTCGCCTTCCAGCGCCGTGGCGTAGTAGTCGACCAGGAAGTCCTCGATGTCCAACAGGCGCTCGCCTCTTGCGCTGGCCAGCACGATCTGGGCGCCCAATGCCATCAGGCAGCCGGGCGGGTCGGTGGAGGGGTCGGCATAGCAGAGATTGCCACCCACCGTGCCCTGATTGCGCACCTGCGGGTTGGCCATGCGCTGCGCCATGCCGGCCAGGACAGGATAGTGATGCGACACCAGCGGCGAGGCCGCCAGTTCGGCATGGCGCACCAGGGCGCCGATACGCAGGCCACGCACCGGGTCGAAGTCCAGGCCGCGCAACGCATCGATGCCAGCCAGCGAGACCAGGTGCGTGGGCGCGAGCATGCGCTGGCGCATGCCCAGCATCAAGGCCGTGCCGCCGGCGATCACGCGGCAGTCCTCGCCCAGTTCGGCCAGCAACCGGCTGGCCTCCGCCACCGAGGTGGGCTCCAGGAAGTCGAAGTCATGCATGACGGCCCTCCTCGGCGCGTGCGCGCAGCGCCGCCAGGATTTTTTCGGGCGTGATCGGCAGATCGCATATGCGCACGCCGATGGCGTCGTACACGGCGTTGGCGATGGCAGGCGCTCCCGGCAGGATGGCGGTTTCGCTGGCCCCTTTGGCGCCATAGGGGCCGTTGGGGTCGTTGGACTCGACAAAGCCGCCGCGCAGCAAGGGCACGGCGTCGGCCGTTGGCATGGTGTAGTCGGCGAAGTTGCCGTTGGCCAGGCGCCCGCCTTCCAGGTGCAGTTGCTCGTAAAGGGCCCAGCCCATGGCCTGGACGGTGGCCCCGTTGGTCTGCCCATGGATGGCGACGGGGTTCAGCGCCTTGCCGCAGTCGTCGGCCCCATAGCTGTCAAGCACCCGGACCTGGCCGGTTTCCGTATCGACCTCGACCTCCACTGCCTGGGCCGCGAAGGAATAGGCCGGCGCGATGTTGCCGTGCAGCTGGGCGTCGTGCATCTGCGTCTGGGCATCCCAGGTGTGGCTGACCTGTATGCCCTCGCCGCCATGGCGCCAGATGTGCTGGCGAGCGAGCTCGGCCATGCCTGCCGCACGGTCGGTGCCGCGCACGCGCACCTGACCATCGGCCAGCTCCAGGTCGTCGACCTGCGCCTCCAGCACGACGGCGGCCAGGGCCAGCAGCTTGCTGCGGGCCGCCTGCGCGGCACCTATGGCGGCATTGCCTGCAGCCATGGTCACGCGCGAGGCCAGCGAGCCTATGGCGAAGGGCGTGCTGTCCGTGTCGGGTGCGGCCACGCGGACCTGCGACAACGGCAGCGTGAGTTCATGGGCGACGATCTGGCTGAGCATGGTGGCCGCGCCCTGGCCCATGTCGCACTCGCCACTGAGCACAAGCACCTGGCCATCCTCATGGATGCGCACCACCACGGTGGAGCCGTCCCAGTTGCCCATGGTGCGGTTGCCGCTGACATGCATGGCCGCGGCCATGCCCACGCCCCTGCGGCGGGCGCCAAGGGCCTGGCGGGGGCGGGCGCGCTTGCCGCGCCAGTCGATGGCATCGGTGGCCTGGTCTATGCACTCCTTGAGGCCGGCGCTGCCGATCTTCCAGCCATGCACTGTCACGTCGCCGGCTTCCACTGCATTGAGCTTGTGGACTTCGGCCGGATCCAGCCCCAGCTGCTCGGCCATGATGTGGATGTGGCTGTTGAGCGCGAACAGCATCTGCGTACCGCCAAAGCCGCGGAACGCGCCGTGCGGCGGGTTGTTGGTATAGACCAGGGTGGCGTGCGATCGGACGTTGCCCTGCCTGTGCATGTTGTCGCTGCGCATGGCACTGACGTGCATGACCTCGGCCGACAGACCCGCATAGGCACCGCACTCGGCAACGATGTGCACCTGCTTGGCGAGGATGCGGCCATCACGCGCCATGCCCAGCTTGAGCGTGATGCGCTCGGGGACGCTGGAGCAGCAGGCCAGGAAGTCCTCCAGCCGGTTGTTGACCAGGCGCACGGGCCGCCCGGTGCGCAGGGCCAGCAGGCCCGCCACGAGCTGGTTGTCGTCCTCGACGATCTTGCCGCCAAAGCCGCCGCCCGTGGTGGCCTGCACCACGCGGATGGCGGACACCGGCAGCTCCAGCGCCGCCGCCAGCCGGGCACGCGCCAGGAAAACCGACTGCGTGGAGGTCTGTACCAACAGGCGGCCATCGGCGTCGATGGAGGCCAGGGTGGCCATGGGTTCCAGGTAGCCCGGGTACTGCGCATGCGTGGTGTACGTGGCTTCGTGAACCAGATCAGCTGCGGCGAATCCGGCATCTGCATCGCCGCGCTCGAAGCGGATCTCGTGGGCGATGTTGCCCCGGCCCGGATGAACGCCGGGCGCTTCTTCATCCAGGGCTTCCTCGGGCGACAGGATGGCGGGCAGTTCTTCGTACTCGACCTCGATCAGGTCCAGCGCATCGCGGGCGATCTCTTCTGTGGCGGCAGCCACGGCTGCCACCTCTTCCCCCGCAAAGCGCACCAGGCCGTCGGCCAGGATGCGCCGCTCCTTGTGGCTCACGCCCCAGGGCGTGCGCGGTGCATCTGCCCCGGTCAGCACGGCTTTCACACCGGGCAGCGCACGCGCTGCAGCAATGTCGATGCGCACGATGCGCGCATGCGGATAGGGGCTGCGCAACAGCTTGGCATGCAGCATGCCCGGCAGCTTGAGGTCGCCCGCGTACTGGGCACGACCTAGTACCTTGGACAGCGCCGTGACCTGGGCCGTCTCGCGGCCCAGCGTGGAATTCGAGGTATTCATGTCATTCAGCGGTGATGCCGAGTTCGCGGATCACCCTGCCCAGGCGCTCGTAGTCGGCAGCGTTGACATCGGCCAGCACCTGCGGCGACCCGCCCACGGGCACGGCACCGAAGGTGGCCATCTTTGCCGCCACCTCCGGCATCCTGAGGATCTCGTTGAGATGGGTGTTCAAGGTCTGCACCACGGCGGCCGGCGTGCCCTTGGGCGCGAAGAAGCCATTCCAGGCACCCGCGGCGATGTCCCTGTAGCCCAGTTCCGCCAGCGAAGGCACATCGGGCAGCAGGGGCGAACGCTTCGGGTCGGTCACGGCCAGCGCGCGCAGCTTGCCCGCCTGGATGTACTGGGCCACCGGCCCCAGCGTGACGTAGGCCAGTCCTACATGGCCCGCTGCCACATCGTTGACGGCCGGTGCCACGCCGCGATAGGGCACATGCTGAATGCTCACTCCGGCAGCGCGGTTCAGCCACTCGGCACCTATGTGCATGGGCGAGCCTGCGCCGGGACTGGCGTAGCTGAGCGTCTTGCCGGCCTTGGCCGCAGCCACCATGTCGGCCACGCTTTTGAATCCCGTGGAGGGATGGGCCACGAGCAGCACGGCCTGGCTGGCGGTCTGCACCACGGGGGTGAAACCTTTCAAGGGGTCATAGGTCGCGGCAGGAGGGAGCCTCATCACCATGGGGGCGATGGTGAAGGGGTTGGGCGTGAACAGCAGCGTGTAGCCATCGGGCACGGCCCGCGCAACCAGGTTGTTGCCCACGGTGCCGCCCGCCCCGGGCCGGTTGTCCACCACCACGGGCTGGCGCAGACGCACCGTGAGCTTTTCGGCGAACAGGCGCGCCATGGCGTCCGTGTCACCACCTGCGGGATAGGCGACCACCACGGTGATCGGCCTGGCGGGGCAGTCCTGTGCAAATGCCGGACCACAGACAGCGGTGGCAAAAGCCAATGCTGCAATGGTCAGGCCTTGCCGACGATGGGGGGTCATCACTGGCTCCTTTGAAAGCGCGGACATGCATCGGTCAGATACGGGCATGGCAGCTGGGGCTGGCTATGGGGTGAATTCATAAAATTCACCCATGAAACATTGATCCTCAAGAGAATCAATGACGATTTTCTCCGGCAAGTTGATGAATCAACTTACTGAAAACACCGATTGACCTCTATTGATTTCTCCAAAGAAATTCCACAAGACAAACGTCAGGCAGCCTGTGAAACAATTGATGGGAACATGTCCATCCCACCTTCTCCTCTCCCTGTGCCCAGCACGCCCGCAGGCAATCCCTGGACCCACCTTGACGAGGCAGGCAGCAGCCTGACCGTCGATGCCTTTCTGACCACGCTGATGAGCCAGGTGGGCAATGCGCTGCGGCGCACCATCACCGTGCCCTATGCCGATACGGCGGGCTTGACGGTTTCGGAGTGGCGGCTGTTGGCCCTTGTCGCGCATGCAGGCGAGTTGCCGTTCAGCGCGCTGGTGGTGCAATCCACTTCGGACAAGGCCCTGGTGAGCCGGGCGCTGCGGCTGCTCGAGGAACGCGGCCTGGTGGCCCTGCTGGCGCAAGGCTCCACTCCACGCAAGAAGATCCTGTGCTCCATCACGCCTGCGGGCCGGCAGTTGCATGACGAGGTGATGCCCGTGGCCCGACAACACCAGGCCGCTGCTCTGCTGGCGCTGACGCAGGAGGAACGGGAGGTGATGTATCGGGCCTTGCTCAAACTGCGCGGTTATTGCCAAGGCAGCCAAGCCGACCCAGCGACCGAAGGCGGCCCCGCTACGGCAGACGGCGAAGCCTGAATTCAGCCCACTTCAGGCCGGTTCTGCAGCAACACCACAGCGCGCGCCAGATCGTCCAGCGTATCGATGTCGGTGAGCACACCAGCATCGTCCACATCGACCTGAACCACATGTCCGGCTTCGCGCAGCGCCTTCAGCACAGGCGCCCCGCCCTTCTCTCCGCTCAACGCCATGAGCGCCGCGCCGCATGCGGCGCCGAAACCCACGGGATGTCCACGCTCGCCTTGATGGACAGGCTGGACGGCTCGGGCCCCCGCATGCAATGCATCGGCCACTTTCAGCAAGGTCTGTGGACTCACCAGCGGCAGGTCGGCCGGCAAGACCAGCCAGCCTGGCGCATCGGCTGTGGCACGCACGGCCGCAGACAGCGAATCGCCCATTCCGGGGTGGCCCGCATCTTCCAGATGCCAGGGCAGGCCGCTGGCGCGGACGGCGGCCAGTGTGTGTTCCAGCACGGTGCTGCCGCCCAGCGGCGCAGCGAGCTTGTGCATGGTGCCGCCCGACGCGCGGAAACGCTCGCCACGGCCCGAGGCGAGGATGATCACGCAGGGGCGGCCTTTGAAGTCTCTGAGCATGCGCAACTCTAGCGCAGCAAATGGGAGGTCGGGCGCAGGCACAATGCAGGCCATGAGCAGCATTTCCACCTCGATCGCCGATCTGCGCAAAAGCTACGAGCGCGCGGAACTCAGCGAATCGGCCTCCCTGGCCGATCCGCTGCAGCAGTTTGACCAATGGCTGCAGGAAGCCCTGAGCGCCCAGGTGCCCGAGCCCAATGCCATGACGCTGGCCACCGTGGGCGGCGACCTGCGGCCCAGCACACGCATCGTGCTCATCAAGGGCTATGACGAGCGCGGCCTGGTCTGGTACACGAACTACGACAGCCGCAAGGGCCAGCAACTGGCGGGCAACCCCTTTGCCGCGCTGCAGTTTCACTGGGTGGAGCTGGAGCGCGTGGTGCGCATCGAAGGTCGGGTGGAAAAGGTCAGCGAGGCCGAAAGCGACGCCTACTTCAACAGCCGTCCGCTGGACTCTCGCATTGGCGCCTGGGCCAGCCCGCAAAGCCAGGTCATCAGCGGGCGCAGCGTGCTGGTGGCCAATGCGGCCAAGTACGGCGCGCAGTTCCTGCTGAACCCGCCACGCCCGCCGCATTGGGGTGGATTCAGGCTGGTGCCCGAGCGCTGGGAATTCTGGCAAGGCCGCAAGAGCCGGTTGCACGACCGCCTTTGCTACCAGCTTGAAGCTGGAACCTGGCTGCGCCAGCGCCTGGCGCCCTGATCCCCTCGATTGCTGGCGCTGCTGAAACCCATCAGCCCGGCAGGCGCTGGGCCAGCCACAGCATCAGCGGCACGGTAAGCAAGGCCAGCGCAGTGGACACCGCGATGCTGGCGGACACCTCCTCCTGCATCACGCCATAGCGCTGCGTGAACAGGAACACGTTGGCCCCCACGGGCAATGCAGCCGCCGTGAACATCACGACCACCGGCAGGCCGCCCAGACCGAAGGCCCAGGCCAGCGCAAGCATCAGCAGCGGATGCACCAGGTTCTTGACCAGCGCGATGCCAGCAGCCTCTCGCAAGTTCTGGCCCACCCTGGTGTAGGCCAGGGTCACGCCGACCAACAGCAGCGCCATGGGGCCCAGCGCCTGGCCCAGGACCTGCAGGGACCGGTCCACCACTTCGGGCAGCACCAGCCCAGTCTGAGCGAACAGCAAGCCAGCGAGTATGGGCAGCGGCACAGGATGCACGATGCCGTTGCGCACGGCCTGCAGCACCGTGCGCCACATGGGGCGCGGTGCGCTTTGGCCGCAGCGCTGGCGCTCGTGGGCCTCGGCCAGCTCGAACACGATGGTGGCTGCGGTCAGCAGGATCAGCGCATGCAGCGAGACCAGGGTGAACAACGTGACAAGCCCTTCCTCCCCGTAGACCAGCCCCACCAGCGGCACGCCGATCATGACGGTGTTGCTGAACATATTGGCCAGCCCCCGCGCGGCCGAGCGCGTGGAAAAACCGCCCAGCACCATGGACACCACGAAGATCAGCGCAGTCGCCAGGAAATACAGGGCCACGGGCTGAAAGTCCAGCTCCTGTACCCGCACCGCACCCATGGTGCGAAACAGCAGCGCCGGCGTAAGCACCAGAAACACAAGGTTGGACAAATCCTTGATGGCTGTGGCACGCACCCAGGCCAGCCGGGCGGCAAGAAAGCCTGCTCCTATGCAAAGAATGACAGGGATGAGGGAGGCAAGGACGGGAGAGTTCACTGAAGCAGGACCGGGAAGCTGCGCCTGCGCAGGCTTGCGGCGCGCGCAGATTATGCGCCGCAGACCCGGCCCTGCCTCGTTCAGGCGTCGTCCCGGGCCTCGAAGGCCCGGCCAGCCTCCACGGACGTGCCAAGGCTCAGATTCATGCCGAACAGCCCCCTTTTCTGGCGACTTGTCGCCACTGACATTCATCAGTCGATAACAAGGTTGCCACTCAACTTCATGTAAGTTACATTGAACATCCCTATTGGTTGATTCGTTTTGCTCTCGACGCCCATGACTTCATCACCATCCCAGGCACCCGCTGCCGGCAAGCCGCCGTCCACTGTCCCCGACGGACTGGCCCTGTTCCGGCATTGGCTGGAAACCGAGGGCACCAAGGGCTGGGATGCCCTGGACACGGCGCCCGACAGCGGCTACGAAAAGGTATGGCGTGCCTGGCTGCGCAGCCTGGGCGATGCGGGCATGCCAGCCAGAGAAAGTCCCCCCTCCCCCACCACGCCGAAAGGCAAAGTCAACGCAAAGGCCCGCGCCTGGCAACAGGCCACCGCCGTGGATGTCCAGAATTTCCTGCGCCCGCGCGAAGGCCAGTTGTCGGGCCACCAGCCCGGCCGCCGCATCAGCGAGGTCACGCGCAGGCGCTACTGGCGCCTGCTGGAACGCATCTACGACCATGCGCTGGACCACGGCTGGGTCAGCGCCAATCCCGCCGCAGGGTTGGCGCCGCAGGAGCGCCCCCCTGCCGAAGACGGCCAGGGCCATTGCCTTCCCGCGCCGCTGTGGAATGCCCTGCCCCGCCACATACCGATGGCCGACGGCTTTCAGTCGGCGCGCGACCGCGCCATCTTGCTGCTGCTGTACGAACTGGCGCTGGCGCCCGAGGAGGTGCGCGGCCTGTGCTGGCGCGATGTGCAATGCCCAGGACCAGGCGATGGCCTCCCCTGTCAATTGCATATCGATGGCGCACGCGCCGCGCAGCAGCGCACGCTGGATCTGTCGGAAACGGTGGTGAAGGCGCTGCAGGACTGGAAAGGCTTCAGCGCCGGCCAGCGCGGACCCGAGGCCGTTCAGCCCGACGCCCCGGTCTTTTATTCGCGCGAGGGGCAGCCGCTGTCGGTGCGCGTGCTGTTCCATGTGGCCTCGCAGCTGATACAGCGTGCCCATGCGGCCCAGCCCGCTTCTGCCCAGAAGGCGCCGCTGCACCGGGTCGGGCCGCAGGTGCTGCGCAACACGGCCATCGTGCAGTGGTTGCGCGCGGGCCGTGCCGAGACCGAAGTGGTGCAGTGGATAGGCGTCGACAGCGCACGCGCCCTGCGCCATCTGCAGCATTACCTGTAGCAGACGGCGCGGGAGCGCAGCGCGGGCAACCCGCCTTAGAACGACACCTTGACGCCCACGGTGATATTGCGCCCCATCAGCGGCGCAGCGTTCTTGATGAACGATGTGTGGGCGAAGGCCAGGCGGTTGGTCAGGTTGTTGCCCTTGATGAAGAACTGCCAGGGCGTGCCACCCGAGGTGCGCAGCGTGTAGCTGGCCGAGAGGTTGAGCATGCCGTAGCCGTCCGTCTCGGTCTCGTAGGCGGTGACACGGTTCTGGCGCAGCACCTGCACCCACTCGGCCTGGGCATCCCAGCCCTTGTAGAAGGTGTCCACGCGCAGGCCTACGCGCGCCGCGGGAATGCGCGGCAAGGCGGAGCCGTCTTCCAGCCGCGCACGCACGGCGTCACCGAACAGGGTCACGCCCCACTGGCGCGACAGCTTCTGGCGCACCTGGCCCTCCACGCCGGTGAAGCGTGCGTCGGCCTGGGTGTACTGCAGCAGTTGCAGGCCGTCATGCTCGTCCAGCGTGGCGCCGTAGATGTAGCCCTTGACGCGATGGTGGAAGGCATTGACGCTGAACGTGGTGTCCCCCGAGGTCTTGCGCAGGCCTATGTCCAGCGCCTGCGAGCGTTCACGCTTGAGGTCGGGATTGCCGCGCTCATAGGTGGATGTGGCCATGTGCAGGCCATTGGCATACAGCTCCTCGGCCGTGGGCAGGCGGTTGCCCTGCGTCAGCGAGGCCGACAGGCTGTAGCCCGGGGTGAACTTCCACACCGAGCCCAGCGAGAACGATGTGCCGCTGTGGCTGCGCGAGATGCCGCTTTGCTGGGCATCCACGGTCTGGCGCTCATGGCGCAGCGCAGCCTGCCAGCGCCAGTCCTGCCAGCGGTATTCCTCCAGCAGGTAGATGCTGTTGCGGCGGGTTTCGGTGGGCTGCACATAGGCCTCCTCACCCTCGGCACTGAATTTGCGCTGCACGGTCTGCAGGCCGATGACGCCGCGCCAGCCGGCGATGGGCTCCAGCTCGGCCTCCACGCGCAGGTCATGGGCGCGGTTCTTGAAGGTGGTCGAGACCTGGCCGTCCTCGATCTCGTCATGGCGGTAGTCGGTCCAGCCGCCGCGCACGCGCAACGCCGCAATGCCTGCCGTCGGATTGCGCCATTCGCCGCGCAGATCCCAGCGCTCGCTGTTGAGGTCGACCACCGGCACGCTGCCATGGTCGTGATCGTGTTCTTCGTCGCCATGGTCATGTCCGTCCTCGTCGCCGTGGTCATGGCCGCCGCAGTGCAGATGGTCGCCATGGGTGTGGCAGCCCTCGAAGCTGTGGTTGTGGCCCGGCAGGCCATAGCGCGCGGTCTGGCGCGTGTAGGCCAGGCCCAGGTAGCCTTGCGTGCCGATCCAGGACAGGCCCAGGCTGCCCGTATCCGTGCGGTTGAAGCTGCCGCCCACGCGCCCCTGCGACTGGCCGTTGGGCGCCCAGCCGCTGCCCACGCGGTAGTCGCCGGCATCGCGCGCCATGCCCTCGGCGTGGATGGCCAGCTGGCCGGCGCCGCCCGTCAGCGAGAACGCGCCGGCCGTCTCGCCCGCGCCCGTGCTGCCGCGCAGCTGGGCCGAGCCCGTGATGCCGTTCTTGGGAATGGACGTGGGGATCTTGTCGTCCAGGATGTTGACCACGCCGCCCATGGCACCGCCGCCGCCGTAGATCAGCGCCGAAGGGCCGCGCAGCACTTCGATCTGCGTGGCCAGCATGGGCTCGCTGGCCACGGCATGGTCGGGGCTGATGGTGGAGGCGTCATGCAGCTCCGAGCCATCGCTGAGGATCTGCACGCGCGGGCCGTCCATGCCGCGGATGATGGGGCGGCTTGCGCCCGCACCGAAATGGCTGGCGTGGATGCCGGGCTCGCCGTCCAGCGTCTCGCCCAGCGTGGCGGCCTGGCGCAGCGTCAGCACATCGCCTTCCAGCACCGTGGCTGGCGTGGACATATCGGCCGAGGTCAGGCCCAGGCCGCTGGCCTTGACCGTCACCTCGTTGAGCACAGGCGTGTCGCTGCGCGGGGCATCCGCCTGGGCGCCGGTGGCAGTTCCGGGCGCGGCGGCGACTCCAGCCTCCGCAGGCTCTGCTGCCATGGCCAGCCCTGCCATCGCGGGGCCGAGCACGCCCGCCAGCAGCAGTTGCTGCAGCAGCGGGCGCAGCTTCATCCTCTCCCCCTGCACCTTGGCGTCCTGGTGGTATTGCTTTGTTGTCACTCTCATCACTGGTCTTCCCGGCAGCGGCCGGCCACGGCCCGGGGACGTGGGAATGCGGGCGCTGCAAAAAATGGCGTCGGAAACGGACAACCGGGGTGCGCCATGCAGGCGCACGCAGCCATCCGATCGGATATGCATTCAGGATCTGTCCAACCTGGGCACAGCGCCTCTTGCGTGCAATGCAGGAAGGCGCGCGCAAACAGCTTCAATGGGCGGGCGCATGCAGCGCCGCCGCCCAAGGTTCAAGCCGCCAGGCGGGCAGTGATGGGATGCGGGGGACCACGCGCATCGAAGAAAGCCGCCAGCACGCGGCCATCGCGCACGATGGGCGGCTGGGCGGGCTCGGCCTGTTCGCCCCAGAAAGGCGGCAGCGCCACGGCGGGCGGTGGCCCCGCCATGCCTTCGTGCAACTGGTCCAGCAGTTGGCAGTCCGCCGGGCCGTGGCCCGAGAACAGCGCATGCACCCAGTCGACGGGTGCAGCGCAGGAGGTGGCCACCACCTCGACCGGGCCATGGGCCGTGGCCGAGGCCAGGCCGCCAGCATGCACCACACGGTGCATCTGGCCCAGCAACGGCGCCAGTGCGATGGACCAGACCAGCAACCAGGCCAAAAGCCAACCCCGATTCGGCACGGCACCGCGCAACGCAAGCCGTGAGGCGGGCGCAGGCGAGTGGCGACTCGGGAGTTTGAAGGGCATGGATGAATCAGGAGCGGGTCAGGCAGCGCAGAGTGTATGCGCCAATTGGCGGGGCAGGTTCCAGCATCCCGTCACAAAGACGGGCGACTGCTCACAGCAGTGCACGGCGGGCAATGCCGCGCTCAATGCGCATGGCGCATGCCGCAGAACTTGCCCAGCGCCAGGCCCTTGCAGTCGGCCTGCAGCTGCTTGTGGCATTGCGCATGGTCACGCCCTGCCGCCAGACACTGTGCGGCGGCCTCGTGGGCCTTGGCCATCGAGCGGTGGCGCTCCATGTCGGCACGGGCATGGGCATCCAGTTGCACCGGGCCACCCTGTGCCTTGGCGTCCGCCGGGGTCTTGGCATGGTCATGGTCTTGGCCGTGATCGTGCGCCTGGGCCGCAGCGGCCAGAAAGACAGCGGCCAAGATCAGGGAAACGGAACGGAAGGGGGAAAAAGTCATGCGAGATCCTGAAGGGCTATGCAAGAGAAAAAGGGGAAGACGGCCACCTCACACGGACGGATCATTCCGGGAGTGCCCGGTGCCGCTGCAGACCTGGCACCGCCCCGTCACCGACACATCGATGGCCTGGCCCTGCAGGCCGCTGGCTGCCAGCGCCTGCCGCAATTGCAGCAAGGCGGCCTGCAGTTGCTCACCGCCCCCGCCTGCCTCGCCGCCCAGACGAAAGGCGCTGTGGCAATCCGCACACTCGAAGTGCGCAGCGGCGTCGCCTTCGCAGGCCGCGCCCTGAAGGGGCCTGCCGTACCGGGCCACGCGTGCCGCATCCACGCTGCGGCGCAACACGCCGGCTGCGGCCAGCCGGTCCAGCAGCCGGTAGACGGTGACGCGGTTGACCTGCACGCCCTGGGCATGCAGGGCGGCTTCCACATCCGCCTCGCTCAACAGCGCATCGGCGCGCGCCTCCCACAGCGCCAGCACGGCCCGCGTGGCACGGGTCGAACGCATGCCGCAAGGCAAGAGCAAGGGGGAGGGAGTCGGCGATGACATGGGCAATGCAAGAGCGGGCTGCAGAGCGCGACAGGACACCGTTATCGCAACCGGGTTGCATTATGCCCGCAAATCACAACCGCTTACACAACCCGCCCACCTGGGCTCATTGCTTGACCCAGCGCGCAAAGGCACCCCGGAATTTCTGCACCTTGGGCCCCACCACGAAGGCGCAGTAGCCCTGGCTGGGATGGTTCAGGAAGTAGTCCTGGTGATAGTCCTCTGCGGGCCAGTAGCTGGCCAGGGGCTGGACCTCGGTCACGATGGGAGCGTCATACGCGCCCGCCTGGGCCAGCTCGGAGATCAGCGTACGTGCGACCTCCGCCTGATGGTCATTCGTGGTGTAGATCGCGCTGCGGTACTGCGTGCCCACGTCGTTGCCCTGGCGGTTGAGCGTGGTCGGATCGTGCGTGCCGAAGAACACGGTCAACAGGTCGCGCAGCGGAATCACAGCAGGGTCGAACTGCACGCGGATGACCTCGGCATGGCCGGTCTGCCCGGTGCAGATGTCTTCGTAGCTGGGATCGTCCAGATCGCCATTGGCGTAGCCGCTTTGCACGTCGCTCACGCCGCGCACGCGGTCGAAAACGGCTTCGGTGCACCAGAAACAGCCGCCGCCCAGATAAATGGTTTCAGTCGTCATATGCGCCTTTTCTGTGAGAAATCGAAAAAATGACCACACGCAATGCATGCAGGCCGTTGTGCCTACAGGTTAGCCCATGCACAAGCCAGGTGACGACGAACGGTTCTGCGGTTACGATAACTAACCCATCAGTCATTAATTTTCCGTGACCGACTCCCCCGCCTCTTCACCCGCCCCCGCCGAGCCTTCCGGAAAGCGCAGCCGCCGCAAGCACGAGCGTCCGGGCGAGCTGCTGGAAGCCGCGCTCGACCTCTTCGTGGAAAAGGGCTACGCCGCCACCCGCGTCGAAGAGGTCGCCGCCCGGGCCGGGGTTTCCAAGGGCACGCTGTTCCTCTATTTCGCGAGCAAGCAGGAGCTTTTCAAGGCCGTGGTGCGCCACAGCATCGCGGGCCGCTTCGGCGAGTGGAGCGAGGAACTCGACAACTACTGCGCACCGTCCACCGATCTGCTGCGCTACTGCTTCAAGTCCTGGTGGGAGCGCATCGGCAGCACCAAGGCGTCGGGCATCACCAAGCTCATGCTCAGCGAGGCGGGTAATTTTCCCGAGCTTTCGCAGTTCTATCACCAGGAGGTGGTTCTTCCAGGCCATGAACTGATCCGGCGCATCCTGCAGCGCGGCGTGGAGCGCGGCGAGTTCCGGCCCATGGATCTGGACCTGTCCGTGCACTGCGTGGTCGCCCCGATGATGTTCCTGATGATCTGGAAGCATTCGCTGGGCGGCTGCCTGCCGCACGGCGACTTCGATCCCGAGCGGTTTCTGGAATCCCAGATCGACTACCTGCTGCATGGCATGTGCCAGCCCCTTGCAGCCACCACACCACCCTCCTCCCCGCCCACACCATGAAGCGTCGCACCGGCTGGCTGATCGGCCTGGCCTTACTGATCGCCATCGGCGCCAGCGCATGGCGCGCCGCATCCACCCGGCACAGCAAGCAAGCCGCCATTGCCGCGGCCACCCAGCCGCGCGAGATGCCCGTGCGCGTGGGCCCGCAGGAGGTGGTGCAGCTGCAGCCGCGCCAGTTGCAATTGACCGTGCCCGTCAGCGGCGTGGTGCAGGCCGTGCGCAGCGCCGTGGTCAAGGCCTATGTGGCCGGCGAGCTGCGCGGCCTGCAGGTGCGCGAGGGCGACAGCGTGCGCAAGGGCCAGGAACTGGCCCGCGTGGATGCCACCGAGGTCGAGGCCCGCTGGCGCCAGACCCGCCAGCAGGCCGACGCGGCCCAGGCGCAGCTGCAGCTGGCCCAGCGCCAGCACGACAACAACCAGGCCCTGGTCACCCAGGGCTTCATCTCGACCACGGCACTGGCCACGTCCCAATCCAATCTTGACGCCGCCCGCGCCAACCTGGCCGCCGCCCAGGCCGCCGCCGATGTGGCACGCAAGAGCGTGACCGACAGCGTGCTGCGCAGCCCCATGGACGGGCAGGTCGCCCAGCGTCTGGTGCAGGACGGCGAGCGCGTGGGCGTGGAAACGCGGGTACTGGAGATCGTCGATCCCTCCGAGCTCGAGGTGGTGGCCCAGCTCGCGCCCGCCGATTCGGTGCGTGTGCAGGTCGGCCAGCAGGCCCTGTTGCAGGTCCAGGGCGCGGGCGACGATGTGGCCGCCGTGCCCGCGCGCGTGGTACGCATCAACCCCAGCGCCCAGGCAGGTTCGCGCAGCGTGGCCGTCTATCTGCGTGTGCAGGCTGCACCGGTCAACGCAGGCGCCGCCGGCAGATCCATCCCCATCGTGCGCCCGGGCCTGTACCTGCAGGGCAGCATCGTCACGGGGCAGACCGAACAGCTGGCCGTGCCCCTGACCGCCGTGCGCACCGACCAGCCCCAGCCCTATGTGCAGTTGCTGCAGCCTGCGGGCGAGTCCGAACCGGACAAGAGCCTGCTGCGCGTGCAGCACCGCCCGGTCACGCTGGGCAGCCAGAGCGCGCAGGATGGGGCCACCTGGATTGCCGTGTCCACCGGCCTGCAGGCCGGTGACAGGGTGCTGGCCGGCAGTGTGGGCGGCCTGCGCGCAGGCACGGCGGTGCAGATGCAGCAAATGCAGCAGGCCCCGCAGCCCCAGGCTGCGCCAGCCCCCGGAGCCCGCTGACCATGTGGTTCACGCGCGTCAGCCTGGCCAACCCTGTGTTCGCCACCATGCTCATGCTGGCCCTCATGGTGCTGGGTGTGTTTTCCTACCAGCGACTCAAGGTGGACCAGTTCCCGAATGTGGACTTCCCCGTGGTCGTGGTCACGGTGGACTATCCGGGCGCCTCGCCCGAGATCGTGGAGTCCGAGGTCACCAAGAAGATCGAGGAAGGCGTCAACTCCATTGCCGGCATCAACGCGCTGACCTCGCGCAGCTATGAAAGCACCAGCGTCGTCATCATCGAATTCCAGCTGCATGTCGATGGCCGCCGCGCTGCCGAAGACGTGCGCGAGAAGGTGGCCTCGGTGCGCCCCACCCTGCGCGACGAGGTCAAGGAGCCGCGCGTGCTGCGCTTCGATCCGGCCAGCTCGCCCATCTGGTCCGTGGCCGTGCTGCCCCAGGCCGATGCCGGCGCCAAGGCGCCCGATGCCGTCGCGCTGACCAGCTGGGCCGACCAGGTCCTCAAGAAGCGGCTGGAGAACGTGCGCGGCGTGGGCGCCGTCAACCTGGTGGGCGCTACACCGCGCGAAATCAACATCTACCTGCAGCCCGAGGCGCTGGAAGCCTATGCCATCACGCCCGACCAGATCGTGAACGCCGTGCGCAGCGAGAACCAGGACCTGCCGCTGGGCGCCATCCGCTCGCGCGAGCAGGAGCGCGTGGTGCAGATCGACGCACGCATGAAGCGCCCGCAGGACTTCGAGCGCATCATCGTCGCCCAGCGCGGCGGCGCTCCCGTGCGGCTGGGCCAGCTGGCCCGCGTGCAGGACGGCGCGGGCGAACTGGAGACCGTGGCCCTGTACAACAGCAGCCGCACCCTGCTGCTGTCCGTGCAGAAGGCCCAGGACGAGAACACCATCGAAGTCGTGGACGGCCTGAACGCCACGCTGCGCGAGATCGCCGCCGAAGTGCCTGCCGGCGTGCGGCTGGAGCCGATTGCCGACAGCGCCCGCCCCATCCGCGTGGCCGTCAACAACGTGCGCCAGACGCTGATCGAGGGCGCGGCACTGACGGTGCTCATCGTCTTCCTGTTCCTGAACTCCTGGCGCTCCACGGTGATCACGGGGCTGACGCTGCCCATTGCGCTGATCGGCACCTTTTTGTTCATGTACTGGTTCGGCTTCTCCATCAACATGATCACGCTGATGGCGCTGTCGCTGTGCGTGGGCCTGCTGATCGACGACGCCATCGTGGTGCGCGAGAACATCGTGCGCCATGTGCAGATGGGCAAGGACGCGCATGCGGCCGCGCTCGACGGCACGCAGGAGATCGGCCTGGCCGTGCTGGCCACCACGCTGTCCATCGTGGCGGTGTTCCTGCCCATCGGCTTCATGGGCGGCATCATCGGCAAGTTCTTCCACGAATTCGGCATCACCATCGTGGCGGCCGTGATGATCTCCATGTTCGTGAGCTTCACGCTGGACCCCATGCTGTCCAGCGTCTGGCACGACCCGACCATACACGCCCATGGCGAGCAGCGCGGCCGCAGCCTCTACGACCGCACGCTGGGCCGGGTCACGGCCTGGTTCGAGCGCGCCACCGACTCGCTGTCCCACTTCTACCAGGACGTGCTGGGCTGGGCGCTGCGCCACAAGATCGCCACGCTGGCGGCGGCGCTGGCCATCTTCGTGGCCAGCATCTTCCTGGTGCCGCTGCTGGGCACGGAATTCGTGCCCAAGGCCGATTTCTCCGAGACCACGGTGAGCTTCAACACGCCCGTGGGCTCGTCCATCGAGGCCACGGAGGCCAAGGCCCGCCAGGTCGATGCCATCATCCGCGCCCTGCCCGAGGTCCGCTACACGCTGGCCACCATCAACACCGGCACGGCCCAGGGCAAGATATACGCCAGCATCTACATCCGCCTGCTGGACCGCCATTTGCGCCAGCGCAGCGGTGACGAACTGTCGGGCGTGCTGCGCGAGCAGTTGCAAAGCGTGCCCGGCATCACCGTCACCCATGTGGGCCAGCGCGAGCCCGTGGGCGGGCAAAAACAGGTCGAATTCTCGCTGCAGGGCCCGGACCTGGGCGAGCTGGAGCGCCTGAACCGCGTGGTGATGGAACGCCTGCGCGGCATTCCCGGACTGGTGGACCTGGACAGCAGCCTCAAGCCCGACAAGCCCGTGATCGACATCACCGTGCGGCGCGATGCGGCCGCCGACCTGGGCCTGTCGGTAGGCTCCATGGCCGCCGCGCTGCGCACCTGGGTGGCCGGCCAGACCGTGGGCAACTGGCGCGCCAGCGACGACCAGACCTATGACGTCAAGGTGCGCCTGGCGCCCGAGTCGCGCAGCACGCCCCAGGACTTGGAGCGCCTGCCCTTCGCCCTGCCCTCCACCTCCGGCGACGGCAACATGCGCATCGTGCGGCTGAACCAGGTGGCCACCGTCACGCCCGGCACCGGCCCCAGCCAGATCAACCGCCGCGACATGACGCGCGAGGTCGCCTTCAGCGGCAACGTCTACCTGCGCTCCAGCGGCGAGGTCTCGGCCGACATCCGCAAGGCCCTGGCCGACATCGCCCGGCCGCCCGGCTACCGCACGCAGTTCAGCGGCGCCACCAAGAGCATGAACGAGTCCTTCGGCTATGCCGTGTCCGCCCTGGCGCTGGCCATCATCTTCATCTACATGATCCTGGCCAGCCAGTTCAAGAGCTTCCTGCAGCCGCTGGCGCTGATGACCTCGCTGCCGCTGACGCTGATCGGCGTGGTGCTGGCGCTGATGATGTTCGGCTCGGCCCTGTCCATGTTCTCCATCATCGGCGTGGTCATGCTCATGGGACTGGTCACCAAGAACGCCATCTTGCTGGTGGACTTCGCCATCCGTGCGCGCGGGCCGCACAGCGACCCGGACACCGGCCAGATCCGCGACGGCCTGCCGCGCGAGCAGGCCCTGCTGCTGGCAGCGCGCGTGCGGCTGCGCCCCATCCTGATGACCACGCTGGCCATGATCTTCGGCATGGTGCCCCTGGCCTTCGCGCTCAGCGAGGGCTCCGAGCAGCGTGCGCCCATGGGCCAGTCGGTGATCGGCGGCGTGGTGACTTCCTCCCTGCTGACCCTGGTGGTCGTGCCCGTGGTCTATTGCTACCTCGATGACTTCTCCCAGTGGCTGCGGCGTCTGTGGAACGGCAACCAGCACGACGCGGCCCCCGGCCAGGGCGCCGCCAGCGCCCCCACCCTGCCGCGAGACTCGTAGAATCAAAGGTTTGTCCTGACAAGTCTTTCTCCGGAGATACCCCATGAGCCTGCCCCTGAACAGCCTGCCCGAACACCACAGCGCCCAAGCGCACGCGCGCTACAACATGATCGAGCAACAGATCCGCCCCTGGAACGTGCTTGATGAAGAAGTGCTGGCGCTGCTGGGCAAGGTGCACCGCGAGAATTTCGTGCCGCCCGAGCATGCCGGCCTGGCCTTCATGGACCTGGAAATCCCCCTGGTCGCCCCGGCCGAGGAAGCCGCCGCCAAGGGCTGGTGCATGCTGGCCCCGCGCATCGAGGCGCGCATGCTGCAGGACCTGAAGATCAAGCCCACCGACCGCGTGCTGGAAATCGGCGCCGGCTCGGGCTACATGGCCGCCCTGCTGGCCGCCCAGGCCAAGGAAGTCGTGACGCTGGAAATCGTGCCCGAGCTGGCCGAGATGGCCCGCGAAAACCTGCTGGGCGCCGGCATCACCAATGCCGAGGTCAAGCTGGCCGATGGCGCCACGGCAGCGGCTGCCCTGGGCCAGTTCGACGCCATCGTGCTCAGCGGCTCGGTCGCCCAGGTGCCGCAGGCCCTGCTGGCCCAGCTCAACGACGGCGGCCGCCTGGCGGCCATCGTCGGCCAGCTGCCCATGATGCGTTTCACGCTGGTGCGCAAGAACGGCCACCAGTTCGAGACGAGCCAGCCCTGGGACGTGGTGACCGCCCGCCTGGCCAATTTCGAAGAGCCTTCGCGCTTCACGTTCTGAAACCCGCTGCAGCGGCCGATGCCCGCAGGACCATGGCCGCTGCCGCAACCCCATTCCATTCCGCAAGGATCTTTCCGATGCTTCCCCAAGTGCCTCCCGCGCAACTCAACGATTGGCTGACCCAGCACTCCAGCGGCTCCGATGCCCTGCCCCTGGTGCTGGACGTGCGCGAGCCCTGGGAAGTGGCCCAGGCCAGCGTACGCCCCGAGGGCTTCGAGCTGCGCTGCATCCCCATGGGCGAGATTCCCTCGCGCCTGCAGGAACTCGATCCGGATCACCCCACAGCCTGCCTGTGCCATCACGGCGCACGCAGCATGCATGTCGCTGCCTTCCTGATGAACAACGGCTTCGAGACCGTGGCCAATATCAGCGGAGGCATCGATGCCTGGTCGCGCGAGCGCGACCCAGGCGTGCCGCGCTACTGAGCGGCAAGACGCAAAAGAAACCCGGGACACGGCCAACCCGCCGTCCCCGGTGCTTCGTGACGACTGTGTTTTGATTCGAGGACCTCTATGCCCCTGCTTCGGCCCCTTGCCCCTGTCGCTTACGCCCCGCCCCGCCCACACGCCTGGCCCCTTCGCCAGATTGCCTTGCTGCTGTGTGCCTGCGGCATGGGGACCGCTCTGGCCCAGTCCACCGTCCCTGCCGCCCCGGCATCGGGCTTGCCCGCCGTGACAGCCTCATCGGCCACGGGCCAGAGCCTGTCGGAGTTGGTCGCCAAGGCACGCGGCTACGACGCCCAGTGGCAGGCCCAGCAAGCCGACGCCCAGGCCGCCGCCAGCCGTGCCGAGCAGGCGCGCTCGGGCCTTCTGCCCAGCGTGGGCCTGCAGGCGGGCGCCAACACATCGCATGTGGAAGTCAGCGTGCTGCCGGGGAGCTTTCGCTCGCCCCAGCAGAACCTGCAGCTCAGCGCCCAGCAGCCGCTGTACCGCCCGGCCAACAAGATCGCCTACGACCAGGGCCAGCGCGGCGTGGACGTGGCGCGCGCCCAGTTGGACAGCGGCGAGCAGAACCTGCTGGTTCGCGTGGCCCAGGCCTACTTCGATGTCCTCGGTGCCCAGGACAGCCTGGCCGTGGTCAAGGCACAGAAGGCAGCCATTGCACAGCAGCTGGAATTCGCCAAGCGCAACTTCGAGGTCGGCACGGCCACCATCACCGACTCGCGCGAAGCCCAGGCCCGGTTCGACCTGGCCGGTGCCCAGGAAATCGCCGCCGAGAACGACCTGCGCGTCAAGCGCCTGGTGCTGGACCAGATCGTCGGCGCCGTGGGCACCGTGCCCCGCCCGCTGGCCCAGCCGCTGCAGTTGCCGGCCCTGATGCCCGCCGATGCCCAGGCCTGGGTGGACACCGCACTGCAAGGCCAGCCCCAGCTGCGCCAGGCCCGCCTGGCGCTGGACATCGCCCAGCTGGAAACGAAGAAAGCCGAGGCCGGCCACAAGCCCACCGTGGACCTGCAGGCCGGCTACGTGGTCAACCGCTATCCCAACGGTTCGGTCACCCCGCAGATCGGCACCAGTTACCGCACCAATGCCGCCAGCGTGGGCGTGGTCATGAACCTGCCGCTGTTCGCCGGCTTTGCCGTGCAAAACCGCATCAAGGAAACCCTGGCGCTGGAAGACAAGGCGCGGGCACAGCTGGACGACGCCCAGCGCAACGTGGAGCAGAGCACGCGCACGGCCTTCTTCGGCGTGCAGTCGGGCCAGGCCCAGGTCAAGGCGCTGGAGGCCGCGCTGGCGTCCAGCCAGAGCGCGCTGGACGCCAACAAGCTTGGCTACGAGGTCGGCGTGCGCATCAACATCGACGTGCTCAACGCACAGAGCCAGCTCTACCAGACCCAGCGCGACCTGGCCCTGGCGCGCTACCAGGTGCTGCTGGGCCAGCTCAAGCTGCGCCAGGCCGCCGGCACGCTCAGCGACGACGACCTGCGCGCCATCGATGCGCTGTCGCTCCGCGCGCCAGCCCCTTGAATCCCTGAAGCGCCCGCACGGCCGGCAGTGCCCCGGGCTGATGCCCGGCCGCCGCGGGCCGCGCGCCTGGCGCCGCAGCCCTGTGCTCTGGCAAAGCCGAGGCACGCAAACCCGCCACGACCAGAATCCAGGCAGCCAGCGCGCACAGCACCGCCAGGCGGCTCAGCAAGGAACAGCGGGAGAGTCTTGGCATGCGCGCCTTGCCTTCTTCGGAGTTGTCGAGCGGGCCACTGTGGCAAACCCGCCTGAAGACCTGCCCCGGCTTTCCTGAAGGGATGCTGAAGCGCATCGTCCCCGCCTTGACCGATACTCGCGGCAGCCCTCCCGCAGGCGCCGGTCCGCGGCATGGGAGCGGCACAGGAAACACACGATGAGACTGCTGCTGGTGGAGGACGATCTGGATCTGGGCAATGGCGTGCGCATCGCATTGGGCGATCACGCCATGGACGTGGTCTGGGTGCGCCGCCTGTCCGATGCGCTGCGCACGCTGGAGCAGCAAAGCTTCGAGATGGTGCTGCTGGACCTGGGCCTGCCCGATGGCGACGGCATCAGCCTGCTGGCGCGCCTGCGCCGCGAATGGCGCCGCCTGCCCGTGCTGATCCTGAGCGCACGCGACAGCCTGCATGACCGGCTGCACGGCCTGGACAGCGGCGCCGATGACTATCTGGTCAAACCCTTTGCCCTTGCCGAACTGGTGTCACGCGTGCGCGCCCTGGCGCGCCGCAGCTATGGGCAGGGCGACGGAACGCTGCATCTGCGCGGCCTGTCGCTGCACGAGCCCACGCGCCGTGTCAGCGTTGCAGGCCAGAACGTCGAGCTGTCCCGCTGCGAATTCGACCTGCTGGCCCTGCTGCTGCGGCGCATGGACCGCGTGGTCACGCGCAGCGGCATCGAGGAGGAAGTCATCCCGGGAGGCAGCGCCAACGGCAGCAATGCGCTGGAGGTCCATGTCTCCAACCTGCGCCGCAAGATCGGGCCGGGCTTCATACGCACGGTGCGCGGCATTGGCTATGTCATCGACTCGCAGCCGATGGCTCCCCTGTCCTGACCATGACATCGCAGACCGTGCAGGGGCAACAGGCCAGCCCGAGATGGCGCCGCTGGCTGCGGCCCACACTGGGCCGGCGGATGCTGCTGGCCCAGATGGGCGTGCTCACCGCGATCTGGACCGCGTTGCTGGTGGCAGCCATCTACATGGCCCACTTCCACAATGAATTGCTGGTCAGCAAGCCTGTCTACGAACTTGTCATGGCAGTGGCCGAGGACCTGGCCGACCTTCCGGACCGCCAGCAGCACAGCCTGGCCGCGCTGGACACGGCCCTGCGCCATGAATACAGCGATGGAGACGACGACATCCGCTTCACGCCCACGCTGCTGGTCTGGCAGCGCGGCCAGCTCCTGTACCGCTCGCCCACGCCGGCACCCACCCTGCGCAACCGCGTGCTGGACACGGTCGAGGACATAGATTTCGAAGGGCAGACCTGGCGCATGAGCACGCTGCGCTCGGCCTCGGGCCAGACCGAAGTCACGCTGATGCTGCCGTCCTTCAAGGAACTGCTGATCACCCTCAACACCCGCAGCTATTACCTGCTGCCGCTGCTGATCAGCCTGCCCTTCCTGGCCTTTCCGGCCTGGTGGTCGGTGCGCGCGGCACTGCGCCCGCTGCGCCGCGTGGGCGACGAGCTGGCCACACGCGGCCCCGACGACCTCAGCGCGCTCACCTATGCGCCGCCACATGCCGAGCTGCGGCCGCTGGTGCAGGACATCAACGCCCTGCTGGCCCGCGTGCGCTCCAGCAGCGAGCGCGAGCGCAACCTCATCGCCGATGCAGCCCACGAACTGCGCACGCCGCTGGCAGCCATGCACGTCAACGTCGAGGCCCTGCTGCGCCTTGGCAGCGAACCGCGCCAGCAGGAACTCATGGACAGCCTGCTGCGCAGCAACCAGCGCGCCAGCCGCATGGTGGCCCAGCTGCTGCAGCTCATGCGCAGCGAGACCGAAGCGCCCGGCATGGCCATGCAGCCGCTGCGCCTGGACCTGCTGCTGGAAGACCGGCTCGCCGCACTCGACGCCCTGGCCTGCCGGCGCCCGGTGGAACTGGCCCTGGAAGCCAGCGAGCCACTGAGCGTGATGGGCGAACGCGAAGGCCTGGTCTCGCTGATCGACAACCTAGTGGACAACGCCATCAAATACAGCCCCGCCCACGCCACCATCAGCGTGCGCCTGCAGCGCCAGGGCGACCAGGCCGTGCTCCAGGTGCGCGACCGTGGCCCGGGCATTGCCGAGGCCTGGCGCCAGCGTGTCTTCGACCGCTTCTTCCGCGTACCCGACCAGAGCCAAAGCGGCAGCGGCCTGGGCCTGGCCATCGCCAGGACCGTGACCGAGCGGCACGGCGGCAGCATCGAGCTGCTCAGTGCGGAGGATGGAGGGCTGCTGGCGAGTGTCAGCCTGCCCGTGCTGCAGGACGCCGGCTGATCCGGCCTGCGGATACCGCCAGCCGAAAACCCAGTGCTCAGCGCAACGGTTGGGACTGCACCAGCCCGGCCACCGCCTGCGCCGTGGCCTGCGCGGCCCCACGGTGCTGGTCCAGAAAGCCGCGCGCCTGGGCCACGGCATGGGCGTGGGACTGGCGGTCCCCGGCCAGGTCCACGGCCAGGCGCAGCCCGTGCTCCAGGTCGGGCGCCCGGAGCGCGGCGCCGGCTTCGCAGGCCAGGTCCGAGGCTTCGCTGAAGTTGAAGGTATGCGGCCCCAGCACCACGGGGCAGTCGCAGGCCAGGGCCTCGATGAGATTCTGGCCGCCCAGCGGCGCAAAGCTGCCGCCCATGAGCGTGGCATCGGCCAGGCCGTAGTACAGGGCCATCTCGCCCAGCGAATCACCCAGCCAGATGTCGATGTCATCCGCAGCAGCCCCGCAGGGCGGGCCACCCACCCACTGGCTGCGGCGCGAGACATGCAGGCCGCCGCCAGCCAGCAGCGCCGCCACTTCGTCAAAGCGCTGCGGATGGCGCGGCACGACCAGCCATTGCACGGCCCGGCCCACAGGCCCCAGCGTGCGCAGGGCGGACAGCAGCATGGCCTCCTCGCCCTCGCGGCTGCTGGCCAGCAGCACCACAGGGCGGGACAGGCCGGACTTCCATTGCCGGGCGCGCTCCAGCAGCGCCGCGTCCGGACGCGCATCGAATTTCAGGTTGCCGAGCACGCCGCGCACGGGCGCACCCAGCAGGCGCAGGCGCTGCGCATCGTCCTCGGTCTGCGCCCAGGCGGCGGCCAGGGCGGCATAGGTGGGCCGCGCCAGCGGCGCCACGCGCAGTGCCTGGCCCAGCGATTTGTCGCTGAGTCGCGCATTGGCCAGCGCCAGCGGCACGCCCTCTTCGCGGCAGATGGCGACCAGATTGGGCCAGACCTCGGTTTCCATGAGCACGCCGACCGCGGGCCTGAATTGCTGCACGAAGCGGCGCACGGCCGCTGGCGTATCCCAGGGCTGCCAGACCTGCAGGTCGCCGGGCTGCAGCAGCCGGCGGCCTTCGGTGCGGCCCGTGGCCGTGCCATGGGTCAGCAGCAGGCGCATGCCGGGCAGGCGCTCGCGCAGCGCGGTCAGCAAGATGGCGGCAGCGCGCGTCTCGCCCAGCGATACGGCGTGAATCCAGATCCACCGGCCGCGTCCGTCCTGCCCCAGCGTGGCCGGCTGGTAGCGGCCAAAGCGCTCGGGAATGTGCTCGGCATAGACGGGTTCGGCCTCGGCGCGGCGCAGCAGCTTGCGGCGCAGCAGCGGCTGCGCCGCCCAGGTCACGGCGCTGTACAGCGCTCGCGCCCAGGACGTGGGAGAGCGTGAAGTCATCGCCTGGCGCGCAAATCAGTGCGCGGCGCCGCCAACCTGCGCGCCGGGCTTGACGCGCTCAAGCAGCGCCAGCATCTGCGCCTCGATGCGCGACAGCGCCTCCTGGGTCTGGCCCTCGAAGCGCAGAACCAGCACGGGCGTGGTGTTGCTGGCGCGGATCAGACCGAAGCCGTCGGCCCAGTCCACGCGCAGGCCGTCGATGGTGCTGACCTGGGCCGGTGCGGCAAAGGTCTCGGCGGCCAGGGCCTGCAGTTCGGAGGCCAGGCGATGGGGCTCGCCCTCGGTGCAGGCCACATTCAGTTCAGGGGTGGAAAAGCTGGTGGGCAGCGCGTTGAGCAAGGCGCTGGGGTCGGCCTCGCGGCTGACGATCTCCAGCAGGCGGCAGCCCGCGTAGGTGCCGTCATCGAAGCCGTACCAGCGTTCCTTGAAGAAGATGTGGCCGCTCATCTCGCCGCCCAGCGGCGCGTCCAGCTCCTTCATGCGGGCCTTGACCAGGGAGTGCCCGGTCTTGAACATCACGGGCTCGCCCCCGGCCTCGCGGATGGCGGGCGCCAGGCGCTGCGTGCATTTGACGTCGTAGACGATGCTGCCGCCCGGCACGCGCGAGAGCACGTCCTTGGCGAACAGCATAATCTGGCGGTCGGGGAAGATGTTCTGGCCGTCCTTGGTGACGATGCCCAGGCGGTCGCCGTCACCGTCGAAGGCCAGGCCCAGTTCGGCGTCCGAGGTGCGCAGCGCCTCGATCACGTCGCGCAGGTTCTCGGGCTTGCTGGGATCGGGATGGTGGTTGGGGAATTCACCGTCCACTTCGGAGAACAGTTCGATCACCTCGCAGCCCAGGGCGCGGAAGATGCCGGGCGCCGAGGCCCCGGCCACGCCGTTGCCGCAGTCCACCACGATCTTGATGGGGCGCGCAAGCTTCACATCACCCACGATGCGCGCCTGGTAGTCGGCCTGCACATCGGCGCGGCGCACGCTGCCGGTGCCCGTGATCGTCCAGTCATCGCTTTCGACGCGGCGGCGCAGCGCCTGGATTTCCTCGCCGTAGATGGCTCGGCCGGCCAGCACCATCTTGAAACCGTTGTAATCCTTGGGATTGTGGCTGCCCGTGACCTGGATGCCCGAGCGCGCCAGCGTGCTGGCTGCGTAGTACAGCATGGGCGTGGTGGCCAGGCCGATGTCGATCACCTCGATGCCGACCTCGGTCAGCCCGGCGATCAGCGCCGCGGACAACGAGGGTCCCGACAGGCGGCCATCGCGTCCCACGGCCACCACGGTCTCGCCGACCGCCAGGGCCGCCATGCCGAAGGCGCGGCCCACGCCGAGCGCGACCTCCTCGTTGAGCGTGGACGGCACGATGCCGCGGATGTCATAGGCTTTGAAGATGGAAGATGCGACCTGCACGTCGAAAACGCTTTCTCGTCGGTTGAAAACAGGGCGCCGCAGCCTGGGGACCTGGCCCGGCTGCGGCCCAAGGCGCGATTGTAGGCGCGGCAGGCTTGTAGGCGCGGCAGGCAGGGGCGCCGCCGCACATCACCCCGGCTGCAAGCGGTTGCAGCGCGTGCCCTGCCTCACAGCTGCTGCTGCACCTGGGCCAGCGCGGCCGGATCTTCCATGGTGCTGAGGTCGCCAGGGTCGCGCCCCTCGGCCACGGCCTGCATGGCACGGCGCAGCAGCTTGCCGCTGCGCGTCTTGGGCAACGCACTGACGAAGACCACGCGCGAGGGCCGGGCCACGGCTCCCAGGCGCGCATCGACCAGCTTCATCACATCGGCCTGCAGCGCCGCGCGCTCGGCCTCGCCTTCCAGCGCCGTGCGCGGCACGGCAAAGGCCAGCGCCGCCTGGCCCTTGAGCGCATCGGCCACGCCGACCACGGCGACTTCGGCCACCTGGGGGTGGGCGGAGATGCATTCCTCGATCTCGCGCGTGCCCAGGCGGTGGCCGGCCACGTTGATCACGTCGTCGGTACGGCCCAGGATGAAGAAGTAGCCGTCCTCGTCGCGTATGCCCCAGTCGAAGGTGCTGTAGATCATGCGGCCCGGAATGCTCTTCCAGTAGGTGTTGACGAAGCGCTGGTCGTCACGCCAGACGGTCTGCATGCAGCCCGGCGGCAGCGGTCCCTCGATGGCCAGCACGCCCTTTTGCCCGGCGCCGCGCAGCTCCTCGCCCGTGGCCTCGTCGATCAGCTTGACGTCATAGCCATAGACGGCCTTGCCCGGGCTGCCGAAGCGCGTGGTCTGCTGCTCCACGCCGTTGCACAGCGTGAGGATGGGCCAGCCGGTCTCGGTCTGCCAGTAGTTGTCGATGATGGGCTTGCCCAGGGCCTGGCTGATCCACTGCGCCGTGGGCTCGTCCAGCGGCTCGCCGGCCAGCCACAGCGCCTTGAGGCTGGAGATATCGTGGCGGTGCAGGTACTCGGCATCGTGCTTCTTGAGCACGCGGATGGCCGTAGGCGCCGAGAACATGTGGGTGACCCGGTACTTCTCCACGATGCTCCACCAGATGCCCGCGTCGGGGCGTATGGGCAGGCCCTCGTAGAGCACGGTGGCCATGCCCGCGATCAGGGGCCCATAGATGATGTAGCTGTGCCCCACGACCCAGCCGATGTCGCTGGTGCAGAAAAAGGTCTGGCCCGCCTCGGCCCCGAAGATCATCGGCATGCTGGCGGCCAGCGCCACCGTGTAGCCGCCCGTGTCGCGCTGCACGCCCTTGGGGCGCCCCGTGGTGCCGCTGGTGTAGAGCGTGTAGCTGGGGTCGGTGGATTCCACCCAGGTGCAGGCGACCTGGGCGTCGGCGTGCAGCGCACGCAGGCTGGTCCAGTCGTGGTCGCGGCCGGCGCGCATGGGCGCAGGCGCCAGGCCACGGTCCACGATGAGCACGCCCGCTGGCTTGTGGCTGGCCAGTTGCAGGGCCTCGTCCAGCAAAGGCTTGTAGGCCACGACGCGCCCGCCGCGCGAGCCCGCGTCGGCACTGATGATGACCTTGGGCTCGGCATCGTCGATGCGCGAGGCCAACGCCGCCGACGCAAAGCCGCCGAACACCACCGAATGGATGGCACCCAGCCGCGCACAGGCCAGCATGGCAAAGGCCGCCTCGGCAATCATGGGCATGTAGATCTGGACGCGGTCGCCCTTTTGCACGCCCAGCGACTGCAGCACGGCGGCCATGCGCTGCACCTCGGCATGCAGTTCGCGGTAGGTATAGACCTTCTCGGTGCCGGTCTCGGTGGAGATGGCGATCAGCGCATTCTGGTCGGCGCGCTCGGCCAGGTGCCGGTCCACGGCGTTGTGGCAAAGATTGGTCTGGCCGCCCACGAACCACTTGGCGAACGGCGGGTTGTCATAGTCGCAGATGTGCTGGGGCGGCACATGCCAGTCGATGCGGCCGGCCTGCTCGGCCCAGAAGGCATCGCGCTCCTGGATGGAGCGGCGGTGGAAATCGTCGAAACGCGGGGCCATTGTCTGTCTCCTGTCGTTGTCATGGATTGGCGGCTTCTGAATTCATAATTATTCATAATGCGCTTGCCCAAAGCTGACAAATCCTGCACAGCGACCCGGGCCGGCCACCTCCGTCCCATTCGTCTTTCATGGCCCCGCCTTGCGACGGGCGTAAAAAAAAGGCGCCGTGCAGGCGCCTCGACGAAAACCATCGCTTCAGCCGCTTACTTGACCAGGGCCAGCAGATCCTTGAAGGCCGGGTGCTCGCAGCTGCGCAGCCACTCGAAGGCCACCATCTCCGTGGTCACCAGTTCGGCACCCGCGCCGGCCAGGCGATCGAAGGCAGCATCGCGGTTGCGCTCGGTGCGCGAGCTGCAGGCATCGGTGACGACCCAGACGTCGAACTCGTCTTCCAGCAGTTCCAGCGCCGTCTGCAGCAGGCAGACATGGGCTTCGCAGCCGGCAATCACCACCATGCTGCGCTCGGGCGCCTGCTGCTGGGGCTTTTGCAGGTGCTTGGGCAGGCTGCGCGCATTGCCGCCCTGGGGACGTGCAGGCGGACGCAGCCACTCGCCCAGTCCTTCGGACACGGCGCTGAAATGCATCTTGGACAGTGTCCTGTCGCACAGCGCGCGCAGTTGGGCATCGTTGGCACCCAGGCGCGAGGGGTTCTGTTCGGTGCCGAACACCGGCACTTCCACCAGATGCGCCAGACGAGCCAGTTTCACGGCATTGGCCAGGACTGCCGGGCCCTCGAAGATGGCCGGCATCAGGCGCTCCTGGTAATCGACGAGTACAAGCTGGGAGTCGGAGGCTTCAAGCAGCATGGCGGATCTTTCTTGGAATACGAGGCGACGCGGGCCGCCCTTCTTATCGGAAAACAGGACAGCCCGCTATTGTCGCAGCTTGGGGGCCATCACCGCCGGGCACCGGCGATTCCTGAGGTGGCTCAAAAACCCGGGCCTTCGGGGGTCTTATCGAATTTGTCCTACGTTTTTGCGTGGTAATCTCGCGCCCCATGTCCCGATGGCTTATCGCACTCCTGTTCGTCAGCGCCACTGCACACGCGGCTCCGCCCGAGCTGCGTGACGACGATATGAACCAGCTGCTGGTCAACCGCAGCCTCATCTCGCAGCTGCGCGAAGCCCGCCACCACATGGCGGAGCGCACTTCCGACTTCGTCAAGGAAGCCCGACAAAGCGTCGCCGAAAAGACCTCCGACCTGGTCGTGACCGCCATGGGCTTCATCGGCGTTCCCTACCGTCGCGGCGGCAACAGTGCCGAGACCGGCTTCGACTGCAGCGGCTTTGTCCGTGCCATCTACTCCGAGACCCTGGGCAAGGTCCTGCCGCGTCGCGCTGACCAGCAGGCACAGGCCACGGAAAAAATCGACAAGAACGAACTCAAGCCCGGCGATCTGGTGTTCTTCAACACCATGCGCCGCGCCTTCAGCCACGTCGGCATCTATGTCGGCGACGGCAACTTCATTCATGCCCCCCGCACCGGTGCACAGGTGCGCGTGGAAAGCATGCAAAGCGCCTACTGGGCCCGCCGCTTCGATGGCGCCCGTCGCGTGCAGGACTCCGACGGCCTGGGCCTGGATGCCAGCAAGGCTGCCTTGGCCATGCAGATGCAGGCAAGCCAGCTGCAGTAACCACGGCGGGCTGTCTGCCCTCCCCCAGTCCAGGCGCCTGCAGATGCAGGCGTTTTGTTTTTCAGGGCACTGCACTGCCTTCGTCCCAGGTTGAGACGCTGTCCGACAGGGCCGGCATGCGCCGGGCCCTAGAGTCGCGGCATGGAAGCTTCAGTTCGGAGAAAAGCATGATGTCCTTGATTGGCACCCTCATCGTTGGCCTGGTCGTTGGCCTGCTGGCGCGCGCACTCAAACCCGGCGACGACAGCCTTGGCTGGATCATGACCATCCTGCTTGGTGTGGCAGGATCGTTTCTTGCCAGCTATGTCGGTGTCGCCATGGGCTGGTATGAAGCCGGGCAGCCCGCTGGCTGGATCGCCTCCATCGTTGGCGCCATCGTCATCCTCTTCATCTACAGCCTGGTGCGCAGCAAGAGCGCACGCTGACCGCACCGGCGCCAGCCGCCTCCTCCGGCTGGCGCATTCTCCTGATCGACATCTGCCCCGGACCCACTGGCACGCATGATCTTTCGCACATCGGACAAGACCCCTCCCCCTCCACCACCGCGCCACGATGTGGCGCAGGCCGCAGAGAGCGCGCGCAAGCTGCTGCACCGGCGTGCGCTGGTGGGAGCCGCAGCCAGCAGCCTGCCGATCCCGGGGCTGGACTGGCTGGTTGACGCAGCCCTGCTGGCGCGCCTGCTGCCGCGCATCAACCGTGAGTTCGGCCTCACGCCCGAACAGCTGGACAGGCTGGACCCCGGCAAGCGCGAGCAGGTGCAAAAGGCCGTGGCCATGGTCGGCTCGGTACTGATCGGCAAGCTGATCACGCGCGACATGGTGGTGCGCCTGGCACGCGCTGCCGGCATGCGCATGACGGCAACCCAAGCGGCAAAGTACGTGCCGCTGGCCGGCCAGGCTGCAGCGGCCGCGCTGGGTTACGCCACGCTGCGCTACCTGGGAGAGCGCCACATCCAGGACTGCATTCGCGTGGTCGAGCAGGCGGAGCTCGACATTCCCTCGCATCTGCCCACGCAGCTGGAACGCACGGCCCGCAAGGTCGAGCAGACCGACAAGCAATTGCATGAGCACGGCAAAGGCAAGGGCGAGGGCGAGCCCGGGGCCGAGCCATCCGGCAAGCGCCCGCGCTTTTGGCGCCAGCCGGACCGCGGCCCCTGGGGCCGCTCCCAGTAAATGGCGATCAGCCCAGGTCCGAGGCGCGGTGGCGCTCCGGCACCTGGGTGGCCTCGTCTCCCCAGGTGCGATTGACGCGGCGGCCGCGCACCACCGCCGGCCGTTGGGCAATCTCGCGGGCCCAGCGCATCACATGCGTGTACTCATGGGCCGCCAGGAACTCGGCCGCGCCGTACACCTCGTTGAGCACCAGTGCGCCATACCAGGGCCAGATGGCGATGTCGGCAATGCTGTAGTGCTCTCCCGCAATGAAGGCGTGCTCGGCCAGCTGGCGATTGAGCACGTCCAGCTGGCGCTTGGTTTCCATGGTGAACCGGTTGATCGGGTACTCGAATTTTTCGGGAGCATAGGCATAGAAATGACCGAAGCCGCCGCCCAGGTAAGGCGCCGATCCCATCTGCCAGAACAGCCAGTTCAGCGTCTCGGTGCGTGCAGCGGGTTCGGCAGGCAGCAGCGCGCCAAACTTCTCGGCCAGGTACAGCAGGATGGAGCCCGACTCGAACACGCGCACCGGCGGCTCCACGCTGCGGTCCACCAGCGCGGGAATCTTGGAATTGGGGTTGACCTCGACAAAGCCGCTGGAGAACTGGTCGCCATCGCTGATACGGATCAGCCAGGCGTCGTACTCGGCGCCGCCATGGCCCAGCGCCAGCAGCTCCTCCAGCATGATGGTGACCTTCACGCCGTTGGGCGTGGCCAGCGAATACAGCTGCAGAGGCTGCTGCCCCACCGGCAGTGTCTTGTCGTGGGTCGGCCCGGCGACCGGGCGGTTGATGTTGGCGAAGGTGCCGCCCGAGGGCGCAGGCTGCCATACGGCGGGCGGGACATAGGTGGAGCGGTCGGACATGCAGGATTCCTGTGGTTCGCGGGCATGGGAAAGGCGCCCGGCTGAAGGCCATTGTCCAGCCCCTGACACACTCCTGCCGCCGCGCGCAGAACGCCGCCACGGCGTCCGGGGATTTGCCACAATCGTTGCATGACTGCAGCCCCCACACCCTCCGCCCGCCAGTTCTGGCTCATGAAGAACGAGCCCGACGAATACTCCATAGACCATGCGCTGGCCGCGCCGCAGGCCACCATTGCCTGGGACGGGGTGCGCAACTACCAGGCGCGCAACTTCATGCGTGATGCCATGCAGGTCGGCGACGGGGTGCTGTACTGGCATTCCAGCTGCGCCGAGCCCGGCATCTACGGCATCGCCCGCATTGCCGGCAATCTGCGCACCGACGCCTCGCAGTTCGATCCGGCCAGCCCGTACTACGACCCCAAGTCTTCTCCCGACAAGCCGCGCTGGCTCACGCTGGACGTGCAGGCGCTGCGCAAGACACGCACGCTGCAGATTGCCGAGCTGCGCGCGCATCCTGAACTGGCGCAGATGCGTGTGCTGCAAAAGGGCAATCGGCTGTCGATCACGCCGGTCACGCCCGAGGAATGGAGCTTCATCGAAGGCCTGCTCAGGCGCGGCTGAACACGCCTCGCACGGGCTGCTTTCTTACAAGCAAGAAGCCTCTTTCCTGCACTCCTGCCCTGCATCGGCCGCTATGCTTTTGGGCATTTGCGAACCTGGATTTCGCAAGCTGGAGGGACCATCTTCGTGCGCTGGCGAAAATCAAAAGCAAAAACAACCACTGGACCACTCAAGAGCGGCATGGCCGCGGCGCCAGGCCGCCTGCGGCTGGCGCTGCGCGATGCCATCGCCGCCTCGCTGGGCGCCATGCTGGCCTGGGAACTGTCCCACTACCTGCTGGGCCACCCCAGACCCGTCTTTGCCGCCGTCACCGCCCTGGTCTGCCTGGCGCCCGGCCTGCCCAGCCATCTCAAGCAAACCTGGGGCCTGGTGCTGGGCTGCGCCATCGGCATCATCGTCGGCGAACTGGCCTGGCTGCTGCCCGACACCATTCCCCTGCTGCGGCTGAGCCTGGCCTCGCTGGTCGCGCTGTCGCTGGCCGCCATGCTGGGGCAGCCGCCTGTGGTTCCGATACAGGCCGGCGTTTCCGTGGTGCTGGTCCTCAGCATGGGGCCCAGCGCGGCGGGCGAAACCCGGCTGGTCGACGTGCTGGTCGGCGCAGGCGTGGGCCTGATGTTCAGCCAGGTCATCTTCACGGCCAATCCGCTGCGTGCCGTATCACGTTCGGCAAGCGCGTTGCTGGGCCAGCTGGCCGACGGGCTGGACGCCACGCTGCGTGCCACCGCCACCCACGACACACCCGACGCCACCGTGGCACTGGGCCAGCTCACGCGCAGCAGCGATGCGCTGAGCGCGCTGCGCACCGCCATGGCGGAGGCGCAAAGCGCCAGCCGCTGGTCCGTGCGCGGACGCCTGGGTGGCGCGGCACTGCAGACCGTCACGGCGCGCTACGACCGCCATGCCGTGCGCCTGTACGCCAGCGCGCTGCTGCTGGGCGAAAGCCTGGTGCGCGGAATGTCGCATGACAGCGGCCTCATGCCGCGCGCCATCGTCCTGCACTGTGAATGGCTGATCGAAGCCTGCCGGCAACTGGCCGCCAATGGCAACGTGGTGGCCCTGCAGCCCGACGACGCCCTGGCCAGGTTGGCCGCCTCGGCCCCCCAGGCGCCCACCCAACCGCTGCCTGAGGCCTGGCTGCCCGCGCTGGACCACGCACGACAGATGGAAGAGGCCCTGAAGGCGCTCACAGGTTCGCGCGACGCGTGATCAGGCGGCAGCGCGTTCGCGCTGCCTTGCAGGCGCCGCGCTGATGCGCGCAATGGCTCCGGCCAGCCACCAGCCGATGGCGCACATGGCCGCCGTCACCACCCAGGTCCACTGCCATCCGCCCGCCTGCACTGCCACGGCCGCCACCAGAGGCGGCCCTGCAAACTGGCCCACGCTGGACCATTGCTGCATGAAGCCCACCGTGGTCGAAACAGTGGACTCATCGGGGGCAAGCCGCACGGCCATGGAAAACAGCGTGCCCGGAATCAGTCCCCCCGCTGCCGAGAACACAACTACCGCAGCAAAGCGCAGCCACAAAGGTGCCAACGGCTGGCCTTGCCATTGCACATAGGCCAGCAGCGCGCACAACGCCATGCAGCCGAAGCCCAGGCGCAGCGCCCGCGATGCGCTCCAGCCGCCTTGCAGCAGACGGCCCGATGCCACATTGCCCACCATGTTGGCCAGCGCCACCACGGCCGTCAGCGTGCCCGACAACGCCGCTCCCAGGCCCGCCTCGGCATAGACCGTGGGAAGAAAGCCGATGACGGCCATCCACTGTCCCGAATACACGGCAAAGCCCAGCGCCACGCACCAGGGGCCAGGGCTGCGCAAAGTCAGCGCCAGGCGCGGACGCCACCCCCCACCAGCCGCCGACGTGCCAACGGGTGCCTTCGGGCCGTCTGCCGGCACGCCGTACCACACGGCGGCGCAAGCCAGGGCAGAGACCAGCCCCAGTAGCAGCCACCACAGCGGCCAGGAAGCCCAGGCCATCACCCAGGGACCCAGCAGCAAGCCGATGGCACTGCCCAGCGGCATGTAGGTGCCCCACCAGCCCATGCGCGCGCTCAGATCGTGCGGCGCCACGCAGCGGCGAATCAGCCCTGGCCCCGGCATGGCGACCAGCAGAAAGCCCAGTCCTTCCACGGCGCGCAGGGCCAGCAACGGTGCAAAACCCGTGGCGATGGCGCCCAGTGCGCTGGCACCCGCCATCAACAGCAGGCCCGCCAGCATGCTGCGCCGCAGTCCCCAGCGGTCAGCCCCCAGGCCCACCACCAGGCCCAGCAGCATGCCGGCCACCTGCACGGTGGAAAGCAGAAAGCCGGCCTGCAGCAGGGACACGCCCAGCTGCTGCTGCAGCACCGGCACGGCCGGCGGCAGCTTGCCTACATGCAGGGCCGCGCTGACGCCGGCCATCACGACGATCCATGAGGGATGCACCCCCTGCCTTGTTGTTTCCATTGGATGCGGTTTCCTGGGGGCACATGCCGTGCGCCCTGTGGGTGATGTGTGAAGTATCGAAAGCATAGGCCAAGCGGCGCCCGCAAGCAGCGCCCCTGGCATCTACCCACCAACCGGCTTGCGGCAGCGGGCATCGGCAGCGCATTCGACATAGCCCGTGGCACTGGAACGCCCAGGTGAGGCGCTCCAGCTGCGCGGCCAGGCATTTCCGCTGCCCCAGAAACAGCTTGGCCTGCGAGGCACCCCATGGCACCTCGCAGGCCTTGCATGCCGGGCAGAGGCCGCATGCGCTGCGGCCTTTCGCCCGTCCTCCCCCACCGATTCCTGTCAGGCCTTCATGGCATCACAGCCTCAGCTTGGCACTGGCCAGCAACACACCGAAGCCCACCAACATGCCGCCAAAGGCCCGGTCTATCCAGTGCCGTACGGCCAGCAGCCGGGCACGAACCCGCTGCGCGGAAAAGCACAGCGCCACGATGCAAAACCAACCCACATGGGCCAGCGAGATGAACCCGCCGTACGCCAGTTGCGTGGCCAGCGATGTGTCCTGCCCCACGATCTGCAGGAACAGGCTCACCACAAACACCGTGGTCTTGGGATTGAGCGCATTCGTCAGAAAGCCCGTGCGCAGCGCCGCCATGTCGGACAGTACCTCAGCCGGGTGGCTGGCCATTTCTCCGTCCGGCCGGCTGCGCAGCATGGTCACGCCCAGATAGATCAGATAGGCTGCACCCAGCAGCTTGACCACATCGAACAGCCAGGTGGCCTGCTGCATCAGCAACCCCACCCCAAGCAAGGTATAGCTGACATGGACCAGCACGCCCAGACCTATGCCCAGCGCCGTGAGCATGCCCGCGCGGCGCGAGCGCAGCAGGCTGTTGCGCGTGACCATGGCGAAATCCGCCCCGGGGCTGATCACGGCCAGCAAGGTAATGGTGACTACAGCTATCCATTCGGTCATGCATTCTCCGTTCGACTCAGTGCAACGCGGGATAGTATTGGCCTTCCATGAAAATACATAACGATGTTTTCTGACACAGTTAGTGAACTCAATTCACAGACTCCCAGCAAGCGGCTGCCGTCGTTGCAGGCCCTGCGCTGCTTCGAAGCAGCCGCCCGACGGGAGAACTTCAGCAAGGCGGCTGAAGAGTTGCATCTGACCCACGGCGCCATCAGCCGGGCCGTGCGCCTGCTGGAAGACGATCTGGGCGTGACCCTGTTTGACCGCCGCAGCCGCCGCGTCTTCCTGACCGACGCTGGGCGCCATCTCGCACAGGCCGTGCATGAAGGCCTGGAGCGCATGCGCCAGGCGACGCAGGAGTTGCGCGCACGCGCGCGGCATGCGCGCCGCTGGGTGCTGTCCTGCGAACCCACCTTGCTGATGCGCTGGCTGATTCCACGCTGGCCACAGTTCCAGCAAATGCATCCCGAGCTGCAACTGCACCTGGTGGCCGGCGGCGGCCCGTTCTCGTTTGCGGACGGGATCGACCTGGCCATACGGCGCGACGATTTCGCCCTGCCCGCAGGCTGCCATGCCGAAACGCTGTTCGCAGAGCGCATAGGCCCGGTCTGCCGGCCAGATCGCCTGGCGCAATGGTGCGACCGCCCCGCGCAAGAGCACACGCCCAGGCTGCGCGCCGATGCGCCCTTGCTGCAAAGCCGCACGCGCCCTGGCGCCTGGGCCACCTGGGCCGAGCACAGCGGCCAGCCCCAGCCCTCGGGACCGCAGCTGCAGTTCGAACATTTCTATTTCACGCTCCAGGCTGCCGTGGCCGGAATGGGCGTGGCCATAGGCCCCTGGCAGCTGGTGCGCGACGACATTGCCAGCGGCGTGCTGGCAGCGCCCATGGGCTTTGTGGAGGATGGATCGCGCTATTGCCTGCTGTCCCCTGCCCCGCCTGCACCGAATGGCGTGCACGCGCAGTTGCTGCAGTGGCTGCGCTCCCAGGCCTGAGCCGGCCTGCGGCCCATACTACCCCCCAAAGCACAAAGGCAGCCGAAGCTGCCTTTGTGTCCTTGCCCGTTCCGAAGGCCGGGCGTTGCGCTTACTTGCGCTGCGGCGGCAGGTCCGTGCAGGAGCCGTGCGCCACCTCGGCCGCCATGCCCAGGCTCTCGCCCAGCGTGGGGTGAGGATGGATGGTCTTGCCGATGTCCACGGCGTCGGCACCCATTTCAATGGCCAGCGCGATCTCGCCGATCATGTCGCCCGCATGCGTGCCGACGATGCCGCCGCCCAGGATGCGGCCATGGCCATGCGCCTCGGGGCTGTCGTCGAACAGCAGCTTGGTGACGCCTTCGTCGCGGCCATTGGCAATGGCGCGGCCCGATGCCGTCCAGGGGAAGACCCCCTTCTTGACCTTGATGCCCTGGGCCTTGGCCTGGTCCTCGGTCAGGCCCACCCACGCCACTTCCGGGTCGGTGTAGGCCACGCTGGGGATCACGCGGGCATTGAAGGCGCTGGCGGCCAGCTCCTTGTTGCCCTGCAGTTCACCGGCGATGACTTCGGCGGCCACATGGGCCTCGTGCACGGCCTTGTGCGCCAGCATGGGCTGGCCCACCACGTCGCCGATGGCGAAGATGTGGGGCACGTTGGTGCGCATCTGGATGTCGACTTCGATGAAACCGCGGTCCGTGACGGCCACGCCGGCCTTCTCGGCGGCGATCTTCTTGCCGTTGGGCGTGCGGCCCACGGCCTGCAGCACCAGGTCGTAGACCTGGGGCTCGGGCACGGTGATGCCGTCCTTGGCGGGCGCGAAGCTGACCTTGATGCCTTCGGGCGTGGCTTCGGCACCCACGGTCTTGGTGTTGACCATGATGTTGTCGAAGCGCGGCGCGTTCATCTTCTGCCAGACCTTGACCAGGTCGCGGTCGGCGCCCTGCATGAGGCCGTCCATCATCTCCACCACGTCCAGGCGTGCGCCCAGCGTGGAGTAGACGGTGCCCATTTCCAGGCCGATGATGCCGCCGCCGAGGATCAGCATGCGTTTGGGCACGCTGGCCAGGTCCAGCGCGCCGGTGGAGTCCACCACGCGCGGGTCCTTGGGCATGAAGGGCAGGTGCACGGCCTGGCTGCCGGCGGCAATGATGGCGCGCTTGAACTGCACGATCTTCTTGCTGCCGGTCTTTTCCTGGCCGTCGCCCGTGGTCTCTTCCACTTCCAGGTGATTGGCACCGACGAAGTTGCCGTAGCCGCGCACCACGGTGACCTTGCGCATCTTGGCCATCTGGCCCAGGCCGCCGGTCAGCTTGCCGATGACCTTGTCCTTGTGGCCGCGCAGCTGGTCGATGTTGACCTCGGGCGCGCCGAACTTGACGCCTGCCACTTCCAGATGCTTGACCTCGTCCACGACGGCCGCCACGTGCAGCAGCGCCTTCGAGGGAATGCAGCCCACGTTCAGGCAGACGCCGCCGAGGGTCTTGTAGCGCTCGACGAGGACCACATTCAGGCCCAGATCGGCTGCGCGGAAGGCGGCAGAGTAGCCGCCGGGGCCACCGCCGAGCACGACCACGTCGCAGTCATAGTCGGCCACGCCACCAGCGTAGCTGGCTGCCGCAGGAGCAGGGGCCGGGGCCGCTGGAGCCGGCACGGCAGGTGCCGCGGCGCTGGCGGCTGCAGGAGCCGCAGCGGCAGCCTGGGGCGCAGCGGCCGCCTCGCCGGCAGCCTCCAGCGTCAGGACCACGGAGCCCTCGGCGACCTTGTCGCCGAGCTGCACCTTGAGTTCCTTGACCACGCCGGCGTGGCTGGAAGGAATCTCCATGGAAGCCTTGTCGGACTCCACGGTGATCAGGGACTGGTCCTTCGCCACGGTATCGCCGGGCTGGACCAGCAGTTCGATCACGCCCACTTCGGCGAAGTCGCCGATATCGGGCACCTTGATGTCGATGATTGCCATGTGTCGGGCCTCCGTTTACAGCAGGATGCGGCGGTAGTCCGCCAGCACTTGGCCCAGGAAGGCATTGAAGCGCGCGGCCGAGGCACCATCGATGACGCGGTGGTCATAGGACAGCGACAGCGGCAGCGTCAGGCGCGGCACGAACTGCTTGCCGTCCCACACGGGCTTCATCTGGCCCTTGGACAGGCCGAGGATGGCCACTTCCGGGGCGTTGATGATGGGGGTGAAGTTCGTGCCGCCGATGCCGCCCAGCGACGAGATCGAGAAGCAGCCGCCCTGCATGTCGGCAGCGCCAAGCTTGCCGTCGCGGGCCTTCTTGGCCAGCTCGCCCATTTCCTGGCTGATCTGCAGGATGCCCTTCTTGTCGGCATCGCGCAGCACGGGCACCACCAGGCCATTGGGCGTGTCTGCCGCGAAGCCGATGTGGAAGTACTGCTTGTAGACCAGGGTGTCGCCGTCCAGCGAGGCGTTGAACTCCGGGAACTTCTTGAGGGCCGCGACCACCGCCTTGATCACGAAGGCCAGCATGGTCACCTTGACGCCACTCTTCTCGTTCTCCTTGTTGGTGGAGACACGGAAGGCTTCCAGGTCGGTGATGTCGGCCTCGTCGTTGTTGGTGACGTGGGGGATCATGACCCAGTTGCGCGACAGGTTGGCGCCGCTGATCTTCTTGATGCGCGACAGGTCCTTGCGCTCGACCGGGCCGAACTTGGCGAAGTCGACCTTGGGCCAGGGCAGCAGGTCCAGGCCGGCGCCGCCGCCGGAGCCGCCCTTGGGAGCCGCCGCAGCCTGGGCCTTGGTCTGCACGGCACCGGCCATGACGGACTTGGTGAAAGCCTGGATGTCGTCGGCCGTGATGCGGCCCTTGTTGCCCGAGCCCTTGACCTCGTCCAGCGGCACACCCAGTTCGCGGGCGAACTTGCGTACCGAGGGCGATGCATGGGGCAGCTTGCCCGTGGGCGCCACGGTGGGGTTGTGTGCAGGTGCAGCGGCAGGAGCCGATGCTGCAGCGGCAGCCACCGGAGCTGCAGCGGCCGGGGCAGCAGTTGCCGGTGCAGGGGCTGCAGCAGCAGGTGCCGGGGCCGCAGCCTGGGCTGCAGGCGCGGCAGCGCCCTGCACGCTCATCTGGCCGACCACGTCGCCCACATTGACCGTGTCGCCGATCTTGAGCGTCAGCGCCGTGATGGTGCCCGCTGCGGGCGAGGGGATCTCCATCGAGGCCTTGTCGGATTCGACAGTGAACAGCGATTGCTCTGCCGTCACGGTGTCGCCGACCTTGACCAGCATCTCGATCACGGCCACGTCCTTGAAGTCGCCGATGTCGGGAATCTTGATATCGATCTGCGTGGCGGCGCCCGAGGCCGCAGGCGCGGCAGCGGGAGCAGCGGCCGGCGCAGGCGCAGATGCAGGCGCAGCAGATGCAGGCGCTGCCACGGGAGCCGGGGCAGCAGCTGCCGGTGCCGGTGCCGGTGCCGGTGCCGCAGCGTCTGCGGTCTCGATCACGGCAATGATGCTGCCTTGCTTGACCTTGTCGCCCAGGTTCACGCGCAGCTCCTTGAGCACGCCGGCGTGGCTGGACGGAATCTCCATCGATGCCTTGTCGGACTCGACGGTGATCAGCGATTGCTCGGCCTTGATCTGGTCGCCGGCCTTGACCAGCACTTCGATCACACCGACTTCATCGAAATCGCCGATGTCCGGAACTTGAATGTCTACCAATGCCATAGGTGTCTCCCGTTCTTACTCAGGCGTGCAGCGGGTTGATCTTGTCGGCCTTGATGCCGTACTTGGCGATCGCCTCGGCCACGGTGGTGGCGTTGATCTTGCCTTCTTCGGCCAGCGCGCGCAGTGCGGCGACCACGATGTAGTGGCGGTCCACCTCGAAGTGCTCGCGCAGCTTGCGGCGGAAGTCCGAACGGCCGAAGCCGTCGGTGCCCAGCACCTTGTAGGTGCGGCCCTTGGGCATATAGGGACGGATCTGCTCGGCGTAGGCCTTCATGTAGTCGGTGGATGCGATCACCGGGCCATTGTGCGACTGCAGCTGCTGCGTGACGAAGGGCACCTTCTGAGTTTCCAGCGGATGCAGCAGGTTCCAGCGGTCGGCTTCCTGGCCGTCGCGGGTCAGTTCGTTGAAGCTGGGGCAGCTCCACACGTCGGCGGCAATGCCCCAGTCGGCCAGCAGCAGTTCCTGGGCGAAGAAGGATTCGCGCAGGATGGTGCCCGATCCCAGCAGCTGCACGCGCAGGCCGCTTTCCGGCACCTTCTGGCCGGGCTTGCACAGGTACATGCCCTTGATGATCTGCTGCTCGGTGCCGGGCGTGAGGCCGGGCATGGCGTAGTTCTCGTTGAGCAGCGTGATGTAGTAGAAGACGTTTTCCTGCTCCTGCACCATGCGGCGCAGGCCGTCCTGCATGATCACGGCGACTTCGTGGGCGAAGGTCGGGTCGTAGCTCACGCAGTTGGGAATGGTGTTGGCCAGGATGTGGCTGTGGCCGTCTTCGTGCTGCAGGCCTTCGCCGTTCAGCGTGGTGCGGCCCGAGGTGCCGCCCAGCAGGAAGCCGCGCGCCTGCATGTCGCCGGCCGCCCAGGCCAGGTCACCGATGCGCTGGAAGCCGAACATCGAGTAGTACACATAGAACGGGATCATGATCCGGTTGCTCGTGCTGTAGCTCGTGGCTGCCGCGATCCAGCTGCTCATGCCGCCGGCTTCGTTGATGCCTTCCTGCAGGATCTGGCCAGCCTTGTCCTCGCGGTAGTACATCACCTGGTCCTTGTCGACCGGGGTGTACTGCTGTCCAGCGGGGTTGTAGATGCCGATCTGGCGGAACAGGCCTTCCATGCCGAAGGTACGTGCCTCGTCCACCAGGATGGGCACGACGCGTGGGCCGATTTCCTTGTCGCGCAGCAGCTGCGTCAGGAAACGCACATAGGCCTGCGTGGTCGAGATCTCACGGCCTTCGGGCGTGGCTTCGAGGATGGCCTTGAAGGTGTCCAGCGCAGGCGCCGTGAACTGCTCGCTGGCCTTGACGCGGCGGTGCGGCAGGTAGCCGCCCAGGGCCTTGCGGCGCTCGTGCAGGTAGCGCATTTCCGGCGTGTCGTCGGCCGGCTTGTAGAAAGGCAGGTCGGCGATCTGGCTGTCGGGAATCGGGATGTTGAAGCGGTCGCGGAAGGCCTTGATGTCCTCGTCGCCCAGCTTCTTGGTCTGGTGAACGGTGTTCTTGCCTTCACCGATCTTGCCCATGCCGAAGCCCTTGACGGTCTTGACCAGCAGCACGGTGGGCTGGCCCTTGTGCGAATTGGCCGCATGGAAGGCCGCATAGACCTTCTGCGAATCGTGGCCGCCGCGGCGCAGGTTCCAGATCTCGTCGTCGCTCATGTGCTCGACCATCTTCAGCGCGCGCGGATCGCGGCCGAAGAAGTTCTTGCGCACGTAGGCGCCGTCATTGGCCTTGAACGACTGGTAGTCGCCGTCGTTGCACTCGGCCATGATCTTCTTGAGCACGCCGTCCTTGTCCTTGGCCAGCAGCTCGTCCCAGCCCTTGCCCCACAGCAGCTTGATGACGTTCCAGCCGGAGCCGCGGAACTCGCCCTCGAGTTCCTGGATGATCTTGCCGTTGCCGCGCACCGGACCGTCCAGGCGCTGCAGGTTGCAGTTGATCACGAAGATCAGGTTGTCCAGCTTTTCGCGGGCGGCCAGGGAGATTGCGCCCAGCGACTCGACCTCGTCCATTTCCCCGTCGCCGCAGAAGACCCAGACCTTGCGGTTTTCGGTGTCGGCAATGCCGCGGGCGTGCAGGTACTTGAGGAAGCGCGCCTGGTAGATGGCCATCAGCGGGCCCAGGCCCATGGACACCGTGGGGAACTGCCAGAACTCGGGCATCAGCTTGGGGTGCGGGTAGCTGGACAGGCCCTTGCCGTCCACTTCCTGGCGGAAGTTCAGCAGCTGCTCTTCGGAGATGCGGCCTTCCAGATAGGCGCGGGCATAGATGCCGGGCGAGACGTGGCCCTGGATGTACAGGCAATCGCCACCGTGGTTTTCGTTTTCGGCGTGCCAGAAGTGGTTGAAGCCGGCCGCAAACATGTTGGCCAGCGAAGCGAAGGAGCCGATGTGGCCACCCAGGTCACCGCCTTCGGGTGGGTGCAGGCGGTTGGCCTTGACCACCATGGCCATGGCGTTCCAGCGCATGTAGGCGCGCAGGCGGCCTTCGATTTCCAGGTTGCCGGGACAGCGCGCTTCCTGCGAGGCCTCGATGGTGTTCACGTAGCCGGTGTTGGCCGAGAAGGGCATGTCCACGCTGTTCTGGCGTGCATGTTCGAGCAGGTCCTCGATCAGCTTGTGCGCATATTCGGCGCCTTCACGGTCGATGACGGCCGACAGTGCGTCCATCCATTCGCGCGATTCTTGTTGGTCCAGGCCGGCGGGAACGCCTGCATTGCCTTGCGGGTCAGTCTGAGCTGTCATGGGAATGTCTCCTTGCAGAAGGTAGCGTCTTGGGGTCGAACCAGTGAGCGGCGCAGCGCGCCATCGCAGGCGGGTAGCTCACCACGCCTTGCGCGGCACAGACCCTGTCTGGCGAACTTGAAGATACCGATTCACTGCCTCAATGCTCGGCGAGTGTCGCATACTTTTTTCGAATTTCAAATGGTGCTTTTTGATTTCATAATTTGAAATTTTGCTGCAAACGCACATACAGTGAAGACCCCAAAGAACGTGGCCGAAGCGCCTGCGTGGCGACTCCAATACTCCTTAAAAACAGTCAGACTCTCCCCTACACTGGGCGCATGCAATCCTCCCCTTCCGAGCACGGCACGCACAGCCCTGCCCCCATGGCAGGCGTGGCCGCGCCAGTGCGCTGGTGGCGCAGCTGGTGGCGCAGTCTTTCCCCCACGCGCCAGGACCGCTTTGCGGCACTCGCCCCGCTGGCCGCCGTACTGATGTTCATGGCCGCCATCGTCGCGTCGTTCTGGTATCTGCGCATGGAGGAGATCGACCGCGAGAAGGAAGCGTTGCACCGCGACGTGGAATATGCCCAGCAGCGCGTGCGCCTGCGCCTGCTGGAGCGCCAGGAGCAACTGATGCGCATGGCGCGCGACATCAGCAACCACGATCTGGCCGAGTCCGATTTCGCCAGCCGCGCCGAAGCGCTCATCAGCCAGTATCCCGAACTGCAGTCCATCACCTGGATCGACTCCCAACGCCGCATTCTGGCCAGCCAGTCCGCCCCCACCGTGAGCAGCGACCAGTTGCGCATCCCCCGCGAGGTACTGCGCGCCGGTGACGCCCTGGAGGCCTACCAGCTCGCGCGCGAGATGCAGCAGCCCATCTATGTGCAAGGCCTGGCCCACAAGGGCGAGGCCGCGCCGCTGCTGCAGCTGCATGTGCCGCTGGCGCAGGACGGCCGCTACATCGGCGAGCTGCTGGGCGAGTATTCCGTGGACAGCCTGCTGCGCTACGGCACGCCCACCGAAATCATGGCCCGCTATGCCATGACCATGCTCGACAGCCGGGGCCAGGTTCTGGCCGGCACACCGCTGACGCCGCGCAAACAAAATGCCACCGACCTGCTGCGCTGGCGCACGGTGGCCAATGAGGACGAGGCTCCGGTCGCCCCCGTGGGCAACAGTCTGGTGCTGCGCGCACAGGCCTACCGCACCTCGCTGGGCGTGGTGGGCAGCGGCCTGTTCTGGCTGGTGGGCACGCTCAGCGCGATGACGGCATGGCTGCTGCTGGCCACCTGGCGCCACACGCGACGCCGCCAGCGCGCGCAGGAAGCCCTGGTTGCCGAAACCAATTTCCGCCGCGCCATGGAGAACTCGGTGCTCACCGGCATGCGCGCGCTGGACCTGCAAGGCCGCATCACCTACGTGAACGCCGCCTTCTGCCAGATGACGGGATGGAGCGAATCCGAACTCGTCGGCCAGATGCCGCCCTATTCCTACTGGCCCGACAACGACTACGACAACCTGCACTCCAAGCTGCGCGAGGAGCTGTCCGGCAAGACCATCGTCGGGGGCTTTCAGGTGCGCGTGCAGCGCAAGAACGGCACGCAGTTCGACGCGCGCCTGTATGTCTCGCCGCTGATCGACGCCCACGGCCAGCACACGGGCTGGATGTCGTCCATGACCGACATCACCGAGCCCAACCGCATCCGCGAGCAGTTGTCGGCCTCCTACGAGCGCTTCACCATCGTGCTGGAGGCGCTGGACGCCTCGGTGTCCGTCGCCCCGCTTGGCAGCGCCGAGCTGCTGTTCGCCAACAAGCTGTACCGGCAATGGTTCGGCTCGCAGACCGATGGCCATCTGCAGCTCGTCGCCCAGGCCGGCGTGCTGCCCGTGCGCTCTCAGCCGCAGGGCATGGACGATGAGGATGGCCTGATGGGCCTGCCCACCGACTCGCTGACCAGCGCACGCAGCGAGAACGCCGAGATCTATCTGCCCGAACTGGGCAAGTGGCTGGAAGTGCGCTCGCGCTACCTGAGCTGGGTGGACGGACGCCTGGCGCAAATGGTGATCGCCACCGACATCACGCCGCGCCGCCTGGCCGAGGAGCAGGCCGATCGCCAGGCCGAGCACGCCCAGTCCGTCAGCCGCCTGATCACCATGGGCGAGATGGCCTCCAGCGTGGCCCACGAACTCAACCAGCCGCTGACCGCCATCAGCAACTACTGCAGCGGCATGCTCACGCGCCTCGAAAAAGGCACGCTGACCGAGGAGCAGATGAAGTTCGCGCTGGAGAAGACCGCCCACCAGGCACAGCGCGCGGGCCAGATCATTTTGCGCATACGCTCCTTCGTCAAGCGCAGCGAACCCAACCGCACGCTGGCCCAGGTCACCGACATGGTCAGCGAGGCAGTGGAGCTGGCCGGCATCGAGCTGCGCCGCCGCAATGTACAGCTGACCTACCACGTGGCCGAGCGCATGCCGGCCATCATGGCCGACACCATCCTCATCGAGCAGGTGCTGGTCAACCTCATGAAGAACGGCGCCGAATCCATCGAGCAATCGGGCCGACCCAGCCACCAGCGCAACGTGGAACTGCGCGTGGTGCCGCGCACCATCGAGGACCAGCGCGTCATCGAATTCAACGTGCAGGACACCGGCAAGGGCTTGCCGCCCGAGGTGCTGGAGCGCCTCTTCGAGGCCTTCTTCACCACCAAGAGCGAAGGCATGGGCATGGGCTTGAATCTGTGCCGCAGCATTGTCGAGTCCCACCAGGGCCGTATGCGTGCCGAGAACCTCTACAATGGTTCCGAGGTTGTCGGCTGCCGATTTTCATTCTGGCTGCCGCTGGCCCCGCCGGGCGACGCGACAACGCCGGCAGCGACCATTGAACCCACAACAAGGACGATTGCATGAGCTTGATCCCCAAAAAAGGCACTGTGTACGTAGTTGATGACGACGAAGCGGTTCGTGATTCGCTGCAATGGTTGTTGGAGGGCAAGGACTATCGTGTGCGCTGCTTCGACTCGGCCGAGACCTTCCTCTCGCGCTACGACCCACGCGAAATCGCCTGCCTCATCGTCGACATCCGCATGGGCGGCATGACCGGCCTGGAACTGCAGGACCGACTGATCGAACGCAAGTCTCCCCTGCCCATCGTCTTCATCACCGGCCACGGCGACGTGCCCATGGCGGTGAACACCATGAAGAAGGGCGCACTGGACTTCATCCAGAAGCCGTTCAACGAGGAAGAACTGCTGAACCTGGTCGAGCGCATGCTGGACCATGCCCGCGAAGCCTTTGCCGGCCACCAGCAGGCCGCCAGCCGCGACGCCCTGCTGGCCAAGCTGACCAGCCGCGAAGCCCAGGTGCTCGAGCGCATCGTCGCCGGCCGCCTGAACAAGCAGATCGCCGACGATCTGGGCATCAGCATCAAGACCGTGGAGGCGCACCGCGCCAACATCATGGAAAAGCTCAACGCCAACACCGTGGCCGACCTGCTCAAGATCGCCCTGGGCCAGGGCCAGACCGCTGCGGCGGCCAAGGCGGCCGTCGCAGGATAAGCACCGACGCCATCCCCTGCTTTTTTCAAAGGGCTGCTAGCGCTTGACCAACAAGCCCTAGCAGCATTTTTATTTTGGTATCCACTGCAATGACAGCCCAACTCATCGACGGCAACGCCCTCTCCCGCCAACTGCGTGCCGAAGTCGCACAGCGCGCCACTGCCCTGAAGGCCCGAGGGACCACGCCCGGCTTGGCCGTGGTCCTGGTCGGCGACAACCCGGCCTCCCAGGTCTATGTGCGCAACAAGGTCAAGGCCTGCGAGGACGCAGGCTTTCATTCCGTGCTGGAGAAGTACGACGCCTCGATGACAGAAGCCGAACTGCTGGCCCGCGTCGAGGCGCTGAACAACGACCCCCGCATCCACGGCATCTTGGTCCAGCTGCCGCTGCCCGCCCACATCGACGACCACAAGGTCATCGAGACCATCTCGCCGCTCAAGGATGTGGATGGCTTTCACGTGGCTAGCGCCGGCGCGCTGATGGTGGGCGAAGTCGGCTTCAAGGCCTGCACGCCCTATGGCTGCATGAAGATGCTCGAATCCATCGGCATGAAGGACCTGCGCGGCAAGCACGCCGTGGTCATCGGCCGCTCCAACATCGTCGGCAAGCCCATGGCCATGATGCTGCTGGCCGCCAATGCCACCGTCACCATCTGCCACAGCGGCACGGCGGACCTGGCCGCCATGACGCGCCAGGCCGACATCGTGGTCGCCGCCGTGGGCAAGCGCAATGTGCTGACCGCAGACATGTGCAAGCCTGGCGCCGTGGTCATCGACGTGGGCATGAACCGCAACGACGAAGGCAAGCTCTGCGGCGACGTGGACTTTGACGGTGTCAAGGAAGTGGCCGGCTTCATCACCCCCGTGCCGGGCGGCGTCGGCCCCATGACGATTACCATGCTGCTGGTCAACACCATGGAGGCGGCCGAGCGCGCCGCCGGCTGACCAGGAGCTGACAAGCATCGGGCAGCTCCCCGGGGAGCCGCTTGATTTCAATGCACCCGACGGCATCTGACACGCATGAGCAATCCCCTCCTCGAATCCTCCGACCTGCCCCTGTTCGATCGCATCCGCCCCGCCGACGTCGGCCCGGCCATCGACCATCTTCTGACCGGGGCCTGCGAGGCCCTGGAGACCGTCACGGCACCTGACTTCCCCGCGCGCTGGGATTCGATCTCCGCCGTGCTCGATGTCGCCACCGAGAAGCTGGGGACCGCCTGGGGCGCCGTCAGCCACCTCAACAGCGTGGCCGATACACCCGAGCTGCGCGCTGCCTACAACGAATCCCTGCCCAAGGTCACCGAGTTCTGGACGCGCCTGGGCGCCGACGAGCGGCTGTACGCCAAGTACAAGGCCATCGACCCTGCCACGCTCAACGTGGAGCAGCGCGCCGCATGGGACCATGCCATGCGCAATTTCGTGCTGTCTGGCGCGGAGCTGCAGGGTGAAGCCAAGCTGCGCTTTGCCAAGATTCAGGAACGCTCGGCCGAACTCACGCAGAAGTTCAGCGAGAACGCGCTGGATGCCACCGATGCCTTTGCCTACTACGCCACGGCCGATGAGTTGGACGGTGTGCCCCAGGACGTGTGCCAGGCCGCCCGTGCCGCCGCCGAAGCCGAAGGCAAGCAAGGCTTCAAGCTCACGCTGAAGATGCCCTGCTACCTGCCCGTGATGCAGTTCGCCACCAGCAGCGCGCTGCGCGAAAAGCTCTACCGCGCCTATGTGACACGCGCCTCCGACCAGGCAGAGGGCGATGCCCGCCGCTTCGACAACACGGCCAACATTTCCGAAATACTTGCCCTGCGCAAGGAAGAGGCGCAGCTGCTGGGCTACCGCAACTTCGGCGAGATCTCGCTGGTTCCCAAGATGGCGCATTCGCCGCAGCAGGTGATCGACTTCCTGCGTGACCTCGCGCACCGCGCCCGCCCCTATGCCGAAAAGGATGTCGCCGACCTGCGCAGCTTCGCACGCAAGGAACTGGGCCTGGCCGATCCCCAGCCCTGGGACTGGGCCTATATCTCCGAAAAGCTCAAGGAAGCGCGCTATGCCTTCAGCGAGCAAGAGGTCAAGCAATACTTCCCCGCCCCCAAGGTACTGGCCGGCCTGTTCAAGATCGTGGAGACGCTGTTCGACGTGGCCATCCGCCGCGACGTGGCGCCGGTGTGGCATCCCGCTGTCGAGTTCTATCGCATCGAGCGCAGCACGCCACAAGGCCCCCAACTGGTCGGCCAGTTCTACCTGGACCAGCCCGCGCGTTCGGGCAAGCGCGGCGGCGCCTGGATGGACGATGTACGCACCCGCTGGCTGCGCCCCGACAGCCACAAGCTGCAGACGCCGGTCGCGCACCTGGTCTGCAACTTTGCCACCGGCGTTGACGGCAAGCCGGCCCTGCTCACGCACGATGACGTGATCACGCTGTTCCATGAGACAGGCCATGGCCTGCACCACATGCTGACCCAGGTCAACGAGCGCGATGTCTCGGGCATCGCGGGCGTGGAATGGGACGCGGTGGAACTGCCGAGCCAGTTCATGGAAAACTTCTGCTGGGAGTGGGAAGTGCTTAAGCACATGACCGCCCACGTGGACACGGGCGAGCCACTGCCGCGCGCACTGTACGACAAGATGATCGCGGCCAAGAACTTCCAGTCGGGCATGCAGACGCTGCGCCAGATCGAGTTCTCGCTGTTCGACATGCTGCTGCACACCGAGCACGATCCGAAGGCCGACATCATGCCGCTGCTGGCCCAGGTTCGCGCCGAAGTGGCCGTGCTGCCCTCGCCCGCCTACAGCCGCTCGGCCCATACCTTCAGCCACATCTTTGCAGGCGGCTACGCAGCGGGCTACTACAGCTACAAGTGGGCCGAAGTCCTCTCGGCGGATGCCTATGCGGCCTTCGAGGAAACCATGCTGGCCGATGGAACCCCCAACCCCGAGACAGGCCGCCGCTACCGCGAGGCCATTCTTGAAGCCGGCGGATCCCGCCCGGCGATGGAGTCGTTCAAGGCCTTCCGTGGCCGCGAACCCCAGCTGGACGCGCTATTGCGCCACCAAGGCATGGCCGAGGCCTGAGCCTGGCAACCCGGTCTGCAGCGCCCCGATGGGGCGCTTTTTCCTGGCCCGGCAACTCCACCGGATGCGCGCAGCCACATCCTGCGACTCCAGAAGATGGCCCAGGATGAATGGCACGCTATGCTTGCAGGCACTCCTGTGCGGGCATCCATCCGGCGAGTGGTCGCCGCCCCGGCACGAAACCCTTCTTCCGAAACCGAGATCGTCCATGCAGTCTTCTCCCAGCCTTGGCCACGGCGCCCTGCGCCACCTGATGCCATGCCTCGCCCTCGCCTGCCTTGCCGCCGCGCTGCCAGCCGCCGCACAGCAGGTCTACCGTATCGTCGGGCCGGATGGAAAAGTCACCTTCTCGGACCGCCCCGCCCAAAGCGCACAGCAGCAGGCAGCGCCCGCCGCCCAGGCAGTGGCGGGCGCCTCGGACAGCAACGCAGGCCTGCCCTATGCGCTGCGCCAGATTGCGAGCCGCTTTCCAGTGACGCTGTACTCCTCGTCCGATTGCACGCCCTGCGATAGCGCTCGTCAGTTGCTGCAGTCCCGGGGCATCCCCTATGCCGAGCGCCTGGTGCAGACCGAAGCGGACGCGGCAGCCCTGAACAAGCTCAGCGGGCAGACCGGACTGCCGTTTGCCACCATCGGCAAGCAGTTTCTGACCGGCTTCTCCTCCAGCGAATGGACGCAGTACCTGGATGCCGCAGGCTACCCCGCAAGCTCCCAGCTGCCAGCCCAGTACAAGCGGTCACCCGCGCAGCCCCTGACTACACCCAAGCCTGCCGCACCGGCCGCATCAGCGCCCGCCGCAGCACCCACCGCCGAGGAGCAGGCAAACAGGCGCCCCCCCATACCCGCCCCCGCGCCTGGTGCACGCACCAGCGACAACCCCGCAGGCCTGAGCTTCTAGACAGACACTGCCGCAGTCAGGAGCCCGGCCGTGGATTCCATGCTGTCCGACGTGGCCTGGACCTTGGCCAGGCTGGGTATTCTTGTGGGCATGCCTGCGCTCATCGGGTGGGTACTGGTGGCAAGGCCTTCGTGGCGAGAGCCGTTGCGGCTAACCTGCCTGGTGCTGGTGCCCTGCCTGATCACGCTGTGGTTCATGCATGACGGAGGCCTGGGCAACGGTCTCAACCGCCTGGCCTACTACATGACGACGGCTGGCTTCTTTGCCATCTACGCCGGGCTGGCGGCCGTCACCTGGCTCATTCAGCGCTCAAAAAACAGCGCACGCAAGCTTCATTGCGCGCGCTGTGTCTCGGTGGCATGGCCCTGCTCGTCTGGACCGCAGGCGCTGCGGTGTTCGAGAGCATCGGCTAGCAGCCGAGAGGCCAGGACCGGGTTCCTGCCTCAGTAGTCGAGCGTCTGCACGCCTTCAGGCGTGCCCAGCAGGCAGACCGATGCCTTCTGGTGCGCAAAAACGCCCACGGTGACCACGCCGGGCCACTGGTTGACCTCGGACTCAAAGGCCAGCGGCTCAGCAATCTTCAGGTCGCGCACATCAAGAATGTGCTGGCCGTTGTCCGTCACCAAAGGAGCGCCGTCCTTCATGCGGATCTCGGCCCGGCCACCCCTGGCCTCGAAACGCCGGGCAATCTGGGCAGCAGCCATGGGAATCACCTCCACAGGCAGCGGAAAATCTCCCAGCACCTCGACGCGCTTGGAGGCATCGGCGATGCAGACAAAGCGCTCGGCCAGCGCCGCAACGATTTTCTCGCGCGTCAGTGCCGCGCCTCCACCCTTGACCATGTAGCCCCGGCCGTCGATCTCGTCGGCGCCATCGATGTATACCGACAGGCGGTCCACCTCGTTGGCATCCAGCACCTTGATGCCCAGCGCCTTCAGGCGCTCGGTGCTGGCCACGGAGCTGGACACGGCCCCAGGGATCTGGTCCTTGATGGTGGCCAGCGCATCGATGAACTTGTTGACCGTCGAGCCCGTGCCGACGCCGACGATTTCGCCGGGCACTACGTAGGCCAGAGCGGCTTGCCCGACCAGGGCTTTGAGTTCATCTTGGGAAAAAGAGGCAGCAGATGTCGTCATGAGGGAAAATCCAGGTAATCCTTCGATTATCCCCATGTCTTTGATCCCCTACGCCCTGACCCGTCCCTTTCTCTTCGGCATGGACCCCGAATCCGCCCACGATCTCACGATGAACCTTATGGCAAAGGGGCAGAACACGCTCCTGCAGCAGGCCTGGGCCCAACCCATGGTGAGTGATCCCGTCGAGCTTGCCGGACTCAGGTTCCCCAATCGCGTCGGCATGGCTGCAGGCCTGGACAAGAACGCACGCTGTATCGATGCGCTGGCCGCCATGGGCTTCGGCTTCGTCGAGGTGGGCACCGTGACTCCGCGCGCGCAGCCCGGCAACCCCAAGCCGCGCATGTTCCGCATCCCCGAACGCAATGCGCTGATCAACCGACTGGGCTTCAACAACGAAGGCCTCGATGCATTCCTGAGCAACGTCAAGCGCTCACAGGCCCGCGCCATGGGCAAGCCCATGCTGCTGGGGCTGAACATCGGCAAGAACGCCAGCACGCCCATCGAAGAAGCCACCAGCGACTACCTCAAGGCGCTCGATGGCGTCTACCCGCATGCCGACTACGTGACGGTGAACATCAGCTCGCCCAACACCAAGAATCTGCGTGCCCTGCAAAGCGACGAAGCGCTGGATGCCTTGCTGGGAGCGATTGCCGAGCGGCGCGAGCAACTGGCCACGCAGCACGGCAAGCGGGCGCCGGTGTTCGTGAAGATCGCACCCGACCTGGATGAGGAGCAGGTCGGCGTCATCGCCACCACGCTGCAGCGCCACGGCATGGACGGCGTGATCGCCACCAACACCACGATCAGCCGGGATGCCGTCAAGGGCCTGCCCCACGCCGAGGAAACGGGCGGCCTTTCCGGCGCGCCGGTGCTGGAGGCCAGCAACCAGGTCATCCGCCAACTGCGCTCTGCGCTGGGAAGCCGCTACCCCATCATCGGCGTGGGAGGCATTCTCAGCGGCGAAGATGCGGTCAGCAAGATCCGGGCGGGCGCCGATGTGGTCCAGATCTACAGCGGCCTGATCTATCGGGGCCCCTGCCTGGTACCAGAGGCCGCACGGGCCATCGCGCAACTGCGTTGACTGCCACGTTATCCGCGTGCTGACCAAAGAAAACGCCCGGCATGCCGGGCGTTTTTTGTGCAAGAAGCCTTGCAAGGCCTTATCTCAGCCCCTGCGCTGCTGAAGGCGTGCCAGCAAAGGCATGAGTGTGGTGCCGATGCGGATCAGTTTGCGCGGCCCCATGACCAAGGCAGCGGCAGCCGCCACGCCCACGGCCACGGGGTGCAGACGCGCAAACGTTGCGACGCGCTCGATCAGCGGTGCATCCGGGCGCACGTGTGTGGCGGCACGGCTCAGCGCCCGGGCCTGGGCCACGGCCGCCGAGCGCGCCCTGAGGCGCTCGCGCTGCTGGGCAATGCGCTGCATCACCTGCTGCTGCTCCACGGTGGAAGTGGGCCACAGCGCCGCATTGGGGCCCGTGGGCCTGGGCGACGCAACCTCGTCGCGGGACTGGGAAGCATTGGAAGCATTGACCATGGTTACAGCCTCTTCTTCAGCGCCTGCCAGTCCTGGCTCAGCTCGTTGCGGGTGAGGATGAAAGGGCGTGCCAGGCGTCGTACGGCCGCAAGCAACTGCCACAAGGCAATTGCAAGGATAGCCAGCCAGCCGCCAAACAGCAGCCAAGCCACCATCACGCGGTGCTCGGTGTCCCAGAACTGCACCAGCACCGCCACGGACAGCATGAGCATGACCACGACGCTGAGTCCGGCCAGCGCGATCAGCAGCACGACCACGGTCTGCATGCTGCGCTTGTGCTGGACCCATTCAAGCCGAGCCAGGTCGGTACGGTCCTCGGCGGCAATGGCCAGCTCGATCACGGCAGCACGCCAGCGCGCCACCCAGGCATCCAAACCCAGAAGGGAAATCCAGTTCACAGGCATCCTTTTCTGGTCAGGCATGCCGTTGATCAGCGACGGCCCAGCATGAAGCCCAGCAAGGCGCCCACAGCCAGGGCCGCGCCAGCCACACGCCACGGCTCGTCGTGGGCATAGCGATCCGCCGCATAGGCGGCATCCTTGGCTTGGCGGGCCGCTTCCTGCGCGGCGCGCACAGCCGAGTCACGCACATTGGACATGCCGTCATCGATGCGCTGGCGCAGCATGTGGATTTCCGGCACGGCATCCAGCTCCTTGGCAGACAGCAGGCCACGCAGGTCGCTGACCAGTTTTTCAAGATCGGCTTGCGCGGTGGAGACGGTTTCAGTGATCGACTTCGTCATGATGAGCCTTTCTATTGAGGTGAAAACAAATACAGCGGGGAGCAGGCAATCATGTCGCCCGATACCTGTCACGCAACATGGGCAGGCCCTTGTTACATGCAAGCATCTTATCCAATTGTTCCCTGGCTTCCGGGAAGCGAGGGGGCCTGAGCCTTGTCAGACAAGGCCTGCCGTGGCCGTGTGTCGTGAACCGGCAGACCATCAGGCCAGCAGCTTCGCCACATGTGCGCCGATGGCCAGGCAGCTGGTCAGACCCGGCGATTCGATGCCCAGCAACTGCACCACGCCCGCAACGCCATGGACCTGCGGTCCCTGGATCGTGAAGTCTGCCGCCGCCTCGCCAGGACCGCTGATCTTGGGACGGATGCCAGCGTAGCCGGGCACCAGCGCGCCATCGGCCAGGGCCGGCCAGTACCGGCGGATCTCTGCATAGAAGGCGTCGGCGCGCGCTGGATCGACCTGCAGATCGCTTGCGCTTTCCACCCACTGCACATCGGGGCCGAACTTGGCCTGTCCACCCATGTCCAGCGTGAGATGCACGCCCAGACCTGCAGCCTCGGGCACGGGATAGATGAGGCGCGAGAACGGCGCGCGCCCGGACAGTGTGAAATAGTTGCCCTTGGCATAGAAGGCGCGTGGAACCAGCTGCTGCGGAAAGCCTTGCAGGCGCGCCGCCAGCAACGGGGCATTCAGGCCTGCCGCATTGACCAGGCTACGCGCCTGCAGCTGCGTGCCATCGGCGGTGCGCAGCCACACGCCGCCAGACGTGGCAGCGGCCTCCTGCACCTCGGCATGGCAGACCACCATGCCGCCTGCGTTTTCGAGATCGCCCTGCAGAGCCAGCATCAGGCCGTGGCTGTCGATGATGCCGGTGCTGGGCGAATGCAGTGCCGCCACACACTGCAGCGCAGGCTCCAAGGCTCGTGCCTCGGGGCCATCCAGCCAGCGCAGGTCATTGACGCCATTGGCCTCGGCCTTGCGCGCAATGGCCTGGAGCTGGCCGCGCTGCGCCTCATCCGTTGCCACGATGAGCTTGCCGCAGCGCTGGTGGGCAACGCCGCGTTCCTCGCAATAGGCATAGAGACGCTGGCGGCCTTCGACGCAAAACCGGGCCTTCAGCGAACCCTGGGGATAGTAGATGCCGGCATGGATGACCTCGCTGTTGCGCGAACTGGTACCCGTACCAATGGCTTCAGCTGCCTCCAGCACCATGACTTCCCTGCCCTGCAACGCCAGGGCCCTGGCCACGGCCAGCCCCACGACGCCCGCCCCCACCACCACGCAATCGACCTGCTCGCTCATCCTGCCTGCCCTTTCGTCGTTCAGCCACTGATTATCAGACCGCGCCAGATACGAATACGCCGCAGATCACCGGGCTGCACTGGAATATCCAGGACCTGGAACAAATGGGAGCAACCAAAACGGAAAAGCCCTCCTGAACAAGTTTCAGGAGGGCTTGAATGGTGGGTGATACATGGATCGAACATGTGACCCCTGCCGTGTGAAGGCAGTGCTCTACCGCTGAGCTAATCACCCGTGAAGCACGGCTGCGAGGCCGTGCTTCCTTGGAAAAAATTGGTGGGTGATACATGGATCGAACATGTGACCCCTGCCGTGTGAAGGCAGTGCTCTACCGCTGAGCTAATCACCCGTGAAGCATGGCTGCGAGGCCATGCTTCCTTGGAAAAAATTGGTGGGTGATACATGGATCGAACATGTGACCCCTGCCGTGTGAAGGCAGTGCTCTACCGCTGAGCTAATCACCCATGAAGCTGGCTGCGAGGCCCGCTTCCCTGGAAAAACTGGTGGGTGATACATGGATCGAACATGTGACCCCTGCCGTGTGAAGGCAGTGCTCTACCGCTGAGCTAATCACCCATATGTCGTTACTGCGACAAGACTTAGATTATGTCATAACTTCTAGGACTGATTTTCGAAGCTGCGCCAAATTGTCTTGCCGCCGCTCGATTTATCCATCTGCACCATCACGTCCTCGTGCGCGGCCAGCTCCTGATCATTGGCGCTCACCACGCGTAGCCTGAAGCTGCGAAGATCTACCTGCGCGACCACCAGGCCGCCCTCGGACTGGGCCGGCTCCTCCACCATCAGCAGGGCCTCCTGGCCTCGCGTGAGGTTGATGTAGACATCGGCCAGCAGTTCCGCATCCAGCAAGGCTCCGTGCAGCGTGCGCCCGGAGTTGTCCACTTCCAGACGGTCGCACAGCGAGTCCAGCGAGTTGCGCTTGCCTGGGAACATTTCCTTGGCCATGACCAGGGTGTCGATGACGCCGCTCACGCACTGCCTGATCGGCGGGCGGTTGGCAAGCTCCAGCTCCTTGTTCAGGAATCCCAGATCGAAAGGCGCGTTGTGAATGATGAGTTCAGCGCCTTGCAGATACTCCCAGATCTCATCGACCTTTTGCTCGAAGCGAGGCTTGTCCTTGAGGAACTCGGTGGTGATGCCGTGCACGCGCAGCGCGTCCGGATGGCTGTCGCGCCCCGCATTGAAGTACAGATGCAGGTTGTTGCCGGTCAGCTTGCGGTTGACCATCTCCACGCACCCCAGCTCGATGAGCCGGTCGCCGTTGTCGGCGGACAGGCCCGTGGTTTCCGTGTCGAGAATGATTTGACGCGACATGTGCTGGGTCCTCAGTGGTTTTCCTTGGCGTGGTTGAGCGAGTACTTGGGAATCTCGATGGTCACGTCCTCGCGCGCCAGGATGGCCTGGCAGGACAGGCGGGACTGCGGCTGCAGGCCCCATGCGCGGTCCAGCAGGTCTTCTTCCTCTTCCTCGGCCTCGTTCAACGAGTTGTAGCCTGCCTTGACCACCACGTGGCAGGTGGTACATGCACAGCTCATGTCGCAGGCGTGCTCGATCTTGATGTTGTTGTCCAGCAGTGCCTCGCAGATGGAGGTGCCGGCAGGCGCCTCGATTTCGGCACCCTGAGGACAGTATTCGGCGTGGGGAAGTATTTTGATAACGGGCATGGCGGATCTGCGTTCGGATCAGAAATCAGGAAAGGGATTGCACGCTCTTGCCGGCCAGGGCCTGCTGGATGCTGCGGTTCATGCGCTCGGCGGCAAAGGACTCCGTGCCCTTGGCAAGCGCCTGTGTTGCGGCCTCGATGACGGCGGCATCCTCGGAGCCCACGCTGGCGCGCAGGGCGTCGACCAGAGCGTCGATGGCTGCGCGCTGGTCTGCAGCCAGCACATCGCCATCGGCCTGCAGCGCGCTCTCCGTGGCCATGAGCATGCGATCGGCATCGACACGCGCCTCCACCAGCGCGCGCGCCTGAATGTCCTGCTGGGCCGTGGCAAAGCCGTCCTGCAGCATGCGGGCGACCTCGTCGTCCGAGAGGCCGTACGAGGGCTTGACATGGATATGCGCCTCGACGCCGCTGATCTGCTCCTTGGCACCCACCGACAGCAGGCCGTCGGCATCCACGGTGAAGGTCACGCGGATGCGGGCCGCGCCGGCTGCCATGGGCGGGATGCCGCGCAGTTCGAAACGCGCCAGGCTGCGGCAGTCCGCCACAAGATCGCGCTCACCCTGCACCACATGAATGGCCAGGGCCGTCTGCCCGTCCTTGTAGGTGGTGAAGTCCTGGGCGCGGGCCGTGGGAATGGTCTCGTTGCGCGTGATGATGCGCTCCACCAGACCGCCCATGGTCTCCACACCCAGCGACAGGGGAATCACATCCAGCAGCAGCATGTCGCCGCTGGAACTGTTGCCCGCGAGTTGATTGGCCTGAATGGCAGCGCCCAACGCCACGACTTCATCGGGATTGAGGTTGACGAGAGGATCGCGGCCAAAGAACTGGGCCACTGCCTCGCGCACCTGGGGCATGCGGGTGGAACCACCGACCAGGACCACGCCCTGCACCTCGTCGCGCGTCAGGCCAGCGTCCTTGAGTGCGCGGCGCACCGCCGCCAGCGAGCGCGCCGTCAGATGGGCCGTGCTCGCATCGAAGTCGCCACGCTTGACATCGAAATGCACAGTGCCGGTGGACAGCTCTGCCGTGAACGTGGCGGCCTGAGCATCCGTCAATGCCTGCTTGCAAAGGCGTGCCGCCATGCGCCAGCGGGCCTTGTCCTCGGCGGTCTGCGGAACCACGCCGGTCTGCTGGGCCACCCACTCAGCCAGTGCCGCATCGTAGTCATCGCCACCCAAGGCCGAGTCCCCCCCCGTGGAGACGACCTCGAACACACCCTGGGACAGGCGCAGGACCGAAATATCGAAAGTGCCGCCACCCAGATCGTAGACGGCGTAAACGCCTTCGGAGCCGTTGTCCAGGCCATAGGCAATGGCGGCAGCCGTGGGCTCGTTGATCAGCCGCAGCAGGTTGATGCCGGCGAGCTTGGCCGCATCCTTGGTGGCCTGGCGCTGCGCGTCGTCAAAGTAGGCTGGCACGGTGATGACCGCGCCATGGATGTCGTCGTTGAAGGTGTCCTCGGCGCGAAAGCGCAGCGTGGCCAGGATCTCGGCGCTGACTTCCACGGGGGTCTTCGTGCCATCGATGGTCTCGATCCCGATCATGCCACGACCGGCTTCTTGCTCAGCAAAGCGGTAAGGCAGCTTCTCCGGCGCGTCGATGTCCGCCAGCGTACGGCCCATGAAGCGCTTGGCCGAGGCGATGGTGTTGCCCGCATCGGTGGACAGCGCCGCCTGCGCGGCGTAGCCGATCTCGCGGCGTCCCTGGGGCAGATAGCGCACGACGGAAGGCAGCAGTACCTGGCCCTGATCATCCGGCAGGCATTCGGCCACGCCATTGCGGACTGCGGCGACCAGCGAATGGGTGGTGCCCAGGTCGATACCCACGGCAATGCGTCGCTGGTGGGGATCGGGGGACTGACCGGGTTCGGAAATCTGCAAAAGCGCCATGGAAATACTCGGGGAAATTGCAGGTCCGGGCCGGCCGGCCTGCCTTGTGAATGAGGGACTCTCGTGGGAGGTTCGGGTCGCGGACTATTGTCCCAGTTGATCGCGGCGACGCTCTATGTCCTGCGCAAATCGCGCAACAAACATGAGGGCTCTGACCTGCTGCACGGCCGCCTGGGCATCGTGCAGTTCATCGAGCTGGCGGCCGCATTCGGCCAGCATGCTCTTTCTGGCCTGCGACACTTCGCCGTCCAGCGCGTCCAAGGCGGCCTCGTCCTGCGCGTCGTCCAGCGCCTCGCGCCATTCCATCTGCTGCATCAAAAAGGCGGTGGGCATGGAGGTGTTGTCCTCGGCACGCACGGGTGCACCCAGCAATTCGCAAAGATAGGCTGCTCGCCTGAGCGGCTCTTTCAGCCGTTGATAGGCCTCGTTGATGCGTACCGACCATTGCATGGCCACACGCTGCGCAGCTGCACCCTGCGAGGCAAAGCGGTCAGGATGGGCCTCGCGCTGCAACTCCTTCCAGCGCGCGTCAATGGTGCTGCGCTCCTGCGCAAATTGGCGCGGCAGCGCAAACAGCTCGAAATCGTCCGATTGCAGGTTCATGTCGATAAAAAGCCGCCAGCACCGAAGCGATGGCGGCCTCTTGAGGGAGTAGAAAAGTCAGGGCCTGCCGGGCATGCCGCCAGGCCACCAGAGCCTGGCCCCCCGGCAAATGCCGGTCAGATGCGAAAGCTCTCGCCGCAGCCGCAGCGATCGCGCTCGTTGGGGTTGTGGAACTTGAAGCCTTCGTTCAAGCCTTCACGCACGAAGTCCAGTTCCGTGCCATCGATATAGGCCAGGCTCTTGGGGTCGACCAGCACCTTGATGCCGTGGTCCTCGAAGATCACATCCTCGGGCAACTGTTCGTCCACATACTCCAGCTTGTAGGCCAGGCCGGAGCAGCCCGTGGTCTTGACCCCAAGGCGCACGCCGATGCCCTTGCCGCGGCGCGACAGGTAGCGGCTCACATGGCGGGCCGCGGACTCGGTCAGCGAGATCGCCATATCAGGCGGCCACCACCGCAGTGCGCTTGGCACGGTAGTCGTCCACTGCGGCCTTGATGGCGTCTTCGGCCAGGATGGAGCAGTGCACCTTGACGGGAGGCAGGGCCAGTTCTTCGGCGATCTGGCTGTTCTTCAGCGCAGCCGCTTCATCCAGCGTCTTTCCCTTGACCCACTCGGTCACCAGCGAAGACGAGGCGATTGCCGAACCACAGCCATAGGTCTTGAAACGGGCATCTTCAATGACGCCGGTTTCGGGGTTGACCTTGATCTGCAGCTTCATCACGTCGCCACAGGCAGGCGCGCCGACCATGCCGGTGCCCACCGATTCGTCGCTCTTGTCGAACGAACCCACGTTGCGGGGGTTTTCATAGTGGTCTACCACTTTGTCGGAATAAGCCATGATGTCTACCTCTTCAATACTTGATTCGCGTGCCGGCCGACGCTCAGTGCGCCGCCCACTGGATGGTGCTGAGGTCGATGCCGTCCTTGTACATCTCCCACAGCGGGCTGAGTTCGCGCAGCTTGACCACATTGGTGCGGATGGTGCTGATCGCGTAGTCGATTTCTTCCTCGGTCGTGAAACGGCCGATGGTCATGCGCAGGCTGCTGTGCGCCAGCTCGTCACTGCGGCCGAGGGCACGCAGCACATAGCTGGGCTCCAGGCTGGCCGAAGTGCAAGCGGAGCCCGACGACACTGCCAGCCCCTTGATGCCCATGATGAGCGACTCGCCTTCGACGAAGTTGAAGCTCATGTTCAGGTTCTGAGGCACACGGTGCTCCATGCTGCCGTTGATGAAGACCTGTTCCAGATCCTTCAAACCGTTGAGCAGGCGCTGTTGCAGCGCATAGGCCTTGGCATTGCTCTCGACCATCTCTTCCTTGGCGATGCGGAAGGCCTCGCCCATGCCGACGATCTGGTGCGTGGGCAGCGTACCCGAACGCATGCCACGCTCATGACCACCGCCGTGGATCTGCGCCTCCAGACGCACACGCGGCTTGCGGCGCACGTACAGGGCACCCACGCCCTTGGGGCCGTAGGTCTTGTGCGCGGTCATGCTCATCAGGTCGATCGGCAACTTGGACATGTCGATCTCCACGCGGCCCGTAGCCTGCGCAGCATCCACATGGAACAGGATGCCCTTCTCGCGGCACAGCGCGCCGATGGTGGGAATGTCTTGGATGACGCCGATTTCGTTGTTTACGAAGAGCACGCTGACCAAAATGGTGTCGGGGCGCAGCGCGGCCTTGAAGGCCTCAATGTCGAGCAGACCATCAGGCTGCACGTCCATGTAGGTCACCTCAAAGCCCTGGCGCTCGAGTTCACGCATGGTGTCGAGCACGGCCTTGTGCTCGGTCTTGAGCGTGATCAGATGCTTGCCCTTGCCTTGATAGAAGTGCGCCGCACCCTTGATGGCAAGATTGATGGACTCGGTCGCGCCACTGGTCCACACAATTTCACGGGGATCCGCGCCAATCAGATCCGCCACCTGGCCGCGGGCCTTCTCGATGGCCTCTTCGGCCTCCCAACCCCAGGCATGGCTGCGCGATGCAGCGTTGCCGAAGTGCTCACGCAACCATGGGATCATGGCGTCCACCACGCGAGGGTCCACGGGAGTGGTCGCGCCATAGTCGAGATAGATGGGGAAATGCGGGGTCATGTCCATGACTGGCTCTTATAAAAGTTCCGGCTGGCAAAAATCGGGAAGGCGATGAACTCCGGTGAATCCATCCGGGCGGGCAGCACCGCGCCACACAGCCATGCGCAGCGGCGCCCTGCCCTCAGGGTGTCAAAAGTCGATCAGGACTTGGCGAAGGCGTTGCCCAGCGCGAATACCGAGTTCGGTGCATTCACGCGGATGGGCTTGACCACGGGGGCCGTGGAAATCGCACGACGCACTACGGGCTTGTCCTCGATCTGGATGCCCTTGGCCAATTGTTCGTCGACGAGCTTTTGCAGCGTCACGGAATCGAGGAACTCGACCATGCGCTGATTCAATGCCGCCCACAGTTCATGCGTCATGCAGCGGCCTGCTTCGCCCAGACAATTTTCCTTGCCGCCGCATTGGGTGGCGTCAATGGGCTCGTCAACGGAAACGATGATGTCGGCCACGGTGATGTCGCCAGCCTTGCGGGCCAGCGTGTAGCCGCCGCCGGGTCCACGGGTGGACTCGACGAGTTCATGGCGGCGCAGCTTGCCGAACAGCTGTTCGAGATACGACAGGGAAATCTGCTGTCGCTGGCTGATGGCAGCCAGCGTAACAGGGCCATTGTTCTGGCGCAGGGCCAGATCGATCATGGCAGTGACCGCAAAACGGCCTTTGGTGGTGAGACGCATTACGAGCTCCTTCAGTCAGGCTTGTACGTTACAGAAACACCCGCTCCAGCGATTTGACTGGAGTTGGGCACAGTCTCCGCCCTTACTCCGTCCTGTTCAAAAGGTTCAGAGCCCTTCTTTTCATCGAAGTTTTTGTTGTTGTTGAGTGTTGACCCTGAGTGTACCACATTCCCCATCAATTTTGTCGGGTAACAAGAGCCAACAGGCTTCAGACAAGGCACCGCCTCAGGAAACCTGCGCGGAAGAGCCTCCGAACAGTTGCTCCTTGAGCAGTGCCAGCTGATCGCGCACCCGCGCCGCCTGTTCGAACTCCAGGCTGCGCGCATGTTCGAGCATCTGCTTCTCCAGACGCTTGATTTCCTTGGCCACATCTTTTTCGGACATGTCCTCGACACGCGCTCTTTCGAGCTGATTGGCCTCCAGACGTTCCGCTTCCTTGCCGCTTTTTTCGCTGTAGACACCATCAATCAGGTCTTTCACCCGCTTGACAATCTGCTTGGGTTCAATGCCGTTTTCCTCGTTGAACGCCATTTGCTTGGCGCGGCGGCGCTCGGTCTCGCCGATGGCCTTCTTCATCGACTCCGTGATCCTGTCCGCGTAGAGGATGGCCTTGCCGTGCAGGTTGCGTGCTGCGCGGCCGATGGTCTGGATGAGACTTCGCTCGGCGCGAAGAAAGCCTTCCTTGTCGGCATCGAGGATGGCGACCAGCGAGACTTCAGGGATGTCCAAGCCCTCTCGCAGCAGGTTGATGCCCACGAGAACGTCGAAGACGCCCAGACGCAGGTCACGAATGATCTCCACGCGCTCCACCGTCTCCACGTCGGAGTGCAGATAGCGCACCTTGACCCCGTTTTCGCTCAGGTAGTCGGTGAGCTGCTCGGCCATGCGCTTGGTGAGCGTGGTGATGAGAACACGCTCCCCGCGCTCGACGCGCAGGCGGATTTCCTGCAGCACGTCATCCACCTGGTTGGTGGCTGGGCGCACTTCGATTTCGGGGTCGATCAGCCCCGTCGGGCGCACAACCTGGTCCACGATCTGACCTGAGTGGGTTTTTTCGTAGTCTGCCGGCGTGGCCGAGACAAAGATGACCTGGCGCATGCGCCGCTCGAATTCCTCGAATTTCAGCGGCCGGTTGTCCAGCGCCGACGGCAGCCGAAAGCCGTACTCCACGAGCGTGGTCTTGCGCGAGCGATCGCCGCTGTACATGGCGTTGAGCTGACCGATCATCTGGTGGCTCTCGTCCAGGAACATGAGCGCGTCGCTGGGCAGGTAGTCGGTCAATGTGCTGGGGGGCTCGCCCGGGGCTGCGCCGGAGAGGTGGCGCGTGTAGTTCTCGATGCCCTTGCAGTGACCGACCTCGGTGAGCATTTCAAGGTCGAAGCGCGTGCGCTGCTCCAGGCGCTGGGCCTCGACCAGCTTGCCGTCACCCACCAGTTGCTTGAGCCGCTCGGCCAGTTCCAGCTTGATGGTTTCCACGGCGGCCAGCACCTTGTCGCGCGGCGTGACGTAGTGGCTGCTGGGGTAGACAGTGAAGCGCGGAATGCTCTGGCGCACGCGGCCCGTGAGCGGGTCGAACAGTTGCAGGCTTTCAACCTCGTCGTCGAAGAGTTCGATGCGGATGGCCAGCTCGGAATGCTCGGCGGGGAAGACATCGATGGTGTCGCCGCGCACGCGGAACTTGCCGCGGCTGAAGTCCTGGTCGTTGCGCTGGTACTGCATGCGGATCAGCTGCGCGATGACGTCGCGCTGGTTGATTCGGTCGCCAGTACGCAGCGTCATGATCATGCGGTGGTAGCTTTCGGGTTCGCCGATGCCGTAGATGGCCGAGACCGTGGCCACGATGACCACGTCGCGCCGCTCCATGAGACTTTTGGTGCACGAAAGCCGCATCTGCTCGATGTGCTCGTTGATGGCGCTGTCTTTTTCGATGAAAAGGTCGCGCTGGGGCACGTAGGCCTCGGGCTGGTAGTAGTCGTAGTAGCTGACGAAGTACTCGACGGAGTTCTTGGGAAAGAACTCGCGGAACTCGCTGTACAGCTGTGCGGCCAGTGTCTTGTTGGGTGCGAAGACGATGGCCGGACGACCCAGGCGGGCGATCACGTTGGCCATGGTGAAGGTCTTGCCCGAGCCCGTCACGCCCAGCAGGGTCTGAAAGGATTCACCATCCTGGATGCCTTCGACCAGCTTCTCAATGGCGGCGGGCTGGTCGCCAGCCGGTGGATAGGGCTGGAACAGCTCGAAGGGGGAGTCCGCGAAATGCACGAACTGGCCCGAGGCCGCAGGTGCTGGAGAGGAATCAGAGACTTCGTGCATGACGTGGGTTCGCAAAAGTGGGTATCGGCCGGCGAGATCGCTAGAATTCATGGGTTAACCCGAAAGCCTACCGCAGCTTGGGGCTAGCCGCGTTTTTTCCACCTCCCAAGACATCCCAAGGACGCTTCATGTCTCTGTTTACCGCCGTCGAAATGGCCCCCCGCGACCCCATCCTGGGTCTGAACGAGCAGTTCGCTGCCGACACCAACCCCAGCAAGGTGAATCTGGGCGTGGGCGTGTACTTCGACGACAACGGCAAGTTGCCCCTGCTCGAGTGCGTGCAGGCCGCCGAGAAGGCGATGATGGACAAGCCCACGGCCCGCGGCTACCTGCCCATCGACGGCATCGCTGCCTATGATGCCGCAGTCAAGGGCCTGGTGTTCGGCGCCGAGTCCGACGTCGTCAAGTCCGGCCGCGTGTCCACGGTGCAGGCCATCGGCGGCACCGGCGGCCTGAAGATCGGCGCCGACTTCCTCAAGAAGATCAGCCCCGCTGCCAAGGTGCTGATCTCCGACCCGAGCTGGGAAAACCACAAGGCCATCTTCACGAACGCCGGTTTCGAGGTGGGCACCTATGCCTACTACGACGCCGTCAACCGCAAGGTGAACTTCGAAGGCATGCTGGCCGACCTGAACGCAGCGGCCCCTGGCACCATCGTGGTGCTGCACGCCTGCTGCCACAACCCGACCGGCTACGACATCACGGCCGAGCAGTGGGACCAGGTCATTGCCGCCGTCAAGGCCAAGGGCCTGGTGGCCTTCCTTGACATGGCCTACCAGGGCTTTGGCCACGGCATTGCCGAAGACGGCGCCGTGATCGGCAAGTTCGTGGCCGCCGGCCTGAACATCTTCGTCTCGACCTCGTTCTCCAAGAGCTTCAGCCTGTACGGCGAGCGCGTGGGCGCACTGTCGGTGGTCGCCAACGACAAGGAAGAGGCGGCCCGCGTGCTGAGCCAGCTCAAGATCGTGATCCGCACCAACTATTCCAACCCGCCCACCCATGGTGGCGCCGTGGTGGCCGCCGTGCTGAACAACCCCGAGCTGCGCGCACTGTGGGAAAAGGAACTGGGCGAGATGCGCGTGCGCATCAAGGCCATGCGCCAGAAGCTGGTCGATGGCCTGAAGGCTGCCGGCGTCCAGCAGGACATGAGCTTCATCACCACGCAGATCGGCATGTTCAGCTACTCCGGCCTGAGCAAGGACCAGATGGTGCGCCTGCGCACCGAGTTCGGCGTCTACGGCACGGACACGGGCCGCATGTGCGTGGCCGCGCTCAACAGCAAGAACATCGACTACGTCTGCCAGTCGATCGCCAAGGTGGTCTGACCGCCACCCCAGCCACCTGGCCCTGCGCCGGGTGACAAGGCATGCCGCCAGCGCTCCCTGCCCTGGCGGCATTTTCTTTGTGCGGGCGGTTTTTGCATCCTGGCAGTCCGGTATGCGCCAGGTCTGCGCGGGTACCGGTGCGATCATCCGGGCAGCCGAAACATCGAATGAAGAACGAGACGCTCCATTCCCATGCCAGATCACGCCTGCCTCACTCCCTTCACCTCCTCGCCTGCAGACGGGCTGCCCCTGTCCGGCGTACGCATTCTGAGCCTGGCACTGAACCTGCCGGGTCCCGCCGCCCTGATGCGCTGCGCGGCCATGGGCGCACAGTGCAGCAAGCTGGAGCCGCCCTCTGCGCAGCCAGGGCCTGCCGGCGCGGACCCGATGGCGCTCTACAGCCCGCAGGCCTATTCCGACATGCACCAGGGCATCGCGGTCTGGCAGGCACAGCTCAAGACCGAGGACGGACAGGCCGCGCTGCACAAGGCGCTGGACAGCGCCGATATCCTGCTGACCTCGTTCCGCCCCGCCGCGCTGGCCAAGCTGGGGCTGGACTGGGCTTCATTGCAGCAACGCCATCCGCAGCTGTCGCTGGTGCGCATCGTCGGCAGTGCGGGTGCGCTGGCCGATGTGCCCGGCCACGACCTGACCTATCAGGCGGAGGCCGGCCTGGTGCAGGGCGGCGCCATGCCCCCCAGCCTGTTTGCCGACATGGCCGGTGCGCTGATGGCCAGCGAGGCCGTGCTCAAGGCCTGGCTGCTGCGCCAGCGCAGCGGCCACGGCAACCTGCAGGAAACAGGACTGGCACAGGCCGCGCAATGGCTGGCCCTGCCCTGGCACTGGGGCCTGACCCGGCCCGACGGAGATGTGGGCGGAGCACACGCAGGCTATCGCGTCTATGCCTGCGCCGACGGTTCGGTGGCCGTGGCGGCACTGGAGCCGCATTTCGCGGCACGCCTGTGCGCAGCAGCATCGGTGCCGGGCGATGGCAGCATCGCCTGCATGCGCAACCCGGCCACGCATGCGGCCCTGGAAGCCTTCCTGGCTGCCCTGTCCTGCGCCGAACTGGCAGACCTGGCCGAGCGCCACGACCTGCCCCTGCATCCGCTCGCCGCTCAGCCAGCGGCCTCGCGCCGCTTGTAGGCGAATGCCGAAAGGCAGCATCTGCGCACGGCCTACAAGCCGCCTGGGTCGCGGCTGCCCGCCGAGTATGAACATGCTGCTGCCGACGACCCTCTTTACCGCGATAGCCTGCTCCTCTTAAATCAGAGCTGCGCATACAACCAGACAACCCGAACACATCTGGAAACACCCATAATCGGCTCATCTGGAGGCAGCCCCATGGTTCGAGAACATCCATCGACCGCCCCGCTATCCGGGATGCGTCAGCCACCTAGCCACTCAGCGCCTGGCCTGCAGCGCATCGGCGCCAGCGCCTAAGGCCGCCGCCGGGTCCCCCTTCCGTCCACCGCCTATGCAAAGCCAGCCCCCAGCCCATGTGCCGGTACTGCAGCTGGTGCAGCGCATCTGGCCCCTGGTGCTGGTGGTCGTGGTGCTGGTGGTCATGGCCAGCGGCAGCCTCTACCTTGTGTCTGCGGTGCGCGCCTTCGTGGCCGGAGAAAGCCTGTGGTCCAAGGCACAGAAGGATGCCATCTACGCCCTGAGCCGCTATGTGGACAGCGGCTCGGCGCGCGACCTGGCGCGCTTCGAGCAGGCCATGATCGTTCCTGCAGGCGACTGGCAGGCCCGCATGGCGCTGGACGATGTGCCGGCCAGGGTCAAGGACGCGCGCGCCGGCATTCTGCTGGGAGGCAACCACCCGGACGATGCCGACGCGCTGATCTGGCTGATGCAGACTTTTCGCCATGTCGAACTGCTGGAGGAGCCCTATCGTTACTGGAAGCAGGGCGACCAGTACCTGCAGCAGCTCGACCGGCTGGCGCAGGAGATAGAGCAGCGCCACACCGTGGGAAGCGTGAGCGCCGAGGACGTCATCACCTGGAAGCGCGAGATCGAGCAGATCAACGCCGGCGTCACACCCGCCACCCAGCAGTTCAGCGCCTCGCTGGGTCGCAGCTCCCGGCAGATGGTGATGTGGCTGCAGTGCATTCACCTGATGCTGGGCGTGGCGCTGATCCTGGTGGCGCTCTGGCATACGCGGCGCATGCTGCAGCAGCGCCAGCAGGTGCAAAACGACCTGCTGACCGAAAAGGAAAGGGCCCAGACCACGCTGGCATCGCTGGGCGATGCCGTGATCACCACGGACGCCCAGGGCGTGGTGGACTATGCCAACCCTGCCGCGCTGGGCCTGCTGGGCAGCAGCGAGCAGCAACTCAAGGGACGGCACCTGGCCAAGGGCCTGCATTTCAACAGCATCGACACCACCCAGACGGCGGAAAGCCTGCTGACCCATCTGCTGTCGGGTCGGCAATTGCGCGAAGAGCACACGCGGTGGCTGCGGCGCCATGACCGCAGCATCGTGCCGGTCAAGCTCATGGGCTCGGCCATCAGCGGCGGCGGGGAGCGCCCGGCAGGTGCGGTGATCGTGCTCAGGGATGTCTCGCGTGAGCAGCAGTATCTGGACCAGCTTTCCTGGCATGCCAGCCATGACGGCCTGACCGGGCTGGAGAACCGCGTGGAATTCGAGCGCCGCCTGCAGCGCCTGCTCAACCAGGGCCAGCACAGGCTGCGGCCCGCAGCCCTGCTGTACATGGATCTGGACCAGTTCAAGCTCATCAACGAGACCTGCGGCCATCCGGCGGGCGATGAAATGCTGTGCGAGGTCAGCCGTCTGCTGCTGCACAACCTGCGTGAGACAGACACCCTGGCCCGCCTGGGCGGCGACGAATTCGGCGTTCTTCTGGAGAACTGTCCGCCCGAGCCCGCGCTGCGCATTGCCGAAAAGCTGCGCCAGGCTGCCGAAGCCCTGCACGTGCACTGGGGCAAGCAGGTGCTGCGCACAGGACTGAGCATTGGACTGGTCCACATCGGCGGCGAGGTCCAGTCGGCCCAGGACCTGCTGCGCATGGCCGACATGGCCTGCTACCGCGCCAAGGAGCGCGGCCGCAACCGCATCTATGTCTACCGCAGCGACGACGGCGAATACACCCGCCACGTCAGCGAGATGGAATGGGTCACGCGCATACGCACGGCGCTGGAGCAGGAGCGCTTTTGCCTGTACGCACAAAGCATTGCACCGCTGCAGCCCGATGGCCAGCGCGGCCTGCATTTCGAGGTGCTGCTGCGGTTGCGCGACGAGCAGGGCCAGATCATCTCGCCAGCCGCGTTCATACCCGCGGCAGAGCGCTACGGCATCATGCCCACCGTCGACCGCTGGGTGATCGCCAGAACGCTGGCCACGCTGGCCGAGCATCCGGCCGCGCTGCGCCATATCGACACCTGCGCCATCAATCTGTCAGGCCCCAGCCTCGACGACGACGGGCTGCTGGACTTTGTGCAGGCGCAGCTGAGCACGCACGGCATCGCGCCGCAGCTGCTGTGCTTCGAGATCACCGAGACCAGCGCCATCGCCAGTCTGTCCAGCGCCACCCGGCTGATCCAGGCCCTGCGCACGCTGGGCTGCCGTTTTGCGCTGGACGACTTCGGCGTGGGCATGTCCTCGCTGACCTATCTGAAGCAGTTGCCCGTGGACTATCTGAAGATCGACGGCGGCTTCGTGCGCGACATGCTCCAGGACCCCAGCAACCACGCCATGGTGGAGATGATCAACCGCATAGGCCATATCCTGGGCAAGCGCACGGTGGCCGAGTATGTGGAAAGCCGGGAGATCGCCCAGGCCCTGCAGGCCGTGGGCGTGGACTACGCGCAGGGCTTTGCCCTGGCACGGCCCGTGCCGCTGGACACGCAGTACTTCGAAAGCGGTGCCCAGGCCGCCCGCCGCGAATGGCAGGGCACGCTGGCGCCGGCAGTCGGCTGAGGCGCGTCAGCGCGGCTTGCGTCCGCCCGGCGCGGCCTTGCGGCCGACCCCGGCAGCGCCTGCGGAGCCGCCCACGCCAGGGCGCGGTGGCAGGCCCGTGTGCTGGGTCAGCATGCGGCCGGGCTTGGGCTGGCTGGAGCGCAAGCGCACGTCGCCTCCGGGGTCGCGGGCCTGTGCCTGCGCCTTGCCCGGCCCCGCACTCTTGCCACCGGCCTTGTTGAGGGCATAGGCCTTGCCCTGCTGGGAGACAACGGCACGCGCGGCCACGCCCGTTCCCTGGGTGCTGTTCTTGCGGCGCGCGCTCTGGTAGCCGCCATCGACCAAGGGCTGGAAGGTGGGGATCAGGTGCTGCTTGCCGTTGCCGATGAGGTCGGCACGGCCCATGGCCTTCAAGGCCTCGCGCAGCAGCGGCCAGTTGTTGGGGTCGTGGTAGCGCAGGAAGGCCTTGTGCAGGCGACGGCGCTTTTCACCGCGCACGATGTCCACCGACTCCTCGTTCACGTCGCGCATCTGGCGACGCACCTTGGTGAGGGTGTTGCGACCCGAGTGGTACATGGCCGTGGCCGTGGCCATGGGGCTGGGGTAGAAGGTCTGCACCTGGTCGGCGCGAAATCCGTTCTTCTTCAGCCAGATGGCGAGGTTCATCATGTCCTCGTCGCTGGTGCCCGGGTGGGCGGCGATGAAGTAGGGAATCAGGTACTGCTTCTTGCCCGCTTCCTCGCTGAACTGCTCGAACATCTGCTTGAAGCGGTCATAGCTGCCTATGCCCGGCTTCATCATCTTGGTCAGCGGCCCGGATTCGGTGTGCTCGGGCGCGATCTTCAGGTAGCCGCCCACATGGTGCTGCACCAGTTCCTTGACGTACTCGGGCGACTTCACGGCCAGGTCGTAGCGCAGGCCCGAGCCGATCAGGATCTTCTTGATGCCCGGCAGATTGCGCGCGCGGCGGTAGATCTTGACCAGCGGGGCATGGTCGGTGTGCAGGTTCTGGCAGATGCCGGGGAACACGCAGCTGGGCTTGCGGCAGGCGGCCTCGATCTCGGGGCTCTTGCAGCCCAGGCGGTACATGTTGGCCGTGGGGCCGCCCAGGTCGGAGATGGTGCCGGTGAAGCCCTTGACCTTGTCGCGGATGTCCTCGACCTCCTGGATGATGGACTCCTCGGAGCGGCTCTGGATGATGCGGCCTTCATGCTCGGTGATGGAGCAGAAGGTGCAGCCGCCGAAGCAGCCGCGCATGATGTTGACCGAGGTGCGGATCATCTCCCAGGCCGGGATCTTGGTCTCGCCCTCATGGCTGCCGTTGGCGTCGGCATAGCTGGGATGGGGGCTGCGCGCATACGGCAGGCCAAAGACCCAGTCCATCTCGGCCGTGGTCAGCGGGATGGGGGGCGGGTTCAGCCACACATCGCGCGCGGTCACGCCTTCGCCGTGGGCCTGGACCAGGGCGCGGGCGTTGCCGGGATTGGTCTCCAGGTGCAGCACGCGGTTGGCGTGGGCGTAGAGGATGGGATCGGCCTTGACCTGCTCGTAGCTGGGCAGGCGCAGCACGGTCTTGTCGCGCGGCGGCTGCTTGCCCTTGCCGCGCAGCGACGGGTTGGGCACGAACTGGATGGTCTGAACGGCGGCGACCGAGGCGCCGTCCGGCTTCGCGTCGGCATCACCCTCTTCCTTGGAGCAGGTCTGGCCCTGGGCCTCGGCCTGCTCGCTGGTGGTCATGTAGGGGTTGATGTGGGGCTCGACCACGCCGGGCTCGTCCACCACGGAGGAATCCAGCTCGAACCAGCCCGCTTCCGACTCGCGGCGGAAGAAGGCCGTGCCGCGCACATCGGTAATGCTTTCCACGGGCTCACGCGCAGCCAGGCGGTGGGCCACCTCGACCAGGGCGCGTTCGGCGTTGCCGTACAGCAGGATGTCGCACTTGCTGTCCACGACGATGGAGCGGCGCACCTTGTCGCTCCAGTAGTCGTAGTGGGCGATGCGGCGCAGGCTGCCCTCGATGCCGCCCAGCACGATGGGCACGTCCTTGTAGGCCTCGCGGCAGCGCTGGCTGTAGACGATGGCCGCGCGGTCAGGGCGCTTGCCGCCCACGTCGCCCGGCGTGTAGGCATCGTCGGAGCGGATCTTGCGATCGGCCGTGTAGCGGTTGATCATGGAATCCATGTTGCCCGCCGTCACGCCCCAGAACAGGTTGGGCCGGCCCAGGGCCTTGAAGGCCTCGGCGCTTTGCCAGTCAGGCTGGGCAATGATGCCCACGCGAAAGCCCTGTGCCTCCAGCACCCGGCCGATCACCGACATGCCGAAGCTGGGGTGATCCACATAGGCGTCGCCCGTCACCAGGATCACGTCGCAGCTGTCCCAGCCAAGCTGTTCCATCTCGGCCCGGCTCATCGGCAGGAACGGGGCCGTGCCGAAGCGCTTGGCCCAGTAAGGACGATAGCTGGTCAGCGGCTTGGCGGCGCGATGGAAGAAGGAAACGTCAACGGGGGCGTTCATGATGGGCGGTTCGGCTTCTGGGAGCCTGTGCGGAAGGAACCGGCCAGTGTACGTTTCGGCACTCAACCCTGCTGGTCAAGGGTCTTGCTCCAGCCCCCTGATACGGCCTTCCTGCTGCTGCCAGCCCGACCTCTTTGCGGCCTCCTGCGCCAGCCAGGCCTTGGGCGTGTGCCCGGACCAGCGGCGAAATGCCCGTGCAAACACCTTCGGCGAGTCGTAGCCCGCGTTCTCGGCGATGCGGGCCGATGACAGCCCGCCGGCCTCCATCTGCTGGGCGGCCAGCGCCATGCGGTGCGCCGTCAGATAGCCGATGGGCGTGGCACCCACCAGCTCCTTGAAACGCATGCTGAAGCGGGTGCGCGACATGCCGGCCTCGATGGCCAGCGTCTCCACGCTCCAGGCCCGCTGCGGTTCGCGGTGCATGCACACCAGAGCACGCGCAACACAGGCATCGCCCAGGCCCCGCAGCCAGCCTTCACCCACGGCGGCCTCGCGCGCCAGGTGCTCGCGCAGGATGTTGACCAGCAGCAGCTCGCCCATGCGCGCGGCCGACAGGCGCCAGCCCGGGCGCCGCGCCAGCGTCTCCAGCGTGAGCGACTCCATGGTGGTGGCCAGGCAGTCGGCCAGCGGCAGGTCGCTTGCCCGGATGTGGATCAGCGGCGGCAGGATGCGGAACACCGAATGACGGCAGTAGGCGGAAAACCACAACAGGGCCGAAAACATGTCCGTGGCCTCGCCGCCGCCGCCATGGCTGAAGACCAGGGGATTCTCGTCCCGCGGTCCTTCGGCGTGGCGGGCGATCATGCGCGAGAACAGCTCGCTGGCAACGTCCATGTCGGACGCCACCACATGCGCGGCGCCCATGGGCAGCATGACCAGATCGCCGGGCTCGACCCGCAGCGCCGGCATGCCTTCCACCTGGATCCAGTAAGGCGCGCCGCGCGCCATGCGGATCATGGCGCCGGTGACGCCCGTGGACTTCAGGCTCCACGGCGCCGTCAGCGCAAAGCGCGCCGTGACGGCGCGCTCCGAGCGGCAAATATCGAGAACTTCACTGAGTACATCCATGGCTCGCGGGACCCTTGTTTTCGGGCCGATGTTAGCCAGTGCCGGCCATGCCACGGCCCGTCGGCACCCCGACAGCGATAGCGGTTTTCCCTGGAGCGCGACTACGCACTAGAGATCCTGCTGCGCCGCCTGCACCAGCTCCGAGAACACGGACGCGCTGCCCAGCCGTTCGGCCGCCAGCAGCGCCAGCTTGACCAGGAACAGCTCGGACCGCTGCGGGCCCGCCGTGTCGATGGCTGTGGCCAGCTGGTCGTAGACAGTTTCCAGGCCGGCGATATCGAGGGTGTGGGGTGATGTCTGTTCTTGGCTCATGCCGTAACTCCTTGCGTGCAGGTGGCGTTGTCGATGGCCGATTGCAGGCGCCGGGCATCCAGCGCCAGCCAGCGCGCGCAGACATGCTGATCGGGCCGCAGCAGATAGGCGGCACCAGGCGGGTGCCCTGCCGGCACGCCATGGCGTGCACGGCAGCGGCCATCTGCATCGGCCAGGGTCAGATCGGCACCCTGGACCGGCTGCGCGGCCGCCTGGCTGGAGATGGCCACGATGCGCAGGCCCACGCCACGGCCGCGCGCCATCCTGGCAACTTCGCACCACTGGGCAGGCACGGGCGTGCCATCGGTGAAATACAGCAGGTCGAATCCACCGCCCAGGTGGTCCAGCAGATAGTCATCGGGCCCCAGGCGCAGGTTCAGCGGCGGTGCGCCATGGCCAGGGCCGGCTTCAAACAGGTGGTTGTCGTCATCCGCGCTGTTGAGCGGCGAGTGCGCGTATTCGTGCGGCCGGGAGGTGCGCCAGTGGTACAGCGGCCGCACGAATTCCTGGGTGAGCGACAGCGACAGCACGGCATCGCGCAGCAGCCGGAAGCCGCGCGAGGGCGGCGCCATGAAGCGCGTGCTCTTGCCGGCCTCTTCGACAATCTCGCGCGCCGCGCCCACGCGCTCGCCGCTGTAGCTGTCCAGCAGCCTCACCGGCGCCACGCCGCGCGCCACCAAGGCCAGCCGCCAAGCCAGGGCCTGGGCATCCTGAAAACCCGTGTTGGCACCGCGCACGCCGAAGATGGGCAGCATGTGGGCCGCATCGCCCGCGAAGATCACGCGGCCGTGCACATAGTCCGGCAAGGTCAGCGCGCGGGCGGAGTAGACCGAACTCCAGTCCATTTCCCAGGGCGTGCCGCCGAAGCCGATCATCTCCAGCTGCGCGTCGATGCGCGCCTTGAGCGATTCGGGCTGCAGCGCCTGCTGCGCGTCCTCGCCCGCAGGCAGTTGGTAGTCCACGCGCCAGATGCCATGCGGCTCGCGGTGCATCAGGATGGTGTTGCCGGGGTTCCAGACCGGGTCGAAGAAGGCCAGGCGCTCCGTGGGCAGTGGCAGGTCGATGCGGATGTCGGCGATCACGAAGCGGCCCTCGTACGACGCCCCCTCCATCACCAGGCCCATGGCCGTGCGTATGCCGGAGCGGGCGCCATCGGCGGCGACCAGCCAGTCGGCCTCCATCGCATACGGGCCTTGCGGCGTGTCCACTTGCAGCCGCGCCTTTGCGGCGGCGCCGCTGCCGACCTGCTCCACCCGGTCCACGCGGTTGCCCCAGCGCAGCTCGATCAGCGGATGGGCCAGCACCGCATCGACCAGGTATTCCTCCAGGTACTGCTGCTGCAGATTGGTCATGGGATGGAAGCGATCGTCCTCGCTGTGCGGCGCCTCCATGCGGAACACGCGCTGCCCCCGGTAGAACGAGTTGCCACAGCGCCAGGGCAAGGCGTTCGCCATGACCCGCTCGGCCACGCCCACCTGCTGCAGGATCTCCATGGAGCGGCGCGTGAAGACGATGGCGCGGCTGCCTTCGGACACCTGCAGTTCGGACTCCAGCAGCACGCAGCGCTGGCCGTGGCGCGCCAGCTCCAGCGCCGTGGTCAGCCCCACAGGGCCCGTGCCGACGATGACGACAGGATGGCGCTGCACCCCTGGATGCTGCGAAGGCAGCCAGGGCTGGTGCACCCGGTACCGGTAGTAGATGGAATGCCGCGGCTGGGCATGGGGCTGATGCATGGATGTCTCCGTCTTGCGTCTTGCGTCTTTGTGAGGCCGCAGTGTAGGCAGCCCCCGCTCCGGCAATGTCCCCGGATGGGGACAGACAGGACCCTCCAGCCCCCAGGCTCAGGACAGCGCCTCGGGCTCCATCAGCAAGGCAAACAGCTCGCGCTGCCCCTGCACGCCCAGCTTGCCGCAGACGCGCTTGAGATAGGTCCGGGCACTGGCCACCGTGATGCCCAGGCGCTGCGCCAGCCGCTCGGTGTCCAGCCCCTCGACCACGCAGCGCACCACGTCCATATCGCGTTGCGTGAGATGCGCAAAGCGCCGCGCCAGGCGCGCCAGCACCAGGCCCGCCAGATCGTCCTGCAGGGCCTGGCCTGCGTAATGCAGGCGCATGGCCTGCATGACCAGCGGAGCAAAGGCCTCGATGCGTGCAATGGACTGCGGGTCAAAGCCGCCGTGCTCCTCACCCCGGTACAGATTCACCGCCAGCCAGCGTGCGCCGGTCTGCAGGGTCAGCAGCGAAAGCCGCTCCACCAGGCGGGGCAGGTCATAGCAGACACGGCGGTACTCGGGATGGCTCACGTCCGAAGGCTTCTGGCGATGGAGCCAGACGCGCGCTGGCGCCTGGGGATTGCGCTGCTGCCGCGCCAGCTCGGCCTGCATCACGCGCTGCGCGCCGTCCAGTGGATAGAAGCGCTCGCTGTAATCCTGGGAAATCAAAGGCAGTGCGCCTGTGCGTGCCCGGTCCCCGAACCCCACGATGCGCGGCCGAGATCGCCCCTGGAACGAAAAGATCGTGCACTGCGCCAACGGCACATGCCGGCCCAGCAGGTGCAGCAGCTGCCCGGCCACCTCGTCGCTGCTGCCGCTGGAACGGCCCACCTGCTCCAGCAGCGCCGTCACATCGCCCAGCGGCACAGGCAGGCTGGCATCGCTGGCGCAGGCAGGTGCCAGCAGCCAATGGCTGCGGACGGTGTCATTGCTCATGGGTGCGGGAACAGGCCGTGGCAGGAATGCAAAAAGGCCGGTGCATTGCGCAGCCGGCCTGGGTGAAGATGTTGGAATGATAAATCCAGCGCAGCGAGGCCATTGCCTGCTGCGTTCCTGTCGGCGGTCGTTGGAGCCGCTCAGCCTAGCCGGATGGCCCTTGGCTGCACGGCTGCAGCCATCACCATTCGCCTACGTTGCGAATGCGCTGGTCCAGGTCCAGAGGAAGGCCGCCACCGGCGGCTTCATGGTCCTGGCCTGCCTGCTCCAACGCCATGGGCGGAGGACAGAAATGATCGCGGCCAAAGGTGTGTTCGGTGAGAACGGGATCGCGGGAAGGTGGGGTGTTCATGGTTGCGCCTCCTTGACAGAAAGCTTACTGCGAATCTTTCACGATTTCTGTAGGACAAACCTGGATGCAACCCTCTGAAGCTGAAATGACACAAGGTACGCATGCTCACAAATGTGTAGCGCTTCGTAATAAAGGCGTAATGAATCCATGCGCCAAACACCGAGCCAGGGGCAATCGGGTAAGCTTGCCGCCCTCCATGCCACAGACACTCCGCGCGCCTGCGCACAGCGAACTCCTCATCAAGAAAAGCCGTTTCATCGGCTGCGTGCAGCCCATGGCCGACCGCGCCAGCGCCCAGGCGGTGGTCGATGCGCTATGGCGCGAGCACCCCGGCGCCGCCCATGTCTGCTGGGCGCTGCTGGCAGGCGGTCAGTCGGCAGCCGTCGATGACGGCGAGCCCAGCGGCACGGCAGGCCGCCCCATGCTGGACGTGCTGCGCCACCAGGACCTGGAAGGCGTGCTGGCCACCGTGGTGCGCTACTTCGGCGGCGTCAAGCTGGGCGCCGGCGGCCTGGTCCGTGCCTACACCGATGCCGTGGCCCAGGCCTTGCTGACCGCCGAAAAGGTGACGCTGCAGCGCATGCAATTGCTGCGCTGCAGTGTCCCTTATGCGCTCGAAGGCCTGGTGCGGCGCGAGATCGAGGCGGCAGGCGCCGAATTGCTCCAGGTCGAGCATGGATCGCTGGTGCAGTTCGATCTGCGCCTGCCGCAGTCGCAGGCTGAAGGCTTTGTGAGCCGCCTCAACGAGAGCGGTCAAGGACGCGTGGGCTGGCTGGAAGTCCACCCCAGCGAATGAGATGCGCCGGGCTCAAGCAGTTCAACCGGCCACCAGAAACCGCTGCGCCAGCAGCACCCAATAGGCGGCTCCCACGGCGATGTTGTCGTCGTTGAAGTCATAGCCCGGGTTGTGCACCATGCAGGCGCCTTGCTCGCTTCCCTCGCCATTGCCAATCAGCAGATAGCTGCCTGGCACGCGCTGCAGCATGAAGGCAAAGTCTTCGCTGCCCGGCAAGGGTGGCGCCTGCAGCGTGACATGTTCCGGGCCCAGCAGCTCCAGCGCGATCTGGCGCGCGAAGTCCGTCTCCTTGGGCGTGTTGACCAGCACGGCATAGCCGGGTCGCCAGTCGAGTTGCGCCTGCACGCCGAAGCTCTCGGCCTGCGCACTCACCAGGTCGCGAATGCGCTCCTCCAGCAGCCTGCGCACATCGGCATCCAGCGCACGCACGCTCAACTCCAGCACCGCGCTGTGGGCGATCACGTTGTTGGCCTTGCCCGCATGGATGGCGCCCACGGTCACCACCGCCATCTGCAGCGGATCGATGTTGCGCGAGACGATGGTCTGCAAGGCCATGACGATGCTGGCGGCCGCAACGATGGGGTCGGCCGCGCGGTGCGGCATGGCACCATGCCCGCCCACCCCGGTGAGCGTGAGCGTGGCGTAGTCGGAGGACGCCATGGCTGCGCCCTCGCGCAAGGCCAGCCTTCCCTGGGGCAGGCCCGGCATGTTGTGCATGGCAAAGATGGCGTCGCAGGGATGTCGCTCGAAGAGGCCGTCCTCCATCATGCGCAGGGCGCCGCCGCCGCCCTCCTCCGCAGGCTGGAAGATCAGCGTGAGCGTTCCGTCGAAGCCGCCGTGCTCGGCCAGATGCCGGGCCGCTGCCAGCAGCATGGCGGTATGGCCGTCATGGCCGCAGGCATGCATGACGCCGGCATGCGTGCTGGCATGGGCGAATTCATTGGCCTCGGCGATGGGCAGCGCGTCCATGTCGGCGCGCAGACCCAGACGCCGGCTGCCGCTGCCGCGCACCAGCCGCCCCACCACGCCCGTGCCGCCCAGGCCGCGTTCCACCTCGTAGCCCCATTGCTCCAGTTGCTGCGCGACAAGGGCGCTGGTGCGGTGTTCCTCGAAGCCGAGCTCGGGGTGCCTGTGGATGTCGCGGCGCAGCTCGACGAAGGCTGCGGCCGAGCCGCGCAAAGTGTCCAGAAGGGTGTTCATGTGCGGCGTCTCACTGGGGTTGCAGGCGGATGGAGCGGGCAATGCTGCGGTAGCGGGCCGTCTCGGCCTCATAGAACTGCGCCGCTTCGGCCAGCGACATGGGCGCCGCGGCCAGTTGGGTCTGCAGGGCCAGTTGCTCGCGCACGCCCGGGTCCTTGAGCATGGCGCCTATCGCCTGGTGCAGCCTTTGCACCACCTCCTGCGGCGTGTCCTTGCGCACCAGGAAGCTGGTCCAAGTCTTGTAGGCGAAGTTTTTCAGCTCCCGGCCCTCACGCACCGTGGGCACATTCTTGAGCAGCTCCGATCGCTGCTCCCCCAGCTGGCCCAGGATCTTGAGCCGGCCCTGCTCGGCCAGCGCGCCCATGGCAGCGCTGTAGACGAGCACAGCGAAATCGACCTGCCCGCTGCCTATGTCCTGCAGCAGCGGCGCATTGCCCTTGTAGGGCGCATGCATGAGTTGTATGCCGGCGTCCTGCTGCACCTTCTCCAGGATCAGGTGGTAGAGCGAGCCAATGCCGACACTGCCGTACGACAGCGGCCGGCTGGCGCTTTTGCGGGCCAGCGCGATCAGCTCATCCACGTTGCCGGCCTCCAGGTCCTTGCGAGCGACGAAGACCATCACGGCCTCGGCCACGGGATGGACCAGGCGGAAATCCTCGGCCTTGAGCCGCACGGCGGCATTGGCCAGCGGCGACAGGATCACCTCGTTGGGCGAGCCCTGGAAGACGTAGTGCCCGTCAGGCGGAGCGGCCAGCACTTTCTGCGCGGCCATGGCGCCGCTCACGCCGCCCAGGTTCTCCACGATGACCTGCTGGCCCAGTGCCTTGGACAGCGGCACGCTGAAGATGCGGGCAATGGCATCCGAAGGGCCGCCGGCCGGATAGGGAACCATCAGGCTCACGGGCCTGGAGGACGGGCTCTGCGCACAGGCCAGGCCCGCGCTCAGCAGCAGGCCGGCGCCCGTCAGCCAAACGCGCTGGAACAAAAATCTCATCATGTCTCCTTGGTGGATGGCTCCGGCTCGGTCGGCCGGATACGCGGCATCCTAGGAGCCGGGTCATCGAACGTCCAATGCATTGTTGGCTGCATTAGCATGAGTTTCATGCAGACTTCAGGGCGCGAAAAATCATGACGCTGGTGCAGCTCAGACATCTCATATCGGTGGCGCAGACCGGCTCCTTCAGCCGCTCGGCCGAGGCCATGCATCTGACACAGCCGGCCCTCAGCCGCAGCGTGCGCGCGCTGGAGCAGGAGCTGGGCATACCCTTGTTCGACCGCATCGGCCGCCACAGCGAACTCACAGCCTTCGGCCGCGAGATGCTGGGACGGGCACGCGCCCTGGTGGCTGAAGCCGACGAGCTGCGTGACAGGGGGCGCCAATTGCGCGAGGGTGCGGCCGGCACCGTGCGTGTGGGCCTGGGATCGGGCCCCGGCGCAATATTGATGACGCCGTTCCTGCAGCACATGACCGTGCACCATCCCGGCGTGCGAACCGAGGTGGCGCGCGGCAGCACCGATCTGCTGGTGCACTCGCTACGCGAGCGCCTGCTCGACGCCCTGGTCGTGGACCTGCGCGCGCTGCGGCCCGCACCCGACCTTGCGCTGGACGTCGTGCACGAAATGCGCGCCGCCTTCATGTGCCGCACCGACCATCCACTGGCCCGCCTGCAGCGGGATCTGCGCTTCGAGGATGTGCAGCGCTACCCCGTCGCCTCCACACCATTGAGCGACCAGGTGGCCTGGCTGCTGGTGGAGACCTATGGCGCCACGGCCCACCCGGCGCGGTTCGTCACACTGCAGTGCGAGGAGTTGCCCAGCCTTGTGGACGTTGCGCGCAACAGCGACACCGTGCTGCTGGCCGTGCGCGCCGTCGCCCCGGACCTGGCCGAATTGCCCATGGACCCGCCCATGCGCAGCACCGCCCGCTTCGGGCTGGTCACGCTGCGTCAGCGCAGCGAGGCGCCGACGCTGGCAATCCTGCGAGGCCTGATGGGGAAGTTGATGGCCGACGATGCCCCTGCGCCGGAACAGGCGCCCAGCCATGGCGGAAGGCCGGGCCGCATGGCATTGCCAGACTGATTTGATGCTGGTAATTACTCATCAAATGGCCAAAAAGCAAATCGCAAGCAGGCAAAACAAGCCATGTGAAATTAGACAGTTAGCTTTCAAGCCCTGATCAATGTAATTCCCTAAAGGAATACCCAAGGCAATAAGCAGCTGTCACCAACTTATTTCCCGCTATCAAAACACTGCCACAAGTATGATAAAAGCCAGCTCCAACTGAACTACCATTTGCATACAGGCTGCTATTTTCCAAATTTATTAGACCATCTTCCGAAAAATAAATATTATTTGCATGCGCCGCAGATGAGGACATTAAAACACCAAATACCACCATAGTGGACAATGATTTTTCATATCGAAATCTCATTTCAACCCCTTTATCTCATCGTTTTTAAATTGATACTAACGAGCAGGAGTCCACAGATTCTGCACACAGCACGCGTTGTTTGTGGACGCCCAGATGATGGCGCGAAAGCTTTCATCGCCCAGTTCGCTGTAGCAAGCCACCATTGCGGTATCGCCTATATTCACCACAGGCGCATTCATACCGCAAACATGCTCATATTCATTTCGCCATCATCTGAAGTGGCATTAGTTCGGTTTTACCTGTATTCGCAGTCATCATTTCCATCAATTTCGACAACTCGCTCGTTCGCGCCATCATCAGGGGCAACATACTATATGAGCCAAAAAAAGCCTGTGCCGTATTGGAGGAGGAAAAATTCTCGAATGAAATGCCGTTCGCTTGCACTGCAGGGGCCCAGAGCCCGCACACAGCGATTGCCAGTGTGGTTGCAAGTCTTGGATATCGCATCTTCATGGTATTTCCTTTATGCACGGTGTGAGACGAGGCTGCGCCTTCATGGCGTGCACAGGTTCTGCACGAAGGCATGCGTGGCCAATTGCGCGACTTCGCTCCTTCCTGTCATGTAGCAGCCATCCTGGCTCAGTGCCGAGGCCGCACTGTTCTCGCCGCCTGCGAGGGTTCCCTGGTCCACGGTGCCGCCCAAGGGGGTCCAGGTGATGGCGTGCGAACTTCCGTCGGCCAGTTCGCTGTGGCCTGCCACCGTTCCGTTGTCACCGATATCCACCACACGTGCATTCATGCCGCCAGGCAGCGGAGGAATATCGCGGATGACACCGGTCTGGCTGTTCCAGTAATAGGGCATGCTGCGCCCGTCTGCCAACTGGTAGTGCCCAATCACCTCGCCGAGGATGTTGAGATCGACGCCGCTGTTTCGCGCGGGCGGGGACGATATGGACAGCACCTGCGGACTGGAGGACGAGTTGAGCCAGACGACGGTGCGTCCACCCTGGGCACCAAAATCGCAGTAGCCCATGATGCGGGTATTGACGACGGTCTTTGCGCGGCAGAAGACGGCATTGAGAGGCAGGTTCAGGGCCGTGGCCATATAGCCGCCCAGGACTGCGGCAGACCAATAGACAGGACGCGGATGCCCGCTGTTGTCGGGACAGTTGCCCACGATGCCCGGCATGTTGCCGCCCACCACGAAATTGTCCACATCGGACGGCACGCAGTTGGTGCTGTTCAGGCCCAGCAGGCCCGCCGGCAGCGCGCGTGCCGTGGTTTCATTGTTGCGCCACATGACAGGGCGGGCCGTGTTGCTGCCGCTCAGGCTGACGCCTGCCACATAGCCGCCCTGGTTGAATGCCGTGGGCATGCTGCGCACATCGAGCGTCAGCGGCTGCAGTGTCTGCACCGTGGCCGGCGTGGCCGCATTCCAGAACACGCCGACGGACACCGAATTGCCGTCCAGGCAGGTGCCCACCACCTGGCCGCTGTTGGTGATGGCCGCCGCGTTGCAGTTGCGCCCCGGCGACAGGCGCACAAGGTCTGCCGCACTGCCCGGCGCCAGCGACACGAAGCCTGCGGACGAGCCGTCGCTCTCTGCACAGGCGCCCACGACATGGCCGCTGTTGTTGATGTCCAGGCCCACGCATTGCGGACCTGCCGACGTGCCCACGTCCTGCATGGGCAGGGCCTGCGCGGCCGGCAGTGCCAGCAACGCTAGGCACGCAACGGAAAAATTCAAATGCTTTGGCTGAAGGCGCATGAAGGGTTCTCCTGAAAAAGCAAAGAAGTCGTTCATGGAAATCGGGCGCCGAACAGGAAATCCGCATGGGGCTTGGCATATGCGCGCCGGCGCAGACGCTATTTCCGTGATCCGCATCCCGGCCCCACGATAGGCATCGCGGTATGGAGCCGTCCATCCGAGCAGCAATCAAAACAACAAAAACAATCAACAAAATCAAAAGCTTGCAAAAGAATCCCCCATCAATAATTGTCTCATCGGCATCCGGGATTCAGGCCATGCCATAGCGCAGCGCCATATGAATGGGGGCTCTCCATGGCAATCACACACTGCCTGACATCCGACAGCGCATGGCCGAATGGAGCAATTCGCCGCCGCTGGAGTCCGGCAGAACTGCTGGCACTCGAACGCTGGGCCGGCGTCCTGCCCGTGCAGGTGATCTGCCGCCGACTGGACCGCAGCGAACGCTCCGTTCGCTGCCAGATGCACAGGCGCGGCCTGAGCACCCGGGTCCGCGAAGGCGTCGGGCTGAGGCAGGTCTGCGAGGACCTGCAGCTTTCTGCACGGTCGGTGAGGGCCTTCATCCTCGATGGCCGCCTGCGCCTGCACAGCGCACAGGTGCATGGCGAGATGGTGGCGCAGCTTCATTGGTCCCTGCGCCGCTGGTTGCAAACAGCGCAAAGCCGCTTGTGCCGTGTCAGCCATTTGAGGGTTACCGAGACCTCCCTCAGGCGCTTTGCGCGGGAAGCGGATTTCGGCGCATCAGGCAGCCGCACGGGCGCGGCATGGCAACACTGGGCATCCGGCTAGCCCCTGCGCGGCACGGGCCGGGCCTGAATGTCCAGCAGCGGTTTCGGCCCTTCGCCTACGACTGCCGCGAGCGCCAGCATGCAGACTGGCACGCATGTCCCATGGCAGGCGAGGCAGTCATCTCGACCATCTGTCGGCACTTCAGTCGGCACTCCCGTCGGCACACCTTTCGGCACATCCACCGGCAGCGGAGACCTCCACGGGACCTGGTGCCACAGTCAAAGGAATCAGACAGCATGAAAAACCCACCCACCACCGCCCTCGACGTGATCATCGTCGGCGCCGGCTCGGCCGGACTGTCGGCGCTGCGCGAGGTGCGCAAGCACACGGAGCATTTCGCCATCGTCAACGACGGGCCCTGGGGAACGACCTGTGCGCGGGTGGGATGCATGCCGTCCAAGTTGCTGATCGAGGCGGCCAACGCCTTCCATGCACGCCATCACTTCGATGCCTTCGGCATACGCGGCGCGAGCGGGCTGCAGCTGGACCTGCCCGCCGTTTTGCGCCGCGTGCGCAAGCTGCGCGACGAGTTCGTGGCAAGCACGATCAAGGCCACGGAGGGCCTGGGCTGGCGGGCCATCGACGGGCGTGCCAGGCTGCTGGCGGCCAATCGGATCGAGGTCAATGGCAAGGTGCTGGCTGCGCGCAAGCTCATCCTCGCTCCAGGCTCCAGCCCCGTGGTGCCGGAGGAATGGAAGCGCTTTGGCAAGCGCATCCTGACCACCGACACCTTGTTCGAACGCAAGACGCTGGGCCCGCGCGTGGCCGTCGTCGGCCTGGGCCCGCTGGGCGTGGAGATTGCACAGGCGCTGGCACGGCTGGGACTGGAGGTCACCGCACTGGGACGCGGCCCGAAGCTTGCCGGCCTGTCCGACCCGAATGTCACCGACGCATTGCGGCATCTGCTTGAGAAAGAGATGACGGTGATCACCGACCATGAAGTGCAGTTGAGCAAGGGCCCGGACAGCAGCATCGTCGTGCGTGCAGGCGACACCCGCATCGTCGTGGACCATGTGGTGGCCGCCATGGGTCGGCGCCCGCAGCTCGAAGGCCTGGGCCTGGAGACGCTGGGACTTGAGCTGGACGAACACGGCCAGCCGCCCGTAAGCCGCGAGACACTGCAGGTCGGCGAGCTGCCGCTGTTCCTCGCGGGCGATGCCAATGGCGACCGCCCCTTGCTGCATGAGGCCGTGGACGAAGGCCATATTGCCGGCACCAACGCCATGGCAGAGAACGTGGCCTGCTTCGAGCGGCGCACGCCGCTGTCCATCGTCTTCAGCTCGCCCAACGCGGCCGTCGTGGGCCAGCCCATGAAGGCGCTGCTGGGGCAGGACTTCGTGGTGGGCCGCGTGGATTTCGCGCACCAGGGGCGTGCGCGCGCTGCGCAGCACAACGCGGGCCTGCTTCACGTCTATGCGGACCCGGCCAGCGGCCGGCTGCTGGGCGCGGAAATGTGCGCGCCGGCCGGCGAGCATCTGGCCCATCTGCTGGCCCTGGCCGTGCAGCAGCAACTGACCGTGCACGAGCTGCTGCGCACGCCCATCTATCACCCCGTGCTGGAAGAGGGCCTGCGCACCGCCTTGCGCGACGCGGTGCGCCAGCTGCCCCAGCAGCCGCCGTCCGACCTGGGCAACTGCGATTCTTTGCCCATGGACGATTGATCGCGTGCGGCCCAGGGCCGCACGCGGATCAATCCTGGGGCGCGCTCTGCGGTGCGCTTACTTCCGACAGCGTCCACCCGCCATTGCCATCGACCGCCAGCGCGTGGGTATGGAAACCCGCCAGCGTGCTGCGGTGGCCCACGCTCACCAGCATGGTCGAGCGCATCTGCTCGCGCAGCAGCGTGTACAGCGCATGCTCCAGGCCCTCGTCCATGGCCGAGGTTGATTCATCGAGAAAGACGATGGCGGGCCGGTTGAACAGCACGCGCGCAAAGGCCAGGCGCTGCTGCTCGCCAATCGACAGGATGCGGGACCAATCCTGGTTGACATCCAGCTTGTCGGCCAGATGGGCCAGGCTGACCTGGCGCAGCGCCTGTTGAAGGCGCTCGTCGTCCTGCGGTGAAGCATCCATCGGATAGGCAATGGCCGTACGCAGGTCCCCCAGCGGCAGATACGGGCGCTGCGACAGGAACAGCGCCTGGTGGCCGCCCGGGCGGCCCACCGTGCCCTGGGCATGCGGCCACAGGCCGGCAATGGACCGCAGCAAGGTGGTCTTGCCGCTGCCCGAAGGCCCCTTGATCAGCAGCGCCTGGCCGGGAGTGAGCTTGAGTTGCAGGTCGCTGAGCAGGTGGTGGCCGTCGGGGCGGCTGACCTGCAGACCCTCGATGTCCAGGGCGCCGGGTTGATCTTTGTGGACGACCTGGGGCAGTTCGCGGGTCTGGGCATTGGCATCCAGAAAGCCGCACAGGCGGTCCAGCGCGGCGCGGTACTGGGCGAAGGTGTCGTAGGAGGTGCGGAAAAATGACAGCGCATCCTGCACCTGCCCAAAGGCCTGCGAGGTCTGCATCACATCACCGAGCTTGATGGCACCGCTGAAAAAGCGCGGCGCCTGCAGCAGAAAGGGAAAGACCACGGCCACCTGGTTGACGGTGAGGTTGAAGCCGTCGAACTTCAGGCTGCGGTAGACCAGCGCCCAGACATTGGCGATCAACGCCGAAAAGCGCGTCAAAAGCGTGTTGCGCTCGATGGCCGCGCCCTGGTAGAAGGCGATGTTCTCCGCATATTCGCGCACGCGCACCAGGGCGTAGCGGAAGTTGGCGGTCAGCCTCTCGTTCAGGAAGTTCAGCCGGATCAGCGGCTGGCCCAGGCGAAAGGCGATCAGCGTGGCGACGATCACATAGAGGTAGACCGCGAACACCATGGCCCGCGGAACCTCCACGCCCGCCACCGCGATGGGCGCGGACAGCCCCCAGAGAATGCCCGTGAACGCCACCAGCGAGACCACCGCGCTGACGGCACCCAGCGCCAGGGTCAGCGAGTTCGAGACAAAGGTGTTCACATCCAGCTCGATGCGCTGGTCGGGGTTGTCCACCGGCTCGTCCAGGAAGTGGCTGCGATAGTAGGCATCGCCGCGCATCCAGTCGGTGGTCACGCGCTCGTTGAGCCAGACCCGCCAGCGGATGCGAAACGCCTGGTTCACATAGAAATTGAACAGCTCGCGCAGGATGTGGACCGTGGCCAGCACCGCAAAGATACCCAGGAAGCGCCAAAAGCCCTTCTGGTCCAGTTCCTGCAGCGCGCTGTAGAAGCCGTTGTACCAGTAGGAAAACAGCACGTTCATGCGCACCGAGACCAGGGCCAGCACCAGCAGCAGCGTGAACACCAGCAGCGGCCACCAGCTGTTTCTGGGGTGCAGGAACGGGCCGGCCAGCTGCCAGAACTGCCGACCCCAGCGGGTGAATCGAACCACCAGCAGCGCCACGGCCGCGAAAGCCACGACGGTGATCACTGAGGCCGCCGCCAGCCAGACCAGGCTTTCCTGCAGCGCCTTGCTCCAATCCATGTCCATGTCGGAGATCCTCGGGTTGTGTGGGTGGAGAGAATCTACTCCTGTTCAGACATGCCGGCGGGCAGGCCTGGGCGCATGCCGGCAGCAAGCCATCTGCGCTTGCAATGCCCCCATCGCCTTTGCCGATGGGGCCGCTGCCGACAAGGCCGCTGCGCAGGATTAACATTCCGTGCGTGCCGCCCCGGCGGCACGCACGAAGACAGGACCGGCCCGCGCGGTTCCCCCACGACAACAGCGATGCCCTCCCGGGGCCCTGCCCGGGCGGCTCAGACACAAGCCAGAACATGCCCGCATCGCCGCCCCAGGCCCACCCGCCACACGACCCCGCCGATGTGCCGGCCCGGCGCCCCGCCCCCGCCAATCTGCGCGATCTGTTCTGGTCCTTCACATGGCTGGCCCTACAGGGCTTTGGCGGTGTGCTGGCCGTGGTACAGCGCGAGCTGGTCGAGAAAAAGCGCTGGCTGACCAATGAAGAGTTTGTGGAGGACTGGGCCGTGGCCCAGATCATGCCCGGCCCCAATGTGGTCAACCTGTCCATCACCATTGGCGAGCGCTACTTCGGCTGGCGCGGTGCCTTGGTGGCCGTGTGCGGCATGCTGTGCTTTCCCATGCTGCTGGTGCTGACGCTGACCGTGATCTATTCCCAGCTGGCCGACCACCCCGCCGTGGCCGGCGCGCTGCGCGGCATGGGCGCCGTCGCAGCCGGCCTGGTGGCGGGCATGGGCCTGAAGCTGGCCAGCACGCTGAGCCGCCACCCGCTGGGGCGCTGGTGCAGCGCGGGGCTGGCGCTGGCCTCGTTCATTGCCATGGCGGTGATGCGCATTCCGCTGGCCTGGGTGCTGCTGGTGGTCGGCGGCGCGGGCTGCGTGCTGACCTGGAGAAAGCTCACACCATGAATGCTGCCCACCAGATTGCACTGAGCCTGCAGCCCGCCGACTGGTTGCAGTTGCTGCTGTATTTCCTGACGCTGTCGCTGATGGCCGTGGGCGGGGCCATTGCCACGGCGCCCGACATGCACCGTTTTCTGGTCGATGGCCATGGCTGGCTCAGCGAGGCGCAATTCAGCTCCTCCATCGCCATTGCCCAGGCGGCGCCCGGGCCCAATGTGCTGTTCATCGCCCTGCTGGGATGGAACCTGGGCCTGAACGCAGGCGGAGGCACGGGCCTGCTGGCCTGGGCCTTTGGAGCACTGGGCGTGACCATCTGCATGGTGGGCATCCTCTTGCCCAGTTCGCTGCTGGCCTGGCAGGCATCGCGCTGGGGCCAGCGCAACAGGAACCGGCGCGGCGTGCGGGCCTTCAAGCAGGGCATGGGCCCTCTGGTCATCGGCCTGCTGCTGGCCACGGGCTGGCTGCTGGGCACGGGCAGCGGCCGCCCCGCCCAGGATTGGCGCCTGTGGCTGCTGACCCTGGTCTGCGCCCTGCTGGTCTGGCGCACGCGCATCCACCTGCTGTGGCTGCTGGGCGCCGGCGCGGCGCTGGGAGCGCTGGGCTGGATCTGAGCGGATGCGCGAGAGGGAGGGGACTGCCGCGGTTGTGCGTCAAATGGAGCCGCCATGGCGCAAGCCCCTTCCCTCCCCCCTGGGCCGCGTCGGGCGGCCTGCTCCTCCGCCTTCAGTCGCCCAGCAGCAGCGGCAGCACCTGTGCCGACGGGCCGCGCAGGCATTGGTGGGCCGCGTCATCCAGCTCGGACGGTGCGGGATTGATCACGGCCACATGTGCGCCCGCCCTGCGTGCGATTCGCGCCAGCCCTGCAGCCGGGTACACGGCGCCCGATGTGCCCACCACCAGCAGCACATCGCAGTGCTGCACCGCCGCCTCGGCGGCCTGCCACACGCCCATGGGCAGGGACTCGCCGAACCAGACCACGCCCGGGCGCACCAGGTTGCCGCAGACGGCGCACTGCGGCGGCTCGCCCGGCTTCACCTGGGCCAGATCGCAGCATGCGCGCGGCCTTTCCAGCCAGCGGTCCCGCATCAGCTCACCATGCAGGCACAGCACGCCGGGGCTGCCTGCGCGCTGGTGCAGGCCATCGACGTTCTGCGTGACCAACGTCATGCGGCCCGGGTGGCGCAAGGCCCATTGCGCCAGCGCATGGTGGCCGGCGTTGGGCTGCACCGCAGCCACGGCTTCGCGCCGGTGCGCATACCACTGCCAGACGCGCTGCGGATGCGCGCGAAAGCCTGCCTCGCTGGCCATGTCCTGCGGGTTGAACTGTGCCCAGTAGCTGTTCTTGTCGTCGCGAAAGGTGGGTACGCCGGATTCGGCGCTGACGCCTGCGCCCGTGAGCACCGCGATATGGGCTGCACGCGCGATGCGGTCGCGCAGCTCGCCCTGGCCGGCCAGTTCAGGCTCGGCGGGGGAAGGCGAGGAAAGGGAATGTTCGTCGGGCATCGGGGCGGCGATGGAAAAAAGGCAGGCCATTGTGAGGCAGTGTCGCCCCGCCACGCATCAAATGCCTTTTTCCACCATCTCCAGCAGGCGCAGCGCCAGCGCGCGCCGCTGCTCGGCGGTGGCGTGGCGCAGCGGCCCGTCTATCACCAGCAAGGCCATGCCGTGCACCGCGGACCAGGCCAGGAACTCGGCCTGGGGCCGGCGCTCGGCAGGCAGCACGCCGGCCTCGGCCATGCTGTCCAGCGCATAGCCCAGCAGCTCGAACGGGTTCAGTCCCATGGCCGCTGCACGCGTGGTGTCGGGCGGCAGGTCCACGTCGTACTCGACCGAAGCAAAGGCCGTGCGAAACCAGCCGGTCTCCGTCTGGGCAAAGCCCAGATAGCCGCGCCCCACGGCAGCCAGCAGCGCGCGTGAGCGCTGCAGCACATCGGGCAGGGTGCGCGCCTGGGCCATTTCGGCCTCGATGGCTGCGGCCAGTGCGCCCAGGGCCGCGGCGCGCACGGCATCAAACAGCGCCTGGCGGTTGGCAAAGTGACGATAGGCTGCATTGGGCGCCACGCCCGCCCGGCGCGTGGCCTCGCGCAGCACGATCGCCTGGGGACCGCCTTCACGCGCCAGCGCCAGGCCAGCCTCGACCAGGGCTTGGCGCAGGTCGCCGTGGTGATATGACTCACGCCTGACACGTCGCTGCGTCACTGTTTTGCTTCCTTTTTTCTGCGTGGCCACATCACCCGAGAGGGAAGACAGCCCTGCCCCGCCGATTTACAGCTTGACACCGAAGCTGACAGCGCCTGATGTGGACAGCGTCCATTTTAGTCCCTAGCATATGTGAACGGCGTACACACGCCGGGCAGAAATCGATAAAAAGCCGGCATCGAACGGCATAAAACGGTTATCACCGTCACCAAGGAGACAAGCATGGCTTTGCACACCGGCCGCATACAGCCCTGCCTCTGGTTCGACAACCAGGGCGAGCAGGCGGCGCGCTTCTATACCGAAGTCTTTCCCGATTCCCGCATCACGGCCATTGCGCGCTACGGCGAAGCAGGCCACGACATCCACGGCAGGCCGGCGGGCAGCGTGATGACGGTGCAATTCGAGCTGGAAGGCCAGCCCTTTCTGGCACTCAACGGCGGCCCCATGTTCCGCTTCAACGAGGCCGTCTCGCTGATGGTCAGTTGCGATACACAGGACGAGATAGACCACTACTGGGGCGCCCTGTCCGAGGGCGGCGACCCGGCGGCGCGTCAATGCGGCTGGCTCAAGGACCGCCATGGCCTGTCGTGGCAAATCGTTCCGTCCCAGATGGCGAGCTGGATGGGAGGCCCCGACATGGCCGCCGCCCAGCGCGTGATGCAGGCCCTGCTGGGCATGCAAAAGCTGGACATCGCCGCTCTTGAGCGCGCGCATGACGGCGGCTGAAGCCTCCTGGTCCCCTCCTCCCGTCCTCCCGTTCCTCCACTCCCCTGGCCATCGTCCCTCCCAGGAGCGTTCCATGCAATTCATCCCCTATCTGAACTTCAACGGCAACTGCGCCGAGGCCTTCGCCTTCTACGCCAGGCTGTTCGGCGGCACCATCGTGCACCAGAGCACCTTTGGCGAGACGCCGGGCATGGAGCAGATGCCCGAGGCCGACAAGCGCCTGATCATGCATGCCCACCTGCAGATCAAGGACCAGGCGCTGATGGCCTCGGACGCCACCGACAACTGCGGTGGCGGCGGCTACCAGCAGGCCCAGGGCATGTGGATCTCGATCGGCGTGGACGACGCCACCGAGGGCGGCCGCATCTTCAACGCGCTGGCCGAAGGCGGCAAGGTGACCATGCCCTTCCAGGCCACGTTCTGGTCGCCGGGCTTTGGCATGGTGACGGACCGCTTCAACACACCCTGGATGGTCAACGTCAAGGGCGAGGCCTGAACAAGGCCGGCCGACACATTGCCTCAGTCACCCAAGAAGGAGTCCTCATGAACGCCAATCCCGTCGTCTGGTTCGAGATCCATGTGCAGGACATGGCGCGTGCGCGCCGGTTCTATGAAACCGTCTTCCAGGGCAAGCTGGAGCACCTGCCCGCGCCCGATGGCTCCGACAGCCAGGAGATGCTGTCCTTTCCGATGGACATGACAGGCCCCGGCGCGGGCGGAATGCTGGTGCGGATGGACGGCGCACCTTCCGGCGGCGGCGGCACGCTGGTCTATTTCGGCTGCGAGGACTGCGCCATAGAACAGGGCCGCGTCGAGGCCGCAGGCGGGCGCATCGAGCAGGCCAAATTCTCCATCGGCCCCCACGGCCACTGCGCCGTCGTGGTGGACACCGAGGGCAACCGCATCGGCCTGCACTCCATGCAATGAGGAGCACCATGACAGCACAAGACCTTCCCGAACACGCCAACGACCTGGTGCTCACGCGCCTGTTCGACATCCCCGCCGACAGGCTCTACCGCTGCTGGACCGAGCCGACGCTGATCCAGCAATGGTTTGCACCCAGCCCCTGGAGCGTGGCCCGGGTGGACAACGACGTGCGGCCCGGCGGCCACAGCCTCATCGTCATGCGCAGCCCCGAAGGCCAGGAGATGCCCGGCAGCGGTGTCTACCTGGAAGTCATTCCCAACCGGCGCCTGGTCTTCACCGACGCCTTCACCCAAGGCTGGGTGCCAGCCGAAAAGCCCTTCATGACGGGCATCGTCACCTTCGACCCCGAAGGCAGCCAGATCCGCTATACCGCCCGGGTGCGCCATTGGAATGCCGCCGACCGCGCCCAGCACGAGGCCATGGGCTTTCACAGCGGCTGGGGCCAGTGCGCAGACCAGTTGGCGGAACTCGCAGCCCGGCTCTGACGCCGGTTTTCACCAGGAGAGCACCATGCACTACATCGACGGATTCGTACTGCCCGTTCCCCGGGCCAACCTGCAGGCCTACCGCGAGGTGGCCGAGGCCGCAGGCAAGGTCTGGATGGAATACGGAGCGCTGCAGTACTGGGAATGCGCGGGCGACGACGTGCCCATGGGCAAGCTGACCTCGTTTCCCCAGGCCGTGCAGCTCAAGGAAGGCGAGATCGTGTTCTTTTCATGGATCGTCTATGCCTCGCGCGCGGAGCGCGACCGCATCAATGCCGCCGTCATGAAGGACCCGCGCATTGCCTCCATGGACCCGGCCACCATGCCCTTCGACGCCAAGCGCATGTTCTGGGGCGGCTTCGAGAGCGTGGTGGAGCTGGGCGCCGACGGCGCGCCAGCCTAGATCTGGTCGGCCGGGGCGGCGGATACGGCAGGCGTGGTGCCCAGGCCGCGCTGGCGCAGCGCCTCGTACAGGCACACGCCGCTGGCCACGGACACATTGAGGCTGGAGACGGCACCCATCATGGGAATGCCGATCAGCTCGTCGCAGGTCTTGCGCGTGAGCTGGCGCATGCCGTCGCCTTCTGCGCCCAGCACCAGGGCCGTGGGGCCCTTGAGGTCCACCTCGTACAGGGTCTTGGGCGCATCGTCGCTGGTGCCGATGATCCAGATATCGCGCTCCTTGAGCTCATTGAGCGTGCGCGCCAGGTTGGTGACCATGAAATAGGGCACGGTCTCGGCCGCGCCGCTGGCGACCTTGGCCACGGTGGCGTTCACGCCCACCGCATGGTCCTTGGGCGCAATCACCGCATGGGCGCCTGCGCCATCGGCCACGCGCAGGCAGGCGCCGAGGTTGTGCGGATCGGTCACGCCGTCCAGCACCAGCAGCAGCGGGTTGCTGACGCCATCGGCCTCCAGCTGCTCCAGCAGTTCATCCAGCGAATGCACCTGGGCCACCGCCTCCACGCGCGCGGCCACGCCCTGGTGGCCGTGGCTGCCGGCGAGCTTGGCCAGGCGTTCACCGTCTGCCTCGATCAGCCGGACGCCGGCCGACTTGGCGCGGTCGAGGAACTGGCGCATGCGCGCATCACGGCGCGTGGCCTCGTAGTAGACCTCGATGATGGATTGGGGCGCGGTCTTCATGCGCACGCCGACGGCGTGGAAGCCGAAGAGAACTTTGGGGGACGACATGGGGCGCGATTATCCCGCCAATTGGGCGCAGCCCCGGCACCCGCCGGACGAAGCCCGTCTGCACGCAACGGCTCCTGTGGTTTTTACGTAGCCGCTACACTGCGCGGGTTGGCCGCTTTCCAGCGGGCCCCTCTCATTGCGGCATGCACCGAAGCCACGGGCATGCCGCTTTGCATTTTTCATCGCCCTGTTTTTCCATTTCTTTTTCAACCATCATGCTCAAAGCCTTTCTTGCCTGGCTTGCCCGCACCAGCCTGGTGGGCCAGATCGCCATCAGTCTGGTCGCCGGCGGCCTGTTGGCCTGGCTCTGGCCCGAGGCCGCCCAGTCCGTATCCCTGCTGGGGACGCTGTTCATCTCCGCCCTCAAGGCCGTTGCCCCTGTCCTGGTGCTGCTGCTGGTGGTCTCGGCCACCAGCAACCACCGGCCCGGCCACGCCACGCAGATACGGCCCATCCTGTGGCTGTATGTGCTGGGCACCTTTGCCGCGGCCGTGGTGGCCGTGGTGGCCAGCATGGCCTTCCCGTCCACCATCCAGTTCAAGGACGCCGCCCCCGCCCAGGGCGCGCCTGGGCGCATTGGTGAAGTGCTGATGGCCCTGGTGCAAAGCGCCTTCGACAACCCGGTACGCGCGCTGATGAATGCCAACTACATCGGCATCCTTGCCTGGGCAGTGGCCATGGGCCTGGCCCTGCGCCACGCCTCTGAGACCACGCGCGCCGTGATGCATGACCTGGGCCAGGCCATCACCCGCGTGATCCAGGGCGTGATCCGCCTGGCGCCGCTGGGCATCTTCGGCCTGGTGGCGGGCACCTTTGCCCAGTCGGGCCTGGAAAAGCTGCTGGACTATGCCCACCTGCTGGCCGTGCTGCTGGGCTGCATGCTCTTCGTGGCCCTGGTGGTCAATCCGTTCATCGTCTGGACGCAGACGCGCCGCAATCCCTATCCCCTGGTGCTGACCTGCCTGCGCGAGAGCGCGGTCACGGCCTTCTTCACGCGCAGCTCGGCCGCCAACATCCCGGTGAACCTGGCGCTGGCCAAGCGCCTGGGCCTGGATGAGGACACCTACAGCGTCTCCATCCCGCTGGGCGCCACCATCAACATGGCCGGCGCCGCCGTCACCATCAGCGTGCTCTCGCTGGCTGCGGCCCATACCCTGGGCATCCAGGTCGATCTGCTGACCGCCATCTTGCTGTGCGTGGTGTCCGCGGTGTGCGCCTGCGGCGCCTCGGGCGTGGCCGGTGGCTCGCTGCTGCTGATTCCGCTGGCCTGCAGCCTGTTCGGCATCTCCAACGATCTGGCCATGCAGGTGGTGGGCGTGGGCTTTGTGATCGGCGTGATCCAGGACTCGGCCGAAACCGCACTCAACTCCTCCACGGACGTGATCTTCACGGCCGCGGCCTGCGAGGCGGCAGGGCGGCGCGAAGCTGTCGCCGCCTGAGGTCCTGCCACTGGTTGCAGCCGCTTGACCCGGCGGCCGATCAGGCCGCCAGCGCCTGCCCCTCTTCGATGCTGGCGACGCGGCCGGCCTCGATGGTCACGCGCCGCTCGCAGCGCGCGGCGATGGCTCGGTCATGCGTGACCATGACCAACGTGGTGCCGCGCTCACGGTTGAGCGCGAACATCAGCTCCATGATGGTTTCGCCGGTCGCAAAGTCCAGGCTGCCCGTGGGCTCGTCGGCCAGCAGCACGGCGGGCTCGACCACGAAGGCGCGGGCCAGCGCCACACGCTGCTGCTCACCGCCCGACAGCAGCTTGGGATAGTGGCCCAGGCGCTGGCCCAGCCCCACCCGCTCCAGCATTTCGGTAGCGCGGCGGCGGGCGTCGCGGCTGCCGGCCAGCTCCAGCGGCAGCATCACGTTCTCAAGCGCCGTCAGATTGCCCAGCAGCTGGAAGCTCTGGAAGACAAAGCCCAGCTTCTGCGCACGCACGGCAGCGCGCGCATCCTCGTCCAGCGCAAACATGTCCTGGCCCTGCAGCCGCACCGTGCCGCGCGTGGGCGTATCCAGGCCTGCGAGTATGGACAGCAGCGTGCTCTTGCCCGAGCCCGAGGCACCGACGATGGCCACGGTTTCCCTTGCCGCGAAGCGCAGATCGATATCCCTCAGAATATCCAGTGTTCCGGTCGAATCGCTGACCGACTTGAAGACATGCTCGACTTCGATCAGGGGCTGGGCAGTGCTTTGTGACATGGAGGATGGGAAGACGATGCAAGACAAGCTGCGCGCAATGCGCCGACGCCGCCACTTTATCTCGGCCGGCTTGGCCTTCGGTCTGCTGGGTACTTGGACGGCCATGCCCGCCCGGGCTGCAGACGCCGGCCCGTTGCTGGTGCTGGGCGATTCGCTGAGTGCCGAGTACGGTCTGGCCCGCGGCACGGGCTGGGTGGCGCTGCTGCAAAAGCGCCTGCAGGAGAGCCAGAAAAATGTGCCGCTGGTCAACGCCAGCGTGAGCGGCGAGACCACCTCGGGCGGCCGCTCACGCCTGCCGGCCCTGCTCAAGCAGCACAAGCCGTCGGTGGTGGTGATCGAATTGGGAGGCAACGATGCGCTGCGCGGCCTGCCGCTGCAAAGCACGCAGGGCAATCTGGACGCCATGGTACGCGCGGCCCGTGATGCCGGGGCCAAGGTGCTGCTGGTGGGCATGCAGGTGCCTCCCAACTACGGCAGCGGCTATACGCGCCAGTTCGAGCAGTTGTTCTCCAAGGTGGCGCAAGAGCAGAAGGTACCGCTCGTGCCCTTCCTGCTGGCCGGTATAGGCGATGCGGCCGACTCGGCCCAGTGGTTCCAGGCTGACCGCATCCACCCCACGGCCAAGGCCCAGCCGCGCATGCTGGACAACGTCTGGCCACAGCTCAGCAAACTGCTGCCCTGAGCACAGGGCAGCCAGGCTGTCAGCTGCTGCGGCCTTCCTCGCCGGAATGCGCCGCTGCGGGGGATGCCTGGTCTTCACCCGCCATACCGCCGCCCTCATGGTCGTCGGGTTTTCTTTCGGCCTTGGCCTTCTCCTTTTCAAGCTTCTTCTGCTTCTTGGCCAGTTCGCGCTGGCGTTTTTCATAGGCGTAGTTGGGTGTCGCCACAGGTGGACTCCTCTGTTGTTGCAAGCCCCACTGTAGCCGCAAGACGGGGCCCGGCCGTAAAACCTCAGGATAGGGGGGACGCAGGGTCGGCAGATTCACCCACGCTGCAGCGGTAAGCATGCCAACTGGCGCAGCCCAGCAAAGGCCCCACCAGCAGCAGGCCCACGCCGTGCCACCACAGCGCAGCAGCCACCAGCACGGTGATGATCGCGGCCCATTGCAGCATGACGGCCAGGTTGAGGCCGACCACGCGCATGCTGGTGATGCAGGCCGTCAGCGCATCGCTGCCCCGGTCCAGCATGGCCGGCAGCGCCACCACCATGCTGGCGAACACCAGGGCCGCGAAGGCGCCGCCGACCAGCACGTAGATCGCCAGGAACTCCCAATTCTCCGGCCGTGCCACGGCCTGCAGCATGCCGGCCGTGGTGGGCATGCCGGTATCGAAGAACACGGCAAACACCACCATGGAGGCGCGCGCCCAGAGCATTTCCAGCACCAGCAAAACCATGACCAGCATGCCCATGCTGCCCATTTGCGTGTCCCAGCAGGTCAGCGAGCTGCCAAGCTCCGGCGGCAATCCCCGCTCCAGCCTGCGACTGGTGTCGTACAGGCCCATGGCCAGGAAGGGGCCGATGAGCAGACAGCCGCTGGCCATGGCCATGCTGTATTCAGGGCTGGCACGGAACACCCAGCCGATGAGCAGGGCCATGGCCCAGAAGCACAGGCCATAGAACAGCGCAACGCCCGGCGCCCGCCGCAGATCGCGCCAGCCCAGCGCCAGCCAGCGCCAGGGATCGGCCATGCGCAGCGGTTGCACCTGCAGCGCGCCAGCCGGGTGGTCGGAAGCTTTCTCGGGAGCGGGGGATGCCTGCATGCCTGGACCTCCTGGATCAGCGAGCCCCAAGTTAGCGCAGCCATGGCCGCGCTGCCATGGCGGAAACTACCGAGGGCCCCCGCCCAGACCGCGCAGGCCCGCACCCCGGTCCGCCCTCAGGCCTGCACCAGCTTGCCCGGCTGGCCGGGCAGCACCTTCCAGGCCGCGTCCCGCACGGTCTGGTACTGGCGGCTGAACACCGTATCCACATAGATCCATTCGGCCTGGCAGGCCTGGGGGGTTGCCGTGACGATCATGTAGCCGCGGCGGGAGGTATCGCAGTACTTGAGCGTGTTGATGAACTGCAGCAGCGCGCCACGCAACTGGGCCGGATCCTGGCCGGGCAGGTAGTCCTCGAAGCCGGGCGAGCTGACGGACGAGGTGGCGAACTCCACGCCCACGCCCTGCCCGCTGCGGTCGCGCAGCTCGCTGGCCCAGGCGTTGTGGGTGTCACCGGCCAGCACGACCAGGTTCTTGCCCAGGCTGCGCGCCGTGGCCAGCACGGTCTCGCGAGCCACGGCGTAGCCGTCCCAGGCATCGAGGTTGTAGGGAATGCTGGGCTGGGCCAGGATGGCCTTTTCCGCCGCCGTCAGGCTGGCCGGGTTGGCCTGGGCCTTGGCCAGCAGCGCCGCGTAGGCCGGCAGCGAGACACCGCTGCCGGGGCTGAGGATGTCCATCAGCAAGGGCGCCGGCAGCTCCATGCGCCCCATCAGCACCTGCTGGCCCAGCACCTGCCAGGTGGCCTGCGAGGCCGCCATCTGCTGGCCAAGCCACTGGGTCTGCGTGGCGCCCATGAGCTGGCGTGCGGGATTGGCCATGTCGGAGGAAAAGCGCGCCGCGTCCAGCCCCTGGGCCGTGAAATAGTCGGCGTAGTCCAGCTGTTCGTCACGGCCGATGACGCGCGTGTCCAGCATGTGCAGCGCCAGCAGGTCGCCGAAGGCGAAGCTGCGGTAGATGATCTCGGGCTGTGCGTTGCGCGTGGGCATCCACTCGTGATAGGCCTTGAGCGCGGCCACCTTGCGCAGCTCGAAGTCGCCTTCGGTGGCCGGCTGGTGGTTCTCGGCGCCGTGCATCCAGGTGTCATTGGAGACTTCGTGGTCGTCCCAGACCGCAATCATGGGCGCTGCCGCATGCAGGGCCTGCAGGTCGGCATCGCTCTTGTACTGGGCATGGCGCTGGCGGTAGTCGGCCAGGCTGACGATTTCGTTGGCCGGCAGGCTCTGGCGCTGCATGGCTTCGGCCTTGCCGTTGGCATAGCCGCCGCGCGCATATTCGTAGATGTAGTCGCCCAGATGCACGGTGGCGTCCAGGTCGCCCTGGCGTGCCGCATGCGCGTAGACATTGAAGAAGCCGGCCGGGTAGTTGGCGCAGGAAAACACGGCCAGCTTGACCTGCTGCACGGCGCCCACGGGCAGGGTTCGCGTGCGGCCCGTGGCGCTGGTCATGCCCTGGCAGCGAAAGCGGTAGTGGTAGCGCGTGGCGGGCCTGAGGCCCGTGGCATCGGCCTTGAAGGTGAAATCCTGGGTGGCGCGCGCCATGGCCTTGCCCGAAGTCACGAGGGTCTTGAAGTCGGCGTCCGATGCCACTTCCCACTCCACCTCGATGTCGCTGGAATGGCCCTGCGGCGGCGTCACGCGGGTCCAGAGGATGACGCGGTCACTCAACGGGTCGCCGCTGGCCACGCCGTGGCGGAACTCGACGGGAATGCGGCTGTCGCCATCCGACCCGCCGCAGCCGGCCAGTGGCAGCGCCAGGGCCGAGGCGCCCATGCCGCGCACGAAATGGCGGCGGCTGGCCACGAGGCCGGATTCGCGGGAGCCGGCTTTCGCCTGCTGCAGGATGTTGGTGATGCTCTCTTTGTGCTTCATGCTGGACCGGGGCCCGAAGGCCTCCGTGGGGTGGTATGAAGCCAGCGAGCATCGGCGGCGCAGGTGACAGGCAGATGTCACCTGCGCCTGGCGCTCAACTATGCAAACGCGGCGGCCAGGGCCTGCTCCAGGTCGGCACGCAGGTCCTGCACCGCTTCCAGGCCGATAGCAAAGCGCACCACGGTGCCGCTGCGCAGCTGGGGCGTGGGGCAGCTGCGCATGGACGACAGCTCATAGGGCACGACCAGGCTGATGGGACCGCCCCAGCTGTAGCCGATCTTGAACAGGCGCAGGCTGTCGCAGAAGCGGTCCACGGCCTGCTGGCCGTGGCGCGGATCGATGACCACGCTGAACAGGCCGGCGGCCACGCCCTCGCCGCCTGCGGCTGCGCCACACAGCGCCTTCCAGTTCTCGTGGCCCGGAGCGCCTTCCAGCGCCGGGTGCAGCACCTGGACCACGGCCGGCTGCTGCTGCAGCCAGCGCGCCAGCTCGCGCGCGGCGCGGTCCTGGGCGTGGTAGCGCAGCGCGATGCTCGGCAGGGAGCGCAACACGGCCTCGGTGTCGTTGCCGCCCACGCCCAGGCCCAGGCGCATGTGCGCCAGCTTGATGCGCATGTGCAGCGCCTGGTCGCGCGTGATGATGCTGCCCATGAGCACGTCGCCACCGCCGCTGGGGTACTTGGTCAGCGCATGCACGGTGGCATCCACGCCCAGGCTGTGCGCTCCATCGGCCAGCAGATCGAAGGGGTTGAAGGCCAGGCCCGCGCCCCAGGTGTTGTCCAGCACGGTGGTGATGCCCCGCTCGCGGCACAGGCGCACCATGGCGATGAGGTCGGGGAACTCCATGGTGACCGAGCCCGGTGCCTCCAGCCAGACCAGCCGCGTCTTGGGCGTGATTTTGGCTTCGAGGTCGGCAACATCCATGGCGTCATAGCACTGGTGGCGCACGCCGAAATGGGCCAGCTCGCCCTCGCTCAGGGTCTTGTTGGGACCGTAGGCGTTGTCGGGCAGCAGCATCTCGTCGCCGGTGCGCAGCAGGGCCAGGGAGGTGGTCGCAATCGCAGCCAGGCCGCTGGGTACCAGCAGGCACTGCAGGCCGCCTTCCAGCGCGCTCAGGCGCTCTTCCAGCAAGAAGGTGGTGGGCGTGCCGTGCAGGCCGTAGGTATAGCTGCTCTTGTCCAGCCACTGGCGCCGGCGCATGGCCGCCACGTTCTCGAAGATCACCGTCGAGGCCTTGTGCACGGGCGGCTGCGGCGCAACAAAGCCCTCGGGCGGCTGGTAGGGATGGTGGATGAGATGGGTGCTGATCTGCAGGTCGGGTGTGGTCATGCAGCGCATCTTATGCGCTGGGCTGCAGCGTTCAGGCATAAAAAAACCAGGCGGGGAATCCGCCTGGTTTTCACAAGGGCAACGGAGCCGGTGGCTGCGATCAGCTGGCCTTGATCTCCAGCATGTTGCTGACGTTGTTCACGCCCTTGACGGATTTGGCAATGTCGCCTGCGCGCATCTTGAGTGCTTCGCTGGGGACCGAGCCGGTCAGCGTCACGGCGCCTGCCTTGGTGTCCACGTCGATCTTGAGGGCGGAGATATCGGGCTCCTTGATCAGGTCGGCCTTGATCTGGGCCGTAATGCCGGCGTCGTCGAGTGCGGCGCCTGCCTGGCTCATGGCGTTGTTGGTGGCCGCTTCGGCCTTGGCAGCACCTTCCTCGATCTTGGTGCCGGCGCTGCTCATGGCGTTGTCGATCTTCTGGCCGGCGCTCTGCGCGGCCTGCTGGGACTGCTGAACCGCAGAGTCGAGCTTCTGGCCCGCAGTGTCTTCGGTCTTGCCGCAGGCGGCAAGGCCGAAGGCCAGGGCAGACACGGCGAGGATCTGGCAGCAGCGTTGGGTGATGAAAGTCATGCGGTTACTCCTTGAATAGTTGTGAGGCGGTCAACACAGGCCTCGACTTTATTGAGGGCCCTGGGACAAACCCATACGACGCCGACGCAAGCGCCTGTAGGACAAGCCCGAACATCCCGGCACCATCCAGTTAGCATGACAATAGCGGCCATGCATTCCCTGGCGCGCTGGTTTCCCTTCCTGGCATGGCCCAAACCTTCGGCAGCCGTGCTGCGCGGGGAGTTCTGGGCAGGTCTCACCGTTGGTCTGATGCTTCTGCCCCAGGGCGTGGCCTATGCCGCCCTTGCGGGCATGCCGCTGATCACGGGCATTTACGCATCCATCGTTCCGGCCCTGGTGGCCGTGCTGTTCAGCGGCTCGCCCCGTCTGGGCGTGGGACCCACGGCCCTGAGCGCGCTGCTGATCGGCGCCTCGCTCACGGGCCTGGCCGAGCCCGGCTCCGCGCACTGGGTGGCGCTGGCCGCATGGATGGCGATTCTGTCGGGCCTGGTGCAGTGGTCGCTGGGGTTGATGCGCGCCGGCTGGCTGCTCAACCTGGTGACCTCGCCCGTGCTCACGGGCTTCACGCAGGCTGCGGCGCTGCTGATCCTGGCCTCGCAGCTGCCCACGCTGCTGGGCCTGCGCTCGACCTGGGGTGCCGTCTGGAACACGCCGTCGCTGCAGCTTTTCGACTGGCAGTCCATCGTCTACGGCATGGCCAGCATTGCATTGCTCGTGCTCGCCAAGCGCTGGCGTGCGGCCTTTCCCTCGGCCATCTTCATCATCGCGCTGACCGGCGTGATCAGTTGGGCCACGGACTTTGCCGACGACGGCGGCGCCGTGGTCGGCCATCTGCCCGCGGGCCTGCCCAGCTTCCAGCTGCCGGGGCTGCTGAGCTGGGACGAGTTCGGCGCCCTGGTGATGCCGGTGCTGGTGATCTCGCTGGTGAGCTTTCTGGAGACGGCCTCCAGCGCCCAGGTGGAGCACCAGCAGGCCGGCACGCGCTGGAACGAGAACCAGGACCTGGTCGCCCAGGGCCTGTCCAAGATCAGTGCGGGCCTGTTCGGCAGCTTTGCCACCAGCGCCTCGTTCTCGCGCTCGGCCGTGAACCTGCTGGCCGGCGCCAAGACGGGATGGTCCAACGTGTTCTCCATCCTGCTGGTGGTCATCGTGGTGATGTGGTTCATCCCGGCGCTGTACCACGTGCCCAAGGCGGCGCTGGCGGCCATCGTGATCACGGCCGTGGTCAACCTCGTCAAGCCGCGTGTGCTGCTGCAGCTGTTCAAGGTGTCGCGCGTGGAGGGCAGCATTGCCCTGGCCACGCTGCTGCTGACCATCGTCACGGCGCCGCGCATGTACTGGGGCGTGTTCGCGGGCATCGTGCTGAGCCTGGGCTACTTCCTCTACCAGCGCCTGCACCCGCGCATCATCGAGGTGGGCCAGCATCCTGATGGCAGCCTGCGCGACCGCAACCTCTGGCAGTTGCCTCCGCTGGCGCCAGGCCTGCTGGCCCTGCGCATGGATGCCGAGCTGGACTTCGGCTCGGCCTCGGCCCTGGAGCGACGCATCGGCGACGAATGGGCGCTGCGCCCCGAGACGCACCACCTGTGCCTGCTGGCCCAGCCCATCAACCGCATCGACGTGACGGGCGTGGAGACCTTCGTGCGCCTGCAGCTGCTGGTGGCCAAGCGCAGCGGCGTGCTGCACGTGGTGGGCCTGAAGTTGCCGGCCGAGCAGGTGCTGCTGCGCGCCGGCGCCCTGCACCGCGGGCCGCACCTGCGGCTGTACCGCACCGATGCGGAATTCCTCGCCGCGCTGGCCCTGCCGCCCTTCATATCTCGGCCGGGATCAACATCTGTTACCAGCGATGGTGCAAAAGTCGACGCCGGCGCGGCGACAATTGAGCCTACACACTGATACACTTCACCGGCTTTTGATTCAGCCCTCTGTGACTGCCCCCGCCTCCCACCAATCCGTATACCTGCGCGACCTGCGCCTGGCCACAGCCCACGCGCTGGTTACCCACGCTGGCGGGGCGGTCCATTTGCCCACGGATTCGCCGACGCGATACCTGCAGGCGCTGATCGACGAACTGTGTTCGCTGTCGCTGCGCGACCCGCTCACGGGGCTGGCCAATCGCCGCCATTTCCGCACCATTGCCGAGCGCGAGATCGACCGCGTGGCGCGCTCGGGCGAAGCGGCGCTGATGCTGATGCTGGACATCGACCATTTCAAGCAGATCAACGACCAGCACGGCCATATCGTCGGCGACCGGGTTCTGCAGTCGGTGGCCCGGACCCTGACCAGTTGCGTGCGCCCCATGGACACGCTGGCCCGCTACGGAGGCGAGGAGTTCGCCATCGTGCTGCCGGCCTGCCCTGCGACGTTCGGCCTGTCCGTGGCCGAGCGCATACGCAGCGCCATCGAGCGCATGCCGGTGGTCATCTCACCCACGTTGACACTGCAGATCACCATCAGCATCGGCGGCGCCTATGCGCTGCAGTGGATACGCAGCACCACGACCTTGTGGACCGAGCGTGCCGACAAACAGTTGTACCTGGCCAAGTCTGCCGGCCGCAACCGCGTGCACATTGAAGAACAACCAGACAGTACGGTAAGCGCGGAGGAAAAAAGCCTGCTTTTCGGACCTTTGTATGCCCCCTCCCCGTTTGACAATGGGCTGAATCCAGATATTGCAACCGATGTGGACCCCGAAGATGGACTCCGCTGATAGCCCGGTGGTAAGCGACAACGCCATTCCCCACCCCTCCCTGCCCGCTGCCGTTTCGATGAGCGATGCCGTGCGCGCCAAGCCGCGCGGACACATCATCGCCGTGACCAGCGGCAAGGGCGGCGTGGGCAAGACCTTCGTTTCGGCCAACCTGGCCGCAGCGCTGACACGCCATGGCCTCAAGGTCCTGGTGCTCGATGCCGACCTGGGCCTGGCCAACCTGGACGTGGTGCTCAACCTCTACCCCAAGGTCACGCTGCACGATGTGTTCACCGGCCGTTCCACGCTGGAGGAAGCCATCCTGCCCGCCCCCGGCGGCTACTCGGTGCTGCTGGCCGGCTCGGGGATGATCGAGTACTCGCGGCTCACGCCCGAGATCCGCCAGCAGTTCACGCACACCATCGAGACGCTGGCCCCTCGCTACGACATCGTGCTGCTGGACACGGGCGCGGGCATCTCCGACGTGGTGCTGTTCTCGGTGTCCATGGCCACCGAAGTGCTGGTCATCGCCACGCCCGAGCCCACCTCGCTGACCGATGCCTATGCAGCCATCAAGGTGCTTGCCATTCAGCAAAAGCGCCAGCAGATCCGCCTGGCCATCAACCAAGCCGCGCGTCCCGGCGATGGCCGCGCCATCACGGGTCAGCTCCAGCAGGTGCTCAACCGCTTTGTCAGCACGGCCTCCGGCGAGCCATTGCGGCTCACGCACCTGGGCGACATTCCCTCCGACCCGGCCGTGCGCGAGGCCGTGATGCGACGCCAGTTGCTGCTGCAATCCATGCCCGGTGCACCGGCTTCGCTGGCCGTGGCCCAGCTGGCCAATAAAATCAAGGCCCTGCTGGTGTCGGGCGGCTGATCGGGCCGCCCCTCGCCGGCGACCCGATCCAACCTGCGGCCCTTGCCGCCCCCGCCTGCCTGCCTGTGCCCGATATCCTCAATATTTCCTGCTACAAGTTCACGCCGCTGCCCGACGCAGCGGCGCTGCGCGACACCCTGGCCGAACGCGCCCAGGCCCTGGCGCTCAAGGGCACCATCCTGCTGGCCGAGGAAGGCATCAACTTCTTCCTGGCAGGCCCCGCCCAGGCGGTGCACAGCTTCGTCGATCAGTTGCGCAGCGATGAGCGCTTTGCCGACCTGGCCCCCAAGGAAAGCTGGTCCGACACCGTTCCTTTCCGCAAGATGCTGGTCAAGGTCAAGCGCGAGATCATCCGCATGGACCACCCCACCATCCGCCCGGCAGAGGGTCGCGCGCCTTCTGTCAGCCCCGCCACGCTGCGCCGCTGGCTGCAGCAGGGCCACGATGACGAGGGCCGCGAGGTGGTGACGCTGGATACGCGCAACGACTTCGAGGTCGATGCCGGCGCCTTCAAGGGCACCATCGACTGGCGCATCACCAAGTTCACCGAATTCCCGCCCGCGCTGCGTGCCCACAAGGCCGAACTGGCCGGCAAGACCGTGGTCAGCTACTGCACGGGCGGCATACGCTGCGAGAAGGCCGCCATCCTCATGCAGGACGAAGGCCTGGACCATGTCTATCAGCTCGAGGGCGGCATCCTCAAGTACTTCGAGGAGACCGACGGCGCCTTCTATGACGGCGGCTGCTTCGTCTTCGACGAGCGCCGCGCCGTGGGTGCGGACCTGGCCATCACGCCCTTGGCTCCGGCAGAGCCGCTGGAGCCGATACAGCCGACAAGCCCGCCAGGCAAGGCTTAGGCCTTCAACCGCAGCGCCTGCTGCGCCACGCGCTCGCCGAACAGGCGCGCGGTCTCCAGGTCGCCCGGCAGCATCTCGGCGGCCGAGGCATCCGAGGCCGATTGCGCCATGGCGCCGCTGAAGGCGCCTATCCAGTTGAGGTCGTTGCGCTGCGCGGCGCGCGCGTTGGACGGCAGCATGCCGCTGCCCACCCACAGCCCGCCGTGCTGCATGGCCAGCTGGAACAGATAGTCCAGCGTGGTCTGCTTGTTGCCGTTGACGCTGGCACTGTTGGTGAAGCCGGCGAACAGCTTGTCCTTCCAGGCCTGCACGAACCACGGCTTGGACGAGGCATCGGCAAAGCGCTTGAACTGCCAGCTGGGCCCGCCCATGTAGGTGGGCGAGCCGAAGATGATGGCATCTGCCGCCGCCAGCAGCTCCCAGCCGCCGACAGGCAGCTGGCCGTCGCTGTCTATGGCCAGCATGCGCGCACCCGCGCCATCGGCCACGGCCTGGGCCATGCGCTGGGTGTGCCCGTAACCCGAGTGGTAGACCACCACGATATCTGCCATACAAGAAATCCTCGGGCGCCGGCCACGGCTCCAGGCCGGCAGGCGCCACATTCATCGATCATCCACGCCAAAAGGCCCCACAGCGCTGCTGCGGGGCCCACTCAGGCCGGTAGCCTAACAAAAATAAAGGAGCTGGCGGCAGTGCGCGGGCCACTCAATGGCGCCGTGCATCCACACTCCAGCCACCGGCGCCATGGGCGGCAAAGCCCAGCAGGCCGCCCGTGACGGCGATGTTCTTCCAGAACAGCAGCTGCTGCATCATGGCCGCGTCAGCCGGCACGCTCCAGTAGGCATGGAAGAAGAAGCTGGCCACCAGCGTGAAGAAGGCCAGCGCCAGGGCCGCCCAGCGCGTGCACCAGCCCAGCAGCAGGGCCAGCCCGCCGACGATCTCCACCACCAGGGCCACGGCCACGCCGATCTGCGGCATGGGCATGCCCACCGAGGCCGCATAGCCCACCGTGCCGGCGAAGCCTCCGATTTTCTGAAAGCCCGCAGGCACGAACATCAGCGCGATCAGGATGCGGCCGGCCAGCGCCAGCGGGTTGCTCAGACGGTTCAGCATGATGGTTACTCCTCGTGAATGCTCAGGCTTGCAGATCGAACACCAGGACCTCGGACTGTTCCCCGTCGTGCAGGCGCAGTCGCGGTTCATTCTCCACAAGGGCCGCATCGCCCGTTGTCAGCCGTTGCCCATTGACGCTCAGCGCGCCGCGCACCAGGTGCACATAGGTTTTGCGGCCGGGGGGCAGCTCCATTTCGGCGTGCTCATCGCCGTCGAACAGGCCGGCATAGAGCCGGGCATCGGCATGGACGGTGACCGAGCCATCCGCGCCATCGGGCGAGGCCACCAGGCGCAGGCGGCCGCGCTTTTCCTCGTCGGCAAAGGCTTTCTGCGCATAGCCGGGCGCAATGCCCGTCTCGCTGGGCAGCAGCCAGATCTGCAGGAAATGCGTGGTCTGGCCTGGTGCGTGGTTGTGCTCGCTGTGCACCACGCCCGAGCCGGCGCTCATGCGCTGCACCTCTCCCGGCGAGATGGTCTGCTCATTGCCCATGCTGTCCTTGTGCGAGAGCCGGCCTTCGAGCACGTAGCTGATGATCTCCATGTCCTTGTGGCCATGGGCGCCAAAGCCCGTGCCCGGGGCGATATGGTCTTCATTGATCACGCGCAGGTTGCCAAAGCCCATGTGGCGCGGATCGTGATAGCCCGCAAACGAGAAGCTGTGGTGCGAGCGCAGCCAGCCGTGGTCGGCATGGCCGCGTTCGCGGGATTTGCGCAGGGCGATCATGTGTATGTCCCTTTCAACTGGTCAGATCTTCAAAACTCTTGCGTCGGTGGCTCCACTGTAGAAGCCGCTGTAGCAGGCCAGGCACAGCGGGATTGATGGCATCATTCAAAGCTTTTGAATCCATAACGCCCCATGCCCAGCCCCCGCGACGTGCTCACTCCCGACAGCCTGGCCATGCTCCAGGCCATTGCCGAGGCCGGCAGCTTTGCCGCCGCCGCACGCCAGCTGGGCCTGGTGCCAAGTGCCCTGACCTACCGCGTGCGCCAGATCGAGGATGCGCTGGACGTGCTGCTGTTCGACCGCCGCTCGCGCCACGCCCAGCCCACCGAGGCCGGCCGGGAACTGCTGCGCGAAGGCACCCGGCTGCTGCATGAGATCGACACCGTGGCCCACCGCGTGCGCCGTGTGGCCACGGGCTGGGAGCCGCACCTGACCATCGTGGTGGACGGCGCCGTGGCGCGCACGCCCATGCTGGAACTGGTCGAGGCCTTCTACGCCATGCAGCCGCCCACGCGGCTGAAGCTGCGCGACGGCATCCTCACCGGCACGCTGGAGACGCTGACCTCGGGCCGCGCCGACCTGGCCATCGGCGTGGCCGTCAACTCCAGCAACGTGGCAGGCCTGCAGGCCTGCGAGCTGGGCGAGCTGGACTTCGTCTTTGCCGTGGCGCCACACCATCCGCTGGCCACGGCGCCCGAGCCCATCACCGACGCGACGCTGCTGCAGCACCGCATCATCGCCGTGGCCGATTCAGGCCTGCGCGACAGCGCCAGCATGGGCCTGCTCAGCGGCCAGGACATCTTCACCGTGGACTCCATGCAGGCCAAGATCGAGGCCCAGGTGCGCGGCATAGGCTGCGGCTTCCTGCCCCATTTCATGGCCGACGTCTATGTGCAGGCCGGCCTGCTGGTAACGCGCCAGGTCGCCCGGCCCTCGCGCAATGTGCGCATGCACTACGCATGGTCCTGCCCGCCGCAGCAGGACCCGCCGCGCGCGCTGCAGTGGTGGCTGCAGCAGCTGGAAAGCCCCGCCACGCGCCGCGCTCTCATGGAAAATCATCACCGACATTGAGCTGGCGCACGCCGCCGGGCGGTCTGTGCGGGTGTAGAGTGGTTACAGGTCCCGGCCTGCTCCGCCGCTGCGGCGAAGCAGGCCGGCAAGGACATGCTTCCCGGAATCTGCCACTGCCCGCAAAGGTCTGCTCCATGAACGCTTCCCGCGCCGCCTCCAAGTCCACGGTCAAGAAAAAGGCCACCAAGCCCCCCGAAGCCTCCAAGGCGCGCCCCAAGGCCAGCGCGCGCCGCATCGCCGTGATCGGTGCCGGCATGGCGGGCCTGGCCTGCGCCCGCACGCTGATGCAGGCCGGCCACGATGTCCATGTCTACGAACGGCTGCCCCAGGTGGGCGGGCGCATGCGCTCCGTCAACGCCGCGCATGGCGCCTTCGACATCGGCGCGCAGTATTTCACCGTGCGCGACAAGCGCTTCGAGCTGGCCCTGCAGACCGTGCCCGGCCTGTGCCGCCCCTGGAGCGTGAGCACGCTGCGCGTGCTGGATGCGCAGGGTCGCCAGTCCAGCGCCGCACCCGCACCCACCGAGGCCCATTGGGTGGCCACGCCCGACATGCAGGCCCTGCCCATGGCCTGGGCCGCGCCGCTGTGGGACGCCGACCGCCTGCATCTGGGCCAGCGCGTGACCAAGCTCGAACGCCAGCCCGGCTCGCGCGGCTGGAGCCTGCATGTGGAGACGACCGAGCCGACCACGCAGATCCGCACGGGATTCGATGAAGTGATACTCGCCCTGCCCGCGCCCCAGGCGCGCCAGCTGCTGCAGACCACGCCCCTGGCCCTGTCGCTGGTGCAGGGCATGGCGGCCGTGGAGATGGCACCCTGCTGGGCGCTGACGCTGTCCTATCCCATGGCCACCGAGGCCGGCCTGTCCACCCTGGGCCCACAGTGGAATGCAGCCCGTACCACCCATGAGCGTGCAGTCTGGGTGGCGCGCGAATCGTCCAAGCCGGGACGCTCCCAGAGCGAGCGATGGACCGTGCTGGCCAGCCCCCAATGGTCCCAGGAGCACCGCTCCGACGACGCGCCCCGCGTGCTGGCCAAGATGCAGAAGGCCTTTGGCGAGATCACGCGCATCCGCATCCCGCCCCGCCATGCCAGCGTCTATCTCTGGCCCCATGCCCAGACCCTGTCGCCGCTGGGCAGCAGCCATTTGCGCAACAAGGACGCCGGCCTGGGCCTGTGCGGCGACTGGTGCATTGGCCGCCGTGTCGAGGATGCCTTTGTCTCGGGGCTGGAGCTGGCGCTGGCCATGGTTGCGGACTGAGCCGAGGAAGTGTCCGGCTCCCAGGTCATGGCAAGGGGCGGCGCGAGGCTTTAACATCCGGCCCCGATGATTTGCGCCGTCCCTCAGTCCCCCGATCCCGGCATTGCCACCGCGGCCTCCCCCTATGTGGGCCGCTTTGCGCCCTCGCCCACGGGCCTGCTGCACGCAGGCTCCCTGGTGGCAGCGCTGGCCAGCTGGCTGGATGCCCGGGCCCACGGCGGGCGCTGGCTGGTGCGCATCGAGGACATAGACCCCCCGCGCTGCCAGCCCGGTGCCGACATGGCCATCCTGGGCCAGCTCGCCGCCTGCGGCCTGCTGCCCGACGAGGAGCCGGTCTGGCAATCCCGCCGCGGCGCCCTCTACGAGGCCGCTGTGGAGCAGCTCAAGGCCAGCGGCCTGGCCTATCCCTGCGGCTGCACACGCAAGGACATCGAGGCCGCCTGGGACCGCCTGGGCTGGATCCATGAACGCCATGTGGAGCGCCCCTACCCCGGCACCTGCCGCGACGGCCTGCATGGCAAGAGCCCCCGCGCCTGGCGCTTTGCGCTGGACCACTTTGCCGGCCGCCACCCCGTGCTGCACTGGCAGGACCGCCGCATGGGCGCCCAGCAACAGGACGTGACCCACAGCGTCGGCGACTTCGTGCTGCGCCGGGCCGATGGCCTGTGGGCCTATCAGCTGGCCGTGGTCGTCGATGACGGCCTGCAGGGCGTCACCCATGTGGTGCGCGGCGCCGACCTTGCCGACAATACGCCCCGCCAAATGCTGCTGCAGCGCGCCCTGGGCCTGCCCGCCCCGCAGTACCTGCATACGCCGCTGGTGCTCATGCCTGACGGCGAGAAACTTTCCAAGCAGCACGGCGCCCCCGCCCTGGACCTGAGCGTCCCCCTGGCCACGCTTCGCACCGCCGCCACCCACCTGGGCCTGCCCCAGCCTTCTCCACAGACCGCATTGGGCGAAGCGCTGCAGTTCTGGGTACGGAGCTGGCGCCATACATACAATTGAGCCCGTGAACCCAATTCCTTCCTCCCACGCCGAGCAGTCCATGGACGGCGACATCCCGAACACCATGCCCGCTGCCTCCGGCACGCCGCATGATTGCCCTTCACCCTCCACGCCTGCGGCCGCGCGTACCGGCCAGCCGCCCGAGGGCGTGGCCCATCCCAAGACCATCAAGAGCTATGTGCGCCGCGCCGGCCGTACCACGACCGGCCAGGCCAAGGCCTTCGAGGAACTGGGCCCGCGCTTCGTGCTCAACTACCAGGCCGCGCCGCTGGACGCCGCAGCCACCTATGGCCGCCAGGGCCGGCTGATCCTGGAGATCGGCTTCGGCATGGGCGAGGCCACGGCACACATTGCGCGCGTGCGCCCCGACGACAACTTCCTATGCTGCGAGGTGCACGAGCCTGGCGTGGGCGCCCTGCTCAAGCGCATTGGCGAGCAGGACATCACCAACATCCGCATCCTGCAGCACGACGCCGTCGAAGTCATAGACAACATGCTGCCCGAGGCCAGCCTCGACGGCGTGCACATCTTCTTTCCCGATCCCTGGCACAAGAAGAAGCACAACAAGCGCCGCCTGATCCAGGAGCCGCTGGTGGCCAAGCTGGCGCGCCGGCTGCGCCCCGGTGGCTACATCCACTGCGCCACCGACTGGGAACCCTACGCAGTGCAGATGCTGGAAGTGCTGGGCGCCGAGCCACTGCTGGCCAACACGGCACAAGGCTATGCCGCCAAGCCCGACTACCGGCCGCTGACCAAGTTCGAGAACCGCGGCATCCGCCTGGGCCACGGCGTATGGGATCTGGTGTTTGAGCGCCGCTGAGCCGGTCGCGCCCTCCTCCAAGACAAGGCCTCGCATGCAGCCATTGCTACAGAATCTGGTCGAGATGACGGCCCACCGGGACCATCTGCGATTGGAAATCTCGGTGCTGTCCACCTTGTTCAAGCTCAACGGCGTGGTGCAGGTGCGGGCGCTGGAGCTGTTCGCCATGCCTGACGGCAGGCACTGCGTGCGTGCGCGCACCTGGAGCCAGGGCGATGAGGTCATGTCCACCGATGCCGAGGCCCTGTACGACCCGCAGAGCGTGGAGCTGTCCTCCATGCCCTCGCTGCAGCAGGCCCTGCAGCAGCGCGCCCTGGTCGCCTCGGCCGTGCAGCCCGATGGCCGCCATGTGCTGTGGCTGCCGCTGTGGCGCCAGGAGACGGCCTACCACTGCCTGGAGATTGCCCAGTCCACGGCCTTCTCGCCCAGCCGGCTGGATGTGATCCAGGGCATCTTCGGCGTCTATCACAACTACCAGAGCCTGCTGGACTACAGCGAGCGCGACGCGCTGACCGGCCTGCTCAACCGCAAGACCTTCGACGAGCAGTTCCTGCGCCTGTCTCTGCAGGAGCCGCCGGCAGCCATGCCTGGCGTGGCCACGCAAGATGTTCCGGGCCAGTGGCTGGCCGCCATCGACATCGACCATTTCAAGCGCATCAACGACCGCTTCGGCCATCTGTATGGCGACGAGGTGCTGATCCTGGTGGCCAACATCCTGCGCAGCTGCTTCGATGCCAAGGACCGCGTATTCCGCTTCGGCGGAGAGGAGTTCGTGGTGCTGCTGCGCTCGGTCAGCCTGGCCAATGCGCGCAAGGCGCTGGAGCGCCTGCGCCACGATGTGGAGAGCTACGAGTTTCCCCAGGTCGGCCGCATCACCGTGAGCGCGGGATTTGCCGCCATGGGCACGGGCGCGCCCGTGGAGGTTCTGGGGCATGCCGACCAGGCGCTCTACCACGCCAAGGAACATGGCCGCAACCAGACCTGGTACTACGGCGACCTGATCACCCAGGGATTGCTGGCACCCCAGGTGAACAGCAACGACATCGAACTGTTCTGAGCCCGACCTGAGGGCAGGCCGGTCAGGCCGGGTCGGCCACGCGCACGCAGTCGCGCCCGGCGTGCTTAGCCTCGTAGAGCATGGCATCGGCACGCTGCAGCAGTTGCTGCACGCCCTCGCCGCCACGCAATTGGGCCACGCCAAAGCTGGCCGTCAGCATCAGATCCAGCCCGTGGACATGCACGGGCGTGGTGCGCACGGTCTCGCGCAGTTGACCGGCCAGTGCCCCGGCCCGGGCCGCAGCGACACCTGGGATCACGATCAGGAACTCCTCCCCGCCGTAGCGCGCCATCCAGTGCGCCGACGAATCCAGCTCCAGCGCACGCTGGCAGCGCAGCGCCACCTCGCGCAGCGCGGCGTCGCCAGCGGCATGGCCGTGTCTGTCGTTCACCCGCTTGAAGTGGTCCACGTCCACGAACATCACGCTCAGCGCCGCGCCCCGGTCCCGGCTCTGGACGACCTCGGTCGCCAGGCGCTCGTCCATGGCGCGCCGGTTGAGGCAGCCGGTCAGCGCGTCGGTCAGCGACATGCGCTTGACCTCTTCCACCAGCTCCTGCAGTTGCCCGGTGCGCTGGGCCACCAGCAGGTCCAGATGCTCGATGTGGCCGCGCAGGTCATGCTGCAGCTGGGCAAAGCCCTGCACCACCAGATCGATCTCGTCGTGCTGGCCGCGCCGGGTCCGCTCCAGCACCAGTGGCCGCGACAGCTCGTTGGGCTTGAGGCTGGCCGCAAAGCCTGCAATCTGCTGCAGCGGCTGGCGAAGTTCGCGGCGCATCACCCAGGCCACCATCAGGCAGACCAGGGCCGTGAACAGCGCGTAGCCCAGCAGCACGCGCAGCGTGGAGTCGCGCAGCACCTCCAGGTAGTGGCCCCGGTTTTCCCAGACCTGCAACTCGCCCAGCGGCAGGCTGGACTGGCTGTGCCTGGGCGCCGCAATGGCCATGGACACGGCGGGAGCCTGGCCATCCCTGGGCTCGCCGGCCTCGTACATCTCGCCCGTGGAGGTGACGCGCAGCTGCACATGGCCGACCAGGGGCAGCCGGCCCAGCCACTGCACCTGCTCGTGCACCAGGGCAGGCTCTATATCCCACAGCGCTGCCGACAGCGAGATCATGCTGTTGGTCACCACCGTCTCCATGGAACGGCGAAACTCCTGCTGCCCCTTGCGGTACTCCCACCAGGCGTGGGCACCGCCGAACACCAGCATGCAGGCCACGGCCAGCAGCATGATGCGCACAATCAGCAAGGAGGCGATCGAACGGAAGCGGGGCATGGAAGGCGCTCAGCGCAGCAGGTGCTTCAACTCGAATCCGTAGCGCCGCAGCCGGGGATTGAGGTGCTTGCTGTAGCTGCGAAAGTCCAGCGGAGCCAGGGGCGCGCTGATCCTGTGCTCGTAGCGGTCGATCTGGGACTTGTCCAGCAAGGCGAACATGGGCCGCACCTGCTCCAGCCCTTCGGTGGCGAAATCGCTGCCGTGCGCATGGTCGTACAGCATGACCAGGGCCCAGGCGCCCGTGAGGAAATGGCCGCCCGCCAATGCGCTCAGCTCGCCCGTGCGCAGCGCCGTCATGGCGGCGGCCGATGAATTGATGGCACTGAAGAAGGCATCGTGCCCGGGCGCTCCCCCGCGCGCGCGCCAGGCCTGCATGGCGCCAAAGGCCATCTCGTCGTTGCCGGCCCACACCAGGCGCACTTCGGGATAGCGCTGGAACAGCACGGCCGCCTGCTGCTCGGCGCGTTCGCGGCGCCATTCGCCAAAGACTTCCTGCTGCAGCACCACGTCGCCGGCCTCGGCCGCTGCGCGGCGCATGCCGGCATTGCGCTCCACCGACGAGGGCGTGGAGCGGTCGCCGGCAATGGCCACCATGTGCAGCCGGCCATCGGCCGCACGCGCGTGGCCCGACGCCCGCGCGGCGGCGAACAAGGCCTTGGCCGTGAGGTAGCCGGCCTCTTCGGCGCCCGGCTCCAGGCTGCCCAGCCAGTGGCGATAGCGCTCCCGCGCCACGCCGGTCTGGCCACGCAATGTCTCGGGCACGCCACTGAAGGCCATGAAGCTGTCTATGCCTGCCGCCTCCAGCGTGCGCAGGATTTCGGGCGCCACGCTGTAGTCGTTGGTGAACATCACGTAGCGGGGCCGCTGCGCCTTGGGCAGGGCCGCGATCTGCCGCGCGATCTCGATGGGGCGCAGGTGGTCGCGCTGCGCATAGCGCACCTGCAGCTGCATGCCCAGGCTGCTGGCCGCGTCCTGCATGGCCTCGCTGACCGTGGTCCAGTAGCGCTCGTCGGACCGGCCGGGGTTGATGAAGACCACGCTTTGCGCGGCGGCAGCGGCCGATTGCGCCACCACGCCCATCACGCACGCCATGCGCAGCGCCCACGGCAAGACGCCCCGGTGGAGGAATCCACCGGGGCGTCCCGAAGCGGGAGCAGCAGCAATCATCTGCCGCGCAGCTGGATCAGGCGCGCTCTGCCACCCAGGCCTGCACGGCGGCCAGCGCGGCCGGCAGGCCCGCTGCATCCGTGCCACCGGCCATGGCCATGTCGGGCTTGCCGCCGCCCTTGCCGCCGACCTGGCTGGCTACGAAGTTCACCAGCTCGCCAGCCTTGATGCGCGAGGTCTCGGCCTTGGTCACGCCGGCAGCCAGCTGCACCTTGTCGCCATCGACCGCCGCCAGCACGATGGCGGCGGCGCCCAGCTTGTCCTTGAGCTTGTCCATGGTCTCGCGCAGGGTCTTGGCATCGGCGCCTTCCAGTCTGGCGGCCAGCACCTTGATGCCCTTGACGTCGACGGCCTGACCGGCCAGTTCGTCGCCCTGGCTGGAAGCGAGCTTGCCCTTGAGCGCAGCCACTTCCTTCTCCAGCGCACGGATCTGCTCCAGCGCGCCGCCGATGCGGGTGTTCAGCTCGGCCGTCGGCGCCTTCAGCGCAGCGGCCGCCTGGTCCACCGTGGATTCCAGCGATTGCAGGTAGGCCAGCGCGTTCTCGCCGGTCACCGCCTCGATGCGGCGCACGCCAGCGGCCACGCCGCCTTCGCCCACCACCTTGAACAGGCCGATGTCGCCTGTGCGCTGCACGTGGGTGCCGCCGCACAGCTCGCGGCTGGTGCCGATGTCCAGCACGCGCACGGAGTCGCCGTACTTCTCGCCGAACAGCATCATGGCGCCCGTGGCCTTGGCCGATTCGATGTCCATCACCCGCGCGTCGGTGGGCGTGTTGGCCAGGATCTCGGCGTTCACGCGGCGCTCGATCTCGCGGATCTCGGCAGCGGTCACGGCCTGGTTGTGGGCAAAGTCGAAGCGCGTGCGCTCGGCGTTGACCAGCGAGCCCTTTTGCTGCACGTGGTCGCCCAGCACTTCGCGCAGGGCCTTGTGCATGATGTGCGTGACCGAGTGGTTGCGCATGGTGGCGGCACGCAGCTGCGTGTCCACCTCGGCCTGCACGGCATCGCCCACCTTCAGGCTGCCGGACTCCAGCACGCCGTGGTGGCCGAACACATCGGCCTTGATCTTGAGCGTGTCCTCGACCGCGAAGCGCGCGCCTGCGGTGCTGATCACGCCCTGGTCGCCCACCTGGCCGCCGGACTCGGCGTAGAAGGGTGTGGTGTCGAGCACGACCACGCCGCTCTGGCCGGCCTTGAGTTCCTGCACGGCGCTGCCTTCGGCATACAGCGCGACCACCTTGGCGGCCTCGGCCAGCTTCTGGTAGCCGGTGAAGGCATTGGCCTGGCCCGTGTACTCGAGGGCGCGGTCCATCTTGAACTTGCCAGCCGCGCGGGCCTTGTTCTTCTGTTCTTCCATGGCGGCCTGAAAGCCTGCCTCGTCCACGCCCAGGCCACGCTCGCGGCAGACGTCGTTGGTCAGGTCCAGCGGGAAGCCGTAGGTGTCGTGCAGCTTGAAGGCCACGTCGCCGGGCAGCACCTTGGCGCCACCGGCCAGCGCCGCATCCAGGATTTCCATGCCGTTGGCCAGGGTCTCGAAGAAGCGTTCTTCCTCGACCTTGAGCACTTCGGTGATGCGCGCTTCCTGCTCGCGGATCTTGGGATAGGCGTCGCCCATCACGGCCACGAGGTCCTTGACCAGCTTGTGGAAGAACGGCGTCTTCTGGCCCAGCTTGTAGCCGTGGCGGATGGCGCGGCGCACGATGCGGCGCTGCACGTAGCCGCGGCCTTCGTTGGACGGGATCACGCCGTCGGCCACCAGGAAGGAGGTGGCGCGGATGTGGTCGGCAATGACCTTGAGCGACGGGGTCTCGAGGTCGGCAATGTGCGTCTCGCGCGCAGCCGCCTTGATCAGTGCCTGGAACAGGTCGATCTCGTAGTTGCTGTGCACATGCTGCAGGATGGCGGCCAGGCGCTCCAGGCCCATGCCGGTATCCACGCAGGGGGCGGGCAGCGGCTTGACGTTGCCCTGTTCGTCCATGTCGAACTGCATGAACACGTTGTTCCAGATCTCGATGAAGCGGTCGCCGTCTTCGTCAGGGCTGCCCGGAGGGCCGCCGGCCACGTGCGCGCCGTGGTCATAGAAGATTTCCGAGCAGGGGCCGCAGGGGCCGGTGTCGGCCATCATCCAGAAGTTGTCGCTCTTGTAGCGGCCGCCCTTGTTGTCGCCGATGCGGATCACGCGCTCGGGCGGCAGGCCGATTTCCTTGGTCCAGATGTCGTAGGCCTCGTCGTCCTCGGCGTAGACCGTGGCCAGCAGGCGCTCCTTGGGCAGCTTGTAGACCTCGGTCAGCAGTTCCCAGGCCCACTTGAGCGACTCGCGCTTGAAGTAGTCGCCAAAGGACCAGTTGCCCAGCATCTCGAAGAAGGTGTGGTGGCGGGCGGTGTAGCCCACGTTTTCCAGGTCGTTGTGCTTGCCGCCTGCGCGCAGGCAGGTCTGCACCGAAGTGGCGCGCGTGTAGGGGCGCTTGTCGGTACCCAGGAACACGTCCTTGAACTGGACCATGCCCGAGTTGGTGAACATCAGCGTCGGGTCGTTGCCGGGCACCAGGGGGCTCGACTCCACGATGGTGTGGCCCTTGGATGCAAAAAAGTCCAGAAAGCTCTTGCGAATGTCGGCAACGGTGAAAGTGGGTGTGCTCATGGTGTCTAGGAGTTCGGAGCGCGCACGCGGGGCGCTGTCCCTGGCGGGAGGGTGTCCCGTCGGGACCAACGCGCATTATAGGTTTGCCCCATCGTCGCGGCAGCGAGCCCTGCCCGTCCCTCCATCACGCACGTGGCCAAAGAAGGCCTCTCCTCCCATCTGCCCGCCCTTGAGCACGATCTCCAGCCCGTCACTGGCCGGATCGCTGACATGTGCGCGCAACAGCGGCGCGCGACTGGCCGCCGGTTGCGCCGCTGGGCTTTGCACGCGGGCCGCGCCGGCTGCAGCTGTGGGTGGCTCCCCATCTGGGCCGCAGGGCCGAGATTCTCGCGCTGGAGAAATGGCGGGTGCAGGAGATGGGCGAAATGAGGGAAATGGGCGGCACAGGCGATATCGCCGTTCCCTGATCCCGCTCAGCCCGTGCGCCGTCGGCGCCCTGGATAATCGCCAGCCGCAACCACAGCAAGCACACCATGCCGCAACCACCGACACCCGAGCCTCATTCCGCCGAACCGGCCCAACCAGGCAAAAGCCGCATCGTGCCCTGGCTCATCGGCCTGCCCGTGGCTTTCTTCGGTGTGCTCATGCTGGCCGGGCAGCTGCTGTCCACGCCCGAAGGCGAGGCGCGCTGGGTGGAGCGCGAAACCATCAAGATCTGCCGCAAGGAAACCGCCAGGCCTGAGGCCGAGCGCAAGACGCGGCAGTTTGAATCGGTGCAGGACTGCGACAGGCTCGAATTCGACTTCAAGCAGCGCTACGGTGAAAACCCCTGAGGCGGAGCCGCAACGGAAAATGCCCCCACGCTCCCCTGCTTCGCAAGGTCCGCTGCCCCCCAGGGGGCCAGCTTTTTGCCTTGGGGCGGCCCGGCGACAAAAAAGGCCGGCAGAGCCGGCCTTTGGCTTGCAAGGGCCCGTTCAGTCGCGCGTCTCGATGGCCCGGTTGATGCCCAGCGCCGCCAGCGTGCACAGCGCGCCCGACAGCAGATAGATGCCCAGCGCCACCAGTCCGAAGCGCGAGGACACGCCCAGCGCCACCAGCGGGGCAAAGGCCGCGCCGACCAGCCAGGCCATGTCCGAGGACAGGGCCGCGCCCGTATAGCGATAGCGCGAGGGGAAGTTGGCCGTCACCGTGCCTGCCGCCTGCCCGTAGGACAGGCCCAGCAGGATGAAGCCGACGATGATGAACACGTTGTTGCCCGTGGTGCCGCTGCCCAGCAGCCAGGGAGCCACAAAGCTGAAGATGCCGATCAGGCAGGCCATGGTGCCCAGCGTGTTGCGCCGCCCCACCCGGTCGGCCAGCCAGCCCGAAACCATGATGGCGCCGGCCGCACAGAAGGCGCCAACGATCTGCACGCCCAGCACATGGTTCACCGACTGGTCCGAATACAGCGAGATCCAGGACAGCGGGAAGATGGTCACCAGGTGGAAGAGCGCAAAGCTGGCAAGGGCTGCAAAGGCGCCGATGACCACGTTGCGGCCCTCGTCGCGCATCAGCGGCACCACGCCCATGGGCTCCAGCTCGCGCTGCGCCAGCAGCTCAGTGTAGGACTGGCCCACCACCAGGCGCAACCGGGCAAACAGTGCCACCACGTTGATGGCAAAGGCCACGCAGAAGGGATAGCGCCAGCCCCAGCTGAGGAACTCGTCGGCATCCACATGGGCATAGATGAAGGCAAACAGGCCTGCCGCCAGCACAAAGCCCAGCGGCGCACCCAGCTGCCCGATCATCGAATACCAGCCCCGCCGGTTCTGGGGCGCCGACATGGCCAGCAGCGACGGCAGGCCGTCCCAGGAGCCGCCCAGTGCAATGCCCTGGCCGATGCGCAGCAGCGCCAGCACGATGATGGCGTTCACGCCCGCCTGCTGGTAGCTGGGCAGGAAGGCCATGCCCACCGTACACACGCCCAGCAGGAAGAGCGCCAGCGTCAGCTTGGTCGCCCGGCCCCAGCGCCGCTGCACGGCCATGGACAGCGCCGTGCCCAACGGCCGCGCCACGAAGGCCAGCGCGAAGATGCCGAACGACATCAACGTGCCGTCAAGCTTGGAAAGATAGGGGAACAGCAGTGCCGGGAAGACCAGCACGCAGGCGATGCCGAACACGAAGAAGTCGAAGTACTCCGAGGATCGCCCCAGGATCACGCCGACGGCGATCTCGTTGGGCGTGACATCTTCGTGGGTGTCGGCGCGGGACAGAGATTCCTTGCTTTCGTAGCTTCCGTTGGGGAAGCTTGCAGTTGTGTCGAGGCCGCTCATAGATGGATGCTCCTTGTCTCGTCTCACTGACAGCTCCGTTCTACGCCCTCGCTTGATCTGGCGCAAGGCGGTTTCACCTCGACCGGACCTGGTGTTTTTCCTGCTGCGCGCGGCCGAAAAATGCGGCCTCCGGATCGCCGGGACCTCGCTGCCTGCCCCGCCAGGTAGCAGAAAGTTCCCGGCTTCTCCTTGACGTTGGACAAAATGTCCAATGGACAAATTTATACTTCGTAATACATTTGCCCGGATCTTGTAATCCGCGTTTCTATGTAAACGCGCTCTTGTTGCGCCCCTAGCATGCTAAAAATCAAGGAACTCCGTGGGCCTGCGTGGCTCACCGCGGCCGCTTTGACAGCCAGTCTCACTGGCTGCAGCAAAGCCGTCGTGCTCAACCCGGCCGGCGATATCGCCGCGCAGCAAGGCAACCTGGTGGTCACGGCCACCTTGCTGATGCTGATCATCATCATCCCGGTGATCATCCTCACGCTGCTGTTCGCCTGGAAATACCGCCAGTCGAACACCGAGGCCCACTACGACCCCGAATGGCACCACTCCACCACGCTGGAGCTGGTGATCTGGTCCGTGCCGCTGATGATCATCATCGCGCTGGGCGCCATCACCTGGATCAGCACCCACAAGCTCGACCCCTACCGCCCGCTGGACCGCGTCTCGGCCTCCAAGCCCTTGAGCACCGATGTCAAGCCGCTGGAAGTGCAGGTCGTGGCCATGGACTGGAAGTGGCTGTTCTTCATCCCTGAAAAGGGCATCGCCACCGTCAACGAGCTGGCCGCTCCCGTGGATCGTCCCATCCACTTCAAGCTGACCGCCACCTCGACGATGAACGCCTTCTACGTGCCTGACCTGGCCGGCATGATCTATGCCATGCCCGGCATGCAGACCGAGCTGAACGCAGTGATCAACAAGACCGGTGTGTTCCACGGCCTGGCATCGCACTACAGCGGCGCCGGCTTCTCGGGCATGACGTTCAAGTTCCACGGCCTCAGCGACGAGGAATTCGAGCAGTGGGTTACCAAGGCCAAGTCCGAAGGCAAGGCCCTGAACCGCGACACCTACCTGAATCTGGTCAAGCCCAGCGAGCGCAACCCGGTCGAGCGCTTCGCCACCGTGGACGAAGGCCTGTACGACAAGGTGCTCAACCGCTGCGTCGAGGAAGGCAAGATGTGCATGCACCACATGATGGCCATCGATGCCGCGGGCGGCGAAGCCTATCTCAAGGCCGTGGGCATGAACCTGCCCCAGGATGTGTGCACGGTGCAAAACGCCGACCGCGTCGTGGCCTTCCTGGACCAGCGCGACGGCTCGGCCGCCAGCGCACAGCAATAAGCAGATAGCGGAAGCGGACGACGGCCAGCCCGCCGCCCGTTCCAAAACGACCTAAGAGACTCGATATGTCTGAACATACCTCCCCGGCACAGGCCCACTGGCTGCTGGGACGCATCACCTGGGACTCCATCCCGATGGCGCATGAGCCCATCGTGCTGGTGACCTTCATCGCCGTGGTGCTCGGCGGCCTCGGCGTGCTGGGCCTTCTCACCAAGTTCCGCCTGTGGGGCCCGCTGTGGCGCGACTGGCTGTGCAGCATCGACCACAAGAAGATCGGCATCATGTACATGATCCTCGGTCTGGTCATGCTGCTGCGCGGCTTCGCAGATGCGCTGATGATGCGCCTGCAGCAGGCCATGGCCTTCGGCGACAACCTGGGCTACCTGCCTCCGCACCACTACGACCAGATCTTCACGGCCCACGGCGTGATCATGATCTTCTTCGTGGCCATGCCCTTCGTGACCGGCCTGATGAACTACCTGGTGCCGCTGCAGATCGGCGCCCGCGACGTGTCCTTCCCGTTCCTGAACAACTTCAGCTTCTGGATGACCACGGGCGGCGCCGTGCTGGTGATGATCTCGCTGTTCCTGGGCGAGTTCTCCACCTCCGGCTGGCTGGCCCTGTCCAACCTGGGGGCGCAGAACCCGGGGGTCGGGCTTGACTACTACATCTGGGGATTGCAGGTGGCCGGTGTCGGCACCACGCTGTCGGGCATCAACCTGATCGTGACCATCATCAAGATGCGCGCACCCGGCATGAACCTGATGAAGATGCCCGTCTTCACCTGGACTGCCCTGTGCACCAACGCGCTGATCGTGGCCTCGTTCCCCATCCTGACAGCAGCCCTGGTGCTGATGTCGCTGGACCGCTACGTCGGCACGAACTTCTTCACGAACGACCTGGGCGGCAACCCCATGCTGTACGTGAACCTGATCTGGATCTGGGGCCACCCCGAGGTCTACATCCTGATCCTGCCGTGCTTCGGCATCTTCTCCGAGATCGTCTCGACCTTCAGCCGCAAGCGCCTGTTCGGCTACACCTCCATGGTGTACGCGACGGTGTGTATCACCATCCTGTCCTACCTGGTGTGGCTGCACCACTTCTTCACCATGGGCTCGGGCGCCAGCGTGAACACGTTCTTCGGCATCACGACGATGATCATTTCGATCCCGACGGGCGCCAAGATCTTCAACTGGCTGTTCACCATGTACCGCGGCCGCATCCGCTTCACCGTGCCGATGCTGTGGACCGTGGGCTTCATGTGCACCTTCGCCATCGGCGGCATGACCGGCGTGCTGCTGGCCGTTCCTCCGGCCGACTTCGTGCTGCACAACAGCCTGTTCCTGATCGCCCACTTCCACAACGTGATCATCGGCGGCGTGGTGTTCGGCGTGTTCGCCGGCATCAACTTCTGGTTCCCCAAGGCCTTCGGCTACAAGCTCGATGAGTTCTGGGGCAAGTGCTCCTTCTGGTTCTGGCTGGTCGGCTTCTGGGTGGCCTTCACGCCGCTGTACGTGCTGGGCCTGATGGGTGTGACGCGCCGCGCCAACCACTTCGAGGACCCCTCGCTGCAGATCTGGTTCATCATCGCCGCCTGCGGCGCAGGCCTGGTGGCCCTGGGCATCGGCAGCTTCCTGATGCAGCTCGTGGTCAGCTACTTCAAGCGCGACCAGCTGCGTGACGAAACCGGCGATCCATGGGAAGGCCGCACGCTGGAGTGGGCCACATCCTCGCCCCCGCCCCAGTACAACTTCGCCTTCACGCCCGTGGTGCATGAGATCGATGCCTGGTGGGATATGAAGAAGCACGGCTACCAGCGTCCGCTGACCGGCTTCAAGCCCGTGCACATGCCCGCCAACACCGGCGCCGGTGTCGTGATCGCTGCGCTGTCCACGGTCTTCGGCTTCGCGATGATCTGGCACATGTGGCCCCTGGCCATCGTGTCCTTCGCCGCCACCGTGCTGGCGTCGATCATCCACACGTTCAACTACAAGCGCGACTACTACATCCCCGCCGCGGAAGTCGCGGCCACGGAAGAACTGCGCACACAACAGCTGGCACGTCATGTCTGATATCCGTTACACCGCAGGCGGCGCTGCCGCCCTGGCCCCGCGTGAGTACCACCTCGCCGAGGAGCCCCATCCCGAAAACGGCACCGCTCTGGGCTTCTGGCTCTACCTGATGAGCGACTGCCTGATCTTTGCAGCGCTGTTCGCCACCTATGGCGTGCTGGGCCGCAACTACGCTGCAGGCCCCACGGGCGCCCAGCTGTTCGACCTGCCCCTGGTGGCGATGAACACGGCCTTCCTGCTGCTGTCGTCCATCACCTTCGGCTTCGCCATGCTGCAAAAGCAGCAGGGCAAGCTGGGCGGCACGCAGATGTGGCTGGCCATCACCGGCCTGTTCGGCCTGTGCTTCCTGGGCCTGGAACTCTATGAGTTCTCCCACCTGCTGCACGAGGGCGCTGGCCCTCAGCGCAGCGCCTTCCTGTCCTCGTTCTTCACGCTGGTGGGCACCCACGGCCTGCACGTGACCTTCGGCCTGATCTGGCTGGTCACGCTGATGATCCAGATCAACAAGCACGGCCTGACGCACGAGAACAACCGCCGCCTGATGTGCCTGTCGATGTTCTGGCACTTCTTGGACGTGGTCTGGATCGGCGTCTTCACTTTTGTTTATCTGATGGGGGTGCTGTAAATGGCTGCACACGACATCCACGCCGGCCACGGTCACCACGACCATCACGGCCATGACGACCACCACCACGATGCCGGCCCGCACAGCACGTTCTCGGGCTACATGTGGGGCTTCGTGCTCTCGATCATCCTGACGGCCATCCCGTTCTGGCTGGTGATGGGCAACATCATCTCGGACCGCTCGACGGCCGTAATGGTGCTCGGCGGCTTCGCCGTGGTGCAGATCCTGGTCCACATGGTCTTCTTCCTGCACATGAACGGCAAGATCGAAGGCGGCTGGACCCTGCTGTCCACCATCTTCACAGTGGTCTTCGTGGCCATCGGCATCGCAGGCACGCTGTGGGTCATGTTCCACATGAACACCAACATGATGCCCCAGCACACCATGCCGGCCGACCCTGCGGCGCAGACGGCACCGGCCGTGGTCACGCCTTGACCGCAGCCGGAAACTCCGGGCCCTCCAGCCGCGCAGGCGCATCGCGCCGGCGCGGCCCACTCGCTCAGGCGATGCTCATCTCGGTGGGCATCGCCTTGTTTTTGGGCTTCATCTTCCTGGGCAGCTGGCAGGTGCAGCGCCGCGCCTGGAAGCTGGATCTCATAGAGCGCGTGGAGCAGCGCGTGCACGCCGCGCCCGCTGCCCTGCCCCCGCCCGCCGAATGGCCGCAGATCACGGCCGCCGACCATGAATACCGCGCCGTGCAGGCCAGCGGCCAATGGCTGACAGGCAAGACCGTGCTGACCCAGGCCGTGACCGAGCTGGGAGCAGGCTTCTGGGTGCTGACGCCGCTGCAGCTGGACGATGGCAGCCAGGTGCTGGTCAACCGGGGCTTCATCCCCACGGAGCAGCGCGCACGCTGGCAGGCTCAGCCCGGGCAGGCATCCCAGGACCAGGTGACGGTGTCCGGCCTGCTGCGCATCAGCGAGCCGCGCGGCGGTTTTCTGCGCGAGAACGATCCTGCTCAGCAGCGCTGGTTTTCGCGCGATGTGGCGGCCATTGCACAGGCCCAGGGCCTGGACCATGCTGCCCCCTACTTCATCGACGCCGGCCTGCCGGGCCAGCCCGTGGCGGACGGCACCTGGCCGCGCCCGGGCATGACCGTGATCCGCTTTCCCAACAGCCACCTGGTCTACGCACTGACCTGGTACGGATTGGCGCTGATGGTGGTCGGTGCCGCCTGGCTGGTCAGGCGCAATGACCGGCAGCCGGCCGACAAGCCATAGAACCGCCTTGCGCAGGCAATGGGGCCATCGATGACATCGGTGGCCCTTTTTCTTCAGTCCTCTACAAGACCCTGCCGCGCCACGGCTGCCTGCGGTAGCGCACAATCGCCCGCGTGAATTCGCCTTCAGAGTCCCTGTTCCGCGTCGAGCGCACCACCGAACGCCAGAACATGCAGCTGCTGATACAGCTGCGCTGGTTTGCCGTGGTCGGGCAGGTGATCACCATCTCCCTGGTGCACTACGGCTTCGGCATCAACCTGCCGCTGCCGGCCATGGCCCTGGTGCTGATGGCCAGCGTGTTCACCAACCTCGGCTACATCTACTGGTACCGCAGCCACCGCCGCCAGATCTCGGCGCGCAACCTGTTCCTGGCTCTGCTGGCCGACGTGCTCGCCCTTGCCATACAGCTGTATCTGAGCGGCGGCGCCAGCAATCCCTTCATCTACCTGTTCCTGCTGCAGGGCATTCTGGGCGCCGTGCTGCTCAGGCCCGTGCACGCCTGGATCATCGTCGCCAGCACATCGCTGTGCACCCTGGTGCTGGCCATCGTGCACTGGCCCCTGCCCATTGGCGCGGCGGGACCGGACGGGCTGCCCGGCCTGTACGTGAGCGGCATCCTGATCAGCTTCGGGCTGACCACGGTGCTGCTGGTGGTCTTCCTGCGCCGCATCGTCTCCAACCTGCGACGGCGCGACGCGCGGCTGGCCAACATGCGCCAGCGCGCCAGCGAGGAAGAGCACATCGTGCGCATGGGCCTGCTGGCCACGGGCGCGGCGCACGAGCTGGGCACGCCGCTGTCGACCATGTCCGTCATCCTGGGCGACTGGCAGCGCATGCCCGTCATCACGCAAGATCCCGATCTGCTCGCCGACCTGCAGGAGATGCAGCAGCAGCTGCTGCGCTGCAAATCCATCGTCTCCAGCGTGCTCATGTCCGCCGGCGAAACCCGCGCCGACGCGCCCCAGGCCACGACCTTGCATGCCTTCATGGATGGAGTGGTCGCCCAATGGCAGTCACGCCATGCGGTGGAGCGTTTCGACTATGTCCAGGCCGAAGAGGACTTCCCCATTCTTTCGGATACCGCGTTGCAGCAAATGGTTTGCAATGTGCTCGACAATGCCGCCGAGGCATCCCCCGGCCATGTGGCGCTGCACCTGTCCGTGCGCACCGGCATGCTGTGCATCACCGTGCGCGACAAGGGTCCCGGCTTTGCACCTGCCGTGCTGGAGCAGCTGGGCCAGCGCCATATCTCCACCAAGACGGAGCGCCCGGGCCGCGGACTGGGCCTGTTCCTGGTGCTCAACGTGGCGCGCTCGCTGGGCGGACGCGTTCAGGTGAGGAACACCCCGCCCAGGGGCAGCGAGGTGGAGATCCGCCTGCCCCTGTCATCGATTGCCATTGAACCCGGCGCCTGAAGCGGCGCCCACAGGAACCCGAATCGCCCATGGACAGCTCCCGCCTCCTGCTGCTGGTTGAAGACGATGCAACGTTTGCACGCACGCTGACGCGATCGTTCGAGCGGCGCGGCTACCGCGTGCTGCAGGCCGCCAGCGCCGAGGAAGTGCGCGAGCTACTGCAGACGCATTCGCCGCAATACGCCGTCATGGACCTCAAGCTGGCCGGCAATGCCTCGGGCCTGAGCTGCGTGCAGATGCTGCACCAGCACAACCCCGAGGCGCTGATCGTCGTGCTCACCGGCTATGCCAGCATTGCCACGGCCGTGGAGGCCGTCAAGCTCGGCGCCTGCCACTACCTGGCCAAGCCGTCCAACACCGACGACATCGAGGCCGCCTTCGGCCGCCTCGAAGGCCGCACCGACGTGGAGCTGTCGCGCAACCCCACTTCCATCAAGACACTGGAGTGGGAACACATCCACGAAACCCTGGCCGAGAGCGACTTCAACATCTCCGAGGCCGCACGCCGCCTGGGCATGCACCGGCGCACGCTGGCGCGCAAGCTGGAAAAGCGGCAGATCAAGTAAGACGGCAGGCACCAAGACAAACCGGGCCTCAAGGGCCCGGTTTGTCATTGCGCGGCCATGGCCCTCAGGCCATCAGCCCAGCCAGAGGTAGTGATCGATCAGCAGTGCCAGGAACAGCACACTCAGATGCACCAGCGAGAAGCGGAAAGTCCTGCGCGACAGCTCGTCCGAGTAATTGCGCCACAGCGCGAAGGCATAGCCGCAAAAGCCCACGCTCAGCACCACGGCCACCACCAGGTACAGCCAGGAGCTCATGCCGTACATGAAGGGCAGCATGCAGGCTGCGAACAGGATCACCGTGTACAGCAGGATCTGCAGCCGCGTGTACTCGCTGCCATGCGTGACGGGCAGCATCGGCAGGCCCGACTGGCGGTAGTCCTCCACGCGGTACAGCGCCAGCGCCCAGAAATGCGGAGGCGTCCACAGGAAGATGATGAGAAACAGGATCAGCGCCTCGGGTCCGACCTGGCCCGTCATCGCGGCCCAGCCCAGCACGGGCGGCATGGCGCCGGAGGCGCCGCCGATCACGATGTTCTGCGGCGTGGCGGGCTTGAGGATCACCGTGTAGATCACGGCATAGCCCACGAAGGTGGCCAGCGTCAGCCACATGGTCAGCGGATTGGTGCACAGCAGCAGCACCAGCGCACCCAGCGTGCACAGGATGGCCGAGAAGGCCAGGGCCTGCTGGCCGGTCAGCTCCCCGCGCGCCGTGGGCCGCCAGGAGGTGCGCTTCATGCGCGCATCGATATGGCGCTCCACCAGGCAGTTGAAGGCCGCTGCGGCGCCCGCCACCAGCCAGATGCCCAGGCAGGCCAGCGCCATGTGCAGCCACTGGTCGGCGTTGGGCCAGCCCGGCACGGCCAGCACCATGCCGATCAGCGCGCAGAACACGATCAACTGCACCACGCGCGGCTTGGTCAGGGCATAGAACTGCGTCCAGCGTGAGGACTCGACACTCAGGGAAGCTTGTTTACTCATGCAATCTCTCCACGGGCAACCGGCAACCCGGCCCGCAGCGTGCCCGGGCGACTGGCCGCCAGGCACCAAACAATCACGGTCACCAGCGCGGCTGCGCCACCCGTATGCAGCACCGCGGCCACCAGCGGCCAATCGAGCACCACGTTCGACAGGCCTGTCAGCACCTGCAGCACCAAAAACGCACCCAGCACGCGGCGCTGCAACGCCAGTGCGGGCACTTCACCCAAACGCCACCACAGCCCGGCCAGCGCAGCCACCACCACATAGGCCGCCAGGCGGTGCAGATAGTGGATGGCCGTGAGGCCCGCAAGGCTGATGTTGCTGCCGTCCTGCAGCAGGCCCAGCGGACGCCAGATCTGCAGCGCCTGCGAAAAATCCATGGCCGGCCACCAACTGCCCTGGCAGGTCGGAAAACTGCTGCAGGCCAGCACCGCATAGTTGGTGCTGACCCAGCCACCCAGTGCCACCTGCAGCACCAGCAAGCCCAGGCCCAGCCACAGCAGAGCACGCAGGCCCGGGGAAATCACCGTTGCCTGCTGCTGGCGTGCCTCCCGGCTCAGCCCCACGGCGGGCACGCACAGCAAGGCCAGCAGGCCCGTGCCGCCCAGCAGGTGCAGGGTCACGATGGCCGGAAACAGCTTCATGGTCACGGTCCAGGCGCCAAAGGCACCCTGCAGGCAGACCCAGAACAGCGCCAGCGTGGGCCACCAGGGGCTCATGGCCCCCCGCCGTGCGCCTTCCACGCCTTGGGCGCCACCCGCCCTGCCCTGGCGGCGCGCACGCCGCCAGGCCATGATGGTCATGGCGATGATGAGCACGCCCACGGTGGTGGCCAGATAGCGGTGGACCATCTCTATCCATGCCTTGCCATGCGTCACCGGCCCGGTGGGCATGGCGGCCTGCGCCTCGGCAATCTGCGCGCGGGCGCCCATGGGGCTGGCGCTGCCATAGCAGCCCGGCCAGTCAGGGCAGCCCAGGCCGGAATCGGTCAAACGCGTAAAGGCGCCGAACAGCACCAGGTCGAAAGTCAGGAACAGCGTCAGCACCGACAGTGCCTGCAGCCGCTTGAGCGAGCCACCGTTGCGGTTGCGCAGCCACACCCAGGCCAAGGGTCCCAGCGCCAGCAACAGGCCCAGCAGCATCAGCTCCAGAACGGGGGCCAGATCGTACAGCGCCTGCTCGTTCACCTCCGCCCTCCGCAGCGCAGCGTCCACCGGACGGAACTGACCCCAGGCAAGCCGCAAGGCAATGCCACAGGCGCATCCGGTTGGCGACAGCAGAACTTCATAAATGAGAGCAATTTGACGAGAAGGCTCAGCCCCATGCGCGAGATTGGATCGCAGGCCGGGCCCACAGAGAATCAGGACATGCACCCAGATACAGGCTGCGGGACCGCGCCCCATGCACAAGGCCCGCCAAGCGGGCCCGGTCGCTGCAACTTTCAGAGCAGCATGTCTTTGATATGAAACAATTCTACTTGCCTGCGCACCACTCAAGCGCCCAAGCGCGCAGTGCCCCTAGACCGCAGCCAGCTTCTTTTGGCCGGCGTGATGCGGCTTGGGCCGGGCGCGCACGAATTTGCGCAGGGTGCCACCCGAGGCATCGGTGGCCCGGCTTTGCACAACTGCTCAGATTCGCTCAGACTCAGACGCCCAGCGTTCCTTAGATTGACGCTTTCACTTGGGGACCGGCAACCGCCGGGTGAGGCCATGATTGCAGGACGCTCGTGGACTGTGCTTGATGGGCGCGGACACGAAATCGGGCGTGTCGAAGGCGATGAATTCGTCCGGTGCGGGACCAGGCTCATCTACCGCATCGATGGGCCGGCGCTGTACTCCATGGACGGCTCGGCCAGACTGATGGGCTTTATCGAAGGGACCGAGGTCAGAACCCGGCAGGGGCGGATCTTTCTCAAATTCCTCGCGCATTGAACTGCGCTGCTCTGATCTGCGCAGCACCGTGCGCATGCAGCGGCAAGCTTTCGGCCCCCTTCTGCGCCAGCCGATGACAATCTATATCAATTCATTCATAGCCAGTCGCTAAGACGCACAGATAATTGCCGGCATTCGTGTGAATTGTGAGAAGGGACCGGGCCACGTGCCACGCCCTTCGCATGCTGGAGGATTGGCAGATGAGCGCCCCGGAAATGGAGGCCATACAGGAGCGGCTGAAGAAGCTGCGGGCCGACGAGGCGCAGGTAGCCGAGCAGCTGGAACGGCTGCAGACCCAGAAGGCTGCGCTGGAGCACAGGCAGGCCATGATCCAGGGTGCCTTGGAGGTGCTGGAAGAGATGCGGCAGGAGCTGGAGCCATGAACCGCGGCAAGCCCGGTTCGTCCCCGTCCTCGTCACCGCCCGCCACTGCCCTGCCAACAACCCAGGACTGGTTGGAAAGAATTGCAGCCCTGGATGCCACGGAGCCGCCGCCTACCCCACCTCGTCCGCGCAACACTCGCAAAGCAGCGCGCCGCAAGGCGGTCACCATCGTGGCAAGGCTGGTGCTGCTGGTGCTGCTGGCCATCGCCCTGGCCGTGGCGGCGCAATTGATGTGGGTCAAGTAGCTGCCTGCGGTATACCCTCGCATCCTGGCGAAGTTCCCATATTGTTTGCATGCTCACTTGCGCCTAGCATGGAGGCACACTCAACGCAGTGGAGGTGTCATGGCCGATCCCGAAGAACCGCTGGAAATACGCTCAGAACGCTGGCAGTCGCTGAAGGGGCTGGACATCGCCTCCGTGGATCTGGGCCCCATCTGCGTGGTGCTCTTGCTGACGTTGATCTGCATGGCCGTGATGCTGCTGCTGGCCAAGTCCGGCGCCGAGCAGGTGCGGCAGGCCCAGCCATCGCCCCAGGCCAAAGGCCCTGCTCCCCGACCGCAACCGGCGCAGCCCGTGGCAGAACCCGCCCAGCAACAGACCTGGATACCGGCCTTGCGCACCTGAGCGCGGCAAGGCAGGTCCAGGCCGTAGGTAGCGCGTTCAGACCTTCATCGAACGTGTCGCAATGAAGGTCGGCACGAACTTCTCGATCACAAAACGGGCGTGGGGCTGCCAGTCCTCGTGGAAGCCCGTCAGCACAAGCCCCGCATCCAACTGCCCCCCGATCTGATCGGCCAGCGTATGGCCGAACACCAGGGCCTCGTTGCGCTCGCGCTTGGCCGCAATCGCCTCGGGCGGCAAATCCGCCACATCGGAATACGGCAGACGCCAGGCGGGCCGCACGAGTCCTTGCTCGCGCAATGCAGGATCACGGTCCTCCACGAAGACCACCGGATTCCAGAAGCTGGACAGAAGACGCCCGCCCGTCGTCAGCACCCGCGCGCATTCACGCCACACGGGCCGCACATCGGGCACGTAGAGGTTGGAGATGGGGTGAAAGATCACATCAAAGCTGGCGTCTGCAAAGACCCCCAGATCGCGCATATCGCCCTGCACGCAGGTCAGCGCAAGGCCTTCGCGCTCGGCCACGTGCCGGTCCTGCGCAAGCTGGCCGGCTGAGGCGTCGAAGACGGTGACCTGGGCGCCCGCCGCAGCAAGAATGGGCGCCTGCTGGCCGCCGCCGCTGGCAAGGCAGAGGATGCGCAGGCCGCGTACATCATCCAGCCAGCCGGCAGGCAAGGGGCCTGGCGTGAGCCGCGCCTGCCAGCTTCCGGCGCGGGCCCGTGCTATTTCGGCGCTGTCGACCGGGCGCGACCAGTCGCAGGACTTGGCAGCCTGCTGGTTCCAGGCGGCCGTGTTGTGGGCAAGGATATCGATGGATTCCGTCATGGGCACTCTTTCAAAAATTCCGAAAGGAGGCCGCACGGCGACGCCGGGTTGCGTTCAGGAAACGCAGAGCAATCAACGAACAGGCAGGAGGTGACGCAGGCGTCCGCCGTCGGCCGGCAAAGGGCTTCGGGGGATGGGTCGGACGAAGGTCCGAAGGCGTCACAGGTTCATGTCAGGCTCGCAATGGTCGCAGGAATGGAAGCAAAAATTCTAGGGTTGCCCGAAGCACGCTGTCAAACAGCTGCGGCGCCTTCCCCACACGGTCATGCAAAAGTCACAACCGTGAGACGGCCTGGCTGTAAGTTGAACCCGCACCCTCGATGGCGCCGGCTTCTGCTGCGCCTTGGCGCGCCCGCTGACGACCGCCTTTTCCAACCCGGCGCCCAATGGATACCGAGGAGCAACACTTTGAAGGAGAGCTATGCGTAGTCCCAAGAAAGGCAGAGAGCCGATCCGGCTCCTGGACCTGGCCCCCGCCGTCTTCTGCATGCAGTGCGAACAGGAAAAGCCCGCCACAGGCGCCCGCCAATTCCATGCGTGGCACGTGTGCAGCGATTGCTCGCAGAAGCTGGCCCGACTCCCCACGGCGCAAGCACCCACGGCGCACCCTGCGCACTGAGGCAAGCGATTCCCCAAAACGACAGCCCGCCAAATGGCGGGCTTTCTCATGCCCTTTCGGGCATGGGCGGGACCATGACAGTGGATCGCGCCTACCAGGGCGCAAACACGATCATCAGCGCCACGGCCACGACGGCTGCGGCGATGTACATGGTCCGCCTGGTGGCGAACCGGTTGCGGGACGACGACGTGGGCACTTGGCCAGGGGTGTTGGGAGGAGGTGTGTTCATGGCCTCAAGCATGGGTGCCGCCCAGGCACGCCCTTGTCGGACAAGCACAGGTCAGGGAATCAGCGCAAGGCAGGACCAGGCCGTCGGCATTGGCCCATGGCCCGGTGGTCTGAAAGACGAATGGCGCTGCAATCGCTCGCGTGTGCCTCAATATGGGCGGACTCCGCAGATCAGGTGTGAACCGGTGCCGAGAAATCCCAGGCGTTTGCGGGCATGACCGCGCAAAATGCCCCTGCCAGCGTCGCGTTGTGGTGTTCCACAATTTTCTGCGCTGCAAGCTGGGGGGTGTCGGCACAAGTATGTCCATCCGCAATAAGGACGGCATCAAGGCCCAGATCGCGAGCGACCCGGCAATTGGTGTCCACGCAGTACTGAGTCTTCATGCCGGTGATGACCAGGCCGGTCACGTTGCGTGCTTGAAGCTGCTGCAACAGATCGGTGCCTGCAAAGGCGCTTGGGCGGTGTTTTTCGAACACAACCTCACTGCCGTCCAGTTGCAGTTCGGGTGCGAGTTGGGTCAGTGGGCTGCCTGGGCCAATGGGCGTTCCCACGGGACCGATGTGACGAGCCAGAAAAATTGGCGCTCCCGCACGGCGGGCCTGTGCCATCAAGGTATTGATGGTGTCCAGCACCTCGGTGCAGCGCCACATGGGTTCAGGGCCTCGGACCAGGCCGACCTGAACATCGAGGACTAACAGAGCAAACATGAGAACAACTCCTTGCGTGGTGCCGGCGACGCAAGGGCAAAAAAAAGGGCCCTGTCCATCGCTGGCGGGCCTGGGAAGTGGTTCAACTGGGACTCACGGCACTTCACACGGTCCGCAGGAAGCGGTCGTGGAGATGGTAGTGGTGAGAGTGCAGTGAACCATGGAGTTCCATTGTAACGAGCGCCTTCGCCTGTCATCTCAGCACCTATGCGGCTTTTTTGCGTTTGTCGCGCCGCAGATCTCGCCCCTGTAGTTCCGGACGCTGTCCAGCTGTTTTCGGGGGATACGTCAGGCAAGAACAAGCCCACTGTTAGGCCTTGTCTGCACCTCGGTGTGCTTCACCTTCTTCGACGTCTCGTCACTTCCCAGGATGACAAGGTGCTGCGTCCTTTGCGAGACCAGTTCATGGAGAACCCTCAGGCGCTGACGGATCCGGGCAGCGACTACGCGGACAACAGCGCCCAGCGTTCGTGATCTCGCCAGCGACCACCGACCTTCATGAATGCGGGCGACAACCCCTCCAACTTGAAACCACAGGACTTCACCAGTGCTATGGCTGCCTTGTTCTCAGGCTGAATGTTGGCTTCCAGCCGATGCAGCTTCGAAGTCCTGAAGACCTGCTTCACGACATGCGCGAGGCCCTCCTTCATCAGGCCCTTCCCTTCGAAGCCCGAGAATGCAAAGAAGTCGATATGGGCAGAGCGGAACGGGTCCATCAGGATGTTCGTGATCTGCACGACCCCGGCAAAACCATCGCTGCGCCACTCCCAGATCACAAATGCCGCACCCGACGGCTCCTGCACGCGAGCCAGGTAGCCCTGGAACTCCTGTGCCGTGCTGGGCGGCGAAACCCATGGAGCGTGCAGTTTGCGGCTCTGTCCGACCGCGTCGATGAACTGCTGCTCCAGATCGGCGGTCAGCGTCGAAACGTAGATATCTGTGCCCATGACTTCCCTTCTCTGTGGAAAGAAAAGTGTAGCCAGCCCAGGAATCCGTCGGAAGCCTGGCAGCGCGCTTGCACCCTACAGCTTTGTCAAGTGCACCATTGAAACGACGAAGCCCGCTTTGAACTGACCCCATGAAGTTGGACGGTTGGAAGTTAGCGGCTCAAGGCCTGATTTCGGTACTGCACCGGACTCAGGCCTTCTAGCATGAGCTTGATGCATTGGTAGTTGCCCAAAGACCACCACCGCGACGATGCCCTGCCCTTCGGCGACTGCCCCTCTCAGAAAGGAAACCTCGAAATGACCGGTCACAAGCCCTTGCGGCAGCAGAAAGGACCGGCATCGTGACCACGAAACCCGAACCCATCGCCACTAACGTCTATGACAAACAGCCGGGCGGAACCTATAGGGCCACCATGCACGTCAGTGGGCTGGCCATCCAGCGCGCTCTGCGACATATCCGTCCGGGGACACGACAGGAGCTTGCGCGGTTCCGCCTGGGACAGCACCCGGCGCCGAAACCCCACATGCTTCCCCCCGGCGGTTTTCCCCTTGGAACACAGCTGGCGTTTGAGAAGGCTACGCCAACAGTTCGGCGCCTCCCTACCGATCTTTCCTGCATCGAGCCCCAGTCCCACGCCTGCCCCAGCTGTGCCCGCAGCTGCTTGGCCGCCGTGGGAGGGTCTCATCGCTTATCGAGTACGTCGTAAGCTTGGCCACAGGTCACGTCACGCGGCACTGTCCAGGCAAGCTCTGGTACCTCGCCCAGCATTCGCGCCAGAGCGCTCCGCGCAAGGTGATCGCGGAAACCCTCCAGCAGCGCACGCACCTTAGACGATACGGCAGGACCATGTTTGGCCAGTGCTGCCTTGCGACGGGCAGTGACCGGATCAACTCCTGCGCTACCCCCGCGCTTGTCTCCCTGAACTGAGACAGCCTCTGCAAAGCGCTATCTCGGGCCAGTGCCCGAGCCTCACCTACTTCATCAGGCCAGCAGAGCTGTTTGTAGCGGTAGGCCCGTGTTTTGTGCGATTGGGAGGTGACCTATCGCAATTCATCGCACCCCTTCACGAGCAGGTGCGAGCCTGGCTGAAGCTGCTTTGCAGACCGCGAATCGAATAGCACTAGAATCTCACCCAGAGTCATGGCGCCGGTTCTATTGCCAGCGACGTAGGAGGCAAAAACCTACTCCCGAACCTACGCCAAGGTTGCAGGTGCAGATAGATTTCGCTGGGTGCCAAGTTGAGGTTTTGCGGCAAACGCGCCGTGAAACTCTCAAGAAAGCAAGCATCTAGCGAAGAAATGCATGATTCGACAATGGCTCAACCAAGGCGGGCGTCGTTCAATGGCAGGACCTGAGCTTCCCAAGCTCATGACGTGGGTTCGATTCCCATCGCCCGCTCCAGCTTTCCTCGCGCACTCTTCATTTGCGCGCGCGGGCCAATCTCTGGACTGAGGAGCAGGCGCCGCCGCAGCGGCGCCGGGGCTCTATCGCACGCCAGGCGATGAACTGCCCATCTCGACTTTCAGGTCCGGGAAGGAGTTGACCATCTGGACCTTGAAGTCAGGGAAAGAGGTGACGATCTGCCACTCTCCGCAACGGTCTGCGGAGGAGTTCACCACCTTGACCTTGAGGTCCGGGAAAAAACTGGTTGCCTGGACCTTGATGTCGGGGAAGGACTGCACGAGCTGGACCTTGCCGTAGAGGCGGATGCCTTTGTAGGTGCAGTTTTTCTTGTCGAAGTCTGCGGCGTGAACGAATGCCGGCAGGGCAAGACAGGCAAAGACAAAGCTACAACGCTGCAGAAGATGCATATGCGAAAAGGGAGTGGGTCTTCGGAAACAAGCCAGGCCGTGGCTTGCGGCCGCCCTATTAGAGCATCCTGCATGCAGAAGCCCCTGACGTTTTCGACCGAGCGTCAGCCTGGGGCAAGACCATCCATCCGGCACTCAGGCCATGAGCCCAAGCAGCCAGTCCGCATACTCCACGGTGGCGGGAGTGGTCCCGGAAGGAGGCTTGATGCATGCCGCGCGTGTGGAATTCGCCATGGCGCGTATGTCGCTGGGTGTGTGGCCGAATTTGGCCCGGAATGCGCGGCTGAAGTGGGCCTCACTGGCAAAGCCCAGGCGTGCGGCCACCTCGGCGACACGCAGGCGTCGGTAGGCAGGGTTTGACAGGGCATGGAAGGCCTCTTGCAACCGTCGCTGCTGTACATAGCGCATCACACCCCCCAAAGGTTCGAAAAGGTGGTAGAGCCGGTGACGTGAGATGCCGAAGCACCGGTAAAGCAGCTCGGGCGAGAGGGGAGCGGCCAGGTTTCGCGCGATATGGCGCTTGATACGGTCCAGCATTGCTGCCTGCAATTCAGTCCGAGCCTCGGCCACCGTCCGTAGACTGGGGCGCAGGCAGGCCGCCAGCATCTGGGTAGTGGCATGCACTATGTCGTCAGCCTGCTCCAGGCCGATGGAAGGCAGGCGTCGCTGCAGAGCGCAAAGATGATCTGCCAATAGCCCGGCGAAGATGCTGCTGCGGGTCAACACGGTTCCGTGCAAGCCTGAACTCGATGCACCCATTGCCTGGTCGCCAAGGCTGCGGGGCACGATCAACGAGAGCACATGGGAGTCGTTCGCAACGGTATGCTGGCAGCGAGCCATGTCGAAGAAGACCACATCACCTGCTTGCACCGTCAGCTCGTGACCATCGTCACAGCGCCCTGTGAAGCCGCCTCCCCGGTACCACTGCACCAGATAGTGGTCCAGCCCGTCATGGGCCGCGCGTGCATGTCCGCGCGAGAAGCGCTGTGCACCGAAGCGCAGGTCTCCCAAAAGCAATTGTCCCAAGTGGACTGCATCTACCGAGGCGTGGAAGCCGCCGCGCACCGTACCGCGTTCCAGCGGGGTCACATCGAACAGTACAGAGATGCCGCTGCGCCAAGCGTCGAACCTGTCCGCCTCCAGGCACTGCTCGGTGGTGAAGGTGGTGTTCGGCAGGGCTGAGGTCGGAGTCTGCATGTCGAATGATCTGGGCAAAAGAATGCCGTGGTGAAGCCGTCCCTCCGATAGCAGCCAAGGCGTTGCGACACACTCGCCCAGGACGGCTTTCATTTGAGAGCCGCGGCATCGTAACGCAATGTGTGTTGGGGCGAATCAAACTGACGAACGGTAGCCCGTCAAGATGCAACCCAGGCAGTGATGCAGGAAGATGCGCAGAAGTTGGTGCCTCGGCAGGTCCAGCAGCCATTCAGCCTGTGGCGGTGGATAGCGTTCACAGGCCTTGGAGAATCGATGCTTGAGTTTCTCAAGAGTCAAAACGGAGTGTTCCATGACCCCTACCACCGAACAAAAACGTGCCAGCTTCCGGGCCCTGCACCGCCAGGGCTGCTTTGTACTGCCCAATCCATGGGAAGCCGGCAGCGCCCGCATGCTGCAGGGCCTGGGCTTCAAGGCGCTGGCCAGCACCAGCTCGGGCCATGCATGGTCGCTGGGCCGGCCCGATGGCGCCATCTCGCGCGACATGACCCTGGCGCATCTGCGCACCCTGGTCGCGGCCACCGACCTGCCCGTGAACGCGGACTTTGAAAGCGGCTTCGGCCTGGGTCCGCAGGAGGTGGCAGAGAGCGTTCGCATGGCCTTGGACACCGGCGTGGCAGGGCTGTCCATCGAGGATTCGACAGGCGATGCGGCCAACCCCTTGCGCAGCATCGAGGACGCCGTGGCCCGGCTGCGCGCCGCCCGCGCTGCCATTGACGAGGCAGGCGGCAGCACCTTGCTGGTCGGGCGTGCGGAGAACTTCTTCGTGGGCCGGCCCGATCTGGACGACACCATTGCCCGGCTCAAGGCCTATGCCGAGGCCGGCGCGGACTGCCTGTACGCACCCGGCATCCGCAGCGCCGAGCAGATCCGTGCCGTGGTGGCGGCCGTGGCACCCAAGCCGGTGAATCTGCTGATCGGAGGGGCCAGCGAATGGAGCCTGCAGGATGCCGAGGCCATGGGCGTGCGCCGCATCAGCGTGGGCGGCGCACTGGCGCGCGCAGCCTGGGGCGGCTTTCTGCATGCGGCGCGCTCCATTGCCGAGACGGGGCGCTTCGACGCGTTCGCCCAGGCCACGCCGGGCGCCGAGCTCAATGGCTTTTTTCAGGGCAAGGACTGATCCGCATCGGCCTGCAGCCGCTGCGCGGTCATGACCCAGACCGCGATATCGAGCAGGGCGGCCGCGCGCTCCACCGGCGCGAGCTGCGGGTCCAGCACGCCGTCCATCTGCCGTGCCAGGGCGGACCAGCCCAGCAGTGCGGCCTGATCGGCCCAGGCCCGGCCTGCGGCCAGCAGCGGTGCGCCGGCACCCACCAGGCCTGCGGCCTGCATATCGGCCAGCCAGACCTGGCCCTGTGCCAGCCAATGGCGCAGCGGCGCCTCGGCGTTTTCGTTCGGTGCCGTGCTCATGGCTGCTTCTCCCTGCTGCCCTGCGCTGGCGGCGGCTTCCAGGCCGTGCTGGGATGGTGCCAGTCCGTACTGTCCCGCCAGCGCACCGATGCCACGGCCATCTGCAATCGCCCGGCCACGAATTCCACGCGGCCAAAGACCTCCTGCAGCACCCGGCCGCACGCCAGCTCCCGGCGCAGGGCCTCGCCCGCCCTGCCCTGCGTGCCGTGCAGATCACCGGCCAGGCATATGACGGGGCCGGAGGTTGGCAGCTGCGGTTGCAGCTCCATCGTCCAGCGCTGCAGCAGCAGGTCAGTCTGCGGCAGGCCGCTGCCGCTCACCTGCCATCGCGCCCAAAGGGGCGGCTGCTGGCGCCAGGGGTCTGCATGCAGCTCCTGCAGATGGCGGCGCAGCAGGACCTGGGGGTCGTCGGCCTCCGGCAAGGGGCCGGCCGCCTGGGCCGCCACCAGCCGGGTGGCATCCCGCGCCGAAAGGCGGCCGTCGTCGCTGACCCAGCCGTCCACCAGCACATGAGGACCTTGCAGCAGCTGCCTTGCCGTGAGGCCGCCCAGGGTTTCCGATTCCAGCGCCTGGGCAGGCTCCCATTGCGGATCAAAGCCCTCAGCGCGCGATGCCGACCAGGTCAGGAACCGGCCGCTGGCCGCATCCTGCAAGTGCACCGAAAAACCGCGCTGCCCTCCGCGCGCCAGCCACAGCTCGGCCGCCACGGCATGCAGACACAGGCCTTGCACACGCCGGTAGCTGCGCCTATGCACGCCAGCCAGCTCCTGCAGAGGCCGAGGCAGGGGTTGCTGGGCCAGGCCGCGCAGCAGCATCCACAGCGCGGCCAGCAGGGGAGCCACGCGCTCGGCCGCGCCGGCACGGCCCGCGCGCTCGTCGCGCAAGGCGCGCACCAGCAGGTTGAGCACGCTGGCGGGGCGCGGCAGGTCGGCCTGGCGCAGTTCGGTGGACAGTGCCTCGCCCTGGTCGAGGAAGGCCGGGCTCATGCCGGCACGGCCCTGCAGCACCCAGCCGGTCAGCCAGAGCCTCACCTGCGCCAGACGCTGCAGTGCGCCGGCTTCCAGCGCATGCGCAGGCAGCTCGGGCATGGGTGCGCCCGCTGCGCGCCGGGCCTGCAATGCCACCAGGGCGCGGTGCGCGCAGGTGGCGGCCTTGCAGCTGCAACTGGCCGCCGCCAGGCCGCCAGCACGCGGCAGGCGCACGGTCACTTCGTCGGGATTGGAGAGTTCACCGACCAGCGCGGCCGGCGTCTCTTCCAGCACGGCCTCGAAACCCTGTGCCATCCAGCGCAGGGCCTTGCGCTGGGCAGCGCTGCCGAAGGCCCGCGCCACGGCCTCGGCATCGCCCTCCAGCCATGGCGCGATAGGGGCCTGTGCTGCCTCATCGGCCGCCACTCCGCTGGCCAGGCGCGCGCGCAGGCCCAGCAGCAGGGCGCACAGATGGTGGCAGGGTCCATAGGCGGGGCAGCTGCATTGCAGCGTGGCAAAGCCCGCACCCGCCAGGGTCTGGACATGGCCTTCGATATCGGCCCGGGCATGGCTGGCATCCAGCTCCCAGGCCGCCGCATCCAATGTCGCCAGGGCCTTTGCGCCGCGCTTGAGCAGGCCCTTGTTGGCCCAGTCGGCAATGGCGTCATCGTCCAGGGTGCGCAGCCATTCCTGCATCATGAGGATCGCCCTCCCTGCATGGCACAGGCCAGCCAGTCCACCAGATGGTCGGGCGTCATGGCGCCGATCTGCGCACCGCGTTCCACCAGTTGCGCAGCCAGGTCCCGGTCGTAGTCGGGATGGGCGCGGCGATCCAGGGCGGCCAGCACCAGCACGCGCGCACCGCTGGCGATCAGCCGCTCGGTCTCGGCGATGACGCGGGCCTCGTCATGGCCTTCGTAGAGATCGGTGATCAGCACGACCACGCTGCGGCGCGGCGCGCCCAGCTGCCCGGCCGCATGCGCCAGGGCGGCACCGATATTCGTGCCTCCGCCCAGTTGCGCGCCCAGCAGCAGTTCTTCGGGCGCATGCAGCTGGCCGGTGACATCGGCCACCTCGTCGGCGAACAGCAGCACATGGGTGCGCAAGGCGCGCACGCGCGCGAAGATGCTGCCCATCACGGCGCTGTGGATGACGGATTCGTACATGGAGCCGCTCTGGTCCACCAGCAGCCACAGGTCCCAGGTCAGGCGCTGCGCCTCGTTCTCCCTGAAGAACAGGCGCTCCAGCACCAGCACCTGCTCCTCGCTCTGGTAGTGGCGCAGGTTGTGGCGCAGGGTGCGCGGCCAGTCCAGGTCGGCCATCTGCCCCTGGCCCCGGCTACTGCGGCGCCTGCGCCGCCGCCCCAGGGCCGAACGCACGCGCGAGGACAGCCGTGCCTGCAGATCCGCCACCACGCGTGCCACCAGCCGCCGGGCCTCGTCCAGCACCTGCACGGGCAGGCTGGCGCGCACGGCCATCAGCGCGGCCACCAATTCAATGCTGGGCGTGGCCTGGGCCAGTACCTGGGGGTCGCCGAGCAGGCCGTGCAGCCCGTACCGCGACAGCGCATCGCGCTGCAGCGTTTCCACGGCGCTGTGCGGAAACAGGTCGCGCACCTCGCCCAGCCAGTGCACGGCCTGGGGCTCGGGCACGCCGCTGCCGCCCTGGCGGGCGGATAGCCCGCCCGTGCCCTGCCAGGCGTCGGTGCCTGCACCGTCGGGCTGCTCGCGCAGGCTGTGCTCGCGCTGGTAGAGATAGTCCAGTGCCGCGTCGCGGCGCGCATCGGCGTCATCGAGCGGCTGCGCCGCAGCCAGGGGCTGGGCCGCCTCGGGCCCGAGGATGAGGCGCCAGCGCCGCAGGGTGGCGGCATCGATTGCCTGTTCCTGCATTGGCGGCTCGTGCATTGGCAGTTTGTGCATTGGCGGATCTTTCCGGCTCATGACAGTCCCCAGAGTTGCAGCAGCCGGCCCACCTGGGCCGCCAAGGCGCGGCTGTGCGCCAGGGCCTTGTCCGATGGCAGGTGCACGCAGGCCAGCGTGATTGCGCCGGGTGGCGTGGCCGCGCCCGACAAACCGGCCAGCCGCCCGGCCAGCTGCCGCAGTTCGGCACGGGTCAGCTGGGCAAAGGCCAGCCGCAAGGCCGGCAGGCCGGCCAGGAAGGCGTCTTCCGGCCAGTGCGCAATGCCGTCGCTGAGCAGGCGCAGCAGCGGCGGATGACTGAGCAGCCAGCCCTTGGCCACGCGCACAAAGCCCTGCAGGTACTCGCCCATGGCGGCAGCATCGACCTGCGCCAGGCCCAGCATGGCGCGCAGGGCGGCATCGGTCTGCGCAATCTGCCAGCGGCCGGCCATGCTCAGGATGCCGGCGGTGGCGCCGCGCACGCGCGCAGGCGTGCTGCCGGCTCCTGCCTCATGCAAGGCGGCACAGGCATCGTGGAACAGGCCGGCGTCGGCCCAGGGCGCGTGGCGGCAGACCATGCCGTGCAGATCGGCCAGGGCATCCAGGGCCTGTGCCTGCTGGGATGCATCGCCCTCGCCCAGCCAGGGCAGGCGCAGGCAGGCCTGGGCAAAGCAGCGCCGCAGCAGCGGCAGCAGGCGCGCCAGGCCCACGCCGCCCAGCGCATGGCGGGCCTCGTAGGCCAGGGCCAGGCAGCCGGTGGCGCGGGCCAGGGCCAGGGCGTCGTGGCTGCGCTCCATCCAGGCCTGCACGGTGTCCAGCACCTGCTGGGCAATGCCGTCCAGGCCCATGACCAGCACTTCCAGCACGCGCTGCGCCGGCTCGGTGTCGGCGGTCTGCGACAGCCGCTCCAGCACGCGGTGGACAGCGGCCTCTTGCAGGCTGGAGCCGTGGCGCATGGCCTCGGTGAGTGCCACCGTGGTCTCGACCTGCCAGCCCAGCGTCCAGACCTCGCGCACGCGCGCCAGGCCGGTGCCAGCCACAAAGTCCGGTCCCGCCAGGCATTGCGCATAGGGCACGCCCAGGTAGCGCAGCCGGTGCAGTCCCTGCGACAGGCGGCGGTGACGGGCGCTGCGGTAGATGTCCAGCTCCTTGCGCACGGGTGCGGCAGGCCGCACGGGCAGGCGGTGGCGCAGGCAGAAGGCCTGTACATCGACCAGCAGCGGGGCGGCCGGCGCGTTGGGTGGCAGCTGGCCGTAGTCGTCGGCGTCCAGCAGCCATTGACCAGTCTGCTGCCCGGCCTGCGGCTCCATAGGCTGCGGACGCAGGGCCTGGGCATGCTCCTTGAACACGGCGCTGTCCAGCGCTTCCAGCAGCTCGGCCCGGCCGCCGTGGCAGGCGCGCAGTGCAGCCAGGCCATGGGCCAGGCGCACGGCCTCTGCCGCGTCGGGCAGGCTGGCGGGCAGGCCCCGGGCACGCAGGCCGTTCACGGTGCGTGCCGCCATCTCGGGCCAGGCCTGGGCATCGGGTTGCGAGGCGCCCTGCTCCAGCGCCTGCCAAACGCCCTGGTAGTAGCCGGGCATGGGCATGCCGGCCGCGTAGCCGCTGGCACGCTCCAGCCGCTGCAGCGTGTAGGGGATGAGATGCACGCCCACATCGATGGGCTGACCGGCCGCAGCGGGACGCTCGGGCGCCGACAGGCCAGCGGTGATGCCAGCCACGATGCCCGCCACATGAAAGCCGCCGCAGACCACCAGGCAGCGCCCGCCTTCGGCCAGGGCCTCGCGGACCTGGGCGGCCATGTGGGCCTCGCGAGCCCTGTCTTCGGCATCAGGGCCCGCGCCGCCCGCTGCCTCGTCCCGCTCGCGCAGCAGCTGGCTGAAGGCCAGCACGCCGGCAAAGTACGCCTGGGGCGAGGCGTCCTCATTGCCCGATTCGTAATGCCGGTCCCACCATTCGTCGAAGTCGCGGCAGCCGCCGGCCTGGATGAGGCCGGCCAGCACGTCGGGCGCGCGCCGCGAGGGTTCGTCGGCCAGCAGGGGTTCGGGCGCGCAGGCGAAGTAGTCCAGCTGCGCGGCCTGGGCCAGCCGCGCCGCATAGGGCAGGTCGATGAAGCGCACATGGCTGCGCAGCCGCACCGCCTCGCGCAGGGCCACCCATTCAGGAGAGAAGGCCGCAAAGGGCACATAGCAGCGGCAGCGCCAGTCGTCCTCCAAAGCGCCATTCGAGCCATTCGTTTCATGTGCGCCATCGCCGCCTGCCACGGTCGCATGCAGGTAGGCCGCCAGCGGCGGACGCGCCTGGGCGTGCTGCAGCGCAGGCAGCAGGGCATCGAGTTCGCCCGGGCCTTCGATCAGCACGTGGCTGGGCTTGAACTCGCGCATCAGCGCGCGCAGGTGATGGGCGCAGCGCGGGCTGTGGTGGCGCACGGGCACCAGGCGCAGCTGCGGCAGCGGCGCCAGCCACGCGGCAGCGTCAGTGCTCACGGCCGCCTGCGACAAAGTCCTGCCAAGCCGGCTGCCCTGCACGCTGGCGTGCCACCACGCGCAGGTATTCGGCGAAGCGGCGGCGGTCCTCGTCGTCGTCCTTGATCACCGTGCCCAGCAGGTGGCGCGCCAGGTGGGCCGGACCCACGCGCTCCTGCCCGAAGTACCAGCACTGGCAGGCGGCGTTGAAGGCCACGTCGATGGCCTCGGCCGTGGACAGCACGGTGCCCGGCCGCTCCACGGCCGTGCCCTCCACGCTGCCGCTGCGCAGCTCCTGGAAGGCCGTGGCCAGCAGGGCCAGCACATCGGGCGCGACGGTGGTGCCGATGCGCTGCTGCGCCAGTGCGCGGCCCACCTCCTGCCCTATCAATGCGGCCTGCGCGGCCACGCCTTCGAGCGGGCGCATGGTCTCGAAGTTGAAGCGGCGCTTGAGCGCGGCCGACATCTCGTTGACGCCGCGATCGCGCAGGTTGGCCGTGGCAATCACATTGAAGCCCGGCCGTGCCAGCAGCCAGGGCTGCTCGTGCTTGAGTTCGGGAATCTGCAGCAGCCGGTCGGAGAGCACGGGCACCATGCAGTCCTGCACTTCGGTGGAGCAGCGCGTGATTTCCTCGAAACGCAGCAGCCGCCCTTCGCCCATGGCGCGGTGCAGCGGGCCGGGCACCAGGGCCTCGGGGCCGGGGCCGTCACGCAGCAGCAGGGCGTAGTTCCAGCCATAGCGGATCTGCTCCTCCACCACGCCGGCACCGCCCTGCACGGTGAGCTTGCTGTCGCCGCTGATGGCGGCGGCCAGCAGCTCGGACAGCAGGGACTTGGCCGTGCCCGGCTCGCCCACCAGCATCAGGCCGCGCTGGCCGGCCAGGGTGACGATGGCGCGCTCGACCAGGGCATCGTTGTCGTGGATCTTGCGGGCGATTTCGGGGCCGCCGCCATCCGGGGCCGGGCCGCCCAGGATGAAGCGCCGAACGGAGCGCGGGCTCAGGCGCCAGCCGTCGGGGCGCGGGCCCTGGTCGGCGGCCTGCAGGGCCGCAAGTTCCTGGGCGTAGGCCATCTCGGCCGGCAGCCGCTGGGCGGCAGGTTCCGGGGTGGGCGCTGCAATGCGTTTGGTGGCCATCAGTCGCTCTCTTTGGTGCTGGCCGATTTGGCGGCGATGGCCGCGAACTGCGCCATCAGCGTGGCCTGCAGCGCGCGCGGCCACTGCTGCGGCTGCAGCCGGGGCCAGCGGCCATCCTCGCCGCGGTGGCTGCTGTCATAGACCACGGCGTGGGCGATGTCCACGCGGTGGTCCAGTTCCATGAACGGCATGTAGCGCCCGTGGTGAAGCTCGATGTACAGCTGCGGGCCTGCCAGGTCCAGCCTGTGCTCGTAGATGCCGGGGTCGTCCCCCACGGGGCCGGGGCGGTAGTTCCACTTGGCCAGCAGGCCGGACAGCGCGCCCTGGCGTATCTGCAGCGGGCCGGCGGGGTGCAGTGCATGGTTCTTCCACTGGCTGGCGTCGGGCAGTTGTGCGCCTGCGCCCAGCTGGTCGATCAGCGGCTGCAGCTCGTAGTCGGCCAGGCAGGTGCGCCAGGCCTCAACCTCGCCCGCTGCGGCATCGACCGGATGCCAGAGCAGCACCTGCGCATCGTCGGGCAGCTCCACGGCATCGTCTGCGGCATCGAGCAGGGAAAAGTCCTCGGCAATGCGAAAGCTGGCGCCCTGCTCCAGCCGCCAGATCAGGGTGCGGCCCATGATGCGCAGCAGGGGATGCTGCAGGAACAGGCGGCGCCAGCGCGGGACGGACCAGCGCTGTCCCGTCATGAAGGCGGTACCCATGCGCGGCGCCTGCTGCTTGGCGATGGCCTTGACGCCAGCGGCAACGGTCTTGAATTCGGCCTGTGCCGCATTCCACTGAAGGCGCAGCGATTCGTCCTTGAGCGCAGGCAGGGTCTTGGAGGCCTTGCCCTTGTCGCCCACCACGCGCAGGCTCAGGTCGCCCTGCAGCTGCAGGCGGTAGCGCTGCGGGCCCACCTCCAGCACCAGGCCTTCGCCGCCCAGGCCGAAATCGGGCGTCAGCTCGTCATACAGCTCGATCAGGCTCAGGCCGCGCCGCTGGGCGGCTGCCTCCAGCGCGTCATGCGCTGCCGCAATCACCAGGTCCTTGAGCTTGCGCGAGGTGGACAGGGTCTGGACCTGGGACAGCGCATACAGCGTGTCCAGCGCACCGAGCTGCTCCACGGCGATGATGGCGCGCAGCTTCTTGCTCCAGCCCCAGGCCTTCACGGCGGCCACCAGGGTCTGCACCAGGCGGTCGTCGACATGGCCGTTGGCCAGTCGCAGCGCCCAGCGCGCCTTGGGCTCGCCCTCCAGGGCCACCCAGGCATTGACCAGGTGCAGGGACAGCTGGGCGCGGCTTTCGGCCGGCACATGGGCCAGCAACTGCTCCACCAGCGGCGGCAGCTCTTCCTCGGCCGTGGCCACCAGATGCAGCACGGTGCGGGCCGCATGCTCGGACAGCGGCGCGAACAGGGCCAGGGTCTCTGGCTGGTCATAGGCCTTGATGCTGCTGGAAAAGCGCTTGAAGCGCGCCACGCGGGCCTCCAGTGCGTCAAGCGGCACCCGGCCCCCCTCCCCCTGCGCCACGGTCAGAGCGCCCGGCACTGGGACGCCCAGGGCCAGCAGCCGGCCCTCGACCATGCTTTCGGAGCCCAGGTCCAGGCCCGTGCGCAGCAGCGCCTGCAGCAGCGGCGCGACCCCGGGATCGGGATGGGCCAGCAGGATGTCGCGGCAGGCCAGTTGCATCGCTTTCTCGCGCCGCTGCAGCCAGGCGTTGGACCCGAAGACAGCGCCTACGGCCTGCGCATCCAGCCCTTGCATGAAGCGCGCCACCGCTTCGCGCAGCGCCCGCGAGCTGCTGGCAGCCAGGAGTTCGCCCAGCAGGGGCAGCCGGGCATGCAGCATGGCCGGGTCCAGCTGCGCCAGCAGCGGGGCCAGGCGCACGGTGGGAATCTCGCGCAGGTAGTCGGGCTGCTCGGCCAGCATCTGGTTGAGCAGGCCGATGAAGGGCTCGATCCGCGATTTCTGCAATATGCAGCGCAGCAGATGGGGCAAAAGCTCCGGGTAGCGTGCCTTCCAGATCTGCTGGGCGACCACCGCATCGAAGTGGTACTTGGGCTGCCATCCTTCGATCCAGGCGACGAAGGGCGCGGAATCCTCCCGCACCAGGCGGTCGAAAATGGGAATGAAGTAGTCGGCCGGCTCATGGTCCGCCCTGCCCAGCAGCAGGTTGACCAGTTCCAGGCGCCGCTGGGCATCGGCGCCCAGGTCCCAGCGCAGCGCGATCAGGCCCGGGTCTTCGTTGATGGGCTTGTCGTCGAACCAGTCGGGATGGCGGCGGTAGAAGTCGTACCAGGGCGCGCAGCGCTGCGGGTGCGGAACGTCGCTGTGCCGCTTCATGTAGACATCGCGGATGTCGGCATAGAGCGCGCCGCCGCGCTCGGCCAGCTCCATCAGGTCCTGGTCGTCCAGGCTGCCCAGCAGCAGCTTCCAGTCGGCTCTGTCATACCCGCCACCGGACTGGACGTTCAGCTCTGCGGCCCAGTCCAGCAGCTGCATCACCCGTTCACGGCTGATGCCCGGGTACCAGAGCCAGCCGAACATGTCCAGGATGCGGATCTCACGGTAGTCGTTGTCGCCGTCCGGCGCAGGTGGACGGGCCAGGCTGGCGCGCGCCATCTGCTCGAACTCGGCCGCAAGCTCGGGGCTGTGGCGTGGAATGTCGCCGTCCAGGCTGCCGTCGATCCTGCGCCCGAAGGGGATGGTCTGCCGCGCGAAGGCCAGCCACAGGTCATGGTCATGGGTCCAGGGCAGATCGAAGTTGCCCAGGGCGCGGATGGGGTTGGAATAGTCGTCGAAGGCCTTGCGCGTGAAGGCGCCCACTTCGTCATGCCGGCCCGCGCGCATGCGGCTGGCCAGCACCTGGACCAGTTCGGCGGGTGGCAGCGAGGCGCTCAGTTCCTCCAGCGTGGCCTGGTCGGTGTGTTCTAGGGTCGAAGAGTTCATGGATTCAGGGGTTCTGGAGGGAGTCAAACCTGGGCTGCAGCCGCGCCCGCAGCGCGCGAGGCCAGGGCCTGGAGCATGGCGCACAGCGATGCCTGCAGCGGCAGCGGCCATTCGGCCGGGGGCAGCAGGCGGTCGGCGGCCATGTCGCGCAGGGCAAAGCCTTCGATGTCGATCTCATGGCCGGGCTCGTAGTACGGCATGGCCGCGCTGTGCAGCAGTTCCACGCGCCAGCGCTGCACGGCAAAGTCCCGCAGGTGCAGGTAGATGCCGGGGCCATCGCACACGGGGCCGGCATGAAAGCGCCATGGCCCTGCCAGGCCGTCCAGCGCCTGCTGCGTGAGCCGTATCGGTGCCAGGGGCTGCAGCAGTTCCTGCTGCCACTGGCTGGACAGCGGCAGGTCGGCGGGCGCATCGACCTGCTCGACCAGGGCCTTGAGGCCGTAGTCGGCCAGGCATTCGCGCCACTGCGCACGCTCCTGCTCGGTGGCCTGCGCGGGGTGCCACAGGGCGATGCGGCCCTCGGCCGGCAGTTGCACCGCGTCGCTCTCGGCATCGACCAGGGACAGGTCCTCGGCAATGCGCAGGCTGAACGGCTGGCCGGCCGCGGGCTCCACCCGCCAGACCAGGCCCTGTGCCACCACGCGCAGCAGCGGGTGTTCCAGGAAGAGGCTGCGCCAGGTGTCCAGCGGCCAGTGCCGGCCCAGCATCAGGCAGGACTGCAGGCGCGGCGCCTGCTGCTGCAGCACGGCCTTGATGCCCTTGGACAGCGTCTTGAGCCGCGCGGCGGCCGCATCCCACTCCGTGCGCAGGCCCTCGTCGGCCAGGGCCGGCAGGCTGCGCACCAGCTTGCCGGCCGGCGTGCGCAGGCGCAGCGACAGGTCGCCCTGCAGCAGCACGTCATAGGTCTGCGCGCCCACCTGCAATTGCACGCCCCGGCCCAGGTCGAAGTCCGGGGTCAGCTCGTCGCCGAGGTCGGCCAGCGCCATGCCGCGCCGCGTGGCGGCCTCGGCCAGCACGGCCTGCGCGGCGGCCAGCACGCTGGGCTTGAGGGTCTTGCCGGTGGCCAGGGCCTGCACGCAGGACAGGGCATAGACCGTGTCGAGCCGGCCCAGCTGCTGCAGCGCGACCACGGCGCGCTCCTTGCGCGTCTTGTGCCAGGCCAGGGCGGCCGAGGACAGCACATCGACGATGCGGTCGTCCGCCGCGCCGGGCAGCAGCTTGAGCACCCAGCGCGATTCGGGCGCGCCATCGGCAGCCACCCAGTGCTGGACCAGGGCCAGCGCCAGCCGCGCACGGTTCTCCGCGCCGGCCTGGGCCAGCAGTTGGCGGGCCAGCGCAGGCAGCTGCTGCGGGCTGGTGGCCGCCAGGTGCAGCAGCGCACGCGCGGCCTGGGCCGACAGGGGCGCGAGCAGGTCCAGCAGCGCCGGCTGGTCCAGCGCGGCAATGGCGGGCGACAGGCGCTGCAGGCTGGCGGCCTGGGCTTCAAGCTCTGCCAGGGAGCCGGCATCGCTGCCCGCTGGCATGGCCTCGCCGCCAGGTGACCCGGCTGCGTCCGCAACCGGGGCTGCGGCACCCAGATCCTTCAGTCGCGCCTGCACCGGGCCTTGCTCGGCCACGTCCAGCAATCCACCCGACAGCAGTGCCGACAGCAGGCTGCCAGACGCCGGATCAGGATGGGCCAACAGCACATCGCGGTAGGCCAGCACCAGATTCTTGTTGGGCTTGGCCAGCCAGCCGGCGGCCTGGGGCGCATCCACGGGCAAGGCAGACAGCGCCTGTGCCAGCGCCGCACGCAAACCCTTGGAGGCACTGCCGGAGGCGGCCTTGCCCAGTTGCGGCAGCAGCCGCTGCAGCGTGTCCACGCGCAGCGCGGGCAGCAGGTGCGTGAGCGGGCCGGCGGCCAGCCGGGCCAGGTCGCCAGGGCGATCGGCCAGCAAGGTTTCGGCCACCGAGGCGTAGCCGGCGCGGTCGGATTCGTGCTTGCAGCCGTCTGCGCAGGCCGGCAATAGCAGCGGCAGCAGGGCCGGCCACCGGGCTTCCCACAGCCGCTGCGCCACGGCGGGATTGATCGCCAGGTGGCCCAGTTGCTTGAACCAGGCGGCCAGGGGCGCAGCGTCGGTCTGCAGCATGCGCTCCACCAGGGCACGGTCATGCGGCCAGTCATCGTCCGAGGCAAAGCACAGGGCCTTGAACAGGTCCTGGGCCAGCAGGTCGCGGCGCGCGGCATCGGCCGTCTCCCAGCGCGATGCGATCAGCACGGGCTCGGGCAGGCGCAGTTGGTCAAGCACGGCGGGGAATTGCGCAAAAAAATCCCGCCACAGCGCCCAGCGCTGCGCTGCAGGCCGCGTGCGCTGCAGCGGCAGCTGGCGTTGGACGATGTCGCGGCTGAGCTGGCCGCCGCCGTCCTCGATGGCCATGGCCAGCAGTTCGGGCTCGGGCAGCTGGTGCAGCAGGTGCTGCCACTGGCAGTAGTACTGCGCGCCGGGCGCAATGCCGGCCTTTGCGCTCAGTTCCCGCGCCCAGCGCAGCAGGGCGGTGATATCGGCACTGGACATGCCCTCATGGCCCAGCACGCCGAACACCTGCCTGAGCACGAGGTCGTAGCCATCGCGCAGTCTCCAGGGCTGGTGGGTGCGGCTGCCCCAGTCATCCAGCCAGGCGCGGGCCCGTGCCGTCAGCTCTGCGGTCAGCTCGGCACTGCGCCGGGGCACGCCCGGGTTGCCTCCATAGAACTGTCCCAGCGGAAGGCTGATGCGCGCCAGCGCCAGCCACAGCGCGTGGTCGCGCTGCCAGGGCGCATGCTCGACGGGCAACTGGTGCAGCCGCTCCTGGCACAGGCTGCTGCTGTCGCGCAGGAAGTCCGCCACCTCGGCATCACGCCCCTGGGCCAGGCGCTTTGCCAGTTCGGCGGCAAAGGCCGGCATGCCCTCGCGCCCGGCCGGCGCGGCCGTGTGCAGTTCGTACAAAGCCTGCAGGGGAAGCGCTGCTGTCTCGTTGTTGCTCATGGTCTGTGGAGTCTTCGGTGATGGGCGATCGGCCGGCCAACGTTTCAAGGGAGCAAAGGTTCACAAAGACAAGGGCTCAGGCAGCCGCCTTGGCCGCCAGGGCCAGCCACTGGCCTTGCAGCGTGGCCAGCAGCGGCTTGGGCAGCCGCGCCGGGTCGGCGCTGGCCCCGTAACCCTTGCTCAGGTCGTGCACGCGCAGGCCTTCCACGGCCACGGGCAGGCCCAGGTCCAGGTAGGGCGGGAAATAGCCGTGCGACAGCTCCAGGCTCAGCTCCAGCGCGGGCAGGCGCCACACATGCTCGTTGATGCTGGGGCCATCGCCCACGGGGCCGGGCCGGTAGCCGAACTTCTTGAGCATGGCGCCGAGCTGCTCCTGCGCCAGCGTGATCGGCGCGGGCGGCAGCAGCATGCCGTTCTTGAACTGGCCGGGCGCTGGCTGCTCGGCGCAGGCGCCCAGCTGGTCGACCAGGGGCTCCAGCTCATAGTCGGCCATGTAGGCCTGCCAGGCCTCGCGCTCGCCGGGCTGGGCCGTGGCCGGGTGCCAGAGGCTGATGCTGCAGCCTGCCGGCAGGGCCACGGTTTCATCCTCCACATCGACCAGCGAGAAATCCTCGGCCAGGCGGAAGCTGGTGCGCGCCAAGCCCGGCGCATCCTCTGCGCGCCAGATCAGGCTGCGCCCCACGATGCGCAGCAGCGGGTGGGCCACGAACAGCCGCTGCCAGCGATCCAACGGCCAGCGCTTGCCGCTGACCAGGGCCGCCAGCATGCGCGGCGCCTGTTGCTTGACCACGGTCTTGAGGCTGGTGGACAGGGTCTTGAGCTGCGCGGTAGCGGCCTCCCATTCGGGCTTGAGCGCCTCGTCCTTGACCGCAGGAATGGTCTTGCTGGCCTTGTTCTTGTCGTTGATGACGCGCAGGCTCAGATCGCCCTGCAGCTCCACGCGGTAGCTCTGCGGCCCGACCGTGACCGTCAGGCCCTGGCCCAGGCCGAAGTCGGGGGTCAGCTCGTCGAAGAGCTCGGGCACGCTCATCTTGCGGCGGGCAGCGGCGGCACGCAGGGCGCTGCGCGCCGTGCGCTGCACCTGGTCCTTGAGCGAGCGCGATTCGGAGATCTCCTGCACGCGCAGCAGAGCGTAGAGGCTGTCCACCTCGCCCAGATGCTCGACAGCGGCGGCCGCGCGCTGCAGGCGCGGGCGGTTCCAGGCCTGGACGGCGGCCACCAGCGCATCGACCACGCGGTCATCGGCATGGCCGGGCAGCAGCCTGAGCGCCCAGCGCTGCTTGGGTTCGCCCTCGCAAGCAATCCATTGCTGCACCAGGGCCAGCGCCAGGCGGGCACGGTTGTCGGCCGGAATGCGCGCCAGCAGCTCGTGGGCCAGCGGCGGCAGGCCGCCTTCGGCAATGGCGGATACGTGCAGCAGCACGCGGGCCGCGTGCTCGGACAGCGGCGCGCACAGCGCCAGCAGCTCGGGCGTGTCGAAGGGCTTGATGGCCGCGCTCAGGCGCTTGATGGAGGCGATCTGGGCTTCCAGGTCCACGCCGCCAGCGGCAGACGCTGGCGATGCGGCATCCGCCTGGCTTTCTTCCGATGCCGAGGCGCCCTGCCCGGTCAGGCCCAATTGGTTCAGCCGCTGCTGCACGCTGCTGGCCGAGGCCGCATCCAGCTTGCCGCCGGCCAGCAACTGCGCCAGCAAGGGACCGACGGCGGGGTCGGGGTGGGCCAGCAGCACGTCGCGGCAGGTCAACAGCAGGTTCTTGGGCGGCTTGTTCAGCCAGCCGGCATCCACCAAGCTGGCCAGCGGAATATGGGCGGCCAGGCCGGCCATGGCGGCGCGCAGGCCCTTGGCGCTGCTGCCTGCGATGAGCGGGGTCAGGTTGGGCAGCGTGGCCTTCAGGCTGGCGGTGTCGAACGCGGGCAGCACATTGACCAGGTCCTTGACAGGCACCTCGGCCAGATCGGCCGGGCGGCGGGTCACCAGTTCGCGGATCGCGCTGCGGTAGCGGCGCAGCTCGTCCTCGCGGTCGCAGCGCTGGGCCATGGCGGGCAGCAGCAGGGGCAGCAAGGCGGCATCGTCCTGCTTCATGACATGCATGGCCAGCGCCAGGCTGATCCGATAGCCGCCGTTCTCACGCAGCTGCCTGGCAAAGGGCGCGGGATCCTCGGCCACCAGGCGGTCCAGCAGCTGCAGCGCACGGGTACGCTCCCCGCCCTGGGCATGGCCCAATTGGCCCATCAGGGTGCCCGCCAGTTCCTCACGCCGTGGGGCATCTGCGCTGGCCCAGCGCTGCTCCATCAGGTCCGGATCGCCTATGTAGGTCTGGTCATACAGCTCGGGATGCGCGGCAAAGAAAGCCATCCAGGACTTCCAGCCCTCCCCCTTGGGCTGCTTGGGTTGGCGCTCTTCGCAGTAGTGCACTATCACGTCGGCGAACAGCTTGCCGCCCACGGCGGCGTAGCGCTGCAGGTCGGCATCGTTCAGCTGGGCGATCAGCCGCTTCCAGGGCGCGTGGTACTCGGTGTCGGGCTTGTACTCACCTTCCTTGCGCAGCGCCAGCGTCCAGTCCAGCGTGGCCGTCACTTCCTCGTAGGGCATGCCTGGATAGCAGAGCCAGGGCACCAGGTTGCCCAGCACCATGCCTATGCCTTTGAAGACCGGCAGATCCGCGCTGCGGGCATGGGCCAGCCATTGCTCGGCCATCACGCGCACTTCGGCGGCCACCTTGGCATTGGTCAGCTTCTCGCTGAGCCCTGCCGGCGCATGGCCGCGCGGCACCGTGAGCCGTGCCAGGGCCAGCCAGCGCTCACCGTCATGTGTCCAGGGCGATTCGCTGCTGTTCAGGCGCCCCAGCATGTAAAGGCAGCGCTCCTCGCAATCACGCAGGAAAACCTGCACCTCATCGGCCCGCCCGTCATGAAGCCGGGCATCAAGTTCGGCGGCAAAGGCCTCTTCGCTGAGGCCTTCGTCCAGCCGGTCATAGAGATCGCTCAGGGAAGCTGCGTGAAGATCGGTAGTGCTCATAAAGATGAGGAGATGAACAATGTGGGCAGCCGCAAACCGGGGCCTGCCGGGATGGAGACGGGGGTGGAGCCTGCACGGGATGGACGCAAAGGTTCTTGATCCATTCGGACAGTTCCTCGGAAAACTCACAGATTCATGCCCTGCGTATGTCGTCAGCTTCGGAAAAATCTGTAGCGCCGTCGGCAAGGAATGCGCCATTGTTCAGCGGCACGCGCGCGGCGCGGGCGCCGATCTTGTCAGGTCGCGGACCCGGGCACTTGACAGGCTGTCAAGCAGCCGACTGCCACCGCTGCGGGCAATGGACTGTACTGGGGACTTTTCGCCCAGGCGTACTGCCCGGCCCCGCCATGCCGCCGATACCATGGACCGCGACATGACCCCGGAGACACCCCATGCCCATGCCCATGCCCCTGTCCCAGACGCACAAGCTCTTTGACGACGACGCCTACCTGGACCGCTGCGAAGCCACCGTTATCGCGGTCAGCCCCGAAGGCATCGAGCTGGATGCCACGGTCTGCTATGCCCGCAGCGGCGGCCAGGCCGGAGACACCGGCACGCTGATCCTGGCCGACGGACGCAGCCTGGCGGTCATCGACACCGTCTATGCCGATGACCGCCAGCGCATCCTGCATGTGCTGCAGACCGATGCGCCGCCCCAGGTCGGCGAGCGCGTGCAGGTAGCCATCGACTGGGACAGGCGCCACCGTCTGATGCGCCTGCACACCTGCCTGCACCTGCTGGGCGTGCTGGTGCCCGTGCCCGTGACGGGCTGCAGCATCTCGCCGGACTCGGCACGCCTGGATTTCGACCTGCCTGAATCCACGCTGGACAAGGCCGATCTGACGGAGCGCCTGAACGCCCTGATCGCCGCCAGCCATGCCGTGAACGTGGACCGCATCACGCCCGAGCAATTGGCCGCCCAGCCCGACCTGGTACGCACCGCAGGCGCGGCGCCCCCTGGCGGCACGGCGACGATCCGCATCATCGACATCCCCGGCCTGGACCGCCAGCCCTGCGGCGGCACGCATGTGCGCAGCACGGCCGAGATCGGCACGGTGGCCGTCACCAAGATCGAGAAGAAAAGCCGCACCAACCGGCGCGTGGTCGTGCAGTTCGCCTGAGGCCTGCCGGACCTGCCTGGCCTGCCTTGGCTGCCGCCCCGTGCCTCAGGACATCCAGGACCTGGGCGCCGAGGGGCCACCCGGCTCACGGGACCCCTCGCCGCCCGGAGCCACCCCTTCGGGCTGGCTGCCGGACTTTCGCATCAGCTGCAGGATCTGATCGAGCTTGTCCTGCTCGACGGCGATCGAGTGCAGCCTGAACAGCACGTACGGAATGAGGACGCTGGCACAGGCCATGCCCGCCAGCGCCGTCTGTTGCTGGGAGCTGTCGACGAAGAACGCCGTCAGCAGAAAGATGGCGCCAATGACAGCGCCTATGAAAACCATCACTCTCATAAACCCCCTCTATGTTCCGCAATCGTACCCAAATGTGACTGAGGTGAGTAGAGGCATGCGAGCTGTGGGGTTGCCCGTCGCCAAAAGACGACGGACGGCAAGTGATTCCCGGCGACAGCCACCGCGCATACCCTGCCGGCGTGACGCCATACCGCATGCTTGGAGCGCAGGTCTTCGAACTGTTTTGACTTGATTCAAATCAACCCGCCCTCCCCCATCCTGTCTATGCTGGAGGCAGCCATACAAAGCATCCATGGCGACAGACCGCCTGCCGGTCCATGGCCACCGGATGCCAGCCACCTCACCCGCTTTTCAAGGAGAAAACAATGGCAATGCAATGGAAACCCGTCCTCTTGGCCCTCGCAATGACTGCCGTCGCCGCACCTGTGCTGGCCGCCGACTGCGCCGTCGAGATCGAAGGCAATGACGCCATGCAGTTCAACAAGCCCACCATCAGCGTGCCCGCCAGCTGCAAGCAGTTCACGGTCAAGCTCAAGCACGTGGGCAAGCTGCCCAAGACGGCCATGGGCCACAACTGGGTACTGAGCAAGACGGCCGACCTGCAGCCCGTGGCCAATGACGGCATCGCCGCCGGCGCCGCCAAGGACTTCGTGAAGGACAAGGACGCCCGCGTGATCGCCCACACCAAGGTGATCGGCGGCGGCGAGACCGACTCCGTGACCTTCTCCACCGCCGCCCTGAAGGCGGGCGAGGCCTACAGCTACTTTTGCTCCTTCCCCGGCCATTCCGCGCTGATGAAGGGCACGCTGACGCTGGCCAAGTAAGCCGGCGATCTGCCCTGGCCCGGGACCCTGCGCCCCGCGCCCTACCCGGCGGCACTTCGGTGCCGCTTGTCGTTTCCGCCCCTCACATTTGCGGGACCGGGCAAGCCGCGCTTGCCTGGCCTGCCGGTCCCTGCCGATGCATGCCGATCCGTGCCGTTGTGCGTCGCCTCTCAGTGCCGGCTGGCGGTCCTGCCGTGCGGGCGGCCCTGCATTTCCATGCAACCCTTTTGCATCAGGCGCAGCAGCAGCTGGGTCCAGCTGGCGTCGGCCCATTTGGTGCTTTCCAGCACCAGGGACCGTGCCGACTGCAGGCCGTCGCCGGACTGCAGCTCCACGCGGAAACTGCCGCGTTCACGCTGGGACGTGACGGCCACCACGCTGCCCAGCAGGGCGATATCGAGGGAAGGGCGCGGGCCTTGCGGGCCGTCCAGGTCCACGCGCAGCACGCAGCCGGGGCGAAGTTCGTAGGTCCAGCGGTGGTCGGCATGGCCGGCCGCGCCCATGGCGTTCATTTCGGCAAGCCGCTGCTCCTGCGTCATGTCGTAGGGGCTGATGATGGGCGCCTGCTGCTGCGGGTAGCCCTGCACGCCGTCCAGGCAGGCGGCCATGAAGACCACGGCCGCCGCGCATGCCAGCAGTTTCCAGGCGCAGCGCGGGGCCCGTCGTTCAACGCGGTGCATGGGCTGCTCCTGCGTCTTCGTCGCCGGGCACCTGCAGCGACACGTCAACGCGCATGGCCAGCACCTTGTCGATGGCCTTGCCGTCCATGTCCACCACCTCGAAGCGCCAGCCTTCCCATTGCACGGTGTCGGTGACACGCGGCAGCCGGCCCGTGAGCAGCATGACCATGCCGGCCAGCGTGTGGTAGCGGCCGCGCTCTTCCTCGGGCACGGTGGCCAGCTCCAGCCGGTCCTTGAGCTCGGGCACGGGGATGTGGCCGTCCAGCAGCCAGCTGCCGTCCTCGCGCTGCAGCGCCCAGGAGTTGCGCGGATCGCGGGGCTGGAATTCGCCCGTGATGGCTTCCACCAGGTCCTGCAGGGTGACGATGCCCTGGACCTCGCCGTACTCGTCGATCACAAAGGCCATGTGCACGTCGGACAGCCGAAAGCTCTCCAGCAGCTCCATGCCGGTGATGGTCTCGGGCACATAGAGCGCGGTCTGCATGGGCTGGTCGGTCAGGCCCTGATCCTTGCCCTGCAGCGCGCGCGACAGCCACTGGCGCGCGTTGAGCACGCCGATGATGGAGTCCATGCCGCCGCGCACCACGGGAAAGCGCGCGTGGTCGGACTGCTCGATCACGCGCAGGTTGTCCTCGAACGGCGCATCGGCATCCAGGCAGACCACGTCGCTGCGCGGCACCATCAGCGAGCCGATCTGGCGGTCGTCAAGGCGGAACACGTTGCGCACCATGGTGTGCTCGTGCGATTCGATGACGCCGGCCGTCGTGCCTTCGGCCAGCATGGCGTGGATCTCTTCCTCCGTGACGGCGCTGCCGCTGTTTTCCTTGACGCCCAGCAGGCGCAGCAGCGCATGGGTGGACACGGACAGCAGCACCACGAAGGGCTTGGTCAGATGGGCCAGCCAGTTGACTGGGCGTGCGATCAGGCGCGCAAAGGTCTCTGGGTAGGTCTGGCCGATGCGCTTGGGCACCAGCTCGCCGACGACGATGGAGAAATAGGTGATCAGCACCACCACCAGCGCCGTGGCCGTGTAGCCGCCATAGGGCGCGGGCACGCCCAGGCGCTGCAGCCACTCGGCCAGGGGAGCGGCCAGCGCGGCCTCGCCGACGATACCGTTGAGCACGCCGATGGAGGTGATGCCGATCTGGATGGTGGACAGGAAACGCGTGGGGTCTGCCCCCAGCTGGGCGGCTGCGGCGGCGCCGGCGTCCCCCTCGTCTATGAGTTTTTGCAGGCGAGCCTTGCGCGCCGTCACCAGCGCGATCTCGGACATGGCGAAGACGCCATTGAGCAGGATCAGCGCAAAAAGAATGGCAATTTCCATGATGCTTGTTCTGGGAACCGGGAGCCGCCGCTGCGGCAAAAAGGGCCCATGCTGCGCTGGGTCCGGAGAGATTGGAAGCGATAGGCCAGCCCCGCAGACGGGGCATGCCGGACAGGACCCGGCGAACGGCGTGGATGCCGCATGCGCCGACCCGGAGGAGCCAACGGCCCCGGCAGGTCGCAAAGGGGATCAGGCCGCCCGGGGAGGCCGGTCGGGCGGGGCCAGGCTGCGCCACGGTCCTTCGCGAAGGCTGCTGGCGACATGGCGATCGGCCTGCAGCCGGGGGGCATCCACGCCATCGACGGCATGCATGACATCGGGGAGGTCCTGCTGATCGTCCATCAGCGCATGGTCGAAGTCATCGAGCAGGGAGGCCGTGTCCACCAGCGGCGCTGCCGTGCGCTGCACGCTGGCGCAGGCGGCGCCGGCCGGCTCGCAAGCGGCCCCCGGCAGGGCCCGCCATGGCACAAGCCCCAGCGTGGACAAGGCCACGCTGACGACGAAGTGCAGGGAAAAAGCCACGATGAACCATCTGGACATGGTCCGGGGATTTTATCCATGCGCCGCACCCGCGGGCAGGCACCGCGCCTGCCCACCGCTGCCTGCCACTGTCCACGGCTGTTCGCCGTTTCCTACAAGCGGCGCGCCGGCGCCGTGGAAACATGCGCCACGGCCCACTCTCCGCCCTTTGCCATGAAAGCACTCCATACCCTTTTCACCGTCGTGCACGCGCTCATCGCCCTGCTGTTTTCGCTGGCGGCCATCGCCCTGCTGTGGATTGCAGGCCTCAAGGGCTGGAATGCCATGGCGCATGGCGTGGATGGCGATTCGGGCCTGCGCATCGTCGAGGCGCTGGGCATTCTGGCCTCGGGCGTGGTCGCGCTGCAGATCGCCCAGACCATCACCGAAGAGGAGGTCATACGCGAGGCCCATATCAGCGGCCCCACGCGCGTGCGCCGGTTTCTCTCGCGCTTTCTGGTGGTGCTGGTCGTGGCCCTGGCCGTCGAAGCCCTGGTCGCTGCCTTCAAGACGCAGGAAGAGCCGGCCCACCTGCTCTATCCCGCCGCCCTGGTCAGCGCCGTGGGTGTCCTGCTGCTGGGCTGGGGTGCCTTCATCCACCTCAACCGCTCCGCCGAGGAGCTGGAGCCAGAGGCCATGGAACAGGCCAAGGGCGAGGACCACAAGGTGAACAAGGATTGATGGCAGGCAGCTTCCCTTCGGGTTGCCTGCATTCGTGCGAACAGGCCCTAATATGGGTATCAGCCCTTGAAGCAATTCATGGAAGGTGGATGCCGCCCGCCCCGGCCGGCAACGCACAGGAGCCCGCCATGCCCGAATCTCTTGCCCCGACGGCCGCAACGGCCTTGCCCGACGCGCAGCCCTCCTCGCCACGCCAGGAAAAACTGTCCGATGTCAGCGAGACCTTGCGCATTCCACTGGCCGCCCGCGCCCTGGGCGAGCGGCTGTTTCCCGGCATGGCCGTCAGTGACGCCCACGCCTTGGACACCCTGACCCAGCTGGGCGACGACGGCAGCCGGTGGCTGCAGGACCGGCAGAGCATCTACGGCGTGCTGGCGCGCACGCACTGCTTTCGCGCGCTGGCGCAGGACTTCTTGCAGCGCCAGCCGCAGGGCCATGTGGTGAACCTGGGCTGCGGCCTCAGCGACTATTTCCAATGGCTGGACAACGGGCAGATGCACATGACGGATGCGGACCTGGGACCGGTGACCGCGCTGCGCAGGCAGCTGCTGCCCCGGCAATCGGAGCGCCAGGAGATCCGCGAATTCGACCTGGCCGATGCCGACTGGTGGCAGCGGCTGGGACTGCCGGCCGACAGGTCCGGGCCTGCGGTGTTCATGATGGCCGAGGGCGTTTCCATGTACCTGCAGCCAGAGCAGATGCAGGCGCTGTGGACCACGTTTGCGCAACGCAGCCCGCCGGGCTCGGAGCTGGTGTTCGACGCCATGTGCTGGCTGGCGGCCGGGCGCGCAAGCCAGCACCCTTCGGTCCGGCTCACCCAGGCCCAGTTCCATTGGGGCCTGCGCCGCGAGGCCGATCTGGCGCAAGCCCATCCCCGCCTGCAGCTGGTGGCCGCGCACCAGGTGATGGAAGGCTACGGCCCGCCCTACTCGCTGGTGGGGCCGGCATTCCGCTGGACCTTTGGCGTGCACTTCTATGCCATCTACCAGCTGAAGTCGGTCGAGACGGCGGCTTAGGCCGATTGCGCAGCCGCAACGAAAGATGCCCGGTCAAGCCGGGCATCTTTGCTTCAAGGAAGCAGGATCAGCCTGCGTCGGCCGCGCTGGAAGACAGGGCCAGGGCCCGGCCTTGCACCAGGTCTTGCCCGGGCTGCCATTCGCGCACAAAGCGGTTGCGCGGCGGCCGCAGGGCTTCGCGGCCGGCCGAGACGGGCGTGCCCACATACAGCAGGCCGACGAGCCGGTCATGGGGCTCGAATCCCAGGGCCTCGCGCACGCGCGCATCGTGGCTGTTGGCGCCGCTGGCCCAGAAGCCGCCAAAGCCCAGGATGTGCAGGGCGTTGAGCATGTTCATGGCGGCAGCGCCACCAGCCAGCAGTTGCTCGCTCTCTGGCACCTTGTGCTCGGGCTGCAGGTGCACGCCCAGCGCAATGATCAGCGGGGCGGACAAGGCCTTGGCGCGGAATCGCTCGGCGTCGGCCTGCGGGTCGCGCGCCCTGGCGGCCTGCACGAACACCTCGCCCAGCGCATGGCGCGCATCTCCCTGCACCAGCACGAAGCGCCAGGGCCGCAGCTGCCCGTGGTCGGGGGCGCGCAGTGCAGCATCGATGACGGTGTCGATCACGTCTGCGCCCGGCGCCGGGTCCTGCAGCGGCCAGCGCGACTTGCGCGACATCAGCAGGTCCAGGGCGGCGCGCTGCTCGGGGGTCAGGGATCTGTCGTTGGTGCTCATTCGTTGTCCTGCAGCGCAGGCTGTCTTGCCTGCTCGGGCTGTGCCGGTGATTCGGGTGGCAGCTGCGAGCACGCGCCGCAATGGCCGTACAGGGCCAGGCGGTGGTCGGCCAGGCGGTAGCCGTGGGCCTGAGCCACCTGGTGCTGCAGTGCCTCGATGTGGTCGTTGCTGAATTCATCCACGCGTCCGCACTGCAGGCAGATCAGGTGGTCATGGTGCGGCCCCTCGTTGAGCTCGAAGACGGCCTTGCCGCTTTCAAAGGTCTGGCGCAGCAGCAGGCCCGCCGCCTCCAGCTGCGACAGCACGCGGTAGATGGTGGCCAGGCCCACTTCGGCACGCCGCTCGGCCAGCAGGCGGAACACGTCCTCGGCATGCAGGTGGCGCGATGCGCTCTGCCTGAAGATTTCCAGCACCTGCATGCGCGGCAGCGTGGCCTTCAGGCCCACGCTGCGCAGTTCGGGTTCGCCACCCGGGCTCAGGGGCATCTTGCTGCGTGTCATGCGGTCGTGTCTCCGTGGCTCAGCGTCATGGCGGGGTTGTCGCCGCCGTCGGCGCCCCGGTGTATGCGGACGATGCGCAGCGCATCGGGCTGCTCCACCAGCACGCAGGTCTTGCCCGTGCGCTGGCAATGGTCCTGCACGCGCCAGTACTCGCCGTGGCTCAGGCAGCCGGTCTGGCAGATCACCAGGTCGGCCTCGCGCAGGCTGGCCTCGAAGGCCTCGGCGTCCTGTTCGGGCTCCCGCGCATGCGCGCCCGCTGCAGGCACGGCGGGCTGCGCCAGGGGCGCGGCCGATTGGCGCTGCCAGCGTGCGCGCTCGCGCAACAGGTCCTGCACGCGCACCAGCAGCGACTCCACGCGCCGCGCCAGCGTGACGCGGCGCGAGAGGCCGGGAATGGCCTTCTCCAGCGCCTCGCGCTCCTCGCGCGCCCACAGCAGCTGGGTTTCCTTGGCCATCAAGGCCGCGCGCTGGCGGATCACCAGCCTTTGCAGCCTCTCTATTTCCTGGGCTTGAAGGCACAGCAGCTCGCTGCTGCGCAACTGGGCGTGGCCGTAGCCACGCAGCAGCACCTGGTGCTCGTGCGCCAGCTGCTGAATGTCGTCCAAGGTCTGGGTCATGGTTTCCTCGGCAAACCTGAGCATCGCGCGGCGGTCGCGCGAAGGCCTGTGCGCATGGCCGCGTGCGGCACGGGCCGGGCTTGCCGGCAAGGCGGTGTGCTGCGGTGCAAGCCGGATGCGCCGGCAAATCAGTGAGAATGATTCTTATTAAATCATGAAATGCCGGCCGTCAAACCGATGACCGTACGCCGTCTGGTGCAAAGGCCGCACCGGCGCAGATGCGCTTGCAGGGCGGCTGTCAGCGCCCTGCCCCTTGCAGCAACGCAGGCCTGCGCCCGGCCTGCCGTTGCCTGTCCGATCCGCTCAAAGACCTTTGAGCAGCCGCCCGTTGACCTCGGTGCCGTACAGCGAGTACGGGTTGTCGTGGAACTGCTTGCGCGTGTCGGCCACGTTGCCGGTGAAGCGCGGGTCCTGGGGGCGCTCCATGCTGTTGATGTAGGTGGCCACGTCCCAGGCCTCCTGGTCATCCAGCGTGGGGTTGCCGTAGGGCATGTTGCCCTTGATGAAGCTGGCGGCCTTGTCCACCTCATGTGTGCCCGCGCCCCAGTTGTAGGACTGCTTGCCCCACAGCGGCGGGAACACGGTCACGCCGCCCGCTTCCTGGCCCTGGCCCTGTGCGCCGTGGCACAGGGCGCACTTGGCCTCGTACACCTTGGCGCCGCGCTCGAAGCTGGGCTCCTGCGCGGCCTTGCCCACCTTGGTGAAGCCCGCGCCCGGCAGCTTCTCGCCCGTGGGCGCCTTCTGCGCCATCCAGTAGGCATAGGCCTCCAGCGCCACGAGGATGTCGTGGCCGTCGTCGGGGGCCTTGCCGTTCATGCTGTACATGAAGCAGCCGCGCACGCGCTCGGCGAAGGTGTCCACGTGGTTGGTCTTCTTGCGGTAGGCCGGGTACAGCGGGTAGGCACCCCACATGGGTGCGGCGCCCTTGAGCCGGCCTGCGTCCAGGTGGCAGTTCACGCAGTTGAGGGTGTTGCCCGAAAAGCCCACGGCGTTGGCCGGCGTGCGCAGGAAGATGGCCTCGCCACGGCGGATCCACTCGCCCATGGGAGTGTCCGGAATGTCGCGGGCACCGGGCGGCGTGAAGGCTGCGCCGTCGGCAGCCCCCTGAACGGGCTGGGCATCGGGCTTTGCGGGGACAGCAGCGGGTGCGGCGGGTGCGGCGGCCACGTTGACCGGCACGTCGGGCCGGGCTGGACGGCTGACGTACATGCCATAGGCGAGTGTGCCCGCCAGACCGGCGAACAGGCAGGCAACGACGATGTATTCGGCGGTGTTGGAACTGCCGGGGGCGGGATTGCGTGGTGTGTCGGACATGATCGGCTCCCGGTCCATCAGGGTTTGGCCGGCGCGGAGGCCGTGGCTGCGGTGGCTGTGCCCGCGCCATGCAGGCGGGCGTAGTAGGACGCCACCGCCTGGATGTCTTCGGGCGTGAGCTTGCGGGCGATCTTGCCCATCAGGCCCAGGGGGCCGGCCTCGCGCTGGCCCTTGTTCCAGGCGGCGACCTGGCTTTGCATGTAGTCGGCCGTCAGGTGGCCGATGGCGGGGAAGTCCGCTCCCACGCCCACGCCGCCAGGGCCATGGCACTGGGCGCAGGCAGGAATGCCGTCGGCCCAGCGGCCACGCTCGACCAGCCAGGCGCCGTCATCGTCCTTGCCCTTGGGCAGCGGGCCGCGCACGGGCTGGATGGGCAGCGGCAGGCTGGCGTAGTAGGCCGAGACGTCGGCACGGTCCTGGGCCGAAAGGGCCTTGGCCATGGGCGCCATCACGGGCGCCTGCCGGCTGCCGTCGGCCAGGTGCTGCAGCTGGCGCGCCAGATAGCCGGCGTGCTGGCCGGCCAGTGCCGGAAAGCCCGCCATGCCCTCGCCCTTGGCGCCGTGGCAGGTGGCACATGCCGCCGCACCCTGGGGCGTGCCCGACTGGGCGATTTTCTGGCCGGCTGCTGCACTGCCTTGCACCGCAGCTGTGGGCGCTGCTGCGGGCGCTGGTGCCTTGGGCGCGGCGTCTTGCGCCCAGGCGCTGCCCATCAGCATGCAGATGCCGATGGCGATGCACGACCGGGACAGGGTCTGTTTGTTCATGCGGATCATCGTGGGAAGAGGCATTTGCCCTGCCATGCGTCCGCGCCACGCACCGAGGAGCGCACGGCTGCGGCGGACAGGATCGAATAGGGATACCGGCCGCCGCCCCGCAAGGCGCAATGCCCGCAGGGCTGGCCAGCCAGGCCCGCACGATACGGAGCCGAGATTAAGCCGGCGTTAATGGGCCGGCGCTAATGGGCCGGCGGCCGGGGCCTGCGGGCCCGGACCGTCCGCCAGCGGCAGGTACAGGCGCGCGACCAGGCCGCTGGCCTGGCCTTCCTCGGGCCGCCACAGGCTGCGCGGCTGCAGCAGCAGGCAGCCGCCTGCGCATTCGGCGATGCGCTGCACGATGGGCAGTCCCAGGCCGCTGCCATGCTCCTGGGGACGCTTGCGCCAGAAGCGGCGCGTGGCCTCTTCGCATTCCTCGGCGCTGAGCCCCGGGCCATGGTCGGCCACGGTGAACTCCACATAGCCTGAGCCCGGCTGCTGCGTCGTGCCCGGCATGGCGCCAATGGGCCGCACCGCCAGTTCCACGGCATGCTGCGGCGCATGGCGCAGGGCGTTTTCCAGCAGATTGCGCAGGGCCGAGACCAGCAGGGGCTCGGAGATGGCCAGCGGCCAGGCGCCGTTGCCGGGCTGCTGGTGCGTGTCCAACCATTGGCGCTGCGCCGGCGCCGGTGCTCCGGCGCTCACGGCATTCACCGCCAGTTGCCAGGCCTTGTCCAGCGCCTGCAGCGCATCGGCAGGCGCATCGCCGCAGGCCAGCGCATTGGCGGCGCCCGGTTCATGCTGCTCCAGCCGCGCCAGCAGCAGCAACTGCTCCAGCGTGTGCTGCAGGTGCTCCACGCCCTCGCCCGCCTGGGCCAGCGAATCGCGCGCCATGGAGCCGGGCGGCGCGGCCAGAAGGCCGGCAGGCATGCCGGGCGCCGCCAGCGCCATCTGCGCCACCTGCACATGGGTCTTGATGGCCGTCAGCGGCGTGCGCAGCTCATGGGCCGCGTCGTCGCTCCAGCGGCGCTCGCGGTCGATGGCCGCGCGCACGCGGTGCAGCAGCTGGTTGAGCGTGCCCACCAGCGGCGCCAGCTCGCGCGTCTGCAGGCCCTGGGCCACGGGCGAATCGTCGCCGGGCGGGCGGCGCGCCAGTTCGCGCCGCAGGGCCTCCAGCGGCCTGAGGCCCTGGGTCACGGCCCACCACATCAGCCCCATGCTGGCCAGCAGCGCCAGCACGAAGGGCAGGACGATGGTGTAGGCAAAGCCGTGGATCAGGCCCTCGCGCACATCGATGCGGTCGGCCGTGGCGATGCGCACGCCGTGGTCCTCCAGCACATAGGTGCGCCAGGGCTTGCCCCCCTTGATGATGGTAGAGAAGCCCAGCGGCATGCTCTGCGGGAACACGGGGCTGCCCTCGGTCTTGGCCAGCACCTGCGGCAGGGCCGATTCGGGCCGCACGGGCTGGACCTCGCCGCGCACCAGGCTGACCTCGCAGGCCACGCCGTCGCGCGCGATCACGTTGAGCATGGGGCTCCAGTCCTGCGGCAGCTCCCGGGCAGGCCGGAACTGGTGGACGATGCCGGCCACCATGCGCGCCGAGGCGATCAGCCGGTCATCCAGCACGGTGCGCAGCTCGTTGCGCATGTCCGAGAACATCCAGGCCGCCACCCCGCCCCACAACGTGCACAGCGCCAGGCACAGACATGCCAGCAGGCGCACGCGCAGGCTGCGCATCATGGGTGCAGGCCCAGGCGGTAGCCCTCGCCGCGCACCGTCTCCACCAGTTCATGGCCCAGCTTGCGGCGCAGGTGGTGCACATGCACGTTGACGGCATTGCTCTCCACGTCCTGGCTGTAGCCGTAGAGGCTGTCGCGCAGTTGCTCGGTACTCAGGATGCGGCCCGGCGACTGCAGCAGCGCGCGCAGCAGCGACCACTCGCGGCGCGACAGCTCCACGGTGCGGCCCTGGCGCTGGATATGGCCGGCAGCGGGGTTGATGCGCACCTCGCCCAGCTCGATCCAGTCCACGCTGCGGCCGGCCGCGCGGCGCAGCAGCGCATGCAGGCGCGCCGCCAGTTCGTGCAGGTCAAAGGGCTTGACCAGGTAATCGTCGGCGCCGGTCTGCAGGCCTTCGATGCGCTGTGACACGGCATCGCGCGCCGTCAGCACCAGCACGGGCACCTGCAGGCCCTGGCCGCGCCAGCGCGCCAGCAGCGAGAGACCATCCTCGTCCGGCAGGCCCAGGTCCAGCACGCAGGCATCGAAATGCGAGGAACGGATGGCCGCATCCGCCTGCCCGGCCGAGGCCACGGTATCCACGCCAAAGCCCTGCAGCTGCAGGCCGGCCCGCACGCCGCTGGCCACCAGCGCGTTGTCTTCCACCAAGAGAACATGCATGTTGTTGTCCGCAGGGCCTGGCTCCAGGCCCCGCCGTCTGTATCCAAGTCGAGAACGAAAAGCGACTGAGCATCGCAGATTTGTAGCGAGGTGTGCGCCAGCATGCCGAATCTCGCAGGCACGCGCACAAGAATGCGGCCAGGCGGCCCGCTCAGGGCCGGGCCAGCAGCCCGCCCAGCAGCAGGTCCAGCGCCGCCGCGCCGCGCTCCAGCCGCAGGTCGGCGTCCTCGCCCTCGGCAATCCAGAAAGCCGCTTCGGCCAGGCTGCCGTAGATCAGCGATGCCAGCGCCTGCGGATCGGCCCGGGCCACGATGCCCTGCGCCATGAGGTCCGCAATCAGTGCCTGCATGGACGCAATGCAGTGGCGCTGCGATTGCGGCAGCGCTCCGCCCAAAGCTGCGCGCGCATCGCGCAGCACGATGCGCTGGATTTCAGGCTCCAGCGCCATTTCCAGGTAGGCCCGGCAGCGGCTGCGAAAGCCCTGCCAGGGATCCCGGGCATGGGCGGTGATGGCCTTCAGGCGTTCATCCACCTCGGCATCGATCTGCTCGACCACGGCCGCCAGCAGGCCCTGCTTGTCGCCGAAATGGTGGTACAGCGCGCCCCGCGTCAGGCCCACCTGCGCGGTGAGATCGTCCATGGAGGCATCGGCGTAGCCCTGCTCTCCAAAGGCCTTGCGGGCCGTGGCCAGCAGCGTGGCGCGGGTTTCTTCCATCTCGGCGCGGGTGCGGCGAACCATGGCCAATCTCCTTACATACGGCGTGCATGATTATTTACATACGCTTCGTATGTATATAGGATTCTATTCATACGCAGCGTATGTATTTTCTCTGTCCCGCGACGGCGGTGCAACACCCCCCCACCTGTTTGAAGGGATCTGGACCATGAATTCGTCTTCCTCCACGCGGCCCGAACCCGCCGCGCGCCGCCCGTGGCTGGCCGTGTCCGCCGTGGGCCTGGCCACCTTTTCCGTGGTGACCACGGAAATGCTGCCGGTCGGCCTGCTCACATCCATTGCTGGCAGCCTGGGCACCTCCATGGGCAGGGCCGGCCTGATGATCTCGCTGCCGGCGCTGCTGGCCGCGCTGTTCGCGCCGCTGGTGGTGATGGCGGCGGGCGGCATGGACCGGCGCCGCATCCTGTGCGGACTGCTGGCCCTGCTCGTGCTGGCCAACCTGGCCTCGGCGCTGGCGCCGTCGCTGATCTGGCTGCTGGCCGCGCGCGTCCTGGTGGGCTTTTGCATGGGCGGCATCTGGGCAATCGCGGGCGGGCTGGCGGCACGGCTGGTACCCCAGGCGTCGATGGGCCTGGCAACCTCCATCATCTTTGGCGGCGTGGCGGCGGCCTCGGTGCTGGGCGTGCCGCTGGGCGCGCTGATCGGCGATTTCGCGGGATGGCGCTGGGCATTCGGTGGCATGGCAGGCTTCAGCGCACTGGTGCTGGCGCTGCACATGGCCGTTCTCCCCGCCCTGCCTGCCACAGGCTCGGCCAGCCTGCGCCAATTCAGTCATCAGCTGGCCAACCGCAGGCTGCAGGCCGGGCTGGCACTGACGCTGCTGCTGGTGGCCGGGCATTTCATGTCCTTCACCTTCGTGCGCCCGCTGCTGCTGACGGTGTCGGGGTTCGATGCGCAATGGATGAGCGCGCTGCTGCTGGCTTACGGCATCGCGGGCATTGCGGGCAACTTCCTGGCGGGCATCATCGCGGCGCGCCGCACGGTGCCGAGTCTGGCGGCGATCGCCATGGGCCTGCTGCTGGCGCCTGTGCTGTTCCTGTCCGTGGGCGACTCGCCAACCGGTGGTGGCGCCGTGCTGCTGGTCTGGGGCCTGGCCTACGGCGGCGTATCGGTGGGCCTGATGACCTGGATGATGCAGGCTGCGCCACGCGCCGTGGAAATTGCCACGGCGCTGTACGTTGGCGTCTTCAACATCGGTATTGCGCTGGGCTCATGGGCAGGCGGCCAACTGGTCGATGGCTGGGGGCTGCACGCCACGCTCTGGCTGTCTGGCGGCTTGGCCGCTGCGGCCTTGCTGCTGTCTGCGGCCATGGGATTGGTTGGGCGAAATGGACCGGTCGCAGCCTGATGGCCATGAGGCCGTTAACCCCCCGTTAATTCCCCGCTGCCAGCATCCACGGCCTGTCAGCCCGCATGGCTGAAACTCCCTTCCATGCACCTCCGGTCATCCCCTCTTCTTTCGTCCTTCCTGCCCTTGCTTGCCGGCCTGCTGCTGGCGCCTTCGCCTGTTCTTGCCGGAGCGGCAGAGCCTGGCGGGCCGTCAGCGCTATCGGCGCTGGGCGCCTGGCTGCACCTGCCTGCCAGCCTGGCGCTGGGGCCGCTGGTCCTGCCGATGGGCGTGGTGGTGGCCATGCTGGCCTGGCTGCTGGCGCAGTGGCTGGCGCGCAGGAATGAAAGGCGCACGGGCCAGGCCGTGGATGCGCTGCTGTGGCAAAGCACCCTGGCCGGCCTGCTGGCGGCGCGCCTGGCCTATGTCGCGCAGTGGTGGGCAGAGTACGCGCCTGCTCCCTGGGATTGGGGCGGGATGCCGGCCTTCGCAGGCCGCATCATCGATATCCGCGACGGGGGATGGAACCTGTGGGCCGGCCTGCTGGCCGCGCTGCTGTACATGCTGTGGCGCAGCCGCCGCTCCCCGGTGCTGCGCCGCGCCACAGGGCTGGCGCTGGGCGCGGGGGCTGCCCTGCTGGTGCTGGGCAGCCTGCTGCAGGCGCTGCCCTCCGCAGATGCACCGGCCCTGCCGGCCTTCACCCTGGTCAACGGACAGGCGCAGCCGGTCTCTCTGCAGCAGTTGCAGCAGGCCGATGGCAAGCCCATGGTGATCAACCTCTGGGCCACCTGGTGCCCGCCCTGCCGGCGCGAGATGCCGGTGCTGGCCCAGGCCCAGCAGCAGCGGCCCGATGTGCGTTTCATCTGGATCAACCAGGGCGAGACGGCAGAGGCCGTGATGGGCTACCTGCGGCGCGAGCAGGCGACGGCCCCGCTGCCGCTGGCCCAGGTGCTGTTCGACCCGCAGCAGCAGGCCGGCCGGCACTGGCGCCAGCGGGGCCTGCCTTCCACCTATTTCTATGGCGCCGACGGCCGGCTGTGCGGCATGCGCATGGGCGAGCTGTCGCGCGCCAGCCTGGCCCAGCATCTGAAGGAATGTTCATGAGCGCTTCCCCCCTGTTTCCACTGCCTGCACTGGCAGGAGCCCTGGCACTGTCGGCAGCCTTGGCCCTGCCGGCTGCGGCGTCCGAGCTGCCATCGGAGGATTTCCTGGCCCAGCAGGGACTGACCCTGGTGGGACCGCTGCCGGCCGTGGGCGGACTCAAGGCCTGGGCCGCCTACCGCGACCGCCAGCCCGTGCCCATCTACCGCATGCCTGACGGCAAGCACTGGGTGCTGGGCACGGTCATCGACGCCCAGGGCCGCGACGTGAACGCCCAGGTCCTGCAGGCCGCCGTGCAAAAGCCCATGGGCGAGCAACTGTGGAGCGATGTGCAGCGCGCCCAGTCCATACCGGATGGCCGCGCCGACGCGCCGCGCACGGTCTATGTGTTCACCGACCCCAACTGCCCCTATTGCAACCAGCTGTGGAACGATGCCCGGCCCTGGGTGGAGAGTGGCCAGGTGCAGTTGCGCCACATTCTGGTGGGCATCCTCAAGCCCAGCAGCGAGGGCAAGGCCGCCGCCTTGCTGACCGCGCGCCAGCCAGAGCAGGCCCTGGCCGAGCACGCACGTGCCTATGCCAAGGCCGGCCGCGCCAGCGCAGAAGGCGCGGGCGCCACGCCGCTGGCCCCGGTGCCGCAGGCCACGCGGCAGGTGCTGGCCAGCCATGCCTCGCTGATGTCCACCTGGGGCCTGCGTGCCACGCCGGCCCTGGTCTGGAAGGATGACAAGGGGCTGGTGCAGGTACGCACCGGCCTGCCGCCGGGCCTGCTGGAAGAGGTCATGGGGCCGCGTGGCAGGAAATGACGAGGACGACCATGAGCACAAGCCGTTGTCCCGCCGCTTCCACCGCTTCCACCGCCTCCCGCGACTGGAGCGACCTGTTCCCCGTCCGGCCGGATGCGCCGCCGCTGCGCATCGTGCTGCATGCGCCCACACCCGGCGCCCTGGCCCGTGCACGCAGCAATCTGGCCAACCTGCGCCAGGACCGGCCCGGTGCCGAAGTCCGCATCGTCATCAACGGCCCGGCCGTCGAGGCACTGCTGGATGCCGCGCCGGGCACGCCGCAGCATCTGGATGCAGAGGCCCTGGCCCATGCGCTGGTCTGCCCGAACACGCTCAGGAAGCTGGGCCGCGAGGCGCCTGCCGGCATGCGCGTGCTGCCGCAGGGCGGCATCGAGTCACTGGCCCTGCTGCAGCAGTCGGCCTGGTGCTACGTGCGCTGCTGAGCGGCCTGCGCCAGCGAGGCCAGGCAGCGCGCCTGCCATTGGTACTCGGGCTCGAACGATTCCCGGTCCGTGACGGCGCCGTGGCCGCCCTCGCCATAGACCATGGCGTAGGCCGCATAGTCGGCCGCCTGCAGCGCCCGGCCCGCCAGCCCATGGGCCGTGGCATAGGTGGCGGACACGGCGGCATGGCCGCAGCCGTCGAGGGAGCGTGATCCCTGGTGGTGGTTGGCCAGGCTGGCGGCCTCGCGGGCCAGGCGGTCCAGCTCCTGCCTGTCGATCTGGCCGTCCAGGTAGCGGCGAAGGCCTTGTGCGCAGCGGATGACGTCCGGGTCTTCCAGCAGGTGCGCGATGCGGTCCACGCAGGCCTGTGTGAATTGCAGCCTCAGGTGCTCGCCGGCTTCGGCGGCAAGGTCCAGTTCCGAAGCAAGGCTGTTCAGGGCATGGTTCATGGAGAACTCCTTGGCAGTGGCGACACAAGCAGCGTAGACCGGGGCCGCGCACGGAAACAAGAGGGTGATTTCCGATACGCGCCCCGCATTCCCGAGGAATGCAGTCACCCTGTTAACCCCGTCTTAATCCCCGCGCCACACGCTATGGACTGCCTTGGGCGCCTGTCCATGGCAGGCAGTCGGTGGCACTTTGCAAGCCCATTGCTTGACTCACATCAAGCCACCAAGGCCCTGAATTTCATATATTAAATTCAATATAAAAAGCATATTTTTAATGCTTTATTGAGTTTGAGCGACCACGATCCGTGGCCGCAGGACGATGAAAGACAGGCCATGCCAAAAACATCCCGCGCCGGCAGCGGCTGCAACGACTGCAGCTGCAAGCCCTCCACCCAGGACATCCTCGCCCCTACCCTCTCCCATGCGCAGCCCGCCGCAGGCAAGCGCGGCTTCCTGCAGGACCTGCTGGCCGCCGCCATGGCGGCCGTGGCCCTGCCCGTGAAGGCGGCCGCGCCCAGCACCACGGGTTTCCAGCCGCCGCGCCGCCCCGGCGAGGCCGGCAAGCGCTACGGCATGCTGGTGGACCTGCGCCGCTGCATAGGCTGCCAGGCCTGCACGGTGAGCTGCTCCATGGAGAACCTGCCGCCGCTGGGCCAGTTCCGCACCACGGTGCTGCAGTACGAGGTGCAGCACGCGGGCAACGAGGACCTGCCGCCGGCCATGCTCAACCTGCCGCGCCTGTGCAACCACTGCGACAACCCGCCCTGCGTGCCGGTCTGCCCTGTGCAGGCCACCTTCCAGCGCAGCGACGGCATCGTGCTGGTGGACAACGAGCGCTGCGTGGGCTGCGGCTACTGCGTGCAGGCCTGCCCCTATGACGCGCGCTTCATCAACCACGAGACGCAGACCGCCGACAAGTGCACCTTCTGCGAGCACCGCCTGGAAGCCGGCCTGCTGCCGGCCTGCGTGGAAAGCTGCGTGGGCGGCGCCCGCGTGATCGGCGACCTCAACGACGAGGGCAGTGAGATCCGCCAGCGCATGCGCGAGCACGCCAAGGACCTCAAGGTGCTCAAGCCCGCCATGGGCACGGACCCGCATGTGTACTACCTGGGATTGCCCGACGCCTTCGTCGACGGCGTGGACGGGCAGGCCAGCGTGCGGCTGGTCACTTCCCACTGAACGCAAGGAGCACCCCATGCACATCGTCGAACTCCTGACCCCCGCCTACGAATCGGCCTGGCTGCCCTGGGCCGTGCAGTACTTCTTCCTGGCCGGCATTGCCACGGGCGCCGCCCTGCTGGCCGCCGCCTGCGCCTGGGCGCCGCGCGCCAGCGCCATGGCGCGCCTGCTGCCGGCCGCCGTGCTGGTGCTGGCCGTCAGCGCCATCGCCGCGCCCGTGTCGCTGCTGGCCGACCTGCACCAGCCTGCGCGCTTCTGGCATTTCTATGCGCACTTCACGCCGTGGTCGTGGATGTCGGTGGGCGCCCTGCTGCTGCCGGCCTTCGTGGGACTGGCGCTGGCCTTCGTGCTGGCCTGGTGGCTGGGCCGGCCGCGGTGGCTGCGCTGGCTGGCGCCGCTGCTGGCCGTGTCGGCGCTGACCATCACCGCCTATACCGGCGCCGAACTGATGGCCGTGCGCTCGCGCCCGCTGTGGAACACGCTGTGGGTGCCGCTGAACCTGGCGCTCACGGGCTGGCTGGCCACGGTGGGCTGCATGTTGGTGACGGCGCGCTTTCTGCCCGCCCGCCACCGCCCCGATGCCGGCGCCCTGCAGGCCCTGCGCATGCTGGGCCTGGCGCTGGCGCTGTGCCTGCTGGCCATGGTGGGGGTCTGGGCCGTTGCCGGCTGGCTGGGCCAGGGCCGCTCCTTCCAGGCGGCGCTGCAGCTGTGGCAGCAGTTTCCGGTCTGGCGCCTGAGCATGCTGGGCTCGGCCGTGGCCGGTGCCGCCCTGCTGTGGGCCCTGGTCCGGGGTGGGCAGCGCATGGCCTGCCCGCGCTACACGCTGGCCCTGGGGCTGGGCCTGGCCGCCGCGGCCTGGGCCTTCCGCTGGGCGCTGTTCATGGGCGTGCAAGGCGTGCCCAAGTACGGCGCGGGCCTGTACATCTACCACATGCCGCTGGGCGGCGACGGCCTGCTGGGCATGCTGGGCGTGGCCGGCCTGTGCATTGCACTGGTGACGCTGGCCACCTGGGCGCTGGAGCTGTTTCCCGCGCGCTCGGCCGCGGCCCGCGCCCTCTGACACCGCCGCCCTGACGACCCCTCACCCATTCACGGAGCGCGGCCCGCCACCGGCCGGCCGCGCCACAGAAAGCCTTTCATGACCGACAAGAAGAAACTCCCCCAAGCCCCCGAAGATTCCCTGGATGCCGAGGCCGCCCGCCGCCGCCTGCTGCTGCGCGGCGGACTCACCGCCGGTGGGCTGGCCGCCTTTGCGGCCGGCTACGGCGAGACGCTGGCACGTGGCGCCAAGGGCCTGGTGACAGGCAGCTCGGGCACGCCCACGGCCAGCGCCACGCGCGGCAATTCGCTGACGCCCGAGTTCCGCATCGACCCGGCCACGGGCGCGCTCGCCACCCAGCCCGGCCAGGTGGTCAGCCCCTCCAGCTGCCTGGGCTGCTGGACGCAGTGCGGCGTGCGCGTGCGTGTCGATACCGCCAGCAACCGCATCCTTCGCGTGGCAGGCAACCCCTACCACCCGCTGGCCACCACGCGCCCGGCCGCCATGGAAGAACCCGTGCGCGAGGTCTACGCCAAGCTGGGCAAGGAGCTGGGCCTGGAGGGCCGGGCCACGTCCTGCGCGCGCGGCTCGTCCATGCTGGAGCACCAGAGTGCACCGCACCGCGTGCTCACCCCGCTCAAGCGCGTGGGCCCGCGCGGCAGCGGCCGCTGGCAGAGCATTTCCTTCGAGCAGCTGGTGCAGGAAGTCTGCGAGGGCGGCGATCTGTTCGGCGAAGGCCAGGTCGGTGGCCTGCGTGCCATCTGGGACCCCAAGACGCCGCTGGACGCCGACAACCCCGAGTTCGGCCCGCGCTCCAACCAGTTGCTGGTGACCGACGCCTCCAACGAAGGCCGCGCCCAGCTGCTGCGCCGCTTTGCGGGGCCGTCCTTCGGCACCGTGAACGTCAGCAACCACGGCGCCTACTGCGGCCAGAGTTTCCGAGTGGGTGCGGCAGCGGCCCTGGGCGACCTGCCCGGCATGCCGCACGGCAAGCCGGACTGGAGCCATGCCAGCTTCGGCCTGTTCATCGGCGCGGCGCCCGCACAGTCCGGCAACCCCTTCCAGCGCCAGGGCCGCGAACTGGCCGAGGCCCGCTCGCGCGAGGACAACCGTTTCCGCTACGTGGTGGTCTCGCCCGTGCTGCCCACCTCGTCCAGCCTGGCTGCGGGCAGCGGCAACCGCTGGCTGGCCGTCAAGCCGGCCAGCGACCTGGCCCTGGCCATGGCGCTGATCCGCGTCATCCTGGACGAGGCACGCCATGACACGGGCTTTCTCGCCCAGCCCGGCCCGGCCGCCATGCAGGCGGCGGGCGAGGCGTCCTGGAGCAATGCCACGCACCTGCTGGTCAACGAGCCGGGCCACCCGCGCCATGGCAGCTTTCTGCGCGGCGCCGACCTGGGCTGGGCCCTGCCCGCGCCAGCCGAAGACGGCAAGCCGGCCCAGGATGTGTTCGTGGTGCAGCGTGCCGATGGCAGCCTGGCGCCGCACACCCAGGCCGAGCCTGCACAGCTGATGGTGCGCACCCGCGTGGCCGTGCCCGGCCTGAAGGCCGAAGGCGCGGACCAGGCCCCCGAGCTGTCGGTCTGCTCCTCGCTGGCCAAGCTGCATGAGCAGGCCAGCCTCAAGACACTGGACGAATACGCGGCGCTGTGCGGCGTGGCGCGCGGCGAGATCGAGGCGCTGGCGCGCGAGTTCACCAGCCATGGCAAGCGCGCCGTGGCCGATGCGCATGGCGGCACCATGAGCGGCGCGGGCTTCTACACCGCCTACGCCATCAGCATGCTCAACACCCTGGTGGGCAACCTCAACGTGCAGGGCGGCCTGGTGCTGGATGCCGGCCCGTTCGGCCCCTTCGGCCCGGGCCCGCGCTATGACTTCGCCAACTTCGACGGCAAGGTCAAGCCGCGCGGCCTGGCGCTGTCACGCCACCGCCAGCCCTACGAGAAAAGCGCGGAATTCCAGCGCAAGCGCGAGGGCCAGCCCGAGGGCGCGAAGGACTACCCCGCCGCCCAGGCCCCGTGGTACCCGGCCGTGGGCGGCCTGTCCAGCGAGATGCTGGCCAGCGCGCTGGCCGGCTACCCCTATCGCGCCAAGGCCTGGATCAACCACATGAGCAACCCCGTCTACGGCATTGCGGGCTTTCGCAATGCGCTGGTGGACGATCTCAAGGACCCGAAGAAGCTGCCGCTGATCGTCTCCATCGACCCCTTCATCAACGAGACCAGCGCGCTGGCCGATTTCATCGTGCCCGATACCGTGACCTACGAGAGCTGGGGCATCTCGGCGCCCTGGGCCGACGTGGTGGCCAAAAGCTCCACCGTGCGCTGGCCCGTGGTGCAGCCCGCCGTGGCGCGCACGGCCGGTGGCCAGCCCGTGAACGTGGAGAGCTTTCTCTTCGCCGTGGCAGAACGGCTGGGCCTGCCCGGCTTTGGCGAGGCCGCCATCAAGGACGCCCAGGGCCAGCCCCATGCGCTGCGCTCGGCCGAGGACTTCTTCATCCATGCCCTGGCCAACGTGGCCTGGGCAGGCGGCAAGCCCGTGCCGGCGGCCAGCGATGACGACATCGCCATCACCGGCGTGGACAGGCTGGTGCCCGCGCTGCGCCAGCGCCTGAAGGACGATGAATGGCGCCAGGTGGCCATGCTGCTGACGCGCGGCGGGCGCTTCGACCGCATCGAGGACGCCTGGAAGGACGGCCACACCCGCAAGGCCCACGCGCCTGCCCTGCAGGTCTGGAGCGAGGAGCTGGCCCGCATGCGCCACGCCATGACGGGCGAGCGCTACAGCGGCTGCCCCACCTGGTATCCGGCGCGGCTGGCCGACGGCAGCGCCATGCGCACGCATTTCGGCGAGCAGCAATGGCCGCTGCTGCTGACTTCCTACAAGTCCAACCTGATGAGTTCCATGTCGATTGCCGTCTCGCGGCTGCGCCAGGTGCATCCGCACAACCCGGTGTCCCTGCACCGCGATGACGCCGAGCGGCTGGGCATCGCCAACGGCGACACGGTGCGCATCCGCACGCCGGGCGGCGCGGTGACGGCCGTGGCCATGGTGCGCGACGGCGTGATGCCGGGCACCGTGGCCATCGAGCACGGCTACGGCCACCGCGAGCTGGGCGCAGGCCGCCACAGCATCGACGGCCAGCCCATGCCGGTGAACGCCGAGCACGCCAATGGCGTGAACCTCAACGACCTGGGCTTTGCCGATCCCACGCGGCCCGGCTGCAAAAACGTGTGGGTGGACTGGGTGTCGGGCGCCGCGGTGCGCCAGGGGCTGCCTGCGCGCATCGAGAAGGTCTGATCAGCGGGCGGGGCTGGCGACAGGTGCAGCGACGGGTGCAGCGACTGGTGCAGCGTCGGCCTGCCAGCCGCCGCCCAGCGCCTGGTACAGCGCAATGGCGTTTTCCAGCTGGCTCTGGCGCAGGCGTATGACTTCCTGCTGGGCCTGGTAGAGATTGCGCTGGGCGTCCAGCTCTTCCAGGTAGCTGGCGTAGCCGGCCTCGTAGCGGTCCTTGGCAAAGCCCAGGGAGCGCTGCAGCACCGCCTCGCGCTCGCTGGCGTGCTGCCACTGCGACTGCAGGCGCCGGGTGCCGACCAGGGCGTTTTCCACATCGGCCAGGGCCTTGATCACCACGCCCCGATAGGCATAGGCGGCCTGGTCGCGCTGGGCGGTCACGGCGTCGAACTGGCCCTGCAGCCGCCCGCCCGTGAACAGCGGCGCCAGCACGCTGCCGCCCAGGGCCCAGACCGTGGCCGGGTGGTATTGCAGGGCATTGACCAGCAGGCTGCCGGCGCTGGCCGTCAGCGAGACCTGGGGCAGGAAGGCGGTGCGCTGCACGGCCAGGCTTTCGTCGGCGGCCGCCAGCTGCAGCTGCGCCCGTGCAATGTCGGGGCGGCGCTGCAGCAAGGCCGAAGGCAGGCCGGCGGCCGGCGCAGGCGGCGGTGCGCCCAGCGCAGCGGACTGGCCGTCGGTTGTTGCCATGAGCGCGGCGGCCTGCTCGTCACCCTCGCCGCCGGCCAGCAGCAGGAGCGCCGTGCGCTGGCGCGCCAGCGACAGCTCCAGCTGCTCCACGGCCTGCTGCACGCCCTGCAGCTCGGCCTGGGCCTGGGTGAGCTGCAGCTGCGAGGTGTAGCCGACGCGCGCCTGCTCGTCGGCCAGGCGCAGGGCCTGTTCGCGCGAGCGGGCCGTGGCCTGGGCCACTTGCAGCTGCGATTGCAGCGAGCGCAGGCCCACATAGGCCTGGGCCGTGGTGGCGGCCACGGCCAGGGCCACGGCGTCGCGGTCGGCCTCGCTGGCCTGCAGGCGCAGGGCAGCGGCCTTTTCCAGATGGGCGATGCGGCCCCACAGATCAGGCTCCCAGCTGGCCTGCAGGCCGGGCTGAACCGAGCGCGTGTGCGCCAGGCCCCGCGCGCCCAGGCTGCGGCCCGTGGAGGCGCCGGCCGTGGCCGAGAGCTGGGGCAGGCCCGCAGCGCCTGCCACATCCAGGTTGGCCCGCGCCTCATCCACGCGCGACAGGGCCAGCAGCACATCGTTGTTGCGGGACTGGGCCAGTTCCACCCAGCGCGTGAGCAGCGGATCGCCAAAGGCCTGCCACCACGATGCCTGGACGGCGGCGGCCGGCTCCTGCCATGCCCCGCTCCACTGGGCGGGCATGGCGGGCCGGGCCGCTTCAGGCGCGGTGCTCAGCGGCGGCACGCTGCAGCCGGCCAGCGCGGCAGCGCAGGCCATGGCCATGGCCAGTGCGCGGGCGGTCATGGGCGGGCCTCCGGTTGGGGTGCGGGTTGGGGCTCAGGCTGCGCCGTATCCAGCCGCACCACCACCGACATGCCCGCGCGCAGCCTGGCGGCCAGCTCCTGGTCGGGATCGATTGCAATCTTGACCGGCAGGCGCTGCACGACCTTGGTGAAGTTGCCCGTGGCGTTGTCGGCCTTGAGCACGCTGAATTCCGAGCCCGTGGCCGGCGCGATCTCCAGCACGCGGCCCGTGAGATGGGCGCCGCCCAGCGCATCGACGCTGAAGCGCACTGCCTGGCCTATGCGCACCCGGGCGGTCTGGGTTTCCTTGAAGTTGGCCACCACCCACAGCGTGTGCGGCACCACGTACATGAGCTGGGAGCCGGCCGTGACGTACTGGCCCCGGCGCACGCCGACTTCGCTGACCTGGCCATCGCCTGGCGCATGCACCACGGTGTTGTCCAGGTTGATCTGGGCCTGGCGCAGCTGGGCCTCGGCCATCTGGACCTGGGCTTCGAGCGAGGCGCGGTTCACCGTCGTCGCCTTGATCTTCTGGGCGTTGATCTCGATGTCGGCCTGGGCCTTGGCCACGTTGGTGGCCGCCAGGCGCGCGGTGGCACGCACCTTGTCACGCTCGTTGAGCGAGACGGAGCCGCGCTCGGACAGCGCCTGCACGCGCTGCAGCTCGGCTGCGGCACGGTCGGATTCGGCCTGCGCCGCCGCCAGGCCGGCGCGGCTGGCGCCCAGCGTGGCGCGGTTCTGGGCCTGGGTCTGGTCGGCATTGGCCAGCTGTGCGCGGGCATTGGCCAGCTGGGCCTGCGCCTGGGCCTGGGCGGCTTCGTAGGTGCGGGCGTCGATGCGCACCAGGGGCTGGCCGGCCTTGACGTTCTCGTAGTCCTGCACCAGCACCTCGGTCACATAGCCGCTGACCTGGGGCGCGAGCACGGTGACGGCGCCGCGCACATAGGCGTTGTCGGTGCTGACCACGGTGCCCGCGAAGGGGAACAGGTTCCAGGCACGCAGCACCAGCAGCACGCCGGCCAGTGCGACCACCAGCATCACCAGCACGCTGCGCAGCGAGGGCTTGATGAGCTTGGGCGATGGCGATGGCGATGGCGATGGCGATGGCGATGGCGAAGGTGAAGGCGAGGGCGAAGGCGCCGCAGCGGGAGCCGGCGCAGGCGAGGCAGAGGCGGCCGTGCCGCCATTGGAATTTTCGGAGTCACTCATGTTGTTGTCTTTTCTCTGGGCGAACGGTTTCAGGCGCGGGCGACGGGTTGGGTGGGCGGCTGGCCCGGCGCGTCCTGCGGCGCGGCGGCATCGGTGCCGCGCATGGCCGAGGCATCGGCAGCGGCGGCGCGCATGCGCTCCACGAAGGCGCGCTGGCGTGCGCGGCCGGCCAGGGCCAGCGTCCACAGCAGGTAGAGCACGGCCACGCCGGCCGTGAGGGCGAACACGTCGTTGTAGGCGCGCACATTGGCCTCGCGGCGTGCGGCCTGCGCCAGCTGGGCCGTGCCCTGGGCCGCGCGCAGGGCCGGGTCGGCGATGACGCGGGCCAGGCTTTGCTGCTGCAGGCGCAGGCGGTCGGCCACGATGGGGTCGGTGGGATCGACGTCGGCCACGATGGCGGCCGAATACACCTGCTCGCGGTGCATCTGGTAGGTGCTCAGCAGGGCCGAGCCCATGAGCGCGCCCATGGCCTGCGTCATGGAGATGGTGACGATGGCCGTCAGCATGTAGTGCGCGCCGAACTTCAGGCCCTGCACCACGCCGATCAGCATCAGCGGCCCCATGAACAGGCCCGCGCCCACGGCCATGAGGAACTGGCTGCCGAAGAAGTCCTCGGGCCGGGCCAGGCTGGTGCGGCTGTGGTCCAGCCAGGCCGCCAGCGCGAACAGCACGATGGAGCCCACGATCTGCTTGCCCATGTTCTCCAGCCCGAAGGTCAGCGCCGACACGGCAATGCCCGCGATGGTGCCCAGCAGGATGACGATGAACAGCGGCTGCATCTGGTCCACCGTCATGCCCAGCATGCGCTGCATGCCGATCACGCCATAGGTCTGCTCGGTGGTCAGAAAGCGCAGCAGCAGCGCACCGATCACGAAGCGCACCGTGGGCGCCAGCACGAACCAGCGCGTCTGCAGCATGGGATTGCGGCGGTGGTGCTCGATGTACAGCGCCACGCTCAGCAGGACGATGGAGCCGATCAGCATCCAGGCCAGCCAGGGCGTGTCCAGCCACCAGTGGTTGTAGCCCTGCACCAGCACGGAGATCAGCAGGCCCACGCCGGGCACCATGAGGAAGAAGGTCAGGAAGTCCAGCCGCTCGAAGCTGCGGATATGCACGCCCGGCGGCAGCTTGAGCACCACCACGCCCGCGAACGAGATCAGGGCCAGGCCGGCCTCGAACAGGTAGAGGTTGTGCCACTCGCTGTTGAACAGCAGGCCCGGCGACAGGATCCAGGCCAGCGGCGTGGCGATCTGCCCCAGCCCCACGCCGATGACCAGCATCTTGAGCACATGCTTGCGCGGCGCGGCCTGCAGCATGTAGAGCGTGCCCAGCGTGCTGCAGGTGGCGCCCGCCAGGCCGCTGGCCGCGCGCAGCATGAGCAGGCTGGTGTAGCTGCCCAGCACCAGGTGCAGCAGCGTCAGCAGCGCATACAGGCCCAGGCCGATCTCGGCGAACAGCCGCATGCCGAACTGCTGGCGGAACTTGTAGACCAGCAGGTTGGCCGTCATGTTGAGCATGACGTAGGCGCCTGTCAGCCAGGCGGCCTCGGAAGACGTCAGCCCCATCTGCCCCTGGATGGTGGGCAGGTTGGCCGTGAACAGTGCATTGCCCAGGCCGCCCGTCAGCGCCACCAGCACGGCGATCAGGCCATAGGCGGCGCGCACGGCCGGCTGGTGCAGCGGCATGGACGGCGAGCCCGGCAGGCTGGGCTTTTCATGCTCTTCCCAGTCCGGCGGGGGCTTGAGGTAGACGACGGGGGGCGACGGGGGCAGCACGGGCCCCGGTGGAGTGGGTGTGGTGGCCATGTCAGGCCTTCAGGCCTTGCCAGACGATCTGCAGCGCCTTGCGCGCCAGCGTGCGCCGCTGCTGCGGCGTCTCGCCGCGCAGCGAGGCGCCCAGCATGCCGAAGACCAGGGACAGCTCGGCCTGCGTCAGCGGCTGGCGGCAATGGCCGCAGGCCACGGCCCGGTCCATGGCCGGCCGAAAGATCTGCCACATGGCAACGCGGGCCTGGGCGATGACCTCGTCGCCGCGCTCCACGGTGCGCCAGTAATCGGTGATGGGGGCCGAGACCGCAATGCGCTCGGCCAGGCGCGACAGCAGCTTGTAGAAGGCGTCGTCGTCCTCGGCCATGGCTTCGGCCGCGCTGCGCATGCTGTCCAGCGAACGCTCCAGCAGCGCCAGCATCAGCGCACGCCGGTCAGGAAACTGCCGGTACAGCGTGGCGCGGCCGACCTCGGCGCGCTCGACCACCAGGTCCAGCGGCGCGGTCACGCCATGCTCGGAAAACACGGCATCGGCCGCGTCCAGCAGCTGGGCGCGGCGGATATCGGCACTGGGTCTTTTGGAAGTCATGCGGACAATTATCGGACAAAGTTGTCCGTTAAATGTCCGCAACCGGCCTATCCCATGGCGTGGCCATGGGCAAAAAAGCCAGCGGTTTCCGGCAGCGGCAAGGCCTCTACAGGTCGGTCAGCGGCAGCAGCTGGCGGCGGCTGTCAAAGCGCCGCGACTGGCCGTCCAGAGGATCGGTGAAGGACAGGCTGCGCGCCAGCAGCTGCAGCGGGCGCGAGTAGTCGCCCTCGGGCATGTCATGCACTTCGGGATAGAAGCCGTCGCCCCACAGCGGCAGTCCCAGGGCGGCCATGTGCACGCGCAGTTGGTGGCGCTTGCCGCTTTCCGGCTCCAGCCGGTAGCGTGCCCAGCGGCCGTGCTGCTCCAGCACCTGCATGTGGGTGCGGGTGTTGGGCGTGCCGGCCACCTCGTGCATACGGAAGAAATGGCCGCTTTCCTCCATGCGGCTTTCATGCGTGCGCGGGAAAACCACGTCCTCGCGCCAGGGCGCGACGGCCTCGTAGGTCTTGTGGATGGCGCGGTCGCGGAACAGCGCCTGGTAGATGCCGCGTGTGGCGCGCTGCACCGAAAACACCACCAGCCCCGCCGTGTCGCGGTCGATGCGGTGGATGGGCGACAGCTCGGGCAGGTCGAACTCGCGCTTGAGCCGCACCAGCAGCGTCTGCTGCAGGTACTTGCCGGCCGGCACCACGGGCAGGAAATGCGGCTTGTCGGCCACCAGCAGATGCGCGTCGCGGTGGATGACCTCGGCCTCGAAGGGGATGGGCGGCTCGGCCTGCAGCTCGCGGTAGTAGTAGTAGCGCAGGCCCGGCACAAACGCCGTGCCTGCATGGGCGGCACGGCCGTGCTCGTCCACCACTTCTTCCTGCGCCATGCGCCGCAGCCAGTCCTCGCGCGCGACGGCCGGCAGGCGCTCGGCCAGAAAATCGATCAGCAACCCGCCGCCCTGGCTGGGCAGCACCACGCAGCTGGGGCTGACGCCGTCGCGTATGGGAAGAACCTTGGGGTCGTGGGCGTTGTGCATGTGTTTCAGCCCTCAGAGCGCCTGCCGCGCAGCCCATTCATCGGGCGTCACGATCAGGCCGGGAAACTCGTCGCGCAGTGCCAGAAGATCGCCATCACCCGTGATGAGCGCCCGGGCCCGGCCTACATGCGCCAGCACCAGGAACACTTGGTCCTTGTCGTCCCGGCACAGCGGCAATGCAGGCCAGGGCTGCGGCAGTGTGACGACATCGGCCCAGGGCAGGAAATCCTCCAGCAAGGCCTGTTGCTCGGCCGTTGACAGCTTGAACTTCGGATAGGCGAGCACACGCAGCAGTTCGCTGGCCGTTTCCCTGCAGACCAGGGGCTGCAACTGCTGTTGCTGCCAGGCCCGGCGTATCCACGCAAAACGGCCGGACGTGAACAGCAATGCCGAGAGCACGACGTTGGTGTCCAGGACGACACGCATCATTTGCGCGCCCAGGAGGTAGCCTCCTGCACATCCTCTTCGGTGATGCCCATCTGCTGCAGCTTGTCGCGGACGGCCTGTGCGCGCTGGACACGCTGCACGTGCACGGGCGTGAGCACGATGCGGCCGTTTTCCACGGCCACCTCGAAATACTCGGTGGCCTCCACCTCGGACACCACGGCCTTGGGCAGGGTGATCTGGTTCTTCGACGTCAATTTGGCAAGCATGGCCGGCTCCTGCAAATCAGAGAAAACACGGAAATCTTACTTCCTTACTTCATTCCTCTGCGTCTCACCGGCTTTCTTCACCTGGCGAGGCTGGCCCGCTCAGTCCACTCACGCCGTTCAACCCGCTGTCCGCCGTCACCAGCACGCCCGCCGAAACGATGTAGTCGGCCGCGCTTTCGATGTCGCCGCGCAGCGCCTCCTTGGCGGCGGGCGCATCGCCGCGCCGCAGCGCCTCGACCAGGCGCGCATGGTGGCCGACCGCCACCTGTTCGCTCACGCGGCGCGAGCCCGAGCGCATGTCGTGGTTGAGGATGGGGCCTATGCGCAGCCACAGCGCCTCGATCATCTGCAGCAGCATGGGCATGCCGGCCGCGCTGTAGACGGCGAAGTGGAAATCCTTGTTGAAGGCGATGAGCCGCGCGCCGTCCGGCGAGGCGCTGGCCATCTCGGCCGCAAAGCGGTCCTGCAGTGCGGCGATGCGTTCCAGCCCGGCGGCCGGCAGTTGCCGGGCCGCCTGCTCCGTGGCCAGGCCTTCGAGGTTGACGCGGATGCGGGTGATCTCGCGGAAGGCGCTTTCCGTCATCAAGGGCACGCGCAGCGCGCGGTTGGGCGTGAGTTCCAGTGCCTGCTCGGCCACCAGCCGGTGCACGGCCTCGCGCACGGGCATGACGCTGACGCCCAGCGCGCTCGCCGTGGTGCGCAGCGAGATCTGCTCGCCCGGAATCATCTGGCCCGTGATCAGCAATTCCCTGAGCTGTGCATAGACATCGCTGCTGAGGGTCTGCCGTTTGAGTGGGGTGACTAGTTCGTTGATGGCCATGGCGGCGATGGTAGCGCGGCGCCGCCGCTGTCATGCCTCATAGGGTATTCACCATATTTGATCTGTGATCACAGATACAAAATCCAAACCCAACCCGAATCCCTTTCACCTTTGTTTGAGTTCCCAAGGAGTCCCCGCATGTGGAAAAACGATCTTCTGGCCGGCCAGCGCGTCCTGGTGACGGCGGGCGCCGCCGGAATCGGCCTGGAAATCAGCCGCGCCTTTGCCGAGGCCGGCGCGCGCGTCATGGTCTGTGACGTGGCCCAGGCCAGCCTGGATGCGCTGGCTGCCGCCCTGCCCGGCGCCAGCGGCCGTCTTGCCGATGTGTCGGATGCCTTGCAGGTGCAGGCCCTGTTCAAGGCCGTGGACAACGAGTTGGGCGGCCTGGACATCCTCGTCAACAACGCCGGGGTGGCCGGCCCCACGGGCGCGGTGGAGACGCTGGAGTTGGCCGACTGGCAGCGCACGCTGGATGTGAACATCACCGGCGCCTTCCTGTGCACGCGGCTGGCCGTGCCCCGGCTTCGGCAATCGGCACGCGAGGGCCGGCAGGCGGCCATCGTCAACCTGTCTTCGGCGGCAGGCCACCTGGGCATGCCGGGCCGCTCGGCCTATTCGGCGTCCAAGTGGGCGGTGATCGGCCTGACCAAGTCGCTGGCGCTGGAGCTGGGCGCAGACGGCATCCGGGTGAACGCCATCCTGCCGGGCGCCGTGGACGGCCCGCGCATCCGCGACGTGATTGCCGCCAAGGCGCAGGCGCGCGGCCTGCCGCTGGAGGACGTCACGCGCAGCTACACGCACCAGGCCGCGCTGGGCCGCATGGCCACGGCGCGCGACATTGCCAACATGGCCGTGTTTGCCGCCAGCCCGCTGGCCGGCCATGTCACGGGCCAGGAGCTGGCCGTCGATGGCCTGACCCAGGCGCTGAGCTGAGCGCCCTCTCCTCGTCCTCCCCCCACCTCTACTCCTCTCGCCTTTTTCACCGTTCGCAAGGACCTTCCATGGCCACCCGCACCAAAGCCATCATCACCTGCGCGCCCACGGGCGCCATCCACACGCCCAGCATGTCGCCCCACCTGCCCGTGACGGCCGAGCAGATTGCCCGCGCCGCCATCGATGCCGCCGAGGCCGGCGCCGCCATCGTGCACCTGCATGCCCGCGATCCGCGCGACGGGCGCCCTTCGCAGGACCCTGAGCTGTTCCGCCCCTTTCTCAAGGCGATCCGTGCCGAGAGCGATGCCATCGTCAACATCACCACGGGCGGCAGCCCGCACATGACGGTGCCAGAGCGCATGCGGCCCGTGACCGAGTTCCAGCCCGAGCTGGCCTCGCTGAACATGGGCTCGATGAACTTCGGCCTGTTCCCCATGCTGGAGCGCTTCCCGAACCTGGAGCACGCCTGGGAGCGCGAGCACCTGGAAAACAGCCGCAACCTGGTCTTCAAGAACACCTTTGCCGATATCGAAGGCATCCTGCGGCTGGGCCAGGCCCAGGGCACGCGATTCGAATTCGAGTGCTACGACATCAGCCACCTGCACAACCTGGCGCATTTCGTGGACCGGGGGCTGGTGCAGGGGCCCGTGTTCGTGCAGTCGGTGTTCGGCATCCTGGGCGGCATCGGCGGCCACCCGGAGGACCTGATGCACATGCGCCGCACGGCCGACCGCCTGCTGGGCAGCAACTACCAGTGGTCCATCCTGGGCGCCGGGCGCAACCAGCTGCCGCTGGCCACCATGGGCGCGGCCATGGGCTCGCATGTGCGCGTGGGGCTGGAAGACTCTCTGTGGATAGGCCCGGGCCAGCTGGCGACCTCCAGCGCCGAGCAGGTGCGCCGCATCCGCACCGTGCTCGAGGCCCTGAATGTCGACGTCGCCACGCCTGACGAGGCGCGCCGGATGCTGGGCCTCAAGGGTGCGGCCAACGTGGCCTTCTGAACCGCCTTCCCGGGCCAGCCCCCATGCCACAAAACAGGAGACTCCCATGCAGATCGATATCGTCGCCGACCTCAAGACCACGCTGGGCGAAGGCCCGCTGTGGGACGTCGGGCAGCAGCGCCTGTACTGGATAGACAGCTTCGACGGCCGTATCTTCCGCTGCACGGCCGACGGGCGGGAACTGCGCGCCTGGGAAGTCGGCCAGAAGATTGGCTCCATGGCACTGCGCCGCGACGGCCGCTCGGCCCTGGTGGCGCTGCACGGCGGCGTGCACACGCTGGACCTGGAAAGCGGCGAGCTGGAGCTGGTCGTCGCCCCCGAGTCCCACCTTCCCGGCAACCGGCTCAACGACGGCAAGGTGGACCGGCAGGGCCGCTTCGTCTTCGGCTCCATGGACACCCTGGAGGAGCAGCCTTCGGCACGGCTGTACCGGCTGGACACGGACCTGAGCCTGCATGTGCTGGACGAGGGCATCATCTGCTCGAACGGCCCGTGCTGGAGCCCGGACGGCACGACGCTCTATTTCTCGGACACGTGGAGCGGCGAGATCCGCGCCTACGACTACGACACGGCCACGGGCCATGCCAGCGGCCGCCGGACCTTTGCCCCGGTCGACACCAGCGGTGGCGGCGCGGCCGACGGGGCCACGGTCGATGCCGAAGGCTGCCTGTGGCAGGCCCTGGTGTACGCGGGCCAGCTGGTGCGCTACACGCCGGACGGCCGGGTGGACCGGGTGATAGAGATGCCGGTGCGCAAGGTGACCAGCGTGATGTTCGGCGGGCCCGGGCTCGACACGCTGTACGTCACCTCCATGGGCAAGCCGCCGTTGCCGCGTTTCCCGGGCGACGGCCAGTCCCGTGGCGCGCTGTTTGCCGTCAAGGGGCTGGGCGTGCGTGGCCTGCCCGAGCAGCGCTTCGGCGCCTGAGCACGGAGCCGGGCATGCAGGCCCGGAGCCTTCGCACCGCAACGCCGCCCGCCCCGCGAAGCGGCGCCTTCATCCACACAACAATGAAACGGCACCCACCGCTGGTGCCCGGGAGACCGCCATGGCCCAGGCCCCGCGCGCTTCGCTGCGCCAGATCCACCGCTATTCATGGGTATCCCTGCTGGTCTGCTGGCTGATCTGGGTACTGAATGCCTACGACCGCGAGATCGTGCTGCGGCTGGGGCCGACCATCTCCCGGCACTTCGGCCTGTCGGCCGACGAATGGGGCACGGTGGCCACCATCGTGATGCTGGCCCTGGCCGTGCTGGACATTCCCGGCGCGATCTGGAGCGACCGCTACGGCGCGGGCTGGAAGCGCGCACGCTTTCAGGTGCCCCTGGTGCTGGGCTATACGGCGCTGTCGTTCGCCTCGGGCTTCAAGGCGCTGAGCGGCAGCCTGGCGGGCTTCGTGGCGCTGCGCGTCGGCGTCAACCTGGGCGCCGGCTGGGGCGAGCCCGTGGGCGTGAGCAACACCGCCGAGTGGTGGCCGGTGGAGCGGCGCGGCTTCGCGCTGGGCGCCCACCACACGGGCTATCCGGTGGGCGCCATGCTCAGCGGCCTGGTCGCCGGCTTTGTGCTGTACGCCTTCGGCGAGGAGAACTGGCGCTATGTGTTCTTTGTCGCGCTGGTCGTCGCCATCCCGCTGATGTGGTTCTGGGCGCGCTACTCCACGCCGCAGAAGATGGAACTGCTGTATGCCGACATCGCCGCCCGGGGCATGACCCCGCCGCAGGCCAGCGTGGCGGCGCAGGTGGAAAAAGGCCAGGCCTGGCGCACCCTGCGCAGCACGCTGGCCAACCGCAGCATCGCCCTGACGGCTGGAAACACCCTGCTCACGCAGGTGGTCTACATGGGCATCAACGTGGTGCTGCCCGCCTACCTCTTCAACATCATGGGCCTGTCGCTGGCCGAATCGGCAGGCATGAGCGTGGTGTTCACGCTCACCGGCATCGTGGGTCAGCTGGTCTGGCCGGCTCTGTCGGACGTGATCGGGCGCCGCGTCACCCTGGTGATCTGCGGCCTGTGGATGGCCGCCAGCGTGGGCGCCTTCTACTTCGCCGACACCATGGCCCTGGTCGTGGTGATGCAGCTGCTGTTCGGCCTGGTCGCCAATGCGGTCTGGCCCATCTACTACGCGGTGGCCTCGGACTGCGCCCAGCCCGCGGCCACCTCCACGGCCAACGGAATCATCACCACCGCCATGTTCGTGGGCGGCGGCATCGCGCCCGTGCTGATGGGCAGCCTGATCTCCCTGGGCGGCGGCTGGACCAGCCCCGGCGGCTATGCCCTGTGCTTCGTGGTCATGGCCGGCTGCGCGCTGGGCGGCGTGGCCCTGCAGCTGGGCACGCGCGGCAACGCCGCCTCCACCGCCACCGCCTGACTCCGCTTTCATCCACCCATCTTTCCAAGGATTTGCCATGGTCCATCACCCATCGCCCTCCCCTGTTCACGCGCCGCCCGCACGGCCGCAGCCTGCCGCCGGCGACAGGCAGTCGCTGCTCAACGCCCGCATCTTCCGCAGGCTGATGCCGCTGCTGGTGCTGTCCTATGTGATCAGCTTCATAGACCGCACCAATATCGCGCTGGCCAAGTCGCACATCGAGGTGGACCTGGGCATCTCGGCGGCCGCCTACGGCCTGGGCGCGGGGCTGTTCTTCCTGAGCTACGCCCTGCTGGAAGTGCCCAGCAACCTGATCATGCACAGGGTGGGCGCGCGGTTCTGGATCACCCGCATCATGGTGACCTGGGGCCTGCTGTCGGCCGGCATGGCCTTCATCACCGGAGAGACCTCGTTCTACGTGATGCGCGTGCTGCTGGGCGCGGCCGAGGCGGGGCTGTTCCCCGGCGTGATGCTCTACCTGACCTACTGGTTCGGCCGCGAGGAACGGGCCCGCGCCATCGGCTACTTCCTGCTGGGCGTGTGCATTGCCAACATCCTCAGCGGCCCCGTGGGCGGCGCGCTGCTGCAGATGGACGGTTTCCTGGGCTGGCACGGCTGGCAGTGGATGTTCGTGATCGAGGGCCTGCCCGCCGTGGCCCTGGCCTGGGTGGTCTGGAAGAAGCTGCCCGACGGCCCGGCCAGCGCGCCCTGGCTGACGGCCGCCGAATCGCGCGAGGTACTGCAACGCCTGCAGGCCGAGCAGGACCAGCAGGCCAGCGCCGGCCAGGTGGGCCACTCGCTCCGGGACTGCCTGCGCGACCGCCAGATCTGGCTGGCCATCCTTGTCTACTTCTGCCACCAGATCAGCATCTACACGGTGATCTTCTTCCTGCCCGGCATCATCGGCACCTACGGCCAGCTCTCGCCGCTGCAGATCGGCACGCTCAACTCCGTGCCCTGGATTGCAGCGGCCATCGGTGCGGCCTGGCTGCCGCGCTTTGCCACCCACCCGCAGCGCTGCCGGCGCATGCTGCTGGCGGGCCTGGGCACCATGGCTGCAGGCCTGCTGCTGGCGGCGCTGGCGGGCAAGGCCTCGCCCGCGCTGGGGCTGCTGGGTTTCAGCCTGACGGCGCTGATGTTCTTCGTGGTGCAGTCCGTCGTCTTCCTGTTCCCGGCTTCGCGGCTGGCGGGTGCGGGGCTGGCGGGCGGCATTGCCCTGGTCAATACCTGCGGACTGGTGGGCGGCTTCATCGGCCCCACCGTGATGGGGATGATCGAACAGGCCACGGGCAGCACGCGCAACGGCCTGTTCATCATGGCGGGCCTGCTGGTGGTGGCCGCCCTGGCATCGACCCGCCTGCGGCAGGGCCAGGAGACACGGTGATGACAGCGCTTTTGCCACGGCAGGCCGCGCTGTAGGCCAATCTCCTGTATGCGGGCCTGCCGGCTGCCCGCCAGCGCGTCCCGGACCTTGGCAAGCGGTTTTGCGGCGCTAGGATGGACCGAACTCCATTTAGCGGCCCCCTGCGCCATGATCGACACAGCGACCGACAGCTCCCCCACGCCGGCCTCCAAGCCCACACCCCGCCCGCCGCGCCGCCGCTGGCTGCGCATCCTCGTGTGGATGGTCTCGGCACTGGTGCTGCTGCTGGCGCTGGTCGTGGTCCTGATTGCCACCTATGACTGGAACCGCGCCAGGCCCTGGATCAATGAGCGGGTCAGTGAAAGCACCGGCCGGCATTTCGCGATTGAAGGCGACCTGCGGGTGCAATGGAACTGGCCCCAGCCGCTGGACCAGGGCTGGCGTCACTGGATTCCTGGCGTCACCGTCCAGGCCGAGCAACTGACGCTGGGCCAGCCCGAAGGCTGGCAGGTGGAGCAGGAGCCGGCCAAGGGCAGTGGCGAGCTGCCTGCCCTGCCTGCGCCGCCCGACCAGTTGAACAAGGGCCGCCTGCCCGAGGAGAAAGCCAAGGAACAGCCCAGGGGAAAGGCGAAGGACAAGGGCACGGACAAGGACGAAGGCAAGGACAAGGACTCGCAGGCCAGCCCTTCCGCGCCCAGTATCGACAGCGACAGCATCGTCCTGGCCGACGAAAAAATGGCCCCTCCCCCGCGCGACGCCGCCACCATGGCCACGGCAGCCCGCGCCACGGCCAGCCTGCGGCTGTGGCCGCTGCTGGGCCGGCACGTGCTGCTGGACCATCTGCAGCTCGAAGGGCCTGACCTGGTCTTTGCACGGCGCAAGGACGGCAGCAACAACTGGACTTTCAAGCGCCCCGAGTCCACCGGTCCGCGCTGGCGCTTCCAAGTGACGCAATTGAGCCTGCGCGGCGGCCTGGTGGGCTGGAGCGATGGCGTGCGCCAGATGGCAGTGCGCGCACGCCTGGACAGCCTTGTACGGCCGCCCAGTCCAGACTTTCCGTATGGCATGCGCGTCGGCCTGACCGGCCGCATCGCCAAGGCCACGGTCGAGGCCCAGGGCCTCATCGGGCCCGTGCTGGACCTGCAAAGCGAGCAGGCACGCTTTCCGGTCAAGCTGTGGGCCCATGCGGGCAGCCTGCGCGCACGGGCCGAGGGCATTCTCGACAATCCCAGGGCACTCAAGGGCATGGACCTGCAGGTGCACCTGCGCGGCTCCAGCATGGCCGACCTGTTCCCACTGACCGGCCTGCTGCTGCCGCGTACACCGCCCTTCGACACCAACGGCCATCTGGTCGGCAGCCTGCAGCCCGGCCGCGCCGAGTGGGACTACGAAAACTTCGAGGGCCGCGTGGGCCAGAGCGATCTGCGCGGCTCGCTGCATTACGCATCCGGCAAGCCCCGGCCCAAGCTCAGCGGCGAGCTGGCATCGCGCAAGCTGCGCCTGGCCGACCTGGGGCCGGTGGTAGGAGCACCGTCCACCAGGCAGGACCAGAAAAGCCGGCAGGCGGCCAGCGGCAAGACCCTGCCCACGCAGCGCTTCGACACCAGCAAGTGGAATGCCATGGATATGGATGTGCACTTCCAGAGTGACCGCATCGAGCGTCCCCAGGCCCTGCCCATCGAGAACTTCAGCGTACATGCCGTCATGGACAACGGTGTGCTGCGCCTGGCGCCGCTGCGCTTCGGCATGGCCAAGGGCAAGCTGGACCTGCAGGCCATGGTGGACAGCGGCGCCAAGCCGCCCAAGGCCAACCTCCAGGGCAAGGTCCAGGGGCTGCAGCTGTCGGCCCTATTCCCCGAGATCGAATTGATGAAGAAAAGCCTGGGCAGCATGGATGGCGCCATCGCCCTGGAGGGCCGAGGCCAGTCCATGGCCGAATGGCTGGGCACCAGCTCCGGCGACATGCGCCTGTATGTGCGCGACGGGCGCTTCAGCAAGCAACTGCTGGACCTGGCCGCGCTCAACCTGGGCAGCGTGGTGGTGACCAAGCTGTTCGGTGCCGACAAGGAAGTCCAACTCAACTGCGCCGTGGCCGACCTGTCCGTGCAGAACGGCCTGGCACGCACGCGCAACGTCAAGTTGGCGACGCCGGAGGCGATCGTGGAGGCCACAGGCCAGATCAGCCTGGCGCAGGAGACCATGGATCTGCACATCAAGCCCGAATCGCTGAAGTGGAAGTTCTTCTCGCTGCGCACGCCCCTGTATGTGCGCGGCAGCTTCGCCAACCCCAAGGTGGGCGTGGAGCCCGGCCCGCTGCTGCTGCGTGCGGGCGCGGCCGTGGCCGCCGCCGTGGTGGCGCCCGCCGCCCTGGCCCTGGTGCCGCTGACGGTGCCGGCTGCCGAGGAAGATGCGCAATGCCAGCGCCTGCTGGCAGACGCCGGCAAGAAGTAGGAAGGCCTGCCCGGCCTTCAGCTGCAGCGCGCCCTGGGAATGCCACGAACGGCCGTCCCCAGGCGCTGGCCAGCAAGACCATGATCACCGCGCGCCTATGTGAGCCGGGGCTTGGGCCAGCGTGCAGTCTGGCAAGAGTGGCAACGCCGACCGTGCGAGCCATCAGTACCATGAGGGCCACAGCCGTTGCGAACGGCGGCGGCGCACAGCGCATATGACCCGCCCCGCTGTAGCAGGCCATGCATTGCGTATTTCCCCTTAGCCCCATCGCGGCGCAGACCGTTGATTTCGCTTAACCTTCGCCGTTAACCCGCTTTTGCCGTGCCCAGCCCTTCTCCCATGTCCTCCAAAGTCCAGTTCCGCCTGCGCGTATACAACGACAGCACCATTGCCATCGGACCCGGCAAGGTGCAGTTGCTCGAATCCATCGCCGAGGCGGGCTCCATCTCGGCCGCAGCCCGCTCGCTGGGCATGTCGTACCGGCGCGCCTGGGTGCTCGTGGACGAGATGAACCGCGCGCTGCAGACGCCGGCCGTCAACACCAGCGCAGGCGGCGCCCATGGCGGCGGCGCCTCGCTCACGGCCACGGGCGAGGCCATCGTCAGGCATTACCGCTCCATAGAAACCACGTCGCGCATGGCGGCTGCGGCCGATATCGCAGCGCTGACGCGCCTGCTCAATCCCCAGGGCACCGCCAGCGCATGAGCGATGCCGCCGCGCAAGCCATAGGCTGCCGCCCCATCGGCCATGTGCGCAGCCGCTTCACCGATCCGGTGGGCATGCCCATACAGACGGCAGGCGCGGCCGACGAGGCAGGCCGCGTGGAGCTGCTGCCCGAGTTCGAGGCCGGGCTGCGCGACATCGAAGGCTTTGACTACCTGATCCTCATCACCCACCTGCACCAGGCCGTGGAAAAGCTGGAAGTCGTGCCCTTCATGGACGACAGCAGCCACGGCGTGTTCGCCACGCGCGCCCCGGCGCGGCCCAACCGGCTGGGCCTGTCCATCGTGCGCCTGGTGCGGCGCGAAGGACTGCTGCTGCATTTCCTTGGCAACGACATGCTGGACGGCACGCCCGTGCTCGACATCAAGCCCTACGTGCCCAGGCTGGATGTGCGCCAGACCGAGCGCATAGGCTGGTTCGGCAAGCGTATCGACCAGATGCCGGACATCCGCGCCGACGCCCGCATGGCCTGAGCCTGCTTCGGCAACAACGGCAACAGCCCTCAGTGGAAATTGCGGCTCGCCACGCCGGCGCCGCCCAGGCGGCCCAGCCAGCGGCTCATGTCGCGGGCGCGGTGCACGATGAGATGGCGCACGGCGGGCACCTCCTGGCTGGCCTGCTCTGCAGGCACTGACTCGCCGCAGTCCTTGCCGCCGCCCCAGTCAGAGCTGCTTTGCCAGATGCCCTCCACCGCCAGCAGCCGCGCGCCCAGCAAGGGCTCGCCCCAGCGAGTGACGGTATCGGGCCAGACCACCAGGTTGACCGTGCCCGTCTCGTCCTCCAACGTGATGAAGACCGTGCCCTTGGCCGTGGGCGGGCGCTGGCGCACGGTGACGATGCCGCAGGCCCGCACGCGCATGCCCGCCAGCGTGTCGCGCAGCTCCAGCGCCGTGCGCAGCCCGTGGCGGCGCAGGCGGTCACGCAGCAGGGCCAGCGGATGGCGGCGCAGGCTCAGGCCCGTGGCCGCGTAGTCGAACAGGATTTCCTCGCCCTCGGGCGCGGCGGCCAGCTGCACGGGCGCCTCGTGCACGGGCACGCCCGCGAACAGCGGCGGCTGCACCTGCAGGGCCGCGGCATCCCACATCTGCTGGCGGCGGTGGCCTGACAGGCCCTGCAGCGCATCGGCCGCCGCCAGGGCCTGCAGCTCGGCGCGCTGCAGCCGGGCGCGCAGGGCCAGGTCCTCGGTGCTCCTGAACGGCGCCTGCGCGCGGACCTGGGCCACGCGCTCGCCGGAAGTCTTTGGCAGCTGCGCCACCATGCACAGACCCAGGCGCACGGCCGGCTGCGGCAGCTCGACGCCGGCAATGCGCTCGTGCGGTGCCTCCAGCGTGCAGTCCCAGTCGCTGTGGCGCACATCGACGGGCAGCACGCGCACGCCGTGGCGGCGCGCATCCTGGATCAGTTGCGAGGGGGTGTAGAAGCCCATGGGCTGGGCATTGAGCAAGGCCATGAGGAAACAGGCCGGCTCATGGCGCTTGAGCCAGGCGCTGGCATAGGCCAGCATGGCAAAGCTGTAGGCATGGCTTTCAGGGAAGCCGTATTCGCCGAAGCCCAGCATCTGGCGGAAGATGGCCTGGGCAAATTCGGCGCTGTAGCCGTTGGCCAGCATGCCGTCTATCAACGGACGCTCGAAGCGGTGCACGCCGCCCTTGCGCCGCCAGGCCGCCATGGAGCGGCGCAGCTCGTCGGCATCGCCCGCCGAGAAGTTCGCCGCGATCATGGCGATCTGCATCACCTGCTCCTGAAAAATGGGCACGCCCAGCGTGCGCTTGAGCGCCTTCTCGAGCGCAGGCTTTTCCAGGACCAGCTCGCCGCCCTGCCGCCGACGCTCGCGCGCCTGAAGATAGGGATGGACCATGCCGCCCTGTATGGGGCCGGGCCGCACGATGGCGACCTCGACCACCAGGTCGTAGAACTCGCGCGGCTGCAGCCGGGGCAGCATGCTCATCTGCGCCCGGCTCTCGATCTGGAAGGTGCCCACGGTGTCGGCGCGGCAGATCATGTCGTAGGTGGCCGGGTCGTCCTTGGGAATGTCGGCCAGCTCCCAGAGCGGGCCGCGCAGCGCGGCGCGCGCGTGCAGGCTGCCGCGCAGCACGGTGAGCATGCCCAGGGCCAGCACATCGACCTTGAGCAGCTTCATGGTGTCCAGATCGTCCTTGTCCCACTGGATGACCGAGCGGCCCTCCATGGCGGCCGGCTCCACGGGCACCAGCCGCGTCAGCGGCCCGTCGGTCAGCACAAATCCGCCCACATGCTGGCTCAGGTGGCGCGGGCTGTCGCGCAGCTGCAAGGCCAGCTCCAGCCACAGCCGCGCACGCTGGGGCGACAGTTGCGGGCAGTCGTCGCCCAGCCGCTCGCGCAGCCGGGCCAGGCGCAGCAGCTTGGAGCGCACCCAGCCCAGGGCAGGGTCATCGGGTTCGGGCTCCGGCTCGGCCGCCTGGTCCTCGGCATCGCTGAACCAGTGGTGCTGCCGGGCCATGGCGTCGATCAGCACCGCATCCACGCCCAGGGCCTTGCCCGCGTCGCGCAGCGCGCCGCGCGTGCGCCAGCAGCTGACCACGGCCGTCAGCGCCGCACGGCCGCGGCCGTATTTTTCGTAGATGTACTGGATGACGGTCTCGCGCCGCGCGTGCTCGAAGTCCACGTCGATATCTGGGGGCTCGCTGCGCTCGCGGCTGATGAAGCGCGCCATCAGCAGCGTGGTCTTGTTCGGATCCACGGCCGTGATGCCCAGGCAATAGCAGACGGCCGAGTTCGCGGCCGAACCGCGCCCCTGGCACAGGATGCCTTCGCTGCGCGCATAGCGCACGATGTCGTGCACGGTGAGAAAGTACATCTCGTAGCGGCATTCGGCGATCAGCTCCAGCTCATCCTTCAACTGCTTGGCGACCGATTCGGGAATGCCTTGCGGATAGCGCCCCGCCGCTCCCTGCCAGGTATGCCAGGCCAGGGTCTGGCGCGCGTCCATGCCGGGAAGCACGCTTTCCTGCGGATAGTGGTAGCTGATCTCACTGAGCTTGAAATCGCAGCGCGCGGCAATCTGCACGGTTGCATCCAGCATGGCACGTGGATAGATGCCGCCCAGCCGCAAGCGCGAGCGCAGATGCCGCTCGGCATTGGGATGCAGCTCGAAGCCGCATTCGGCCACGGTGCAGCCCAGGCGCAGCGCCGTCACCAGGTCCTGCAGCGGCTTGCGCGAGCGCGCATGCATGTGCACGTCGCCGCAGGCCACGCAGGACAGGCCCAGTAACCCTGCCACGTCCTGCAGGCTTTGCAGCCACAGGCTGTCGTCGGGCGCCAGCAGCAGCTCCACGCCCAGCCAGCAGCCCGGCCCCAACTGCGCCACGGCGGCCTGCACGGCCTCGGCCATGGCGGGCACATCGCCGGGCAACAGCTGCGCACGCTGCGGCACAACGATGCATTCGCAGCCTTCACGCAGCAGATGCCAGGGGCTGTCGGTATCGACCAGGTACCGGCCCTTGTCGGCACGGGCGCGCGCCGCGCTGATGAACTCGCAGAGGTTGCCCCAGCCGTTCAGATCGCGCGCCAGCGCCACCACGCGCAGCGGGCCCCAGGCAAATTCGCTGCCATGGATCAGGGCCATCTCGCATTCGCGTGCAGCCTCGAAGGCCCGCACGGCGCCGGCCACCGAGCATTCGTCGGTCAGGGCCAGCGCCTGGTAGCCCAGGGCCTTGGCGCGCTGCACCAGTTGGGCGGGCGAAGAGGCGCCGCGCAGAAAGCTGAAGTTCGACAGGCAGTGCAGCTCCGCATAGCCGGGCAGGCCCGGGCCCGATGCCATGCCGGACACCGGCCCGGTGGCCTGGGGCGGGGGCTGCAGCCGCTGCAGCTGCGGGGGCGGCGGCTCCAGCAGGATGTCCTGCTCAGCCATAGATGCCTTGCGCAAACCAGGCGGCGGGCGACAGCAGGGCCGGCATGCCTGGCAGCCGTTCCGATGCAGGCGCGCGCTCGCGGTAGATCCAGACATGGCCGACAGCCGCGTTGCTGGCCACGAAATAGTCACGCACGGCCAGCGCCGCATCGGCCTGCGGCTCTCCCCACCAGCCGGCCTCCAGACGATAGGGGCCGGCCAGCAATTGCAGCGGCCCCTGCCAGCAGGGGCGGCTGCCCTGCAGGAGCAGCGGCTGGGGCGGATCAAGCAGCCAGGGCGGCAGCAGGCCCTGCCAGGGGTTGGCCGCCTTGCGCGCGTGCGCGGGCCGCCGCGGTGCCTGCGGGGTCTGCAGGGCCTCGCAGGCCGGGGTCCAGCGCTGCATGGCCTCGGGCCGGTGGTCCGATTGCAGCTGCGCCACCCGCACGCCCTGCGCGCCACGGCGGGCCGAGACGCGCTCCACCCATTCATGCCAGGCCATGCCGCTGGCCGCGCCTGCCCCATCTGTCGCGCCTGCCGCCTCGCCCAGCGGCGCCGGACCGGGCGCGGCCGGTGGCAGGCAACTGCCGGCATCGGCCGCGAAAGGCGCGGTGTCCAGCGCCACCAGCTCCAGCATGTCCGCAGGCGCGCGCCAGGGCGTGCGGGCCAGGCGTTCGCGCAGCAGGCGCTCCATGTGCTCCAGCGCCTGGGCGGGCCGGGCCGTGCGGATGTCCAGCGCTTCCCAGGCCGGCAGTTGCGTGCCGTCCACGCGCCGCAGATCGTGGTGCCAGCGCAGTTGCAGGCCCAGCACGCCCTGGTGGCGGGCCTGCAGCCAGGCCTGCAGCGCGCGCAGCAGGGGCCGGGCGGCCTGCAGCAGGGCCTGGGCGTCGCTGGCCGGATAGCCCAGGTCGGCGCGCAATGCAAAGTGCTCGGGCAGCTCCAGCCAGTCCAGCGCATGGGGGCTGCTGCCATAGGCCTGGTCCAGCGCCAGCAGGGCCGGCAGCCCGATGCGCCGCGCCAAGCCCGCGCGCGGCAGGGCGCGCAGCTCGCCCCAGCGGCGGCAGCCCATGCGCTCCAGGGCCGGCGCCTGGGGTTCGAGCGCGGGCAGGGTCCAGATCGGCAGGGCATCGGCAGGCGGCCAGGGCTGGCGCAGGCCGTCGCCCTGCATGCGCCAGCGCAGACGCGCCAGCGCCTGCCAGGCCGTGGCGGCCCGGGCCCAGACCGGCATCTGCGGGCTGCCTGCCTGCCCTGTGTCAGGCTGCTGTTCACGCAGAGCGCGCAGCAGGCCCAGCAGCATGGCCTGGCGGCCGCCCCACAGGCGCTCCACGCTGCCCACCTCCATCAACGCCACGGCCTGCCCTGCCCCGTACCAGAGAGCCACGCGCGGCGTCCAGCGCAGGGCCCACCAGGCCTGCTGCGCGCAGGCACTGCCTTTGCCATCACTGTCGCCGTTGCCCTGGCCATCGCCCTGCGCGGCATGCAGCGGCCAGGCAATCCAGTGCAGTGCTTGATTCGGCTGTGCCATGGCATCTCATCCCAGGGTGTGCGCTGCCGCCTGCAGGGCGGGCGCCTCGGCGGGCAGCAGTTGCCCGTGTCCATGAAGCCAGCGCTGCGCCTCGCCCGCCTGCCGGGTGCGCCGCAGGGCCTGGGCCTGCAGCACGTCCTGCCAGGCCCAGTGGTGCAGCGGCAGTTTCAAGGGATGCTCCAGCGCAGGCCCCCGGCGCTTGAGCAACTGCACGCGCAGGCAGGCTGGCGTGCCGCCTTCGCCCGGCTCCCCCAACTCTGTCTCCACGCGCAGCCGCAGCGGCGCAGGCGAGGCCACCGTCTGCAGGGCGGCCGAGGCCTCGCGCCACAGCCACAGAATGCGCCCCTGCGCAGCGGCCGCCCATTGCAGCCGGCGCAGCGTGGCCATGGGCAGACCGGCCGGCAGCCAGGCCAGCACGGCCAGCACGTCGCGGCAGCGCAGTGCCTGCTCACAGACCCAGGCCAGCCCTGCCCCATCGCCTGCCGGGTGGGCGCCGGGGTGGGCGCCAGGGTGGGTATCGGCCTCCACGCAGCACAGCCGGTGCGCCGCCACGCCCGCCGCTTCCAGTCCCGGTGCAAAAGGCCTGCAAGGCGGCGCCACCAGCACCACCTGGCCCGCGCTGCGCTGCATCAGGGCCGCCAGGCCCGGCAGCAGCAGCGGCCATTCGGCATGGCCATGGGCGGGCTGCAGCAGCTCGACCATGGCGCCCAGCGGCCAGCCCCCGCCCGGCAATTGCGCATCCAGCAGCGCATGGCCCGAAGGCTGGACGCGCTGCTGCAGCGCCTGCTGCCAGCCATCGCCACGCCACACGCCCTGCAACTGAGGCAGCACACGCGCCGCGCCCGCCAGGGAGGCGGACTGCGCAGGTTGAAAGGCGTGTGTCGTGGTCATGGGGAATTCTCAAGATACTGTACAAATATACAGCACTCTTGATTTCCCCCACAGCTCCACGGCCGTAAAAAAGCCGGGCAAGCCCGGCTGTCTCAATGCGCAGCTGTTGCCGCTGCCCCACCCGGCGGCGGCGTGGCGTCGATCTGCATGCAGGCTTCGCACCATTGCGCGACCGCCGTGTCCACGGCGTGGGTGCGGGCGTTGATGGCGGGCCAGCGGCGCAGGCAGGCGTTGACGATGGCCTGCAGCTGCCACAGCGCCTCGCGGCTGAGCAGGGCCAGCTCGCTCATGCCCTGCACGTCGTCCTTGAGGTAGGCCAGCAGGTCGGTCTGCTGGTTCGGGTGCAGGCCGGCCTCGGCCAGCTGCTTTTGCAGGCTGCCGATGCTGGAGTCGATGTAGACGGCCGCCTGGTGGTCGGGCATGGCCTGCCAGCGCTCGGGAAAGGCCTGGCTGAACGTGTCCCACATCTGGAAGGCGGCCGACAGCGCTGCCACGCTGTGCGTGACCTCGGCCTGCAGCGGCGGCAGCGGCGTGCCCGGCGAGATCTCGTCGTACAGCAGCGGCAGCAGGATGCCGACCAGATCGGCCGGATAGCGGCGGTGATTCATGCGCAGCATCAGCGACAGGCGCTGGCCGGGCAGGTCCTGGAATTTGTCGAAGAAGGCCGAGACCACCTCGGCCAGCAACAGGATACGGCCCATTTTGGAGATGGCTTCGCCATGCACGCCGCGCGGATAGCCCGTGCCGTCCATGCGCTCGTGGTGCTCGAGCACGGCCATTTCCACGTCCTGCGAATACGCGCCCGCGCCCCGCATGATGAGCATGCCCGTGACCGAGTGCGCCACCAGGTGCTTGCGCTCGGCGCCCGTGAGCCGGTAGTTGGGGTCGGTCCAGGCCGGGTCCATGTAGAGCATGCCCACATCGTGCAGCAGGGCCGCCGTGGCCAGCGGGCCGCATTCACGCTCGCTCCATTCGCTTTGCAGCGCCAGGTAGACGGCCACCAGCATCATCTGCAGGCTGTGGGCGAACAGCTCGGGGCGCTGCTCGCGCATGACCGTGAGCTTGAAGGCGATCTGCGGCGGCAGCACCATCAGGCGCAGCGGCGCCAGCAGCCGGTCCGTGCCGCCCAGCGACTGCACCAGGCGGCGCATCAGGTCCACGGTCTCGCACTGCACCATGGCCTGGGCCTCGATGGCCAGCACGTCCACGCGGTTGTCCACGCCCAAATGCTTGTCGATGGGGTCGCGCAGCTTGTGCTTGACCAGGCGCTCGTACATGTTGCTGTCGATGCGCGCGCCCTTGTCCACGAGCTTGACGCCCTTGTCGTTGAAGATGGGCTCGCCGGTCACCACGTTGCAATGCTCGGCCATGTCGGTGACGGCGCGCAGGAAATGCACGCCCTCGTCCTTCCATCCCTGCGCTGTCGGTGGATTGCGCACGGCCGCGACATCCGTCATAGAGGCTCCCATTGGCTCGAAATCTGAAATATAAGCAAAAGAGCCCGCGCAAGGCGGGCTCTCGTCGCGCAGGCCTGCACCAGGCAGGCACTGCACAGCACGGCAACATCAGCGAATCAGCGTCACGCCGGTCTTGGACTGGATGTCCTCGAAGCTCACTTCGGGGGCCAGTTCCACGAGCTTCAGGCCCTGCGGCGTCACGTCCATCACTCCCAGGTCGGTGATGATACGGTCCACCACGCCCACGCCGGTCAAAGGCAGAGTGCAGGCGGGAAGAATTTTGAGGTCGGTCGTGCCGTCCTTCTTCTTTGCCACATGCTCCATGAGCACGATGACGCGCTTGACGCCCGCCACCAGGTCCATGGCGCCGCCCATGCCCTTGACCATCTTGCCGGGGATCATCCAGTTGGCCAGGTCGCCCTTCTCGGAAACCTGCATGGCGCCCAGGATGGACAGGTTGATCTTGCCGCCGCGGATCATGGCGAACGACTGGTCGCTGCCGAAGATGGACGAGCCGGCAATCGTCGTCACGGTCTGCTTGCCGGCGTTGATCAGGTCGGCGTCCACGGCATCCTCGGTCGGGAAGGGGCCGATGCCCAGCATGCCGTTCTCCGACTGCAGCCACACTTCCTTGTCACCCGTGTGGTTGGCCACCAGGGTGGGAATGCCGATGCCCAGGTTGACGTAGAAGCCGTCTTCGAGTTCTTGGGCCGCGCGGGCGGCCATCTGGTCTTGGGTCCACGGCATGGTCAGGCTCCTTGTTTTTCTGTGATGGTGCGCTTTTCGATGCGCTTTTCGGGGTTCGGGTTGTGCACGATGCGGTGCACGTAGATGCCGGGCAGGTGGATGTCGTCCGGTGCGATCTCGCCGACCTCGACCACCTCCTCCACTTCCACGATGCAGACCTTGCCGGCCGTGGCGGCGGCAGGGTTGAAGTTGCGCGCCGTCAGGCGGAACTGCAGGTTGCCGCTCTTGTCGGCACGGTGGGCCTTGACCAGGGAGACATCGGGCACAAGCGAGCGCTCCATCACATAGGTCTCGCCGTCGAACTCGCGCAGCTCCTTGCCCTCGGCCACCATGGTGCCCACGCCGGTCTTGGTGAAGAAGGCGGGAATGCCGGCGCCGCCTGCGCGCAGCTTCTCGGCCAGCGTGCCCTGGGGCGTGAATTCCAGCTCCAGCTCGCCGGCCAGGTACTGGCGCTCGAACTCCTTGTTCTCGCCCACATACGACGAGATCATCTTCTTGATCTGGCGCGTCTCCAGCAGCTTGCCCAGGCCAAAGCCGTCCACGCCCGCATTGTTGGAAATCACCGTCAGGCCCTTGACGCCGCTGTCACGCAGCGCGTCGATCAGGGCCTCGGGAATGCCGCACAGGCCGAAGCCTCCCACAGCCAGCAATTGCCCGTCGGCCACGACGCCCTGGAGCGCCTGCTCCGCAGAGGGGTAGAGCTTTTTCACACATGTCTCCTTCAGATTGGATGCGCTACGATACTACGTACTTGCATAGGTAGTTTTTCGTAAAGATTTGCCCATGGATATAGATTACAGGCTGGCGTTCGAGGCCGCCCCCGTCGGTCTCGTGATCTCGCGCAACCGCACCATGATCGACTGCAATCGCCAGGTCTGCGAGATGTTCGAGGCCTCGCGCGAGGTGCTGATCGGCCAGACCTTCCAGATCCTCTACCCCAGCGCCGACGAGTACGAGCGGCTGGGCGCGCGCATCGCGCCCATTCTCAACGCCCGGGGTTTCTACTCGGACAACCGCATCATGAAGCGCGCCAACGGCGAAACGTTCTGGTGCCATGTCACGGGCCGCACGCTGGACCGCAGCGACCCGCATGCCTCGGGCATCTGGAGCTTCGAGGACCTCAGCGCCCACCGTCCCGTCAAGGCCGAGCTCACGGGGCGCGAGCGCGAGGTGGCCGCCCGCCTGCTGGAAGGCCTGACCTCCAAGGAAATCGGCCGCGCCCTGGCCATCAGCCACCGCACGGTGGAGATCTACCGCGCACGGCTGATGCGCAAGTACGGCGCCTCCACGGCCGCCGATCTGGTCCACAAGCTGGTCTCGGGCTGACAGGGCGACGGCCTACACGGGCCGCATCCGCCCGCGCAACACAATGCCTTGGCAAAAAGCATGCCCGGCACGACGCAGGCGGGGTGCGGTGAAATTTTTTGGCTATGGCGCAGTTGAGATTTGCCAATCGCCAAAGCCTTGCCGCATCCATAGAACGAAACAACAATAAAAGCAATTCGATAGCACGCAGCTATTGATTTTCCAAGCGCCGCGCTGCCTGAGTGCAAGCCGGCGCCGCTACCACCCCTCGATCAAGGAGAGACCATGACCCACAAGCTCACCACCGCCGCAGGTGCCCCGGTTGCCAACAACCAGGACTCGCTCACGGCCGGCCCGCGTGGCCCGATGCTGCTGCAGGACCTGTGGCATCTGGAAAAAATGGCCCACTTCAACCGCGAAGTGATTCCCGAGCGCCGCATGCACGCCAAGGGCTCGGGCGCCTTCGGCACCTTCACCGTGACGGGTGACATCACGCGCTACACCCGCGCCAAGGTGTTCTCCGACATCGGCAAGCAGACCGAAGTGTTCGCGCGCTTTTCCACCGTGGCCGGCGAGCGCGGCGCGGCCGACGCCGAGCGCGATATCCGCGGCTTCGCCGTCAAGCTCTATACCGAGGAAGGCAACTGGGACCTGGTGGGCAACAACACGCCGGTGTTCTTCTTCCGCGACCCGCTCAAGTTCCCGGACCTGAACAAGGCCGTCAAGCGCGATCCCTACACCAACCTGCGCTCGCCCGAGAACAACTGGGACTTCTGGACCGGCCTGCCCGAGGCGCTGCACCAGATCACCATCGTCATGAGCGACCGGGGCATTCCGCGCGGCTACCGCCACATGCACGGCTTCGGCTCGCATACCTACAGCTTCATCAACGCCAGCAACGAGCGCCACTGGGTCAAGTTCCACTGGGTCTGCCAGCAGGGCATCGAGAACTTCACCGATTCCGAGGCGGCCTCCGTCGTCGCCTCCGACCGTGAAAGCAGCCAGCGCGACCTGCTCGAGGCCATCGACCGCGGCGAGTTCCCGCGCTGGAAGCTGTGCGTGCAGATCATGCCCGAGCATGAAGCCGAGACCTACCGCTTCCACCCCTTCGACCTGACCAAGGTCTGGAGCAAGAAGGACTACCCGCTGATCGAAGTGGGCGTGATGGAGCTCAACCGCAACCCGCGCAACTACCACGCCGATGTGGAGCAGGCCTCGTTCACGCCGGCCAACCTGGTGCCGGGCATCGGCCCCTCGCCCGACCGCATGCTGCAGTCGCGCCTGTTCTCGTACGGCGATGCCGCGCGCTACCGCCTGGGCGTGAACCACCACCAGATCCCCGTGAACGCGCCGCGCTGCCCCTACCACGCCTACCACCGGGACGGCGCCATGCGCGTGGACGGCAACTACGGCGGCACCATCGCCTACGAGCCCAACACCAAGGGCGAGTGGCAGGAGCAGCCGGCCTTCGCCGAGCCGCCGCTGGCCCTCAACGGCGCGGCCGACCGCTGGAACTACCGCGAGGACGATGCCGACTACTTCACCCAGCCCGGCGACCTGTTCCGCCTGCTCACGCCCGATGCGCAGCAGCGCCTGTTCGAGAACACGGCGCGCAACATCGCCGGTGTGTCCGAGCACATCGTGCAAAAGCACATAGCGCACTGCACCCAGGCCGACCCGGCCTACGGCAAGGGCGTGGCCGATGCCATCGCCCGCCAGAAGGCCGGCACGCTCTGACCGGCTGACGCCCACGGCAAAACGCCCCCGAAACTTCGGGGGCGTTTTTCATGGCACGCCCTGCCCTCAGGCCACGGCCTTGAAGGCGGGAAGCTTGTCGCCCAGCCGCTTGCCCATCTCCGTGCCCAGGGCCTGCAGGCCGCTCATGGGGCGCACCATGACCTCGAATTCCCGGATCAGCCCCTGCTCGTCGAAACGGATGAAGTCGATGCCCTTGAGGTTCTTGCCGCCCACGCTGGCGCTGAACTCCAGCACCACGTCCAGGCCGTCATCGCTGGCCATCTGGCGGTGGTAGGTGAAGTTCTCGAAGACCTGGACCACGGTGGACAGCGCCAGCATCAGCGCGGCTGCCGAGGCATAGGGCGTGTTCGCCATGGGCGAGCGGAACACCGCATCGGGATGGACGATGGTGTGCAGCTCGCCCAGGTCGCTGGCGGCAACCATGCGATGCCACAGCTCCAGGGAGCGGGCGACTGCGGGATGGGCGTTCTTCGGGGGCTGGGACATGCTTGTCTCCTGGTGGTTGAGGTGGAAAACGGAATCGGGCGGCGCCCTCAAAGGCTGGCCGCCAGCGTGGTGCCTTGCACGATGGCGCGCTTGGCGTCGAGTTCGGCAGCCACGTCGGCGCCGCCGATCAGGTGCACGCTGCAGCCCGCCGCGCTCAGGGCCGCATGCAGCTCGCGCTGCGGCTCCTGGCCCGCGCAGAGCACGACGTTGTCCACCTCCAGCAGTTGCGGCTGGCCGTCCACGGTGATGTGCAGCCCGGCGTCGTCGATGCGCTCATAGGCCACGCCCGAGCCCATGGCCACGCTGCGCGCCTTCAGCGAGGTGCGGTGTATCCAGCCCGTGGTCTTGCCCAGCTGGTCGCCCACCTTGGTGGACTTGCGCTGCAGCAGGTGCACGCGGCGCGGCGAGGGCTCGGCCTGCGGCTGCGCCAGGCCGCCGGCCCGGGCGTAGTCCGTGTCTATGCCCCACTCCGCATAGAACTTGCGGGGCGCCACGGCGCCGCTGTCGCCGGCATGGGTCAGGTACTCGGCCACATCGAAGCCGATGCCGCCCGCGCCGATGATGGCCACGCGCTCGCCCACGGGCCTGTCGCCCTGCAGCACGTCCAGGTAGCCGAGCACCTTGGGATGGTCCACGCCGTCGATGGCGGGAAGGCGCGGCCGTATGCCCGTGGCCAGGACGATCTCGTCATAGCCGCCCTCGATGAGCTGGGCAGCCTCCACGCGGTGGCCCAGTCGCAGCGCCACGCCGCCCAGCTCCAGCTGGCGGCGGAAGTAGCGCAGCGTCTCGTGGAACTCCTCCTTGCCGGGCACCTTCTTGGCAATGTTGAACTGCCCGCCGATCTCGCTGGCCGCATCGAACAAGGTCACCGCATGGCCGCGCTGCGCCGCGGTGACGGCGAAGCTCAGGCCCGCCGGGCCGGCGCCCACCACGGCGATGCGCTTGGCGTCGGGCGCGGGCGCAATCACCAGCTCGGTCTCGTGGCAGGCGCGCGGGTTGACCAGGCAGGAGGTGATCTTGCCGCCAAAGGTATGGTCCAGGCAGGCCTGGTTGCAGGCAATGCAGGTGTTGATCTCGTCGGCACGGCCCTGGCGCGCCTTGCGCACGAAGTCGCCATCGGCCAGCAGCGGCCGGGCCATGGAGACCATGTCGGCATAGCCCTCGGCCAGCAGGCGCTCGGCCACCTCGGGCGTGTTGATGCGGTTGGAGGTGATCAGCGGGATGTCCACCTGCCCCATCACGCGCTGCGTGACCCAGGCATAGGCGGCGCGCGGCACCTTGGTGGCAATGGTGGGGATGCGCGCCTCGTGCCAGCCTATGCCCGTGTTCAGCAGCGTGGCGCCCGCGGCCTCGATGGCCTGGGCCAGCGCGATCACTTCCTCCAGCGTGGAGCCGCCTTCCACCAGGTCCAGCATGGACAGGCGGTAGATGATGATGAAGTCCCGCCCCACGCGCTGGCGCGTGCGCCGCACGATCTCCACCGCAAAGCGCATGCGGCCCGCGTAGCTGCCGCCCCATTCGTCATCGCGGTGGTTGGTGCGTGCGGCGATGAACTCGTTGATCAGGTAGCCCTCCGAGCCCATGATCTCCACGCCGTCGTAGCCCGCATGCCGGGCCAGGGCTGCGCAGCGCACGAAGTCCTCGATGGTTTGCTCCACCTCGTCGCCCGTCAGCGCATGCGGCACGAAGGGGTTGATGGGCGCCTGCAGCGCGCTGGGCGCCACCAGCCCGGGCTGGTAGGCGTAGCGGCCGAAGTGCAGGATCTGCATGGCGATCTTGCCGCCCTCGGCATGGACGGCCTGCGTGACGATGCGGTGCTGGTCCGCCTCGTGCTCATTGACCATCATGGCGCCGCCCTTCATGGGCCGGCCGCGCTCATTGGGGGCGATGCCGCCCGTGACGATCAAGCCCACCTCGCCGCGCGCGCTCGGCGTAGAAGGCGGCCATGCGCTCGAAACCGTTGGGCGCCTCTTCCAGGCCCACGTGCATGGAGCCCATGAGCACGCGGTTTCTGAGCGTGGTGAAGCCCAGGTCCAGTTCGGCATTCAGGTGGGGGTAGTGGGTCATGCCTATCTCGCTTTTTTTATGCAACTGATTGCATGAATGTAGTCAGCCTCCTTTATTTATGCAACTGGTTGCGCAAAAAATTGCAGAAATGACTGCAGCGCTTGGCCGCGCCTCCATGCAGGCCCGTAAGATGGCGCCCAGCGCCAGTCCCTTTGTTGCCGATGTCCCTGCCACACGCCCTTCTCACCGCCTTGGTCGAGCACCCCTGCTCGGGCTCGGAACTTGCCGAGCGCTTCGACCGCTCCATCGGCTATTTCTGGAATGCCACGCACCAGCAGATCTACCGCGAACTCGCGCGGCTGGAAGAGGCGCAATGGATAGAGGCCCTTCCCGCCGAATCCGGCCGGGGCCGCAAGCGCCAGTACCGCATCCTTCCCACCGGCCGCAAGGAGCTCAAGCGCTGGGTGGCCGAGCAGGAAGACCCCAAGCCGCTGCGCGAGGAATGGATGGTGCGCCTGCGTGCCGAGGCGGTGGTGGGGCCCTGCGGACTGCAGGACGAAGTGCAGCGGCTGCTGGCACTGCACCAGGCGCAGCTGGACGTCTACCAGCGCCTGGAGCAGCGCGACTTCCTGGACAAGCCGCCCACGCGCGAGCGGCGGCTGCAGCACCTGGTGCTCAAGGCCGGCATACAGCAGGAGCAGCTGTGGATAGGCCTGCTGCAGGAAGCCCGGGAGATCCTGGACATGCCGGCCAGGCCCTGAGGAACGGTTGCGACGACTGAGACTGCCGAGACGGCTGAGAAGGTCGCGACGGCCGCCTCAGCCCTTGTTCAAGCCGTGCAGCGCCAGCCCCGGCGCCTCCAGCCGGGCACGCAGAATGCACCCGTGCGTGGAGTCCGTCACATACAGCGTGCGGCGGTCCACGCCGCCAAAGGCCAGGTTGGTGAGCGAGCTTCCCGGCACGCCGCGCAGCACCTGCACGGGCTCGGCCCGATGGTTGAGCACCCACACCAGGCCCAGGCCCGGGTTGGCCACCAGCAGCCGGCCCTGGTCATCCACGGCCAACCCGTCGGGGCCGCTGGGGCCGTAGGAGGTGAAGAACTGCCCCACCTTGGCCACGCTGCCATCGGGCAGCAGGGGCACGCGCCAGACGCAGTTGCCGCGCGTCACGGCCAGGTAGAGCACGCGGCCATCGGGCGACAGCGCCACGCCGTTGGGGCTGGGCACGTTGGCCAGCAGCAGGTCCAGCCGGCCGTCCGGCCGCAGGCGGTACAGGCGGCCGCTGGGGTCGTGCAGGCCGCTCTGGCCCTGGTCGGTGAAGTAGAGGTTGCCTTCGGCATCGAAGACCAGGTCGTTCACGCCCTTGAAACGCTCGCTGTTGCGCCGCTGCAGATAGGGGCTGACGCGCCCCGTGGCCACCTCCAGGCACATCAGGCCGTTCTTGTAGTCGGTGATCAGCAGCGTGCGCTCGTCAAGGAACTTCATGCCGTTGGGCTCGCCGTCGTACTCGGCCACCAGGGTCCAGGCGCCTTGCGGATCGATGCGGAAGACGCGGCCCCAGGGAATGTCGGCCACGTACAGGTTGCCGGCGCCGTCGAACACCGGCCCCTCGAGGAAGGAGTCGGTGACGGCGCCGCCCCGGTTGGCATCGGCCCACTCGCTGCGCTCGGGGCGGCGCAGGGCGTCGGGCATGGCGGTGAACGATTCGAGTTCGCAGACCTGGGGGGCTTGCAGCAGGAACATGGTGCTTGTCTTTCTCGGGATTTCAGGGGATGGCGCTGAAGCCGTACAGGCGCGCTGGATTGTCGACCAGGATGCGGTCCATGGCCTCGTCCGTGCCCGCCCAGGCCTGCAGCAGATCGACCAGATCGGCATCGTCGACGGAGCCCGGCGCCTCGGTGGTGTGCGGCCAGTCGCTGCCCCAGACCAGGCGCTCGGGTGCGGCGCGCACCAGGTCGCGGCCCAGCGGCAGCGTGTCGGCATAGGAGGGGCCGCCCACCGATGAACGCATATAGGCGCCGGAGAGCTTGACCCAGGTATTGCCGCCATCGAGCAGCCGGCGCAGCGCGGCATGGGCCGCGCCCTCCACGCCCTGCATGCCCGCGGCCGGGTCGATGCGACCCAGGTGGTCCACGACCAGGGGCACGGGCAGCGCGCCCAGCACGGGCTCCAGCGCCACCAGCTGTTCGGGCTGCATGAAGACCTGCACATGCCAACCCAGCCGTGCGACCCGGTGCGCCAGCGTGACCAGCATGTGGGCCGTGGTCTCGCCCCATGACTGCGGCGAGACAAAGTTCACGCGCAGCCCGCAGACGCGGTGCGTGGCCAGCCGGTCCAGCTCGGCATCGGCCACATCGTGGGCGACCACGGCCACGCCGCGCGCATCATCGCCCAGGCGCTCCAGCGCATCCAGCGTGCAGGCGTTGTCCGTGCCATAGGTCGAGGGCGTGACCACCACGGCGCGCGAGGTGCCCAGGCGCCGCTGCAGTTGACGGTACATGTCCACGTCGGCCTGCGGAGGCGTGCGCGGCCAGTGCGGCGACGGCGCAAAGCGCGCATCGAAGATGTGCATGTGGCTGTCGCAAGCCAGGGGCGGCAGCGTGCGCGCAGGCCTGCTCGTGCCGGCCGAGTGCGGCACGGCCATGGCGATGTCGGTCATGCCCATGCGCTCAGTCCAGCACGATGGCGCCCTTGCGCACCACCTCGCCCCACTTGGCGTCTTCCTTCTGGAGGAAGGCGGCGAACTCGGCCGGCGTCGATGCCATGGGCTGGGCGCCCAGGTCGCTCAGGCGCTGGCGCACCTCGGCTTCCTGCAGCACCTCGGACAGCGCCTGGTGCAGGCGCGCGGCCACGGGCTCGGGCGTGCCCGTGGGCAGGAAGATGCCGTTCCACTCATAGGCCTCGTAGCCGGGAATCACGGTCTCGGACACGGTGGGCACATCGGGCAGGCGCGCCGAGCGCTGGGGCGCCGCCACGGCCAGGGCGCGCAGCTTGCCGCCCGTGACCAGCGGATAGGTGGCCGCCATGGTGCCGAACATGAAGTCCACCTGCCCGCCCATCACATCGGCAATGGCCGGCCCGCCGCTCTTGTAGGGCACATGGACCATGTCCAGCTCCAGCCGCTGGCGGAACAGCTCGGCCGCCAGGCGCTGCACCGTGCCGCTGCCGCCCGAGGCGAAGTTGATCTTGCCCGGCTGCGCCTTGGCCCTGGCCGCCAGGTCGGCCACGCTGCGCACGGGCGAGTCGGCCTTGACCACGACCACATTGGGCATGAGCAGCACCAGCGACAGCGGCTGCAGCGCGCTGCGCGCATAGGGCAGCTTGGCAAACAGATGCGGGTTGATGGAAAACGGCGTGGCGTCGTAGAGCACCGTGTAGCCATCGGCGCGCGCCTTGGCCACCTGGCTGGCACCAATCGTGCCGCTGGCCCCGGGCCGGTTGTCCACGATGATGCTGGTGCCCAGCCGCGCGCCCATGCGCGTGGCCAGCAGGCGCGCGGCCGCGTCGGCGCCGCCGCCGGGCGCATAGGGCACGACCAGGGTGATGGGACGCTCGGGAAAGGCGGCCTGGGCCACGGCGGCGGCCAGGGCGCAGGCCGCGATCAGGGTTCTGGCAAGGAATTTCATGGCTTGTCTCCACATTTTTTAGAGGGGGCGGCGGCCGAATCAATCCGCCTTCAGGTTCAGTTCGCGGGCGATCTGCGCATAGGAGGCCGCTTCGCTGGCCACGCGCTGCGCGAAGGCGCTGCCGCAGCTGGACTCGGCATCCATGCCCAGGCCGTGCAGCTTGTCCGCGGCCGATGCACTCTTGGCAAACTCCACGGCCACGCGCTCCAGCGCCTGGGCCGCGCCGTCGGGAATGCCAGCCGGCGCGAGCACGCCGTACCAGACATCGGCCGAGTAGTCGCCGCCACCCGCTTCGGCAAAGGTGGGCACCTGGGGCAGCAGGGACGCGCGTCTGGGCGAAGCCACGGCCAGCGCCGTGAGCTTGCCGCTGCGCACCTGGGGCAGCACCGAGCCCAGCGTGGCGAAGGAGCTGTCGAGCTGGCCGCCCATGAGATCCGTGACCACGGGCGCCGCGCCCTTGTAGGGCACGTGGTTGAGCTTCAGGCCCTTGGCCCGCGCAAACATCTCGGTGGCGAAATGGCCCGAACTGCCCATGCCCGCCGTGCCGGCCGTGACGCTGCCGGGCCGGCTGCGCGCCTGGTCCATGTACTCCTGCAGGTTGCGCGCCGGCATGCCCGGCCCCACGACCAGCACCGTGGGGCTGCTGGCCACCGTGCACAGCGGCCGGAACGAGCGCACCACGTCGAACTTCACGCGGCCCTGGTACAGCGCCGGGATCATGCTGTGGTTGGTGGCGCCGAACAGCAGCGTATAGCCATCGGCCGGCGCGCCAGCCACGGCCTGCGCGGCCAGTATGGTGTTGGCCCCGGGCTTGTTGTCCACCACGAAGGGCTGGCCCAGCGCCTTGCCCGCATGGTCGGCAAAGGCGCGCGCCACCACGTCGGTGGGGCCGCCCGCCGCAAAGCCCACGACCAGCCGCACGGGCTTGGCCGGATAGTCCTTCTGCGCCAGCGCGGGCTGGGCGCCCAGCACGGCCAGCCCCACGGCGGCCAGCAGGCCGCCGCGCAAGGCCAGGCGGCGGACCTCTTGGAAATTCCTCGACATCGCTTGTCTCCTCAAATCACATGCATGCACATGCATGGGCCAAGGGCGCGCACGGCGCCCCTGCCCTGGCTCAGGCGCCGGCCGCCGCAGGCACGCGGGCCAGCACCTCCAGCACATTGCGGGCCGCGCCCACGCCCATGTTCACGTAGGCATCGCCGGTCACGCCGCCGATATGGGGGCTGAGCACGAAGTTCCTTTCGCCCTGGAACGGGTGGCCGGCCACCATGGGCTCCACCGCAAAGCTGTCCAGCCCTGCGGCCGCCACCTGGCCCGAGCGCACGGCGGCCAGCAGCGCGGCCTCGTCGATCAGGCCGCCGCGTGCGGTGTTGACCACGATCACGCCGCGCTTGCAGGCCGCCAGCGTGGAGGCGCCGAGCATGCCCCGGTTTTCCTCGGTCAGCGGGCAGTGCAGCGAAATCGCGTCGGACTCGCGCCAGATGGTTTCCAGGTCCACGGGCTGCACGCAGGCGGGCAGGTTCTTTGCGAAGGGATCGAAGCCGATCACGCGCATGCCCAGCGCATCGGCCATGCGCGCAAAGCGCAGCCCGATGGCGCCCAGCCCCACCAGGCCCACGGTGCGCCCGCCCAGCTCCAGGCTCTTGTGCGTGGCCTTGTCCCAGTGGCCTGCGTGCATGCGGGCGTCCAGCGCCACCACCGACTTGGCGCAGGCCAGCAGCAGCGCGAGTGCCTGCTCGGCCACGGCCGCCGCATTGGCGCCCGCGGCGGCCACCACGGCAATGCCGCGTTCGGCGGCGGCCGCCTTGTCGATGGTGTCCGTGCCGCTGCCGTGCTTGGAGATCACGCGCAGCGAGGGCGCCGCGTCCATCACGGCCGCGCCCACCTTGCCGTAGCGCACGATGATGGCCACGGGATCATGGGCGCGGCACAGCGCGACCAGGTCCTCTTCGGTGGGCGTCTTGCCCGCATAGACGATGTCGTGCCGGGCCAGCAGGTCCAGGGCCTGTGGCGCCAGATCGGCGCCGGTGACGATGATGGTGCTCACAGCGATTCCCCTTCCTTGAGCACGCCGGCCGCGCGCAGGGCCGCGGGCAGCCACTTCGATGCCGTGTCGCCGCGCGCAATGGCCTCGATGCGGGCGGCCTCGTCGGCCACCTTCTTCACGGCCAGCTCCAGCATGGCGGGTGCCTTGGCGCGCTCGATGACGACCACGCCATCGGCATCGCCCACCACCAGGTCGCCCGGGTGAACTGTCGTGCCACCAGCGCAGATGGCGTGGTTGATGCGGCCCGGCACGAACTTGGTCGGGCCTGCGGGATTGAAGCCTGCGCTGAACACGGGGAAGTCCAGCTCCAGCAGCTCCAGGCGGTCGCGGATGGCGCCGTCCACGATGACGCCGGCCAGGCCCAGCTTCTTGCAGGCGCTGAGCATCAGCGTGCCCATCAGCGCGGCGGTCTGGTCGCCCTTGCCGTCGATGACCAGCACGTCGCCGGGCCGGGCCAGCGCGATGGCGGCGTGGATCATGAGGTTGTCGCCGGGACGCACCTCGACGGTGAAGGCCGGGCCGGCCACTTTCATGCCCTGGTGCACGGGCGCCACGCGCGAATGCATGGTGCCGCGGCGGCCCGCCACGTCGGCCAGGATGGCGGCCTGAAAGCCGGCTGCGCGCTGCACGACTTGGGCGTCCACGCGCTCTATGTCACGGATGATTTCTGGGAGTTGGCTCATGATGGTCCAGTGAGATGAGGTGAAGGAAAACAGAAAGATGTGCGCGCGTCAGTCGGCCTTGATGCCGGCCTCGCGGATGAGTTGGGCCCACTTGGCGGAGTCGGATTTCTGCAGCTCGCCCAATTGCCGTGGCGTGCCGCCGACCAGGGTCACGCCCAGCCGCTCGGCCAGTGCCACGACGGCCGGGTCCCTGAGCGCCTGGCCGATCTCCTGGTTCAGCCGCTGCACGATGGCGGCCGGCGTCCTGGCCGGCGCAAAGACGGCCTGCCACTGTTCGACCACGAAGTCGCCGATGCCGGCCTCGGCCATGGTGGGCACGTCAGGCAGGGCCTTCAGGCGCGCCGCCGAGGTCACGGCCAGCGCGCGCAGCTTGCCGCCCTGCACATGGGGCAGCGCGGCGGCCACGGGGGCGAACATGAACTGCACCTGGCCCGCCAGCGTGTCCTGCAGCGCGGGCGTGTCGCCCTTGTAGGGCGCATGGATGAAGCGCACGCCGCCCTTTCTTTGCAGCAGCTCGCCCTGCATCTGCAGGATGGTTCCGCTGCCGCCCGAGGCAAAGGCCAGCTGGCCCGGCTGCGCCTTGGCGGCGGCCAGCAGATCGGCCACCGACTGGAAGGGCTGGGCTGCGCCCACCACCAGCAAATGGGGAATGGTGCCGATGGTGATGACGGGCTCGAAGCCCGCAATCGGGTCATAGGGCAGCTTGCCCATGAGGTAGGGCGCGATCGCCTGAGGGCCGATGGAGGTGCCCAGCAGCGTGTGGCCGTCCGGCGCCGCCTTGGCCACGTAGGCCGCGCCGATGGTGCCCGTGGCGCCCGCGCGGTTGTCCACGATCACGGTGCTTCCCAGGGCCTTGCCCAGGTGCAGTGCCACCTGGCGGCCCAGCACATCGGTGCTGCCGCCGGGCGGATAGGGCACGACCCAGGTGATGAGCTTGCCTGCCGGCCATGCGGGCTGCGCGTGGACGGCGGCGGTGCACAGCGGCCCCAGCAGGGCGGCGCCCCCTGCGGCCAGCAGGGGGCGGCGCGTGGGATGGAAGGTGTTCATGGTTTGTCTCCTGCTTGTGTGCAATGCAATGGCGGCGCTGCGGTCTCGAAGCCGTACAGCGCCCGGGGGTTGTCCACCAGCACGCGCCGCAGCGTGGCGGCACCGCCGGCATGGGCGGTCCAGTCGGCCAGGCGGTCGATCTGGCGGGCGTCATCAGGCAGGGGCTGCATGCCTGCCGAGGCGCTGACATGCGGCCAGTCGCTGCCCCAGAGCACACGCTCGGGCGCGCAGCGCAGATAGCTGGCAGCCAGGGCGTCCAGCGCCGGGTCTTCGACCGACTGCAGCGCGCTGACGATGTAGCCGCCGGACAACTTGACCCAGGCCCTGCCGCCCTCCAGCAGCTCCAGCAGCAGCGCATGGCCCGCATGGCGCCCCGCCTGCTCGGGGGCAATGCGGCCGAAGTGGTCGAACACCAGCGGCACCGGCAATTGCCGCAGCACGCCGGCCAGCGACGCCAGCAGGTCCGGCGCCATCAGCAGTTGCAGATGCCAGCCCAGCGGCGCGATGCGGCGGGCCAGCGGCACCAGCAGCTCGGCCGTGCCCGTCACGCCCAGCGACAGGTTCAGCCGCACGCCGCGCACGCCCAGGCCGTGCAGGCGCTGCAGCTGGTCATCGCTTTCGCTGCCATCGATCACGGCCACGCCCCGCGCCTGCGGGCCGAGGGCGGCCAGCCCGTCCAACATGCAGCGGTTGTCGCTGCCGTAGGTGGACGGCGTGACCAGCACGCAGCGCGAGGTGCCCAGGCGCCGCTGCAGCGCGCGGTAGTCGCCGGCCGAGGCGTCGGGCGGCAGCAGCCGCGCGCCCGGGGTTGCCGGGTAGCGGCCGTCATAGACATGCACATGGCAGTCGCAGGCATCCGGGGGCAGCACGGCACGGGGCCGGGCGCTGCCCTGCGAGAAACGGACGGGCACGGCAAGGCTGTCGCAGTCCATGGCGAGATCTCGATGGAGGAAAGGAAGGGAGGTGGGAGCGAGAAGGAAGCGAAAGGGCTGGCGCCCCTGCCCCCGGGCTCAGTCCAGGCTGGCGCCCGAGTCCTTGACGATGCGTGCCCAGCGCGGCACCTCGGCGCGCAGCAGCGCGGCGAACTTCTCGGACGAGCCGCCCAGCACCTCGCCGCCTTCGGAGCGCAGCTTCTCGGCCACCTCGGGCACCAGCAGCGCATCGTTGATGGCCTTGTTCAGCTGCTGCACGATGGCCTGCGGCGTGCCAGCCGGCGCCAGCACCCCGAACCAGGTGACGGCCTCGAAGTCCTGGTAGCCGGACTCGGCCAGCGTGGGCGTCTGCGGCAGCTGGGCGGAGCGCTTGAGCGAGGTGACCATCACCGCGCGCAGCTTGCCGTTGCGCACCTGGCCCAGCAGCGTGGGCACGGCGGACATGTAGAAATCGATCTGCCCGCCCACCAGGTCGGTCATGGCCTGTGCTGCGCCCTTGTAGGGCACATGGCGCAGCTTGATGCCGGCCGCGTTCTCGGCCAGTTCGCCGGCCAGGTGCGCCACCGTGCCGTTGCCCGGGTAGCCCAGCGTGAGGCCGTCGGGCTTGGCCTTGGCGGCCTTGACCAGGTCGGCAAAGGTCTTGTAGGGCGAGTTGGCCGGCGCGGCCATGACGATGGGCGCGGAAGCCACCAGCGCCACGGGCACCAGATCCTTCAGCGGGTCATAGGGCAGCTTGGCGTACAGCGAGGGGTTGATGGCCAGGTTGCTGGTCTGGCCCATGACCAGGGTATGGCCGTCCGGCGCGGCCTTGGCCACGGCGTCCACGCCCAGGTTGCCGCCGGCGCCGGGCCGGTTGTCCACCACCACGGTCCACTTGTTGTGGTCCGCCAGCCGCTGGGCCACGGTGCGCGCGATCATGTCCGTGCCGCCACCGGGCGGAAACGGCACGACCAGGCGGATGGGCTTGCGGGGATAGGCGTCCTGGGCCTGGGCAGCGCCCATGGGCACGATGGCGGCAACGCCGACCAGGACGGCAAGAAGGCGTGCGTTGAGGCAACGCGAAAGCGAGGAAATCGGCATGGCGGTTTGTCTCCGTTTGTTGTGTCCAACGCCCGCATGGCTGCGGTGCGTGGGACGAACTTTATGAAAACGTTTCAACCCATACAATGCCGTTTCATACAGCGCAACCAATTGCATGCCTTGCACCATGAACAAGCCCCCCAGCACCCCTTCCCCGGCGCAGCCCCCCGATGACAAGGCCAGCGCGGCCAAGGACGGCGGCGTCATCGCCGTCACGCGTGCCTTGCAGCTGCTTGGCGCCTTCGCCCTCGGGGAGTCGCACCTGTCCCTGGCGGAACTGAGCCGGCGCTGCGCGCTGCACAAGACCACGGTGCTGCGGCTGGCGCGCACGCTGGCGCAGTCGGGCTTCATGGTGCAAAGGGACGATGGGGACTGGCGCCTGGGCCCGGCCGCTGGCTGGCTGGGTGCGCGCTACCAGGCGGGCTTCGATGTGCAGAACGTGCTGGAGCCCGCGCTGCGCGCGCTCACGCAGGCCAGCGGCGAGAGCGCGGCCTTCTATGTGCGCGAAGGCAATGTGCGCACCTGCCTCGTGCGCGTGGAAGGGCCGCAGGCCCTGCGCCACCATGCGCGCATGGGCGAGGGGCTGCCGCTGGACCAGGGCTCGCCGGGGCGCGTGATCCTGGCGTTTTCAGGCGAGCCGGGGCCGGTGTACGAGCAGATCCGCCAGCGCGGCTACCACTGGTCCATCGGCGAGCGCGAACAGGGCGTGGCCACGGTGTCGGCGCCGGTGTTCGGCATGCACTGGCGGCTGATGGGGTCGGTGTGCATCTCCGGGCCGGCATCGCGCCTGCCCGAGGCCCGGCTGGAAGCCATGGCGCAGACGGTGGTGGCGGCGGCCAACCAGCTGTCCTATGCGCTGGCGGGCAGCGCCAGCACACAGGCCCCCGTGGTGCGCGCCAGCCAGTGGCATCCCTGAGATCACCTTCCGGGGCGACGCCCCGAAGGTGGATGGCCGCTTACTGCAGCGCGCCCATGGGCAGGGCGATGGGCTTGCCGTTGAGCGTGACCTGGCCGGCCTGCATCTTGAGCGCGCTGACCAGCTTGTCGCCTTCCAGGCGGGCATAGCCCGTGGCCTGGGCCATGCCCAGCATGCCTTCCACATCCTCGGCCGAGACATCGGGCTTGCCCGATGCCTTGATCAGCGGCTCCAGCCAGGCCTTGGGCAGGCTGGCATTGGCCTGCAGTGCCGAGGTCTTGAGCAGCGCCGGCATCCAGCCGGCCTGGGCGACCTGCTCCTGCGTGGGCGCGCTTTGCACTTCGGCGCCGTACTCCAGGTGGCCGGTCTGGCCCTGGTAGGTGGCCTGCAGCTTCATGGAGTAGGCCGGCAGGGCCGCCACCAGGCGCGGGGCGTTCTGCATCAGCACGCCCATGCCCTGCTCTTCCAGCGATTCCAGTGCCTTGGCCAGGCCCTCCTTGCGGTAGCCCTCGACCATGACGCGCTGGAAGCCGCGCAGCGCCTCGATGTCCAGGCGCTGGATCTTTTCCTCGTAGCCCACGGACTCGAAATCGATGGGGCCGATGCGGCCCGTGCCCTTGACCTGGGTGGTCATGCCCAGCGTGGTCTTGTCGGACTCGATGACCGAGCTGCCGTCCACGTTCTTGAGGTCCAGCAGCGTCTTGGCCTCGCCGCCTTCGGCGGGCGTGCTGCTCATGCCGAAGCGGGCGATGCGCACGCTGGCCTTGCCGGGGCCCAGGCCCCACAGGCCGTCGATGACCTTGTTCTCGAAGCTGCTTTCCAGGCCCGTGAGCACGATGCTGGTGCGCTCCACCGGCGCTGCGGCCGGCTGGGCGGCGATGGCCTCGTCGTTGTCGGATTCCTCCTCCTCGCCCTCTTCCTCTTCCACGCCCATGGACTTGTCGCGGCTGGGCAGGCCCAGCAGGGCCACCTCGGGCCAGCGCCAGGTGCCCTTGACGCTGCCACCGCCCAGGGCCGTGTCCAGCACCATTTCCTGCCAGCGCATGGTGACTTCCTGGTCGCCCAGCTCTCCGGCGGGCAGCAGCAGGCGCACATCCTGGCCGCCCGTGAAGTGGTGCACGCTGGTCAGCGTGGGAGCGACAGCCTTGGCCAGGGTCTGGCGGCTCTTTTCGTCCAGGCCGTCGAGCGCAAAGCGCGTCTCCGACACCGCTGCCGCCAGGCGGCCACCGGCCAGCGGGCCGTGGCGCACCGTGGTGTCCACCACCAGGCGCACGGGCTTGGGGGCGGCTTCTGCGCCGGCGTCTGCAGCGGCGGGCGCATCGGCCTCGCCAGCCGCAGGCCACTGCAGCACCAGCTTGGCCTGGGACGACAGGAATCCCTTGTGGTATTCGTCGGTCACGACGGCCTTCTCGCCCAGCACCTTGCGCAATTCGGCCACGGCATCCTTGTAGCCGGACTCGGCCCTTTGGCCCGTATACCAGGTGGTTCCTCCATAGGCCACGACGGCCAATGCCACGGCAGCAGCCACTGCGGTTTTCTTGTTGCTCATTGTGAATATCCCGTGATGAATAAGACCCTCCCCCTCGGGCGGGCCGCGCGACTGTATCAGTTCGGCGTTTCACCATGCATCGGCAATGGGCTGCGCATTGGCCCGCCTGCACCTTGTGCGGTGGTCCCCTATGGGCGCAAGGCGTTGCCCAGCCCTTGCCAGGCCTTGTCTCCAGCGGCTTTCAAGGATTGGGACCTGGGCATTGCATGCTGGCAGCAGGCATGCGGTTTTTTCAATTGCTTACCTTTTCCGGACACGATTGGCATACCAATTGAATCCATGGAGAACGCTATGTCTCCCCAGATATGGTGCGAATGCACCTTTGCCCTCTTTGCCCTTTTTTGCCGGCTTGCCTGAATGCAGTCCCGAAAGCCAGCAATGACCGCACTCACCCGGCCTGCAACAGAAATGGCAGGGCCGCGTCCAGCAGTGCGTCGGGCGCCTCCTCGGCAATGTAGTGCCCGCAGGCCAGCGGCCGGCCGCGCACATCGTCGGCCACGAGCTGCCACTCGCGCAGCGGATCGAAGCAGCGGTGCACCACGCCCTCCTCGCCCCAGAGCACCAGCAGCGGCATGGACAGCCTGCGCCCCAGCCGGCGGTCCTCGCGGTCATGGTCCAGGTCGATGCCGGCCGAGGCGCGGTAGTCCTCGCACATGCCGTGCGCGCTGCCCGGCAGCGCCAGGCAGCGCTGGTACTCGGCCAGCGCCCGGGGATCGAAGGGCGCCAGGCCGGCGCTGCGCCGGCCCATGATCTCGCGCACATAGGCGGCGGGGTCGGCCTCGATCAGGCGCTCGGGCAGCGGCGCGGGCTGGATCAGGAAGAACCAGTGCCAGTAGGCGCGCGCAAAGGCCTCGCCGGTCTGCTCGTACATGGCCAGCGTGGGCGCAATGTCCAGCATCACCAGACGCTGCACGCTGGCGGGATAGTCCATGGCCAGCCGGTGCGCCACGCGCGCGCCCCGGTCATGCGCCAGCACGCTGAAATGCTCATGGCCCAGCCGCGCCATCAGCCGCAGCAGGTCGCGGGCCATGGTGCGCTTGCTGTAGTTCACATGCTCGGGGTCGCCGGCGGGGCGCGAGGAGTCGCCATAGCCGCGCAGGTCGGCCAGCACCACGGTGAACTGCTGCGCCAGCCGGGGCGCGACGCGGTGCCAGATGGCGCTGGTCTGCGGGTGGCCGTGCACCAGCAGCAGGGCCGGCCCCTGGCCGCCCACCCAGGCGTTGATCTCCACCCCGTCATCGACCGTGATGCGCTGCTGGCGCAGGCCCGGCATCCATGGATCTGTGTGCATCCCGGAGATTCCTTCTACGTTGTTCATGACTGTCAGCCTGCCATGCTAATCAGTAAACCAGGCTGCATAAATAGCAAAATACTGCATTGATCCATCAGTTCAATTTACGAATCAACCATCCACCGCATCCACCATGGACGGCTTTTCCGACCTGCGTTTCTTCTCGCTGCTGATCCGCGAAGGCAGCCTGGCCGCTGCGGCCCAGCAGATGGGCGTGACGCCGCCCGCCGTCAGCCGCCGCCTGTCCTTGCTGGAGCGGCGCCTGGGCGTGCGCCTGCTGCAGCGCACGACACGGCGCATCCACCTCACGCCCGAGGGCGAAGCCTACCTGCTGGACGGCGCGCGCATCCTGGCCGACCTGGAGGCGCTGGAGCGCAGCATCTCGGGCACGCGCGCCACGGCGCGCGGCCCGCTGTCCATCGCCTGCACGCTGGGCTTTGGCCGCCAGCGGCTGGCGCCCGCGCTGTCGGCCTTTGCGCGCGCCTATCCCGAGGTGCAAGTGCAGCTGCACCTGACGGACAGGCCCGTCAACCTGGTCGAGCAGGGCTTTGACGCCGTGGTGCGCTTTGGCGCCCTGCCCGACTCCGGCCTCACCGCCCGCCTGCTGCTGCCCAACCGCCGCGTGCTGTGCGCCGCGCCCTCCTACCTCAACGCCCATGGCGAGCCGCGCCAGCCTGCGGACCTGCAGGCCCACCGCTGCATCGTGATCCGCGAGAGCGACGAAACCTATGGCAGCTGGCGCCTGAGCCGCCGCACGCGCCAGAGCCTGAGCGAGCACAACATCAAGGTCAACGGCGTGATGAGCACCAACGATGGCGCTGCAGCCCTGACCTGGGCACTGGACGGCCACGGCATCCTGCAGCGCTCGCTCTGGGACGTGGCCGCGCCGCTGGCCGCAGGCGCGCTGCGCGAGGTCCTGCCCCAATGGCAGCTGCCTGCGGCCGACATCTACCTGGTGCACGCCACGCGCAGCGAGATGTCGGCCCGGATCCGCGCGCTCACCGGCTTTCTGGGCGACTGGTTTGCACAACGGCCTGAACCGGAGATGGCGCCCGCCTGAGCCCGGGCGCAATCTGCAACCTCGGCGGCAGGCAGGCTGTCATGCGCGTTCACCCCGCGCAGCGCAGGCCATGCGAACATGGACCGCAACGACAACCACCACACCCAGGAGACAAGACACATGGCCACCGCCCGCTACCCCCAGCCCGAACTGTCCAGCCTGCCCGAAGACATCCGCACCCGCATCCTTGAAGTGCAGGAAAAGGCCGGTTTCATCCCCAACGTCTTCCTGGCCTTTGCGCGCCGCCCTGCCGAGTGGCGCGCCTTCTTCGCCTACCACGATGCGCTCATGCTCAAGGAAGAAGGCAGCCTGACCAAGGGCGAGCGCGAGATGATCGTCACCACCACCAGCGCGGCCAACCAGTGCCTGTACTGCGTGGTGGCCCACGGCGCCATCCTGCGCATCTACGAAAAGCAGCCCTACGTGGCCGACCAGGTGGCGGTCAACTACCGCAAAGCCGACATCAGCGCCCGCCAGCGCGCCATGCTGGACTTCGCCATGAAGGTCTGCGAACGCAGCCATGAAATCTGCGAGGCCGACTTCGAGGCGCTGTACCCGCATGGCTTCGACGACGAGGACATCTGGGACATCGCCGCCATCACCGCCTTCTTCGGCCTGTCCAACCGCATGGCCAGCTTTGCCGGCATGCAGCCCAATCCCGAGTTCTTCCTCATGGGGCGCGTGCCGCGCGAGAAGAAGTAGGCTGGCCGACCTGTGCCCCCTGGCGCGCAGCAGCACCCTCGGCCAAACCCCGGCATATCTCCCCCACCTGCCCCACGGCCCCCAGCAGGCGCGGCGTGGGCTCGTTGGCGCAGTTCAGCCGCAGGTGGTTGGGCAGGTCCGAGCGCGATGAGAACAGCGGGCCGGGGCTGACGCCAATGCCCAGCTCCAGCGCGCGGCGGTGCACCTCCAGTGCATTGACTTGGCGCGGCAACTCCACCCACAGCAGAAAGCCCGCGCGCGGGGCCGAGACACGGGTGCCGGGCGGAAAGCTGGCCTCGACCCTGGCCGTGACGGCCTGCACCCCGGCCTGCACGCGGGACTTGAGACGGCGCAGGTGCCGGTCGTAGTCGCCGCTGGCCAGCACCTCGCTCACGGCGGCCTCCAGCAGCGGCGCACCGGCCCAGTCGCCCGCCAGGCGCACCTGCAGCACCTGGGCATGGAAGCGGCCCGCCGCAATCCAGCCCACGCGCCAGCCCGGCGCCAGGGTCTTGGACACGGAGCCGCAATACAGCACGTTGCCGCTGCCGTCGAAGGCCTTGCAGGCCGGCGGGCGCTGGCCGTCGCCTGCAAGGTCGCCATAGACATCGTCTTCGATCAAGGGAATGCCCGCCCGCTCCAGCAGCGCCACCAGGGCCTGCTTGCGCTCCACCGGCATGCTGGCGCCCAGCGGGTTCTGCACGGTGGGCGATGCCAGCACGGCAGCCGGCCGGTGGCGGGCAATGGCCTCGGCCAGCGGCTCCAGCAGCAGGCCTTCGCGGGGATCGGTGGCAATCTCCAACGCCTTCAGGCCCAGGTCCTCCAGCAGCAGCAGGCTGCCGAAATAGGCGGGCCGCTCTACGGCCACGACATCGCCGGGCTTGCACACGGCGCGCAGGGCCAGCCGCACGGCCTGGGTGGCGCCTGCCGTCAGGACCAGGTCGTCGGGGCCGAAGCGCGCACCCCATTGCGCGGCCCGGGCCGCGATCTGGCCGCGCAGGTCGGCGCGGCCCGGCGGCATGCTGTAGGTCTGCCCGTGCGCGTCCAGGCGGCGCCCGGCGGTCTGCAGCGCGCGCTGCAGCCGGGCCGTGGGCAGCCAGGCCGGATCGGGCAATGCCGCACCCAGCGGGATCAGGCGCGTGTCGGGACTGCTGAACAGCGAGCGGGCCAGGGCCGACAGGGTCACGGGCACGGGGCGCGACGACGGGCGGGACGCCTGCAGCGCCGCGCCGCCGGTTGCCTGCCGCACAAAGTAGCCCGAGCGCGGGCGCGCGACGATCAGGCCCTCGGCCTCCAGGCAGCGCAGCGCCTCCAGCGCGGTGGGCAGGCTGACCTGTTCGCGCTCGGCCAGGCTGCGGGCGGAGATCAGCCTGTCGCCGGGGCGCAGTGCGCCACAGGCCAGCGTCTCGCGCAGGGCCTGGGCAATGCGGCGGTACTGGGGCAAGGGTTCGTTGTTGGTGGGCATGCCAATCTGTACAGGTCAGTTTTCTTGGATTCTGCTTATACAGGCATTGGCTGCCCGGATTTATCGTTGCAGCCATCAAGCAACCCGAGGAAACCCATGCAAGCCAGCAATTTCGATCTCCAGGCCTATTTCCGCCGCATCGGCTTCAGTGCCGGTGACTCCGCCAAGGCCGATACCGCCACCTTGCATGCGCTGATGCGCCACCAGTTGTTCGCGGTGCCTTTCGAGAATCTCGACGTGCAGGCCGGCAAGATCGTCTCTCTGGTGCCCGAAGACATTGCGGGCAAGATCCTCGGCGGCGCCCGGGGCGGCTACTGCTACGAGGTGAACGGCCTGTTCGCCATGGCGCTGCAGGCCCTGGGCATTGCCTACCGCTTTGTGGCGGCGCGGCCCATGTTCTACCCTGCCCGCCGCCCCCGCACCCACATGGCCCTGGTGGCCGAGGTCGAGGGACGGCGCTGGCTGTGCGACCTGGGCTTTGGCAGCTACGGCATACGCGCCCCCATGGCCCTGGACGTGCTGGACACCGAGGTCCGCCAGGACGGCGACACCTTCCGCCTGAGCCTGGACGACCAGGGCGAATACCTGCTGCAGGCCCGCGTGGACGGTGAATGGGCCAACCAGTACGCCTTCAACCTGTCGCCCCAGGAATGGGTGGATTTCGCCCCCGCCAACTACCTGAACTCCACGCACCCGGACGCCATCTTCGTGCAAAAGCGGGTGGTGGTGCTGCACCAGCCGGCCGGCCGCATGATCCTGGTGGGCGACGCGCTCAAGACCATCACGGCCAGCGGCACCGAGACCAGGCAGCTGGCCCCTGATGAGATCCAGCACGCGCTGGGCAGCCTGTTCGGGCTGGCGACCGAGCGCCAGGCGGCTGCCCTGTGCTGAGCCTCTAAGCCAGGCGGGTCGAATCCCGCTCGATCAGCTCGAACCCCAGGTCGAACGCCGAGCGCCCGGCACTGCGGCCCTGGCAGCGTGCCAGCACGAGTTCGGCGGCCAGGCGGCCTATGCCCGGCCCGTCCACATGCACGGTGGTCAGCGACGGCAGCAGATGGGCCGCGAAATCGGCATTGCCGAAGCCCGAGACGGCCAGGTCCACGGGCACGCGCAGGCCGCGCGCCTGGGCTTCCACCAAAATGCCGTGGGCCAGCATGTCCGAGCTGCAGACCACGGCCTGCAGATCAGGCTGCTGCGCCAGCAACTGGCCCAGCGCCTGCCGGCCCAGCTCCAGGCTGCCGGGCGCGGACACGGTGACCGTGGGCACCTCGCGGCCCCAGGCTGCGAGAAAGCCCTCGCGCCGCTGCTGGGCCCGGTGGTCGCTGCCCGTGGCCATGCCCACGCGCTGCAGGCCGCGCGAGAGGAAATAGCCGGCCAGCGCGCTGCCCACCTTCAGGTGGGAAAAGCCCACCACCATGTCCAGCGGCCGGTCGCTGAAGTCCCAGGTTTCCACCACGGGAATGCCGGTCCTGCGCAGCCGCTCGCGCGCCTTGCCGGACTGCACCAGGCCCATCATCACAATGCCGTCGGGCTGGCGCCCGATCATGGCGTTGAGCACCTCTTCCTCGCGCTGCTCGTCGTAGAAGGTCTGGCCCAGCAGCAGTTGATAGCCCTCCTGCGCCAGCGTGGCCGTCAATGACTGCACCGTGGGCAGGAACTGCGACACCGACAGCGCGGGCACCACGCCCGCCACCATGCGGCTGCGCCTGGACTTGAGCCCGCCGGCCAGCAGGTTGGGGATATAGCCCGTGGCCTCCACGGCCTGGCGCACGCGCTCGCGCGTCTTCTCCGAAACGATGGAAGGATTGCCCAGTGCGCGCGAGGCCGTGATCAGCGAGACGCCGGCCGCCTCGGCCACGTCGTGCAGCGTGGCGGGCCTGGGTGGTGTGGGTGTGTTCATGGGCAAGCGCGATCGCGGGCGGGTATCGGGGACGGGCCTGAAGATAGCAGACCGCCCTCCACGCACGGGCGCCAGGCCTGCCCTGCATCGCAGAAATCGTGATTGACAGCCAAAATGACAACGATATCATTTTGCTGAAAGCGCAAATCCTTGCATCTACAAAACGGCATCGGCGCTTTTTCATTTCCTGGGAAATGACAACGATGTCATTCACAAATCAGGAGACAAGATGAATCACATTCTTCGTGCCATGGCGCTGGCCCTGGCCGCGCTCGCTGCCTTTTCTGCATCGGCCCAGGCCTGGCCCGACAGGCCCGTCACCCTGGTCGTGCCCTTCCCCGCCGGCGGCTCCACCGACCAGGTCGCGCGCACCGTGGCGCCCAGGCTGGGCGACAAGCTCAGGCAGTCCTTCGTGGTGGAGAACAAGGCCGGCGCCACGGGCACCATCGGCGCGGCCTTCGTGCAGCGCGCGGCGGCGGACGGGCAGACCTTTCTCGTCACCTCGCTGGGCCCGCTGGTCATCGTGCCCCACCTGATCAAGAACCTGCCCTACGACGCCCTCAAGGACTTCGACCTGATCACCGTGGCCGTGCAGTCGCCCAACGTGCTGGTCGTGCCTGCCGCCTCGCCGCACAAAAGCGTGGCCGACGTGGTCGCCCACCTCAAGGCCCACCCGGGCAAGATGAGCTTTGCCTCGGCCGGCCACGGCTCCAGCGACCACCTGACGGCCGAACTGTTCTGGCAGCAAACGGGCACCCAGGGCGTGCACATCCCCTACAAGGGCGGCGCGCCCGCCCATGCCGACCTGATCGGCGGCCAGGTCGATGCCTCGTTCCAGAACATCAATGCCGTGATACAGCACATCCGGGCCGGCAAGATGCGCGCCCTGGCCGTGACCAGCCCGCGCCGCTCGCCCGTGCTGCCGGACCTGCCCACGCTGGCCGAGGCCGGGGTGAAGAACGTGGAGGTCGCCTCCTGGCAGGCCATCGTCGCGCCCAAGGGCCTGCCGCCTGCGCTGCGCGACAAGGCGCATGCGGCCTTTGTCGAGGCGCTCAACGATCCCCGGGTGCGCGAGCAGTTCGTCTCCATCGGCTACGAGATGGTGGCCGGCACGCCCCAGCAGTTCGCCGAGTTCCAGCGCCAGGAATACGCGCGCTGGAAGTCGGTCATCGAGGCCGGAAAGATCAGCATCGACTGATGCCTGCCCCTGTCCTTTTCCCAACCACCGCACTCCCGCAGCCATGACCTCTTCCGCGCTCTCCGAAACCACCAGCCAGGACCGCATCCAGTGGATACGCCTGTCGTCCTGCTACCTCCCCCTGGCCCGGCCCATCAGCGATGCCAAGGTGCTCACGGGCCGCCAAAAGCCCATGACCGAGGTAGCCATGCTGTTCGCCGAGATCCAGACCCGCGACGGCCACCGGGGCCTGGGCCTGAGCTACGCCAAGCGCGCAGGCGGCCCCGGCCAGTTCGCCCATGCCAGCGAGATCGCGCCCTCCCTGCTGGGCGAAGACCCCAGCGACATCGCACGGCTGTGGACGCGCATGTGCTGGGCCGGCGCCTCCGTGGGCCGCAGCGGGCTGGCCGTGCAGGCCATCGCGGCCTTCGACGTGGCGCTGTACGACATCAAGGCGCGCCGCGCGGGCCTGTCGCTGTCCAAGCTGCTGGGCTCGCAGCGCGAATCCGTGCGCTGCTACAACACCTCGGGAGGCTTTTTGCACACGCCGCTCGATGAACTCAAGCGCAACGCCAGCGCCTCGCTGGAGCGCGGCATAGGCGGCATCAAGCTCAAGGTGGGCCAGCCCGACTGCGCGCTGGACATACGGCGCGTGGAGGCCATGCGCGCCCACCTGGGCGATGCCGCGCCCATCATGGTCGACGCCAACCAGCAATGGGACCGCCCCACGGCCCAGCGCATGTGCCGTGTCTTCGAGGAATTCAACCTGGTCTGGATCGAGGAGCCGCTGGACGCCTACGACCACGAAGGCCATGCCGCGCTGGTTGCGCGCTTCGACACGCCGATTGCCACCGGCGAGATGCTGACCAGCGCCGCCGAGCATGGCGATCTCATACGCCACCGCAGTGCCGACTTCCTCATGCCCGACGCGCCGCGCGTGGGCGGCATCACGCCCTTCCTGCAGATCGCCGCCCAGGCCGAACTGGCCCACCTGAGCCTGGCGCCCCACTTCGCCATGGAGCTGCACGTGCACCTGGCCGCCACCTGCGCCAACGAGCCCTGGGTGGAACACTTCGACTGGCTGGAGCCGCTGTTCAACGAACGCCTGGAAATCGCCAATGGCCGCATGCTCGTGCCCACCCGCCCCGGCCTGGGACTGAGCCTGAGCGAGCAGGCACGGCACTGGACGCGCGAAAGCGTGGAGTTCGGGGAGCGGGGTTGAGGGTGCCTACCCATCCAGCCCGTACTTGCGGATCTTGTCGTGCAGCGTGGTCTTGGGGCTGCCCAGGGCTTCGGCCGTGCGTGCCAGGCTGCCGCCGTGGCGGCGCAGGGCGTCGGCGATGAGGGCGCGCTCGAAGGCCTCGACGGTGGCGGACAACGGACGGGGCGCGGTGTCCTGCGCGGTGGTGCCGGCCGGCTGGCCGAAGGGGGGCGAGCCGGCCTCGATGCCCAGCACCGTGCGCTCGGCCACGTTGCGCAGCTCGCGCACGTTGCCGGGCCAGTCATAGCCCAGCAACTGCTGCACGCGCGCGGTGGTCAGCTCGGGCACGGGCCGCTGGTGGCGCGCCGCGCCCTGCAGCGCGAAATGCTCGAACAGCAGCGGCACGTCCTCGCGCCGCTCGCGCAGCGGCGGCAACGAGACGGTGGCCACGTTCAGGCGGTAGTAGAGGTCGGCGCGGAACAGGCCTTGCCGGCTCAATTCCAGCAGATCCACCTTGGTAGCCGCGATCACGCGGCAGTCGATGGGGATCAGGGTGTTGGAGCCCAGGCGCTCCAGCACGCGTTCCTGCAGCACGCGCAGCAGCTTGATCTGCATGGGCACGGGCATGCTCTCGATCTCGTCCAGGAACAGCGTGCCGCCGCTGGCGTGCTCCAGCTTGCCGATGCGCTTCTTGCCCGCGCCGGTATAGGCGCCGGCCTCGCTGCCGAACATTTCGCTGTCGAACAGCGTGTCGGGCAGGCCGCCGCAGTTGACGGCCACGAAGTTGCCATCGCGCCGCGCGCTGGCCTCGTGCAGGCAGCGCGCCACCAGTTCCTTGCCCGTGCCGGTCTCGCCCTGGATCAGCACATCGGCCGCGCTCTGCGCCAGGCCCGTGAGCATCTGGCGCAGCTGGCGCATGTTGGGCGCGCGGCCTATCAGCCGGTGCTCCAGGCTGTCGCGCTGGTCCAGCTGCTGGCGCAGCGCCCGCACTTCCAGCACCAGGCGGCGGCGCTCCAGGGCGCGGCGCACGGCGCCGACCAGGGTTTCGGGGGCGAAGGGTTTCTGGATGAAGTCCTGGGCGCCGTCCTTCATGGCCTGCACGGCCATGGAGATGTCGCCGTGGCCGGTGATCAGCACCACGGGCAACTCGGCATCCATGGCCACCAGTTCGCGCAGGAAGGCCATGCCGTCCATGCGCGGCAGCCGGATGTCGCTGACCACGATGCCCGCGAAGTCGCGCGACAGGCGCCGGCGCGCCTGCTCGGCGCTGCCCACGCTTTCGCAGGCGATGCCTTCGAGCTGCAGCGCCTGCTCGCAGCCGAGCACGATGTCGGGGTCATCCTCGATGATCAGGACTTTGAGGGCGTCGGTCATGGTGTGTCGGCAGAGGGTGTGGAGGGAGCCAGGGCCAGGCTCAGCGTGAAGACGGCGCCGCCGCCCGGATGGTTGCTGCCCGTCAGCGTGCCGCCGCATTCACGCACGATGCCGGCCGACAGCGCCAGCCCCAGGCCCAGGCCCACGCCCTCTTCCTTGGTGGTGAAAAACGGCTGGAACAGATGGGCCTGCGCCGCTTCGCTCAGGCCCGGCCCGTGGTCGCGCACGGTGACCTGGGCGCGGCCATCGGCCACGGCGCAGGCCAGCTCCAGGCAGGGCGCGGGCTGGCCGCGCATGGCGTCCAGGGAATTGTTGATCAGGTTGATCAGCACCTGCTCGATGCGGTTGCGGTCGCACCAGGCCACGGCCTCGGGCACGCCGTCATCGCGCAGGATGCGGGCGCCGGTCTCGGCCACGCGCGACTCCAGCACGGCCAGCGCATTGTCCAGGGCACGCGCCAGCGACACGGCCTGGCTGGCGCCGCTGGACTTGCGCGCAAAGTTGCGCAGCTGGCCGGTGATGCGGCCCATGCGGTCGGCCAGCTGCGCCATGCGCTCCAGGTTCACGCGCGTGGTTTCGGTATCGCCGCGCTCCAGAAAGCGCTGGCTGTTGCCGGCCAGGGTGCGCAGCGCCGTCAGCGGCTGGTTGAGTTCATGGGCCACGCCCGTGGACAGCTGGCCTATCACGGCCAGCTTGCCGGCCTGCACCAGTTCGTCCTGGGCGGCGCGCAGCGTGGCCTCGGCGTGGGTGCGCTCGGCCACCTCGGCCTGCAGCGCCTCGTTGGCGGCCGACAGGTCGGCCGTGCGCTGCTCCACCTTGCGCTCGAGCTCGTCGTGCGCGGCCTGCAGCGCCTCGCGCGCGGCCAGCCGGTCGCGCAGGTGGCGGCGGCGCTCGTTGACCATCATGGCCAGCAGCAGCACAAAGGCCGCGCCCACGGCCGCGGCCAGCGCGCGGCTCTGGGCCAGCTGGTCGACCTGCTCCAGGTGCGAGAGCACGGTGATCGTCCAGGGCGTGCCCGGCAGCTGGCGCGACTGGGCCAGGAAGCGGCCGCTGACCGGGTAGACCGAGCCCGGCGATTCCTCGCCATGGCGGGCAATGCGCACCAGGCGCGCGCCCTGGCCCAGGTCGCGCAGCACCTGCAGGCCCAGCGGCTCCAGCGCGCGGCGGTTGTACTGGCGCGTGTGGTCGAAGGCGGCGCGCGTGCCCTCGTCCAGCGTGCGCAAGGTGGTGAATTTCCAGTCGGAGACCGTGCCCAGGATGACGACGCCGTTCTCGTCGCCCACCAGCACGGGCGCCTCCACCGTGGACCACGATTGCTCCAGCTGGTCCAGGCTGACCTTGACCACGGCCACGCCCAGCGTGTGGGTGTCGTCGCCCAGGGTGGAGGCCAGGTAGTAGCCGGGCTCGCCGCGCGTGGTGCCAATGCCGAAGAAGCGCGCGCTGCCCGTGGCCATGGCCGTGCGGTAGTAGGGGCGAAAGCTCAGGTCCTCGCCCATATAGCTGTCGGAGCGCCGCCAGTTGCTGGAGGCCACGACATGGCCGCGCGCATCGACCAGGTAGGCGGTCAGCGTGCCCGCGCGGTCGTTGAGCTGCTCCAGGTAGGCGTTGACGCGGTTGGTGAGCTGCTCGTCGCCGGGCTCGGCCAGCAGCCTTTGCACATTGCCTTCCAGTGCCAGCACGTCGGGCAGGAAGGCGTACTTGCCGATCTCGCGCTGCAGGCTGGCGCCGTACAGCTCCAGCCGGTGCATGCCCGTGGCACGCAGTTCGGCGATGCCCAGCCGCTGCGCCATCAGGTACGCACCCCAGCCGCTCAGCCCGCTCAGGGCAAGCCACAGCAAAAGCAGGATGAGCTGGCGCAGGGGGCGGCGGGCGGGCATGGTGAAGGCACCAATGTTATCAGTGCCCCCCAGCGCCGCCTGGGCCTCAGGCCGAGACAGCGGGCCGCCCTTCCTGGGAGTGCTCCATGGGCAGCAGCGACTCGTCGTCGTCCGTGGTGGCATTCGGATCGACCGCGCCTTCCCACTTGGCCACCACGGCCGTGGCAATGGCATTGCCCAGCACATTGGTCAGCGTGCGGCCCATGTCCAGGAAATGGTCGATGCCCAGGATCAGCAGGATGCCGGCCTCGGGCAGGCCGAACATGGGCAGCACGGCGGCCACCACCACCAGCGAGGCGCGCGGCACGCCGGCAATGCCCTTGCTGGAGACCATCAGCACCAGCAGCATGGTGATCTGGGCCGTCAGTGTCATGTCGATGCCGTAGGCCTGGGCGATGAAGATGGCCAGGAAGGTGGTGTAGACCATGGAGCCATCGAGATTGAACGAGTAGCCCAGCGGCAGCACGAAGCCGATGATGCGCGGCTTGATGCCGAACTTCTCCAGCTGCTCCATCAGCTTGGGATAGGTCGATTCGCTGCTGGCCGTGGAAAAGCCCACCAGCAGCGGGCCGCGGATCAGGTTCAGCAGGCGGAAGATGTCACGGCCCAGCACGACGTAGCCGGCCACGATCAGCAGCACCCACAGCGTGGCCAGGGCCAGGTAGAAGCACAGCATGAACTTGCCGAACACCGACAGCATGCCCAGGCCATGGATGGTGATGGTGCCGGCCACGGCGCCGAACACGCCCACGGGGGCGAAGCGCATCACGTAGTCGGTGACCTTGAGCATGATGTGGACCACTTCGTCCATCAGGCCCACCATGGAACGCGCGGCCTGGTTGTGCAGGTTGCCCAGCGCAATGCCGAAGAACAGCGCGAACACCAGGATCTGCAGCACCTCGTTGGTCGCCATGGCCTCGAAGATGTTCTTGGGGAACACGTGGGCGATGAAGTCCTTGAGGTTCAGCGCCGAGGTCTTGAGGTTCAGCCCTTCGGCCGACGACGGCAGGGCCACGCTCAGGCCATGGCCGGGCTGCAGCACGTTCGCATAGATCAGGCCGATGGCCAGCGAGCAGAACGAGGCCACGATGAACCAGCCCAGCGCGCGGCCGCCGATGCGGCCCACGGCCTTGGCGTCGCCCATGTTGGCCAGGCCCGACACCAGGGTGGCGAACACCAGGGGCGCGATGATCATCTTGATCATGCGCAGGAAGACATCGGTGAGGATGCCGAAGTAGCTGGCGATTTCCTTGGTGGCCTCGGGCGTGGGCGCGTAGCTGTTGCAGGCATAGCCCACCAGCACGCCGAGGACCATGGCCACGAGCACCATGGTGGTCAAGCGATTGAATTTCATGCGGATTTTTTCGTTGGACGTATTTCGGTCTTGCAAGCGAGCCCGGTCCGCCGCAGCCCCCGGGCCTCTGCCGGATGCCATTGCGAAGACGGGCTTGTCTCCCTGCACACACAACCACGACGCACGTGGCCTGCGCCTGACAGTGCACAGACCGTGCCAGCCGCATCCGGCACCTGCGCCGCGCGCTAACTGCTTGATTCGCCTATATCGACCTTACTTTTATGCATAAGGTGGAACGGAAATCCGAACAATGAAATGCAGGCGCCGTTCGGAAAACCGGATGGCGCGACCTGCGGGCTCCGGCCCTCCCGGGCCATGGCGCAACTGTTTGAACGCCGGCCGGTGCCCCGGGCAGGACGGCAGCAGCGGCTGATGCTCCGGCTCCTGTAGAGGGGCCCGCTCTCCCAGGGTCCCGCACCGTGTCTTCACCCGGTGCATCAACCCTGCCTCACCCCTGCGCCAACCCTGCCTCAACCCTGCGCCTGAGGCCCCAGGCGAAAAACGCTCACGGACTGCACAAGGTCATGCGCCTGCTGGCGCAGGCTCGTGGCTGCCGCCGCCATTTCCTCCACCAGGGCCGCGTTTTGCTGCGTCGCCTGGTCCATCTGCGTGACCGCCTCGCCCACTTGTGCCACGCCGCTGCGTTGTTCGGCAGAAGCCGCGCTGATCTCGCCCATGAGGTCGGTGACGCTGCGTATGCTCATCACCACTTCAGCCATGGTGCCCCCCGCGCGGTCGGCCAGCACAGAGCCCTGTTCGACCCGCTCGACGCTGTCGGAGATCAGGGCCTTGATCTCCTTGGCCGCCGCCGCGCTGCGGCCGGCCAGGCTGCGGACCTCGGAGGCCACTACAGCGAAGCCGCGGCCCTGTTCACCGGCACGTGCAGCCTCCACCGCAGCGTTCAGCGCCAGGATGTTGGTCTGGAACGCGATGCCGTCAATGACGTTGATGATGTCGGCGATGCGGCGCGAACTTTCACTGATGCCCTTCATCGTGTCCACGACCTGGGTGACCACCTCGCCCGCCTGCCCGGCCACGCCGCTGGCCTGCTGCGCGAGCGCGTTGGCCTTGCCCGCTCCCTCTGCGTTCTGGGTCACGGTCGCTCCGAGCTGCTCCATCGAGGCCGCCGTCTGTTCAAGCGCGCTGGCCTGGCTCTCGGTTCGCGAGGACAGGTCGGTGTTGCCCTGGGCAATCTGGGTGCTTGCACTCGCCACGGATTCGCTGCCGCTGCGCACGACGGCTACGACCTGCGATAGCGCATCACTCATCTCGCCGAGGCTGCGCAGCAGGGTCCCCACTTCATCGTGGGTGGTGGCCTCCACCCGCTGCGTCAGATCCCCGCATGCCACCGCACGTGCCACCTGGATGGCCCGGCCGATGGGGCCCGTGATGGAGCGCGTGACCCAGGTCCCCAGCAAGGCGGCCAGCACGACGGCCACCAGCGCGCCCCCCAGCTCGAACGCCAGCGTCATTGCCGCCAGCGACTCGGTGCGCGTCAGGCGCTCGGCCATGAGCTCCTCCTCCTCCCGCACCAGGTCCGCCTGCAGTGCGCGCAGCCCATCCATGGCCGCCTTCTCGCGCCCCAGGGAGAACTCGCGAACCAGATCCTCGACCGTCGCCGTGCCGTCCTGAACTTGCCGCCGCAGCGCCTGCAGCGGCTGCACCGCCTGCACGAATTCACGGTGGCGCAGCCGGATTCCGTCGAGCCGGCGCTGCTGGGCGGGGTTGTCCTCGGTCAGGCGTACGGCCTCCTGCCAGGAGGCCTCGAACTCCTTGAGTCCTTCATCCCAGGGGGCCAGAAAACGGGAGTCGCCCGACAGGAGATAGCCCCGCGAGGCCGTCTCCATGTTGACCATGCCCGTGAGCATGCGCTGTCCCTGGGACATCACCTTGAAGGTGTGCTCGTTCCATTGCTGGGCCTCCTTGAGCCGGGCCTGGCTGCTCACGGCCAGCGCGATGACAAGAAGAAAAATGGCGATGACGCATGCGAAGGCAGCTGCGAGACGGCGGGCCAGTGGCCAGTTGGACAAATTCATGATGATCATCGGTACGGACTGCGTGGCCGGAAAGACTGCACACGGGCGCGGCGATCACGATGTCAAGCCTCGCCTGCGCCTGGGGCCGTCATCTCCTGGCCGGGATCTACAAAGCACTCGCGCCAGCGGCTGCCGGGTGGCGGCCAGCTGGCCCGTGCTTTGTTTCTCTATGTAATATATTGGACAAAACATATTTTTGTCCTAGACAATTCGCAAAATCCCTCAAAACATCCCGGCCATGGCCGGACGTTTTGTTCCCTTCAGATCAATGACGCCACTTTCTGACCCCCTGCCTTTGGCGCCTGGCCCCGGGCTGCCCATCTCGGCCGTCGAACGCGAGACCGGACTTGCCAAGGACACCCTGCGTGTCTGGGAAAGACGCTACGGCTTTCCAAGGCCTGAACGGGATTCGGCAGGCGATCGCCGCTACCCGGCAGACCAGGTTCGACAACTGACCCTGATCCGGCGGCTCATGGATACGGGGCTGCGCCCCAGCAAGCTGATGGGGGTGGACCTGGACGGCCTGCAGGCGCTGCTGGCCCGCGCCGACACCTCGCCAGCCATGGATTTGTCCAGGACAAATTCAGAGAATGCAGCAGACTCTGAACGCTTCGCACCCATGCTCAACGCCATTGCCGCACATGATCCCGCCCAGCTCAGGCATTGCCTGAGCCTGGCCCAGTCGCGCATGGGCCTGGCCGGTTTCGTGACCACGCTCGTGGCCCCGCTGACCACGGCGGTCGGCGATTTCTGGGCACAGGGGCGTTTTGAAGTGTTCGAAGAGCACCTGTACACCGAGGTGCTCACCGGCGTCTTGAGGCAGGCGATCGCCTCGCTCGTCCCGCCTTCCCCGCCGCCCGCGCCCAAGGTGTTGCTGACCACGCTGCCGCAGGAGATGCATGGACTGGGCCTGCTCATGGTCGAAGCCCTGCTGGCCCTGGAAGGCTGCAACTGCGTATCGCTGGGCACCCAGACGCCCATCGGCGACGTGGCACAGGCCGCGCGGGCGCATCGCGCCGACATCGTGGGGCTGAGCTTCAGCAGCGCGCACAACGGAGCGATGGCGCAGGCTTGCCTGGGCGAGCTGCGCAGCCACCTGCCGCCGTCCATCGAGTTGTGGGCCGGTGGAGCATGCCCGGCGCTCTATTCCAGCCCTGTCGCGGGCATCACGCCGGTGCGCCATCTCACGGATCTGCAACCGCTGGTCGCCCGATGGCGGCAGACGACAAGAACATCAAGGACATCCGCATGAACTTTCCCGCCCCCCGCCCCGTCTTCATCGCCAGGCGGCGCACCCTGCTGGCAGCGACCCTTGGCGCCGGCCTGCTGGCCAGCGGTTGCGCCAGCATGCGCCCGCCAGGCTCGGTCACGCCCGTCTCACCGTTCGACCTGCAGCGCTACCAGGGCCTGTGGTACGAACTGGCACGGCTGGACCATGGTTTCGAGCGGGGCATGACCGATGTGACCGCCGAGTACACGCCGCAGGCAGACGGCAGCGTGAAGGTGGTGAACCGGGGGTTTTCCGTGCCCCGGGGCCAGTGGCAGCGCGCCGTCGGCAAGGCCCTGTTCACGGGCAAGCCGGACACGGCTTCGCTCAAGGTCTCCTTCTTCGGCCCGTTCTACGGCGGCTACCATGTGGCCGCCCTGGACCCTGACTACCGCTGGGCGCTGGTCCTCGGGCCGGACACGCAGTACTGCTGGATACTGGCCAGGGAGCCGAAACTGCCCCCGCAGACCCTGCAATCCATCGTCGCCAAGGCCGGGGAACTGGGCGTCGATACCGGCGCGCTGATCTGGGTCAGCCATGATCGGCACCAGGAAGCGCGCAGCCAGGAGGCCTTGTGAACAGCCTGCCCCCCGTCGCGGTGATCGGCGCAGGAATGGCGGGTTTGGCCTGCGCACAGTTGCTGGCCGAGGCTGGCTGCCGCGTGGATATCTTCGAGAAAAGCCGAGGCCCATCCGGGCGCATGAGCACACGGCGTGCGCAGGATCCGCAGGGTGCGTGGCAGTGCGATCACGGCGCCCCATCGTTTGCAGCCCAGGACCCGGAGTTTGTGCAGGAGGTGCGCCAGTGGGAGCAGCACGGCGTTGTCGCCGCCTGGCGTCCGCGCGCAGTGCGCCTGCTGGGCACAGACGTGGTGCCCGCAGAGGCAGGCCCCGACCGCTGGGTGGGCGTTCCGCGCATGACCTCTCCCGCAGCGTTTCTTGTCCAGCGGCTTGGACAGCAGGGGCATGGCGTACGGCTGCACCTGCAGGCCACGGTGCAGCATTTGCAGCACGGGCCTGCCCGCTGGACAGTGCACTGTGCCGAACAAGGGCAGATGGGGCCGGAATACTGCGCCCTGGTGCTGGCAGTGCCTGCACCGCAGGCGGCAGCCTTGCTGGAGCCGGTCTCGCCCTATGCTGCGGCACTGGCCGCCAGCGCACGCATGCAGCCTTGCTGGGTGGCCATGCTGCGCACCGACGCCCCCCTGCCGCTGGACTGGGATGCGGCAGAAATCACGGATGGCCCGCTGTGCTGGGTGGCACGCGACAGCGCCAAGCCAGGGCGGCAAGGGCAACAAGGGCAGCAGACCTGGGTACTGCATGCCAGTGCACGGTGGAGCCAGGATCACATCGAATCGGACGCTGAATCCGTGGCCGGGCAACTGCTGCAGGCATTCGAGGCCCTGGCCGGCTCTCTGTCCGACTCTCTGCCAGGCGGCCTGCGCGTCACTGCCCACCGCTGGCGCTATGCGCTGCCGGCACCCCACCTGGTCAACCGCTGCTGGTGGGACGCGCCTGCGGGCCTGGGCCTGTGCGGCGACTGGATGTGCGGCGCAGGCGTCGAAGGCGCCTGGCTCAGCGGACGGGCGCTGGCCCGGCGCGCCCTGGCCACGCTGACGCGCTGAACTGCAGGAACGCCCGCGCCATGCACAAGAAGCCCCACCTTCCCTCCAAGCTGTGTGCGTGCTGCGGTCTTGCGTTCACATGGCGCAAAAAATGGGCACGTGATTGGGACGAGGTCAAATACTGCTCGCAGCGCTGCCGCACCGCGCGACTGCCGCCTGATCCCACTCCCCCATCTGCAGGCCGTCAGCCAAGGCGCTGACCTCCAAGCGGGCCATGCGCCCCGCACATTCTGGAGCCCTGGATTGCCGCCAGGCCGGCCCCATAATGCGCCACCCCATTGCATCAAGGAATTGGCACCTATGTCTTCCGGCGGCTTTCACGTCCACGGCCCACACGATCACGAACTCGAACATGCTGCCCAGGGCGAGCATGGCCAAACCGCCCATCACGGCATCGGCGGCGGCAGCCTGACCAACCAGATCGCCATGTGCACGGCAGTCATCGCCACGGTGGGCGCCATCTTCGCGTACATGGGCGGCGCCACCCAGGCCAATGCCGGGCTGTACAAGAACGACGCAGCCATCAAGAAGACCGAAGCGGCCAACCAGTGGGCCTTCTTCCAGGCCAAGAGCACCAAGCAATCGCTGTCCGAGTTCGCACGTGATCTGGCGACCACGGAGGACAGGCGGGCCGCCTACCAGGCCAAGGTGGAGCGCTACGAAAAGGAAAAGGACGACATCAAGCGCGATGCCGACCGCCTGGAAGCCGAGGCCCGGCAATGGGACGAGAAGTCAGAGATGCAGATGCACCTGCATCACCGCTGGGCGCAGGCCACCACCGCGCTGCAGGTCGCCATTGCCCTTGCAGCCATCGCGCTGCTGACCAAGAAGAAATGGCTGGAATACGCCATGCTCGGCGTGGCAGCGCTGGGCCTTGGCGTGGGCGGGCTGGCCATGCTGCACATCTAGAGCGTGTGGCAAAGCCGCAAAGCCGCATATCCGCCTTGGAAGGCAGCTGTGAAACAGCCCCCCCCCCCGATTCCCCGGCCTTGCCCGCGGCTCAGTCCTCGCTGGGACGGGGGTAGCCTGCCTCTGCCCACGCTTGCGCAGACGTCCGGGTGAGCTGATGGTCCGGCCTGACTCCCACCTTGGCCAGCTCGCTGCCGTCGGCGGCAGTGGCGGTGAGCGTGGCGCTGGGATTGTCCTCATCGGGCTCGATATCCAGAGAGACGGTCACGCGTGACCCGCCCACCACGATCTGCACATCCTTGTGCAACTGCGCTGCCAGATGCTGCTCATGCCGGCGCATCACCTCGTGCGCCGTCTTCACGAGCGTGTTGAAGGCGGAAACGTCCAGCGGCTTGGGATTTTTCTTGTCGCGGCCCATGGTCCACGGGCCGACCAGGCTTGGCTCCGCCTGGCCGTCCTGGGTCATGGCAACGGCCCAGCCATCGTCGTCTTCATTCTTGATGACGCGGGCCTCCCAGCCGTTGTGATGCCAAAGGCGGTCTTCGAAGATTGAGACGACTTCTTGTTCGAGTTCTGCGGACATGTCCAGACCCTTCCCTTGTGGAAACTATCGAGCCCGAAATTCTACTGTCCATCCATACAGTTCGCGCGCAGGGGTCTATTGCGCAAGCGGCGGCTTGCACGGGGCCATGACACCCGGCAGATACGGTAGCCACGGCAGTCAAAGCAGGCGTGCAGGCTGGTCAGCGGCTGACCGAGCTGCGTCAGGTTGCCTCGCTTGCACGTCGCGCTCGCCGCAAATTGCCGCTGGAGCGAAGGGCTTGCGAATGCGATAAGCTTCAAGTCTTATTGAAGGTCAAGGCATCCCTGCCGAGGTCACGTATGAACATTGGCGAACTGAGCAAACGCACAGGCCTGTCCACATCACGCATTCGTTTTTATGAGCAAAGCGGCCTGCTGCAAGCGGCTGAGCGTGGCGCGAATGGCTACCGCAGCTATCCGCCTGAGATGGTGCAGATGCTGGAGCTGATTGCGATTGCGCAAGGGGTGGGCTTCAGCCTGGATGAAATTCGTGCACTCTTGCCGCCCGGCCTGCAAGGCTGGGACCATGAGGCCGTCGTAGGCGCGCTGCGCCAAAAAATTGCCGATATCAAGGCCATGGAGAAAAAGCTGCAAACCAGCAAAAAGCAGTTGCAGGCTTTGTTGTCCGATATTGAAGCGCGGCCAGACAACATGGATTGCCATGACAACGCACGCCGTGTGCTCTCCCATGTACTGGCCCAGCAATCCGAATCCCTGGCCTCTGAAGCAGCGGCCGAAGAAAAAATGGGCAAGCTCATGCGCACCGGACACAAGAAGCGGGCAAGCGCGGCATAGGCCTGCGCCAGTTTGGAACGTGGCCCTAGCGCCTTGCCAAAGCCTGCACCACCTGCTTTGCAGTCGCTTTGGCCGACCCCGGGTTTTGCCCGGTGATGAGGCGGCCCTCGGCCACCACATACGACATAAAAGGCAGCAAGGCTTTCTGATAGCGCGCACCGCGCATCTTCATTTCCTGCTCGGCGTTGTAGGGCATGGACCGGGCCACTCCGGCCAGGATTTCTTCCGTCCATGAAAAACCCGTGACCCGTTTGCCCGCGACCAGCAAAGAGCCGTCGCTGAGCTGCGTATTGAGCAGGCCGCAGTAGCCGTGGCAAACCGATGCAACGATGCCACTTCGCTCCCAGATGCTGCGTGTGATGTGCTGCAGCCCCGCACTATCGGGAAAATCCCACATCACCGCATGCCCTCCGGTGAAGTAGATGGCATCGAAATCGCTCGCATCGATATCGGCAGGTGCCGCAGTGTTCGCCAGCAGGGCCATGCACGCGGGATCATCGAGCCAGGCCTTGGCCGAAGCATCGAAGTGCGGCCATTGGAGTGCGCGCGGCTCCAGCGGTACGGCTCCACCCAGCGAGCTCAGCAGTTGCTGCAGATACCCTTGCGCAGCAAACACATCCCAGGCATGGGTCAGCTCCGACAGCCACAGCCCTGTGGCGTGCGCAGGGTCGTCGTAATGAGCGACATTGGTGACGACATGCAAGATACGTGGCGTACTCATGATGACTCCTGCGCGATGTGCTTGAGGCCCTGTGCGTAGCTGGTGACAGCAAAGTCGGGAAAGCGGCGCTTGAACTTGGACGAATCAAACACATTGTCGTGCGCGTAGCGTGGCAGCAGTTCACGCAGTTCGCGCACGGGCTTGGAGACCCAGCCAGCAACCACCATGGCCAGGTGGCTCAGTACCTTGTAGCGCGGCTCAACCCCAAAGGTTGCAGCCGCCAGGTTCACAAAGGCCTGATAGGTCAGCCGCTCGTCCCAGCAAGGCAGATGCCAGGTCTGGCCATACGCATCTTGCGCATTGCCAATGGCTGCCATGGCGCGGCTTGCATCGGGCGTCCAGATCAGGGTGCGCAGCTTGTCGTCACGCACCGGCACTTTGGCCTTCTGGCCCGCCTTGAGCGGGCCGATCACCAGGGTGTTGGTGATGCTTTGGGTTTTGCCGGGGCCGTAGAACTCTGGCGCGCGGGCAATGGCGACGGGGATATCGCCGCGCTGCATCTCGGCCAGCACCATCTCGGCCATCAAGGCGCGCACGCGCCCCTTGCGTCCCACCGGGGCAAAGGCGGTTTCCTCGGTCTGCCGCTGCGCGGTTTGCGGGTACATGTAGGTGTTGTCGAAGTAGACAAACTTGGCCCCCGCTGCCCGCGTGGCATCGAGCGCGTTGCGCAGCATGGCAGGAAATTGCCCCTCCCATAACTCGGTGTCTGGTGGCAGGCCGGCGGTGAAGTACACGACCTCGCTGCCACGCACGGCCTCCAGGGTTTGCGCGGAATTCATCAGGTCGGCGGACACCAGCTCGTCCGTATCGTTCACCTTGCGCGGCTTGCGGCTGACCAGGCGCAGGTTCTGCGTGTAGTTGCGGTGGAGCTCGCGCGCCAGCTCCACAGCGATCTGGCCATTGGCGCCCAAAATGGTTTGCATATCGATCCTTGCAGCATCTTGTGTGATGAGAGGATATGGAGCTTAAGCTTCAACTTGAGTTGAAGGTCAAGCGGCAAAACTGCAGGTCCCTGATATCAGGTCGAAGCCCCCTGCCGACTCGCTGGCTGTCTGAAGAAACCCGGCACTTCCATCATGTCGGGGAGCCTGGAGCCTGGACACTGCGGCCTGCTTTGGTGCACCTGGTGAAGGCCCGGTTCGGGTCGGCAGCGCCTGTGCATGAGCCGCGATGGCGGACTTGCCTCTTTGCGGTTGCTCATCTGTGGTCCGAACTTGTCGGCTTTATCGAGACTGCCACCGCACACCGGCATCAATTGCCGCAATGGGTGCAATGAGAGCAATGGCAGCAATGTGTGTACAGCAGCTATTTGATGCGATCAGAATGCACCACCACCATTGAAAAGAAGAAGCCATTCTCAATCCAATGATTGAATTGACAACTTCCGATGGACGCCGCTTATTCAATGTGACAGAATGAAACGCCAGCAATGAATGGCCTGAAGACCTGGTGGATTCAACCGGTCAACGCAACACACTCATCAAACATTTCAGCAGGTGTTCTGAACCCCAGCGTCTTCCTGGGACGCTGGTTCAACTGCCTTGCAATTGCATCCAAGCTCTCCTGTGAGTAGCCCGACAGATCCAGGCCTTTGGGAAGGTACTGCCTGAGTAACCCGTTCGTGTTCTCGTTGGTGCCCCGTTGCCATGGATGGTGCGGGTCGCAGAAGTAGACCTGGATGTCGGTCGCCAACGTGAAGCGCTTGTGCCCCGCCATTTCCGAGCCGCGATCCCAGGTCAAGGAGCGGTAGAGCTCATGCGGCAGGCTCCTGGCATGTCTGGCTAGGGCCGCAGCCACGGTGTACGAGTCTTTGTCCACCAGCTTGACCAGCATCACATAGCGCGTGTGTCGCTCCACCAAGCTCGCGATCTGGCTATGAGCATCGCCGAACAGCAAGTCTCCTTCCCAATGCCCTGGCACGGCTCGATCTTCTATACAGGCCGGACGTTCGCTGATGGGGACGGCACCGACGATTCGGCCATGGATACTGGTCTTTTGCGTGTAGTGCCGTGAACGACGCATGCCTCTGGTGCGCCGCAAATGCTCCAGAAGCTCCTTCTTCAAAGCGCCCCGCGTCTGGACAAAGAGCGTGCGATAGATGGCTTCGTGGGACACCTGCATGCTCCTTTGCTCTGGGTAGGTCCGTTTGAGCCAACCGGCGATCTGCTCAGGCGACCATCGATGCTGCAGTTTGCCAGCCACGATCTGCGCCAGGGCTGGATTGCTCGCCAGCTTGCAAGGCTTGGGGCGGTGCGCACGCTCCCAGGCTGCTTCATCGGCGCGCGCAGCCCTGTAGCAACTCTTGCCACCGTTGCGGTGAAGCTCACGGCTGACAGTGGATGCAGCTCGCCCCAAGCGCGCGGCAACGCAGTGGATGGATTCGCCCGCAGCCAATGCCCGCGAGATCTCCTCGCGCTCAGCGAGAGTCAGTGCCAATCGTGATCGATGGCGCGCTGGCGGGCGGATTCCGCCGGTTGCGGCCAGGATGTTCTGAATGGAGGTATGTGGCCGATCGAACAGCTTGCCGATCTGGTGCAGGGTATCTCCCTTGCTCCAGCGATCCCACATCATCGCCTTCTGTGCTTCGGTGTAGTAGATCCGAGGTCGTTGCTTCATGGCCAGCACTCCTTGCGCCAGGTGCAGTCATTGTGTTGCATCGACCGGTTGAATTCACACTCTGATGATGGCAGTGGCAAATATTGCGATGGCGATCGCAATGACAGGACTAAAAACTGAATGTGCCGCTATTGAGATCCAGAAATCAAATCGTGTTGACTTCGCGCATTTCGGAGGGATCGTTTGGTCAATGAACGTCAGAGCGTGCTCTTGTCGACCGCACCTCATTTGCATTGGAAGCGCACTACGACCATTGTCGCCATTCGGCCAATCATTGAATCCAGCTTCTGGCTTTCGAGCCTTATGCTTCTATGAACATCGCCCCGTAGAAGCCAAAAAACCAAGGGCGATTGAAAACGGAGATTTATATGCCTTACAAGAAAAGTCAACAAGTCGGCGGTCAGGGTGGAGACGAATTTTCCGATGATCTGACCCAAGTGGTTCGAATTGTGAGGATTTCGATCAGGCATGGAGCCAGAGTCGATGCCATCCAAACCACATGGCTTCTGACAGACGGAACACAACTCACTGGTGCACGCCATGGTGGCGGGGGCGGCGAAGAAACTGTGATCGAGTTTGGCAGCAACGAGCACATCGTTACGATACAAGGGCGAAGCGGAAGTCGAATTGATCCCCGACCATTACCACCAACAAGAAGTCCTACGGCCCCTACGGAGGCGACGGAGGGAAACCCTTCGGCCCCATTCCTGCTGAAGCAGCGGGTGGATTCTTTGGTCGTTCCGGCACAAATGTTGACGCGATAGGCGTTTTCATTCCAGCGTAGTGTCAAACCGGTGATGGTGCCATCGCATCAACAAGGCACCGAAACGGACTGGGATGAAGCCGAGGTTTATTCCAGTCCGCTCATCGGCTCTATTGATTCCTGCTGTCAATCAGGCATCAATCAGCAAAGTCAACGCCCCCGCATCCCCATCAAAACCTCAATCGTCACCGTCGTCGCGTCGTCATCCGGCCTTTTGCGATGCGCGATGCCCAACGCCCTTGACAGTGCTGGCCGCAGGGGTCGCGTGGTGATGCGGGGGTCAGGCTGCGGTGCGCCGGCCTCATGGGGCAGCAGCGCGGCGCCGTAGCCCGCCGCCACCAGGCTCTTCATTGCATCGTTGTAGTTCAGCTCGATCCGTGCCTGCGGCCGGGCGCCGCCTGCGGCAAACCATTCAGCAGTCTGGCGCGACAGCCGGGTGCCACGGTCGTTGGCGATCAGCGGACGGGCTGCAAGCCAGGCGGGCGTGATGTGCCGCGGAGGCTTCCAGGCGGCCGGGATGAAGGCCAGCACGGGGTCCTGGCGCCAGGCCTGCACCTGCAGCCCGCGCAGCACGGGCTGCGGCAAGGCAACGATGCCGATGTCCAGGCTGCCGGCAGCCAGGCGCGCCAGGGCTTCCTCGCTGGTCATCACCGCCACTTGCACATCGATCTCGGGATGCCGGGCGGCCAGGGTTTCCAGCGCCTGGGGCAAGAGGTGCGCGAGTGCGCCGGTGGAGGCGCCCAGGCGCACGCGGCCCCCGCGCGTGGCGATCTGGCGCTGCACGGTCTGCAGGAGATCATCGGCCTCGGCCAGGAGCTGGCGCGCCTTGTCTATCAGCAGGCTGCCCGCCGATGTGGCGGTGACGCCGGCCGGTGCGCGGTGCAATAGACGAGTTCCCAGACGCTCTTCGAGCTGCGCCACATGCAGCGTCACCGTGGGCGGCGCCAGGTGCAGCACCTTGGCGGCGGCGGCGAACGAGCCCAGGTCGGCCACCGTCAGCAGGGTGCGCAGACGGTCCAGATTGATTTCGCGCATGGTGCGGTGTCCCAGGTTGCCAGTAATTCAGGAATCATGAATCCGTAGTTTGTCAGATTCAACTGGCCTGCATGCGGCAGGCGCTGCACCATGCGCTCCACACCCAATCGGAGCAACCCATGACCTCTCTTGTTTTCATCGATGGCGACCAAGGCACCACCGGCCTGCAGGTGCGCGAATGGCTGGCGGATCGGACCGACCTGCGCCTGCTGCAACTGCCGGCCGACCAGCGCAAAAGCACGGCGCACCGGGCCGAGGCGCTCAACGACTGCGACATCGCCTTGCTGTGCCTGCCGGACGAGGCTGCGCGCGAGGCGGTGGCGCTGGTGCGCCGGCCCGGCGTGCGCGTGATCGATGCGAGTTCTGCGCATCGCACCGCGCCGGGCTGGGTCTATGGCCTGCCGGAACTGGAGGCAGGCCAGGCTGAACGCATCGCCCATGCCCGGCGCGTCAGCAATCCCGGCTGCTATCCGACAGGTGCTCTGGCACTGCTCAGGCCCTTGATCGACGCGGGCCTGCTGCCCCCCGACTACCCGCTGGCCATTCACGCGGTATCGGGCTACTCGGGACGGGGCCGCGCAGGGCTGCTGGACCATGAGGGCGCTGCCGCCGCCACTGCCGTGCCCCTGCAGGTCTATGGCCTGGGACTGCACCACAAGCACGTGCCCGAGATCCAGCAGCATGCCGGCCTGGCCCATGCGCCGGTGTTCGTGCCGGCCTATGGCCACTACCGGCAAGGCATCGTGCTGACCATCGCCCTGCATCTGCGGCTGCTGCCCGCCGGTGTGACCGCCCGCAGCCTGCACGCTGCGCTGCAGGCGCGGTACCAGGGCCAGCCCTGCATCGAGCTGCAACCCCTGGAGGAGGACGCCGATGCGCAGCGGCTCGATCCGCGTGCGCTCAATGGCAGCAACCGGATGCGGCTGGCGGTGTTCGGACAGCCGCAGGAGCAGCAGGTGCTGCTGACCGCCGTGTTCGACAACCTGGGCAAGGGCGCCGCCGGCGCGGCGGTGCAGAACCTTGATCTGATGCTCGGGCTGCAGCCGATGCTGCAGCCAGGATGCGATGAATCCCTGAGCCTGGTGTGAGCCTGGTGTGAGCGTGGAGTGAGTGCGGTGTGAGCTGCCGGCCTGGGGAAGACGGGGCAAGATCCGGGCAATCCTGCTTCAAGCCTCCACGCCACAGGCCACCGACAGATAGCTTTTCATGCGCGCGCTGGCCCGCTCCGGGTCGGCCAGCGCACCGCAGGCGTCGGCCAGCTCGAACACCTTGGCAAAGTGCGCGGCCCCGCGTGCAGACTGCATTGCGCCGGCCATGGAGAAGTGCTTCTGGTGGCCATTGAGCCAGGCCAGGAACACGATGCCTGCCTTGTAATGCCGCGTGGGCGCGCAAAAAAGCTCGCGCGACAGCGCCACCGTGGGATCCAGCAGTTCCCGGAAGCGTCCGCTGCGGCCCTGGGCCAGTTCGGCCAGCGCCACGGCCGCCACCGGGGCGATGGGGTCGAAGATGCCCAGCAGGCCGTGGGAGTGGCCGCCCTCACCGGCTGCCGTCCCATCGCCGGCCATGAGTTCGGCGTAGTGGAAATCGTCACCCGTGTACATCTTCACGCCCGCAGGCAGCCTGCGGCGCAGCGCCCTCTCCCATTGCGCATCGAGCAGCGATACCTTGATGCCTTCGACCTTGGGCGCCTTCGCTGCGATCAGCGCGGCGACGGTATCAAGGGCCTGCGCCAGGTCCGTACTGCCCCAGTAGCCGCGCAGCGCAGGGTCGAACATCTCGCCCAGCCAGTGCAGCACCACGGGCTGGTCGGCAGCGTCCAGCAGCCGGTCATAGAGTTGCAGATAGTCCTGCGGGCCGCGCGCGGTCTGGACCAGGGCGCGGCTGGCCATGAGGACCACGGGGCAGCCTTCGGCCTGCACCACATCCATCTGCTCGCGGTAGGCCCCCTCGACCTGTGCCAGCGTGACCCCGGGTTGCGCCGCCAGCTGGTCGGTGCCCGCGCCGCAGGCCAGCTGGCCGCCCACTGCCCGCGCATGGCGCGCGCTGCGCTGGATGAGTTCGCGTGCCGATGGCCAGTCCAGGCCCATGCCGCGCTGGGCCGTGTCCATGGCTTCGGCGACCTTGAAGCCCAGGCGGTACAGATGCTCGCGGAAGGCCAGCGTCGCCTCCCAGTCGATGGCAGGCGGGCCATCCCAGGGATGCGTGGCGGCCAACGGGTCGATCACCACATGGGCCGCTGCGTAGACGCTGCGGTTGAAGGCAGGGGCCGGGCCCGCGGGAGCGATGGGACTGGCCTTCATGGCCAGTGGCACGAGACGGCCGTCGCTTCGGGGAAGGAGGATCTGCATGGGGGTCTCCTGCCTCAAGCCAGTCGGCCGAGGATGTGGTCGGCAGCCTTCTCGGCCACCATGATGGTGGGAGCGTTGGTGTTGCACGAGGGGATGAAGGGCATCACGGACGCATCGGCCACGCGCAGCCCCTCCATGCCGATGAGCTGCAGTTGCGGCGTCACCACGCTGCCCGGGTCGTGCTCGGGGCCCATGCGGCAGGTGCCCACGGGATGGTGGTCGGTCTTGGCATGGGCGCAGGCGTAGTCAGACAGTTCGGCATCGCTGTCCCGATGTCCGCCCGGCAATACCTCGCCGTGCACGTAGCGCCGCAGCGCTGGCTGGCACAGCAGCTTGCGCGCAAGGCGCAGGCCCTTGATGGACATGACCCGGTCATGGGGGTCGGCCCAGTAGTTGGGATCGATCAAGGGCGCCGACGCCGGGTCTGCATCCGCGAGCCGGACCGTGCCACGCGAGCGGGGGCGCAGGTAGGCCGTGTTCAGCGTCACGCCCGCGTTCCCCAGCCCGGTCATTCCGGCTTCTATGCCCGAGCCCAGCCCCAGATGGAACTGGATGTCGGGCGAGCGCGCGAGCGCATCGGGGTCGGCATACCAGAAGCCCCCGGTCTCGAAGAGGCTGGAGGCGGCCGGCCCTTTCTTGAGCAGCAGGTACTGCAGGCCCGCCCAGGCCGCGTGCCAGGGGCGCTGGTATTTGTCGTAGGTGTGGTCGCCCGTGCATTCGGCGATCACGAACAGGTCCAGGTGGTCCTGCAGGTTGGAGCCGACACCAGGGAGGTCATGCACAGGCGCCAGCCCCACGCTGCGCAGATGGTCGGCAGGGCCTATGCCGGAGTGCATCAGCAGCCTGGGCGAGCCTATGGCGCCCGAGCAGACGATGACTTCGCGGCTGGCGTGCACGCTGAAAGGCGTGCGGCTGGTGCCCGAGACCGCCTCCACGCCAACCGCGCGCCGGCCCTGCACCAGCACGCGCAGCGCCTGGGTCTGCAGCTGGATGGTCAGATTGGGGCGGCGCATGCGCACCGGATCGATGAAGCCCGTGGCGGCCGACGCACGGCGCGCATTCCACTGCGTGAGCTGGTAGTAGCCCAGGCCCTGCTGCGCGGCGCCGTTGAAGTCGGGGTTGAAGGGCATGCCCATTTCCTGGCCGGCCTGGAAGAAGGCCTCGCAGATGGGCAGCGGGCTGACGGGGCAGGACACGCCCAGCGGGCCGCCGTAGCCGTGGTACTCGTTGGCGAAGCGCTGGTTGTTCTCCGAACGCTTGAAGTACGGCAGCACGTCGCGCCAGGACCAGCCCGTGGCGCCGCCCAGGCGCTCCCAGTCGTCATAGTCTGCCGGCGCGCCGCGCGTGTACAGCTGGGCGTTGATGGTCGAGCCGCCACCGATGACCTTGGCCTGCGTGTAGCGCAGCACGCGCTGGTTCAGATGCCGCTGCGGCACGGTCTGCCATCCCCAGGAGCCCCGGCCCCGGGTCATGCGCGCAAAGCCCGCAGGCCAGTGGTACAGAAGATGCGAGTCCCAGCCCCCGGCCTCCAGCAGCAGCACGCGCACCGAGGGGTCGGCGCTCAGCCGGTTGGCCAGCACGCAGCCGGCCGAGCCCGCGCCCGTGATGATGTAGTCATAGCTGTCCATGGTCATCCTCCTCACAGCCGCGCGATGGAGAGCGCGCCATCCACATGCAGCACCGACCCCGTCGCAAACGCCAGCCTGCCGCTGGCCAGCGCGCTGGCGGCCTGCGCCACGTCCTCGGGCCGGCCCCAGCGGCCCATGGGCACAAGGCCCGCAGCGATCAGCCCGTCGTACCGATCGGCTGCACCCGCCGTCATGGCCGTGCGGACGATGCCGGGGCGCAGCTCGAACACGCCAATGCCGTGCGCCGCCAGGCGCAGCGCGAACAGGCGCGTCAGCATGCCCAGGCCGGCCTTGGACAGGCAGTACTCGCCGCGCTCCACCGACGCCATCTCGCCGCTGACCGAGGACACGGTGACGATGGACCGCGCAGCGCCCGAAGGCGCAGCCAGCATGCGCTGCGCCACGGCCTGCGTGAAAAAGAAGCTGCCGCGCAGGTTGGTGGCCATCACCCGGTCGAAGTCCTCGGCGCGGATGTCCAGCAGATCGCCGCGGCGCGGCGAGCCCATGCCTGCGTTGTTGACCAGGCAGGACGGCACACCGCCCCAGGCGCAGACCGCATCGAGCACACGAGCGTGGTCGTGCACGTCGGCCAGGTCGCCGCGCACACGCAGCGCACGCGCGCCGCAGGCCTGGATCTGCGCGACGCTGGCGCCGTCACTGGCGCCGTCGTCCTGCAGCGTGGTGATGGCCACGTCAAAGCCGTCGTGCGCCAGTTGCAGCGCAATGGCGGCGCCTATGCCCTGGCTGCCGCCGGTGACCAGGGCCACGGGGCGCCGTGCCGTCGATTGCGGATTCATGGCAGCAGCTCCTGAAGGTGGTGACGCAGGTGACTGCCCACGCGCAGGGCCTGGGCAGCCACGGTCAGCGCGGGGTTGACGGCGGCCGAGGACGGGAAGAATCCCGCATCGACCACATACAGGTTGTCCAGCTCCCAGGCCTTGCACTGCGGGTCCAGCGCCGAGGTGGCCGGATCACTCCCAAGGCGCACCGTTCCGCACTGGTGCGACACCACCTCGGTGCCGAAGCCGCGCGACAGCACCAGCGGGTAGCCGGTGCCGCGCAGTATCTGGGCGCAGCGCGCCACCCAACGCTGGTGGGCGCGCAGGTTGGTGCGGTGCCAGTGCAGGTCGATGGCTCCGTCTGCGCGCAGCGTGACGCGGCTGCTGGGGTGGGGCAGGTCCTCGCTTTGCGCGTACCAGTCCACACTGCGCTCGGCCAGCGCGCTGCGCAGCCACCTCGGGGTGCCCGGCAGGGCGGCACGCAGCATGGGCTCGCGGATCTTTCCCAGCAGTTGCAGGCTGCCCAGCGGCGGGCCGCCCGCGCCGTCGCCGAAATAGAAGTCGTGCAGCGCCAGCGTCTTGGGAAAGCGCGTGCGGTTGCGCCTGAACGGGTGCCATGCCATCAGGGCCGTGGTGTTGTGCGTCATGTAGTGGCGGCCCACCACGTCGCTGCCATTGGCCAGGCCGCGCGGATGCCGCGCATTGGCCGAGCGCAGCAGCAGGGCCGCCGAGTTGATGGCGCCGGCACTGAGCACGAACAGCCCCGCCGTGATGCGGCGCGCCACGCCGCGGTCCACCACCTCCGCCGCGACGACGCGCCGCCCGCCCCCATCGGTGAGCAGGCGCTGAACGCGCACGCCGGTATGCAGCCGCACATTGCGGTGCGCCAGCGCAGGCCGCAGCAGGCAGGTTTCGGCATCGCCCTTGGCCCCCACCATGCAGGGCACAGCGTCGCAATTGGCGCAGCGCCGGCAGTGCCCGCCCGGTCCCAGGTCGATGGCGCAGGGCATGGGAAACGGCCGCAGGCCCTGGGCACGCAAGCGCTGCTCGATGCGCGAAAGCAGCGGCTCGTGCGGCACCGGGGGATGGGCATAGGCCGTGCTGCGCGGCGGCTCCGTGGGGTCGGCACCGCCCTGGCCGCGCACGCCGAACAGTTGCTCGGCCAGGGCATACCAGGGTTCGAGATCGGCATAGCGCAGCGGCCAGGCGGGCGAGATGCCCTCCTCATGCTCCACCGCCTCGAAATCGCGCTGCCGAAAGCGCAGCATGGCCGTACCGTAGAACTTGGTGTGCCCGCCCACGAAATAGAACATGCCGGGCCGAAACGCCCGCCCGCTGGCGTACCAGACCTCGTCGGTCTGGTAGCGTCTTTCGGCGAAGACGGCCTCGATGTCCCAGTTCTGCGCCTCGCGCGGCAGCACCGGGCCGCGCTCCAGCACCCATACGCTCGCACCGCTGTCCGCCAGTTGCAGGGCCACGGCCGAGCCGCCCACGCCCGAGCCGATGATGAGCACATCGCAGTCCAGCCCGTTGTGCGCCATGGCGGTCATGCGATCAGCGCCTGGGTGGCGGCATCGAAGCAGACCAGCCGAGACAGGTCGATCAGCAGGCGTGCCCTGTCCCCGGCGCGCAACGGCGCATCGGGCGGCAGCCGCGCGGTGAACGCATGGCCACCGAGCTCCAGCAGGGCCAGCGTGTCCGATCCGGTGGGCTCCAGCAGTTCGACGCGGGCCTCGGCCAGGCCCTGGCCGGGGGCGGCCGGCACGCCTTCGGGCGCCAGGCCCACGGCCTCGGCACGTATGCCGGCAATGACTTCGCGGCCCGCATGGCCCTGCAGCGCGGTGGCCAGCGGCTGCGGCAGGGGCAGGGACTGGCCGCCGATATCGAGGAAGGGACCGCCCTGCCCCTCACCCGCCCCCTCACCCACGCGCGCAGGCAGCAGGTTCATGCGCGGCGACCCCATGAAGCCCGCCACAAAGGTGTTGGCCGGCCGGTTGTAGACCTGCTGCGGCGTGCCCAGCTGCTGCAGCACCCCGCCCTTCATGACGGCGATGCGCGTGGCCAGGGTCATGGCCTCGATCTGGTCGTGCGTGACATAGATGATGGTGGCGCCCAGGCGCTGATGCAGCTTCTTGATCTCGGCGCGCATGTCCACGCGCAGCTGGGCATCGAGGTTGGACAGCGGCTCGTCGAACAGGTAGAGCTGCGGCTCGCGCGCCAGCGCCCGCCCTATGGCCACGCGCTGGCGCTGGCCGCCCGACAGCTGGCGCGGCTTGCGCCCCAGCAGGTGCTCTATCTGCAGCAGCCTGGACACCTCCTGCACCCGCGCAAGGCGCCGCGACTTGTCCACCTTGCGCATCTCCAGCGGAAAGCCGATGTTGCCCGCCACGGTCATGTTGGGGTATAGCGCATAGGACTGGAACACCATGGAGATGTCGCGCTCGGCCGGCGCCGCGTGGGTGATGTCGCGGCCGCCCAGCGCCAGACGGCCGCCGCTGGGCGGCTCCAGGCCCGCGATGATGTTCATCAGCGTGCTCTTGCCACAGCCCGACGGGCCGACGAGGACCAGGAATTCGCCCTCCTGCACGGCAATGCTGATGTCCTGCAGGATGCAGGCCGCGCCGAAGCGCTTGTGGATGCGGTCGAGATCAAGGAATGCCATGGAATGCCTCACTGCAAGATGCTGGGCATCAGCCTTTGACGGCGCCGGCCATCAGCCCGCGCACGAAGAACCGGCCCGATACCAGGTACACGGCCAGCGTCGGCAAGGCCGCAATGAACGCCCCCGCGAAGTGGACGTTGTATTCCTTGACGCCGGTGCTGCTGTTGACCAGGTTGTTCAGCGCCACGGTCAGCGGGTAGGAGCTGAAATCGCTGAACGAGGCGCCGAACAGGAACTCGTTCCAGATGCTGGTGAACTGCCATATCGCGGCCACCACGACGATGGGCAGGCTGTTGGGCAGCAGCACGCGCCACAGCAGCCCGAAGAACCCCGCGCCATCCATGCGCGCCGAGCGCACCAGCTCGGCCGGGAAGGCCGCGTAGTAGTTGCGAAAGAACAGCGTGGTGAAGCCTATGCCGTACACCGTGTTGACGAAGACCAGGCCCTTGAGGCTGCCCGCCAGGCCCAGCGCCCCCAGCATCTTGGCCATGGGGATCAGCACGATCTGGAATGGAATGAAGACCGACAGCAAGATGGCGCCGAACAGCAGGTCCGCCCCCCGGAAACGGAACTGGGTCAGGATGCAGCCGTTGAGCGCGCCCAGGGCCGTGGACAGCAGCACGGATGGCACGGCCACCAGGAAGGAATTGAGGAAGAACGGCCGCAGCCCCGTGGGCTGCACGCCGATCTGCGCCGTGCTCCAGGCGCTGCGCCAGGGCGCCAGCGTCCACTGGCAGGGCAGCGCCAGCAGGTGGCCGCTGCGGATCTCGTCGAGCGGCTTGAACGAATTGGCCAGCATCACATAGACCGGCAGCAGGAAGACCGCCGCCAGCAGGACCAGCGCCGCATACAGCAGCACGCGCCAGGGCTGAAGCCGCCGTGTCACGGACCAGGGTGTGCGCAGCTCAGTCATGGCGACCTCCTGCGCTGCGCATGGCGCCCCAGAGATAGGGCAGGACGATGGCGCCCACGGCCAGCAGCATCAGCACCGAGCTGGCCGCGCCCACGGCCATCTCGTTGCGGGTGAACGAGTACTGGTACATGAACACCGAGGGCAGCCAGGTCGAGCGGCCGGGCCCGCCATTGGTCAGCGCAATCACCAGGTCATAGGACTTGATGGCCATGTGCGCCAGGATCACGAAGGCCGATACGAAAACCGGCCCCAATTGCGGCAGGATGATGCGCCAGTAGACCTGCCAGGTGCGCGCGCCATCGAGCCGCGCCGCATGGATCTGCTCGGAGTCCACCCCGCGCAGGCCCGCCAGGAACAGGGCCATGGCAAAGCCGCTGGTCTGCCACACGGCGGCGATGACCACGCAGTAGATGGCCATGTCGCCGTCCTTGATCCAGCCGAACGCAAAACCCTGCCAGCCCAGCAGGTGCATGGATTTTTCCAGGCCCACGCCGGGGTCGAGCAGCCATTTCCACGCCGTTCCCGTGACGATGAAGGACAGGGCCATGGGGTACAGGAAGATGGAGCGCAGCACGGCCTCGGCGCGGATCTTCTGGTCGATCAGGATGGCCAGTACCAGGCCCAGCGCCATGGCAATGGCGATGTAGAGGCTGGCGAACACCGCGAGGTTGTTCGCCGAGATCTTCCAGTTCTCCAGCCCCAGCAGCCGCGTGTAGGCAGCGGTGCCGGCCCATTCATGGCGCGGCAGCAGGGTCGATGCCGTGAACGACAGATAGACCGTGAACAGAATGCATCCGTACACGCACACCAGCGTGAGCAGCACGCTGGGGCTGAGAAGCAGCCTGGGGAGCCAGCCGGCCTTCATGGCAGGGTCCTCCATCAGTCGGCCAGGGCCGAGGCCAGCTCGGCCACGGCCCTGGCATCATCGATCTGGCCGTTGAAGTGGCGCGTGACCACGTCATAGATGGCGTTCTTGGCCGATGCGGCCGTCGCATGGCCCAGCGCAATGGAGCCCAGCATGCTGCGCCGGCCATCGGCCTCGGCCACGTCGCGGATGGCCTTTTTGCCGCATTCGTCGAAGGCCGTATCCGCCACGTCCAGGCGCGCAGGCGCCGCACCCTTGACGACATTGAACGCCGACTGAAAGGCCGGCTCCATGATGGCGGCCGCCAGCTTGCGCTGAGCGGCCGCCTTGCCCGCGTCGGACAGCCTGAACATCACGAACTGGTCGGAACTGAAGGCCACCATGCCCTGGGTGCCCGGGAAGCGGTAGCAGGCAAAGTCCTTGCCGGGCTGCTTGCCGGCGTTGAGGAACTCGCCCTTGGCCCAGTCGCCCATGATCTGGAAGCCCGCCTTGCCGGCGATGACCATGCCCGAGGCCACGTTCCAGTCGCGCCCTGAAAAATCCTTGTCCACCAGGCTGCGGATCTGCGCCATGCGCTGGAATACCTTGCGCGTGGTCGCCGACCGGATGGTGGCCGGATCGCGCTCGATGAAGGCCTTGCGGTAGTAGTCGGCGCCGCCCGTGGACAGGGCCACGCTGTCGAACACGATGGCCTCCTGCCAGGGCTGGCCGCCATGGGCGATGGCGATGAAGCCGGCCTGGCGCACCTTGCGCGCCGCCGCGATGAACTCGTCAAAGCTCGCTGGCTCGGCCGTCACGCCCGCCTGGGCCAGCACCTGCCGGTTGGCCCACAGCCAGTTGGTCGAATGGATGTTGACCGGCGCCGCGATCCAGCGGCCCTGGTAGCGCGAGAATTTCTGCACCTCCTGCGGCACGCTCTTGTCCCAGCCCTCGCGCGCGGCCAGGGCATCCAGGTCGGCGACCACGCCCTGGCCGCCCCAGTCCAGGATGTCGAAGCCCAGCATCTGCACCGCCGTGGGCGGGTTGCCCGAGGTCACGCGGGCGCGCACCGCCGTCATGGCCGCCTCGCCGCCGCCACCGGCCACGGGCATGTCGTTCCAGCGCACGCCCTGCTTTTCCAGCCCGCTCTTGAGCAGGTTCAGCGCGGCGGCCTCGCCGCCAGCGGTCCACCAGTGCAGGACCTCGACGCTCTGCCCGGCCATGGCGGCCGGCGGTGTGGCAAGGGCCATGGCCAGCGCCATGGCAGTCAGTGGCCGCTTCATGCCGTGTCTCCTTCGTGGATGGGCAGATACCAGTGGCTGCGCGCGCCCAGGTGCATGTGCAGGGTCTTGGCCTGGGTGTAGTCCTCGGCGGCACGGCGGCCCAGCTCTCGGCCCAGGCCGCTTTGGCGGTAGCCGCCGAAAGGCAGCTCGGCATGGCCTTCGAGGAAGGTATTGACCCAGACCGTGCCGGCCTTGATGCGCCGCGCCGCCGCCAGGCAGGTGCTGAAGTCACGGCTCCAGACGGCGGCCGACAGGCCGTAGAGCGTGGCGTTGGCCAGGTCGATCGCATCGTCCAGGTCCTCGAAGACCAGCACCGCGAGCACGGGCCCGAAGACCTCCTGCCTTGGCAATGGCCATGTCCGGCGTCACGCCGGCCAGCACGGTGGGCTCCACATACAGGCCCGGGCGCGCCATGCGGCCGCCGCCCAGCACCACGCGGGCGCCGGCCTGGCGCGCGGCCTCGATGTGGGTGAGGATGGCGTCCAGCTGGCGCTGCGTGGTGATGGCGCCCACCTGCACGCCCTGGTCCAGCGGATCGCCCACGCGCACCTGCCGAGCGCGCTCGGCCACGGCGGCCACGAAGCGCTCGGCGATGGCCGCCTGCACCAGCACGCGGCTGCCGCTGTTGCAGCACTGGCCGGCATTGAAGTGCATGCCCAGCACCGTGGCATCGACGGCCGCCTCGAAGTCGCAGTCGGCAAAGACGATCTGGGGATTCTTGCCGCCCAGCTCCAGGGACAGCTTCTTGAGCGTCTGCGCCGAAGCTGCGGCCACCTTCCGGCCTGTTTCCGTGGAGCCCGTGAAGGACAGCATGTCGATGTCCGGGTGCGCGGCCAGGACCTCGCCGACAGCGCCACCGCCGCCTGGCAGGATGTTGACGGCACCGGGCGGCAGGCCGGCGTTCATGAGGATCTCGCCCAGCATCAGCGTGGTGGCCGATGTTTCCTCGGCCGGCTTGACCACGGCGGTGCAGCCGGCGGCCAGCGCAAAGGGCAGCTTCTGGCTGACGATGAGCAGGGGAAAGTTCCAGGGCGTGACGATGCCGACCACGCCCAGCGGCTCGCGCAGCACCACACCCAGCGTCTGCTCGCCCAGCGTGTCATAGCTGTCGCCATGCAGGTTGCGCGCCAGTGCGGCGGCGTAGTGCCACAGGTCGGCTGCCGCGCCCACCTCGTCCAGCGACTGGGCCAGCGGCTTGCCGGTCTCCAGCGTCTCCATACGCGCCAATTCCTGCCTGCGGTCCAGCAGGCGTTCGGCCACGGCACGCAGCACGCTGGCGCGCTGCGCACCCTTCATGCGGGGCCAGGGCCCGTGGTCCGCAGCGCGGCGTGCTGCAGCAATGGCACGCGCGGCATCGGCCCGCCCGGCCCGCGCATGGATGCTGGCCACGGTGCCGTGGGCCGGGGAGCGGCGTTCCAGCGTCGCGCCGTCGGCCGCATCGGCCCAGGCGCCATCGATGAGCAGCCGGCCATGGAACGGGGGCCTGTGGATGAGGCCGGCCATGGCCCCTGCATTCACTGCAGTTGCATGGGCTGGAGGCGGGTTCGCGGCAGTCATGGTGGCGGTCTCCTTGGGTGGTTCAGGGGTGAGGCAAGGGCGGGACGGCGAATCGGCAGGTCGGCAGGTCGGCAGGTCGGCGCAGATTCAGCGGCCCAGGTAGCGCGGCACGCGCTTTTCCTTGAAGCTGCGCAGGCCTTCGGCTGCATCGGCCGTGCTCGCGGCCAGGGCTGCGGCCATGGCTTCCAGTGCGGCGGGTGCGTCTTCGCCGGCGGCGGCATTGATCAGTTGCTTGGTCAGCTGCAGTGCCACGGGCGCCTGGCCTGCCATGTCGTGGGCCAACGCAGCAGCGCGCAGGCCCAGTTCGCTGGCCGGCACCCGTTCATGCACCAGCCCGCAGGCCAGCGCCTGATCGGCGGACAGCCGCACGCCGCCCAGGGCCAGGTACTTCGCGTGGCCGGGGCCGATCAGCCGCACCAGCCGCTGCGAGCCGGACCAGCCGGGACAGGTGGCGATAGATGCCTCTGGCAGCGCGAACTGGGCCGTATCGACGGCGATGCGCACATCGCTGGTGATGGCCAGCTCCAGCCCGCCGCCGAACGCATGGCCGTTGAGCGCCGCAATCACGGGCTGGCGCAGCCGCGCCCACCGGTCGAACACCTGGTGGCCGCGGCGCACCCACTGCCGCCACATGTCCAGCGGCTGCAGCGCGGCCCAGGCATGGATGTCGGCGCCCGCGCAAAAGGCCCTGTCGCCACGGCCGGTCAGCACCACGGCACGGATGGCGCCATCGGCCTCGATCTCGCGCGCAATGTGCTCCAGTGCGTCGAGCATGCAGGGGGTCAGCGCGTTCAGCCGTGCGGGCCGGTCTATCGTGACCTGGGCCACGGGGCCCTGGCGCACCAGTTGAACCAGGGTCTCAGCCACGGCGGACCTCCCGGGCCTGCAGGGCCAGGCCAAAGGGCGCATCGTGGAACAGGCGCTCATCCATTCGCCGCAGGTCGGGCGCCACCTGCAGCGCCATGCCGGCCTGCTCCAGCACATCGCGCTGCAGGTCCACGCCGGGCGCGATCTCGCGCACGACCAGGCCCTGGTCTTCGAGGTCGATGACGCAGCGCTCGGTCACATAGCGCACCCGCTGCCCGCGCTGGCGCCCGACCAGGCCGCTGAAGCTGATGTGCTCGGCCGTGCCGACGAACTTGCGCGTGCCGCCCTCCTCGAGGATGTCCAGCCGCCCGTCTCCCACGCGCAGCCTGGCGCCGGCCGTGAAAAGTCCGCAGAAGACGATGCGCCGCGCATGGGCCGTGATATCCACAAAGCCGCCGCAGCCGGCCGTCAGATAGGGCCTGGCCCCCAGCCGCGAGACATTGACGCTGCCATCGCCATCCACCTGCAGGAAGGACAGCAGCGTCACATCGAAGCCCCCACCCTGGAAATAGGTGAACTGCTGGGGCGAGGCCACGATGGCATCGGCATTGGCCGCGCAGCCAAAGGCAAAGCCCAGCAGCGGCATGCCGCCGACGGCGCCCTGCTCTATCACCCAGGTCACCTCGCCATGCAGGCCCTCCTCGAGCAGGATGCGCGGCACATTGGCCGCAATGCCAAAGCCCAGGTTGGCGGCATGCCCGTGCGCCAGCTCCATGGCGGCGCGGCGCGCAATCACCTTCTCGGGCCCCCAGGCCTGGGGCTCGAAGCCGGACAACGGTTGCGCAACCTCTCCGCTGATGGCCGGGTCGTACACCGTCTGCGTGGTCTGCCACTGATCGGCATCGACCACCACATGGTCCACCAGATGGCAGGGGACGCGGACATCGTGCGGCCTCAGGTGGCCGGCCCTGACGATGCGCTTGACCTGGGCGATGACGATGCCGCCGTTGTTGCGTGCGGCCATCGCCTGCTCCAGCGCACCCAGCAGCGCGCCTTCGTGCTCATAGCCCAGGTTGCCGCGCTCATCGGCCGTGGTGGCGCGCAGGACGGTCACGTCGGGCGCCACAGCGGGAAAGAACAGCCAGTCGCGCCCGTCGAAATGCTGCAGGCGCACTACCGGATGGCGGCTGGCCGGCTCGTTCATCGCGCAGCCCTGCTGTGCGGGATCGACAAAGGTGCCCATGCCCGCCTGGGTCAGCACGCCCGGGCGCCGCGCAGCCGCCTCGCGGTGCATGTCGAACAGGATGCCGCTGGGGATGTTGTAGGCCTGGATCTGGTTGTCCACCACCATGCGCCAGATCGCAGGCATGGGCAGCGAGGACGGGCCGCTGGGATACGAGCCGGCCAGGACACGCGACAGCAGCCCGGGCCGGGCCAGATGGTCCATTCCCTTGATGCCGTACATATCGCCGGCCGCAATCGGGTGCAGCGTGGTCAGGTTGCGCGGAGCACCCTCGCGTTCGAAGTGCTCGCCAATGGCGGCCAGCACCTTGTCGGGGCAGCCCAGCCCGCTGGACGAGCTCACGCTGACGATGTCGCCGTCGCGCAGCAAGGCTGCAGCCTGTGCGGCGGTGATGTGCTTGCTCATGCGGCTGCCCCCCGTTCCCGTGCCAGGGGATTGGCTATGGGCACGGCCCGGCCCGTGCGGCAGGCCTGGGCCATGGCCACCGCCGCCGCCAGCGAGCGCACGCCGTCCTCGCCGGTGGCGGCAGGCAGGCCTTCGCCACGCAGCGCGGCGCAGAACGCGGCCACCCCATGCGCGTAGAGACCGTGGTGCTCCACGGCAATGGCCTGCTCGCCGGCCCCATTGCGCAGCAGCACCTCGCCGCCCGGCCGCTGCGTCATCACATCGCGCCCGATGAGCGAGCCCGAGGTGCCATGGATCTCGATGCCGGTTCCCGCATGCGCCACGGTGAATGCCGCATGCAGTTGCGCCAGCACGCCGTTGTCCAGCCGCAGCACGGCCATCACGCCGTCCGCCACGCCGTTGCGAGACAGCGGTCCTTGCTGCTCCAGCGCCACCGCCTCCACCGGCTCAGCCCCCAGGATGAAGCGCAGTGCATCCACGTCATGCACGCCGATGTCGAGGATCACGCCACCGGCCTCGGGCCGCTCCAGCCGCCAGCCCTGCACAGAGGGCGGCAGTTCGATGGCGTGGAAGACGCGCGCAAACAGCGGCTGGCCCACGGCGCCATCGCGCACCAGCTCGCGCATCCTGCGGTGCGTTGCCGCGTTGCGCAGGTGGTGGTTGGTGCCCAGCACCACGCCCGCGGCCCGGCATGCCCTCACCATGTCCAGCGCATGCTCCACGGTCAGCGCCAATGGCTTCTCGCACAGAACATGCTTGCCGGCCGCTGCCGCAGCAAGGACCTGGGCGTGGCGCAGTTCGTTGTCGGAGCTGACGTAGACCACCTGGACTGACGGGTCGGCCAGCAGGGCGGGCACCGAGTCGTAGGCGCGGGCAATGCCCTGCCCGGCAGCAAACTGCGCCGCGCGCTTTGCACTGCGGCTGGCGACCGCCGCCACCGTGTGCCCGCGCTGCGCGCGGATGGCACCGATCATGTGATCGGCAGCAATGGTGCTGGCCCCTATCAATCCCCAACCGACCTCGCTCATGATCTCCCTCCATGTATTGATAATTTCTATTGGAACGTTCTAATTGATTATTGGAACGTTCCAAAAGAAGATCAAGCACAATCGCGCCGACCCAGGGAAAACACCGAACCATGATGAACAAGCCCCCTTCCGTGCGCGCCGTGACCATCCTTGACGTGGCGGCTGCGGCCCAGGTCTCCAAATCAACGGTGTCGCTGGTGCTCAAGGGCAGCCCCCTGATTCCGGCCGAGACATCGGAGCGCGTGCGTGCAGCGGCAGCGCAGCTCGGCTACGTCTACAACCGCCGCGCCGGAGAGCTGCGGCGCCAGTCGTCCAACATGGTCGGTGTCGTGATCAACGACCTGATGAACCCCTTCTTTGCCGAGGTGCTGGCGGGGCTGGAGCGCAGGCTGGCCGATGCCGGCTTCATCACGCTCATGGCCCACACCAGCGAAAGCCTGGAGCGCCAGCAAAAAGTGCTGACCACCATGCGCGAGCACAACGCGGCCGGCATTGCGCTGTGCCCGGCGCTGGACACGCCGGCCTCGCTGGCGCAGGACCTGCAGTCATGGGGCATTCCCCTGGTGGTCATGATCCGCACGCTGGGCGAGGGAAGCTACGACTTCGCAGGCGCCGACAACGCCCACGGCGTGATGGCGGCCACGCGCCACCTGCTGGCGGCCGGGCATCGCCGCATCGGTTTTCTGGGAGGGCTGGACGGCCTGATGCTGGAGCAGCGCCTGAGCGGCTGCAGGGCCGCCTTTGCCGATGCGGGCCTGGCTTTCGATGAAGACCTGGTTTTCTCCGCCAGCCCCACGCGCACGGGAGGGCATGACGCCATGCGCAGCCTGCTGGCCGCGCAGCCAGCCATCAAGGCGGCCATCTGCTACAACGATCTGGTGGCCTTTGGCGCACTGTCTGCCCTGGACGAAAACGGACTGCGCGCAGGCAAAGACTTCGCGCTCATGGGCTTCGACAACGTGTTCGATGCCGCGCATTCCCATCCCCCCCTGAGCACGGTGGACGTGCGCCCCGCCGAGCTTGGCGAACAGGCTGCCACCTTGCTGCTGGCACGCATGGCCCATCCGGGCCAGCCCCGCCAGCAGTTGTTGGCCAGGCCCAAGCTGGTGCTGCGCCAGTCAGCCTGAAGACCGCGGCGCGGTCGGAACTGGCCCGGATACCGACTGGCTCCACCGCGCTGAGCGGGATGCGCTCTGGCCTGCCGGCTTTTGATGAACCAGGCTCATGATTTCATGAGATAAGACCACTTTACTTCATCGATTGCCGTCCATAACATCCGCACCTATTGCTTGCCCGCAGTTTTCGGCAAGGGCATGAATCAGGTCGCAGATCACAATGAACCAAGAACTCAGCTTCCATCTCAAGCGCATTCGTTTCGATGAAGACTATCAACCATCGGACAGCACGCGAATTACCACCAACTTTGCCAATCTGGCCCGTGGCGATTGCCGGCAGCAGAACCTGCGCAACACGCTGAGGATGATTGACAACCGCTTCAACGACCTGGCCCACTGGGACAATCCCACGGGAGATCGCTACTCGGTGGAGCTCGAGATCATCTCGGTCGAAATGGGAATTGGCGCCAGAAACGGCCTTGGTGCGTTTCCGTTGATCGAGATATTGAAGACCAGCATCCTCGACAAGAAGAACCACAAGCGCATAGACGGCATCGCAGGGAACAATTTCTCCTCCTACGTGCGCGACTACGATTTCAGCGTTGTGCTTGCGCAGTACAACGCCAACCGATCCGAATTCGGCACCCCCGATGATTTTGGCGACTTGCATGGAAAGCTGTTCAGGCAATTTTCCAGTTCAGGCACCTACAGGCAGCACTTCGACAAGCCGCCCGTCATCTGTATCAGCGTGTCCACCAGCAAGACCTACCAGCGCACCGGAAACCGGCACCCCATACTGGGCATCGAGTATCGGCAGAGCGAGTTCTCCTCGACCGACCGGTATTTCGAGAAGATGGGAATGCAGGTTCGCTTCTTCATGCCTCCAAATGGCGTTGCGCCACTGGCCTTCTACTTTCACGGCGACCTGCTGAACGACTATACGAATATCGAGCTGATCGGCACGATCAGCACCATGGAGACCTTCCAGAAGATTTATCGCCCCGAAATCTACAACGCGAATTCTGCAGCCGGGATGCTCTATCAACCCAGCCTGAAGAATCACGATTACTCGTCGACGCAGATTGTCTATGACCGGGAAGAGCGCAGCCAGTTGGCTGTCAAGCAGGGCAAGTTTGCAGAGCAGCACTTCATCAAGCCGTACAAGAATGTGCTTGAGCAATGGGCTGCCGATTTCGCCCTGTAGCATCCGCCGCCATGCCTGCCATGGCACCCAATCCGTGGCGGGCCGGGAAAACCGTCCCGGAGCACGCCCGCCATACCCCTGTTTGATTTGAAGGAATTCCCAGATGTTCGAAACCTCGATCGCCGGCAGCCTGCCCAAGCCCGCCTGGCTGGCTGAAACCAACAAGCTCTGGCCCCAGTGGAAGGCCGAAGGCGATGCGCTTCGCCAGGCCAAGGCCGATGCAACCCTGCTGTGGATCAAGGCCCAGGAAGACGCAGGCCTGGACATCGTGTGCGACGGCGAGCAGTCACGCCAGCACTTCGTGCACGGCTTCCTGGAGCAGGTCGAGGGCATCGACTTCGAGAACAAGGTGAAGATGGGCATCCGCGACAACCGCTACGACGCGATGGTGCCGCAGGTGGTGTCGGCCCTGCGCCTGAAGGGCCGCGTGCATGCCTTCGAGGCGCAACTGGCACGCGCGCACACCAGGAAGAAGCTGAAGTTCACGCTGCCCGGCCCCATGACCATCGTCGACACCGTGGCGGACCGCTTCTATGGCGACAGGGTGAAGATGGCCTTCGCCTTCGCCGAGCTGCTCAACCAGGAGGCCCTGGCGCTGCAGGCCGACGGCGTGGACATCATCCAGTTCGACGAGCCCGCCTTCAACGTCTACATGAAGGACGCCGCCGACTGGGGCGTGCAGGCGCTGGAACGTGCGGCGCAGGGCCTGACCTGCACGACGGCCGTGCATATCTGCTACGGCTACGGGATCAAGGCCAATACGGACTGGAAAAGCACCCTGGGCGATGAATGGCGCCAGTACGAGACGGTGTTCCCCGCGCTGGCCAGGAGCCGCATCGACCAGGTGAGCCTGGAGTGCATCCACTCCCACGTGCCGCCCGACCTGATGAGGCTGCTGGCCGGCAAGGACGTGATGGTCGGCGTGATCGACGTGGCCAGCGACGTGGTCGAGACCCCCGAAGAGGTGGCCGACACCATCAGCCGGGCGCTGGAGTTCGTGCCGAAGGAGCGGCTGTTCCCCTGCACGAACTGCGGCCTCGCACCCATGGGCCGCGACGTGGCGTGGCGCAAGCTGCAAGCGCTGGCAGCAGGCACGCGGCTGGCAAAGGAGCGGTTGGCCGCTGCGTAAGTCGCGCCCGGCCGCCACGCCGGGCTACCCAGGGCTGCGATGGATCTGCAATGCGGCAGAACAAAAACCCCAGCGCACCCTGCATCAAAGGGCTTGTTCGTCCGGACCGGGCCAGCCCCGCCAGCCATTGCTGGCTACACGTCGGCTGGTACAGCGGGCGAGCCTGAGTCAACCTGGGCCAGCCGTGCCGCCCACCATCTCCCGCACCCAGCCCGGCAGCTCGACGGCCTTCTGCCTGGGAAAGTCCACCCAGATGACGGTGCCGCCACCGGCCGCGCAGATCACGCCGGGTTCGGAGACGCGTTCCATGGTTCCCCAGGTCTCGAAGGTGGTGCGGCCGGGGTCGCTGACGTACATCTTGAGCAGCACTTCGTCGGGATAGGCCAGCTGCTGGTGGAAGTTGCAGAACGCATTGACGATGACCGGCCCCTGCCCGCCCGGCGTAGGCGCCATGCCCGCTTCAACCATCCAGTCGATGCGGGCAGTCTCCAGATAGCGGAAGTACATGGCGTTGTTGACATGGCCCATGGCGTCCATGTCGCCCCAGCGCACTTTGAATCGCATCTCGTGAACCCATTTTTTATATTCTGGAATCTCTATGCGCATGCCTGCAGTCTCCTTGTTGTAGCGCCACCGCAAGGCACCATGCCCCGCAGCCCCCGGTCACTGTGCAGCAGGGCGGATTCCCGCGCTGTCACCTATCAGCAACGGCAGGGTCCAAGCACGTCATAGAATCCACCGCATTGCGGCTTTTGCGCTGCAACCGAACAAACGTTCGGTCTGCCGACCATCCTGTTTTTCAATATCCAAGCGAGACACCCCGATGACGAACGAAGAAATCCTGGCCCAGTACGGGCCGCGCGAAGCCATGGAATACGACGTGGTGGTGGTCGGCGGCGGCCCCGGCGGGCTGGCCACGGCCATCCGCCTCAAGCAGCTGGCGGCCGAAAAAGGCCAGGATGTCTCCGTCGTCGTGCTGGAAAAGGGGTCGGAGCCCGGTGCCCACATCCTGTCGGGCGCCATCATGGATCCGCGTGCGCTGACCGAGCTGATCCCTGACTGGAAGGAAAAGGGCGCGCCCCTGACCCAGCCCGTCACCGACGACGCCATGATTTTCCTGGGCGAGAAATCCGCCCTGCGCACGCCCAACTTCCTGCTGCCGGCCTGCTTCCAGAACCATGGCAACTACATCGTTCGCCTGGGCTACGTGGTCAAGTGGCTGGGCGAGCAGGCCGAGGCACTGGGCGTTGAAATCTTCCCGGGCTTTGCTGCCGCCGAGGTGCTCTACAACGAGGACGGTTCGGTCAAGGGCGTGGCCACCGGCAACATGGGCATCGGCAAGGACGGCGAGCCCACGGGCGAGTTCCAGCTGGGCATGGAGCTGCACGCCAAGTACACGATCTTTGCCGAAGGCTCACGCGGCCATCTGGGCAAGCAGATCATCGCCAAGTACCAGCTGGACGCCGGCAAGGACCCGCAAAGCTACGGCCTGGGCATCAAGGAGCTGTGGGAAATCGACCCGGCACGCCACAAGCCCGGCTTCGTGATGCATACGGCCGGCTGGCCCATGGACAGCAAGACCTACGGCGGCGCCTTCCTCTACCACCTGGACGACAACAAGGTCACGCTGGGCTTCATCACGGGCCTGGACTATGCCAACCCCTACCTGAGCCCCTTCGAGGAATTCCAGCGCTGGAAGACCCATCCCAACATCCGCTACTACCTGGAAGGCGACGAGTCCAAGGGCATCAAGCCGGCCAAGCGCCTGGGCTACGGCGCGCGCGCCATCACGGCCGGCGGCCTGCTGTCCCTGCCCAAGTTCGTGTTCCCGGGCGGCGCGCTCGTGGGCTGCGACGCAGGTTTCCTGAACGTCAGCCGCATCAAGGGCAGCCATGCCGCCATCAAGACCGGCATGCTGGCCGCCGAGGCCGCCTATGACGCCATCGTCGCGGGCCGCCAGGGCGACGAGCTGGGCGCCTATGTCCAGGCCTTCGAGAACAGCTGGCTGTACGAAGAGCTGAACAAGTCGCGCAACTTCAAGGCCTGGTTCAAGAAGGGCCTGACCACGGCCACGCTGATGAACGGCATCGAGCAGTTCGTGCTCAAGGGCAACATCCCCTGGACGCTGCACCGCGACAAGCCCGACCACGCCTACCTGAAGCCTGCGGCCGAGTGCAAGCCCATCGACTACCCCAAGCCCGATGGCAAGCTGACCTTCGATCGCCTGTCCAGCGTCTTCATCAGCAACACCAACCACGCCGAAGACCAGCCCGCCCACCTGACGCTCAAGGACGCCTCGGTGCCCGTGGCCATCAACCTGGCCAAGTACGCAGGCCCCGAGCAGCGCTACTGCCCGGCCGGCGTCTATGAGTTCGTGGACGACACGGCCCAGGGCGGCAAGCGCCTGCAGATCAACGCCCAGAACTGCGTGCACTGCAAGACCTGCGACATCAAGGACCCCACGCAGAACATCGTCTGGGTCACGCCCGAAGGCGGCGGAGGGCCGAACTACGCGGGCATGTGATCCGCGCGCCACACCGGCCCTTCTCTGAAGCCTGCCCAAGCCTGCTTGTGCAGGCTTTTTCTTTGAGCCTCGTCAAAGCAACATCGGTGCAGAAAGCATAGAAGGCCATCCGAAATGCCATCGCACGCAATAAAAATGCACGGCAAAGCCAAAAACAGGCCCTTGAAGACGCAAACCTGCATCGCCAAACCTGTCCAAGACGCATGAAAAAGTTGCACCTAGGGCATTCCCCGCAGATTTCATGCCAATTTTTAGATACAAACCTATAGGTGAAAACCGGGTCGTCCAAACGCCAAGGCGTACAGGGCGGCTGCAGTAGACTTTGCCGCGAAGCGCCGCGACCGTCCTGTGCGGCCTTCTGCTGAGCAAACAGGAACAACCACAAGCACGTTGGAGATACACGTATGAAGCACTTGTCTTGGGCGCCCCTGGGCGCGCTGGCCCTGGCAATTTCCGCCATTGCGGGCGGCGCCCACGCCGCTGACGAGAAGTCGGTCGCAGTGACCGCCATCGTCGAGCATCCTGCACTCGACGCCGTGCGCGACGGCGTGCAGGCCGCGCTCAAGGAAGCAGGCTACGAAGCCGGCAAGAACCTCAAGTGGCAGTACCAGAGTGCCCAGGGCAACACCGGCACGGCCGCGCAGATCGCTCGCAAGTTCGTCGGCGACAAGCCTGATGCCATCGTCGCCATCGCCACGCCCTCGGCCCAGGCCGTGGTCGCCGCCACCAAGACCGTGCCCGTGGTGTTCTCCGCCGTGACCGACCCCGTGGCCGCCAAGCTGGTGCCCAGCTGGGAGCCTTCCAAGAACAACGTGACCGGCGTGTCCGACCTGCTGGCCCTGGACAAGCAGATGGAGCTGGTCAAGCAGGTCGTGCCCAACGCCAAGCGCGTGGGCATGGTCTACAACCCCGGCGAGGCCAACTCCGCCGTGGTCGTCAAGGAACTCAAGACCCTGCTGCCCAAGCTGGGCATGACCCTGGTGGAAGCCGCCGCTCCCCGCTCCGTGGACGTCAGCAGCGCTGCGCGCAGCCTGGTCGGCAAGGTCGATGTGATCTATACCAACACCGACAACAACGTGGTCTCGGCCTACGAGTCGCTGGTCAAGGTCGGCCAGGACGCCAAGATCCCGCTGGTGGCCTCGGACACCGACTCCGTCAAGCGCGGCGCCGTGGCGGCCCTGGGCATCAACTACCGCGATCTGGGCGAGCAGACCGGCCGCATGGTGGTGCGCATCCTCAAGGGCGAGAAGCCCGGCGACCTCAAGACCGAAGTCAGCACCAAGATGGAGCTGTTCGTGAATCCGGGCGCCGCCGAGAAGCAGGGCGTCAAGCTGTCCGACGCGCTGGTCAAGTCGGCCGCCCAGGTGATCAAGTAATACCCGGGGTTTGCCTGCCCGGGACCAACCCGGGCAGTGCGCCCACGGTGGCAGGCGCCATGGCAACATGGCCCTGCCCTTTTTTTAAGTCGTTTTCCGTTCCCACGCGCCTGTCGCTCTTCCTATGTCCCTCTTTTCATTGCTCGGTGCCGTCGAGATCGGCCTGATCTTCAGCCTGGTGGCGCTGGGCGTCTTCATCTCGTTCAGACTGCTGCGCTTTCCCGACCTCACGGTGGACGGCAGCTTTCCGCTGGGCGGCGCCGTCTGCGCCATCCTGATTTCCACGGGCACCAATCCCTGGCTGGCCACGCTGGCCGGCACGGCCGCTGGCGCCGTCGCGGGCCTGATCACGGGCTGGCTCAATGTGCGCCTGAAGATCATGGACCTGCTGGCCTCCATCCTGATGATGATCGGGCTGTATTCGGTCAACCTGCGCATCATGGGCGGCCCCAACGTGCCGCTGATCAACGAGACCACGCTGTTCACCCTGCTGCAGCCCGACAGCGTGGCCGACTATGTGATGCGCCCGCTGATCCTGTTCGTCATCGTCGTGCTGGCCAAGCTGGGCCTGGACTGGTTCTTCGCCACCGAGCGGGGCCTGGCCATCCGCGCCACGGGCTCCAACGCCCGCATGGCACGCTCGCAGGGCGTGAACACCGGCGCCATGATCCTGCTGGGCATGGCGATCTCCAACGGCCTGGTCGGCCTGGCCGGCGCGTTGTTCGTGCAGACCCAGGGCGGCTCGGACATTTCCATGGGCATCGGCACCATCGTCATCGGCCTGGCTGCCGTGATCGTGGGCGAGTCCATCCTGCCTTCGCGCCGCATCGTCTGGGCCACGCTGGCCGTGGTGGTGGGCGCCATCGTGTACCGCTTCTTCATTGCAGCGGCCCTCAACAGCGATTTCATCGGCCTCAAGGCCCAGGATCTGAACCTTGTCACCGCGCTGCTGGTGACCGTCGCCCTGGTGATCCCCCAACTGAAGCGCAAATTTGCGCAAAGGAAATGACACCCCCTGAGCGGCTATGCCGCTTCCCCCTCTCTACTCGCTGCGCGAGGGAGGGGAACGACGCCATCGCTGCGGGGCGGCCCTTGCTAGGCGTCCCTGAGTTTGGACCGCGTCAGTTCAAGCACCACGCCTTGAGCGACTGAACGAAGAAATACCGGAGATTGCACTCATGCTGAGCGCACAACAACTCGAAATCACCTTCAACCCCGGCACGCCCATCGAAACGCGGGCGCTGCGCGGCATGTCGCTGGACATTCCCGACGGCCAGTTCGTCACCGTCATCGGCTCCAACGGCGCCGGCAAGTCCACCTTCCTGAACGCCGTCTCGGGCGACCTGTCCGTGGACAAGGGCCGCATCGAGATCGCCGGCCAGGACATGACGCGCCTGCCCGTGTGGGCACGTTCCGAGCGCGTGGCCCGCGTCTTCCAGGACCCCATGGCGGGCACCTGCGAGGACCTGAGCATCGAGGAAAACATGGCCCTGGCCCAGCGCCGCGGCACCTTCCGCCGCCTGAGCCGCGCCGTCAAGGCCGAGATGCGCGACAACTTCCGCGAGCGCCTGTCCATCCTGGGCCTGGGCCTGGAAAACCGCCTGACCGACCGCATCGGCCTGCTCTCTGGCGGCCAGCGCCAGGCCGTGAGCCTGCTGATGGCGGCGCTGCAGCCTTCGCGCATCCTGCTGCTGGACGAGCACACCGCCGCGCTCGACCCGCGCACGGCCGACTTCGTGCTGCAGCTGACGGCGCGCATCGTCTCCGAGGCCAAGCTCACCACCATGATGGTCACCCACAGCATGCGCCAGGCGCTGGACGTGGGCGAGCGCACGGTGATGCTGCACCAGGGCCAGGTCGTGCTCGACGTCAGCGGCGAGGAACGCGCCCGCATGGACGTGCCCGACCTGCTGCAAATGTTCGAGAAGGTGCGCGGCGAAAAGCTGGCAGACGACGCGCTGCTGCTGGGCTGAGCTGAACTGGGCTGAAACAGCCCGCATAAGATAAAAGGGCGCTGCCCTGGCCTTTTGACTTCAGAAAGCCGATCCCCCATGTCCCATCTCCTTTTCAAGGCCGCAAGTGCCGGTGATGTCGCTGCAATCGATGCCCAGCTGGCCCGCGGCGCAGACATAGATTGGCGCCACAAGGGAACCGGCAGGACGGCACTGATCGAGGCCAGCATCCAGCGGCAGCCGCAGGCCGTGACCGCCCTGCTGCGCCACGGAGCATCGCTCAACCTGCAATGCAAGGCGCTTGGAAGCACGGCATTGGCCTGGGCGGCGAGCCTGGGCGATGCGGCCATCGCTGCAATGCTGCTCTCGCACAATGCCGACATCGAAATCGCCTCGCCCGAGCTGGGCCGCACGGCACTGATGAGCGCCGCGCAGGCCGGCCATACGGAACTGGTGGCCTTGCTTCTGGAGGCAGGTGCCGATCCCGCACCGCTGGATTTCCGCCAGGAGAACGCCTGGGCGCTGGCCCGGGCCAAGGGACATACGCAGGTCATGGCACTGCTGGAGAGGTCTGGCAGCGCCAGCCCGCCGCCGCCTGTAGCACCGCAGGCTCAGGATTGGCCAGAGACACCACCGGGCACCGAAACGCAGACGCCTGAACGAGTGGTTCGCGCCTACATCCTGGCCATGGAAGCCTGGGAACGCAAAGGCGCCGCCAGGCACGCAGCATCCGCATCCGCGCCTGAGTTCTGGGCAGAGCAACTGGACATCGTGGCCAAGTACTGCACCTCCAAGCCGCGCGCCTACGCCCACAGCTCTTTTGGCACACCCACCCACCACTCCGCGCAAGACCTGCTGCTGTCGGTGACCCAGCAATCCGCATCGAGAATGGAACTCATCGTTCTTCGCGCCAACGAGTCCATGGCATACGAACACCGTTTCTCCGTACATCGCAAGGCGGGACAGTGGCGCATCGACAGCCTGGCGCGCCGCCTGCACGGAACGCAGAAGTGGGAGCGCGACATTCTCTAGCTGGCCGGCCATCCCAGCGACAGCCAACCGCCAGCCCGCTAAACCCACACATCGTTGGACGCCGTCCTCTCGCCGCCTTCCTCCCCGGTGTTCAGCACGCCGCGCGGCTCGATCAGCATGAGGCGGGCTTCCCGCTCGGCGCTGGGCTTGTGCTCCGTGCCTTTGGGGACCACGTAGAGCTCGCCCTGGCGCAGCAGCACATGGCCATCACGGAAGTCGATGCGCAGCTCGCCGTCCAGCACCAGGAAGGCTTCATCCGTTTCGGCATGCGAGTGCCAGATGAACTCGCCCTGCACGCGCACGATCTTGAACTGGTAGTCGTTCATTTCGGCAACGACGCGGGGGCTCCACTGGCCGGTGAAGCGGCTGAATTTGTCAGGGAAGTTGATGGCCTCGCAGGGGCGGTTTTCAACGGGGAACGTCATGGGCAGACCTTATGAAAGCGTGTGAAGCCTCCATGCTAGGAAGCGCCTTCCCTGCGGTCTTGCACGATCGTGCAGCTCAGGCCGCGCCCAGGCGCCTGAGCCAGCGTGCGGGCGGCACGCCATAGGCCATGGCGAACTGGCGTGCCATGTGGCTCTGGTCGAAGAACCCGGCCTGCAGGGCAGCCTCGGCCACGGGCTGCCCCGCCAGCAGCAGGCGCCGCACGGTGTCCAGCCGGCGCATGCTCAGGTAGCGGTAGGGGCTGGTGCCGTAGAGCGCGCGGAAATCCCGGCACAATCGCCAGCGGTCCAGGCCGCTGGCCTGGGACAGCGCCTCCAGGGTTACGCCCTGCTCCAGCGAATCATGGATGCAGGCGCGGGCACGCTCCACGGCCACCAGGTCCGGCAGACGCCTGAGCTTGCGCCGACCGGCCACGGCCTCCAGGGCCAGCGCCAGGTCGTAGAGGGCATCGTCGCGTGCCAGCGGCTCAAGGTCCTCGCCCAGGCATTGCAGCAAGGGCAGCAGCGCAGCCTTGAGCCGGGGATCAGCCGAAAGTCCTCCCTCGACGAAAGGCAAGGGCCTGCCGCCCAGCACCTGCTGGATCAGGGCCGGCTCCACATAGACCATGCGGTAGCGAAAACCTGCGTCGGTGCCCGCGTGGCCGTCATGCAATTCGTCAGGGTGCAGCACCATGGCGCCACCGGGCAGGCTGTGCCGCTGGCTGCGGCGGTAGGCAAAGCTTTGCACGCCGGACAGCGTCAGGCCCAGCGCGTAGGTGTCGTGCCTGTGGGGCGCATAGCCGTGCCCGCCGAAGTAGGCCTCGATGCGCTCCAGGCCTGCGCCCAGCAGCGAATGCCGGACCCAGTCGCTGGAGATGCTCGTTTCTGCCATGTGGGTTGGTGGTGAGGGGTGTGCAAAGCAGCCGCAGATGGTAACTGCGGGCCAGTGACCTCAAGGCGAGCAGGCAGGCTGCTCCGCGCCCGGCACGGACTGGATTGCCGGTGCGCGGCGCATGGCCGCCGACACCACCCACCCCAGCAGCGCGATCAGCGCGGCACCCCATTCGGCCTGCTGCAGCCCCCGGGCCGTGGCCTCGCGCAGCGCATCGGGCGCCGTGATTCCGGCCAGCGGCGCGGTGGCCACCATGACCAGCAGGGCCAGCCCCAGCGCCGCGCCCACTTGCTGGGCCGTGGCCGCAATGCCCGAGGCCACGCCCTGCTGCGCAGCCGCCACGCCCTGGCCGGCGACCACCCACATGGCGGTCCAGCTGGCGCCCTGGCCCAGGCTGAGCACCACAAAGCCCGGCACCAGCCAGACATAGCTGCCGCCCAGCGGCAGTGCCCAGGCCATGTAGGCCAGGCCGAGGGTGCCTGCGGCCCAGCCGCCCATGAGCACGGTGCGCGGCGTGGAGCGGTGCAGCCAGTGTTCGGCCCAGCGGATGCCCAGCGTGCAGACCGCCGTGGGCAGCAGGAAGGCCAGGCCGGCCTGCAGCGGGCTCCAGCCGTAGATCTGCTGGAAATACAGCGCCAGAAAGTAGTACTGCACGCCAAAGCTGCTCATGAAGATCATGGTCAGCAGCATGGCCGAGCGCAGGCTGGGCACGCGCAGCAGGGACAGCGGCATCAGCGGCGAGGCGATGCGCGCCTCGATGCGCCAGAACAGGACCAGCGCCGCCATGGCCACGGCCAGCGTCCCCAGCGTGGCGGCGCTGGCAAAACCCCATTCAGGGCCTTGCACCAGGGCCGTCACCAGCAGGCTGCTGCCCACGGTCACGCTCAGGCAACCGGCCAGATCAAAGCCCTGGCCCGGTGCGGCACGCCCGGTACGGGCCGAGGGCGGCAGAAAGCGCAGCGCCGCCAGGGCACACGGCCAGGCCACGGGCACCAGCACCCACAGCACCCAGTTCCAGCCCAGCGTCTGCGTGAGCACGCCGCCCAGCAGCGCGCCGGCCGCCAGCCCGCCGGCCGACGCCATGCTCCACACGGCCAGGGCGCGGTTGCGCTCGGACCCGGCCGCATACAAGGTGTTGATCAGCGACAGCGTGGCCGGAAACAGCAGCGCCCCGGCCACGCCCTGCCCTGCGCGGCCCAGCACCAGTTGCCAGGGCTGGGAGGCGAAGCCGCCGACCAGCGAGGCCAGGCCGAACAGCGCCATCCCCGCCACATACATGCGCCGCTTGCCCAGCAGGTCCGCGCAGCGCCCGCCCAGCAGCAGGCAGCCGCCAAAGGCCACGCTGTAGGCACTGACCACCCATTGCAGGTGGTGCGCATCCATCTGCAGCTGCTGGCCCATGGCGTCGAGCGCGACGAAGACGATGGTGGCATCCAGCGCAATCAGCAACTGGGACAGGGACAGCAGCGCCAGCGCGGCGCGCGGGTGGCGCAGGGCGCCAGCGGGGGAGTCGTTCACAAGCATGGGAGCGATCCTAATTAATGCATTTCTGAAGATAAACATCAGATATTCATTTTTCTTATGCAAAATCGAATCAATCAAACATGCCATCGCCATGGACCTCAACGCCGTTCAATTGCTCATCAAGGTGGCCGAAAGCCGCAGCTTCACCCAGGCGGCAAGCCTGCTGGGCACCAGCCAGTCCCGCATATCGCGCGCCGTGGCGCAGCTGGAGAAAGACCTGGGCACGCGGCTGCTGCACCGCAATACGCGCAGCGTGTCGCTCACGCCAGACGGCTGCGCGCTGGTGGACCGCTGCGCCCCGCTGATCGCCGGGCTGGAGGAGGCGCGCCAGCTGGTCAGCGACCGGCGCTGCGCGCCCAGCGGCGTGCTGCGCATGACGGCGCCGTCCATGCTGGGCCGCATCGTGCTGGTGCCGCTGCTGGGGCAGTTGCTGCGCGAGCATCCGCAATTGCAGATCGACACCAGCTTCACCGACCGCATGGTGGACATGGTGGAAGAAGGCTTTGACGCGGCCGTGCGCATCGGCCCGCTGGCAGACAGCCGCATGATCGCCCGCGCCCTGCCGCCGCTGCGCTGGGTGACCGTGGCCTCGCCCGCCTACCTGGCGGCGCGCGGCACGCCGCAGACGCTGCAGGAGCTGGCGCAGCACAGCTGCATGGCCGTCTACAACCACTACCTGGGCCGGCGCGTGCCCTGGCAGTTCCTGGCGGGCAACGGCGAGATGCTGGACTGGCCGGCGCCGCAGACCGTGACCTTCGACAGCGGCGATCCGCTGGTGGAAGGCTCGCTGGGCGGCCTGGGCGTGGCCCAGGTCATGGAGTTCGCGGTGCGCGAGCACCTGCAGGCGGGCAGGCTGGTGCGGCTGCTGCCCCAGCACGAAGGCCGCGCCCGCGAGCTGTCCCTGGTCTACCCGCGCACGCGCCAGGCTTCGCCGCGCATCAAGGCACTGGCACAACTGCTGCTGGCGCAGACACAGTGGTGAGGCGGCAGCGGCCAGCCGAGCTGGCGTGGCGCCGCACACACAGTGGGTGCTGATTCAGATCGGCTTATGCGGGTGAAGGGAGATTAAACTGCTGCCTTTCCACGATGGCTGCGTTCTCGGACAATCACGCCTTTTCGTGGTGCATGCACCTTGATGGGGCCGCGACAGCGCGGCTCTTTTGTTTTTACCTGTTTTGCATTCCTGCCCCCGCGCCGGCCAGCGGCCACGCGGGATCTGATCCAACCATCGACACATCCATGGCAGCAGACAACTCCAAGAACGCCGCTCCCACCGCACTCAGGCGCGAACTCAAGGCGCGGCATCTGTCCATGATCGCCATCGGCGGCTCCATCGGCACCGGCCTCTTCGTTGCCTCGGGCGCCACCATATCGCAGGCCGGCCCCGGCGGCGCCCTGCTGGCCTACATGATCGTGGGCCTGATGGTCTACTTCCTCATGACCAGCCTCGGCGAAATGGCCGCGAACCTGCCCGTCTCGGGCTCGTTCGCCACCTACGGCGCGCGCTACGTGGACGAAGGCTTCGGCTTCGCGCTGGGCTGGAACTACTGGTACAACTGGGCCGTCACCATTGCCGTGGACCTGGTGGCCGCCCAGCTGGTCATGGCCTACTGGTTCCCCGACGGCAACGGCATGCTGTGGAGCGCCCTGTTCCTGGCCATCATGTTCGGCCTCAACGCCATCTCGGTCAAAGGCTTCGGCGAGGCCGAGTACTGGTTCGCCGCCATCAAGGTGACCACCGTCATCCTCTTCATCGGCGTGGGCGTGCTCATGATCCTGGGCATCGTGCGGGGCGGCGCGCCTGAAGGCATCTGGGGCAACTTTGCCCTGTGGAGCCAGGGCGATGCGCCCTTTGCAGGCGGTTTCTCGGCGCTGATCGGCGTGGCCATGATCGTGGGCTTTTCCTTCCAGGGCACGGAGCTGATCGGCATTGCCGCTGGCGAATCCGAGAACCCCGCCAAGAACGTGCCCCGCGCCGTGCGCCAGGTGTTCTGGCGCATTTTGCTGTTCTACGTCCTGGCCATCCTGGTCATCAGCCTGCTGATCCCCTACACCGATCCGCAACTGCTCAAGAACGACCTGGGCGACATCAGCGTGAGCCCCTTCACCCTGGTCTTCGAGCGCGCGGGCCTGCTGTCGGCCGCCGCCGTGATGAACGCCGTGGTGCTGACCTCGGTGCTGTCGGCCGGCAACTCGGGCATGTACGCCTCCACGCGCATGCTCTATACGCTGGCCTGCCAGCGCATGGCGCCGCGCATGTTCTCGTACGTCAACAAGCGCGGCGTGCCCACGATGGCCCTGCTGGCCACCACGGTCGTGGCTGCGCTGTGCTTTCTGACCAACATCTTCAGCCCCCAGCTGGTCTACATCTGGCTGCTGAATCTGTCGGGCATGACGGGCTTCATCGCCTGGCTGGGCATCGCCATCAGCCACTACCGCTTCCGCAAGGGCTACGAGGCCCAGGGCCTGGACCTGAACCGGCTGCCCTACCGTGCATCGTGGTTCCCGTTCGGCCCCATCTTCGCCTTCGTGCTGTGCATGGTGATCACGCTGGGCCAGAACTACGAGGCCTTCATGGCAGACCGCATCGACTGGACCGGCGTGGTCGCCACCTATATCGGCCTGCCGTTGTTCCTGCTGATCTGGGGCGGCTACCGCCTGGTCAAGGGCACGCACATCGTGAAGTACAAGGACATGCAGCTGGGCTCCAACGTCGACTGACGCCCTCCCAGTCCCCATGAAAACAGCCCGCAGATGCGGGCTGTCGTCTTTCAGGCATCGGCCGACCACACGGCCAGCTCGTAGCCGTCCGGATCGGTGAAGTGGAACCTGCGGCCCCCCGGGAACGCGAACACCGCGCGGCTGATCACGGCACCGGCCGCTTCCACGCGGCGCTGCGCCTCGGCCAGATCGTCGGCGTAGAGGATGACCAGCGGGCCGCCGGGCCGCACCTCCTCGCCCGTGGTGAAGCCGCCCGTCAGCCGGCCGTCGCTGAACTCGGTGTAGCTCGGCCCGTAGTCGGTGAAAGTCCAGCCGAAGGCCTCGCCGTAGAACGCCTTGCTGCGTGCGATGTCGGCCACGTTGAATTCGATGTTGTCGATCTGGTGGTTGTTGCCCCTGATGCCCATGTGATGCTCCATTGAATGTCGGTAGGCCGCCATCATCGGCCACGCAGGGGCATGGCATCTTGAACAAAACGGCCAGCCGGGCCGCTCAATCCAGCAGTTGCTGCAGGGCAGCGCGGGGCGTGATGCCGCACAGCGCCCTCACCTCGCGCGACAGATGCGCCTGGTCCGCATAGCCGGCCTCCGCCGCCAGGGCCGCAAGACCTGCCTGCCGGTCAGACCGTGCCAGGGCCAGCAGGCGCTGAAAGCGCAGCACGCGCTCCAGCGTCTTGGGGCCGTAGCCAAACTGCGCGTGGCACAGGCGGCGCAGGCTGCGCTCGGACATGCTCAGCTGCGCGCGCATGGCGGCCAGCACACCGGATTCGTCCCGCCCGGCTGCAGCCGCCACACCGAACAGCTGCATGGCCTGCCGGTCGGGCTCCGGGGCGTCGCGGCCCATTTGCACCAGTCCATGGATGAACACGGCCTGCCCTGCACCCGGCTGCGCATCGTTGATGCGATGCACCCACTCGCGCGCGCGCGGCCCCAGCAGATCGCCCAGTTCCACCGCCTGCCCCACGATCTCGTCCATGGGCAGGCCCAGCCAGGCGCTGGCCGCACCGGGGCCGAAGCGCGCCCCCCATACCTCGGACCCCGGCACGAGCGCGGGCCGCGCAGCCACCCTGTCAGGCCCCACGGCCAGCAGCTGCCCGCCCTTGCAGACGATGTCCACGCAGCCATCGGGCACCACGAGAAAGCCGCCGGCATAGTCCGGGGCCACGGTGCTGCTCCACAGGCACTGGAAGTGCGGCTGCAAGGCGGGCGGCGGCGCCTGGCCAGAGGGCATGGACTTCAGACCCCCAGCGGCAGGTCCGCCTTCTTCAGCGTGCGCAGCACAAAGCTGGACTGGCTGTGGCGAATGCCCTTGATCTTGTAGAGCTTCTCGCGCAGCAGGCGCTCGTAGTCGCGCGTGTCCTTGACGACGACGCGCAGCAGGTAGTCGTACTCGCCCGAGACCAGGTGCGCCTCCACCACCTCGGGAATGGTCGCCAGCATCTCGCCGAATTTCTCCAGCGTGTTGTCCGAATGGCTGTCCAGCGTGACCTGCACCAGCACCGTATCGCCCAGGCCCAGCGCCAGCGGGTTCAGGCGCACGGTATAGCCCTCGATCACCCCCGCCTCTTCCAGCTTCTTGATGCGCGCCCAGCAGGGCGAGGCGCTCAGGCCCACGGCGGCGCCGATTTCCTGCAGGCTGGCGCGCGCGTTGGCCTGCAGGGCGGAAAGAATCTTTCTGTCGAGGGTATCCATGTCCAGCAATCTACTGCAAAACAGGCAGGCGCAGAATAATTTTCTGTAGCAACGCCTGTTTTGAAGAAATAAAGCAGCATTTTCTGAGGCCAAACGCGCACACTTGTCTGCATGGGAGCACGCTTACCGGCGCAGCAAAACCATTCACCCAGCCCCGCCGACTACCGCCAGCGCCCGGATGCGTGATCCCCTCAGGAACCCGTTACAGGCCGCCCCGCTTATCCGCAGCGGGGCGGCCTGTTGCATTGGGGCACCCGGCAGGCATCCGCAGACACCCGGCAGCGCTTTCCCGCAACGGCGGCCGGTGCACAATGCCTCCCGCAAACGTGCACGCCCATGCACTGACCCTGACGTCGGGCATGCATGGGCGCTCGCCACATCAACCAATCGGCCCCTTGATCCACACCCAAGACAATCCCACCGAAGGCCGCCGGAGGCACTGGCCAACGGATTCTGCAATGCGATGGCTGGCGCAAGCCCTGGCAGCCGCAGCGCTTCTGGCACTGCTCACCCGCTGGCTGCCCAACCCCCAGGCAGCCCAGGGCATCGCGGTCTTTCCCGGCAGGAGCATGGCGCCGGCCGCCATGCTGCTTTACGCGTACATGGGCTCGGCCCTGGCCATCACGCTGATGAGCCTGATCCTGTGGTGCTGGCTCAGGGAAAGGCTCTACATTCTTTGCGCCGCGCTCCTGGCAGCCGGTTTTGCCTACGCTGCTTTCCGTTACCGGCCCGAAGGCCTGTGGCTGCCCGGCGCCGACCAGCCCCAGCATGCGCTGTCCATCGCCTACTGCAGCTTCTGTGTGGTGGCGACGGTGTTTTTCAGTCAATTGTTCGAGTTCCGTCGCCATTGGATCTGGGCTGCGCACCTCTTCAGCGTGGTGGCCTGGCTGAATGCCATCGCACTGGGCCTGGCACTGTTGGGTGGCTATGCGCAGATCTCGCGTGCCGTGGTGTTCACGGCCCTGGTGTCCACATCGTTCGGCGCCGTCTTCGTGCTGTACCTGCTGGTGGTCCGAAGGCAGTGGCAATACCTGCCGGGCGCGCTGGCGTTTGCCGTGCCTTCCGCCCTGGGCATCCTGAACCTGCTGAGAACCCAGGGCCTGCTGCCCGATGTCGCGCTGCCATCGGCCCAGATGCTCTGGTTTGCCGGGCGTGTTTCCGAGGCCATCCTGCTGGGAATGGCGGTGACCAACCGCACGCGGGTGGCGGAGCGCGCCCTGCGCAGTGAGCGGATGCAGGCCCTGTCACGCGCCCAGGCGGCCGAGCGCGAGCTGGAGTCCAAGGTGCTGCAGCGCACCGCACAGCTGCAAACGGCCCAGCAGGCCCTGCAGACGGCCTTGCACAGCGAGCGGGAGATGCGGCTGGAGCAGCGCCAGTTCTTCAACATGATCAACCACGAGTTCCGCACCCCGCTCACCATCGTGGACAGCGCCGCGACCGAACTGCAGACGTTCCCGACGACGGATGCGGACTCCCTCATCGAGCAGGCGTCGCAGATACGCAGGGCCTCGCGCCGGCTGATGACCCTGGTGGACACCTGCCTGATCAACGACCGGCTGGACGCGGGCGCGTTCCGGCTGCAACTGGAGCAGACGCCATTGGATGAACTCCTGGAGGAGTCTGCAGAGCTCGTCGGCTGGTCCCGGCGGCATCGCCTGAAACTGGATCTGGAACAAGGCCCGCAGCAATGGCAATGCGACCCTGTCCTGGTGCGCATCGCCATCTCCAACCTTGTCGGCAACGCCATCAAATATGCCAAGGCGGGCGACATCACCCTGGCCGCCCGCTGCGATGCGTCCGGTGACCTGCTGATTTCCGTCAGCGACCAGGGACCGGGCCTTGCGCCCGAAGCGGCAAGACAGGTTTTCGAGCCCTATGAACGCGCAAGCGCCACCCGGCACGTCAACGGGCATGGCCTGGGCCTGTCCGTGGTCAGGCGCATCGCCAGACTGCACGCAGGCGACGCGTTCTTCCAGCCGGCTGCCGGAGGCGGGGCCTGCTTTGTCATCCGGCTGGGCCGGCTCCTGCCCGGCACGGCAGATGCCTGCCAGGAATGTCCGCCAGCGGCAAGGCCGGCCGCCGTGCCGCCGGGCATGCCCGCCTGACGCGGGCAAGGCCGGGCCTTCGCCAGTGAAGCAGTACGTGCTCGCGGCGCTCATGGGGCCGCCGCTGCACGGGCCGTCCCGCCCTGCACCACCAGCAGCACTCCACCCAGGATCAAGGCCACGCCGGCCAGGCGCGTCGCATTGACCGGCCGCGCGCCCAGGCCCATCAGGCCGAAGTGGTCCACCAGCACCGAGACCACGATCTGCCCCGCCACCACGCAAACCAGGAAGCCGCCTGCGCCCAGCTTGGGTGTAACGGCCGCCGCACTGGCCACATAGATGGCACCCAGCACGCCGCCTATCCATAGCCACCATGGCCCCGCTGCCGCCTGGGCCATGGCCGGAGCGGGCGCGCGCAGCACCCACAGTGCAGGCACCACGACCATGACGCTCACGGCCAGCGAGACCAGCGTGCCCCACAGCGGGTGGCCCAGCAGACGGCCCACCAGGGCATTGCTGGCAGCCTGGAATGGCAGCATGGCCCCCGCCAGCAGCGCCAGGGCCACGGGAGCAAGGGCGGTGAATGTGCTTTTACCTGTCATGCGGCAAGACCTTTCTTCTTCTGTCAATCGATGCCTGCATGCTCTCGCATCCAGCACGTTGATGGAAATCATTTGTGTGCACGGTCTATATTCATGGCATGGATGAACTGCGCCGTATCGACCTCAACCTGCTGCTGGCCCTGCACGCCCTGCTGGCCGAAAAACATGTGACGCGCGCGGCCCTGCGGCTGCACAAGAGCCAGCCGGCCATGAGCCATTCGCTGGCGCAGTTGCGCGAGCACCTGGGCGACCCGTTGCTGGTGCGGCGCGGTGGCCGCATGGCGCTGACGGCACGCGCGCAAGGCCTGGTGCAACCGCTGGCGGATGCGCTGGGCAGCCTCAACGGCTTGCTGGCACAGGCGGAGTTCGACCCGGCCCACGCACGCGGACGGCTGCGGCTGGCGCTGTCGGACTACGCATCACGCATCGTGCTGCCGCCGCTGATGCGGCATCTGCGCCAGCACGCACCCGGGCTGGACCTGGCCATCAGCCAGTCCACGCGCGAGGTGATGCTGGCCCAGCTGGCCGATGGCGAACTGGACCTGGCCCTGGGCCCCTTCCCCGACGCACCCGACCTGCCCGACGGCATCGAGGTGCAGGATCTGTTCCAGGAACAGTTCGTGAGCGTGGCCGACCAGGCCGTGCTGCCGGCACGCGGCGGGCTGTCACTGCAGGACTGGCTGCAGCGCCCGCACGTCATGCTGGCCATGCGGCCCGACGCCAGCGAGGAGATCGAACGGGCGCTGGCCGCCCAAGGCCTGAGCCGCCGCGTGGTGCTGGCCCTGCCCCACTGGAGCGCGGCGCTGGAGGTGCTGGCAGGCACCGACCTCGTGCTGACCGTGGGCAGCCGCGCCATCGGTGACCTGCGCCGCCACAAAACGCTGCGCCGCTTCACTCCTCCGCTGGAGCTGCCCGAGTTCGCCTACCAGCAGGCCTGGCATGTGCGCAAACAGGGGGATGCCATGCATCGGTGGCTGCGCAACTCGATGGCGCAGTGCTGTACTGCGCAGGGGCAAACACAGGAGTGAGAGCAGGAGCAAGTGCAGGAGTAAGCGCAGGCCGCAGCCTCAGGCCGTCACCCCCACCCTCAGCAACTGCTTCTGTATCTTCCCGCTGGCCGTCTTGGGCAGGGCCTCGCGGAAGTGGTAGCGGCGCGGGCGCTTGTAGGCGGCCAGGCGATCGCCATGGACCAGGAAGGCGTCCAGCGCCTCGGCCGTGGGCGTGGCGCCAGGCTTGGCGACCACGTGGGCGGCGACGATCTGGCCCCAGCGCTCGTCGGCCTCGCCGATGACGGCGACCTCGAGCACGTCGGCATGCTCGACCAGGGCGTCTTCCACTTCGCGGGGATAGACGTTCTCGGCGCCCGAATTGATCATGTAGTCGATGCGGTCGCGGATCCAGAGATAGCCGTCGTCGTCGATGTGGCCCAGGTCGCCCGTGTGGTACCAGCCGTGCGCCAGGGCGCGGGTGTTGGCGTCGGGGCGGTTGAGGTAGCCGGCCATCATGCAGGGGCCGCGCACGAGGATTTCGCCCACCTCGCCGGGCAGGCAGGCCTCGGCCGGGTCGGTGGGGGCGTTGTCTTCGCGCAAGCGGGCCACGATGAGGTCATGGCCCATGGAGGGCAGCCCAGCCGAGCCCGCGTGCGAGAGTTGCTCGCGCGGCAGCAGGACGGACATGCAGGGGCCCATTTCCGTGGTGCCGTAGACCTGGACCAGGTCGCTGCCGACCTTGCGCGTCCATTCGCGGATCAGGTGCGGCGCCATGGAGGCGCCGCCGTACTCCACCAGCCGCAGCGCGGGCGCCTGCTCAGGCGAGGCGATGGTGTCGGCCAGCAGCATGGTGACCATGGTGGGCGCCGCGAAGAAGAAGCTCACGCGCTCTTCGCGGATCAGGCGCCAGGCCTCGGCCACGTCGAAGCGGCGCAGCAGCACCTGGGTGGCGCCGGCCTGCAGGCGCGGCAGAAAGCTGGTGTGCAGCTCGGCCGTGTGGTTGAGCGGCGCCATGGCCAGGCCCACGTCGTCGCGCGTGAACTGCATGGTCTGGTGCATGAGGGCGTTGTGCGCCAGCTTGCTGCGGTGCGTATGCAGCACGCCCTTGGGCCGGCCCGTGGTGCCGCTGGTGTACATGAGGATGCAGGGGTCGCTCTCGCGCACGTGGGCCTGGGGCGGCGCGCTGCTGCGGCCCCTGGCCAGGGCGGACAGGCGCTGCGTGGCCCAGACCGGCAGCGGGTCGGCCGGGGCATCGTCGGCAAAGATCCAGTGCTCGATGCCTGCGCCAGTGCCGCCGCCTTCGGCCTTGAGCAGGGCCTGGGCGCGTGCGGCCACCTCGCCGCCCTCGTGCTCGAAGACCAGGGCGCGCGCTGCGCCGTCCTTGAGGATGAAGGCCAGCTCCTGCGCCGCCAGCCGGTAGTTGATGGGGTTGAAGATGGCGCCCAGGCGCGCGGCCGCCAGCATGGTGAAGACAAAGGCCGGCGTGTTGTAGAGAAAGGCCGCGACCACGTCGCCATGGCCTATGCCCAGCTCGGCCAGGCCGTGGGCGTGGCGGTTGACTTCGGCATCGAGCTGGGCGTAGGTCCAGGCGCGGCGCTCGCCGCCCTCCCACGCGACCAGGGCTTCCTTGTTCGGCAGGTAACGTGCCGGCCAGGCCAATGTGTCTCCCAGCGTCTGCTGCATGTGCGCTTCTTCCTTCTCGCTCACGAGATTTCATATATCGATGCACCTCAATGTAGGAGATTTTTTAGACAGTTATGCAATTTGCAAATGCATCCATGCAGGCAAGCGCATGGAGTTGCAGTCGGCCCGCGGAAATCCCGAAGCCGCGCGGACGCTGGCCGCAGCTAGAATGCGCCGGTCAGGAGAGAGTGCCCGCCCGGCCGCAATGGTCGCAGGCAGCGGCACCGCCGAAGGCGCAGGGTTTCCCGAACGCTCAGGCAAAAGGACTGGCACCGCCTGCCGCCACGGCCGCAGGCGTTCCTAGCTGGAGAGAGATGCAGGGCACGGCGGTGTGCCCCATCCACCGAAGGAGCAAGCCCCACGCATGGAAGGTGCGGGTGAATCTCTCAGGTAAAGCGGACAGCAGGGCAGCACATCCCGGAGGACCGGGATGGCGTTATGCCTTGTTCCTTGCCTGAAAGAGAGCCCTCCTTGTCCGCTGCCTCCACCACCGATCTGCTCAGGACCCCGCTGTTCGACCTGCACCAGGAACTGGGCGCGCGCATGGTGCCGTTTGCCGGCTACTCCATGCCCGTGCAATACCCGCAGGGGCTGATGGCCGAGCATCTGCACACGCGCGAGGCGGCAGGCCTGTTCGATGTCTCGCACATGGGCCAGATCAGCCTGCGCGGCCCGGATGCCGGGGCCGCGCTGGAGTCGCTGATGCCCATGGACGTGCTGGGCCTGGGCGAACACCGCCAGCGCTACGGCCTGCTGCTCAACGACGCGGGCGGCATTCTGGACGACCTGATGTTCGTGCGCCGCGAGGACGACCTGTTCCTGATCGTCAACGGCGCCTGCAAGCATGAAGACCTGGCGCACATCCAGGCCCGCATCGGCCAGCGCTGCGAAATCGAGCCCCAGTTCGACCGGGGCCTGCTGGCGCTGCAGGGCCCGCAGGCCGCAGCCGCGATGGAGCGCCTGCTGCCGGATACGGCCGGCCTGGTGTTCATGACAGGCGGCCACTTCGACTGGGAGGGGGCCGAGCTGTACATCACGCGCAGCGGCTACACCGGCGAGGACGGCTTCGAGATCTCCCTGCCCCCCAGCCACGCCGAGGCCTTTGCCCGTGCCCTGCTGGCCCAGCCCGAAGTCAGGCCCGTGGGCCTGGGCGCGCGCAATTCGCTGCGCCTGGAAGCCGGCCTGTGCCTGTACGGCAACGATCTGGACACGACCACCACCCCGGCCGAGGCCGCCCTGAACTGGGCCGTGCAGAAGGTCCGCCGCGCAGGTGGCGAGCGCGAAGGCGGCTTTCCCGGCGCAGCCACCGTGCTGGCCCAGCTGCAGTCGCCCGAGCTGCTCACGCGCAAGCGCGTGGGCCTGGTGGCCCTGGAGCGCGTGCCCGTGCGCGAAGGCACGGAACTGCTGGATGCCAGCGGCCGCAAGGTCGGCCAGGTCACCAGCGGCCTGCTGTCGCCCACGCTGAACCAGCCCGTGGCACTGGCCTATGTGGAGCCGGGCAGCGCCGCCATCGGCACCACGCTGCAGGCCATGGTGCGCGGCAAGGCCGTGCCCATGCAGGTGCAGGCCACGCCCTTCGTGGCGCCCCGCTATCACCGCGGTTGAGGACAGCCTGCGCGCTTGGCGTGGATCGAGTTCGGCGGATTCGTTTTTCCTGCCATCGCATGCCGCTACAGTGCGCACTGACCTTTCTCAAACCGCCTTTCACAGGTTTCTTTTCAGTTTCTATCGGAGCAAGCCATGAGCATCCAGTATTCCAAGGACCACGAGTGGATCAACGCCGCCAACCCTGACGCGGCCATCGTCGGCATCACCCTCCACGCGCAGGACGCGCTGGGCGACGTGGTGTTCGTCGACCTGCCCGCCGTGGGCACCAGCTTCAACCAGGGCGATGTGGCCGGCGTGGTCGAGTCCGTCAAGGCCGCCGCCGATGTCTACATGCCCGTCAGCGGCGAGATCGTCGAAGTCAACGAGGCCCTGCGCGACGACCCCTCCCTGGCCAACAGCGACCCGCTGGGCGAAGGCTGGTTCTTCAAGGTCAAGCTCAGCGACGCAGGCCAGCTGGCCGCGCTGCTCGACGAAGCCGCCTACACGGCCTTTGCCCAGAGCAACTGACGCCACTTTCCGGCCAGGACGGGCGCCAGGGCCCGCCCTGGCGCTTTTCAGCTTTTGAGACAGGTCCCTCCATGCTGATGTCCTCCACCCAGCCCCTTGCCGCCCTCGAGAACGCCACCGAATTCGTGGCCCGCCATATCGGCATCGCGCCCGAAGACGAGGCCCACATGCTCAGCGCCATTGGCGCGGCATCGCGCGATGCGCTGATCGACGCCATCGTCCCGCCCTCCATCCGGCGCCACCAGCCCATGGCGCTGCCGCCAGCGGCCACCGAGGCCCAGGCGCTGGCCGAACTCAAGGCGCTGGCAGGCCGCAACCAGCTGCTCAAAAGCTTCATCGGCCAGGGCTACTACGGCACGCACACGCCCGGCGTCATCCTGCGCAACATTCTGGAGAACCCCGCCTGGTACACGGCCTACACGCCCTACCAGGCCGAGATCTCGCAAGGCCGCATGGAGGCCCTGGTCAACTTCCAGACCATGGTCTGCGACCTGACGGCCATGCCGATTGCCAACGCCTCCATGCTGGACGAGGCCACGGCGGCCGCCGAGGCCATGACGCTGGCCAAGCGCTCCGTCAAAAGCAAGAGCAACCGTTTCGTGGTGGCCGGCGATGCCCACCCCCAGACCATCGAGGTGATACAGACGCGCGCCGCGCCGCTGGGCATCGAGGTGCTGCTGGCCAACTCGCTGGAGGAATGGAACCAGCTGATGGAGGGCGACTACTTCGCCGTGCTGGCCCAGTACCCTGCCACCAGCGGCCGCATCGACGATCTGCGCGCCGACGTGGACAAGGCCCATGGCAAGCAGGCCGCCTTCATCGTGGCCACCGACCTGCTGGCGCTGACCCTGATCACGCCGCCCGGCGAATGGGGTGCCGACATCGTGGTGGGCACCACCCAGCGCTTTGGCATGCCCATGGGCGCCGGCGGCCCGCACGCCGCCTTCATGGCCTGCCGCGACGAGTTCAAGCGCTCCCTGCCCGGCCGCCTGGTCGGCGTGAGCGTGGACGTGCACGGCAAGCCCGCCTACCGCCTGGCACTGCAGACGCGCGAGCAGCACATCCGCCGCGAAAAGGCCACCTCCAACATTTGCACGGCCCAGGTGCTGCCCGCCGTGGTGGCCAGCATGTACGCCGTCTACCACGGCCCCGAGGGCCTGGAGCGCATCGCCCGCCGCGTGGCCTCGTACACGGCCATCCTGGCGCGCGGCCTGGCCGAGCTGGGCGCGCCGCTGCGCGAGGCGCCCAGCTTCGACACGCTGAGCCTGCACACGGGCGCGGCCACCCAGGCCATCGTGGAGCGTGCCGTGTCCCTGGGCGCCAACCTGCGCGTGTATTTCAAGGAATACCTGTGCATCTCGCTGGACGAGACCACCACGCGCGCCGATGTCGAGCTGCTGTGGAAGATCTTCGCCCGGGACGGCCAGGCCCTGCCCAGCTTCACCGCCTTCGAAAAGGGCGTGGAGCCGCTGATTCCCGACGGACTGCGCCGCAGCAGCGCCTTCCTCACGCACCCGGTGTTCAACACCCACCGCTCCGAGACCGCCATGCTGCGCTACATCCGCCAGCTGTCGGACAAGGACCTGGCGCTGGACCGCAGCATGATCCCGCTGGGCTCCTGCACCATGAAGCTCAACGCCACCAGCGAGATGATTCCCATCACCTGGCCCGAGTTCGCCCAGGTGCACCCCTTTGCCCCGGCCGACCAGCAGCAGGGCTATGCGGAACTGGACAAGCAGTTGCGCGACTGGCTGTGCCAGGCCACGGGCTACGCCGGCATCAGCCTGCAGCCCAATGCCGGCAGCCAGGGCGAGTACGCGGGCCTGCTGGCCATCAAGGGCTGGCATGCGAGCCGGGGCCAGTCGCACCGCAACGTCTGCCTGATTCCCAGCAGCGCCCACGGCACCAACCCCGCCAGCGCGCAGATGGTGGGCATGCAGGTGGTGGTCACCGCCTGCGACGCCAACGGCAACGTCGACATGGCGGACCTGGCGGCCAAGTGCGAGCAGCACAGTGCCAACCTGGCCTGCGTCATGATCACCTACCCCAGCACGCACGGCGTGTTCGAGACCCAGGTCAAGGAGCTGTGCAAGCTGGTGCATGACCACGGCGGCCGCGTCTACGTGGACGGCGCCAACATGAACGCCCTGGTGGGCCTGGCCGCGCCGGGCAGCTTCGGCGGCGATGTCAGCCACCTGAACCTGCACAAGACCTTCTGCATCCCGCACGGCGGCGGCGGCCCGGGCGTGGGCCCCGTCTGCGTGGTCGAGGATCTCGTGCCCTTCCTGCCCGGCCATGCCACCACGGGCCTTGCGGGCGGCACGGGCGCGATCAGTGCCGCGCCGCTGGGCAATGCGGCCGTGCTGCCCATCAGCTGGATGTACATCCGCATGATGGGCGCCCAGGGCCTGACCCTGGCCACCGAGACCGCCATCCTCAGCGCCAACTACATCAGCGCCCGGCTGCGCGACCACTACCCCACGCTGTACGCGGGCGAGCACGGCCATGTGGCGCACGAGTGCATCCTGGACCTGCGCCCGTTCAAGGAAAGCACGGGCGTCATGGCCGAGGACGTGGCCAAGCGCCTGATCGACTACGGCTTCCATGCGCCCACGCTGTCTTTCCCCGTGCCCAACACGCTGATGGTGGAGCCCACCGAAAGCGAAAGCCTGTACGAGCTGGACCGCTTCGTGGACGCCATGATCGCCATCCGCGAGGAAATCCGCGCCATCGAGCAGGGCCGCCTGCCCCAGGACGACAACCCGCTCAAGAACGCGCCGCACACGGCCGAGACCCTGCTGGCTTCGGAATGGGCCCACCCGTACAGCCGCGAGGCCGCCGCCTACCCCGTGGCTGCCCTGCGCCAGTCCAAGTACTGGTGTCCCGTGGGCCGGGTGGACAACGTCTACGGCGACCGCAACCTCTACTGCAGCTGCATCCCGGTCGACGCTTACCTGAGCTGAAGCACCTGCCACCCAAAGGGGCGCTTGTGGCGCCCCGCCCGGCGCGCGTACACTGCGGCCCTGCCCGCGCCGGGCCCCGGTCCATCTGCCGGACGCCAGGCGCGGGCAACCAGGATTTGTGCGGCAGATGCCGCTTTCCCCAGCGCCAGCACGCGATGAGCAGCCAAGACCCTTCCGACCAGCCTCGCGACGACGAGCACCTGCCCCTGCATGCCTTGCTGGCGCCCGGCGCCGACCTGCCCCCCGTCGAACGTTTCCCCTCCTTCCAGCCCGAAGACGATCCGCTGCAGGCCCTGGTCGCCGAGCTGCGCAACTACCAGCGCGAGCTGGAGATCCAGAACCGCGTGCTGGACTACAGCCAGGCCGTGGCCGAAAGCGCCTCCGAGCGCTTCGAAGCCCTGTTTGCCAGCATTCCCCTGCCCCTGCTGGTGGTGGACGAGCACGACATGGTGGTGCAGGCCAACGCCATGGCGCACAGCGCCTTCCAGCCCACCGAGCATGACCGGCTGCTGGTCAATTTCGCGCCCTTTGTGCACCCTGACGACGCCGAGCGCGTGCGCGAGACCTTCGTTGCGGCACGCGAGCTGGGCCGCACCGAGGCCCACGAGGTCTGCTTCGACATCACCGAGCAGCACCAGCTGCGCGCCGACCTGCATGTGGCCTGCATCGCCATCCCGCAGCAAAGCGGCCCGCCCATTGCGCAGTACCTGTGCGCCGTGGTCGACCAGGGTCCGCTGCTGGCCGAGCGCCTGGCGCTGCAGCAGCGCAACCACCAGCTGTTCCTGAGCGAGCGGCGGCTCGAATCGGTCATCAACTCGGCCCTGGACGCCATCATCTGCCTGGACCACGAGCAGCGCATCACCGTCTTCAATCCCACGGCTGCCGCCCTGTTTCTGTGTCCGCCGCACGACGCGCTGGGCAGTCCGCTGGAGCGTTTCCTGCCCGATGCGGCCCAGGCCCTGTCCTTTGCGCCACTGACCACGCAGGCCGTGCTGGGCGAGATGACGGCACGCACGGCCAGCGGCCGCGAAATCCCGGTCGAGGTCAGCGTCTCCTTCGAGCACCACAGCGGCGGCGAGACCACCACCGTGTTCGCGCGCGACCTCACCAGCCGCAAGAAGGCCGAGGCCCAGCGCAACGAGCTGGAAGACCAGCTGCGCGAATCGCACAAGATGCAGGCCCTGGGCACCATGGCAGGCGGCATTGCCCACGACTTCAACAACATCGTGGGCGCCATCCTGGGCAATGTGGAGCTGGCCAAGGCCGACTGCGGCGGCAATGCCGCAGCCATCGAAAGCCTGCAGGAGATCGAAAAGGCCGGCCGCCGCGCGCGCGACCTGGTGCGCCAGATCCTGACGTTCAGCCGCAATGAACCGCCGCAGCGCAAGCCCGTGCAGGCGCGCGAGGTCATGGGCGACACGGCGCGGCTGCTGCGCGTGACCCTGCCGCCCGCCGTGGAGCTGCAGGTGCACGTGCCGCCGCAGATGCCGCCCATGCTGGCCGACGCCATGCAGGTGGAGCAGGCCCTGTTCAACCTGTGCACCAATGCCATGCACGCTCTGGGCGAGCGGCGCGGCCTGATCCAGATGGATGCCGACCTGGTGCGCCCGGACCAGCGCCTGTGCGAACGCCTGGGCCTGCCGCCCGTGAGCTATGTGGCGCTGTCGGTGCAGGACAACGGCCCCGGCATGGACGCACGCACGCTGCAGCGCATCTTCGAGCCCTTCTTCACCACCAAGCCCGTAGGCCAGGGAACGGGCCTGGGCCTGCCCGTGGTGCACGGTGTCATGCGCAACCACGGCGGCGCCGTGGACGTGTACAGCATCCCCGGCCAGGGCAGCCGCTTCACGCTGTACTTTCCTCCGGCCGACCCCCTGACGCCGGCCGACTCTGCACCGGCCGAGCCCCTCGCCGCCCAGGCGCTGCCCAGCGCACCCGAGCCCCTGGCGGCCGCGGAAACCCCGACCGGCCCGCAGTTCGCCCTGCTGCCCGACCCGCAGGCCGCGCAGCAGCATGTGATGTACGTGGACGATGACCAGGCCCTGGTCTTTCTGGTGCAGCGCCTGCTGCGCCGGCGCGGCTACCAGGTCAGCGGCTTCACCGATCCGCACGAGGCCATCGAGGCGCTGCGCGCCGCGCCGCAGGACTGCGACCTGCTGGTCACCGACTACAACATGCCCGGCTACAGCGGCATCGACCTGGTGCATGAGGCCCTGTCCATCCAGCCGCAGCTGCCCATCGCGCTGGCCTCGGGCTACATCACCACCGAGATCGAGCAGGCCGCATTGGCTGCAGGCGCCAGGGCCCTGGTCCACAAGCCCAACGACGTGGAAGAGCTGTGCGCCACGGTGCACAGGCTGCTGAATGAGCGGGGAACGGCTTGAACCCTGAGCAACGCGATGGCGGCGCCAGTGCAGGTGACGGCGCAGGCGTCATCTGCCTGCACGAAGATGCCGAACTGCTGGTGCTGGACAAGCCCAGCGGCCTGCTGTGCGTGCCCGGGCGCGGCCCAGACAAGCAGGACTGCCTGAGCGCCCGCGCCCTGCAGCGCTGGCCCGATGCGCTGGTCGTGCACCGGCTGGACCAGGCCACCTCGGGCCTGGTGATCATGGCGCGCAGCCTGGCCAGCCAGCGCCTGCTGAGCGAGGCCTTTGCGCAGCGCCGCGTGCACAAGCGCTATGTGGCCGTGGTGGCAGGCAGCCCCGCCGCGCGGCAAGCCGGCGCATGGCAGAGCATCGACCTGCCGATTGCCGCCGACTGGGAGCGGCGCCCGCTGCGCATCATCGATGCCGTGCAGGGCAAACCCAGCCAGACCCTGTGGCGCGCCCTGCCAGGCGCGCAAGCCACCGAAGTCCGGGACGCAATCACCACGCGGGTGCAGCTGCAGCCCGTGACGGGGCGCACCCACCAGCTGCGCGTGCACATGGCAGCGCTGGGCCATCCCATCCTGGGCGATGCGCTCTATGCCGATGCCGCCGTGCAGGCGCTGTCGCCGCGCCTGCTGCTGCATGCGCAGCTGCTGGAGCTGGCGCATCCCCTGTCTGGCGAGACGCTGCGTTTCGAATCCGCCGCGCCGTTCTGATCCATCGCAGGAACACGCAAATCATCGCCACCGCGTACGTTGCTGCAATGCAACATTCAGCGTACGTGTTTCCCCTTCTTGCAGTTGGTCATCTTGACTTCATGAAGCACCGTCAGGGTGCATCGTCGGCATCAGCCGTTTTCTTCGGCCAAAACAGCCCCCGCCCGACGGCGCAGGCCGCGATGGGAGCCTTAGCGAAAAGCCTGTTGCCGCGCCAGCCCCGGGATACCCTGTTGCCATTGGTAACCAGGCGATTAACCTGTGCTTCTTTGCGCGGCTAGCCCCTACAGGAGCCACCGCGTTTTTCAGAACGCTTTACCCAAAGTTGAAGGAAGTACTCATGAGCATTCCGTTCCGCATGCACACCGTCGTCGCCGCCCTGGGTTTGGCTGGCGCCGCCCTGTTCTCCACAGCGCATGCGCAAATCAAGATCGCCATGGTGGTTCCCACCACCGGCCCGCTGACGCAGTACGGCGACATGGTCAAGGAAGGCGTGAACACCGCCGTGGAAATGGCCAATGCGGCTGGCGGCGTCAATGGCAAGAAGATCGAGCTGGTGTCCGTCGATGACGCCTGCGAACCCAAGCAAGGCCCCGTGGCCGCCAACCGCGTGGTCAACGCCAAGATCGGCTACGTGATCGGCCCCGTCTGCTCGGGCGCATCGATTGCCGCCGCCCCGATCTACAACAATGAAGGCGTGGTCGTCGTGACCCCCTCGGCCACCTCCCCGGCCCTGACCGACGGCAAGAACTACCACTTCATCTTCCGCACCATCGGCCGCGATGACCAGCAGGGCCCGGCCGCCGCCAAGTTCATCCTGGAAAAGGCCAAGCCCAAGAAGGTTGCCGTGCTGCACGACAAGCAGTCGTATGGCCAGGGCATTGCATCCTCCGTGCGCGACGACCTGAAGAAGGCCGGCGTGGAAGTGGCCCTGTTCGAAGGCATCAACGCCGGCGACAGCGACTACTCCGCCGTCATCACCAAGCTCAAGAGCGCCGGCGTGGACTTCATCTACTACGGCGGCTACCACCCCGAAATGGGCCTGCTGCTGCGCCAGGCTTCCGAGCAGGGCCTGAAGGTCCGCATGATGGGCCCCGAAGGCGTGGGCAACCCCGAAGTCAACGCCATCGCCGGCAACGCCGTCGAAGGCATGCTGGTGACCCTGCCCGCAGACTTCTCGGCCAACCCCAAGAACGCCGCCGTGGTCAAGGCCTTCAAGGACAAGAAGCGCAATCCTTCGGGTGCCTTCCAGCTGACCGCATTTGCCGCCACGCAAGTGCTGCTGGACAGCATCAAGGCCGTGGGCGACAGCCCCGCCAAGGTGGCTGACCACCTGCACAAGTCCAACTTCGAGACCGTTCTGGGCTCGGTGGGCTGGAACAAGCAGGGCGACCTGAAGTCCTTCGACTTCCAGGTGTTCGAATGGCACAAGGACGGCAGCAAGTCGGTCGCTGCCAAGTAATCCCCCTCCGTCTGACTGACCGGGGCACGCATTCGGCGTGTCCCGGTCGTCTGCATCCTGGCCTTTTAGGCCTTTTCCTGTTTTGGGGCGGCATTACACCATGTCAGAACTCTTACCTCAGCTGATACAGCAGCTGTTCAACGGACTGTCCCTGGGCGCCATCTATGCCCTGATCGCCATCGGCTACACGATGGTCTACGGCATCATCGGGATGATCAACTTCGCCCACGGCGACATCTACATGATCGGGGCCTACATCGGCCTGGTCACGCTGTCGGCCATAGGCACGCAAAGCGGCCTGCCGGTGTGGGCCATCATCGGCCTGATGCTGGTGGTCTCGGTCTTCGTCACCGGCGTCTATGGCCTGGTGGTGGAGCAGGTGGCCTACAAGCCGCTGCGCCGCAGTCCCCGCCTGGTGGCCCTGATCTCGGCCATCGGCATGTCCATCTTCTTGCAGAACTGGGTGGCCCTGGGCCAGGGTGCGCGCGACATGGCCGTGCCCTCGCTGCTGCCGGGCGCGCTGCGCTTCGGTGCCGAAGGCGGCTTCGAGATCTATGTGCCCTACTCGCGCATCCTGATCATCGTGGTGGCCATCGTGCTCATGGTGCTGCTGACGCTGTACATCCGCCACTCGCGCATGGGCCGCGCCTCGCGCGCCTGCGCCCAGGACATGCACATGGCCAGCCTGCTGGGCATCGACACCAACCGCGTGATCTCGTTCACCTTCGTGCTGGGCGCCATGCTGGCGGCCGTGGGCGGGGTGCTGATCGCGCTGGCCGTGGGCAAACTCAACCCGTTCATCGGCTTTCTGGCCGGCATCAAGGCCTTCACGGCCGCGGTGCTGGGCGGCATCGGCTCCATCCCCGGCGCCATGCTGGGCGGCGTGCTGCTGGGCGTGGCCGAGACCTTTGCGGCAGCCTACATCTCGTCCGAGTACAAGGACATCGTGGCCTTCGGCCTGCTGGTGCTGATCCTGCTGTTCCGCCCCACGGGCCTGCTGGGCAAACCTGAAGTGGAGAAGGTCTGATGAAAACCAAACCCACTTTGAACCTGCGCGACGCCCTGATCGCCACGGTGATGACGGCCGTGGTCGTCACGCCCATCTTCGGCCTGCACCTGGAACGCGCCGGCACCCGCACCATCATCAACCCCGACTGGACGGTGGTGGCCTGGGCCTGCGCCCTGGTCTTCCTGGTGCAGCTGCTGCGCCCGCTGATCGCGGCGAAGATGCCCAAGGTCTCGCTGCCCTCGCTGCCGCAGGCGCGCCCCAGCCACCGCAACGGCCTGATGCTGGCGGCCCTGCTGATCGCCGTGTCCTGGCCCTTCTTTGCGGGCCGCAACGCGGTGGACATCGCCACGCTGGCCATGATCTACGTGATGCTGGGCCTGGGCCTGAACATCGTCGTGGGCTTTGCCGGCCTGCTGGACCTGGGCTTCGTGGGCTTCTACGCCGTGGGCGCCTACACCTATGCGCTGCTCTTCCACTGGGCCGGCTGGTCCTTCTGGGAAGCGCTGCCGCTGGCCGGTGCCGCTGCCGCGATGTTCGGCTTCGTGCTGGGCTTTCCGGTGCTGCGGCTGCGCGGTGACTACCTGGCCATCGTGACCCTGGGCTTTGGCGAGATCATCCGCCTGCTGCTGGTCAACCTGACCAGCATCACGGGCGGGCCGGACGGCATCTCCAGCATCCCCAAGCCCACGGTGCTGGGCCTGGAGATGACGCGCACCCCCTCCACCGAGGGCGGCACGACGTTCCACCAGTTCCTGGGGCTGGAGTTCAGCTCGCTGCACATGGTGATCTTCCTGTACCTGATGGCGCTGCTGCTGGCCGTGGTCACGCTGTGGATCTCCAACCGCCTGGTGCGCATGCCCATAGGCCGCGCCTGGGAGGCACTGCGCGAGGACGAGATCGCCTGCCGCTCGCTGGGCCTGAACCCCATGAAGATCAAGCTGTCGGCCTTCACGCTGGGCGCCATGTTCGCCGGCTTCGGCGGCGCCTTCTTCGCGGCGCGCCAGGGCATCGTCAACCCCGAGTCCTTCACCTTCATCGAGTCGGCGCTGATCCTGTCCATCGTGGTGCTGGGCGGCATGGGCTCGCAGCTGGGCGTGATCATCGCGGCCATCTTGCTGACGGTGCTGCCCGAGCTGGCGCGCGAGTTCTCCGAGTACCGCATGCTGATCTTCGGCCTGGTGATGGTGCTGATGATGGTCTGGCGCCCGCAGGGCCTGCTGCCCATGCGCCGTCGCCATGTGGAGGTGCGCTCATGAGGCATGCCGACACCATGATTTTTGGGACAACAGATAGCAGCAAGGGCCGGCAATGAGCGAGTATTTGCTAGAAGTCAAAGACCTGTGCATGCGCTTCGGCGGCCTGCTGGCCGTGGACCACGTGGGCTTCAACGTGCGTCCGCAGGAAGTGTTTGCCATCATCGGCCCCAACGGCGCCGGCAAGACCACGGTGTTCAACTGCATCAGCGGTTTCTACCAGCCCAGCAGCGGCTCCATCGCGCTGGACGGCAGCGCCATCGAGGGGCGCAGCAGCCACCACGTGGCCAACCACGGCGTGGTGCGCACCTTCCAGAACGTGCGCCTGTTCAAGTCCATGACGGTGCTGGAAAACCTGCTGGTGGCACAGCACCGCCGCTCCGGCGTCAACCTGCTGTCGGGCCTGTTCAACACGGCGGGCTACCGCCGCAGCGAAGAGGAAAAGATCGAGAGCGCCCTGCACTGGCTGGACGTGATGGGCCTGCGCGAGTTCGTCAACCGCGAGGCCGGCAACCTGGCCTACGGCCACCAGCGCCGCCTGGAGATCGCGCGCTGCATGATCACCAAGCCGCGCGTGCTCATGCTTGACGAACCCGCCGCCGGCCTGAACCCGCAGGAGAAAAAGGACCTGCAGGGCCTGATCGACCAGCTGCGCCGCCAGTACGGCATTGCCGTGCTGCTGATCGAGCACGACATGGGCCTGGTCATGGGCGTGTCCGAGCGCATCCTGGTCATGGAGTACGGCAAGCCCATCGCCATGGGCCTGCCGGATGCCATTCGCAACGATGAACGGGTCATCAAGGCCTATCTGGGAGAAGCCTGATGCCTGCCATGCTGCAACTGGAGAACATCTCCACCCACTACGGCGCCATCTGCGCGGTCGACAGCGTCAGCCTGCACGTCAACCAGGGCGAGATCGTCTCGCTGATCGGCTCCAACGGCGCCGGCAAGACCTCGCTGCTGATGACGGTGTGCGGCAACCCGCGCGCCAGCTCGGGCCGCATCTCGTTCGAGGGCGAGGACATCACCCAGCTTCCTTCGCACCACATCATGCGCAAGGGCATTGCAGTCTCGCCAGAAGGGCGGCGCATCTTCTCGGACCTCACGGTCACCGACAACCTGAAGATGGGCGGATTCTTCCTGGACAAGCCGCAGATCGAGGCCGGCATCGAACATGTGTTCGGCCTCTTCCCGCGCCTGCGCGAGCGCGCCCACCAGCGCGCCGGCACCATGTCGGGCGGCGAGCAGCAGATGCTGGCCATCGGCCGCGCGCTGATGAGCAAGCCCCGCCTGCTGCTGCTGGACGAACCCACGCTGGGCCTGGCGCCGCTGATCATTGCGCAGATCTTCGAGATCATCCAGACCATCCGCGCCGCTGGCGTCACGGTCTTCCTGGTCGAGCAGAACGCCAACCGCGCCCTGCAGATCGCCGACCGCGGCTATGTGCTGGAGACCGGCAAGGTGGTGCTGGAGGACACCGGCGCCAACCTGCTGACCAACGACGCCGTGCGCCGCGCCTACCTGGGCGCCTGAGCGCCTGCGCGCCCGGCAAAACGCCGGCAATACTGCACGCCGGCACTGAACGGAGGCCCGCCATTCGGCGGGCCTTTTCATTTCAGAGCCCGCGAGACCTCACACCAGGCCGCGCTGCTTGAGCAACGCCCAATGCGCATCCGGCAGACGGGCCTTCATGGCCTTCAAGGGATCGACCTCGCCCGTGTTGTCGGCAAAGGCCACCACGAAATCATCGGTCACGGGCAGGCCCGCCTGCCTGACCATGCTCTCCAGCAAGGGCAGCATGTGCCTGAGCACCCGCATGGCCGAGGCATTGCTTTGCTTCATCTCCATCAACTGGCCATGCAGCAGGCAGGCTTCGCCTAGCGCCTCATCGGAGAACCAGTGCTCATCGGCCTCGCCCATGCCGCGTATCTCGTCCGGCGCCCACAGGTAATACGGAATCTCTTCACCACGCTCCAGCACCGCGCGCCGATAGGATTCGCGCCCCCAGACCAGAAAAGGCGGCCAGGCTGCAGTCAGGTCCTCATGCGTGTAGCAAAGCAAAAGACCGTAGAGCGGTTCGCCGCGTGGGATCTGCTGCAAGGCCGTGGCCAGTGACTGCTCCAGCAGCTGCTGCACACGCGCCTCGACGGTCTTCAGCGTCTCGCCCCTGGGCAGGCGCAGGTAGAGCAGCCTGTCGGCACCCGGCTCGGGCTGGCCCTGGGTGTCCAGGTATTGAAGGTGGATGCGATCCAGAACGCCGTCCGCGCCATGCACGAACACATGCCGCGTGAGCCAGGGCTTCTCACGGGTTTCCAAGTTCCGGGTCACGCTGCACTGCAGTTGCCGGCCGTCGTACTCATAACGGCTGTCCATGCCACGGTAGCCAAGGTGCATGTGATGGGCGACCAGCCGCCCCTCCTCGTAGCGGCTTTGGCTGACGGAATCGATGCTGCCGCCTCCATGCCACGACACGGTTGTGCGCTGGCCGGGCGTGTACAGGCATACCTGCTCGCGCGCGTTGGACCGGCATTCGATGACGATACGTCCCTGGGCATCAAAGCCGTGGTGCACATGCTTTTGCGGGTCTGCCCGCCCATCGCTGAGCCAGCGTGCGGCAGGGCCGCCGAACAGCTCACGGGCATAGGGTTCGTCAAAGCTCATGGAGTCGGACGCCCAGCGCCAGCTTGCGACCTGGCTGCGGATCTCGGCCCTCAATCGCTCCGAGGCCTCGGCACCGCTGAATTTCGAATACAGGGCCTGGATTTCTGAAGGGGAATTCATGTTCAAGCGAGATGCATGCGCGCGGAAAAAACCATTCTTGCATGGCGCTCCAATCCCGCTGCCGCGATTCTGGAAGTGGTCTGGCCGTGCTCCCTGGATTGTGCTGCCGGCCCTCGCATGGCAGCGCTATAAATGCAGCTTCGCCCAAGAATTACCACCCGCAAGGCCGCTCATGAACGCCCCCGCCCCCCATGACATGCTGCAACCCCTGGCCATCGACGTGGTGTCCGTGCAGTCCCAGGTCGTCTACGGCCGCGTTGGCAACAACGTGGCCATGCCCACGCTGCAGGCCCTGGGACTGGCGGCGGCGGCCGTGCCCACGGTGGTGTTCAGCAATACGCCGCACTATCCCAGCATCCACGGCGGAGCAATTGCCGCCGAGTGGTTTGCGGGCTATCTGCAGGACCTGGGCGCGCGCGGCGCGCTCGGGCAACTGCAGGCCGTGCTGGCCGGCTACCTGGGCGGGCCGGACCAGGCCGGGCTGCTGGCGGACTGGGTGGCGGGCCTGCTGCAGCAGCGCCCCGGCCTGCGCGTGGTGGTGGACCCGGTGATCGGCGACCACGACAGCGGCATCTACGTGGACCCCGCCATGGTCGAGGCCTACCAGCGCCACCTGCTGCCCCTGGCCGACGGGCTGACACCCAACCATTTCGAGCTGGAACGGCTGACCGCGCGCCCTGTGCACGGCATGGACGATGTGGTCCAGGCCGCGCGCAGCCTGCTGACCGGCCGCACGCAGTGGGTGGCCGTGACCAGCGCGGCGCCCGAGCTGGGCGGCGAGCATGCACTGCGCATGCGCGTGGCGCTGGTCACGCGCGAGGACGTGCATGTGGTCACCCACGCGCGCGTGGATGCGGTGCCCAAGGGAACGGGCGACTTGTTCAGCGCCGCGCTCACCGGCCACTGGCTGCAGGGCGCCAGCCTGCGCGAGGCGGCCGAGCGCGCCTGCGAACGCATCGTGCAGGCGCTGGAGCGCACGCGGCAGGCGCGCAGCGCCGAGCTGCTGCTGCCCTCGGACCCCGTCGCCGCCCGGGCAATGACCGCGCAGGCAGCACCGGCAGCACGGGCACAAGCGATACCATCGCCCGCATGAACAATGCATCGCCTCTCCTTTCCCTGACGATTCTCACGGGCGCTTCGCGCGGCATGGGCCTGGCCATGGCCCGGCAACTGCTCGATGCCGGCCATGAGCTGGTCACGCTGTCGCGCTCCACCAGCGAAGACCTGAACCGGGCCGCCGCCACGGCAGGCGCCCCGCTGCAGCAGTGGAGCGTGGACCTGGGCGAGCCCGAGGCAGCGGCCCGCAGGCTGGGCGAATGGCTCGCCGGGCTGGACGCCACGCGCTACGCCAGCGTCACCCTGATCAACAACGCGGGCGTGATTCCGCAGATCGCGCCGCTGTCGCAGCTGCGGCCCGCCGACATCGCCCAGGCCATGCGCGTGGGACTGGAGGCGCCCATGCTGCTGACGGCCGCCTTCCTGGCCGCCACCGAAGGCTGGACGGCCGTGCCGCGCAAGGTGCTCAACATTTCTTCGGGCCTGGGGCGGCGCGCCATTGCCTCGCAGGCCTCCTACTGCGCGGCCAAGGCCGGCATGGACCATTTCAGCCGCAGCGTGGCGCTGGACGAGGCGCTCAAACCCCACGGCGCGCGCATCTGCTCGCTGGCGCCCGGCGTCATCGACACCGACATGCAGGTGCAGCTGCGCAGCGCCGATGCCGCAGCCTTTCCCGACGCAGGCAACTTCGCCCAGCTCAAGGAGGGCGGCAAGCTGTCCACGCCCGAGCAGGCCGCCACCCTGGTGCTGGGCTGGCTGCAGCGCGCGGATTTTGGCGAGCAGGTCGTGGCCGACGTGCGCCAGCCCTGAACGTACGGGTCTGGCAGGCCCGATGCAGAAATGAAAACCCCGGCAGCAGACAGAAACATATCGCCGTGCTGCCGGAAACAATCCAGCCATTCGCCCTGGAAAATATTCCGCAAGTTTTACCGGTTGCAGGAATCATTTCCCATATCCAGGCCGCGCATTGCCTTGGAAACCGTCATCTGGCAAAGGATGACGTTTTTCGTCTGCGTTTGCCAGTCCTGCTTTTCCAATCCTCCTACAGTGGCATTTATTTCGGCTGGCAAGAATGGGGCACTCAACTCCAGGAAATCCAGCCATGTCCATTGCCTATTCCGATCCCCTGGCAACGCCAGTGGTCCCTGCGGCCAATACATCCGTCAGCGGTGTTTCATGGGCGGCGATATTCGCGGGCGCCATGGCGGCGGCCTCGCTGTCGCTGCTGCTGTTCATTCTGGGCACGGGCCTGGGCCTGTCGTCTGTCTCGGTATGGACCGGCCAGGGCATGGATGCCGGCGCCCTGGGGTGGACGGCCGTGGCCTGGATCGCCTTCACCCAGCTGGCCTCCGCCGGCGTGGGCGGGTACCTGGCCGGGCGGCTGCGCACCCGCTGGCAAGGCGTGCATACGGACGAGGTCTACTTCCGCGACACGGCCCACGGCTTTCTGTCCTGGGCGCTGGCCACGCTGGCCATGGTGGCCCTGATGGGCGCTGCGGCCGGTGGTGCGGTGTCCGGCGCCTTCAAGGCGGCGCAGACCGTGGCCACCAGCGCCTCCAGCGTGGTGGGTGGCGCGATCGGCGCCGCCGGCGGTGCGGCTGCTGGCGGTGCCGCAGCCATGGCCGGTGCCTCGGGCGCCGATGCCTCGCCCCAGGGCCTGGCCTACTGGACCGGCAGCCTGTTCCGCAATTCCGCGGCAACCTCCGGCAGCACAACGCCTGCCGACATGGCCAGCGCCACGCGGGAGGCCGGCGTGATCTTTGCCCAGTCGCTGCGCACCGGCCAGCTTTCTGCGGCCGATGAGCAATATCTGGCCCAGCTGATTGCGCGCAATTCCGATATTCCGGTGGAAGAAGCGCAAAAGAAAGTGCGAAGCACCTTTGATTCCGTACAGATGCAGATAAAGCAGGCCGAGCAAAAGGCAGAAGAGGCCAAGCAAAAGGCCAAGCAGGCCGCTGAAGAAACGCGAAAGGCCACCGCCCATTCCATGCTCTGGCTGTTTGTTTCCCTGATGCTGGGCGCCTTTGTGGGCAGCCTGTGCGCCACCTGGGGTGGCCGCCAACGCGATGCCATTTGATTTTGCATCGCAGTCAACACCATCCAACCATTCATTGAACGGAGGCCATTCATGCGATCCATACTGCTTTTTCTTCTGGGCGTGCCCATTCCCATCATCATTTTGATTGCACTGATGTTCTGAAGGAGCGCCGCATGCCCGCACCGCGCCGCAGCCACCTGGTCACGCAGCAGCCGCGGCGGGCTGCTGCGGCCGGCGGGCAGGACAGGGCTGCCGCTTCGCTGGCGGCCTACCGGCAAAAGCGCGACTTCACGCGCACGCCGGAGCCCTCGGCAGAACCTTCCAGCGACGCGATTGCAGGGCAGCCCGGCACGGGTGTCCTGCAATTCGTCATTCAAAAGCACTGGGCCAGCCATCTGCACTACGACTTCCGGCTGGAGCTGGACGGCAGCATGAAAAGCTGGGCCGTGCCCAAGGGCCCCAGCTACGACCCGGCCGACAAGCGCATGGCCGTGCAGGTGGAAGACCACCCCATGGCCTACAACCGCTTCGAAGGCCAGATTCCGCCGGGCCAGTACGGCGCGGGCAAGGTCATCATCTGGGACCGGGGCACCTGGTGGCCACAAGGCGACGCCGCCGAAGGCCTTCGCAAGGGCAAGCTCAAGTTCGAACTGCGCGGCCACAAGCTGCAGGGCCGCTGGACCCTGGTGCGCATGCGCGGCAAGGACGATGCCAAAAAACCCGCGTGGCTGCTGATCAAGGAGCATGACGGGCTGGAACGCGCCGCCGGCGAATTCAGCGTGGTCGAGGACATGCCCGACAGCGTGGCCGGCCTTCCCCTGGAACCTGCGGCAGCGGCAACGACAGAAACAGAAACAGAAACAGAAACAGAAACAGAAACAACAACAGCAACAGCGCCAGCACGAAAGCAGCACGCCGGCACCGCGACCATGCCGCAGGAGATCGCCCCCCAGCTGGCGACCTTGGTGGACCGCCCGCCCACGGAGGCCGGGCAATGGATCTTCGAGAGCAAGTTCGACGGCTACCGCCTGCTGGCCCGCATCGACAGCGGTACCGTGCGGCTTGTCACGCGCAACGGCAAGGACTGGACCGCCAGAATGCCTGCCTTGGCCCGCGCCTTGGCGGCCCTGCCCTTGCAAACAGGCTGGATCGACGGCGAGGTGCTGATGCTGGACAGCGACGACCGCCCCGACTTCCAGGCCCTGCAAAATGCCTTCGACGGCGAGCACACCGACCTGCTGGTCTTCTTCGCCTTCGACCTGCTGTGGCACGACGGCCAGGACCTGCGCCAGCAGCCCGTGGAACAGCGCCGCCAGCGGTTGCAGGAGCTGCTGCACAAGGCGCCGTCGGACCGCGTTCGGTTCAGCCAGGCCTTTGACGCCCCGCCCGCCGACCTGATGGCCGCCGCCTGCCGGCTGGGCCTGGAGGGCGTGATCGGCAAGCGGCGCGGCAGCGCCTACGTCTCGCGGCGCAGCATGGACTGGATCAAGCTCAAGTGCGGCCACCGCCAGGAGTTCGTGATCGCCGGCTATACCGATCCCCAGGGCTCGCGCACCGGCCTGGGGGCCCTGGTCCTCGCCGTGCATGGCGAGGACGGGCAGCTGCACGCGGCCGGCAAGGTCGGCACGGGTTTCAACGCACGCACCCTGGCCGACCTGCGCCAGCGCCTGGACGGCATGGCCACCGGCACATCCCCGCTGGCAGACACCCGGGGCCTTGGCAGCCAGGTGCACTGGGTGCGCCCCACCCTGCTGGCCGAAGTCTCGTTCGCGCAATGGACCGCGGACGGCCGCATCCGCCACGCCGTATTCCAGGGCCTGCGCACGGACAAGCCTGCGCGCCGCATCGCAAAAGAGGAGCCACAGCACGTGCCATCGACCGCATCTTCACCCCGCACCGCAACCCGCCACAGAGCCGCCCCGCCCCGCATGGCCAAGGCGGCGCGCCTGCCCGCCACGATCGCCATCACCCATGCCGAGCGTGTCATCGACCCCTCCACCGGCATCACCAAGATGGAGCTGGCGCGCTACTACGCCACGGTGGCCCCCTTCATGATCACCCACCTCAAGGCCCGGCCCGTGGCCATGGTGCGCGCGCCGGAGGGCATCGAGGGCGAGCTGTTCTTCCAGAAACACATGGACCAGACGCCGCTGCAGGGCATTGCCGCCCTGGCGCCCGAACTCGATCCCGGCCATGCGCCGCTGATGGAGGTGGCGCGGCGTGAAGGCCTGGTGGCGGCTGCGCAGATGAACACCATCGAATGGCACACCTGGAATGCCCGCCGGGACCGCATCGACCGGCCCGACCGCATGACCTTCGACCTGGACCCCGGCGAGGGCGTGCCCTGGACGCAGGTGCAGGAAGCGGCCACCTTGCTGCATGTGCTGCTGCAGGAGCTGGAGCTGCCGGCCTTCCTCAAGACCAGCGGCGGCAAGGGCCTGCATGTGGTCGTGCCGATCAAGCGGCTGCTGGACTGGGACACGGTCAAGGCCTTCTCCCAGGCCGTGGTCCAGCACCTGGCCAGCACCGTGCCCCAGCGCTTCGTGGCCAAGAGCGGGCCACGCAACCGCGTGGGAAAAATCTTCGTGGACTACCTGCGCAACGGCTTTGGCGCCACCACGGCCTGCGCGTGGACAGCGCGTGCGCGGCCCGGCATGGGCATCTCCGTGCCCGTGGGCTGGAACGAGCTCGACAGGCTCACGGGCGGCGCGCACTGGACCATTCGCTCGGTGGACCAGCGCCTGCGCCTGGGCAACTCGCCCTGGGAGCACTACGGCACGGCGGCCACCAGCCTGGGCCGCGCCATGAAGGCGCTGGGCTTCGAGGCACCGGCCCGCGAAGCGCCGCCAACGAGGAAAGCACAACGATGACCAGGAAAGCCACATCTCCCCGCACGGCCCCGGCCGTCTCCTCGCGCAGCCTGTGGAAGGGGGCCATCAGCTTTGGCCTGGTCCACATCCCGATAGGCCTGTATGCAGCCACGGCCAGCACGGACATCGACTTCGACTGGCTGGACAAGCGCAACATGCAGCCCGTGGGCTACAAGCGCATCAACAAGGTCACGGGCAAGGAGGTGGCCTCGGCCGACATCGTCAAGGGCGTGGAATTCGAAGAAGGCCGCTACGTGGTGCTGAGCGCCGAAGAGATTGCCGCCGCCTTTCCCAAGACCACGCAGACCATAGAGATCGAGGCCTTTGTCGATGCCGACGATATCCCCTTCATCTACCTGGAGCGGCCCTACTACACCGCCCCCCTGCACCGGGGCGGGAAGGTCTACGCACTGCTGCGCGAGGCGCTGCGCAAGAGCAACAAGGTGGGCGTGGCCAAGGTCGTCATACAGGCCAAGCAGCACCTGGCCATCCTGATCCCCTGCGGCCGGGCGCTGGTGCTGAACCTGCTGCGCTGGGGCGGCGAGATCCGCTCCTTCGAGCAGCTGGACCTGCCGCCGCTGGACGCAAGGGCCGCAGGCATCAAGGCCGCCGAAATGACCATGGCCCTGGCACTGATCAAGGACATGAGCCAGGCCTGGGACGCCGACCAGTTCCGCAACTCCTTCAGCGAGGAAATCCACCAGCTGGTGCAGGCCAAGGCCCATGCGGGCGACGTGCAAAGTGTGCAAAGGCAGCAGGACGCGCCCGCCGCACCCGCCAACGCAGCCGTGCTGGATCTGACCGCCCTGCTCAGGAGCAGCCTGGGCAAGGCAGGCAGCGGGGCCCCCGCCTCCGCGGCCAAGGAAAAAAATACCGGGGCGGCGGCAAAAGCTGCAAAAGCTGCAAAAGCTGCAAAAGCTGCAAAAGCGCCCGCGACCCGGACAACACCCAAGCCCCGAAAGCCAGCGTCCAAGGCGCCTGCAAAACGTTCAACATACAAATGAAACGGACCATTGCCGTTTTGCATAATCTACAAATGGCATTTCATGATAAAAAATACATGCATTTTTGCCGCAAAAATGGATTCCATGATATTCATAGCAAATTCCAATGATTTACCAAAAGTAATCTTCCGAATTTCCTACACGCCGTGGATTTTTCAGGCAGCACAATGAAATTGCAGTGATGACGGCATCGCTGTTTACTTAAGGAGTATGGAAATGACGCAACAGACCAATAACTCTCAAGGCAACACGGCCAGCAACCAGCAAAACGACAAGAACAAGCAGAACCAGCAGCAGCAACAAAACAATCCGGGGCAGCAGCAGCAAAGCAATCCCAATAATCCCAACCATCAGCAACAGCAGAGCAACCCCCAGCGCAACCAGCCGGGTCAGCAGCAAAAGCAGGACAGCCACCAGCAGCGTTGAGCCGCAGGTTGCATGACCTGAAAAAAGGGTCCTCCGGGCCCTTTTTTTATTTTCCCATTGCGGCAACTGAAAAACATACCGTTGCTCCGCTTGAAATATCCGCGTCAAAAGAACATGGCGTTCATTCCCAAGGAGTGCATCATGGCCAAGAAAGCCCCAGCTGAAAAGAAATCCCCATCCCAATGCCCCGTTGGCCACGGCGGAGAACTCCAGCAGCAGGCCGAAGCCTCTCATCCTGTATTGACGACGCAGCAGGGCATACCGGTTGCGGACAACCAGAATTCATTGAAGCAAGGGCCAAAGGGACCCACGCTGCTGGAAGATTTCATATTGCGCGAGAAAATCACGCATTTCGACCATGAGCGCATTCCGGAGCGGATCGTCCATGCACGCGGCACAGGTGTCCACGGTTATTTCCAGCTGACCGATTCACTGGAGCAATACACCACCGCCAAGGTGCTGACCGAAACCGGCAAGCAGGTGCCAGTCTTCGTGCGCTTTTCCACCGTGGCCGGCGGCGCAGGCTCGGTGGACACCCCGCGGGATGTGCGCGGCTTCGCCATCAAGTTCTATACCGAAGAGGGCAACTGGGATCTGGTCGGCAACAACATTCCGGTGTTCTTCATACAGGACGCCATGAAGTTTCCCGACCTGGTCCATGCCGTGAAGATGGAGCCGGACCGGGGCTTTCCACAGGCTGCCACGGCGCACGACACGTTCTGGGACTTCATCTCCCTCATGCCCGAGTCCATGCACATGGTCATGTGGATCATGAGCGACCGCACCATCGCGCGCAGCCTGCGCATGATCGAGGGCTTTGGCGTGCACAGTTTCCGGCTGGTCAATGCGCAAGGCAAAAGCACCTTCGTGAAATTCCACTGGCGGCCCGAGCTGGGCATCCAGTCCACGGTCTGGGACGAGGCCCTGAAGCTGCAGGCCGCAGACAACGACTACCACCGCCGCGACCTGTTCGAGGCCATCGAGGCGGGCGACTATCCGGCCTGGGAGCTGTGCGTGCAGCTGTTTTCGCAGGAACAGGCAGACGCCCTGCCCCATGACCATCTGGACCCCACCAAGATCATTCCGGAAGAGGAAATACCGCTGCGCAAGATCGGCCGCTTCGTGCTGGACCGCTGGCCCGACAACTTCTTTGCCGAGACCGAGCAGGTCGCCTTCTGCCCGGCCAACCTGCCCCCGGGCATCGACTTCAGCAACGATCCGCTGTTGCAGGGCCGCCTTTTCTCCTACCTGGACACCCAGCTGTCGCGCCTGGGCGGACCCAACTTCACGCAGCTGCCCATCAACGCGCCCAAATGCCCGTTTGCCCACGACCAGCGCGACGGCCATATGCAGACCCAGGTGCCCAAGGGCCGCGTGGCCTACGAGCCCTCCAGCCTGCAGGCCGACAGTCCGCGCGCCTCGGCGGCGCGCGGCTTCAGGCACTTTGCCCAGGATGACGGGGACGGCGCCAAGGGCCGCATCCGCCCCGAAAGCTTTGCCGACCACTACAGCCAGGCGCGCATGTTCTACGCCAGCCAGAGCGCGGTGGAGCAGGCCCACATCGCCAGCGCCCTGGTGTTCGAGCTGTCCAAGGTGCAGACGCCGCATGTGCGACTGGCCGTGGTGGGCCACCTGCAGGTGATAGACGCCGACCTGGCAAAGCGCGTGGCCGACGGCCTGGGCCTGCCCCAGCTGCCGCCTGCCGCCAAGCCTGCCGTGCCCCCGCAAAAGCTGCCGCCCAGCCCGGCCACGCGCATCATCGACCGCATGAAACCCACACTGCAGGGCCGCTGCGTGGCCATCCTGGTGGATGAAGGCTCCAGCGCCCGGCACATTGCCGCCTTCCACAAGGCCCTGGTGGCGCAAAAGGCCAGCGTGAAGATCATTGCGCCCAAGATCGGCGGCGCCACGCTGGACGACGGCAGCCACCTGCCCGCAGACGGCCAGCTGGCCGGATCGCCCTCGGCGCAGTTCGACGCCGTGGTGTCCATCCTCACGCACCAGCGCGGCGAAGCCCTGGCCCGGGAAGCGGCCGCCCAGGACTGGTTCCGCGATGCCTTCGGCCACCTCAAGGCCATTGCGGCCTGCAAGGCCACCGGGCACATCCTGCAGACCGCGGGCATCACGCCGGACGAGGGCGTGTTTCCCATCGACACGCCCAAGCCCTTTGTCGAAGGCGCCAAGAAACGCTTCTGGGACCGCGAGCCCACGCTGAGGACGCTGGCCTGAGGCCGCAGGCCACCGGTTTTCGCGAATCATTGCTACCAAATGTCAACGCTTCGGCCCCGTGCAAGGGTCCGGGCATGGCGATTGCTGCAGCGGCTGCATGGCCGCTGCGGCCCGCCACCATCACAGGAGAAACCGTTCCATGATCGCTGCACCACCCACACCGCCTGCCACACCTCCCGTCGCTCCGCCGGTCAATCCGCCGCCGACCGAGCCGCTGGTGCCACCCGTGGGTGATCCTCCGCCGGCTCCGGCGCCTTCACCCTATTCCGATCCCCCCATCGCACCTCCGCCGCCGCCGCCGCAGGGGTTGCACTGACTGCAGACCTCATCCATGTCAACGACCGCATGCCCGGCTGGCGCCGCGTGCGGCGTGGCAAAGGGTTTTCCTATGTGGACCAGGACGGCAGGCCCGTGCGCGACGCCCAGGCGCTGGAGCGCATCCGCAAATTGGCCATTCCACCGGCCTATGTGGATGTATGGATCTGCCCTGACGCCCGGGGCCACCTGCAGGCCACGGGCCGCGATGCCCGCGGGCGCAAGCAATACCGCTATCACCCGCAGTGGCAGGAGCAGCGCAAGCAGGTCAAGTTCGACCGCATGCGCGAGTTCGGCCGGCATCTGCCCGCCATTCGGCGTGCCGTGGCGCGGGACCTCAGGCCGGGGCGGCCGCAGCTCGAAACCGTGGTGGCCACCATCGTCTGGCTGCTGGACTGCACGGCGCTGCGCGTTGGCAACGACGAGTATTCAGAAGCCAATGGATCCTTCGGCCTGACCACGCTCAGGAACCGCCACGCCCAGGTGCGCGCCGGCGAGCTGACGCTGAGCTTCAAGGGCAAGAGCGGCGTCGCCCAGCAGGCCCGCGTGTCCGACCGGGCCGTGGCCCGCATCGTCAAGCGCTGCCAGGACCTGCCGGGGCAGCGGCTTTTCCAGTTCGTGGACGACGAGGGGGATGTTCACCATGTGCGCTCCGAGCACGTGAACGACTACATCCGCAGGATCTGCAGCAAGGCCGGGGCAGACGAGGCAGACGGACCGGACTTCAGTGCCAAGGACTTCCGTACCTGGCATGCCAGCGTATACGCGCTGGAGCTGGCCATGGCCGCCGCAGCGTCACCGGCGGGCAGCCGCCATCCGGGCGCGCTCACCTTCACGGACCTGATCGCCGAGGTGGCGCGGCGCCTGGGCAATACCTGTACGGTTTGCCGCAAGTTCTACATCCATCCCCGGGTACTGGCCCTGTGCGAGCAGCCCGGGCAATGCCCGCCCGCCGCGACCGCTGCACCCGCACGGCGCACGCGCGGGCTGAGCGCCAAGGAATGCCTGTTCCTGGGCCTGCTGGAGCCCCAGCCCCGGCCCCGGCCCCGCAGGACCCCGCCCCGCCGTGGCCAGGGCGCCAGCCGCCGGCCCGCCTGATCCGCTTGATCCCCTCTTTGCGGCGACGGCGGCGGGGACCGGACCACCCGGCAAGCACTGTGCCTGTGGACTGACACAGATGCATACATCCCAGCCCCTAAACTGCCGGATCATGAATTTTTGTCAAAACAGGCTGCGGCCAGCAGCTCTGGAGGCCATGGAATGAACCACGTGCTGATCGTCGATGACGACGCGGACTCGGCAGCCACCATGCGCGAACTGGTGGGCGTGGACCGCTTTTCGGTCGCCGTGGCCCACACCCTGCGCGATGCGCGCCGCCAGATGGCCATGCAGCCGCCCAGCCTGGTTCTGCTGGACCTGCAGCTGCCCGATGGCAACGGCATGGACCTGTTCGGCGACCGGCAAGTGCCGCAGGACTCGCAGATCGTGCTGGTGACCGGCCATGCCAGCCTAGATTCCTCCATCGAAGCCCTGCGCCGAGGCGCCATGGACTATCTGGTCAAGCCCGTGGGCATAGGCCGGCTCGAGGACATTCTTTCGCGCTTTCTCATCCCCACGCCGGGCCTGTCGGGCGCGGACAGCCGCAACGGCGCAGGCCCGGCCTCCGATCAGATCACGGCACAAGACCATTGCGCACCCGCTGGCAGCTACTGCGCGCAGGAAGGCCGCTTTGGCCGGCTCCTGGGCCAATCGCCTCCCATGCAGCGCCTGTACCAGCAGATGGAGCGCGTGGCAGGCACCTCGGTCACGGTGTTCCTCACGGGGGAGAGCGGCACCGGCAAGGAGGTCGTGGCGCAGACCCTGCACGACTTGAGCCAGCGGCGCAGCCGCCCGTTTCTTGCCGTGAACTGCGGCGCCATTTCGCCGCATCTCATCGAAAGCGAGATCTTCGGCCACGAAAAGGGCAGCTTCACGGGCGCCGACCGCCAGCACCAGGGCTTTTTCGAGCGCGCGGCCACGGGCACGCTGTTCCTGGACGAGATCACGGAAATGCCCATGGAGCTGCAGGTCAAGCTGCTGCGCGTGCTGGAGACCGGCCGCTTCATGCGCGTGGGCTCCACCCAGACGCTGCAGACCGATGTGCGCGTGATCGCCGCCACCAACCGCTGCCCCTTCGAGGCCGTGGCCAGCGGCAGGCTGCGCGAGGACCTGCTGTACCGGCTGAACGTCTTTCCCATCGAGCTGCCGCCGCTGCGCGAGCGCCTGTCCGACGTCCCGCTGCTGGCCCAGCACTTGCTGCAGGCCATCTCTCAGCGAGAGGGGCAGACCAAGCAGTTCACGGCGTCGGCCCTGAGGCAGTTGGCGCAGCACAGCTGGCCCGGCAATGTGCGCGAGCTGCGCAATGCCGTGCAGCGTGCCTACGTCATGGAGCCCGGCCCGCAGGTAGGCACCGAATGGCTGCCCCGCCCACCGGTGGCCATTGCCCAGCCCGCCCCCATGCCGGTGTCATTGCACGCATCCGTGCCTGCACAGCTGGCCGCCAATGCCCCGCAATTGCCGCCCACTGCGCAGGCCGCGCCTGTCGCCGTGCATCCGTTCGCCGACCACGGCGCGGCAGGCGACGCCTACGACCTGCCCGATATGGAGCCGGCCACCATACAGCTGCCCATCGGCATGACCATGGCGCAGGCCGAGCGGCTGCTGATCCAGGCCACGCTCAAGCAGTGCAAGTACCAGAAGGAACGCACGGCCGCCGTGCTCGGCATCAGCCTCAAGACGCTGTACAACCGGCTCAAGGACTATGCGGGCGGCAAAAAGGACAGGACGGACGCCGAACCCGGCTGACACGTGCGCAGACGCGCACAGCACCTGCTGCCGTTGCCTTGCGGGCACGCTGCTTGCCACCCTGCAAGCACCTTTGAGCAACCAAGGACAAGCCCATGGACTCCTCTCCTGCCCGCGCCTACGGTGTCTTCAAGCCCGTGGGCCACATGGTGGTCTCTTTTCCCACGGCTGCGCAGGCCGATGACGGCATGGCGGCGCTGCAGGCGCTGAACCTGCCCGAGCAGGACGTACGGCGCTACACCGACCGGGAAATGCTGGCCCAGATCGACCAAGACCTGCGACAGGCCAGCCCCGTGGCCGCCGTGGGCCAGGAACTCAATCTGGTCAAGGCCCACCAGGCCCTGGCCGAGCGCGGCTACCACTGGCTGGTGGTACGGGTGGACAGCGACGAGGCCGCACGCAACGCCGCCGATGCCCTCAAGGCCGCCGGCGCCGAGCGCGCCCAGCTCTACGGCCGCTTCATCATCGAGGAATTGATAGAACACGCCGCCGATCTGCCCCAGGTCAGCGAGTCGCCCGACCGGGGCCTGGACGCCCAGACACCTTCAGGCCGCGAAGCCGAGCGTGCACAAATCCGCCCTCCGCCGGCCCGGGGCAACGGCACCCCGCAACCGGAGCGCTGAGTCGCTTGCGACGGGCAGGCACGCCGATTGCCATTGATATTCAACTGCAACTTTTGTCAAAGGCGATGCCATGGATTTCCTCATCTGGCTGATGGTGGGCGGGCTGATCGGCTGGATCACCAGCATGGTCACGAACACCCAGGCCCAGCAAGGCATTTTGCTCAACGTGGCAATAGGCGCCATCGGCGCCTTGCTGGGCGGCTGGCTGCTGGCGCCGCTGCTGGCGCCCTCGGCCATGGATGCGCAGGCGCAGGTGCCGGCCACATCCATGTCCATCTTCATTTCCATGGCCAGCGCCGTTGCGCTGCTGGCCATCTTCAATCTGTGCAAACCGCGCATGCGCCACTGAGCCGGCCCGGCCACGGGCCATTGACTTGCAGGAAAGGAGCCTCCATGAGCAAAGATCCCTTCCAGACCAGAAGTACCGCTGGCAGCACCGACCTCTCCCGCCAGGGCAGCGCCGTGTGCAAGAAACCGCTGCGCTCCATTGCCACGGCGCTGGCGGCGGGGCTGCTGGTCGCGCGCCTCGCACGCTGACCGGGCTCGGCCCTCCTCTCTTTTTCGACTTTCCTGCTTGCTGACTGCGCGCCCCGGCGCGCAGTCCTGTTTCCAGGGCCCCGAATGCCAGCTCAGTCCAGGCTTTGCGCAAGACAATCCTGCGCCGCCATGGGCACGCGCGGCAGGACCAGAGAGACGGCCAGGCCGCCGCTGTCTCCATCGCCGTCGCCTCCCCCGCTGCCGCCCTCGGCCCACGCCACGCCACCGCCAGCCAGGCACAGCCGGCGCGCCAGGGCCAGGCCGCAGGAGGCATCTGCATCGGCGTCGCTCAAGCGCACGCCGGGGCGGGGTTCCTGCGGCCGCTGCGGCGCCTCGGCGCTGGCTGCGGCCACTACGCCCGCTTCGCCCCCTTCGCCCCCTTCGCCCGCTTCGCCCGCAGCGCCCGCAGCGCCCGATTCGCCCGGACCCACCCCCTCCGGCCCCGGCCCGGCGCCCTGCCAGTGGGCCACGGCCTCGATGCGGATCTCCACCTGCTCGCCCTTGGCGGCCGATGCCGCAAGATGTCCGCCCACGGGATGGGCCGCCATGCGCACGCGGGCGCCATCGGGCAAGGCCTCGCGCACGGACAGGAAAATGCTGATCAGCGCCAGCTCCAGCTCGTCAGGGTCCACATACACGCCCAGGCGCGCGGCCGGCTGGCCCGGCGGGCTGGCCTCGGCGGGCTCAGCCACCTCCAGCGCCACGCGCTTTCCCAGCACCACGGCCAGCGTGCCCCGCACCCCCGGCAACCAGCGGTACAGATCCACCACCAGCGCATGCGTGCTGTGGCGCGGCCCGAAGCGCAGCAGCTGCTGTGTCAACCGGCTGGCCGTGTCCACCGAACGCAGCATGGCCTGTGCAGGCAGGCGCAGGTTCGGGTCCTCCGAACGACGCTCAATCAGATAGGCGCTGTTGCTCAGAACGCCGAGCTGGTTGTTGAACTCATGGGAGAAGCGGCCTGCCAGCCGGCCGACCACCTGCAGGCGCTCGTTCTGGATATGGGCCTCGCCGGCTTCGTTGTCCCGCTCCCCCGGTGCGCCGCCGGCCTGGCTGCGCCGGGCCGGCCTCATCGGGTCCGCCCTGCCACGCAAGGCCAGCCCCGCCAGGCCCAGGCCGGCCAGCGCAAACAACACGATCGCCGCCCAGATCACGCCCCTCAGGAGCGGGGAACACGCCGGATCCAGCGCGGAACAGGGAACCCAGCTCACCCAGGTCCAGCCCTGGGCCGTCCTGCTGAAGAAAACGCGCAGGGTGCCGCCCTGCGCATCGGGCACATCCAGCCAGCCGTGCGCCAGGCTGGAAGCCAGGCGCTCGCTGAAATCAGCGGGCAAGGCAGGCTGACCCGTTGCCGCAGCGGTGCCGGCCGGCACCGCACGGCCCGCGCTGTCCACCAGAAAGCCGGACCATCCCGCCTCCAGCAGCGGTTGGACGGCAGCCAGCGCCTGCTCGGCATTGGCAGCGCGTGGCTCCTGCCTGTCCAGCAGGCGGGCCGCGGCCATGCTGGCGATGCGAACGGCCTGCTCCTGCGCCGCGTGCCCGGATTGATAGGCGCGCAACAGCAGCCAGGACGAGGCGGCCAGCACAAGCACCAGCAAGGCCAGAAGCAACAGGACCCGTCTCAGGCGCATGGACATGGATGGCCCGCGTGCGGCGCCGCGCGCCCCGCCTTGCGGGACTGCATTGAGGGTTCCCGGCGGCGGGACCGTGTGAAAACCGGTGGATTGGTACATGGCAAAGTTTGCAGAAAACCTTGCGCCCGAGCGGAAATTCTTACCGCAGGCGCCTTGAGCGGCCCTGCTGTTGCAAAGCCGATACCCGCAGCGACGGCCGAACCCCGGGCCCCTGTGCCTTCTGCGCAGCAAGTACGCAGCAGGTTTCGTGCCCAAAGTGTATCCAGACGATTCGCCACGCTGATCGGGGCATGAACGTTGCGTCCTTGTGGCCATCGCAACAAGGAGACGAGATGGGTTCCATGCACCTCAAGGCGGACATACGCCAGTCCCAGACGCTTTCCCCGCGCTTGCAGCACGCGGTGCGCATGCTGCAGATGTCCTCGCTGGACTTTGCCGCGATGGTGCGCAGCAAGATGGAGGACAACCCATTCCTGGAAGATGCCGAGCCCGCAGATGACCGCGACCTGTGGGTGGCCGACATGCACCTGGGCGCGCGCCAGACCGTTGACGCGGAAGGCTCCGCCATGGACACGGCTGCCTGCGAAACCACGCTGGCCATGCACCTGCACGGCCAGCTCAACGTGACGGCCATGACGCCGCGCGACCTGTGCATGGCGCGCGCCATCGTGGAATCGCTGGACGACGACGGCTATCTGCGCACGGACCTGCAGGAGCTGGCCGGCCTGCTGGCGCTCAGCCCGGCGCCCGATGCGCAGGAAATGCTCATCGCCCTGCGACTGGTGCAATCGCTGGATCCGGCGGGCGTGGCCGCGCGCAGCGTGGGCGAATGCCTGTTGCTGCAATGCCCGCAGATGGCCGACGCCACGCTGCGCCAGCTGTCGCAGACCCTGCTGCAGCACCACATGGACGCGCTGGCCGCGCGCGACGTGCCGCGGCTGGCCAAGGCGCTGCAGGTGCCGGCGGCCCAGATCGTGCAGGCCATGGATGCCATACGGCGCCTCAACCCCAGGCCTGGCTGGAGCTTCGGCTCCACGCGCGTGGACTACATCGTTCCCGACGTGATCGTGCGCAGGGGACCGAGCGGCTGGAATGTGCAACTGAACCCCGCCGTCGTGCCGCGCGTGCGACTGAACAGCGTCTACGAGCAGCTGTTCCAGCGCCACCGCTGCACGGGCCAGGCCCAGCTGGCCGACCATCTGCAGGACGCGCGCTGGACCGTGCGCAATGTGGAGCAGCGCTTTTCCACCATCCTGGACGTGGCCCGGGCCATCGTGCGAAAGCAGGAGCTGTTCCTGGAGTTCGGCGCCATGGCCATGAAGCCGCTGGTGCTGCGCGAAATTGCCGAGGAAGTGGGTGTGCACGAATCCACCGTCTCGCGCGTGACCAACAACAAGTACATGGCCACGCCCACGGGCGTGTTCGAGCTCAAGCACTTCTTCTCGCGCCCCATGCTCAGTGCCAGCGGCAGCGCCTGCTCGGCCACGGCCATCCGCGAGCTGATCGGCGACATCATCGCGGCCGAATCCGATGCCCGGCCCCTGTCCGACGTCGATATCGCACGCCAGCTGGGCGCCCAGGGCCTGGTCGTGGCCCGCCGCACCGTCACCAAGTACCGCCAGCTGCTGCGCATAGCGCCGGCCGACCGGCGCAGGCGCCACGGCTGACACGGCACCTGCCGTCGCGGCCGCGGCCTTGCGATGGCCCTTGGCGCCGCTGCCCGTGGCGGTGTGTCCTGCCAAGCCCCACTGCCGTGCAGCGGCTTGTCGCTCCCCCAGGTCCTGCCTTGTCCGACAGTTGCAGGCCGCCGTCCGGCCTAAGGTGAAGGCTCATGGATTGAAGGAGACCGCCATGGACACCCCTCCCCGCAGAGTGCACGCCCCCCTCGAACGCCAGCGCAGCGAGAACAACCACATCCGCGATGGCCGCTGGCCGCTGCGCATCGCCGCCCTCACGGCCGCCGTCGCACTGATCCTGGTGCTGATGTTCAACTTCATGGCGCCCAGGGGGCGGCTGGATGCGCCCAGCGCCACCGGAACGCCAGCGACAGAACCCACCTCCTCTGCCTCGCCGGCCGCACCTGCCGCGCCGTCCATGACGCCGCCGCAGGCCGATCCGGCCACCGCACCCGCCACCACCGCGCCACGCTGAGCCCGCCTGCGCACTTGTATCAACCCTTCCCCTCAGGACAGCAGCAGCCATGAACCACCCCCTGCCCCACGCACCCAATATTCCCCAGGTGCCGACCACGCCCAACGACCCCGTGGCACCCGACGATCCCAACCGCCAGCCCGGCCGCCCGCGCGGACCCGAGCCGATAGATCCCCCCACCACGGCGCCCCCCATAGAATTGCCGCCCGCGCCCGAGCAGGAACAGACCCGCAAGGGAGAGTGACATGCCCCGAGGAGACAAATCCACCGATACCCATGAGCGAAAACGCCAGGCTCGGCACATAGTGCACAGCCACGAATCGCGCGGCGCAGGCCATGAAGAGGCCGAAAGGCGCCTGTGGGCCACCGTGGACAAGGACAGCGGCGGCGGCAGGCAATCGGGCTGCGGCCGGGGCCGGCGAGCAGAGCATTGCGCTGCCCGCAAGGGCGCCCGCAGGCGAGGCGCCGCACCTGCAGCGCAATCCGCCTCGCGATAGCTGCGCCGCCACCGCGGCCCCGGCGCCTGGATCAACGACACAGGCCGGCCCGCGAAGTCGGCAATCCCGTGGGAGAACCCGTGAATTCAGAAGACGGTTTTGGATTCCTGCCGCAGCGCGGCGAAATGGCGGCGCGCGTGCGCGCCCACGACTGGGCGGCCACGCCCCTGGGCACGCCGCAGAGCTGGCCGCAAAGCCTGCGCAACGCCGCCAGCCTGATGCTGGGCTCGCGCTTTCCCATCATCATCTGGTGGGGCGATGACTTCCGGCTGATCTACAACGACGCCTACATTCCCTTCCTGGGCACCAGCAAGCACCCCAAGGCGCTGGGACAGGCCGGCGCGCAATGCTGGAGCGAGATCTGGGACGACATCGGCCCCATGCTGGAGGGCGTGCTGCGCACGGGCCAGGCCACCTGGTCCACCGATGCGCGCTACTTCTTCGACCGCGAGCTGCCGCAGGAAGAGGTCTTCGTCACCTTCACCTACGGCCCCATCCTGGCCGATGACGGCATCACCGTGCAGGGCGTGTTCTGCCCCTGCACCGACACCACCGAGAAAATCGTCAGCCGGCGGCGCCTGGAGACGCTGCACCGCCTGGGCATCCGCACGCTGGACATGCGCAGTGCCAAGGACGCGGGCGAAAAGGTCTGCGCCGTGCTGGATGAAAACCCCCACGACGTGCCCTTCGCCATCATCTACGAATGTCAGGCCGCCCCGGATGCAGGCAGCGCAGACACCGCTCCCCCGGCCTTCCAGCTACTGTGCTCCACCGGCATGGACACCGACCTGGCGGCCGACCCCGCGCCCTGGCCGCTGGCCCAGGCCGTGCAATCGGGCCAGCCGGCCACCGTGGACCTGGCGCAGCTGGGCCTGACCCTGCCTGGCGACCCCTGGCCCGAACACTCGCGCCTGGCGCGCATCGTGCCCGTTCGCTGGTCGGGCGATGGCCAGGCCTCGGGCGTGCTGGTGCTGGGCGTCAGCCCGCGCCGCCCGCTGGATGCGGAGTACTGCGCCTTCCTCGATATGGTGGCAAGCCACACGGGCGGCGTTGTCGCGCACGCCGTGGCCTATGAGCAGGAAGCGCGGCGCGCCCGGGCCCTGGCCGAGGTGGACCGTGCCAAGACCGTGTTCTTCTCCAACGTCAGCCACGAGCTGCGCACGCCGCTGACGCTGATCCTGGGGCCGCTGGACGACGCCCTGCGCGAGCACGGCGGCCACCTGCCGCCCGATCAGGCGCAGATGGTCCACCGCAACGCGCTGCGCCTGCAAAAGCTGGTCAACGCCCTGCTGGACTTCGCGCGCATCGAGGCCGGGCGCATGCAGGCCAGCTACGAGCCCACGGACCTGGCCCGCGCCACGGCCGAGCTGGCCAGCGTGTTCCGCTCGGCCATGGAGCAGGCGGGCCTGCGGCTGCGCGTGAACTGCCCGCCACTGCAAGGGCCGGTCTACGTGGACCAGGACATGTACGAAAAGATCGTGCTCAACCTGCTGTCCAACGCCTTCAAGTTCACCTTGCAGGGCGAGATCGCCGTGGCGCTGCACGACGCGGGCCCTGCGGTGGAGCTGTCCGTCAGCGACACCGGCTCGGGCATTGCGCCCCAGCACCTGCCCCATCTTTTCCAGCGCTTTCACCGCATTCCGGGCAAGCCCGCCCGCACGCACGAGGGCACGGGCATCGGCCTGGCCCTGGTGCAGGAACTGGTGCGGCTGCATGGCGGCACCATCACGGTCACCAGCACGGAGGGCGAGGGCAGCCGCTTCACCGTGCGGCTGCCCAAGGGCAGCGCGCACCTGCCGGCCGAACAGGTGAACCCCATCGCGTCACCGTCAACCCCGCCGCCGCCGGGGCACGGCGCGGGCGCCCCGGCCGCACGCCAGCTCGTGGACGAGACGCGGCAGTGGGTGCCGGGCGAATCGCCCACGCACGTCCCGCACGTCCCGCACGCCCCGCACGGCGTGCCGGCTGGGGCCGAACCGCAAGGCCCCCGGCCGCGCATCGTCTGCGCCGACGACAACGCCGACATGCGCGGCTACATCGGCCAGTTGCTGCGTCCGCTGTACGAGGTGGAGGTGGCCGGCGACGGCCGGGCCGCGCTGGACTGCATCCGGCGCCAGCGGCCCGATCTCGTGATTGCCGACGTGATGATGCCCGTGCTCGACGGCTTCGAGTTGCTGCATGCGCTGCGCAGCGACGAGGCCACGCGCTCCATCCCCGTCATCATGCTGTCCGCGCGTGCAGGCCAGGAGGCCCAGGTCGAAGGCCTGCGCGCAGGCGCGGACGACTACCTGGTCAAGCCCTTTTCGGCGCGCGAGCTGCTGGCGCGCGTCGCCTCGCTGCTGCAGCTCGAGCGCGTGCGCGAGCAGGCCCATGCTGCCCTGCGCGCCAACGAGAAAAGGCTGCGCGCCATCATCGACCAGATGCCGGCGGGCGTGGGCGTGTCCGACATGGGCGGCACCATGGTGCTCAGCAATGCGCTGATGGACCGATTCGTCCCGCGCGCCATCCCGTCCACCCTTGCCGACCGCGTGCAGCGCTGGCGCGGCTGGGACGACAAGGGCCGGCCCATACCGCCCGAGAACTGGCCCGGCAGGCGCGCGCTGCGCGGCGAGGTGGTCATGCCGGGGCTGGAGATGCTGCACACCGACGACGAGGGCCGCGAATGGTGGATGCGCGTCAGCGCCGCTCCGCTGCGCGATGACGGCGGGCAGCTCGTGGGCACCTGCTCCATCATCCAGGACATCACCGAACTCAAGCGCGCCGAGCAGCACCTCAGGGAGGCCGACCGGCGCAAGGACGAGTTCCTGGCAACCCTGGCGCACGAGCTGCGCAATCCGCTGGCACCCATCAGCCACGGCCTGCAAATCCTCAAGCGCACCGTCCATGGCGACGACAGCGCGCGCCGCAGCCAGGAGATGCTGGAGCGCCAGGTCAACCACATGGTGCGCATGGTGGACGACCTGCTGGAGGTCTCGCGCATCACCACGGGCAAGGTCCAGCTGCGCAAGGAGGTGGTGGACCTGAACAACGTGCTGCAAGGCGTGGCGGCGGCCAGCCATGCGGTCATGGAATCCGGCGGCCACCAGCTTCGGCTGGAGCTGCCCGCCGAGACCCTGCTGCTGCCGGCCGACCCCGTGCGGCTGGCGCAAATGGTCACCAACCTTCTCAACAATGCCGCCAAGTACACCGATCCCGGCGGCCACATCGTGCTGGCGGCCTGGGCAGAGGGTGCGCAGGCCGTGATCTCCGTGCGTGACGACGGCATAGGCATCCCCGCCGCGCTGCTGGACAGGATCTTCGACATGTTCATGCAGGTGGACCGCGGCGGCCGCCGGGGCCAGGGGGGCCTGGGCATCGGCCTGACCCTGGTGCGCAGCCTGGTGGAGATGCACGGCGGCAGCGTGCAGGCGCTCAGCGAAGGTCCGGGCCATGGCAGCGAATTGCGGCTGCGCCTGCCCTTGCCGGCCCATGCACCTGCCGATGCATCCGCCCATGCACCCGCCGATGTGCCCTCCCTGCCCGGCCCGGCCGCAGGCGCGCAGTCCGGGGACGCGCCAGCCTTCGGCCGCATCCTGGTGGTCGATGACAACGCGGACGCCGCCGACACCCTGTCCATGCTGCTAGGGCTGCTGGGAGCCGAGGTCGAGATCGCCCGCGACGGCCCCGGCGCGCTGGCCATGCACGACGCCTTCAGGCCCGACGTCGTGCTGCTGGACATCGGCCTGCCCGGCATGGACGGCCTGGAAGTTGCGCGCCGCATCCGCGCCCGGCAGGGCCGCGACCAGGTCCTGCTGATCGCCCTCACGGGCTGGGGGCAGGAGGATGACCTGAGACGATCGCGCGAGGCCGGCATGGACCACCACCTGGTCAAGCCCGTGAGCTTCGACACGCTGGAGCGGTTGCTCAGGAGCCTGCGCACGTCTGCATGAGCACCGCCTTTGCGCGCGACAATCCCCGCTTCGCCCAGCCTGCCTGCGCGGCTCGCGCGCCTGCCGCAGAACTCACCGAGACCCATGACCGCCCTGCCCCCCATCAATGCCGAGCGCCTTTGGCGCCGTGTCCAGACCCTGTCCACCTTCACCCTGCCCGACCGGCCCTGGACCCGCCGCGCCTTCTCGCCCGAGTTCGACCAGGCCCGCGCCTGGCTGCGCGCCGAGCTCGCGGCCGCGGGCATGCAGGTGCATCTGGATGAAGGCGGCAATCTGGTCGGCCGCCTGCCGGCTGCCCAGGCCGCTGCGGGCGGCGCAGAACGCGCCCCCATCTCCACCGGCTCGCACTGCGACACCGTGATGATGGGCGGGCGCTTCGACGGCATCATCGGCGTGCTGGCCGGCATCGAGGTGGCGCACTGCCTGCATGAAAACGGCATCGCCCTGCAGCACCCGTTCGAGGTGATCGACTTCCTGTCCGAGGAGCCCAGCGACTACGGCATCTCCTGCATAGGCAGCCGCGCGCTGTCGGGCAAGCTGGACGCCGCCATGCTGGCGGCACGCAACCCGCAAGGCGAAACCCTGGCCGAAGGCATGCGGCGCATCGGCGCACGGCCCGAGGCGCTGCACCGCCCGCTGCGCAGCGCCGGCGGCACGGCCGCCTTTGTGGAGCTGCACATAGAGCAGGGCCCGGTGCTGGAGCAGCGCGGCCTGCCCATTGGCGTGGTGACGAACATCGTGGGCATACGCCGCGTGGGCTTCACCGTGCACGGCCAGGCCGACCACGCAGGCACCACGCCCATGGACATCCGACAGGACGCGCTGGTGGGCGCGGCGCGCATCATCGATGCGGCCAACCGCAAGGCCGCTGCGCTCAATGGCCAGCCCCACTATGTGGTGGCCACCGTGGGCCGGCTCTCGCTCACGCCCAATGCCTCCAATGCCGTGCCCGGCCTGGTCGAGATGATGATGGAAGTGCGCAGCGACCACGCCGGCGTGCTGGAGCGCTTTCCCGAGGAACTGCTGGCCGAAGTCCTGCCCGGCCTGGCCGCCCTGCGCGTGCGTGCCGAGATGGCCGACGTGAGCCGCTCCCAGCCCACGGACTGCGCTGGCCTGGTCATGCAGGGCGTGGAGCAGGCCTGCGACAACCTGGGCTACGCCCACATGCGCATGCCCAGCGGCGCCGGCCATGACGCCGTCTACATGGCGCCCACCGGCCCCATGGGCATGATCTTCATCCCCTGCCTCCACGGCCGCAGCCACGCGCCCGAGGAATGGATAGAGCCGTCCCAGCTGCTGGACGGCACCCGGGTGCTGTACGAGACGGTGCGCGTGCTGGACAGGCAGTTGGCGCAGGGCTGAGCGCCTGGCCTGCGGCCAGGCACCAAGGCGGCATAAAATAGCCCGCTTCCCTCTGGAGCAGGCACAAGCTGCTCCTTGGTGGAAGCCCCTGTGGCACAGATTGCGGAAATCCGCCCAAATAGCGGGTTTCCCAATGCAAGATGGCGGAACCACCCTCCCCGATCATCGACAACCCACCGCATGGGCGGCCCGGTGCTGCCGGTCCGCTGCGAGAAGGTTGCACCGCCCCATCAGACCCTGGAGTTTCTTCTTTCATGTTCCGCCAACTGATCACCTGCACCGCCGTGGCCGCCGCCATGGGCCTGAGCTTTTCCGCAGCCGCCCAAGGTGCGGCTGCCGACTATCCGAACAAGCCCGTGCGCATGATCGTGCCCTTCCCGCCCGGCGGCGGCACCGACATCCTCGCGCGCGTGGTGTCCAACAAGCTCACCGAAGTCAGCAAGTGGACCGTGGTGCCCGACAACCGCGCGGGCGCAGGCGGCACCATCGGCATCACCGAGGCCGCCAAGGCAGCGCCCACGGGCTACGACATGGTCATGGGCCAGAAGGACAACGTGGTCCTGGGCCCCTACCTCTACAAAAACCTGCCCTGGAACCCGGTCAAGGACCTGGTGCCCGTGGCCCACGTGGCCTACACGCCCATCGTGATCGCCACCAGCGTGAACTCGCCCTACAAGACCCTGGCCGACATCGTGGCCGCTGCCAAGCAGCACCCAGGCAAGGTGACCTACGGCTCGCCGGGCAATGGCACCAGCATCCACCTCTCGGGCGTGCTGCTGGAGAAAGCGGCGGGCATCCAGCTGGTGCACGTGCCCTACAAGGGCTCCAACCCGGCCCTGATGGATGCGCTGGCCGGCAACGTGGATCTGCTGGTGTCCTCCGTGCCCTCGGCCATCGGCCAGATCAAGGCCGGCAAGCTGCGCGCCATCGCCGTGACCTCGGCCAAGCGCTCGTCCTCGCTGCCCGACACGCCCACGCTGGCCGAATCGGGCCTCAAGGGCTTTGACGTGAGCACCTGGTACGGCCTGTTCATGCCCAAGGGCACGCCCACGGCCATCGTGACCAAGGTCAACGCCGAAGTGAACAAGCTGCTGGCCATGCCCGAAGTGCGCGACGCCATCCAGACCCAGGGCGCCGAGCCCCAGTCCATGACCGTGGCCGACTTCGACAAGATGTTCCAGGCCGACTTCAAGCAGTCCAAGCAGATCGTCGAGTCCTCGGGCGCCAAGATCGAGTGACGCCGCGTCTCCTTGATGCAGATCAGACTGATCTGCATCAAGGGGCGATGTGACAGTCCCGTGAATACTTCTCCGGAAATCATCGAATTCCTGGAGAACGCCATGGCATTGCTGGTCTGGGTCCCCGAGCTGGACACCGGAATTGCAGAGATCGACAGGCAGCACCGCCGCATCGTCGACTACATCAACAAGCTCTACGAGCTGCGCTCCTCGCCCGACCGTGAGGCCCTGGGCGATGTCATCGGCGAGATGATCGACTACACCGTCTCGCACTTCGTGTTCGAGGAAAGCCTGATCGAGAGCGCCGGCTACATGTTCGCCGGCCCGCACAAGAAGGTTCACGAGCTGTTCACCCGCCGCGTGATCGAGATGCAGACCCGCTTCGATGCCGGCGAGGACGTGGCCGCCGAGCTGCACGGCATGCTCTCGCGCTGGCTGTTCAACCACATCCGCAACGAAGACACCGGCTACGTGGACTCGGCCAAGGCCTATCTGCGCATGGCGCGCGAGTCCAGTCCTGCCGCCGAGAAGGAAAGGCTCAAGAACGAAGTGCTGCAGGAACTGGAACTGCAGCGCAAGAAAAAGGGCTGGCTGGCACGGCTGCTCAATCGCTGATCGCCCTCTCCCCTGCAGCGCACCAATAAAAACGGCTCCCAAGGGAGCCGTTGACGTTTCACCCGGCGAAGGGCCGAGCGGCCCGGGAATTACTCGCGCACCACCAGCACCGGCACGCGCACGGCGCCCAGCACGCGCTGGGTCACGCTGCCCAGCATCAGCTTTTCCAGGCCACGGCGGCCTTGCGAGCCCATGATGATCAGGTCGGCGCCCGTGCTCTCGAGCACGCGCACGATGCCTTCGTGCACCGCATGGCCTTCGCCCACCACGGTGGTGGCGGTGATGCCGGCCTCGTCGGTGATCTTCTTGACGGCGTCCAGCGTGGTGTTGGCCTCGGCCGTGGCCGCGCTCAGGTACTGCGACTGGCCGTAGGCGAAGTCGGCGCCCACGCCCGTGAACGGATAGGGGTCCACCACGTAGACCGCCGTCAGCGTGCTGCCAAAGACCTTGGCCAGCTCCACGCCCTTGTGGACCGCCAGCATCGAGCTGTTGGAGCCGTCCACGGGAACCAGGATGTGCTTGAACATGCGTTTTCTCCTTTGTGCTTGGCCGCCCTCAGGAATCGGGGGCGGCCGGGTCGATGAACCAAAGTGTGCGCCCATCATGCGCCAGCGTCTTGAGCTGCATCAATCCTTGCGGCGACGCGTCAGCTCCGAGCCCTGGAAACCCTGGCGGCGATAGGTCAGCACCAGGGTATCGCGCACACCGCCCGGCTGCTCGGGCTGTATGGGCGTGGTCTCGTGGATCATGCGGGCATCGTCCAGCAGCATCACCGACCAGGGCTCGGTCAGCGTGAAGCGCTGGCCGCTGGGGCCCGTGGCCTCGAAGATGCGCGTCTCGCCGCCCTTCACGCCCTCGCGCCCGACCAGGATCACGGCCACCAGGTCCACGCCGTCGCGGTGCGCGCCTTCGGGGGTGGGCCGGCCAATGCCGTCCGTGGTGTCGATGCGGAACTGGTGGGACTCGATGAACCAGCGCTCGTGCTGCACATCATCGCCCTGGGCACAGAACACTTGGTCGGACAGGCCAGCCAGCGCCAGCAGCAGGCGGCTCCAGGTGGCGCTTTGCGCCGTGGCGTCGCGCATGGGATCGAACATGCGCAGCATGCCGCCATGCAGGGCGTTGTATTCCACCGGCTGCCAGTGCGCGCGGTGCTCCACCTGCTGCAGCCCGTCCTGCCCCGCGATGAAGCAGGAATGGCGGCGACGCCGGTAGCGCCCGCCGTCCTTGAGAAAGGCATCGGGCGGCAGTTGGGCCCAGTCGGCATCGAGCGCATGCAGCTCGGTCAAGGACACGCCCGCCCAGGCCGCGAATTCGTCGGGGCGCAGCACCGCATAGCCTGCGTCGCGCAGCGACTGCGCTGCATTCTGGGGAGCGATATAGGGAGGGGGAAACGTGATGTGCGCCATAACCTGCCAAGCTTACTCCTCGCCCGCACCCGTCCGGGCGAGGCGGGCTGCAAATTTGCGCAATGCTGTGGCGACAGGCGCGCATCAATGCGGGCGCAGCCTCGGCGGCGCCCGGGGCCCCACCCCGGCCCTCACACCAACGGCAACCCCACATAGTTCTCCGCCAGCGAGGTCGAGCCTGCACGGGAGTTGACGATGTAGTCCAGCTCCGCCTCCTGCACCTTGGTGTCGAAGCCGCCTGCATCGGGGAAGCGGTGCATGAGCGAGGTCATCCACCACGAAAAACGCTCGGCCTTCCAGACGCGGCGCAGGCATTGCTCGGAGTAGCCGTCGATGCCTTCGGGCGCCTTGTCGCGGTAGTACTGCGCGAAGGCGCTGGACAGGTAGCCCACGTCCGAGGCGGCCAGGTTCAGGCCCTTGGCGCCCGTGGGCGGCACGATGTGGGCCGCGTCGCCGGCCAGGAACAGGCGGCCGAAGCGCATGGGCTCGGTCACGAAGCTGCGCAGCGGGGCAATGCTCTTTTCCAGCGAGGGACCGGTCACCAGGCGCTCGCGTGCCTCGGGGTCCAGGCGCAGGCGCAGTTCGTTCCAGAAGGCTTCGTCGCTCCAGTCCTCGACCTTTTCGGTCAGCGGCACCTGCAGGTAGTAGCGGCTGCGCGTGGCGCTGCGCTGGCTGCACAGTGCGAAGCCGCGCTCGGTCTGGGCGTAGATCAGTTCGTGCGAGACGGGCGGCGTGTCCGACAGCAGGCCCAGCCAGCCGAAGGGGTAGACCTTCTCGAAGGTGCGCACCTTGTCCTGGGGCACGCTGGCGCGGCAGATGCCGTGAAAGCCGTCGCAGCCGGCGATGAAGTCGCATTGCAGCTCATGGACCTGGCCGTCCTTTTCGTAGCGCACGACGGGGCTGTCGCCATCGAAGCCCACGGGCTGCACGTTGCTGGCCTCGTAGACGGTGGTCAGGCCCTCGGCGGCGCGCACTTCCATCAGGTCGCGCGTGACCTCGGTCTGGCCGTAGACCATGACGCGCTTGCCGCCGGTCAGGCCGTGCAGGTCGATGCGGTGGCGCTGGCCGCCGAACAGCAGCTCGATGCCGTCGTGCGGCAGGCCTTCTGCGCGCATGCGGGCATCGGCGCCGGCCTGCTCCAGCAGGTCCACCGTGACCTGTTCCAGCACGCCGGCGCGGATGCGGCCCAGCACGTAGTCGGCGCTGCGCTGCTCGATGATGACGTTGTCTATGCCCGCGCGGTACAGCAGCTGGCCGAGAAGCAGGCCGGCAGGGCCTGCGCCGATGATGGCGACTTGGGTACGCATTGATCTGTCTCCGTTGCGTTGTTCGATGTCATGGCCGGTTCATGCCATGGCCTGGTCCCAAGACTAGTTTTGAGGCAGCGCAAAGACGAGGGGCTGGCACATGAGTTGCGCGGTGATCGCGCAATCTGCGCGACAATCGCGCACTACCTGCATGCCCGCCCTCCCCGCCCATGAACCAGCCCTTTCCCATCGACCCCGATGACTTCATCGCCGGACTGGCCAAGGGCCTGGCCGTGCTGGAGAGCTTCGACACCGAGCGCCAGCGCCTGAACGCCACCATGGCGGCCGAGCGCTCTGGCATCACGCGCACGGCCGCGCGCCGCCATCTGCTGACCTTGACGCACCTGGGCTACCTGGAGACGGACGGAAGCCATTTCTGGCTGGCGCCCAAGGTGCTGCGGCTGTCGGGCAGCTACCTGGCCTCGGCGCGGCTGCCGCGCATCGTCCAGCCCGTGCTCTACCGGCTGGCGGCGCAGACCCAGCTGTCGTTTTCCTGCGTGGTGCGCGATGGCCACGAGGTGGTCATCGTGGCGCGCAGCGCCCTGCACGAGCGCGGCCAGCGCCTCATGGCCCACGGCCTGCACCTGGGCAGCCGCCTGCCCGCCCATGCCACCTCCACGGGCCGCGTGCTGCTGGCCGCCCTGCCTGGGGCCGAGCTCAGGCAATGGCTGGCCTCGCACGACCTGCGGCGCCTGACCGCCCACACGGTCACCGACAGCGCAGCGCTCGAAGGCGTGCTGGACGAAGTGCGCCGCCAGGACTTCTGCCTGGCCCTGGAAGAGCATGAGCTGGCCGTGCAGGCCCTGGCCGTGCCGCTGCGCAACATGGAGGGGCGCACGGTGGCCGCGCTCAACATCGTGACCTCGCCCCAGCGCATGGCGCCGGCCGACATGGTGGCCGAGCTGCTGCCGCTGCTGCAGGAGGCGGCGCGGGAGCTGCGGCCGTTGCTCTGAGGCCTGCTGACCTGCGACCTGCCGCCGTCGCTGCAGTCGCTCAGAGCGGCGCGCACACCAGCCGGCTCAGTTCGCGCAGGGCCAGAGAAGTCTTGCGGATCAGCGGCGTGGCCTTTTTCTTGGCCGACTGCGCCAGGCACAGCGTGCTCACCACGTGGGGCGATTCGATGGGAATGCCCACCAGCTCGGCATCGGTCAGGTGGCTGCGCATGGCGCTGTCGGTCAACGCGGCGTAGCCGTAGCCGCCGCGCACCAGGTCCAGGATGGCCGGCACGCTGGACACTTCCCAGACCACGTTGAGCTTGACCTGGGACAGCGTGGCCTGGGCCTCCATCAGCTTGCGGAAGATCTGGCCGTGCTGCGGCATGATCAACGGAAACTGCGACAGCTCTTCAAAGCGCACGCTGCTGCGCCCGCCCAGCGTGCGCGTCGGGCCGATCAGGCACAGGCGCTCTTCCAGCACGGGCGTGACCTCAATGTGCGGATGCGGCTCGGGCGTATAGACCAGGCCCAGGTCCATGCGACCCGAGGTCAGCCATTCGGCAATGTTCATGGAAAAGCCCTCGACCACGGCCAGCCGGGCCTTGGGCATGTCCTTGCTGAACAGATCGATCAGTGGCAGCGTCAAGCGCCGCGCCAGGCTGGGCGGCAGGCCCACCACGATGCGGCCCACGGGCTCGTCGCGCTGGCTGCCCAGATCCTCCTTGGCCAGCGCCACGCGCTGCATGATGGCGTGGCCGTGCTCCAGCAGGCGGCGGCCCGCGTCGGTCAACGTCACGCCGCGGCCGGTGCGAATCAGCAGGGTTTCGCGCAGCTCGGTCTCCAGCGCCCGCACCTGGCGGCTCAGTGCGGGCTGGGCCGTCTCCAGCAGCACGGCCGCCTTGCTGAAGCTGCCGGTCTCGGCCACATGCACGAACGTCTCTATCTGCTGCAAATTCATGTTCTCTCGCCTCCTCACTTATGCCATTTTGCTATAGCTGCTAGCGCCAGCCACGGCTAGGTGCTTTGCAACGAACTGACACAATGCGGCGACTGGATGATCCAGCCGCTCCCGCAAGAGAGCGTAAAAACAAGAGCAGCCTGTGCCTTGCCGGCATAGGACCAAGCCACCCAGCAAGCCCAACAGCGACTCGGAGACAAACCATGAAAGACAGCGCCTTCCGCATCAATCGCCGCCAGGCGGGCCTCGCCCTTGGCGCCCTGGCCCTGGGCGCGCTGGCGCCTGCGCGTGCCCAATCGGGTGCCGCCGCCAACTGGCCCACCAAGCAGGTGCGCATCATCAATCCGTTCCCCGTGGGCGGCGGGCCGGACGGCACCTCGCGCCTGGTGGCCGACAAGCTGGCGCGCCTGTGGAACCAGCCCGTCATCGTGGAAAACCGCCCTGGCGGCAACGGCTTCATCGCCATCGAGGCCTTCAAGCGCGGCGCCACCGACGGCACGGACATCATCCAGCTGGACAACGTCCACCTGGCCGCCTATCCCCACCTGTTCAAGAAACTGCCCTACAGCATCGACAAGGACTTCGAAGTCGTCCTGCCGCTGTTTCGCACCTTCTTCTTCGTCTGCGTGCCGGTCAACAGCCCCTACAAGACCGTGGCCGACCTGATTGCCGACGCCAAGGCGCGCCCCGGCAAGCTCAACTACGGCTCGTGGTCCGTGGGCAACCCGGTGCACCTGGGCTCGGCCCTGCTGGAGTCGCTGACGGGCACCAAGATGGAACACGTCATCTACAAGGAAACCAGCCAGCTGTACACCAGCGTGGCCACGGGCGAGCTGGCCTTTGCGCTGGGCTCCTCGGGCACGGCCGGCCCGCTGATGCGCTCGGGCAAGCTGCGCTTTCTGGCCGTGCTGGCGCCCCACCGCCTCAAGGGCTATGAAGACGTGCCCACCGTGGCCGAGTCCGGCGGCCCGGCCGATGCCGTGGTCACCGGCTGGAATGCCTTTGCCGTCTCCAAGTCCACGCCGCCCGCCGTGGTCGAGAAGATCCGCCAGGACACCATGAAAGTCCTGCGCGAGCCCGACATCCAGCCCAAGTTCCAGACCTTCGGCTACGAGAACTACTTTCCCACGCCCGAAGAGTTCAAGGCCTTCATCGTCGAAGAGAACAAGCGCTTTGGCGACGTGATCCGCCGCGCCAAGATCGAGCTGTAAGCCACAGGCCACAGCAGGCGCAGACGCAAAAAAGCCGCCGCGCCGCAAGGCCGGCGGCTTCTTTCATGCCGTCTTCAGCGCGACAGCCCGCGCGCCGCAATCGGCCACAGCGCGTGCACCGTGCCGCCCTGCAGCACCACCAGCTCGTCGTGCAGGTTGAATGTCGGGTCCACGTGGGAGGGCAGCAGCTGCAGCACGCTGCCCAGGGCGGGCGCCTGGGCGCCAGGCTCCACGCATACCACGCTGTGCTCGTCATTGATGGCCACGCAGCGCAGGCCCGGCGTGCCGTAGACGGCGGGCGGGCCGCATTCGGCCGAGGTGGATTTCAGGCCCGCATCGAGGATGACGCGGTCCGGCGCGGGCGTGCTCATCACCGTGGACAGCAGGAACAGGCTGCGGCGAAAGGCCAGCGCCCCGCCCCATTCGTTGGCACCGTAGTCGCCATCCATGAAGGCATAGGAGCCCGGCTGCAGCTCGGTGTAGACGCCGCTGGCCGCGTCGAACTCCACGCTGCCCGTGCCGCCGCCCGTGATGGTGTGGCACGCCAGGCCGTTGTCGCGCAGCAGCTGCGCGCAGGCCGCCGCCCGGCTCGCAGCCTCCTGGCAGGCCTGCGCACGCTCTTCGCGGCTGCGCCGGTGCTGCGCCGCTCCGTGGTAGGCCTGCAGGCCCGCGAAGTTCAGGCCCGGCAGATCACGCGCCTGCCGCGCCAGGGCCAGCACGGCATCGGCACCGGGCACGCCGCAGCGGCCCTGGCCCACGTCCACCTCGACGAGCACGTCGATCTCCACGCCCGCCTGCGACATGGCCTCGGACAGCTGCACCAGGTTGGCCGCGTTGTCCACGCACACGGCCATGCGCGCACTGCGCGCCAGCCGGGCCAGCAGCGCGTGCTTGGCGGGTCCCACCACCTCGTTGCTGATCAGGATGTCGCGCACGCCGGCCGCCACAAAGGGCAGCGCTTCGCTCACCTTCTGGCAGCAGATGCCGCGCGCGCCCAGCGCCAGCTGGCGCAGCGCGATCTGGGGGCACTTGTGCGCCTTGGCATGCGGGCGCAGCGCCACGCCATGGCGGTCGGCCCAGTCCTGCATGGTGCGCAGGTTGGCATCGAAGGCCGTCAGGTCCAGCGCCAGGCTGGGTGTGTCGATGCGATCGAGCGGATCGCCGGGCCGTGCGGCAGGCTCCAGTGCCAGGCCGCTGGCGTCATCGTGCAAGGGCATGGTGCTGTGCCTCATTCCTGCGGGGACGCGTACTGGGCGATGACCTCGGCCTCGGTCATGGTCGGCGTCTGGTTGGCGAAGTCGTAGTAGCCGGGCTTTCTGTCGATGTAGATCTGCGTGGCCAGCTCGAAGTCCTGCGACTCGAAGGCGCCGGCCGGCACGAAGTACTCGCCCGTGGCGTGCAGCCGGTAGTACAGGTGCGTGCCGCACTGCCTGCAGAAGGCGCGCTCGGCCCATTCGGAGGAGGCATAGGTGCCTATGTGCTCGCCGCCCTCGAACTTCACATCGGGCCCGCAATGCACCGCCAGCATGGGGCCACCGCCCCAGCGCCGGCAGTACCCACAGTGGCAGGCCCCGATTTCCCGGGCCTGGGGAGAGACAAAGCTGACAGCGCCGCAAAGACAGTGACCGTTCATGGTGCATGGACCTTTCCGTGGGTTGCGAGTACCTGGGATTATTCACAGGTGTCGCGCATCATAGGGGATGGCGGGCCGCCTGCAAATCGCCGCGCCCTACACTGCGCGCCATGCGACTTTTTCATTTCAGCGAAGACGGGGACATCCGGCAGTTCCAACCCCGCCCGGTCCTGAAGGCGGCCCCCCGCCGCCAGGGACAGGAGTGGCTCAACGGCCCCCTGGTGTGGGCCATCGCACAGACGCATCAGCGGCTGTACCTGTTTCCGCGCGAATGCCCGCGCATCGTCATATGGCCGCACGAGCACAGCACCAGCGAAGACAGGGCGCAATGGCTGAACGACCTGCCCGCCGCAGCACAGGCCGTGGCCTATGTGGAGACCGCCTGGGCCGCGCGCCTGCATGCAGCCCGGATACACCGGTATGAGCTTCCAGTCGAGCCGTTCGAAAGCCTGGAGGATGCCGGCATGTACGTGAGCCGGCAGACCGTGCAGCCCCTGCGCCGGGACCTGCTGGTCGATCTGCCGCAAGCAATAGCGGAATGCGGCACCGAGCTGCGCATCGTCGATTCCCTGCAGCCGCTGCGCGGCGTCTGGGACAGCTCGCTGCATGCCAGCGGCATACGGCTGCGCAATGCGGCCAGCTGGGCCTGAGCACCGGACGCCACAGCGATGGCGGCGGCGACGGCAACCATGGGCAAGCACGTAGGCAAAAACAGGCAATTGCATTCGGACGTACGCTATAGTAACGAACGGTATCAAAAGCACGGTCTGCCGTATGACAAATGGACGACTGGATACCCTCCAGGAGGATACCCAACCGAGGCTGAAATGCACGATGCCATCACCAACCCCACGCAAGCTGCGGTGACCCCGGTGGCGCCAGCCCCCCTGGAAATACCCGATTACGAACTGCTGGAAACCTTGGGATCGGGTGGCTACGGCACCGTCTACCGTGCGCGACACCGGCGCACGGGTGCATCGGTGGCCATCAAGGTCGTCAGGCTGCAGGAAGGCGGCCGCCAGGTGGAGCGCTTCCACCGCGAGACCATGCTGTGCGCGTCCCTGCACCATCCGCACATCGTCCAGTTGCTGGACAAGGGCGAGCAAGGCGACTGCGTCTACGGCGTCTTCGAATATGTGCCCGGCGAGACCCTCAAGAGCCTGATCCGCCGCCAGGGCGTGCTGACTGCCGCCGAGGCCGGCCGCCTCATGGCCGAGGTGCTCGATGCGCTGGACTGCGCGCATGCCGCCGGTATCGTGCACCGCGACCTCAAGCCCGACAACGTGATGGTCACCTCCACGGGCGCCGTGCGGCACGCCATGGTGCTGGACTTCGGCATCGGCACCGTGATCCCGCAGTTTGCCGGCCCGCAGGTCTCGCAGCTCACCATGGGCGACGAATGCCTGGGCACGCCGGCCTACAGCGCCCCCGAGCAGCTGCGCGGCGAGCCGCCCAGCGCCCGCACCGACCTGTATGCCTGGGGACTGATGTTCCTCGAATGCCTGACGGGCACGCCCGCCGTGCAGGGCGCCTCGGTGGCCGAGATCGTGCACCGCCAGCTCAGCCCGCAGGAAGTGCAGCTGCCGCCGGCCATCTCCACCCACCCCATCGCCACTTTGCTGCGCAAGGCGCTCAAGAAGCGGCCCGCGGAGCGCAGCGACTCGGCGGCGGCCCTGCTCAGGGACCTCATGCGCGTGCGGCTGGACGATCTGGTGGGCCAGTTGCCCGCCGCCGCCCAGGTGCAGCAGGCGGACCTGACACGCACCGTGGCCACCACACGCGTGTTCTCCGAAGTGCGCCAGCTCACCGTGCTGTGCTGCAGCGTCTCCCTGTGGCCGGGCAGCGACATCCACGGCATGGACAGCGCGGCACGCACCGCAGGCCAGCCCTCGCAGGGGCTGAACATCGAGGACATCGAACTGCTGCAGCGCGAGGAACTCACGCTGTTCTCCGACGTTGCCACCCGGCGCGGCGGCATGCTGGCGGGCACGCTGGGCGACCGCATGCTGGTGCTCTTCGGCTACCCGCACACCAGCGACACCGATGCCCGCCAGGCCGGCATGACGGCGCAGGAGCTGCTGACGCTCAGCCGCAGCCGCGCGGCCGCCATCGAGCAGGTCCACGGACTGCACCTCGGAATCCGCATGGGCCTGCACACCGGCATGGCCGTGGTGGTCGGCGGCGAAGCACCCTCGGGCCATGCCGTCAACGTGGCCATGCGGCTGGAGGCCATCGCCGATGCGGGCACCCTGCTGGCCAGCGAAAGCAGCCACCGCCTGCTGTCGCGCCATGCGCGCTTCGAGAAGGCCGGCAGCCTGCGCCTGCCCGGCCAGCCTGCGGGCATGCAGACCTATCGCCTGGAGCTGGAGCAGCCAGCCGAGCTACTGCAGGGACCTGTGTCCGATGCGGCCTTGCAGTGCATAGGCCGCGAACCCGAACTGCAACGCCTGCACGACGCATGGGCGCGGGCCCGCGAAGCCGGGGGCAATGCGCTGTGGATTCGCGGCGAGCCGGGCATCGGCAAATCCTGCCTGGCCGACATGCTGCTCGTCCACGCCAGGACACAGGGCGCGAACACCGTGGTGCTGCAATGCCAGCCCGAGCACCGCAACACCGCGCTGACCCCTTTCCTGGGCCTGATACGGCAGCGGCTGGAGGCGGCAGATCCCCCGCAGGACCACCGCGAACAGATGCGCGAAGCCCTGCGCGCCGCAGGCTGCGATGCCGAGGCCGCCCTGCCCATTCTGTGCGCCTGGCTCTCGCTGCCCCTGGGCGACTGCGAGCCCAGCCGCATCTCGGCCGTCATGCAAAGGGCGCTGCTGCTGCAGTCCACCGCGCAATGGCTGCTGCACATGTCCGAAGCCGAGCCCCTGCTGCTGGTCGTCGAGGACGTGCACTGGGCCGACCCCACCAGCATCGAACTGCTGGAGCAACTGGTATCACGCCTGCCCGGGCGGCGCGTGCTGCTGGTGCTCACGGCACGTCCGCAGTGGCAACCGCCCGAGGGCCTGCAGGCCGACTGCGTGGACGTGCGGCGCCTGGAAGACGCCCAGGCCACCGAACTGGCCCGCCAGACGCTGGCACCGCGCCGGCTCAGCCCTGCCGTGATCCGCCACGTGGTGGAACGCACGGACGGCGTGCCGCTGTTCATCCAGGAAATGGCGCGCATGCTGCTGGATGCCCACCTGGTGGAGGAAGACGGCGTCTGGGACTTTCGCCATGCCGAGCTGCCGGCCGCCATTCCGCTCACGCTGCGCGACTCGCTGGTCAGCCGCTTTGACCGCATCGGCCCGCTCAAGCCCCTGCTGCAGCTGGCCGCCACCATGGGCCGGCACTTCGACTTCGACCTGCTGTGCGCCTGCCTGGAACGCCCGCAGGGCGAAGTCGGGCAGGAACTGGCCGCCCTGGGCCAGGCCGGCCTGGTGATTGCCGACGAACGCGCGGGCCCGGGCGCCTACATGTTCCGCCACGCGCTGATCAGGGACACGGCCTACGAATGCATGCTGGTATCGCAGCGCCGGCTGCTGCACCGCGACGTGGCCCTGGCCCTGATGCAGCACCAGCCGCAGCGCGTTGCGGCGGAACCCGCAGGCGTGGCCCAGCACTGGGCGGACGCCGGCGACCACGCCCAAGCCGTGGCCCTGGCCGTGCGGCAGTTGCGCATCACCCAGCTGCGCTCGCTCAACGATGAAACCATTGCCTACGCGCGCCATATCGACGACTGGCTGCAACAGCTCCAGGGCGTGGCCCAGCGCGAGGCGCGGCTGGACGTCAACAGCTACGTGACCCAGGCGCTGATGAACAAGCACGGCTGGGCCCATGCCCAGGTGGTGGAACGCATCGCGCTGTCGCAGGAGCTGCTGGCCGGCCCGGGCGCCAACGCCGTGGCCGACTACAAGCAGGTGCAGCACCTGTGGATGCTGATCACCTACCACCACGTGGCCAGCAACCGCGAGGAAGTGCGCCAGCTCAGCCACCGGCTGCTGGAGCAGGCCGTGCGCCAGCAGGACACGGGCGTGCTGGTGGCCGCCCAGACCTACCTGGGACTGGCCCACTACTCCGACGGCCGATTCGAGCAGGCCGAAGAAGCGCTGACCGACGCCATCACCCGCTACGACCCCGTGGCCCATGCCCACCATGCGGCCGAGTTCGGCTTCGACACCCGTGTCTGGGCCACCTGCGGGCGCGCCCTGGTGCGCTGGTTCGCAGGCTTCGGGCAGGCCGCGCTGGCCGATGCGGCCGACGCCGTGCGCCTGGCGCACGAGGTCTCGCACATCCCATCCCTGAGCATGGCCCTGCTCTACCAGGGCCTGGTCCACCAGGCGCGCGGCGACCGGGCCAGCGCGCTGGCCACCACGGGCGAGCTGCTGGACATCACGGCCCGCTACGGCCTGCCAGCGTTCTCGGGCTATGCGGACATCATCCGCTGCTGGGCCCTGGGCGAGGGCACGGCAAGCGAAGACAGCGAAGGCATAGCGCGCGCCAGCGCAACGGCGCAGGTGCTCTGGGACATGGGCTGCCGCTACTGCCAGACCTACTACCGCTCCTTCGTCGCCGAAATGCTGGCGGCCAGCGGGCGCTGGACCGAGGCCCTGGACAAGATCGACGAATGCCTGCGCCTGGCCGACGTGCTGGACGAACGGCTGCACAGCAGCGAGCTGCACCTGAAGAAGGCCCGCTTCCTGCTGGCCATGGGCGCCGACCACGCGGCCGTGCAGGACAGCCTGGCCCAGGCGGCCGGGACTGCGCGCACTGCCGGCAAGTACCGCACCGAAACCGAGGCACTGGCCCTGTCGCAGGCCCTGGCACCCGCCGGGCCGGACGTGGCCGCGCGCCTGAGTGAGCTGGCCGCGCTGCGGCCTGAACTGTCCGTGCACCTGTCCGGGCCCCTGCCCGGCCAGGCGCATTTTTCTTGAACCGAGGATGAAGTCACATGACCACCCAGCTGCAGAATACTGAACCGTTGCTCGCATTCCGCCTTGCCTACCTGCGGGCCATCGCCCGCTCCTGGCAGGATGACGCCTACCGCCGTGACCTGCTGGGGCAGCGCGACATCCAGCCCATGCTGCACCGCGACTTCAACCTGCCGACCCAGTGGCCCCAGGTCGATGTGTCGCTGCGCCTGAGCGACGACCCCACCCAGCGCGCCGAATGGAAGCCCGTGCTCACGGCCGGCTGGATCGGTCCCGACGATGAATTCGTCATCGTCCTGCCCCAGGCGCCCCAGACCCATGCCTCCGAGGCCCTGGCCGCCTACTACCAGCTGTTCCCCAACTTCATGGGCGTGAGCACCTCGTTCGAGGAACCGAACAACGGCATGCTCAGGGCTGCCCTGCCCACTGGCCTGGGCATCCCCGGCGGCGGCCCCGACTCGCTGCTGGCCTTCGGCGGCGTGGTGTTGCGCGCCATCGCCCTGGCCTGGCAGTCGCCCGAGTTCCACGCGGAGCTGACGCGTGACGACGGCAAGGACAAGGCCCCCGTGCTGAGCCAATGGCTGGGCTACAACAACCCGTTCAACTTCCAGGTCCGCTTCGAGACCGAACAGGCCTTCACCTGGGACGCCGCGCGCGGCGAGTGGAACCTGCAGCGCGCAGACGGCACGGCCATCAAGAACGGCATCGTGCTGAACTACCCGGTGGCACCCGCCGAGCAGGACCTGTGGGCCATCGCCCTCACCTCCTACAACAACACCGGTGACGCCTATCCCTTCACCTGCTGATACGGCACCGGCACAGCTGCAAGGGGCCACGGCCACCTTGCTGCTGACGCTGGCGGCACGTGCCCGCGCTGCAGGTGCGGCAGCTCCCCCGGAGCTGCACGACCTGCCGCCCTTTGCCGATCCCGAGGCGTGCCGCATCGCGGCGGCGCTGCCCCAGGCCAGCGAGGCGCACGCCGCCGACCCCGCCTTTGTGCGCAGCGTGGTGCTGCGCACGCAGCTGTTCGACCGGCTCACCACGCAATTCCTGAGCGCGCATCCGTCCGGCCTGTGCATTGCGCTGGGCGCGGGCCTGTGCACGCGGCGCAGCCGCCTGGCGGCCCTGGCCGGCACCGCACGCTGGCTGAACGTGGACCTGCCCGACGCCATTGCGCTGCGCGATCAATACATGGACGGCGACGAAACCCGCCTTGTCTGCTCCATCCTCGACACCTCCTGGCTGGACGCCGCCGCCCTGCCCGGCAGCCAGCCCGTTCTGGTGCTGCTCGAAGGCGTCTGCCCCTACCTTCCCCAGGCGCCGCTGGAGGCCATGCTGCAGCAGCTGGCCCAGCGTTTTGCCGCGCCCGGCAGCCCGCCGTGCACCGTGGTGCTCGACCATGTGCACCCGGCCCTTGCACGGCTGCCCATGCAGGTGGGCGGCATGCGGCTGCCCGTCGTCTCCGGCTTTGCGGACGGCGCCCAGATGGAGCGCATCCACCCCGCCATCCGCATCAGCCTGCAGGAGCACCTGTATGCCCGGTTCTCGCAGCAGCACCAGCTGTTCGAGACCGCCTTCCACGCCACCACCGGCCAGCACCCGTATGCCGTCGTCCGCCTTGAACTGGGAGCCCCGTCCCTTGCCTGAGCCTGCGGCCCCGGACCTGTTTGCCGACGCCTTCCGCTGGCACGAGAAATTCCTGTCCCCCGTGCAGCAGGGCGACCGCCTTTTGCTGACCAGCGAACGCGACACCCTGGCCCTGGGCTCCGCCGCCGTGCTGGCGCTCAACGCCCCGCTGCAGGCCGGCACCAGCCTCATGCAGCACTGCGCCACAGCGCCCGATGCGCCGCTTGCGCAGATGCTGCACGCCCTGGGCGCCCTGCTGCGCCAGGGCCTGGTCCAGCCGGTGCTGCACAGCGACTTGAACGGCCACGGTTATCTGCAACCGGATTTCTCGGCCCCGCCCGTGCGCCTGCAGGCATCGGAGCAGATCGACATCGTCCTGCTGACTGCAGCGCTGGACAGCACAGCCGCCTGCCACTGGGCTGCGGCCGTGGCCACGCAGTCACCCGCCCCCGCCCCGCTCACCATCGTTTTCTGCGACGACTACCTGGACCCGCGCCTGGGCGCCATCGACGCCGGCCAGCGTGCCGCAGGCCGGCCCTGGCTGCTGGTCCGGCCCGCGGGCGAGCAGGCCATGGCCGGGCCCTTGTTCACGCCCCATGCCGGCACCGCATCGGCCTGCTGGCATTGCCTGGCGCACCGCTGGCAACGCAACCATCCCGCACGCGCCGCGCAAGGCGGCCCGCCGCACGACAGCGGCCGCTGCCCGCCCGTGCGCGCCGGCGCCGACCTCATCGCCACGCGGCTGCAGGCCCTGCTGCCCACGGTGCAGCGCCTGCTGGCGCACACCGATGCAGCGCAAACCGTGTGGACGCTGGAGCCCCCCCAGGCCCACCCCGTGGCCGCCCGCCCGCAATGCCCGCACTGCGGCACACCGGGGCTGATGGCACTGCGCCAACGCGAACCCATTGCGCCAGTTCCCGGCACGCATGCCGCGCGCGCCGACGGCGGCTGGCGCAGCGTGCCGGCCGAGACCACGGTGCAGCGCCTGTCCCGGCACGTCAGCCCGCTGACCGGCGTGATTGCCCGGGTCACGCCGCTGACGGCCGAGACCGACGAAGCGCTCACCGTCTACCGCAGCGAAATCTTCAGAACGCCCGCGCCTGGCAGCGGCTTCCTGGCAGCCCCCCCGACACAGCTGTGCCTGGGCAAGGGCCTGTCGGCCATGCAGGCCCGCGCCAGCGCCATGTGCGAAGCCGTGGAGCGCTACGCCGCCTTCCACCAGGGCGATGAAGCCGTGGTCGTCGCCCCCGCCGCGCAGCTGGATGCGCCCTGCATTCCTCCCACAGCGCTGGCCCGCTTCAGCGACCGGCAGACCGCCCGCTTTGCCGCCGACAGGCCGCCGCATGCCGTGGCCCCCGGCGCCGGCCAGGGCGAACCCCTGTGGTGGGCGCCCGCCTGGTCCCTGACCGCCGATGCGCGCCGCTACCTGCCGCTGGGCTTTTGCCTGGCCCATGCGCCCGCGCAAAGCCAGCACCACGTGGGCTGGACCTCCAACGGCTGCGCGGCCGGCAACACGCGGGAAGAAGCCATCCTCCAAGGCTTCATGGAACTGGTGGAGCGCGACGCCGCCGCCATCTGGTGGTACGGCCAGATCCGCAGGCCCGCCATCGCGCTGGACGGCATCGCCGCAGCCACGCGCCAGCGCCTGGCGCGCAGCTGCGGCCCGCAATGGTCGTACTGGCTGCTGGACATCACCCATGACTTCGGCATACCGGTCGTGGTCTGCGTGGGCCGCCACGCGGATACCGGCCATTGGGCCGTGGGCTTTGGCTGCAGCCTGGACCGCGCCCTGGCCTGCGAACGCGCCCTCACCGAAATCAGCCAGCTGATCGCGGCGGGCAAGGGCTTTGCCGTGCCGCAGCAGGTGCAGGCCTTTCTGCATCCGCTGGACGGCACCGATGCGCCGCCGCAACAGCCTGCGCAGCAGGCGGACACCGCGCCGCCGGACATTGCCCGGGCCATTGCGCACTGCGTGGACATCGCACGGGGCCTGGGCCTGGAAACCATCGTCTACGACCACTCGCGCCCCGACATCCCTCTGTACACCGTCAAGGTCGTGGTTCCGGGCCTGTGCCATATCTGGCCGGAACTGGGCAATCCACGGCTGCGCGACGTGCCCGTGGCCCTGGGCTGGCGCAGCCTGCCGCTGCAGGAATCCGAGTTCAATCCGCAGGCGCTGTACGTTTGACAAACTGAAACGCGCAGCGGGCATGTACTCTCTCGGCTTGGCAACAGGCTGCCGGCTCCGGGCCATTGCGCCCCCAGCCCACCCCCTACACAAGCCCCAAGGAGAATTCGAGGCGATGGCCCTCTTTCGTAACCAACTCGACGGCAGCATCGTCGTGCTGCGGCCCCTGCATACCTTCGGCCGCCACCCCTCGGTCTGCCAGACCGTCATGAAGGCGCCCGACGTCTCCCAGGTCCACGCCCTGTTCCGCTGGAACCGGCAGACCTGGGAAATCGTGGACCAGAGCCGCAACGGCACCATGCTCAACGGCGTGCGCCTGGTCGCCGGCCGCTGGACCGTACTGACCGTGGGCGCCAGGCTCAGCATGGGCGAAGGCGCAGAAGCGGCCTGGACCGTGCAAGACCTGGGACCGCCCGTCACCTGCCTGAGCCCCGGCCCGGGCCTGCCCCAGGACGCCCCCCTGGCCCTGAACCCGCGCGGCACCCTGCTGCCCGACGCCCAGGAGCCCGAAGCCAACGTCTTCTTCGAAGACGGCCGCTGGCTGCTGGAGTCCGGCGACGGCACCGAGCCCCTGGTGGACGGCGCCATGGTCCACACCTCCGCAGGCAGCTGGGAATTCGTGCAATGCGACGACCTGGAATCCACGCGGGAAAGCAGCTTCGACCCGCATGCGCCCAAGCCGCCGGACGTGTCCTTTCGCTTCCACGTCAGCCAGAACGAGGAGCACGCCAGCCTGACCGTCATGAGCGACGGCAAGCCCATCGCGCTGGGTGAACGCATACACCACTACACCCTGGTCACCCTGGCCCGCGTGCGCCAGCAGGACGCCCACAAGGGCCTGGCCCCCGCAAGCCAGGGCTGGATAGAGCTCGACGCGCTCTCGCGCATGCTGGGCGTGGATTCGTCGTACGTGAACATCCAGATCTTCCGAGCCAAGCACCAGATCCTCAGCGCCCTGCCCGAATGCGCGGCCTTGCCGGCCCTGGTGGAGCGACGGCGCGGCAGCCTGCGCTTCGGGGACTTTGCGTTCGAGATCGAGGGCGGGGCGCGCAGCGCCTGAACGGCGAACTGCAACGGAGAACGGCAGGCACACGGCGCATCGCTCGCCGTATGTAATCAGCTGTAATTTTCTTGTTGTGCACACGTCAATAAAGTGGGAACCGGTTCCTGCCGCCTGCGGCAAGGACCTCTCACCCTCCTCCCGGACCGGGTTGCCCGAGTCCACTGGCGCACCTGGAAACCGCAAATGAGCATGGACATGCGACGTGTACTGTTGATCCCCGCCAGCGCGCGGCCCGTTGACCCTGGCCTGGCCAGCCTTTCCATGGACGCACAGGTCTGGGAAAACGGCTATCCCCTGGTCGTCGGCAAGGCCCGCCACGGCCTGCTGCAGGACTTCTGGCGGCACTACTACGGCGAATCCGCCGCCATGTTCGTGGCCTCGGACCAGTTGCTGGAACTGCACAACGACATCATGGCCGCCATCCCCGCCTGCGTGGGCGAGATGCCGGTGCTGCGCTTTCTCAACGACCTCGGAAGAATGTGCCTGCAGGCGCATGGGGACGGCAGCGGGCTGCAGGTCATCGGCGACTGACGAAACGGATGACTCCTGGGGTTGCCGCGCATCCCTGTCGCGGCATTGGGGCGCATGCACAATGGCATGCGCCTTTTTTCGTGCCCGCCCGACCATGAGCAACGCCCCGGATAGCCCCCCTCTTGCCCTGACCGGCAGTTGCCTGTGCGGCGCCATCGCCTATGCACTGCGCTCCACGCCCCAGGCCGTCTCGCACTGCCACTGCCGCATCTGCCAGAAGGCCCACGGCGCCGCATTCGCCACCTACGGCAGCGTGCCGGCAAAGGACCTTGTCTTCACCCGGGGCCAGGAGCAATTGCGCTCCTTTGCCTCATCGCCCGGCATCACGCGCTGCTTTTGCCAGCAATGCGGCTCATCGCTGTCATGGCACAGCCAGCACTACGAAGAAGGCGCATGGATCTCCGTCGCACTGGCCACGCTGGATTCGGAGTTTGTCGTGGGCAGGCAGCGGCATGTGAACCGGGGGGCGGGGATGGCGTGGGTGGATGGTGGGACAAGGTGACCGGGCGGATGGGGTCGGCCAAAAGCGGCCGGATGCCAAGGCCTGCCCGGCCGGTCGACCGGTGGACGACTTGTCCAGTGGCGGCCCTGGGGCGGCACCTATGATGCAGGGCGCGCCAGACGAGCCTGTGCTGGTGGTCTTCTCGGACAAGCAGAACCAGGGCAATCCGGACCGGCCCTTCCAGTACTTATGAACGACAACCCAAGCCAGGCACTCGCAGACCAGCTGCAGAGCTCCACAAAAAACGTCGATGTGTTCTTGGCGCTGCAAGCGCTGTCCTGCGCTGCCCCCGCAGTGGCTTTCGAGGCCATCACGACATTCATGAGGTCCGCGCCGGCAAATCAGCTGCCCCTGGCCCGAAATGCACTGCTGGAGCTGGCGGACCGCGCTCCCGCGCTCCTGGTGAGCGCGACGCTGGACGAAGACGCAAAGGTGGCTGACGCGGCCAGGCAGGCCTTGTTGATCCGTCCCTCCAATGAGGCACTGCCCCTGTACCTGCGCATGGCCAAGTCCAAGAGCGTTGACGAAGCCTGCTCGGGCTGCATGTACCTGGGCCGTATCTCCTCGCCACAGGCCCGGGCGCCTTTGTTCAAGGCCTTGGGCCACCGCAGCGCAGCGGTGCGCGAGTATGCGGCGACATCCATTCACAGCCACGCCGACGAACAATGGATCGCCGACCTGCTGGAGGCCATCCGCACGCTGCGGCGTGAGGAGACCGACAAAAAGAAAGACTTTGGCGAGGTGATCAACACGCTGTGCAGCGCGGTGGTCCAGAAATCCACACACGCCTGCCTGGACCTGCTGATGGAAGGACTCCACGATGCGGACGCCAGAGTCCGCGGGACCTGCATCAGCGCACTGGGGCGCCTGGGCGATACGGCAGCCGTGGTCCCGCTGATCGAGACGCTTGAACACCCGCGCCGCGGGATGCCGCGGGAGCTGAGGACGGCACTGGTCAAGGTGCTTGGCGAGTTGGGCGACGCGCGTGCGATCGCGCCACTGCTGCGTGCCGGAGTGACCGTTGCAGCACCGGCGCTGGGCCCGCTGAAGGCGCAGGAAGCCGTGCCTGAACTGATGGCCGCGCTGGAACAGGCAAGGACACCGCGCGATGCCGACGAGCTGGCCGAGGTGTTGGCCCAGCTGCAAGGGCCCGGCGAGTCGCAGTGGCCCCGCGCAGGGTTGCGCACGGCGTCGCTGCAGGTACGGCGAGCCGCAGCGCTGCAGCTGGCGCGCACCGCGCCCCAGGAAGCGGCCCAGCATCTGCGCGCCATGCTGCCCCAGCTGTGCGGCGGCGACGCCGTGGGCGTGGCCGAAGCGCTGGCCTTGATGGGCTCAGCAGAGGGTTTCGAAGGCTTCGCGAAGGCATTGGCGGACGACCCCCACCACTGGAATGCCAGCGCCGTGGCGTACGCCTGCCAGAATCTTCGCGGCCCCCAGGTGCAGGCCCTGCTCCTGGGGCTGATACCCGGCATCCGCAACGAATACGTCCACCACGTCTGCAAAGCGCTGGCAGCGCAAGGGGCTGACGTATTGCCTGCGCTGATCGCTGCAGCCCAGGCAGCCGGCGACAGCTTGCGACACCGCTACGTGATGGCGCTTGCCGAATTCCGCGACCCCCAGGGGGCCGGTTTGCTGGCGCCTCTGATGGTCCGCCGCAACCCGTTGCGGGACGCCGCCATGCTGTCGCTGTCAGCCACGCCCAGCGCCGAGGCCAGCGCGGCGCTGGCTGCGGCATTGCTGCAAGCCGAATCGCCGGCTGATGCCCGGCTGATCACCGAAACGCTGGCGAAGGCAGCCACGCGCGAGGCGATTCCCGACCTGATACGGGCGCTGCAGGCCGACCTCGCCACCGAAGAGATATTGGAAGCCTTGGGCCGTCTGGGCAGTCTGGGCGACCGGGCGGTTGTGCCTGCACTGATCGATCAACTGAGCAGCCCCAACGCGCGCCGCCGCCAGGCAGCGGCCATGGCGCTGGGGCAGATCGCAGACCCTGCGGCAGGGGCACCGCTTGTCCGCCTGCTGCTGAAAGAGTTTCATCTGGAGGTGGCGCAGGCCGCAATGCAAGCCTGGCTGGCCATGGACGCGCAAGATGGTGGCGCACTCGATGGGCTGGGCGCGCCGGGCACGCGCGCATTCCTGTTGGCCAGTGCCAGACAGCTGCGCAGGGAACGCTGACACGCACATCCCCGCACGGATTGCGGTGCGCCCGGTCAGGATCTGCCATCGCTGTAGAGCCGGTATTCGGTGCGGCTGCTTGAGGCTGAGAGCTGCCCGGCCCCTTGACGAAGATTCACCGTGCCTTCAGGCAAAATCCAGACGATCGGGAAAGCTTGGCGTCAGGTCTGCCGGGAAGCCCAACTTGAAGAATGGAACAGTATCAATGGCACTGACGAAGAAGGGCGAGTTCTGGTACGGGACAACGTCCGGCGACACCCAAGCCGAGCTGCGCAGCTACAGCATTGCGAATCTTCATGAGGCCGTCCGGTTTGCCTCGTCCAAATGCGATTGCGGGTGCCGGACTTTTGCGCTGCAGACGGATGAAGAAGCCGGCGTGGCCATCCGCACCTGCACCGACTGCGGGCAGGAACACCTGATGGGCGACAGCGCGGAACATGTTGAAGAGGCCGCCCCCGAGGCACACGAGTGCGTGTGCGAGAACGAGACGTTCGAACTGATGTCCGGCGTCTCCGTGTACGAAGGCACACACGACGTGCGCTGGTACTACATCGCTTGCCGCTGCGTGGAGTGCAATCTGGTTGGGGTCTTCGCAGACTGGAAGTGTGAAGCGGGTGATGCAGCGGCCTTCCTCGCCAAGGTATGAGCGCGCGGGATCAAGACGCGCTGCTCAAAGATCTGGTCAAGCGGGTTTGCCGGGTGCATGCAGGCGATAGCGCAAAAAGCGAGTCCCCTCGATATCCAGTGCGCCATCTGGCCGAAATCCCAGCTTGAGAATCCCTTTTATTCTGGTTCTTGAAGGTGGCAGCAAAATTGTGATGGAGCTCAGCCCCAAGCCAGTGAATGCACGTTTCACTATCTCTTGATAGATGGCTTTGCCACTTCCCCAGAATTTGGGGTGAAGCACCAAAGCGAGGTCGGCATCACCTTCCTCGTACTGCAAACCGCCCCAGCCGGCAAATTGCTGGTCAATTTCAAACGCCCATGGCCCATAGCCGTATTGCTGCCACTGGGCATCCTTTTGCCGAGCCCATTCATTTGCTTTCGCTAGGTCGAAATTCGCACTTCCAAGCGGCATTTGTCGCAGCACATCTGGATTGTTATTCAGCGAAACAATGTGAGCCGGATCAACTTCAGTGAGCCGCTTAAATTTCAAATTCATGCCTGTATCTGGTTGTCTATCCATCAAATTCAAAGCCTACCAAAACGGTGGTTGCCGACCGTCTATCTGAGCGTCAACCAAGGGGCAGCAGTCCACAGTGCGGGGTTGCTGCCGCTGCAAGCCAAGGCTTCACTTTCTGATCGGCGGTGCGCAACCACTGCTCGACGCTCGGCAACGCACCGCCACCAGACCCGCTGCCAGCAGCGAAAGCAACGCCAGCGCCCAGGGGCCGAGCGCGGGTATGGCCTGCGGGGCCAGCAGCACGGGCAGGCCGGGGTCGGTGATCTGGTTGGGCACGGAATCGCTGTCACCCACGCCGCCATCGGCCAGGGTGAAGGTCACGCTCAGGCCGTCGGGCGCAAACTGCGCGCCGGGCAGCGCATACCAGTGCGGCTGCGCGCAGGCAGCGCCGGTGCAGCCCAGCCCGTCGGGGCTGGGGCCGTATTTGTAATAAACGGCCCCCTGCGGCACTGGTGTGGTGAAGTGCACGGTCACCTGTGCATCTGCATTGCCAGCGACACGCCCCAGCACCAGGCCCAGCGGCGCGTGCACCGCACGCACATGGGACGGCAAGGGCGCGGGCAAGGTGGAGGCAAAGGCGGCGCTGCTGATCTCCCAGCCGTTCGCGCCATCCACCTCCACCGCCCCCAGATTGCCGTTGCCGCCCGCACCCTGCCACGGTGCGCTGCACTGCTGCGCTGCGCCGCCATATTCACCGCTGCACTGCCATTTGTGTTGGCCGCCGGCGGATAGCACGGTCCCTGGCGTACCCGTGGCGCACAGATTCGCGCTGGGCTTGAAGGCCACAGCGCCGTTGGCCGCTGAGCCGCAGGTCGCATCGACCGGGTCGTGGGTGAACGTGGCCGAAACGCTGCGCGGACTGGTCACGTTGGTGAGCTGGCATGCTCCCGTGCCCGCGCAATCGCCCGACCAACTGGTGAAGTGATAGCCCGTACCAGGCGTGGCAATGCAGCTTGCGTCCTGGCCGTGGGTGACGGGGTTGGGTGTGCAGGTGACTGTGCCGTTGGTGGTGACGGGGGTGATGCTGATGGGGTATGTGTTCAGCGCGAAGGTGGCACCCACGCTGCGCGGGCTGGTCACGTTGGTGAGCTGGCATGCTCCCGTGCCCGTGCAATCGCCTGACCAACTGGTGAAGTGATAGCCCGTATCGGGCGTAGCGGTGCAGCTTGCGTCCTGGCCGTGGGTGACGGGGTTGGGCGCGCAGGTGACCGTGCCGTTGGCCGGGGCGGGGGTGATGCTGATGGGGTAGGTGTTCAGCGCGAAGGTGGCACTCACGCTGCGCGGGCTGGTCACGTTGGTGAGCTGGCATGCCCCCGCCCCTGCGCAATCGCCCGACCAACTGGTGAAGTGATAGCCCGTATCGGGCGTGGCGGTGCAGCTTGCGGCCTGGCCGTGGGTCACGGGGTTGGGCGTGCAGGTGACCGTGCCGTTGGTGGTGGCGGGGGCGATGCCGATGGAATAGGTGTTGAGCGCGAAAGTGGCACCCACGCTGCGCGGGCTGGTCACGTTGGTGAGCTGGCATGCCCCCGTGCCCGTGCAATCGCCCGACCAACTGGTGAAGTGATAGCCCGCATCGGGCGTGGCGGTGCAGCTTGCGTCCTGGCCGTGGGTGACGGGGTTGGGCGTGCAGGTGACCGTGCCGTTGACGGCGGCGGGGGTGGCGATGGAGTGGGTCTTGGGCGTGAAGGTGGCCGAGACGGTGCGCGACGCGGTCACGCTGGTGAACTGGCATGCCCCCGTGCCCGTGCAATCGCCCGACCAACTGGTGAAGTGGTAGCCCGTATCGGGCATGGCGGTGCAGCTTGCATCCTGGCCGTGGGTGACGGGGTTGGGCGTGCAGGTGACCGTGCCGTTGGCCGGGGCGGGGACGATGCCGATGGAATAGGTGTTGAGTACAAATGTGGCACCCACGCTGCGCGGGCTGGTCACGTTGTAGAGAATGCACGCGCTGGCAGTGCCCGCGCAATCGCCCGACCAATGGGTGAAGTGGTAGCCCATCGCGGGCGAGGCGACGCAGATGGTGTCTTGCCCATGGGGCACGGGGTTGGCCGTGCAGTTCACGCTGCCGCCGGTGACGGCAGGGGTGGCGATGGCGTAGGTAATCGGCGCGAAGGTGGCTCCCACGCTGTGCGCGCTGGTCACGTTGGTGAACTGGCATGCACCCGTGCCCGCGCAATCGCCCGTCCAGCCGGTGAACTGAAAGCCCATTTGCGGCGTGGCAGTGCAGCCAGCGGCCTGGCCGTGGGGCACGGGGTTGGGCGTGCAAGACATGCTCCCGCCCGTGGTGGCAGTGGTAGTGATGGCGTAGGTGATGAGCGTCGTGTTGGCAGAGACGGTGGTGGCCCCGAGAACCACGGGCTGGCAAGCCCCCGTGCCGCTGCAGGCGCCGCCCCAACCGCTGAAGGGGCGGGCGACAGGGTCGTGCACCGTGGCCGTGCAGGTGGCGCTGGAGCCATGGGTCACGGGGTTCGGGGTGCACTGTGCGCTGGCGATGCCCGCATCCGTGTTGACTGTCACCATGTACTGGCGCGGTGCCAGGCAAGCGGCCGTGGTGCCGCCGCTGATGCCCGCGCAATTCCAGCGGAAGGCATCGGACGCGGCAGACTGGTTGGTGGCCGAACCGGCGCTGCACAAGAGGGTTGGCAAGGTGAGCGAAGGCGCAGTGCTGCCACACGCGCCATTGGTGGGCGGCGGGGCGAAGGTGGCGCTGATGGTGCAATTGCCGGTAATGGTCGCAGTGGTGTAGGTGTTGCCCGCAAGCGATCCGCCGCAGCCGCTGACCTGCACCGTATAGCCCGGTGGCGTGGTGAGCGTGAAGCTGGCCTGCTGCCCCGCCGCTACATCGCGCCCCGCCTCGATGCTGCCGCCGCCCGTGGCCTGGGAGGTAACGAGGTAGGCGCGAGGCACGGAGCATTGCGGCGAAGGGTTGCCGCCGTAGCTGCTCTGGCACACCCAGGAGAAGGAGTAGGTTTCACCCATCACGCCGCTGGTCGTGCCCACGCTGCACAGCAAGGCGTCTGGCGGATAACGGCGAGGCGTGGTGCTGCTGGCACTGCCGCACACGCCATCGAGCTGCACGGAGCCGGCCTCGACCGTCATGCCGATGGAGGTCTGCGGCTCGGCCACCCAGGCCGGGTTGTGGCTCGCGCCTGAATACCAGGTCAGCCCGTCGTTGGTGGCCGTGGTGATCTGGCGGCGGATCATGGTCTGGCCGATGCTGCGCACCACCACCCAGGCAAAGTCGCCCGCCGCCACGATGCGGTCGCCCGTGAACACGCGCATGCCCGGCGTGGCCGCGTCGGCGGTGAAGGGGGCGCAGGCCGTCATGTCCACGAACGGCGTGGCGGCGCTGGCGTCGGTTGCGCACACTTGCAGCTCGAACTGGTCGATCTGGGTGAGATTCATCTTCACCTGCGTGATGCGCAGCGACTGGCTGCCAATCGGAATGCGGTTGGCCACCCACAGTTTGGTGTGGTAGCTGGAGTTGTGCTGGATGAGCCACGGGTCATTGGCGGCTGCCAGGTTGTCGAATACCGTGACTGCACCAGCAGACACTGAAGCCGCCGCCGTCAGCAGCAGCATGGCAATTCGAAGGGCAAGGGTTTTCATGGCGATGGGGTGGGTGGGTGGAGCGGTGTTCCACCCAGCCGCGATCGGCCATGAAAAATGCTTTCAGCGCTTGTGTATCAAGCGCTGAAAGCCATGTTGATGCAAGCGTGTGGCACGGGTGGATGCGCACTGCCGGCCATCTTGCGGGCGCGCAGCCCTGGCGGCTTGACTGTGCGTTCGTGCCGCGCTTGACTGGACGTTTCGCAAGCCTCACCCTCCCCAAAAAAAGGGGCGTTCCCCTCCCCTCCCGCGCTATCATCCGCCCCGGCCCCCTGTCCCGGGGCTGATGCTTCAAAACATCCGTCGTATAGCGGCACAGCCTCTCCGAAAGCGAGGCTTGGTACACCGAATCCATCAGTCAACGCAGATGCGATGGCCTGGGGATTCGATCCGCAATGGAGCACGGAACAATGAACGCCGTTTCTCTCGCCTGCGCGCCGTCTTTTGGCGCAGCCCCTCCCTCATGCCAGGCCTTTGTGCCCGGCCAACTGCGGAGGGACATGGCATGAACCCCGCCCAGCCCTCCCCCACCACGGACAGCCACAGCACCCGGCAGCTGTCCAACGCCCTCACCCAGGTGGACCATCTCGTGCAGCAAGGCTGTGCAGAAATCTCCGCCATCGCCCAGTTGGCCCTGGCATGGCTGGAGACCCCCAAGGGCCATCGCCACCTGGACGTGGTGGCCCGCGCCCTGCAAAGCATCCGCGACAGCGCCGACACGCTGGCCGACTACGCCGGCACCGAGGCCCAGACCATGGGCTGCGGATCTGCCATGGCGCGCACTTCATGGCCCGGCCTGTGTTGATGGTCCGGCCACGGGCTGCGACGGTCATCCAGGCTCAGGCGCCCTGCGGCAGATAGCTTGGCCGTGCCGCCGTCATGCCGCGCTTGACCTGCTGGGTGAGCTCGTCGGCCAGCACTTCATCGAGCCCGGCCTCCAGTCCGTCCAGCGCGCGGCTGACGATGTCCTCGGGGCTGGACTTCGGTGCGTCAAGCCCGCGCGTGAGGTCGGTATCGACATAGGCCATGTGCAGGCCCAGCACCTGTGTCTTCTGCCCTGCAAGCTCGCTGCGCAGGGCGTTGGTGAGCGACCAGGCGGCCGACTTGCTGGCCGAGTAGGCGGCCAGTTCGCCGCCATTGACCCAGGAGGCCACCGATAGCACATTGAGCAAGGCCCCGCCGCCGTTGGCCTTGAGAACCGGCGCAAAGGCCTGGCTCATGCGCAGCACGGCGAAGAAGTTGGTCTCGAAGATGCGCCTGGCGACCTCTTCGCTGTCGGGCGCCAGAAAGCCGCCGGGCTGCGCGATGCCGGCGTTGTTGATCACCAGCGTGACGTCCGACGCCTGCGCTGCGGCGGCGGCCACGTCCTGCGGGCGGTTCACGTCCAGCTGTAGGGCATGCACGCCGGGCTGGGTGACGGTGGCGGGGTCGCGCGCGCCGGCGTAGACCTTGCGGGCGCCACGGGCAAGCAGCTCGCGTGCGAAGGCCAGGCCGATGCCGCGATTGGCACCGGTGACAAGAACAACAGCGTTTTCAATTTTCATGGAGCACTCCAGGGGTGGGGGGAAACAGATTCAACGGATCTTGATGACGACCTTGCCCTTTGCGTGGCCGGCTTCGGCATAGGCAAGGGCCTCGTTGGTGGACTCGAATGCGAAGACCTTGTCCACGACCGGGCGGATGGCGCCCGCCTCGATGAGGCGGGTGATCTCGCGCAGCTGGCCGCCGTCGGCCTTCATGAAGACAAAGGAGTAGTCGATGCCACGGCCTCGCGCCCGGCGCCTGATGCCGGAGCTGAGCAGCCGCATCACCAGCTTCACGAACAAGGGCGCCGCGATTGCCCTGCCAAATGCGGGATCGGGCGGGCCGGAGATGGAGACCAGCTTCGCGCCGCCCTTGAGCACGCGCAGGGATTTGCCAAGCGCCTTGCCGTCCTGGCTGTTGAGCACCACGTCGTAGTCGTGCAGGACGTCCTCGAAGTCCTGCGTGCGGTAGTCGATGACGACATCCGCGCCCAGGCCCCTGACCAGATCGAAGTTGGCCGCGCTCGTCGTGGTGGCCACAGTGGCGCCCAGGTGCCGGGCCAGCTGGATGGCGAACGTGCCCACGCCGCCGGAGCCGGCCTGGATGAAGACCTTCTGCCCCCTGGCCAGCCGGGCCGTCTCGACCAGGACCTGCCAGGCCGTCAGGCCCACCAGGGGAATGGAGGCGGCCTCTTCCATCGTGAGCCCCTTGGGCTTGGGCGCCAGCGATGATTCCCTGACCGGCACGAACTCCGCGAACGTGCCGATACGGAAATCGTCCGTGCGTGCATAGACCTCGTCACCGGGCTTGAACTGCCGCACGCGCGGGCCGGCCTTGACCACCACGCCGGCCACGTCGTGGCCCAGGATCAGGGGCAGGCGATAGGGCAGGATGAGCTTGAATTGCCCGTCCTTGATCTTGGAGTCCAGCTGGTTCACGCCTGCGGCATGGACCTGGACCAGGACTTCGTCGTCACGCAGCTGCGGCTCGGGTACGTCTGCCAGCTGCAAGGCGCGGTTCGCTCCATAGCTTTCCAGAATGAATGCCTTCATGGCTCTCCTTTATATGATGATCATCATATGTAAAGACGAAAAAAATCCAGGCACAAGCACTGGGCATGCGCCATCACTGGTTGGCCGGCGCCAGGTGCTTGAGTGCTGCCTCGCGCAGGCTCTCGGACAGGGCCGGATCGTCCACCGCCCGTGCCAGCAGCAGGCTTCCGACCATGGTGGACAAGGTGACGAGCGCGCGCTCGTGGGCACCGGGCTGTCCCCAGTCCGGTGATTGGCGGGCGATGAGATCGACCATTTCCTTGATGTGGCCCGTGGCCACGCGGCGCACCTCCGGCGCCTGGCGCGAGGTCTCGGAGCCCAGGGCCGCCAGGGGGCAGCCCACCTCGGCGCGCTGGACATGTTCCTTGGAAAGATAGGCGGCCAGCATGGCCTGCAGCACCATGCCGGGCGGTGCCTTGGCCACCACGTCGGCGACGGCGGCGCAGGACTCGGCGCAGGCCTTGCCCGCCGCTTCGGCCAGCATGGCATCGCGCGAGGCGAAATGGGCGTAGAAGGCGCCATGCGTCAGGCCCGCCTCCTTCATGATGTCCGCCACCCCGGTGCCGCCATAGCCGCTGCGGCGGATGGCACGCGCCGCCACGGAGACGATGCGCTCATGCGTGGCCTCCTTGGCGGAAGCCCGGGCGCTGGAATTTGTGTTTCGCATGATGGTCATCATACATCGTTTGCGCCATGCACGCGCCGCAGATGGGACATCCGCCCGCAGCCATTGCATGGACAATCCCGGCATGTCTGCTGCTGCTTCACACAACAATCCATCCCGCCCCGTGCTCATTGCCGGCGGCGGCATCGGTGGCATGGCCACTGCCCTCACGCTGCACCAGATCGGCGTGCCCTGCATCGTGTTCGAGTCGGTGGCGCAGCTGCAGCCGCTGGGCGTGGGCATCAACCTGCAGCCGAACGCGGTGCGGGAACTGCATGACCTGGGTTTCGGCAACGATGTGCTGGACACCATCGGCCTGCAGGCGCGGGAATGGGCGCTGGTGGGCCGCAACGGCAACGAGGTGTATGCCGAGCCGCGCGGGCTGCAGGCCGGCTACCGCTGGCCGCAGTACGCGGTGCACCGGGGGCAGCTGCAGATGATGCTGTTCAACGCCGTCAGGCAGCGCCTGGGCGACGACGCCGTGCAGCTGGGCCGGCGCGTGGTGGGCTACCGGCAGGATGCCGAGGGCGTGACCGCCCTCATCGACACCCGCGATGGCCAGCGGCTGGAGGTGCAGGGCTCGCTGCTGGTGGCGGCCGATGGCCTGCACTCGGCCGTGCGCGCGCAGATGCACCCCGCGCAGCCGCCCATACAGTGGGGCGGCGCCATCATGTGGCGCGGCACCACGCCCGGGGTGCCGGTGCGCACCGGCGCGTCCTTCGTGGGCGTGGGCTCGCTGCGCCATCGCGTGGTGCTGTACCCCATCACGCCGCCGGACCCCGTCACGGGCCTGGCCACCATCAACTGGATCGCCGAGATCACGGTGGACAACCAGGGCGGCTGGCGGCAGGGCGACTGGAACCGGCGCGTGGCGCTGGAGGAATTCATCCACCACTTCGACGGCTGGGACTACGGCTGGCTGGACGTGCCGGCCATGCTGCGCGGCGCCACGGATGTCTTCGAGTACCCCATGATCGACCGCGACCCCGTGCCCACCTGGGTGGACGGCCGCGTGGCCTTGCTGGGCGATGCGGCGCATGTGATGTACCCGGTGGGCTCCAACGGCGCCAGCCAGGCCATCGTGGACGCGCGCGTGCTGGGTGCGCAGTTCCTTGCCCACGGCGTGGGCCCGCAGGCGCTGCGCGCCTATGACGACAAGCTGTGCAAGGACCTCTCGGCGCTGGTGCTGCGCAACCGGGGGGCCGGCCCCTTCGGCCTGCTGGGGCTGGTGGACGAGCGCTGCGGCGGCGTCTTCGACCATATCGACGAGGTGCTGCCACGCGAGGAGCGCGAGGGCTTCATGGCCCGGTACAAGGCCGCTGCCGGCTTTGCGATCGAGACGCTCAACGCCGCGCCCCCCACCATTGCGCCGGGGCAGCGCGTGGCCGGGGCCTGAGCCCTTGTGCGGCGGCAAGGGCCGCGAGTCGCCATAATCGGCCCTTGCCCCTGGCAGCCATCCCCAGATTTACATCACAGACCCAGCAGGAAGACCCCATGCCGATCCAATCCATTCTGAAATCCACCGTGGTGGCACTGGCGATCGTGGGCAGCGGTTCGCTCTTTGCGCAGGGCGCGCCCCTGAACACAGCGGCGTTCGACGCCCTGATTGCGCAAGGCCCCGTCGCCGACGCCGCGACCATCGCATCGAGCACCTGGGCCAGCAAGATCAAGCAGGCCGGCACGCTGCGCCTGGGCAGCACCCAGACCTCCAATCTGTTTTCCCTGCTCAACGAGAAGGACGGCAAGATCCGCGGCTTCGACGCAGGCCTGGCCCAGCTGCTCACGCGCTACATCCTGGGCGATGCGTCCAAGTACCAGTTCGCGCAGGTCACATCGTCCACGCGCGAGCAGGTGCTGATCAACAACCAGGCGGACATGGTGATTGCCACCTACTCCATCACCCCTGCCCGTGCCGAGAAGATCTCGTTTGCCGGCCCCTACTACACCTCGCAGGCCGGGGTGCTGGTCAAGGCAAGCAACAAGACCGTGCAGTCGTACAGCGATCTGGGCGGCAAGAAGGTCGCCACGCAGGCCGGCTCCACGGGGCCTGCCATCCTGGCGCAGCACGCGCCCAAGGCGGTCGTGCAGGAGTTCCAGACGCACCAGGAAGCGCTGGACTCCCTGCGCCAGGGCCGCGTGGACGCCTATGTGACCGACTACACCCTGCTGCTCAACACCCTGAGCCTGGGCACCGGCGACGCGCGGCTGGCGGGCGCGCCCTTCGGCACGCAGGATTCCTATGGCATCGGCCTGCCCAAGGGCTCGGACGGCGTGGCCTTCATCAATGCCTTCCTGAAGAAAATCGAAGCCGACGGCACCTGGGCCAAGCTGTGGACCATCTCCATCGGCCAGCGCACCGGCAGCACGGCCGTTCCCACGCCGCCCGCCCTGCCCTGAGCGATGGGTGACGTCTCCAGACTCCTCGCCGACCACGGGCCTGCCTTCTGGCAGGCCCTCTTGCTGACCTGGAAGCTCACCGCGTTCTCGTTCCTGCCCGGCTTCCTGCTGGGCGTGGTCGTCACGGTGCTCAGGTTGCTTCCGCTGCCGCCGCTGCGCTTCGTGCTGACGGGCTACGTCGAGATCTTCCGCAACATCCCCAGCGTGGCGCTGCTGATCTTCATCGTGTTCGCGCTGCCCGATCTCAACGTCGTGATCGACTATGAGCCCAGCGTGGTCCTGGCCCTGGCGCTGGTGTGTTCCGCGTTCACGGCGGACTATCTGCGCGCGGGCATCAACACCATTGCCGGCAGCCAGATCGAGGCCGCGCTCAGCCTGGGCATGCGGCCCATGCAGATCATCTCGGCCGTGGTGCTGCCGCAGGCGCTGCGCTCGGTGGTGCAGCCCATGACGTCGCTGCTCATTGCGCTGATGCTGTCCACCTCGCTGGCATCCCAGGTGCCGCTGGCGGGCCGGGAACTCACCTCGCTCGTGTCCAAGATCGCCAACGACTCCGCTGCCGGCATGGCCGCCTTCGCCGTGGCCGCCGCGATGTACGTGGCCACCGGATTGCTGATCGCCTGGGCGGGCGCCATCCTGGAAAAGAAGCTGCGGATACTGCGATGAGCCGTTCTCTGGAAGACATTCTGTTTGGCGCACCCAGCCCGCAGGCCCGGCGGGTCACGCAGGTGGCCAGCCTGATCGCGGCGGCCCTGCTGCTGGCGCTGGCCGCGGGCATCGCGCTGCGCTTTCATTCGGCAGGCCAGCTCGAGGCCCGGTTCTGGGAATTCTTCGCCTGGCCCACCACCTGGGCCTTTCTGGCCAAGGGCCTGCTCGGCACGCTGGCATCGTCGGCCATGGCCGCCGTGATTGCGCTGGCCCTGGGGCTGGTGCTGCTGGCGGGGCGCCTGGCGCGGCCCCGGCTCGTGCGCTGGCCCAGCGTCGCCGTCATCGAATTCCTGCGCGGCACGCCCACGCTGCTGCTGATCTATGTCTGCTTTCTGGTGCTGCCCGCCGCCGGCATCAAGCTGAGCACCTACTGGATGCTGACCCTGCCCATAGGCCTGAGCACCGCCGCCGTGGTGGCCGAGGTCTACCGCGCGGGCGTGCTTGCCGTGCCCCGCGGCCAGACCGATGCCGCGCGAAGCCTGGGACTGACCGAGGTCCAGGTCTTCCGGCTCGTCGTCTTCCCCCAGGCGGTGCGCTTCATCGTGCCGGCGCTGGTCGCGCAACTGGTCATCGTGGTCAAGGACACCACCTTCGGCTACATCGTCACCTACGGCGAGCTCATGCAGAACGCCAAGGTGCTCATTGCCAACTACCACGCGCTGGTGCCCGTGTACCTGGTGGTGGCGGTGCTCTACTGCCTTGTGAACTACGCGATATCCAGGGCGAGCAGGCGGCTGAACCGGCCCGTGCACTGAGGCCCGCCAGTGCCTGCCCTCAGGGAAGGCTCAGATCCATGCCGAGCATCCTGGCAAGGCCGAAGGTGAAGGCCAGCACGCACAGCAGCAGCAGCGTGAAGACGGCAGCGATCTTGCCGCCCGCAATGAGCAGCTCGCGCCTGTCCGCCCCCTTCTTCTTGCCTTGGTCGTAATGCCACTTGATGGCGAAGAACATGGCCGTGCCGAACACGAGCGCCTTGAACGTGACGAAGACTACGGGGATCCAATCGATCATTTTGAGAACTTCCAGCCAATGACTTGGCACTGTCCACGGTGGGGAGCCCCCCTCCCGGACATGAGAGGCAGAGCGTCAGCGACGGCCATGCAAGCACGGTGCTGCCACACCTTGTGGCGCATACTACCCAAAAGCAATTTCCATACATGGACCCAAACATCGCTGCTGAAAACCATGCAAGATGACTCTTTGCCAAGCTGGCTGCCGCGCCTGGCCGTGCAGCGCGGCCCCCGTTTTCTGCAGATTGCGGATGCCTTGCAGGCAGCGGTGGCGGACGGATCGCTGAAACCGGGTGACCGCCTGCCTCCGCAGCGCCTGCTGGCAGCGCAGCTGGATGTGGACCTGACGACCATCACCCGCGCCTACGACGAGGCCCGGCGGCGCCACCTGCTGGAGGGACGCGGCGCGCGAGGCACCTATGTCGCGGCGCCGAAGGTCGAATGGAGCTCGGTGCTCGACCTGAGCATGAACACCCCGCCGCCGCCCGAGGGCGTGGACTTCGACGACATGCTCAAACAGGGCTTGTCGCAGGTATTGATGAGGGCCGATGCCCAGCTGCTGATGACCTACCACCTGGGCGGGGGCAGCGATTCCGACCGCAAGGCCGCAGCCCAATGGCTGGAGCCGATGTTTGGAAGTCTGGATGACCGGCAGATCGTTGTCTGCCCCGGGGCGCAGGCGGCGATCGCCGCCCTGATTCTTGCGCTGACCGCGCCGGGCGACGTTATCCTGGCGGAGCCCGCCAGCTATCCCGGCCTGCGTGCCGCAGCGGCCCAGTTCGGCCGGCGCATCCTGGCGGTGCAGGCGGACAGGCAGGGGATGGTGCCGGAGATGCTGGAGCAGGCCTGCCGCGAGCACAGGCCGGCGCTGGTCTATCTCAATCCGACATTGCAGAACCCGACCGCCATCACCATGTCGGAAGGCCGGCGCAAGCAGCTGGCCAGCGTGGCCAGGCGCTGCCAGGTGCGCATCGTCGAGGACGACCCCTACTGGCTGCTGGCCGACGCCCCGCCGCCGCCCATTGCCGCATTCGCCCCGCAGCAGGTGTACTACATCTCGACCCTGTCCAAATGCCTGACGCCCGGCCTGCGCGTGGCCTTCGTGCTCATGCGCGACCCGCATGAACGCCAGCGCTTCCTGGTGGCGCTCAGGTCCTTTGCGCTGATGGCCACCCCCGTGACGGCCGCGCTGGCCACGCAGTGGATCCTCGATGGTTCGGCCGGGCAATTGATGGACGGCGTGCGCAAGGAGGCGCGCCTGCGCCACCGGATGGCCAGGGACATCCTGGCGGGGCGGTACAGCGGCGCCGGAGACGGCCTGCATGTATGGCTGGAGCTGCCGGGGTACTGGACTAGCGCCCAGCTGGCACGTGCCGCCGACAGCGAGGGCATCGCCGTCACGCCCGCGCAGGCATTCGCCACCGGCAGCGAATCCGTGAATGCCATCCGCATCTCCCTGGGCAGCATCAAGGACCGTGGACGCCTGCACGCCGGTCTTCAACGGCTGTCCCATCTGCTTGCACGGCTGCCCGAGTCGTTCAGCGCTGCCGTGGTGTAGCCGCGCCGGTCGCGGGAGCGCGGCTTGCGGCCGCAGCCGCAGCCGCAGCCGCAGTCGCAATCGCAGCCGCAATCGCAATCGCGAGCGCAGCCACGACCAGCACTGCCGCGACTGCGAACGTGATCCGCATCGCGTGGGCAATGGCCCCGGGATGCGCCGCGGCGATGTCGGCCGTCCCTGACGCGAACGCGAACACCATCCCCATCACGGATGCCCCGGTGACGAGCCCGAGGTTGCGCGACAGTCCGAGCATGCCCGACATCACGCCACGCTGGTCCGCAGCGACATCGGCCATGACGGCCGTGTTGTTGGCGGCCTGGAACAGCTGGTAGCCAGGGGTCAGGACGGCGATGGCGGCAACGTAGCCCGCAACACCGAACATCGCCGCAAGCACGGACAGGGCGAATGCGCCCGCCGCCATGGCGATGAGTCCGGCGATGACCATGGGGGCAGCGCCCAGGCGATCGACGACACGGCCGGCCGGGACACCGCTCAGGATGGCGATGAACGGGCCCACCGACATCACGAGCCCGACCGTGGTTTCGTCAAGCCCGAGCCCGCGAGACAGATAGAACGGCCCGACCACCAGCGTCGCCATCATCACCGTCGAGACGAGCGCATTCATGGCCAGGCTCGCGCTGAAGCCCGGATCGCGGAACCGCTCCAATCGGATCAATGGCGATGCGGCTGCCGCCTGGGCCCTCGCGAAGAGCACGACGCCGAAGGCCGCAGCCGACAGCAAAGCCCCGTTGAGCGAACCGAAGCTTGCGCGCCCCAGCGTCATGGCGAGTGCATAGGCCACAAGCGTCAGAGCGAGCAGCAAGGTGCCCAGGTGGTCGAAGCGCGCCCGATCCGCCTGCGCCCCTTGGCGATGCACGGGCAGGTATCGATGCGCGAGAAGGAATGTCAGGACGCCCAGCGGCAGGTTGATGAGGAAGATGGCCCGCCAGCCGGGTCCGGCGATCAGATATCCGCCGAGTGCTGGACCGAGGGTGGTGCCCATCGCGGACATCGTTCCGAGCAGGCCCATCGCGCTACCGGTCCTTGCCTTCGGAACCGTCTCGGCAACCAGCGCCATGGAGAGGGCCATCATGATGGCCGCGCCCAGGCCCTGCACCGCCCGGGCGGCAATCAGCAGCCAGAGAGTGGGAGCCAGGCCGCAAAGGACCGAGGCCAGCGTGAACAGGACGATGCCGGCCAGCAGCAGCCGTCGACGGCCCAGGACATCGCCAAGCCGGCCGGCGCTGACGGTCAGGGCGGTGATGGGCAGCAGATAGGCCAGGACGATCCACTGGACCTGCTGGAAGGACGCGTTGAACGCCTGCGCGAAGGTGGGCAATCCCACGTTGGCGATGCTGGTGCCCAGCGAGGACAGCAGCATGGACAGCGAAAGGCTGGCCAGCACCCACCGGACCGGCGGCCCCTGTTGCGCACCGCCGGCCCCTGCCCCACCTGTTCCGGCACCGATCGGTTTCGACGTGGACTTCATCTTTGGCGACTCCCATATTCAAGTTCTCAGGAGCCTAGTGCCGTGCCTGGCATGGCGGAAGGCGCACTGCTCTCACTTTATTCATGCGTTTGACGCCATGTCACTACCCGCTGTGCTACGGTCAATCCATGCCGAAGCCCGATCTCAACCTGCTTGTCACCCTGGATGTGCTCCTTGCGGAGGGAAACGTTGCGCGCGCGGCCCAGCGGTTGCGGCTGAGCCCGTCGGCAATGAGCCGGGCGCTGGCGCGGCTGCGTGAGACCACCGGCGATCCGCTGCTGGTCAGGGCCGGGCGGGGTCTCGTTCCCACACCGCGAGCGCTTGAGCTGCGCGATCGGGTCAGCCAGCTGGTGCAGGACACGGAAGCTGTTCTGCGCCCTGCCGGGCAGCCCGACCTCGGACAACTGGTGCGCACGTTCACGCTGCGCACCAGCGAAGGCTTCGTGGAGAATTTCGGATCGGACCTCATTGCCCGCGTGGGCCAGCAAGCGCCCGGCGTACGGCTTTGCTTCGTGCAAAAGACCAACAAGGACAGCGGCCCGCTTCGCGACGGGACGGTCGACCTGGAAACCGGCGTTGTCGCAAGCACGATAGGTCCGGAGGTGCGCGCGCAGGCGCTGTTCCGAGACCGTTTCATCGGCGTCGTGCGCCAGGGCCATCCGCTGAGCCAGGGCGAGATCACACCCGCGCGCTATGCGAGCGGCAGGCATATCCTGGTGTCCCGGCGGGGGCAGGAAAAGGGGCCCATTGATGAAGCCTTGAATGCGCTCGGCCTGCAGCGGCAGATCGTTGCGACCGTCGGCGGCTTTTCCAGCGCGCTGGCCCTGGCCCGCGCCAGCGACCTGATCGCCAGCGTTCCCGAACGACACACCGGCAACCTGCGCGCGCAAATGCACAGCTTCCCCCTTCCGGTCTCCATGCCGCAGATCACGGTTTCATTGCTCTGGCATCCCAGGCTGCATGCCGATGCTGCGCACCGCTGGCTGCGCGGGTGCGTACGGGAGATTTGCGCAAAGGCTGATTCGCCATGAGCGCCCGCAGCCAGCGGGCTGCCATCGCCGCTCCCATGCACCCATGCAGATACCCATGCAGATGGGCCAGCCCATCAGCAGACCAAGGCTGACCAGCGCCAGATGCAGCAGGCGCTGGAGGCCGGGATGGTTACATATGCAACAACGGGTTGCACACCTACGTGGACCGTCCCGCGCAGGCCGTACCATCGCCGGCCTACAACACAGAAAGGCGCGAGGTTATGCAGGAGAGTTCTCTGGAGTGCTTCCTCTATCACAGTCAGTTGGCACCAGGGGCCGACACCACCTGCATCGCGGGCATCATCAAGACCGCACGCTCGTTCAACGGGTCGGCCGGGATCACGGGCATGCTGGTTTTCGACGGGGAACGTTTCTTTCAGTATGTCGAAGGGCCGGCACGGCAATTGGGTTTGCTGGTGGAGTCCATCTCGCGCGACGAAAGACATATCAACTTCACGCCGATGTTCCCGCAAACGCGCATTGATCAAAGGCGTTTCGCCAAGTGGTCCATGGCCTATGTGATTGTGGAAGATACAGAACATCTGGGCACGATTTCCAAGCTTGAAGGCCCTGGTGCGCTGGCCAAATTGCAGGAGCTGTTGCCGCTGCTGGATGTTCAGTAATTCCTTGGGCCAAAGCGGAGCGGGATTTTCATGATGTGGGTTCACTGAGGCAGGAAATCGATGCTCACCCGTTGGACTACCGAATCCGAGAAAGAGCAACTGCTCGGACTTCAGACCGCTGAAATCCTGGACATGACCGCCAGACGGGAATTTCAGCGCATCACCCAGCTGACCAGCCAGATGTTCATGGTGCCGATTGCCATCATCACGGTTCTGGACGAGCACAGGCAATGGTTCAAGGCGCCCGTAGGTGTGGACATGGACGGCAGCCTGCGCACGGACGCCTTCTGCGACCACACCATCAGAAACGAAGGAATCATGGTGATTCCTGACACGCACCTTGACCGCAGGTTCTCAGGCAATGCGCTGGTAACCGGCCAACCGAACATCAGGTTCTATGCCGGCGTTCCCCTGATCATGAAATCCGGCCATGCCATCGGCAGCCTGTGCATCATCGATACCCGACCCAGAACCTTCTCTGAAGAGCAAGGCCGGCAACTGGCCACCATGGCTGCGATAGTGCAGGCTCAGATCCAATACCATCACAGCATTGGAAAAGTAGACGAGGTCACGGGCTTGCACAATCGCTCGCAGCTCCAGTGCGACCTGAACAGCCTTTGCATTGTGGCCCCGCAGGAGGCACGCAGCCTGGTATTGATGGAAGCGATCAACCATTGCAGCCTGCTGGAAATGAGCAATGCGCTGGGCTTGAATTATGTCGAGCAGCTCCTGCGTGACATTGCGAAGGCCGTCACGGACATGACGGGACCGCTCGCAACCGTGTACCACGTGGGCCTGGCCAGGTTTGCATGGATCATCAGCGCAGGCAGGCAAGAAGATGAAGAGGCCCTGGTCAGGCAATTGCTGAAACACCTGCAAAAGCCCATCACCAGTGCCGATCTCCGGTTCGAACTTCAGCCCCGGGCAGGCGTGGTGCGGTTCCGCCTGGCCCAGGCCGAGGTCGATGATGTCATTCGCAAGGCCATGGTGTCCGTGCAGCAGGCTGGCCACAACCATCGGTCACTTCACCGCTATGAGGAGAACGAGGACAGCCGCCAGCGAAGATCCTATCGGCTATTGCGGGACTTTGGGCATGCGCTGGACAAGGGGCAGCTGCGGCTGGTGTACCAGCCCAAATTCGACAACCGCAGTTTCAGCTGCAAGGGGCTGGAGGCGCTCATCCGCTGGAAGCACCCGGAAATGGGGGAAATCCCGCCCAGCGAATTCATCCCCCTGGTGGAAGCCACGCCGTTGATCCATGGCCTGACGCGGTTCGTGATCAAAACGGCGCTGGCGCAGGTTGCGGCCTGGAAAGCGGAAAGTCTCGACCTCCAGGTCTCCATCAATGTCTCGCCGCGCAATCTGGACGAGGTCGATTTTCCGGACTACCTCAACGCCATGTGCAGTCAATATGGCGTTGCCCTGGAAAATATCGTGATCGAGTGCACCGAAAGCGATGTGCTGACAGGCCACGGCACGGTCCAGGCGCTTCAGCACATCAGAAAACTCGGAATCCAGGTCGCACTGGATGATTTTGGTGCCGCCTACTCCAATCTTGCGTCACTCAAGAATTTGCCTGCCGAGATATTGAAGATAGACCGCTCCATGGTCTGCGACGTCGATACCAATGAACGGGCGCTGGCCGTGCTCAAATCCATCATGACCATGGCCTCGGACCTTGGCTACCGCCTTGTGGCAGAAGGCGTTGACAGCGCCGAAGTCTTCGATCTGCTGGTTTCGCTGGGGTTCGATGAGATACAGGGCTACTATTTCAGCAGGCCCATGGAGGCATCGGAAATCAGGAAATTCGTCGAAGAGCGCAATCGATACGCACAGGGGAAATGAAGGGCCTTGCCCATGGCATGCCGGGCGCAGGCGCAGGCAATTGGCGGGACGACTGTAGGCAGTCTCCTCACCGTGGCGCTGGATCGGCTGACATGGCTTTGCTTGGTTTTCCGATCTCGCCGCTGCCGGGCTGCGCTCCTAATGAGGGCTTCAAATTTTGTTTTCCAGGAGTTCTCTATGACAGGTCTCAAGACGCTGAAGATGGGTTTGATCGCAACCGCGCTGATCGCAGCCACGGCCTCGACCAGCTGGGCACAGCCCGTGGCGGGCACCACCACCTTGGGCGTGGCGGCCACCGAAGTCCAGGCCGTGGCCACGGGCTGGAGCCTGAAGAAGTCCGTGCTGGGCAAGAGCGTCTACAACGAGGAAGGCAAGGCCGTGGGCAAGATCGACGACGTGATCGTCGCACCCGACAAGGCGGTCTCCTACGCCATCGTCGGCGCCGGCGGCTTCCTGGGCATGGGCAAGCATGACGTGGCCATTCCGGTGAACCAGTTCCGCGTGGAAAACAACAAGATCACGCTGCCCGGCGCCACCAAGGACGCGCTGAAGGCGCTGCCCAAATTCGAGTACGCCAAGAAGTAAGCCAGGCGCGCGCACTGCTTCTTTGACAAGCCCTGCGTTGCAGGGCTTTTTCGTGGGCGGCCGTGCAGGACCATATGATCGCGGCGGATCAGATTCATACCAAAAAATATCCGCGAGTCAATGAAAACAATCGTCGCCGTATCCTTGGGAATATCGCTGTGCATTCAGGCATTGCCCTGCCTTGCAGACAACAGCAATGGAAAGCAGCTCTACCTGTCCAGATGCGCCATGTGCCACGGGGCAGACGCCAAGGGTACGGGCCCGCTGGCCAACAAGAGCAATCCACCCACCCCCGACCTGGCGACCGCCGCGTTCAGAAAAAGGCTCCATGACTATCCGGGCGTGATCGTCTCGTCCGTCATTCTTCGCCCCAATGGCGACCTGATTCCCAGGACCTTGCGGGAAAACGGGGTGAAGGTGCCGCCCCATGCCTGGACCGTGAAGGATTTCCGCGACCTCAATGAATACTTCAGTGGCCTGGTTGCGAAGAAGTAGCCCTATATATCGAGTTTCTGCGCGCGCATATGCTCGCGCACCGCATCGACCAGGATGCTGGCCAGCCGGTCCACGGGCGCTGGCGCATCGAGCGTGGCACGGCCCAGGATCAGATCCATGGACGGCAGGGCCGGCAGGCCCAGGGCCTGCGCATCCAGCGGCTTGACGTGCGCGGGCAGGCCGAACGGCGTGCGCACGGACAGGCCCAGGCCTGCAGCCGTGGCGGCCCAGACGGCGGACAGGCTGGCACTGTTGAAGGCATGGCGCCAGGCCATGCCCTTCTTGTCCAGCGCAGCCGTCACGATGTCCCGCAAGGGGCAAGGCGCATCGAGCATGGCCAGGGGCAGCACGTCGTCGTCCTGCGCTGCACCACTGCGCCAGCGTGCCCAGCCGGCGTCGGCCGCGTCCATGGATGCCGGGCCAATCCACTGGAGCGGCAGCCGCATGATGTGCTCCCCATGCACGCACGCGTGGTTCACGCCCGCATCCCATAGCAGGGCCAGGTCGAATTGCCCGAGGGCGATGCGCTCGCGCAGTTCATCGCTGCGGGCCACGCTGGCTTCGATGCGCACATGGGGATGGGCGCGCGCGAACTGCCCCAGCACATGGGGCAGCACGCTTTCGCCCAGGTCTTCCTGCAGGCCCAGGCGCACCAGGCCGCGCAGTTCGCTGCCGCGCACGGCCGCCACGGCGCGGTCGTTGAGTTCGAGCAGGCGCAGCGCGTAGCCGCGCAGGGTTTCTCCGGCCTCCGTCAGCACCAGCCCCCGGCCGGACTTGCGCAGCAAGGGCGTGCCGCATTGGGATTCCAGCTTCTTGAGCTGGGCGCTGACGGCCGAGGTGGAGCGGCCGAGCTTGTCCGCGGCGCGGGCAAAACTGCCCAGTTCGACGCCGGTGCAAAACGTGCGCAGCACATCCAGGTCATAGAGCACACGTGTCATTGCCAAGCCTTCATCGTGCTAAAAAACTGGATTTTAGATACGAAATTATTTGATTTTCAGGATGGTTGGGGCTGACCATACTGCCGGCCATGACCTCTTCTTCCGCCGGCCGCAGCGCCAATCCCAGCCCCTTGGCTTCCCCCCACCCGCCCCGCCACCGATGGAAGGTGCTGGCCGCTGGCGTCATCGCCAACGCCGCGTTTTCCGTGGCTTTCAGCGGCATCCCCATGACGGCCATCCTCATGCGTTCGGGCTACCAGCTGGACACGCAGACGCTGGGCCTGGCGCTGGGGCTGATGGGCCTGGGCATTGCGCTCAGCGAACTGCCCTGGGGCCTGCTGACGGACCGCTGGGGCGACCGGCCAGTGCTGCTGCTGGGCCTGTGCGGCACGGCCTTGGCCCTGGCGGCGATGGCGCTCTGGGCCTCGCCATCGCCGGACCATATCCCTTCGTTCGGCCTGCTGGCCGGCGGGCTGGTGCTGGTGGGGCTGCTGGGCGGCAGCGTCAACGGTGCCAGTGGCCGGGCCGTCATGGGCTGGTTTGCCGAAGGCGAGCGCGGCCTGGCCATGAGCATCCGCCAGACCGCCGTGCCCTTGGGCGGCGCCATTGGCGCCCCCTTGCTGACCGGCCTGGCCACGCATGCAGGCTTTGCCGCCGTCTATGGCGTGCTGGCGGCGCTGTGCCTGGCGGCGGCGGTGTTTGCAGCGCTGTGGATTCAGGAGCCATCGCATGCCCCGGCCTCAGGCAAGGCCGCTGCGCCAGGCCGGGCCGGGCCATCCGCGCCAGGGCCCCTGCGCGATCGGCAAGCCTGGCGCATGGCCGCCGGCATCGGCATCCTGTGCGCCCCGCAGTTCGCCGTGCTCTCGTTCGGAACGGTGTTTCTGCATGACCATGCCCACCTGGGGCTGGGCATGGCGGCGGCCGTCATGTCGGTCGTGCAGCTCGCCTCCATGGCCCTGCGCATCTGCAGCGGCCGCTGGACTGACAGGCGCCAGAACCGCCCGGCCTTTCTGCGCGCCTGCTGCCAGCTCACCCTGGCGTTGTTCGCGGGCATGGCGGCCCTGAGCTGGAGCAGCCATCCGGGCGCATCGGCAGTGTCGCCCGCCATGGGCCTGGTGCTGATGGTGATGCTGGGCGTGTGCGGTATCTGCGTGTCCGCCTGGCACGGCGTTGCCTACACGCAGCTGGCCGGGCTGGCCGGCGCGGCCCGCGCGGGCACGGCGCTGGGCATGGCCAATACCTCGGTGTTCGCGGTGTGCTTCCTCGTGCCGCTGGCCATTCCGCACTTGCTGTCGGCCCAGGGCTGGGGGCTGGTCTGGGCCTGCGCGGCGGCCTGCGCGGGCTGGGCCATGCATCTGTTTGCACGGGCCGGGGTGGCCGGCAACCCCGGGGCCACGCAGGGGGCGTTATTGAACGAGAATACCGGCTGTCTTCCCACGGCCTCCTCGCACCGACCATGACCATCGCCCACTGGCTTGTTTTCTGCGGCGTCTCGCTGCTGATGTGCTTCACTCCCGGCCCGGCAGTGCTGCTGGCCATCTCCAACTCGGTGGACGTGGGCGCCAGGCGAACGGCCCTGAGTTCGCTGGGCAGCTCGGTGGGCATCTTCGTGGTCTCCGGGCTGGCCATGATCGGCATGGGCACCATTCTCAGCATGTCGGCCCACGCATTTCTGGTCATGAAGGTGGCAGGCGCCATGTACCTGATCTGGCTGGGCGTCAAGCGCTGGCGCAGCAAGGACGCGCTGCTGGGCAGCGACGCCGGCCTGGCGCCTGCCCACCGGCGTGAACGCGGGAACTGGCAGCTGGTGGCGCAGGGCCTGGGCGTGTCGCTGACCAATCCCAAGGCCATCCTGTTCTTCTCCGCGCTGTTCCCGCAATTCGTCATCCCGGGCGAGCCGCTGCTCACGCAGTACCTGGTGCTGACCACCACGTTCGCGGTCTGCGCCCTGATCTCGCACGCCTGCTATGTGCTGCTGATCTCCATGATCAAGGGCCACGTGCTGGCGCACGCCAGGCTGTTCAACCGCATCGTGGGCGGCACCTTCATCGCGCTGGGCCTGGGATTGCTCAGGACGCGGCACAAGCTGGGCTGAGTGCGGGCCAGGGCTTCGCACTGGCCGTTCAACAGCTGTCGGATCAACCCGGCAAGCCCAGCCGCTCGCTCACCACCCGCTTGATCAGCTGCTCTGCAAAGCGCGTGACGCGGGTGGACGGGCGTGCGCGCGGAATGGCCAGCACCAGGCGGTTGCGCACGACGGGCGAGATGATCTGCGCGATCGACAGCTGCGACGGCGGGGCCGTGCCCTGGATGGCGCTCAGCGGCAGCACGGAGTCGCCCATGCCCCGGGCCACCAGCGAGAGCACGGTGTGCACGGAATCGACCTCGGCCAGCATGTGCAGCGGCACGCCGCGCGGTACGGTGTAGCTCTCCAGCAGCTTGCGCAGCGCGTTGGGGCCGCGCGCCATGACGAGCTTGCGCTGGGACAGCGCCGCCATGCGGACCTTGGCGGGCAGCGCATGCCTGCTGACCAGCACCAGCGGCTCGCGCAGCAGGGTCTCCGTGGTGATCTGCGGCGAGTGCGGGGGATCGAACAGCAGGGCCATGTCCACGCGCCCGGCGATCAGCCATTCGCGCAGGCTGATGCTCAGGTTCTCCTCGATGGAGATGGTGACGTCGGGGTACTGCTGCAAAAAGCCCTGCACCAGGTCTGCGGCGATGGAGCGCGCCACCCAGGGCGGCAGGCCGATGCTGATGCGCCCGCGCGGGCTGCGCAGCCGGTCCTGCATGTCCGATTCGGCCTGCGCGGCCAGCGCAAAGATGCCGGCCGCATGCTGCAGCAGCGCCTGGCCCGGCTCGGTCAGCACCACGCCGCGCCCGGTGCGCTCCAGCAGCCGCTGTCCCAGCTCCCCCTCCAGCAACAGCACCTGTCGGCTGAGGGCCGGTTGCGACAAATGCAGGGCGGCGGCGGCGCGGCTGAAGCTGCCGGCCTCGGCCACCGCAGCGAAATAGCTCAGGCGCGTCAGGTCCATGGTTCTCCTTGGCAAGGGCTTTCAGCATGCTTTTGGCTGATAGCAGGTATCAGCCAAGTCTATGCCTCATTCGCGGCAAGCCCGCCCACAATCGCCACAAGCCTTCGCTGTCGCTGCCTTGTTGCAAAGCCCCATGCCTGAACTCACCTACGCCCTGTCCCCCTCCAAGCCCGCGCTGCAGCTGCCTGCGGGCGCCTGCGATACCCATGTGCATGTGTTCGGTCCGGGCACCCAGTTTCCCTATGCGGCCGGGCGCAGCTTCACCCCGGCGGACGCGGGCAAGCACACGCTGTTTGCACTGCACCGCCACCTGGGCGTGTCGCGCTGCGTGATCGTGCAGTCCGCCTGCCACGGCCTGGACAACAGTGCGGTGCAGGACGCGATTGCCGCCGGTGGCGGCAACTACCTGGGCGTGGCGCTGGTGGCCGCCGATGTGTCCGATGGCGAGCTGGCGCGGCTGGCGGGTGCGGGGTTCCGGGGCGTGCGCTTCAACTTCATGCGGCACCTGGCCGGCGCCCGCATTGAAGACGTTCTGGCGCTGACCCCGCGCCTGGCCGCGGCAGGCCTGCATCTGCAGGTGCATTTCGAAAGCAGCCTGGTGCATACGGTGGGCCGGCAGTTGCAGGCCAGTGCCGTGCCCGTGGTGATCGACCACATGGGGCGCGTGGATGCGCGCCTGGGCGCAGGGCATGCAGATTTCCAGGCGCTGATGCAGCTGCTGGCCGACCAGCCGCAGTTCCACGTCAAGGTCAGCGGCGTGGACCGCATCGACAGCCAGCCGCCCTATGCCCAGGGCAAGCCGCTGGCGCGCCTGCTGGTGGAGCGCTTTCCCACGCAGTGCCTGTGGGGCACGGACTGGCCCCACCCCAACCACACGCACGTGCCCGACGACGGCCTGCTGGTCGATGCGCTGGCCGACATCGCGCCCACGCCAGCGCTGCGGCAGGCCCTGCTGGTGGACAACCCGCAGCGGCTGTACCGGTTCTGAGGACCGCAGACGGCGCCTGTCGCCTGTGGCTCATCGCCCGTCGCCCTGCCCACAGATACCCATAAAAGGAGACATCCATGACAAGCATCCCTTCCACCCGCCGCAGGCGCTGCCTGTCCATGGCGCTGGCGGCCCTGGCGCCCCTCGCTGCCCTGGTTTGCGCCGCATGGCCCGCGCTTGCGCCCGCGCAGCCGCAGATGACGCGCATCGTCGTGGCCTTTCCGCCGGGCGGCCCGGTGGACTTCGTGGCGCGCACGCTGGCCGAGCAGTTGGGCAAGGAGCTGGGCAGCATCGTCGTTGTCGAGAACAAGGCCGGTGCCAACGGCGCCATTGCGGCCGAATACGTATCGCGCGCACAGCCGGACACGCGCACGCTGTGGCTGACCAGCGTGGGCGCCGTGGCCATCAACCCGGCGCTGTACCCCAAGCTCGGCTACAAGCCGGCCACCGACCTCGCACCGGTGTCGCTGGTGGTCAGCAACGTGGAGATGCTGGTGGTCAACGCCAAGGCGCCCTACGGCAACGGCGCGCAGTTCGTGGCAGCCGCACGCCAGGCCCGTACACCGCTGACCATGGCCTCGTCCGGCACGGGCAGCGTGCCGCACCTGGCCATGGAATTGCTCAAAGAGCATGCGGGCATCCAACTCGCACACATTCCCTACAAGGGCGCCGCGCCCGCCATCACGGATGTGGTGGCGGGCCATGTCGATGGTTTCTTTGGCGACATTCCCGGGCTGATCGGACAGATCTCCGCCGGCAAGCTCAAGCCCGTTGCCATTGCCGCCAGCCGGCGCCACCCGCGCTTTCCCGAGGTCAGGACCTTTGCCGAGATCGGCATCACCGGCGTGGATTCGGACAACTGGTACGCCCTGTTCGCCCCCAAGGGCACGCCAGCGGCCGAGACCGAAAAAATGAGCCAGGCCGTGCAGCGGGCGCTGAACACGCCCTCGGTCAAAAGCCGCCTGGAAGCCTCTGGCACCGAAGTCGTGGGCAGCACGCCGGCCGAGCTGGCCAGGGCGCTGCAGGCCGACACCCTCAAATGGAGCCGCGTGGTACGCGCCAACGGCATCACCCCCGACTGAAGCGAGCCCCCATGAGAATCCAACCCGTACTCCCCGGAACCCGCCCCGAACTGGCGGCTGTGGAATCGCGCATCCTGGCCGAACGCGGCCGCATTTCCGAGCTGTACCAGGTGCTGCTCAACAGCCCGCCCATCGCCCACGGATGGGAGCAGATGCTGTCGGCCGTGCGCAATCGCAGCAGCCTGGATGCAGGGCTGCGCGAGCTGGTCATCCTGCGCGTGGCCGTGCTCAACGGCGCGCCCTATGAATTCAATGCCCATGTGCCCCATGCCCACAAGGCGGGCAAGAGCGATGCGGCCATCGAGGCGACCCGCAGCATCCCCTGCGCCGCGGATGCGCCGTGGACCGAGCAAGAGCACCTTGCCATCCGCCTGACCGATGCCATGACGCGCGACATCACCGTCGCCGACGCGCTGTTCGCCCAGGTGCAGGCCCGCTTCAGCGCGCAGGAGCAGGTGGACCTGGTGGCCACCATCGCGGCCTACAACATGGTCTCGCGCTTTCTCACCGCATTCCATATCGGGCACTGAAGGCATGACTGATTCCCGCATACCTGCCGACTGCCTGCTGCTGCGATGGACGATGGCAGCGCCCTGCCTGGCAAGCGCCAAGGCACTCGCAAGAAGCGCCTACGGTCCTGCGTTTGGCGACGCCCTCACCCAGGCGGCAGGCCTGGGCGTGCGCCTGACCGTCCAGCGATTCGCCTGGTCGGCCAGCACGGGGCGCATCTACGTCTATGTGGAGCTGCCGGGCCGCATCGGCGTCTCGCGGCCTGCAGTGCTTGCCGTGCAGGCGGCGGCGCAGGCCATGCTGCCGGCCGCATCAAACCTTGCGGCGTCCAGGCTGACGCTGGCCTTCGACCGGCCCGGCGCCTCGCACGGGCAGCAGCGCCATGCCCACTACACGGTGGAGATGGACCCGGCCGAAGGCTGGGCGCCCGAGATCTTTCGCTGGTACGACGAAGAACACATGCCGGGCCTGGCCGCCGTGCAGGGCAACATCCATTCACGCCGCTACCTGAACCACGACGGCGGCCCGCTGTCCCTGGCCTGCTATGACCTGCAAAACCCCGAGGTGCTGGGCTGCCCGGCCTGGCTGCAGGTGCGCGCCACGGCCTGGAGCGACATCACGCGGCCGCATTTCACGCACACCGTGCGCACCATGTTCGCGACCGTGGACGCGGGGGATGCGGCCTGGCCGCCCTATTGAGCGCCTTATTGAGCGCCTTATTGAGCGCCCTATTGACCGCCCTGCCCGGGAATCAGCAGCAGCTTGCCCACGCTCTGGCCCGACTCCATGCGCCGGTGCGCCTGCGCGGCCTCGGCCAGCGGCCAGGTGCTGTCGATCACGGGGCGGATGGTGCCGGCCGCCAGCGCGGGCAGCCAGCGCTGGGCAAAGCGCCGGACCATGGCCTGCTTGACTTCGGGCGGGCGCGACTTCATCACCGTGCCGAAGATCCTCAGGTGCCTGTACAGCAGCACGTCCATGGGCACGGCCGCCGCCAGCGCGCCGCCCAGCAGGCCCACGCAGACCATGCGCCCGCCCATGGCCATCGAGCGCAGGTTGCGCTCCAGATACGGGGCGCCGATGAAGTCCACCACCACATCCACACCCTGGCCGCCGGTCTGCTCGGCCACCACGGCCTGGAAGTCTTCGCTGCGGTAGTCGATGAACACGTCGGCGCCAAGGCCCAAGACAGCCGCCCGCTTGTCGCCGCTGGCCGTGGCGAACACGCGCGCCCCGGCCGCATGCGCCAGCTGAACCGCCGCCGAGCCCACGCCGCTGCCGGCCGCGTGGATGAGCACGGCTTCGCCAGGCTGCAGTTGGGCCAGGTGGAACAGCGCCTCATGCGCCGTCACGAAGACTTCGGCCACCGCGCCGGCATCCGTCAGCGAAAGGCCCTCGGGCACATGCATGGCCATGCGGTGGTCGATGCGCGACAGCTCGGCATAGGCGCCGCCGCCCACGATGCCCATGACGCGGTCGCCCACGGCGAAGCCCTGCACCTCGGCGCCCACTTGCACCACCGTGCCGGCGATCTCCAGGCCCATGAGGTCGGATTCGCCAAAGTGGGCGCGGCCATAGGCGCCCTTGCGGTGCGAGACATCGGCACGGTTCACGCCGATGGAGGCATTGCGCACCAGAAGGTCATGGGGCCGGACTTCGGGCCGGGCCACGTCGCGGGCCACGAGCACTTCGGGGCCGCCGAAATCGTCGAAAACAATGGCTTGCATGCGGGCGTCGTCATTCATGGCGAAAGAGTGTCCAAAAACAGGTTGAAGAAACGAATGCCCCGAGCTTACGACTGCCGCCAGCCGCTCGAACGCAGCGATTTCGCTCTACAGTGCTGCAAATCTGCATCACGCCAACCGCCATGAACTGGGATGACACCCGCATCTTTCTCGCCCTGACACGCGCCCCTTCCCTGCGCGCGGCCGCACGCATCCTGGGCGTGGACCAGGCCACCGTGGGCCGGCGCCTGAATGCGCTGGAGGCCGAGCTGGGCAGCAAGCTCTTCCTGCGCGCCAGGGACGGCTACCTGCTGACCGCCGCCGGCGAGGCCGCACTGGGCGCGGCGCGACGCATGGAGGGCGCGGCGCTGGACCTGCGCACGCGCATCGAAGGCCTGGACGACAGCCCGGCCGGCCTGGTGCGCGTGACCAGCACCGACTCGATTGCCACCGAATTCCTGCTGCCCGCCATCGAGCGCCTGCAGCAGCGCTGGCCCGGCATCCGCGTGGACCTGGAGGTGTCCACCCAGATGCTCAACCTGGGCCGCCGCCAGGCCGACATCGCGTTTCGCAACGTCCGCCCCGAGGCGCCAGAGCTGGTGGTGCGCCGCGTGGCGGCATGGCCGGTAGGACTGTTTGCGAGTGCCGCCTATGTGGCGCGCTTTGGCGAGCCCGTGGCCGAGGACGAACTGCGCGGCCACCACCTCGTGGTCTACGGCCCCTTCCTGGAGCAGCGGCCCGTTCCCACCATGGTGGACGTGCCCGCGCGCCAGGCCAGGATCGCCATGGCCGCCAACTCCAGCCTGCTGGTGCGCAAGGCCGTGGCGGCCGGCATAGGCCTGGGCGAAATGCCCGTGAGCATGGGCGAGCGCGAAGGCCTGCTGCGCATCTGGCCGCAGCGCCAGCGCTCGGACGACTACGAGGTCTGGCAGGTCATGCACCCCGACCTGCAGCGCACGGCCCGGGTGCGCGTCACGGCCGAGTTCCTGGCCCAGGCGCTGGGCGCGGAGCCTGCGTGATGCCGAGCTTGTCCAGGGCGGCGGCAATCACGGCGGCAGGGATGCAGGCATGCAGCGGGAGCCGATGATCGGCAGAACCTGCGCCAGCGCACCGGACAGGCTGCCCGGTGGCCACCGGCTTCGCCTTCAGTCTTTGGAAGCAGGCCTGTGCCTGTCCTTGCGCAGCATCTCCAGATAGAGCGCCTCCACCTTCTCGCGCGCCCAGGGCGTCTTGCGCAGGAACTTCAGGCTGGAGCTGACGCTGGGGTCCAGCGCAAAGCAGCGCACCGGAACCTGCCGCGCAAGCCCGGCCCAGCCGTAGCGGGCCTCCAGGGCAAGGACGATGGCTTCAAGCGTGACGCCGTGCAGCGGATTGCGGGGCTGGGCGGCGGGAGGCGGGGTTTCTTGCATGGCGTGATTTTCGCCCGCCTTCGCAGTGCTGCGGACCGCAGCTTTATTTGTAATTACATGCAACCATGCCGTAAGTTTCTGTAGCATTGTGGCGTTCCTGGCCTTCTGCTGCACTCCCCGACCATGCCCGCCCTGTCCCTTCGCCAGAAACTGCTGGCACCGCTGGTTTTCTGCCTTCTCGCGCTGCTTGCGCTCACCCTCTTCAACGCCTACCAGGCACGCGACAAGGCCTACGAGGCCCGGCAGCAGGCGCTGCGCGACTTCGTCGATGCGGGCGACAGCCTGATTGCGGCGATTGCCGCCGAGGCCAAGGCCGGCAAGCTGACAGAGGAAGAAGCCAAGGCCACCGCCATTGCCCGCGTGGGCCAGTTGCGCTATGCGGGCGGCGCAGGCTACATCACCAGCATCACCACGGATTCCGTGGTGCTGAACAATCCCGCAAGCCCGGGCATCAACGGCAAGAACATGGGCGGCTTCCAGGATGCCAAGGGCAACTACCTGTACCGCAACATTGCCGCCGTGGGCGCGTCGGCCCAGGGCAGCGGCTACCTCACGTACTGGTGGCCCCGCCCCGGCGCCAAGGAGCCCAGCGAGAAGCTGGCCTATGCCAGGCGCTCCACGGCCTGGAACTGGGACCTGATCGCTGGCGACTATGTGGACGACATCCAGCAGGCCTTTGTCGCCACCATCACCAAGTCGGTGGCGGCGCTGGCCGTGCTGGGCGCACTGCTGTCCCTGATTGCGTGGCTGGTCACGCGCAGCGTGCTCAATGCCATTGGCGGCGAGCCGGCGGTGGCGGCCGAGATTGCCAACCGCATCGCCTCGGGCGACCTGTCGCAGTCGGGGCTGGCGGGCGCAGCCCAGGCCCCCGAAGGCAGCGTGATCGCCGCCGTGCAGCGCATGAGCGAGCAGCTGCGCCAGCTGGTGACACGCATCCATGACACGGCCGGCGTCATCCACCGCTCGGCCGGCGAGATCGCCACGGGCAGCGTGGACCTGTCGCAGCGCACGGAGCGCCAGGCCAGTTCGCTGGAAGAAACCGCCGCCTCCATGGAGCAGCTCACGGCCACCGTGCACCAGAACGCCGAGAACGCCCAGCACGCCAGCCAGATCGCCTCGGGCGCCTGTTCCGTGGCCGAGCGCGGCGGCTCCGTGGTGGACCAGGTGGTGGCCACCATGGGCGAGATCAACAGCTCCTCGCGCCGCGTGGTGGACATCATCGGCGTGATCGACGGCATTGCCTTCCAGACCAATATCCTCGCGCTGAATGCGGCCGTGGAAGCGGCGCGCGCGGGCGAGCACGGGCGCGGCTTTGCCGTGGTGGCGGGCGAGGTGCGCACGCTGGCACAGCGCAGCGCCTCGGCCGCGCGCGAGATCAAGACGCTGATCCAGACCTCGGTGGAAAGCGTGGACGCCGGCGCCACCCTGGTGGACCAGGCCGGCCAGACCATGCGCGAGGTGGTCACCACGGTGCGCAACATCACGGGCATCGTGACCGAAATCGCCTCGGCCAGCCGCGAGCAAAGCAGCGGCATCGAGCAGGTGGGCCATGCCGTGACCGACATGGACCGCGTGACCCAGCAAAACGCCGCCCTGGTCGAGCAGTCCTCGGCTGCCACCCAGGTGCTGCAGGAAGAATCGGAGAAGCTGTCGCGCCTGACGGCTTCGTTCAAACTCTAGAGCCGGCTCTGCCGTCCCTGCCTCCCATTCCCTTTCCCCCTTCTTCCATCCCCATGATCACCTGCTACCTGCGCTACATCATCGACCCGTTCAAGGCCAAGGAATTCGAGCACTACGGCAAGACCTGGATTCCGCTGGTCGAGAAGTTCGGCGGCAAGCACCACGGCTACTTCCTGCCGTCCGAAGGTGCCAACAATGTGGCGCTGGCCATGTTCAGCTTTCCCAGCATGGCGCTGTACGAGGAGTACCGCATCAAGTCCATGCAGGACCCCGAGTGCCAGGCCGCCTTCCGCTACGCGGAGGACACGCGCTGCATCCTCAGCTACGAGCGCAGCTTCATGCGCCCGGTGTTCGGCTGAATCTGCCCCGCGCCACGCCCATGTGCGTGGCGCGCGTTTGCAAATACGGAATCGGTATTTTCACAACTGAAGCACGCTAACTAGCATCCATCCCATTGCAATCTTTTGAGGATGGAGCGCGTGAACAAGCGTCGTTTCCTGCTGGCCGGCCCTTCTCTGCTGGCCGCTGCCGCCCTGGCTTCCACCACCGCCGCGCGGGCTGCGGCCGACCCCAGGACCCGATTGGTCGTCGCCGACCAGAGCGAGCTGCTGCGCCACCTGCTGGATGCCAGCGGCGAGCGCAAGCGCCTGGGCTTTCAGCTGGAGCTGCCCAACTTCGCGGGCGGCCCGGCCATCTTCGAGGCCATACGCGCAGGCGCGCTGGACATTGCCTATGTGGGCGACACGCCGCCCATCCAGGCGCGCGCCGCCGGTGTGCAGCTGCCCATCATCGCCACCTTCACGCGCGAGCGCGCCCAGTACCGGCTGGTGCAGCGTGCCGATGCAGGCATAGAGCGCCTGGCCGACCTGCGCGGCAAGCGCCTGAGCTATGTGGAAGGCTCGGGCCGCCAGGTCTTCCTGATCGAGGCATTGACACGCGCGGGCCTGACGCTGGCCGACGTGAAGCTGGTCAACCTGCGCGTGGCCGAACTCAACGACGCGCTGCGCGCCAAGGCCGTGGACGTGGCCGTGCTCATGGAGCCCCATGTCACGCGCCTGGGCAAGCAGATCGGCGCGCGGCCCGTGCCCGATCCGCAGGAGCGCACGCTGCTGCCCGCCACCTCGTACCTCTATGCCCGGCCCGAGGTGCTGGCCGACCCGGCCAAGTCCCAGGCCATCGTCGATTTCCTTGGCGCCTTCGTGCGCGCAGGCAAGTGGAGCAATGGCCACGAGCAGGAATGGGGCCGCCACTACTACACGCAGTTCCAGCGCATCGATGCGGAGAGCACGGCGGCCATCCTGGCATCGCAGTCCGACCTGCTGTTCCAGACGGCCGCCGAGGCGCAACCCCACCACCAGAAGCTGATCGACATCCTGCACGCCGCCGGCAGCCTGCCGCAGCGGCTGGATGCGGCCGGCTCCTTCGTGTCCACCTACGACCGCGTGATCGTGGCCAACCGATGAACCGGCCAGAAAACACACGATGACGCAAGCGCAACTGGATATCAACGCGGCCGGTCTGGCACCGGCCACCGCAGCCACCGCTCAATCCGAGCCCGCCACCCGGGCCGCCGTGCAACTGGTGCCCGCGCGCCTGTCGCAGGGCGCGCTGCTGGTGGGCCCCGGCCTGCTGCTGGTGCTGTGGGAGGCGGCCTCGCGCCTGGGCTGGCTGTCGCCCGAGACACTGACCGCGCCCTCGCAGGCCCTGGTCGCCGGCTACGGCATGGTGGCCGACGGCAGCCTGCTGCCCCACCTGCTGGCATCGGCAGGCCGTGCCTACAGCGGGTTGCTGCTGGGCGTGGTGGCTGGCGTGCTGCTGGCCCTGGCCTCGGGCCTGACGCGCACGGGCGAGGCCCTGCTCGACGGCTTGGTGCAGATCAAGCGCGCCGTGCCCACGCTGGCGCTGATTCCCCTGGCCATCATCTGGCTGGGCATTGGCGAGTCCATGAAGATCTTTCTGATCTTCACGGCCGTGCTGGTGCCCGTCTACATCAATACCCACGCGGCCCTGCGCGGCATCGACATCGGCCATGTGGAGCTGGCCCAGACCCTGGGCCTTTCGCGCGCCGAATTCATCCGCAAGGTGGCGCTGCCGGGCGCGCTGCCGGGCTTCTTCGTGGGCTTGCGCATTGCCGTGTCGCTGTGCTGGACGGCGCTGGTGGTGCTGGAGCTGATCAACACGCAGACCGGCATCGGCTACCTCATGAACCGCGCCCGCGACTGGGGGCAGACCGATGTGATCGTGGTGGGCATCCTCATCTACGCCCTGCTGGGCCTGCTGTCCGACGCCGTGGTGCGCCGCGTCGAGGCGCATGTGCTGTCCTACCGGAGGTCGCTGGGATCATGAGCCATCACCCCACCCCGGGCGCCGTGCGGCTGCAGCGCTTCACGCGCAGCTTTGGCGGCAAGAACGTGCTGGACGCCATCGACCTGGACATTGCCCCGGGCCAGTTCGTGGCCCTGCTGGGCGAGTCCGGCTCGGGCAAGACCACCTTGCTGCGCGCGCTCGCCGGGCTGGACGGCCATGCGCAGTCCAGCGGCGCGGCCAGTGCGCAGGGCAATGTCTCCGTGCTGTTCCAGGACGCGCGCCTGCTGCCCTGGCTGTCGGTGCTGGACAACCTCACGCTGGGGCTGGACGCCCGCGCCGTGCTGCCCGCAGCACGGCAAATCCTGCACGACGTGGGCCTGCAGGACAAGGCTGGCGCCTGGCCCGCCACGCTGTCGGGCGGCCAGAAGCAGCGCGCCTCGCTGGCCCGCAGCCTGCTGCGCGACCCGCACGTGCTGCTGGCCGACGAGCCCTTCGGCGCGCTGGACGCGCTCACGCGAATGCGCATGCACGGCCTGCTGCTGCGCCTGGTCGAGCGCATACGGCCCACGGTCATCCTCGTCACGCACGACGTGGACGAATCCCTGCTGCTGGCCGACCGCATCCTGGTGCTCAGGGACGGCCGCATCGCCGAGGACCACGCCGTGGACCTGCCCCATCCCCGCCGCCCCGACCATCCTGCCTTCATGCAGCTGCGCGCCACCTTGCTGCGCAGCCTGGGCGTCGAGACAGAGATCGCCTGACGCCGGCCCCGCCCGCGAAACAACCCACACAACAAAGGACTGCTCCCATGTCTCGGCAACTGCACCTGAACCTGTTCCTCATGACGCGCGGCCACCACGAAGGCGCCTGGCGCCATCCCGGCGCCAACCGCAAGGCGCTCACCGACCTGGAGCTGTACGTCGATGCCGCACGCATCGCCGAGGCCGCCAAATTCGACGCCGTCTTCCTGGCCGACAGCCTGGTCGGGCCCGAGAACGGCCAGCAGATCACCTCGGGCCTGCTGGACCCGCTGGTGCTGCTGACGGCACTGGCGCTGCGCACCGAGCGCATCGGCCTGATCGGCACCGCCTCCACCACCTACAGCCATGCCTATACGCTGGCGCGCCAGTTCGCCTCGCTGGACCATCTGTCCAAGGGGCGGGCGGGCTGGAACATCGTCACCTCCTGGGCGCCCAATGCGGGCCTGAACTACGGCCTGGCCGACAGCGTGGACCACGGCGACCGCTACCGCATCGCCGAGGAATTCGTGTCCGCCGTCGATGCGCTGTGGCGCAGCTTTCCAGCCAGCGCCCTGCTGGACGACACGGCGGCCGGCCAGTTCCTGGACGCATCGCAGATCCGGCCCATCCACTTCGAGGGCAAATACATCCGCACGCGCGGCCCGCTCAACGTGCCCGGCAGCCCGCAGGGCCGGCCCGTCTTCGTGCAGGCCGGCCAGTCCGAATCGGGCCGTGCCTTTGCCGCGCAATGGGCCGAGGCCATCTTCACGGCCCACGGCTCGCGGGAATCGGCCCAGGCCTTCTATGCCGACATCAAGGGACAGGCGCAGCGGCTGGGCCGCCGCCCGCAGGACATCGTGATCCTGCCCGGCATCAGCGCCGCCATCGGCTCCACCGAATACGAGGCGCGCCAGGTCTGGGAAGAGCTCGACAGCCTGACCAGCATCGAGGTCGGCCTGGCCCGCCTGTCCGCACGCTTTGGCGGCCACGACTTCTCGGCCGTGCCGCTGGACCGCCTGCTCACGCGCGACGACTTCCCCGATCCCGACAAGGTCGAAGCCTCGCGCAGCCGCGCCGTGGGCTACGTGGAAACCAGCCTGCGCGACGGCCTCACCCTGCGCGGCCTGCTCAAGCGCCTGGCCGGCGCCCGCGGCCACCTGGCCGTGGCCGGCACGCCCGAACAGGTGGCCGACATCATCGAAGACTGGTTCAGGCACGGCGCAGCCGACGGCTTCAACGTCATGCCGCCCATACTCAACCAGCAGTTCGAGCTGTTCACCAGCGAAGTCGTGCCGATCCTGCGCAAGCGCGGCCTGTTCCGCGAGGAATACGAAAGCCGCACGCTGCGCGGGCATTTCGGGCTGGGGGAGCTGGCGGGGACGGGAGCGGTTGATGCCCCAGCCGCCCGCCCAAGGGAGCAAGCGCTGGCGGCTTGACCGATGCGGCGCTGCGGCTGCACAGACGGGCCTACAGCAGAATGTCCGCCGTGGGGTACTTCCAGAAGTCGCGCAGCAAATAGCTGATCGGCAGGTTCAGATTCGTGGAGTTGGGTGGAATCGGCTGCAGGAACCACTTCTCGTAGATGGGGTGGATTTCGCGGCTGGTGATGATCCGCTTCATCTCTTCATCGACCAGTTTCTTGAACGCGGTATCGGCCTTCGGCAGCATGATCGCCAGGGGTTCGGTGGACAGGAACTTGCCCACCACCTTCAGGGCACGTGGATCGGGCCGTGCAGCGGCCAGCCCGTTGAGAAGCACGTCATCCATCACGAACGCGTCGGCTTCGCCCTTCTCCACCATCTCCAGGGCCCTCGCGTGATCGGGGGCCTCCACAATGGTGATGCCCATGAGGCGCTGCCTGTTGGCCTGCGTCACCAGGGCCATCGGGCTGGTGCCCTTGGTGGAGACCAGCTTTTTGCCCTTGAGATCCTCCATCGCGTTGATGGTGCTGTCGGCCTTCACGAGCATCCGGGCGCCGGTGATGAAATGGGGAACCGTGAACGCCACGGTCTGGCGCCGCTGCGCGTTGTTCGTGGTCGAGCCGCACTCCATGTCGGCCTTGCCCTGCTCGATCACGGCCATGCGATTGGCGGGCGTGACCATCAGGAACTCCACCTTCATGTCCTTCCTGCCTGTCTGCTTGCGCACCGCCTCGGCCAGGCGAAGGCACAGATCCAGCGCATAACCGACGGGCTTGCCGCTGCGGGTGTCGATGTAGGAGAAGGGAACAGACGATTCCCGGTGCGCAATCACCAGCGCGCCACCGGCCTGGATCTTGTCCAGCACACCGGCTGCAGATACACCGCTCAAGGCCCACAGGCCCAACGCACCCAACGCAATACCCCACTGGCGAAAGATCATCTGAGTCCTTGGCTCGCAAGCGCCGGGCGGCGCCCAGCAGGTTGTGACAGGTTATACACGTATTGTTACTAGGTGCGCAAACCTGGGCTGCTGGCTGTTTCGGTGGCAGCTTGGGCACTGGCTTTTCCCCCTCCCCCGTTATGGCAGGATCACCAGCACCAGAATTACCGAGGGAATTCCCATGCTGATCAACTGCGTTGCCTACGAAAACGGGGCCAAGCTGGCGGACATTCCTGTCGCCGACATCAGCAACTACATAGAGCGGCCCGGCTGCTTCGTCTGGGTGGCGCTGGCGGACGCCACGCCGGCCGAGCTGGAGGAGATGCGCCAGGAGTTCGGCCTGCACGCCCTGGCCGTGGAGGATGCGCTGCACGGCCACCAGCGGCCCAAGCTGGAGGAGTACGGCAGCTCGCTGTTTGCCGTGATGCACCTGCTGGAGCCCGAGCCCGAGCGGCCCGGCCACTTCAACCACGGCGAGGTCGATGTCTTCGTGGGCTCCAATTACGTGCTGTCGGTGCGCAACCGCAGCAAGCGCGGTTTCCTGGGCGTGCGCGAGCGCTGCGAGAGCGAGCCCGAGCTGCTGCGCCACGGCTCGGGCTTTGTGCTGTATGCGCTGATGGATGCGGTGGTGGACCGCTACTTTCCCATCATCGACGCGCTGGAGGTGGAGCTGGAGCAGATCGAGCAGCAGATCTTCACCAAGGGCGCGGCGCGCGACAACATCAAGCAGCTGTATGAACTCAAGGGCCGCGCCATGGACCTCAAGCACGCCGTGGCCCCCCTGCTGGAAGCCGTGGGCAAGCTCAACGGCGGGCGCGTACCCCAGATCTGCGTGGGCTCCAGGGACTACTTCCGCGATGTGATGGATCACCTGGGCCGCATCAACGCCCAGATCGACACCATGCGCGACACCGTGGGCACGGCCATCCAGGTGAACCTGTCCATGGTGTCCATCGAGGAAAACGAAGTCACCAAGCGGCTGGCAGCCTGGGCCAGTATCTTCGCCATCTGCACGGCCTTCTTCGGCGTCTGGGGAATGAACTTCGAGAACATGCCCGAACTGAAGTGGCAATACGGCTATCCGGCCGCACTGCTGTTCGTGCTGGGTGTTTGCGGCCTGCTTTACTACAAGTTCCGCAAGGCGGGGTGGCTGTAGGCGGCGGGAAGGCGAGCGGTGCCAGGGTATTCACCCAGCCGCACCGTCACAGCCGCGTCACACATCCACGCCACCATCCCAGGCGCCAACTCCTGGACGCCCGGATTCCCCACCATGTACGACGAACTTCTGCCCGACCACCATGATTCGCTGATGCAGCGCATCGAACGCGATCTGCTCGACAGCTACGACGAAGAACTGGAGATGGAGATAGACGACGCCCGCCTGGGCAGCGGTGGCGACGATCTGGACGGTGCCGACACCGTGAGCCGCCAGACCTACTTCCGCGAGCTGCTGCGCCTGCAGGGCGAGCTGGTCAAGCTGCAGGACTGGGTGCAGCACCACAAGAAGAAGGTGGTCATTCTCTTCGAGGGCCGCGATGCGGCCGGCAAGGGCGGCGTGATCAAGCGCATCACCCAGCGCCTGAACCCGCGCGTGTGCCGCGTGGCCGCCCTGCCCGCGCCCAACGACCGCGAGCGCACGCAATGGTATTTCCAGCGCTATGTCTCCCACCTGCCTGCGGGCGGCGAGATCGTTCTCTTCGACCGCAGCTGGTACAACCGCGCCGGCGTGGAGCGCGTGATGGGCTTTTGCTCCGACGAGGAGTACGAGGAGTTCTTCCGCTCCGTGCCCGAGTTCGAGAAGATGCTGGTGCGCTCGGGCATCACGCTGGTGAAGTACTGGTTCTCCATCACCGACGAGGAGCAGCACCTGCGCTTTCTGGGCCGCGTGCACGACCCGCTCAAGCAGTGGAAGCTCAGTCCCATGGACTTCGAGAGCCGCCGCCGCTGGGAGGACTACACCAAGGCCAAGGAAGCCATGCTGGAGCGCACCCACATCGCCGAGGCGCCCTGGTGGCTGGTGCAGGCCGTGGACAAGAAGAAGGCCCGGCTCAACTGCATCTCCCACCTGCTGACGCAGCTGCCCTACGAAGAGATAGAGCACCCGGCCATCGTGCTGCCCGAGCGCACGCGCAACCCGGAGTACACGCGCAACCCGGTTCCCCAGCACATGTACGTTCCGGACAAGTACTGACACCCCCTGAGGCGCTTCGCGCCTTCCCCCTCTCTACCCGCTTTGCGGGGGAGGGGGACGACACCCTCGGTGCGGGGGCGGCCCTTCCTTAGTGTCTCTGGCTTCAGCAAGTGCCCATTTCATGCGCACGGCCGACTTTCAGACCTTATGTGCCTCGCCGTCCTCCACGGATGCCTCGGGCGACTCAGAGGACGCGGAGGCCTCGGAGGCCTCGGACGCCTCAGGCATCTCTGGCGCTTGCTCTGCCTTGGCGACTGCAGCCGCCTGCGGCACCTCGGCAACCTCTACAACCTCGGCCGCACGCTTGCGCCGGTCCTGCTCCAGCAGCGCGGTCAGCGCCGCGTGGATGCGCTCCAGCGTTCCGCCCGGGTTGACCCACCAGTCCGTGGACCAGATGCGCAGAATCTGCCAGCCCAGGCCGCGCAGCACCTGCTCGCGCAGCTTGTCGCGGTCGCGCGCCGTGGCCGAGCGGTGGTAGGTGGCGCCGTCGCACTCCACGCCCGCCAGGTAGCTGCCCGCATGGTCCGGGTGCACCACGCCCAGGTCCACGCGGAACGAGGATGCGCCGATCTGCGTGTGCACGCGCCAGCCCTTGCGCTCCAGCGCCTGGGCCACGCTGGCCTCGAAGGGGCTGTCGAAATCGCCCTGGCTGCCATGGTGCGACTCGGCCAGCGCGCGCGGGCCGCGCTCGGCAAATTCCAGGAAGTGCTTGAGATCGCGCACGCCCGCCGCCTGGGTGCGCGACAGGTCCATCTGCTCGCCGCGCAGGCTGGAGAAGATGCGCAGCTCCTGCCGCGCGCGCGTCACCGCCACGTTCAGCCGCCGCTCGCCGCCGTCGCGGTTGAGCGGGCCGAAGTTCATGGACACCGCGCCCGAGATATCGGGCCCGTAGGTGATGGAAAAGTACATGATGTCCCGCTCGTCGCCCTGCACGCTTTCCAGGTTCTTGACGAAGACGGGCTCCAGCAGCGCATCGGAGAAAAACGGCTCCAGCCCCGGGTCCTTGCGCCGCTCTTCGTCCAGCAGGTCCTCGATCAGGCTTTGCTGCTCGGAGTTGAAGGTGACCACGCCGATGGTGGCACCCGACTGCGCAAACCCCGGCGACTTCAGACGCGCCACCAGGTCGGCCACCAGGGCCTTGGCCTCGGGCTGGTTGATGCGGGCGCCACCTTTTTCATAGCGGCCCTGCACGGCGTGGAAGCTGACGGCGCGGTCATCGGTGACGGGCGAGGGAAAGGTCACCAGCCCGCCGCCGTAGTAGCGGTGGTTGCTGAAGGCGATCAGGCTTTCATGGCGCGAGCGGTAGTGCCACGACAGGTTGCGCGTGGGCAGGCTGGCGCCCAGGCATTCGTCCAGGATGCTTTCCATGTCGCCTTCCACGCCCTGCGTGTCCTCGTCGAAGGTGTCGGAGGTGTCGGCGCGGCCGAAGAAGCTGGTGGGCGGCAGCTGCTTGGGGTCGCCCACCATGACCACCTGCCTGGCACGCGCCATGGCGCCGATGGCGTCCCAGACGGGGATCTGCGAGGCCTCGTCGAAGATGACGATGTCGAAGTTGCTGGTCTCGGCGCTCAGGTACTGGGCAATGGACAGCGGGCTCATCAGCAGGCAGGGCGTCAGGCGCAGCACGGCCGAGGGGATCTGCTCCAGCAGTTGGCGCAGCGGCAGGTGCTGGCGCTTCTTGGTGATCTCGCGCCGCAGGATGCCCCACTCGCTGTTGCGCTGGATGCTGTCGGCCGACGGCAGGCCCGCGCACAGCCGCGCACGTATCCACTGGCGTGTGACCGAGGTGAATTCATCGTCCAGCGCGCGGAAGTCGGCAATGCGCCGCTCATGCTCGGCAGAGACAAAGCGCTTGAGCACCTCGTCCTCGTCCACGGCCAGCGCCAGCCACCAGCGCGCGTAGTTGACCTCGAAGGCCTGGGGCGCCTGGGCCGGTTCCAGGCTGCCGGACTCGATGGCGTCGGCCAGCGCACCCAGCCCGCCCGCGCGGGCCGCGGCCTGGGCATTGCGCCAGGCGCACCAGGCATGCAGGCCGCCCTGCCCGGCCAGCACGCCGCCCGCCGTGGCCGCCAGCTGCTCGGCCGTGCGCTGGGCCAGGGCACGCTGCTGCGGCTCGCCATGGGCTGCCGCCGCGCTGAAGGGGTCTATGGCCGCGTGCAGGCCGGCCAGGCTGTCCAGCAACTGCTGGCAGGCCATGCCGACCGCGGCGCCCTCGCCCAGCTCGGCGCTGCGCAAGGCCAGCACCTGGTGCAGGGCCTGGCGTGCCTTGGCCAGCTCGGCCTCCTGCCAGCCCAGCCCGGTCAGCCCTGCCTGCAGCGATCCCTGCAGGCGCAGCGCATGCTCCACGGCTTGCGGGCGCGTGTCCAGACCGTCCCAGACGCCAGGGCAGCGCAAGCGCAGCTCGTCCAGCGCCAGCAGTTGTTCCTCGATGGCGCTGCGGGCCGCCAGCTGCGCATGGGCCTGCTGCAGCGCCGCGCCACAGCGGCCCTGGGCCACGGCGGCGTGCGATGCCATCAGGCCGCCGCGCCGCGTCAGTTGCAGGCGCTCGCGCTCGAAGGCCAGCGCGTCCTGCAAGGCCTGGGCATCGGTTTCCAGGCCGCGCCACAGGCCGTGGCTGGCATCGGCCAGCGGCAGGTAGCCATCGAGCTGGCGGTCGATCTGGTACAGGGCCTGCAGGCGCTGCACTTCGGCCGCCCAGCGCTCGCCGCCGTGGCCTTCGGCCACGGCCTCCAGGCCGTCGAGCGAGAAGGACTTCTGCGCACGCGCGGCCAGCAGGGCCGCATTGGCCTTCAAGGCGCTGCGCGCATGGTCGGTGCGCGTGCGGTGTCCGGCCCACAGGCCGTCGGCTGCGGCGCCGGGCTGGATCTGGTCCAGTTCCTCGCGCAGGCCCCGGATGCGCACCAGGGCGGCCAGGTCATCGGCCACGCGCGGCTCGCCCGCGCCTTCGATGGTGGCCTCCAGCGCCGCGCGCACCTTGCGCCGGCCCAGCCAGGACAGCGGCCACAAGGACTTGCCGGCCCTGGCCCATTCGCGCTGCAGCTGCGAGACATTGAGCTGGCCCACGCCCGCGCCGTACTTCACGGACAGGCCCTGGCGCAGCGCCGCGATCTCGTCGATGCACTGCAGGCCGCGTTCCAGCTCGTCGCCCAGGGCCACGGGCCAGGGCGTGCCCAGCCCGGCCTGCAGGCGCCGGCGCTGCGCCAGCAGGTCCAGCGCCTGGGCCAGGCGCGCCTGCAGCTCGGCCGGCCAGGGCGCCAGCATCTGTGCGGACAGATCACCGTGCTGCGCCAGCAGCTGCAGGCCCGATTGCAGGGATTCTCCAATGCGCGCGCCGTCAGGCAGCACGCAGAAAGCCAGGTTGCGGCCTGCGGCCGCAGGCAGCGCGCGCGCGATCACGCCCAGCGCCGAGCGCGCCTGGCGTCCCAGCGCCGGCCACTCGATGCGCAGCAGCCGGCCCAGCTGCTGCGCCGCCTCGGCAAAGCCCTGGCCTGCATCGTGCAGGGCCTGGGCGGCATCCACCATCTGCTGCTGCCAGCGCACGGACCAGTCGCTGGCCTGCACCGTGGCCAGCGGCCCGTCCTTCAGATGCTGCGCGCCCACGGCCTGGGCATTGGCCTGCAGGCGGCCCGCAGTCTCGCGCAAAAGGGCCAGGCCCGCTTCGTCATGGGCCTGGGGCGTGGGCCAGTGAAATCCCAGGCGCGGCAGCGCCTGGCCACCGGCCACGGCGCCAATGGCGCGGTAGATGGTCCAGCCGTTGGCGTGGCGCCGGTGCAGGCGCTCCACATAGGCCGACAGCTGCTCGCGCAGGCGGCCGAGCTGGCTGGCCTTGGCGGCCCAGGCCTCGGTATCCACCTGGCCATGCGAGTCCCAGGATTTCTGCAACTGGCCCAGCACGTCGAGCTTGCGGCTCTTGTTGGAGTGCAGCTCCAGGCAGAACTCGCCCAGGCCCACTTCGCGCAGGCGGCGGTAGACCACGTCCAGCGCGGCGATTTTCTCGGCCACGAAGAGCACGCGCTTGTCCTCGGCCAGGCATTGCGCGATCAGGTTGGCAATGGTCTGGCTCTTGCCCGTGCCCGGCGGGCCGATGAGCACGAAGTCCTTGCCGCGCGCAGCGGCCATCACGGCCGACAGCTGCGATGAATCGGCCGGCAGCGGGCTGAAGACCTGCTGCGGCGCGAACTCCTGGTCCAGCCGCCGCGTGTCGGGAAAGGCGATCTCCGAGCGATAGGGCTCGCGCGGCGTGTCGATCAGGTGGGCGACCACGGGCGAGCTGCGCAGCTGGTCGGCGCGCTCGGCCAGGTCCTTCCACATCAGGTATTTGGCGAAGGAGAACATGGACAGCACCACGTCCTCGCTGACCTCCCAGCCGCGCACGTCCTTGATCGCCTCGCGCACGCGGGCCCAGATGCCGGTGATGTCCAGCCCGGCCTCGTCGCGCGGCAGGTCGCCTGCAGGCACGCCCAGCTCCAGCTGGAAGTCCTGGCGCAGCATCTCGACCAGCGTGGGGTTGAAGCGCGGCTCGTCCTCATGCGCCTGCAGCGTGAAGCCCGAGCGCGCGCTCTTGCGCTCCAGCGTGACGGGCAGCAGGATCAGCGGCGCGCGCACGCGCACATCGGGCTTGTCGGGCCGGCTCCAGACCAGAAAGCCCAGGGCCACGAACAAGGTGTTGGCGCCGCCTTCCTGCAGCGCGTTGCGCGCGCCGCGGAACAGCTCCACAAAGCGGCTGTCCAGCTCCAGCGGCTCCAGGTCGATGAAGACCTCGCGCCGCTGCAGCGCCTCTTCGGCGTGCGCGCCGCGCAGGTCTTCCAGGCTGCGCGCCTCGTGCAATGGCTGGCTGCGCGGGTCCTTGCCCTGCATGAGATCGGGGCTGGGCAGCAGCTTGAGCACCTGGCCCTGGGCCAGCGCGTCCTCCAGCGCGGGCGCGGCCACCTGCAGCAGCAGCGATTTCTTGCCGGGCTTGAAGTTGAGCAGGGCATTGCGCAGCGACAGGTCCAGCAGCCGGCGCTGCCAGCGCGCCAGCCTGTCCTTGGGATCGAGCTGGGAGGTGGGCACTTCGCGTGCCTGCGCCTGCGGCAGGAGTTCGGGCGGCGGCTCCACGGTGAGCCGTGGCTCGGCCTGGCCTTCGCCGGCCTCGGGCGCGGCGTCCTGCGGCTGGGCCAGCGCTAGCGGGCGGATGCGCTGCATGCGTGCGCGCCGCACGTCCACCAGCAGCTCGAACTGGTCCTCATGCTCTTCGGCCAGCTGGCGCGCGCCCTGGGCAATGGCCTGGCTGAAGGCCACGGCCTGGCCTTGCGCGGCCAGCGTGGTCTCGAAGACCACCAGCTCCTGCAGCTTGAGCCGCTTGCGCACGGCCGTGATGTCATCGACCACGGCGGTCGAGAATTCCTGCCTGCCCAGCCACAGGCCCACGAAGGCATGGCCGCGCGTGAAAACCAGCAGCGGGTTCAGGTGCGCCTGCTCCAGGCAGGAGGCGAACAGCAGCGTCAGGTCCAGGCAGGTGGCCAGGCCCGCATCCAGCACCTGGGTCGCGCCGCGTATCTTCTGGCCCGCATGCTCGAAGCTGGCCGGCGGCAGCGCGTAGTTGAGTTTCTTCTGGAGCACGGAGGTCCAGATGGCCGAGGCCAGTTCCCAGGCCCGCTGCGGCCCCTGCTCATAGCCGTTGATGGCGCCGGACTTGCCCGCCGCCTCCAGCGCCTGCGCCGCGCCCTTGAGGATGCGGTCCACGGCCGGATCGTTGGGTTGCACGAAGGCCGCCACCATCTCGGGCAAATGCCCCAGGCCGCCCCACTGGTTGCGTGCCAGCAGTTCCAGCGGGTGTTCGTGCCGGGCCAGCACCGTCTGTGCCGGCTGGCCGCTGCGCAGCTCCAGCCGCAGCACGGCAGGCTCGGCCTCGGTCAGGCGCGAGAGCAAGGCGCCGTCCAGCGCCACATCCAGGTCGGTCAGCGCATAGGTGCTGTGCGCGGCCACCGACTCCAGGCGCCAGGTGCGCGGCTTGATGAAGGCAGGCTCCGAGGCCAGGTGCAGGCTCAGCGCCTGCAGCGGCAGCTCGCCCTCGTTGACGATGGCCAGCTCCAGCAGCGCGGGCACGGCGTTCTGGAAGTCGGCGAGATTGAGCTTGGCGACGGTGCCGATGCGCAGCTGTATGGCCGTTTGCGGCGCCTGGGCGGCGGCGGGGGCGGCATCTGCGGGGGAATCTCGGCGGGGGTCTTCTGTCATGCGCGGTAGTCCTTGGCTGGCCAGCAGGCGGCGGGAACTGTCGAAATCCCGTCATATTCCTGGCCCGACGAT